>BNJS01003974.1_pt1 | contig 233727 bp, 206 predicted proteins | sample 8540461 | NCBI WGS metagenome assembly BNJS01 (sample SAMD00202454, study PRJDB9452) | human saliva metagenome | isolation source: human saliva | place: Japan
TGCGAGTGCAAAGGTAGAACTTTCTCGCGATTCCACCAAATGTTTCGATAACTTTTTTTCGCAAAAAGTCCAATTTCCTAGTAATCTCCCCCGAAAATGCACTGAAGAAGGTATGCATTCTGGGGTTTTCCACTTTTGACAAACCAAGCTGGAAGAATGGCGATCGACTGAAACCCTACCTTCTGAAACAAAGCTTGAGAAGCAATATTCTCAGATTGGACGTAAGCATACAGCTGCACAAGGGAAAGCTGTTGTGATGCCCAGTCGCAGAGTTGTTGCAAAGCAGCAGTGGCTATCCCTTGCTGACGATAAGGAGAAAGGATGGCAATTCCCACCTCTGCCCTACGGTGCTCGGGACTAACTCAACGAGGTCTATAAAGCCAACTGCTGTGGAGGGTTGCACCTCTATCACTAAACGCAATTGACGCATGGCGTAAATATCCTGCGTAAGGCTTAGTTGTATGAATTGCTTCATTGCTCCACGAGAAAGTGGCATGAGATTACTGGAGGATTCGTAGAAACGCGAATCATTCTCCACTTCATACAACATCTCCAAATCGGACATTTCTAGAGCACGAAGACGAACTTGGACTGATGTATTCATTCAAAGATTTCCTTTCCTGTTATCATTATTCCCCACGAAGGGAAGAATGTGGCTATACCTTGCTTGCGATTCAAAGTGCGTAACTGTTTTACAATCTCCGTATAACTAGTCTCTTCGGGAGAGAACCCACAAAAACTATAGCTCTTGGGAGTTTCCGTTGCAGACAAGAATTGAAGCCCCCAAACGTCGGCATGGTCTTGCCATTGCTCTTTTAAATTATCAGACCCGATGACTCGCAATTGCAAAGGAAGACTGGGCACTTTTGGCGTAAGAAATCGAGACCATTTTTTCAGTAGCTGTTGTAAGAGTGCCAATAATGCGCGAGCATAGATGGCACATCGCACTGGAATGCGTATCGCTAATGAAGAAGTGGGGAAATGCTTTTGGAAGAAGATGAGCATGGCTTCATAAAATACATGCACATAGCGATAGGAATTTTTATGTGTGCTCTCACCTTTATAATGCACAATAGGAGTGGGCACATAAAAATTTTGATAACCTGCTTTCAAAAAACGATAGGAGAGATCAATATCTTCACCATACATGAAGAAGTCTTCGTCAAATCCTCCAACTTCGTTAAGGGCTTCTCTACTGCAAAACATGAAAGCACCACTCACGATATCGATGGGTGCTGTTTCTTCTTGCGAAAGATAGCTCATATAATAACGCGCGAGCTTTCGGCTCTTGGGAAATAGCTTGGTCAGGCCCGACATTCTACAAAAAGCCACCCAAGGAGTAGGTAAACCTCGACGGCTTTCTGGTGCAAATTGTCCATTAGCCTGAAGCATCGCCACACCTATAGCCCCTAATTTAGGTTGTTCTCGTGCCGCAGACAAACAATCTAGTAATGTATGTTCGGTAAGAATGGTATCTGGATTGAGAAACAACACATATTCACCTTGCAATGGCGCAACGCTTGATTATTAGCGCGGCCAAAACCAACATTATGACGATTAGCAATGAGATGCAAACGCGCACTATCATTGCTGGCATCTAATTGAGATGGAAAAGCATCTTTAAGATAAGCTATGGTCCCATCTTGAGAATCGTTGTCTACGACAAAAACTTCTACATCAATCGCCGCTACTTGAGATGAGCGAAACAAACTGTCTAAACACTGACGAATGAAGTAGCGCACATTATAAGACACGATGATGACAGAAAGTTGCATACTAATGAAATAAGATTTTAGGAGTCGAAAAAAAGAGAGAGAAGAAGTCTACTCCGACAAGACCACCTCACCACCAGGCATTTCTACAAGTGTACCTCGATGCCACACAGTAGCAGCCATTTCATGGGTTAGCGGAATAACCTCCTTCAGACGAGCATCACTATCAAGCGACAACACCACTTGACGCAACTCCTCTCCATTGGCACGCATAAAGACCTGCGTGGCAATTTTATATACCTGGCTCAAGCCCACTCGCTGAGAACCAGATGTTCTGAAATAACGTAAGAGCAGTGAAGACATAACCGAAGAGAAAAGAGGCGTGAACTAAGATGCTTACCGAAACCTATAAAGAATAGCCCCAGCGGACCTGCAGAACTTCACTTCCTCCCTATTATATTCAAGGATAAGGAAGGAAGTAAATCACCTTTTAATACCTATTTTTCGGCACAAGAATAACTATTGAGCCGCATCTTTCACGCGATGAAGTTTAATTTGGCTGAAGTTGATTACTTGTGGATAGGATTCCCATGTGCTTGACGAAGCAAACTGCACCATCACCTTTTTAAGATTGCGTTTCGCCAAGGGCAAACGGACTTCGTGATGAGTTTGGAAATAATATATGCTATAATAGGTGGTTGCCAATGAGTCATTATCATAAACAGCAGTCACGAACGTTTGCGCTTGTTTACTGCCGCCTCCATACAGCCATTGTGCATCAAAACTTAAGACAAGAGCATCATTTCTCATACGCTTCCCTTTAGCAGAACCTTCATACACAAAGCGATTGGAAGTTGCAGCATCTAATAACACATGATCCTTTTGCCACAACATAACGCTATCGGCAGCACCATTGGCGACTCTATTTCCCCCACTACTCTCTCTGTTTACTTCCGCAATTACTTGTTCTATTTGGAGATTTAATCTTTTCATCTCCTCTGGATTTCTCAAATAGAATGCCAGTGAGTGCTTATAATCAGACTCTGATATATTATATTTGGAAAAGACAGCAGTTCTATATTTGAGGTAGTTGCGATGACTCTCTGCCAATAAAGAGTCGGAGGGAGTAACTATCATCCCATCACTACTGTTCATTCCTTGGTTGTCTTCTTGAGCTAAGGAATTTGCAAGCTGATAGTCATACAGCACATGAGCCATTTCGTCAGCCGGTAGAATCTTTCGTTCACCGGTTCTACTGGTACATGCCGACAACAATCCCACCGCAACTATAGGTAATCCGCGGCGCAACCATTGTGGAATGCTATTAAAGTCGACAATCATGGAAAAGGGATATAAAGATTCGAGATTCCTTCTTCTACTTGAATCATATAGGATTAGCAGAGGGCAGAGCTAATTGACCTTAACGCTTATTCTTCTGTTTGCTTTTCAGCGCTTGTATCTACTGACTTAGGAGTGCCATTCATCAGCAGCGAAAGATACTTGTAATAAAACAGAATCATAGCCGCTGCGCCTACTGAAATGGCAGCATCGGCAAAATTAAAAATTGCTCCAAAAAACGTACCACCACCTAAGAAAGGTACCCAGTCAGGCCACTGAAATAGGGGGAAATAGAACATATCCACCACGTGTCCATGTAGGAAGGTGCCATAGCCCTGGCCCATAGGCACAAAATGAGCTGGCAATGCTCCAAAAGAGGCTGCATAATATGGCGCGCTTTCTGTAAAAATCAAACCATAAAAAGCATTATCAACGATATTACCGAATGCACCTGCTATAATCATGGCTAAGCAGACGATAAACCCAATTGGGGCACGCTTCTTCACCTCTTTACTCAAGACATAAATAAAGAAAGCTACAGCGCAGAGACGGAAAACTGTGAGAATTCCCGTACCTATGAAGTCCATGCCAAAAGCCATACCTCGGTTTTCAGTAAAACGAAGTTGAAACCAAGAGGCTATTTCATACGATTCCCCCAATAAAAATTGAGTCTTAATCGCTATTTTAATGATTTGGTCAATGATGATGATGCCGAGTGGAATCAACACCGCGAGAAAAGCACGCAGTCTCATGTATAATACGTAGTATAAATGGACAAACTCAGAGAGAATGTATTTCGTTCAATAACAAGTTTGGCAAATTTACTCTACAGCCAATAGAATGGAGCCTTCTACAAAATCCATATTTGTATGAAAAGCTCCATTCCAAAGTGTTGTAGATACAATTATTTACCTTGCGCCAACTTGGCCTCAATGCTAAGTGTTGCATGAGGAACGGCACGGAGTCTTTCTTTGGGAATCAACTTCTTAGTAACACGACAGATTCCATAAGTTTTGTTCTCAATGCGTACCAAAGCTTGTTGCAAACCAGTGATGAACTTCTTCAATCGTTCAGCAGCCACCATTTGCTCTTCCATCGACTGCACGCTAGACCCCTCCTCAAGAGTATGATAGGTGGGCATCGTGTCATCGATGTCATTGCTATTGCGCTTGTTGAGTGTGGCTATAATTTCTTCAAACTGTTGACGAGCCACTTCTAATTTCTCATTGATAAGAGCACGGAATTCAGCCAGCTCTTCATCAGTGTATCTTGTTTTCTCTGACATAAGATTGTAGGGGTTAAAATAAATTTCGTCACTATTAAATAGAACCGTGCAAGTGGGGGCAGTGAACAGCGCCTCTGCCCCACTCCACTATAAATAGATTTAGATTACACCTTATTGATTAAGAACTTCACATTTGTTCCGTCCAAATCAAACTCGGTTTCGCTCTCAACATTGTCAACGAGTTCAATGCTTCTGCCAAAACTTGCCCAGCAATAAAGTCTCGATATTCAGTGACAGCCTTTTCGGCAACTGGAGTTGATTCAACGACAATGCGAATACGATCAGTAATTTCAAAACCACTTTCTTTGCGGAAGGCTTGCACGCGCTTCACAATTTCGCGGGCTACACCTTCATTGCGGAGTTCATCGGTGATGGTGATATCCAATGCCACAGTGAGAACTCCTTCATTGGCTACACTCCATCCGGGCATGTCTTCGCTAATGATTTCCACATCATTGCGTTCGATGAGACAAGATTCACCTTCCACCACAACGGTGAGCGTACCGTTCTTTTCGAGTTCCGCAATCTGTTCTTGAGAAATAGCCGTAACCACTTCGTTCACCGCCTTCATCAATTTGCCGAACTTCTTACCCATTACGCGGAAATTGCACTTCACCTTCTTTTCCAGCATCTGTCCTTCCACGAAATCAATTGTTTTCACATTGACTTCATCAAGCACAAGCTGCTGCACGGCTTCTAGTCGCGTGCGCACCAAAGGATCGGTAACAGGGATGGCAATGCGTTGCAAAGGCTGACGCACAATGATGCGTTCCTTCTTGCGGAGTGAGAGCACAAGCGAGGTGGTTTGTTGCGCCAACTCCATACGTGCTTCAAGCTCCTTGTCAATAAGTTGCTCATCAGCCACGGGAAAACGGTCGAGGTGTACGCTATCAGCTGTAGCTCGAGCTGTGCCTGCGGTAAGGTCTTTATAAAGACGGTCAGCATAGAAAGGCGCGATTGGTGCCATCAAGCGGCTCAAAGTGAGCAGGCAAGTATACAACGTCTGATAAGCCGCAAGTTTGTCTGCGGTCATAGCCCCTGCCCAGTAGCGTTTGCGATTAAGACGCACATACCAGTTTGAGAGATTGTCCACCGTGAATGCTTGAATCAAACGTCCAGCACGCGTTGGCTCATAATCCTCATAGCAAGCTGTGACTTCGCGCACAAGCGTGTTGAGTTCGCTGAGAATCCATCTGTCAATCTCTGGACGCTCTGCCACGGGAACCTCAGCAGATTCAGGATCGAAGTTGTCCACATTGGCATACATGGAGAAGAACGAATAAGTTTGAATCAACTTACCGAAGAACGTACGGTTGGTTTCCACCACTCCTTCTGGATCAAACTTCAAAGTTATCCCAAGGCGAAGAGTTGGTAATCATATACCAACGCACGGGGTCACTACCATATTCTTTGATGGCGCCAAAGGGATCCACAGCATTGCCAAGACGCTTAGACATCTTTTGTCCGTTCTTATCAAGAACAAGACCATTAGAGATAACGGCTTTGAACGCCACAGAGTCAAACACCATCGTTGCAATAGCGTGCAGCGTGAAGAACCAACCACGAGTTTGATCCACACCTTCTGCGATAAAGTCCGCAGGATACACCGTACGACTATCTAGGAGTTCCTTATTTTCAAATGGATAATGGATTTGTGCATAAGGCATCGCACCAGAATCAAACCAAACGTCAATAAGGTCTGTTTCACGATAAAGAGGATTGCCCGTTTCTGACACCAGAACGATATCATCTACATGAGGACGGTGCAAGTCGATGCGATCGTAGTTTTCCTTACTGAAATCACCAGGTACAAAACCCTGTTCCTTCAGAGGATTCTTTTGCATCACTCCTGCAGCCACAGACTTTTCAATCTCGTTGTAGAGTTCTTCGACCGAACCGATGCAGAGTTCTTCCTTCTGAGCATTGCGCCAGATGGGCAATGGAGTACCCCAATAACGTGAACGGCTTAAGTTCCAGTCATTCAGGTTTCCAACCATTTACCAAAACGTCCGGTACCCGTTGATTCGGGTTTCCAGAGAATCGTTTTGTTGAGTTCTATCATGCGTTCCTTCACAGCCGTAGAGCGAATGAACCAACTATCAAGAGGATAGTAAAGCACAGGCTTATCCGTACGCCAGCAGTGAGGATAATTGTGGACATGTTTCTCGATGCGGAACGCTTGTCCCCCTTGTTTCATCTCCATACAGAGGATGATGTCCAAGTTTTCGGATTTCTCGGCAGTCTTTTCGTCAAACTTTCCACCTTCGTTGAAACGAGGGTCGTAGGCATTCTTGACAAAATCTCCAGCGTGACGTCCATAAGCTGCTGCATCAACGCATTTTTCAGCGAAAGCAGGGGCGCAATCGTCAAGCGTGTAATACTTACCTGTGAGATCTACCATTGGACGCGTTTCACCCGCCTTATTGATAATGAAGAGCGAAGGAATGCCAGCTGCCTTAGCCACCTTAGCATCGTCTGCACCAAACGTAGGCGCGATGTGTACGATACCCGTACCATCTTCGGTGGTCACATAGTCACCAGGGATTACGCGGAAGGCCTCATCAGCCATTTCCACAAATCGATCTTGCCCCACAGAGAAGACACGATCAGCGTGCTTTTCCGCATATTTGCACACAAAATCTGCGGCAGTGTCAGCCACCTTCTCCGAAGGACGCACCCAGGGCATCAATTGAGCATAACGCAAGCCCACGAGTTCCGCACCTTTATAACGTGCAACAACACGATAAGGCAACACTTTATTACCGACAGCGTAGTTCATTTCAGCATTTTCGCCTTCAGCCTTGAAATATGCTGCTACACGATTCTCGGCGATAATGGCAGAGATAGGTTCAGCAGTATAGGGGTTAAAGGTTTGCACTGCCACGTAATCAATATTAGGACCTACGCAGAGGGCTGTGTTAGAAGGCAAAGTCCAAGGTGTTGTAGTCCAAGCCAAGAAGACTGGCTTTCCCCACCCCTTCAATGCCTCAGGAGCATCGAGAATCTCGAATTGTGCGGTCACCGTAGTATCTTTCACATCGCGGTACGCACCAGGCTGGTTCAGTTCGTGACTAGAGAGCCCTGTACCAGCAGCTGGACTATAAGGTTGAATGGTATAGCCTTTATATAATAGCCCTTTTTGATAGAGTTGCTTAAGCAACCACCAAAGTGTCTCAATGTATGAGTTTTCGTAAGTGATATAAGGATGTTCCATATCCACCCAATACCCCATAAGATGAGAGAGGTCACTCCATTCTTGGGTGTACATCATCACATTACGACGGCAATGGGCATTATATTCTTCGATAGAAATCTTCTGACCAATATCTTCTTTGGTGATGCCTAATTCTTTTTCAACACCCAATTCTACGGGCAGTCCATGAGTATCCCATCCTGCCTTACGATTTACTTGGAATCCCTGCATCGTCTTATAACGGCAGAATACATCCTTAATGGTACGCGCCATTACGTGGTGAATACCAGGGTGCCCATTAGCTGAGGGAGGTCCTTCAAAGAAAACATACGACGGGCAACCTTCGCGCTCACTGATGCTGCGGTGGAAGAGGTCTGCCTCATCCCATTCTTTCAGCACTTCTTCGTTAACGGCGTATAGGTTCATGCCACTACGCTCAGTAAATTTCTTACTCATATTTTGTTGCTCAGTTTCGTTTCGAGAAAATATACAAGCGCAAAATTACAATAAAAATCGGAGATACGCGAAACTTGACTTCAAAAACAAACATCAACTCTCACTTGTCTTTACACCCGTGTCAAATCTCAAGTATTTGACACGGGCTTTTTTTATTCTAATGCTAAAACAGAATTATCACTTAGTTCATATTGTAGTCTTAAGCAAAAAGAGCATCACAAAAAAGCATTTTTCCTCATAACTTCCCTACAATCCATAAAAAAGAATTACCTTTGCCCTAAGAAAAATCTATCTATTTATTAAAAATGAGTACTCTTACTCAGATACCTACGTCTTTTCACCTTAGAAATATGATAAAACTACCTAAACAAGCTCGAATTTGGACTGTCCTCATTCTGTTCACTGGAGGAATGGGACTTTCTGCTATGGCTCAATCAGCACCTCCTGAAGATTGGACGGTTTCTGCCCAAACCACTGCTGCACAATGTGAATCAGATGGTACCATCACTCTAAGCAATCAAAATGCAGATGCACTCCACAATTTCACATATTCGCTCCTAAAACAAGGTACAACAACAGCTGTTAAAGCCTCCAGTAGCAACATCTTTTCTAGTGTTGCCCCAGGCACTTACACTGTCGAGGTCAAAGCAGACCTTAAGACCGACCCAAATAAAAAATACACGAGAAGAATTGAAAACGTGGTGGTAGCCGGTGACTACAAAGTGTTAGCTGTCACGTACAACCCCGCCTCATCACGTGCTTCTTATGCAGCTTGTCCTAAAGGAACGATAGTACTGAACGTTGAGAACGGCAGGCAAGAAAATCTGACTTTTCAGTTCGTCAACGCACCTTCAGGTGTCACAACAATGACTCCTATCTCTGCCACAAAAAATGCCGATGGCACCTATACACTTGCTAGAGACACCTATCCCCCAGGAAACTACACTCTTAAAGTGTCTGATGGTTGTATATCGCATACTATTAACGTTCCGGTCAAAGAACTTAGCCAGTTGCCTGCATTTAGTAAGGAAAACTTCCAAATTTTCAATTCAACATTCTCGAGTCAATACACAAATTACCCTTCAGCACAATACTCGTGTACTTCACCTATAGCACAGACAACTCTTAGTGCAGAGACCTTTTCCAACAAAGAACTGATGCGTTATCTCCAAGAAGGCTTGTTTGAAATTGCACTTACTAAAGCTGGAGTAAATCCACGTGACGACCAATTCCAAACGATTTCTTCCCAAAGAAACTTTGCGTATGCCCTTGACATGTCACCCTATACCCTTTCGGAAAACTATAACCAAAACTTCAAGGTTGTAATTCGTTTGAAAGATTGTCCTAGTGTTTCACGAGGATTTAATGTCTACTTCAGACGTCCTAGGATAAGCATTCCAACTAGTGTTGTAGAAAAGGGCTGTGGTGTCTACACGAATGCATACTTATTCTACAAAGATTATGACGGACTTTTCTGCTTTCCTATTACTATTAATCTGAGAGAAAGTCAAACAGGACCAATAGTTAAAACAGAAACATTTATGAGCCCACAGGAAAACCTAGCCTCTAGGCTTGAGTTAGATTTGGGTAAAACCTACTATTACGAAATCATAGATGGCATAAACCAAAAAGTACTAGAAGGCAATTTCACAAAGAGGGGAAATATACTCTTTGGAGGAACATATTCAATCGACTGCGGAGCCAAATACGTTCGTACATTTAAAACCAACGTTTTCGATGCTTGTCTTCCTTATAAAGTGCAAATCTTTAATAAGCAAACACAGGCAAAAGTCTATGAGACAGTAATCAATCATAAGAACTATGTAGACTCTCCCCCATTAGACTTTGATGTTGAATATGAATATAGAGCAATAAAAAATGGTACTGTTATCTCTTCTGCTGATATCATAAATAGAATAGGAATTATGGCACAGGCTGAATCTCCTGCCGAATGTAAAAGAGACGTAGGAGATATTGCTTTCTTACTAAATGGTTTAGCCAATAAACCGCATACACTTGTTATTCGTCAAGGCACTAAAGAATTTGCAAGATCTGTTTTTAATGGAGCAAATGCTATATCAAAACTAAGCTTTGCTTCAAAATACCTTCCTGCAGGACATTACCAATTAGACGTTTCGGTAGAGGGATGTCCCACAGTGACTCACGAATATGACTGGAAGGGCTTCTACAACCGAGAGAACTTTCCTACGACAGCCGAATCACCTGCGAAGGTTTAGAGGTTACTCCTAGCGGCAACATAACTTTCCAAGGAAATGCCGTTCCCACGAAGACTTTCTTCCGCATTCTCTCCGGACCAGGCGGTGGAAACACAGGGAGTACAATACCCTTGGGAAAAAAGTTTCTGCTCACCCAAAACGGCACCTATCTTTTAGGCATTTTGGCCACGAATAATAACACTTGCGCTCTTGATACGATAGTCATAAACTATGAGCGCAAACCTTTAAATTTAGCCACTGAATATACTTCTGCCTACGCTTGTGTGGATGGCACAAAAACAGGTCACATCTTAATCAAAGCACAAGACGGTGTCCCCCCCCCTACCGCTATGAACTGTGGAATGCTGATGGTACGCAACCCATCCTCTCTAATGGGAATAAAGTGGTTCCTTTTGAGATCCTAGCCAATGATGTCGCTCACTTTGTTCATGGAGTTGCCAAAGAAGTCTATACCGTAAAAATTACTGATGCTTGTAGTAGTTCTATCACACAAACGGTCACCATTAGAGACCTCACAAGTCTTACGATAGCCGATGCAGATGTAAAAGAGATTTGCGAAGGAGAAACAATCCAGCTCAAAGGTGTTGCTTTGGAAAACTATGAATGGTACCTGCCCAATGCGAAACCTACGGATATGCCCTTCTCGACAGAACGAAATCCCACCATCCCCAATGCTAAAGTGGGACATTCTGGCCTCTATGTTCTCAAATTCAAACCCCGATTCTGTGGTAAAGGCATTGAGGGTTCCGTCCAAATCACAGTGCATCCTTGCTATACTCCCATCAACCCTCAATTGATGACCAAAGTCATGAAATAACCAGCCTCGCAAGGCTATCTCATTCTCGTCCGTCTTGGATTACAGAATGAATGACAAGTCCCCAAATGTCCGTGTCAAATCTCTAGTATTTGACACGGACATTCTTGTTTTCTCATTGATTAACCACAATAAAGGCTGTCTTCACAGCTTCTTCCCCCTCATAAAATGTCTTTTTAGTTGTTTTTCCCTATGTCACCTATCTTTTATTCGAAGAAAACTATTATCTTTGCAGTTCAAAATCAAAAGAAATCTATCACAAGATATACAGTTACTTAGCTCAAAACTATATACGACTAATAAAAAAATATGACAAAACTATCTAACCCAATCAGAATTTGGGCAGCCCTTTTTCTACTCATTGCTGGGACATGTCTTCCTGTCATGGCGCAACAAACAACAGCAGATAATTGGACAATCTCCGCTCAAACCACTCCAGCACAATGTGAGTCAGATGGTACCATTGCCATATCCAACCAGAATGGTGATGCCCTCATCAACTTCACCTACTCACTCCTTAAGAAAGGAACGGTAACCGTTATTAAAGCTTCCAGTGACAACACGTTTTATAGCGTACCTCCTGGCATCTATACCGTAAAAGTGAATGCGGATTCCAAAAAAGACCCATCAAAGAAATTTACTAGAACGCTCGACGACATCGTGGTTGGTGGTGACTACAAAGTTCTGGACGTCACATTCAACCCAACTTTATCACGTCCCTCTTATGCTGGCTGTAACAGAGGTTCGATTGTACTGAACATAACCAACGGAAGACAGGAAAATTTAAGCTATCGTTTTATTAACGCACCAACAGGAGTCGCTACACAGACCCCTATCACTGCCACCAAAAATGCAGACGGCACCTACAAGCTGGCAGGAGACAACTATCCTGCAGGGGCCTACAAGCTTGAAGTGTCTGATAATTGCGTAACACGTTCTGTTGTATTTTCTATTAGCGAGCTTAGTCACTTACCTACTTTCAAAGACGAATCTTTCAAAATATTCTATTCTGAAAAAATTCGTGCAGCATCTCCTTCTGCACAATATTCTTGCAGCTCGCCTTTGGCTCTCGTAACCCTCAATCAAGCGACGCTCTCTAATAAAGAATTGATGCGCTATATTGAAGATGGATTATTTGAAATTGGTCTCTCTACTCTTGATAAATCCACGTGACGATCAATTTCAAACGCTCTTGTCTAAAGAACAATTTATGTATGCACTGGATATGTCGCCCTCCACGATATCCGGTAGCTACTCGTATAACAATACGCACAAAGTCGTGATTCGTTTGAAAGACTGCCCTAGCATATCAAGAGAATTTCCAGTCAAATTCATGCCCCCCAAGTTTACGAAATATTCATCGTCGGTGGGTTGTACACAATACACGAAAGCATACCTCTTTTATAAAGATTATGATGGGCTATACTGCTTTCCCGTCACCATTAATTTGCGAGAAAGTGAAACTGGTCCTATAATTAAAACAGAGACCTTCATGTCTCCAGAGGAAAACTTATCTTCTAAATTGATTCTAGACTTTGGTAAGACGTATTATTACGAAGTTATAGATGGCACAGGCAAGCAACTCCATAAAGGTTCATTCTCCCAACAAGGAAAAATATTCTTTGGTTCTGCCTACGCAACTGAATGCGGTGCGAAGTATATACGACCCTACAAAAGTCAATCATTTAGTGCTTGTCCTCCCTATACCGCACAAATTATCAATCTTGCAACCAACGAGAAAATTCAAGATGTTATAGTCAATGACACCAAAGAAGTGTTATCTCCTCCTTTGCAATTTGATGTAAACTATCGATTTGTAGCTATTAAAGATGGTATAACCACTTTTGCAGATGACCTTATCGAAACTCCAAAAATCAATGTTGCAATTTATGAATCACAAGAGTGCAAACGAGATGTCGGAGAAATTAGACTTACTATTCCTGGATTATCCAATGGTTCTCACACGGTTGTTATTCGTCAAAACACCAAGCAAATAGCTAGACGTCCCATCCAAAGTTTATCTACGTCTACAAGTATATATATATCCAATTTATTCCTTCCACCTGGAAAATATCAATTAGATATATCAACAGAAGGCTGTCCTACAGTGACCCATGAATTTGACTGGAAGGGATTCTACAACCGAGAAATTTCGCCTATGACAGCCAAGCTACTTGTGCTGGTTTAGAAGTAACTCCACGTGGTAACGTTATTGAGCAAGGAAAAGCAGTTCCAGAGAAAACATTCTTCCGCATTCTTTCAGGACCAGAAGGGGGATACTCTAAGAGCACAATATCCATGGGAGAAAAGTTTCAGCTCACACAAAGCGGCACATATCTTTTGGGAATAGTGGTAAACAGTAAGACAAACTGTGCTCTTGACACCATAGTTATCAACTATGAGCGCTCACCTCTCAAATTGAACACTAAACACACCTCTGCGTACGCTTGTGTTGATGGCACCAAAGCGGGACACATCCTTATCAAAGCGCAAGACGGCGTCCCTCCATATCGCTATGAGCTGTGGAATGAAGAAGGTACACACCCCATCGTTTCCAACGGAAATACAGTTACTCCGTTAGAAATACTGCCTAATGGTGTGGCGCACTTTGTTTATGGGGTAGCCAATGATGTCTATACAGTAAAGGTCATTGATAAGTGTGGCAATAGCTTCAAGCAACAAATCACCATTAGAGACCTCTCTCAGCTCACGCTAGCTGATGCACAGGGAAAAGAAATTTGCGAAGGCGAAAGCATCCAGCTCCTTGGTATTCCATTGGAAAACTACGAATGGTATTTGCCCAATGCGAAAGCTACGGATATGCCTTTCTCTAGAGAACAAAATCCAGTCATCCCCAATGCAAAAGTGGGACATTCTGGTGTCTATGTTCTCAAGTTCAAACCACAATTCTGTGGTAAAGGCATTGAGGGGTCAATTGAAATCAAAGTACATCCCTGCTATGCTCCAATCAACCCACAATTGATGACCAAAGTCATGAAATAACCAGCCTCGCAAGGCTATCTCATTCTCGTCCGTCTTGGATTACAGAATGAATGACAATTCTCCAAATGTCCGTGTCAAATACAAGAGATTTGACACGGACTTTTTTTTATAATAGTCTAATACTCAAAGAGCGTTAAAGAGCTTGCCTATTTCAATACATCTCAATAGAAAAAATTCAAAGCTCGTATAACACGTTCACTTTTGCAAGAGATAACACTAATATTTTCTAGAAAACAATTACCTTTGCAGTGGATAATATAGAAACTTATTAGTTTAGATGTTGAGCAACACTGCTCTTACCTCTAATGATAGTACAAGAACTTACAATGAAATCACTTAAGAAAGTAAGCCTATGGATAGGATTCATCCTACTCCTAATGGGAACCTATCTCCCTACAATGGCACAAGAAGCGTCAGGAAACGACTGGACCATTTCAGTAGAAACCACTCCTGCACAATGTCAATCAGATGGTGTGGTAAAAGTGACCAATCAAAATTCTGATGCCCTCTACAACTTCACCTATTCCCTACAAGAAGTTAGTTTGGCTCAACCTGCAAAAACATCGAGCAACAACACCTTTCTCAATGTCCCCCCTGGCACCTACACTGTAGTAGCAAATGCTCAGCTTAAAACCAACGCTGACATAAAATTCACGCGCACTATTGAGAATGTAATTGTAACAGGTAACTACAAAGTTTTAGACGTTACTTACAACCCCACCCTTTCTCGTCCTTCCTACATAGGATGTAACAAAGGCACGATTGTTCTCAATGTCATCAACGGAAGACAGGAAGATTTGACCTTCCGTATTATTAGCGCTCCAGCAGGCTTCAACACACCTTTAGACGTCAATGCTTCTCGCAATGAGGATGGCACCTACACGCTAGCAGGAGACAACTACCCTGCAGGGGCTTACCAAATTGAAATATCAGACAACTGTGTTGTACGCAGTGTCGATTTGGTAGTTTCTCAATTAACGAAGTTGCCTCAATTTAGCACAGAAAACTATACAATTGTCACAGCGAAACCTGCAAACCATTTCTTGATTGCTCCAGGTAGCACCTACACTTGTAGTTCTCCTTTCATTGAAACGCAGCTCAACAGCACAACCACTTCCAACAAAGAATTGATGCGATACATCAGAGAGGGAATGTTTGAAATAGGACTCTCACCAGTAGATCAAACTCCACGTGACGATCAGTTTCAAACACTCTTGGCCTATGGATACACAGCCTATGCTCTTGATATGTCGCCAAATACGCTTTCAGAAAGCTATTCCACGAGCAACAGAAAAACCCATAAGGTAATCATACGTTTGAAAGACTGTCCTGAGATTTCTCGAGAATTTATATTCATTTCAGAGTACCAGAATTACAAACCTTATTACCAGCAAAGCCTGGCGAATGTGGTAAATACACAGAGGGTTACCGACTTAATTATGACTTCCAAGGCCTCTACTGCTATCCTATTACCATTAATCTGAAAGAAAGCAGCACAGGACCGGTGGTCAAGACAGAAACTTTTACTAGTCCTACTGGTAATCTCTACTCCCAACTTATTCTTGATTACGGCAAGACCTACTATTACGATGTCGTAGATGCCAATGGCAAGACCGTCAAAAGCAGCTCATTCGTAAAAACAGGATCAGTCTATTTGGGCACAACTTACAACGTGGAATGCGGAGAGAAGTATATAGCTCCATATAAATTCCCATCGTTAGATACTGCCTTCCCTACACCGCACAAATCATTAACTCTGGAACCAATGAAAAGGTTCATGAGGTATTGGTCACCAGCACTGATGAGTTACTCTCTCCACCCTTGGAGTTTAATGTGAATTATCAATTCATTGCCCTCAAAGACGGGGCATCCTTTGTAGGAAGACAATGGAAATCCAAGGACAACTTTATCATCTACCCCATCAGTTCCTTAGCTTGTAGACGAGATGTTGGAGATATCAAAGCTGCTAACCACAGCTTATCCAACAAACCTCATACTTATGTGATTCGTCAAGGCACGAAAGAGATCTTTAGAAAAAAACTAGACAAACCAGATAGCAACTTAGCTCTCTACGATATATATCTGCCTGCAGGTCATTACCAATTTGACATCATCAGCGAAGGTTGCCCTACGACAACGCACGAGTTTGACTGGAAAGGCTTCTACAATCGAGAGAACTTTTCTTACGATAGCCAAATCACCTGTGAAGGATTAGAAATTACTCCTCGAGGTGTTATCACTGATCAGGGTAGAAAAGTCCCTAACGAAACATACTTCCGCATCCTCTCAGGCCCCGAAGGTGGATACACTAAGAGTATTGTTGCGGCAGGAAGCAAAATAGTACTCACCCAAAATGGTCAATACCAATTGGGAATCATGGCTTCCAACGCATACTCCTGTGCAATAGATACCATCACAATCAACTTTCAGCGTCCTCCTCTGAAACTCGCTACAGAATTTACAACCGCCTACGCCTGTGCAGATGGTACGAGAACAGGACATATTCTGATTAAAGCACAAGATGGTACACCACCCTACCGCTATGAATTATGGAATGAAGATAATACACAAGCCATAATTGATGCAAACGGAAAGAAAGTTGTTCCTCTAGAAACACTAGCCAATGGTGTGGTGCACTTCGTCTACGGTGTAGCCAATGACCACTTTACCATCAGGGTCTATGACAAGTGCAACAATATGTTTGCACAATCCATAAAAATCAGTGACCTCACAACACTTACCATTGCCTATGCCCATGACAAAGAAGTGTGTGAAGGAGAGAGCATTCATTTGTTTGCCCTCCCACTTGAGAACTACGAATGGTATTATCCCGATGCACCACCGACCGCACAACCCTTTTCTAGAGAGCAAAACCCGATTATCCCCAATGCAAAAGTTGAAAACTCGGGGCTATACAAACTGATTTTCAAACCTCAATTCTGCGGCAAAGGCATTGAGGGTTATGTCAATATTACGGTACATCCTTGCTATGTTCTCATCAACCCCCAGTTGATGACCAAAGTCATGAAATAACAGTATCACAATACTGCCTTCATTCTAGTCACTCTTCGCCAGTCGAATGAAAGACAAGTTGAAATGTCCGTGTCGATTACTTGAAAATTGACACGGATATTTTTATGAGCAAACGTGTGTGTGCACACACTGCGCATTCTTGCATGCTCGCAGGGACATACCATCTGTACACTCGTCAGTAGCAGGAATATCCCAATATCATCAAATAGCAAGCAAATAGGCTGAGAAATCTCTAGGAGAATTCTCAGCCTATCTACGCTTAGCAAGACAGCATAAAAGAGGCTCCCACAGCCTTACTAGCCAATAAGCCCCTTCCTGCAATCGTGCAGAAAGGGGCTTATTGCTGTTGTTGAGGATTACTTCAAGCTAAAAACTACATTCATAAAAGTTTTTTCTGTTGGCCCAATTTCTTTCCATACACCATTTACAGGTTGTTTTTTCACGGTATAGGTGAGAACACCAGCAGGACTCACGTGAACGTCCGAAAAAACCTCACTGTCATAATAAATGACAAAAAAGTTCAGATTGCTAGCTTCATGAACAGGAAGGTTTGAAGTTGCAGAAGACTTTTGTTGAGGATTCTGGAACTGCTTCTTGTAGAGCTTATAAAGATCTACGCTGAAGGTGCCACTGGTGGTATACGATATACCTATCATTTTATAGATAGAAGCATCTGTGAAGTCCCTGTCGAGAGCAAACTTGCTCAAGGGCAGGAGTACAGGAGGCATATAGAAAAAGCCTTCTGGAACAGAAGGAGCAAAACCTAATACACCATTCTTGTCAGCCACCACTACACGGTTAGCAGTATAGCGCTGATTAAAGTCTGGTGCCGCCTTACCATCGCTAGTTGTGAAGATAAGCTGCTGACCATCTTCTGGAAGAACAGCAACACGAAGGGTACCATTAACATCCAAAGTCTCTGTTGGGTTACGAGTGCCAACAGCAACTTTTTTATCGACTTGTGCCTGAGTGGTAAGCGCAAAGCAAAGTGCAACTCCACTCAAGAAGAGGCGTGAAATAGCTCGATTAGATAGTTTATTAAGTGTCATATTAAAATTCTGTATACGAGCTACATTGCCCACTGGCTCTGTACAGCTCGTAAATAAATAAAAGTTTTTAGCTTCTGACCACCAGAGACCTTTCACTACGATTTACCCTTGTGGCGATTAGCACGACGTTTGCGAATATCTGCCTTTTTCTTGGCAGCACCCGAACCGTGGAGTCCTGTGATGTAGGTCTTTTTCTTGGCTTTTGTTTTCACCTTCTCTTCTTGAGGTTTGCGGAGCTTTGTCCCTTTGAAGGTGATGCCAGTGGTCATGGCTGTTGTGATTTCTTCGTCGCTAACGTTACGCGCCATTGGCTATGAGATTAGTAAAGATGATTCAATAGAATTAATGATGGAAAAGACGAACGCCCGTAAAGGCCATCGCAATGCCATACTTGTCGCAGGTTTCAATAACATGGTCATCACGCACAGAACCACCTGCCTGCGCCACGTATGCCACGCCACTGCGATGCGCACGCTCGATGTTGTCACCGAATGGGAAGAAAGCATCTGAGCCCAAAGCGACACCAGTGTTTTGAGCTATCCAAGCCTTCTTTTCTTCGCGTGTCAAAGGCTCTGGGCGCTCTGTGAAGAATTGCTGCCATGCACCTTCTGCCAACACATCATCATAATCTTCAGAAATATAGATATCGATGGTATTGTCACGATCAGCGCGACGGATTTTCTCTACAAAAGGAAGGTTCATCACCTTGGGGTGCTGACGCAGCCACCAAATATCCGCCTTTTGACCAGCAAGACGTGTGCAGTGGATGCGGCTTTGTTGGCCAGCTCCGATGCCGATAGCTTGTCCATCCTTGACATAGCACACAGAGTTTGACTGCGTGTATTTGAGCGTGATGAGTGCAATCATCAAATCGCGACGAGCAGCTTCGGGGATTTCTTTATTCACCGTTGGACGATTCTCGAAGAGCGCATCGTCAGCAAGGTTGATTTCATTGCGGCCTTGCTCGAAAGTCACGCCATACACTTGCTTGCGTTCGATAGGCTCTGGACGATAGTTCACATCCACCTTGAGAATGCAATAAGTACCTTTGCGTTTTTCCTGCAAAATCTGCAAGGCTTCGGGTGTAAAGTCAGGGGCTATCACACCATCGCTCACCTCGCGCTTGATGAGGAGTGCCGTAGCTTCATCGCAGGTGTCGGAGAGTGCAATAAAATCTCCATAGCTCGACATACGGTCTGCACCACGAGCACGAGCATAAGCCGCAGCGATGGGCGAAAGTGGAAGCGCCAAATCATCGCAAAAATAGATTTTGCGGAGCGTATCATCCAAAGGAAGTCCCACTGCTGCACCTGCAGGAGAAACGTGTTTGAAAGAAGTCGCAGCAGGTAAGCCAGTTGCAGCTTTAAGCTCGCTGACCAATTGCCACCCATTGAGTGCATCTAGGAAGTTAATGTAACCAGGACGTCCGCCAAGCACTCGATTGGAAGTGAAGCATCGTTGTCCATATAAATTCGAGAAGGCTTCTGATTGGGGTTGCACCCATACTTCAGGGCTAATTCTTTCATTGTGAGAAACGTTTCAGGTGAAAATATATTTGCAAAGATACAATTTTCGCCTAGAAAAGCCAAGTATTCAAGGCTTTTTTACACCTTATCTCGAAAAAACTTACTATATTTGCGATATGCAAACCACACTCTTTCCCGATTACTTTGCACTCGATGAAACTTGCTGTCTTCATCGAGCAGAAATCGTGATGGAAAAATTAGCAGAAATTCCCCTTGATTTCCTAGCGACTCATGGGGAGCGCAACACCGTGCTTCGCCGACTTGCCGAAGCTGGTGTGCAGTCATTGGCAGAACTTCTGAGATTGCAGCGATTTGACGTCGTGGAATGGGAAGGCGTAGGACGCTTTTTCCTCCACATCTTCGACGAGATGCGTCAAGAAATCAGAAATCATCCAGAACAACTCATCGAGCAATGGCTCCTACAACGCGCAACGTGGGTCTTCCCCATCCCCTACACTTCAGACGATCCGTGGTCTTTGCATCACTATGTGTCGCCCTCACTCTCTCCCGAAGTCTCCTTGGTCGATGGTGAGAATCAAGAATGGACACCTCTCATTCAGCAAGTGGAGCACACCTTTACTCACATCATCTTGCTCCTCAAGCATCGCCAACCTGAAAAGGCGGCTGTCCTCCATCGTTTCTTGCTGCAAGGACTTTCAGCTGAAGTCATAGCGCGAGTGCTGAACCTGCCGTCACGATCTGCCGTCATGCGCCCAATAGAGCACGAGTTTGCGTCCACTCTTAGCTGGCAAGGAAGTAGCTGGAATTAAATTGAGCGAAGACTTCTGTGACTCTTTGTCAGCGCTGCGCAAACAACTCCTCTTTCAGCCTACCACCGTGCTAGATGGACTGCAATTCATGTCTATGCCGCGCTTCCTCTGGCTCTTGCATCTCACCCCAATGCTGCGCACTCAGGCTGAAATGTCTTGGGCATGCGACTTCATTGTGCCACGAGGCGAAGTGCTACAATCGCGAGCTCTGTTGCATCGAGTCTTCAGGGCTTTGCAGTTGCATCCAGACTACCAACAAGTTTCTTCCTTCGAAAGCCTGCGCAACTCTTCCACCGAAGAAGCTTCCCTTGCTTCCTTGCTCGAGCATCACCCGTGGATTGAGCACTCCTCACAAGGACATCGCCTCATGGCAGAGCAACTCATCTATGATTTCTGCCGAGTGGGAAGAATTCTCTTGGAGTCTCATCGCCCCTTGACGCGCGATGAGATTTTGATGCGCTACGAACAAGTCTATTTGGAACGTCCACTCTCCCTCTCCATGCACGACCTCTGCAAGCGTTTCTCGGGCATCACCGCTCCACAACGAGGACAATGGGCGTGGATTTCAGATGAACAAGCGCCACAAATGGGCGAGTGCCCCACCCACTCTCCCTCACCCACTCAAGAACCGACCTTATTTGACATGAATGCGATTTGGTAATCGCGCTTCGCAATAGCACAAATCAGGCTGAGCATCGCAATGATGCCCAGCCTGATTTTCGTCTAAATCCTTAGTACTTGAGACAAGTGTTATAATCCTCTGAGAGCTGTTGAATAATTTGCCCCAAACAACGGCGTTGTAAGTGACTTAAATCTGGATTTAATAGTGGCGCAATTCGTCTTTCTCATAAGAAGAAGCCGTCAAACTGATTTTGTCGTCGTCCTTATCTAGGAAGAACCAACAGCTTCCCAAACGCTTCACGTTGCGGATGACGTGGATGTCGCGAGCAGGAGTGTTACCTTCCACGCACAGAATGGCTATTTTTCCAGAAGCACTCTTAGCCACATCTGCCACTAAGACAGCGTGTCCCAAACGGCCCGCACCTCGGGAGGTATAAACCAACACATCACCAGGTTGCACCTCTTCGATGGCGCGTGGCTTAGTTTCGTTTTTCACCGAATAGGTGCTGCAGATACCAAATATTCTGCGCAGGTAGTTTTCAAAAGCCTTGCGAGACTTACCTCCTTTATACTGCTCTATTTGATGATTGACATTGCGGAAACGGATTTCAGAATAGCGACCTTGTTGCCACAAATATTCAGCACGCAAACGCAGGGTGACATCAGCGCATTGCTCAAAATTACTGAGCAAAGGATAGTCCACCGCAGCACCATAGAGTACACGATAGCGAGCTCTCCCCCCCGTATAGTAGTTCACCTTGGACCCTCTTGGCTTCAAAGGCAAAGCTCTCAAAAATTCGGCATAGCTCCCTGCTGGAGCTTCTACACGTTTGTAGCCCATGGGCGTAGGAATTTCGCCAAGGGTGGCAGCATTCCAAGGATTGGTGGTGGTAGAAGCATACCAATACCAACCACCAAGCACCAAAGCGACACAGAAAAGGGTGGACAAGGAAATGAGGAGGATTTTCTTTTTCATATCAGATTTTGTTTGTTTTTGAGGGAGAATCAGAGATTTTGAAAAGTTATTTTGTAGAGTACTTGCTCGCCTGACGACTTCGCTTGTGAGCATCCACCCTATCATCGCGTTTTGGTGGGAGCATTCTTGTATAATATCCCAAACAAAGGAAAAGGTAAATGGACATCTCACATTTTTTTTATCTATCGCTAGGAAAAATGTTAAGTTCGAAAACAGAAATCAGGTAGAGTTTTCTTAAAACTAGCGTTGATAGAGACAAGAAATAGGACTTAATTGCAATCAACTTAGGAGCGGCGAATGAAAAAGTCGGACGTTTTCAGGAAAAACGTCGGAGTTTTTTTCAAATTATCTCGGACGTTTTTTCTCAAAACTTCCGAGGGAAAATACCAAAACAACGGAGTTTTTTTCGCTAAGACTATGATAATAGGGCGATTAAGCAAGGAAATCGCACCATTATAGTGCGTCGACAAGGGGATATTTTCGCACGCTCCATCACAAACTTCCAATAGCGCGTTAAAATCGCCCCTATATACTGTTGGGTTTCCTTAAAGCACGAAGTAATAAGAGCTACATCTTCAGACTCAATTTTGAAATATAGGTGCGTATCATCAACAACTCTATCTATATTCTTTCAAATATCGAGATAAACTTATCACAATTTCTATGAAGACTAATATAAATTTCGTAACTTCGCAGGCAGAAATGTCTCTCCATCTTAGAGGGAAGAATACACTTTCGCATAACTTTTGCGTGACTGATCATTTACCTTTTCGCAAAATTGGGATATATCTGTATCAGCATATTATCTTTATAAGGAAATCTCAAGGCTAAACAAGGTAATCATCCACACAAGTGCGCCTACAGTTCACCAATTTATTCTCTGTTTTTCCCGGTACTACACTCTATGTCAGCCCCCTCTTCTGCTGCCCTCTTGGCACAACAGCTACACAAGTTGCGTTCCGCTGCCTTGCAGTGGCTGAGTTCGCACTACCCCTCCATGTCTTTCAGCGAAGCCGAAGACTTAGTCAGTGAGGGTGTCGCCAACTATTACGAACGCCTCTCTGCAGGAACGATAGCTCTTGACACTGATTTCATGCGCTATACATTTAAGGCGATTCAAAACATGGCAAGCAAATCAGTGCGCCACTTGGGACGCGTCACCTCGAGCGACGACATCGATCAAGAGCGTTCTGAGGCTTTTTCCACGGAGACCAGCGAAGAAACCGCCATTTGCATCGAATCAGCGGAAACACTGCTCGATGAAGTAGCCAAACTAACAGATGATAGTGGAGATGCACTCTGGAAAGATCAGTGCATAGAGTTGGTGAATCGTTGTATCGGCGAACTGCAAGATCCCTGCATGACTATTCTACGATGCTTCTACTACCACAATCTTTCGATGACAGAGATTGCAGAAGAAGTGGGACTGAAAAATGCCGATACAGCAAAAGCCAAAAAGAATCAGTGCATGAAACGCCTCATCGACAACGTAAAAAGTTTCGTGAAGTTTTGAAGCTCTTCTGACGCTCTCTTCCTTATAAAGAGCAGTGGTAATAATATGCCTGCTCAATCATCAACCGCTCACACCAATCTGGTTTCGTTCTCCCAAGACTGACCAGGAGGTTACTGAGCACAATCAGGGCAATGTCCCACAACATCTTATGATGGATCAATTCTCTCTCTTTGACAAGTATTTACAAGGGCAACTTTCGCAACAAGAGGTGACACAATTTTGTAGTCAACTCATGCACAACGAAGAAATGCGACGAGATTTTCGCCTGTATCTCTCCTTGGTGCAAGGCATCCGAAAGGAAGCCCAACAAGACAACATCGAAGTCAATGCTGCTCTCCTCAGTCTTTCAACTGAAGAAAGAGAAGCGCTCTTCGGTAGAAAAAACAAATCCTCGGCAGACTCTTCGGAAACATCTCTCTCAGAAGCTAAACTAGCCACAACAAAGACAGCAACCTGCGCTGCCCCACTTGAGGAAAAATCTCCACAAGCCGAAGCAGCGAGCAACGCAAAGCCCAAAGACAAGGAATCTACGCCCAAACTCTTACCCCTCCACAAGCGCATCATGGTGATTGTTTCCTCCATTGCAGCGGCTGTAATCATCGCGTTTGGTGTCCATTTCATTTATCAACCGAGCAATGCGCCTGAAGACACCTTTTTCTCTGATGCTTTGAAAGAAGGTGGCGGAAGCACGCTCTTTGCCCTCAACTATGCTAGCGCCAATCAAGAGATGACAAAGATGAGCAAGAAGGAGATTAAGGCAAGACTTCCTGAATGGCGCAAGAATTATGACAATACTCCTGTGGAGAATTCCCAGCTCAAACTGTCGCGAGGCATGCACCTTGGAGTAGCTTATATGCGTGTAGGCCAACGAAAGAACGCCAAACAAGTGTTCAACGAACTCGTGAATAATTATATCCACGACAAGAAAACCAAGAAACGCCTGCAGAGAGCTATCAAAAATTGTAGCGCTAGCTGCCTTTCTCGAATTGCGCGCCCCATGTGTCGCAATGGCTCTATGCTTCAGCTCAAAAGCCGTGCCCAACCTGTTGTTGGGCACGGCTTCTTTGTAGACGCAATCTACCACTCCTCACAAGAAAAAACACGACAATCCACTTTTTTCTCTTTCTACCATTTACCTTTCGCTCACTTTGGGATATATAGATAATCCCAAATCGGTCATTAGATCCTAAATAGATTTTGTTTGATTGTTGAGCAGATTGTTTCTCGTTAGCTCGAAGGCGTAGCGGGCTACGGCGAGAACGAACGAGAAACAAGATGCCAACAAGAAAATGAAAGATGGCAGGAAGTTATATTCTCTGTAACAAATGGCAGAATAACGGTCTAATGACCGATTTGGGATAATATCAGCGGCTCACGAAACATCGTGAAGTGCGTGTGAAAACACCGCACAAGCTCAGACAGACATCTCAAAGGGATACACCCTTTAATTAAGCGAGTGGGGCAATCTGTCGATGGGAATCGCTGGGTTGCCCAATGTATTTCTCAGTATTCACCTCAAATTCTTCAAAAAAAATGCCACCAACCATTTACCTTTCTCACATTTTGGGATATGCTAAATAGAAAGACCTCCCAAGGTCACAACATTTACTCCAAAAACAACTCACCACTCCAATGAGCCTCCTCGATAACTTCAAGCCTCCTTGCCTTGCTCTTCGGAGAAACGCAAAGCCCCACCAAAAGTCTTCACGCTATCGCCGGATTTTCCTCATCAGCTTTTGCTTGTGCATAGCATTCGGTGCATGGTGGTTGCTCGCTAGTCACAAGGGCAAGAGCCTATTTCTCGGCAATGAGCCAGCAGGATTGACAAGAAGTCAACGAGTATTGGGCATCGATGTTAGCAAACACCAAGGCAAAATCAACTGGCGAAAGGTGGCGAAACATCGACGCAATGGAGAACCCATCGGATTTGCCATCGTCAAAGCCACAGAAGGGGTGACCAAAGTGGACAAGAGATTTGATGAGAACTTCCAAGCACTCCAAAGAAATCACATTGTGCGCGGGGCTTATCACTTCTATCTCCCCCACAAATCGGCACAGTTGCAAGCGCTGCGCTACATCTCCAAGGTGCGACTCTCGAAAGGGGACTTAGCTCCCATCCTAGATGTGGAACCCACAGACCATCACAACGTGAAAGATCTCCAAGAAAGTGTACTCACATGGCTCAACATCGTGGAATCTCACTATGGGGTAACCCCAATCATCTACACTTCTCTAGCATCAAAGCCACCTATCTCGACTCACCGAAGTTCGATCGCTTCCGTTGGTGGGTAGCTCACTACAACACTTCGCAACCTCGCCACAAAGGGCACTGGGACTTCTGGCAGTTCACCGAACTAGGCAAGGTAGATGGTATCAAGGGCAATTACGTAGATTTGAACTATTTCAATGGTAATCTCGAAAGACTCCATACATTAACGCTATAAATGCCAAGCGTCTTTCTTCGGGAACCTTCTAAATTACAGACAATTCTCTCTAATCATCTTAACCCAAATCGGTCATTAGATCCTAAACAGATTTCATTAGATTGTTGAGCAGATTGTTTTACCGTTAGTTCGAAGGCGTAGCGGGCTACGGTGAGAACGAACGAAAAACAAGATGCCAACAAGAAAATGAAAGATGATAGGAAGTTCTCTTTTCAATTACGAGTCGTACTATAACGGTCTAATAACCGATTTAGGGTTAAATAAACTCTCAAACAACATTACATCATGTCACACAACAATTCTTCAAACAAGGGTAACAACCTCAAATCCCTCCTCGTTCTCGCCGTTGCACTCATCGGAATGAGCATGGCAAGTGCTACACTCAGCAGCTGCGATTTCTTCAAAAGCAGCAAAGGCGAAACAACAGACAGTGCTGCTGCCACCACTCCCGACAGCCTCAGCGCTGACTCTGCCGCTAAAGGCGACAGTGTAAAGGCTACTGACTCAGCAGAAAACACCACTGCTCCACAAGACAAAAAGGAAGTAAAGTAACAAAATACGTGGTTAGTCACCGAAAAGGTGCATGCGCATAGGGTAATCACCCTTCAGCCACGACACCGAAGTGGATGACCACACCCCACTTTCCCTAAGCCTTCGTTTGAACCACACGTAAAAAGAAGAAGCCGCACCCAGCAATGTTTTGGTGCGGCTTCCTTATTTTCGTATTATAGTGGAGCATCAGGGGGAAGACTAGAGAAACATCTTGTTTCGCTCCAGTCTTTGCAGGAATCAAGGGTGATAGTATTTTCCTTGCCAGGAATCTCTGCGTCGTAACTCCTTTTCTACAAGGGCTACAAACTCATAGTTTTTGAGTCCCCACTCAGGGGCAAGCAACAAAGCTTGAGGAGAAGAGGAGGTAAAGCGTTCAACAACAAGGTCGGGACGCAACTTTTCGAGAAAATCAACAATGAGAGAAGCATACTCCTCGGCTGTGTACAGATAATAATCAGAGACAAAGGAAGCATCTTGCGAGGCACGTTCTCGTTGTTGCACAAACTCTCGTGCCATCGCTGTGCCACGAATGATCTGTAATTGGTGAAGTTTGAGCGTATCGATGGGAAGTTGATTGATGATCTCCGCTTGTTGCACAGTAAACTCCCGTGTTTCTCCTGGAAGTCCCAAGATGAAGTGCGCCCCTACGGGAAGACCACGCTCCGCAGTGCGCTGAATGGTCTCTACTGCACATTGATACGTGTGGCCACGATTGATACGTTCCAAAGTAACGTCACAAGTGGACTCTACACCATACTCCACCAGCACAAACTTTTCACGATGCAGTTGTGCGAGATAGTCGAGTAAAGCGTCGGGCATACAGTCAGGGCGCGTGCCAATGACCAAGCCCACCACATCAGACACGGAGAGCGCTTCCTCATACAAGCGCACCAGGTGCTCTTGTTCCCCATAAGTATTAGTATAGGCTTGAAAGTAAGCCAAATACTTCATTCGTTTGTCCGCGTCCGACAAATCTTTCCACGTTGTAGTGCACGCTTTTCCTGTGCACGGCGGAAGAAGGTCTTGCCGCGTTCGAGCTGCGCGCGCACACTCTCCTCTGTCGTGCAATAATCGGGATTGAATGATTGGTTATTACAGTAGGTGCAACCACCACTTCCCACGAGTCCATCCCGATTGGGACAGGTAAATCCTGCATTGATAGAGATTTTCTGCACCTTAAAAGGAAAATATCGCTCTACAAAGGTGGCGAGTGAAGTATAACGTGGCGTTTGATTCATTGCGTTGTGGGAAGAATAGGACAAAGGCGCTGATTTCTATACCGTAAACTAGGATAGAAAGTTCAGAAAATCCCAGATAACCAAGAGAATTCAACAATAAGAGGGTTCAAAATCAGTTATAAGGGCATTCGAAAATAGCCTTTAAATGGAGAGAAAATAGTAGTTTATCCTACAAAGATACAGATTATCATCCGAAAACTCCTGCTTTTTTTGTAAATTCGCGCTATAGTCCCTCTAGATTCTAAAGTCATTTCCCATGGTTATAGCCCATCTCAATGATAGCGAGCGTTATGCCTCGCTTCACCCTTTGTTTAAGCAGCTTTTTGATTACGTCAAGTCGCACGATCTCTCCCAAGTTCCTGCAGAACGCATCACACTCGATGGAGAACGCCTTTTTATCAATGTTGCTGACCCCACATTGAAAGCTCCAGAAGATCAAGTGCTCGAAGTGCATCGTCGCTACATCGATGTGCATTTCCCCCTCACTGGCGAAGAAATCATGGGTTGGTCGCCCATGAGTGTGCTGACAACCGAGAGTGTAAATCCCTTTAATGAGGAAGACGACTATGCGATTTATGCAGAACAAGCGCAAAGCTATCACACCATCCATCCTGGCGAATTTGCCATCGTATGGCCTGAAGATGCACATGCACCCATCATCGGAAAAGGAACCCTGCGCAAACTCATTGCAAAGGTCCTTATTGACTAATTAAATATAGACAAAAAGTTCACGGAACTTTCTCTTTCAAATACATTTGCTCATGTTGAACGAACAAGACCATAAGCTCCTTGCTGCCAAAGGCATCACAGAGCAACAACTGAATCAACAGCTTGCCGACCTTCGTGCTGGCTTTCCCTTTCTAGAACTCTCTGCAGCAGCTTCTCTGGACAACGGAGGAATTTATGCTCCTACTCCCGAAGTGCGCAAAGCCTATCTACGTGCTTGGCAAGACTATGTAGCGGATGTGGACCACAAAGTGGTTAAATTCGTACCTGCATCTGGAGCTGCCAGCCGAATGTTCAAAGATCTCTTCACTTTCCTCGATGGAACAAGTGAAACTCCCGACACGGATTTCATGAAATCTTTCTTTGAACATCTGCCACAAGCGGCTTTCTTGCACGACCTTGACCAAAAGTTGCAAGAACTTCACGGAAAGACAAGCGAACAACTCGTAGCAGAAGGCGATTACAAATCTGTTGTTGCTGCTTTGTTGGGCACTCGAGGCTTAAACTATGGACATCTCCCCAAAGCACTCTTGAAGTTCCACCGCTACGAAGGGGATACCTCACGCACTCCCTTCGAGGAACACTTGGTAGAAGGTGCTCTCTACGCTAAGAATGCAGAAGGAAAAGTGCAACTTCACTTTACGGTTTCTCCAGAGCATCGCAGCTTGTTTGAAACGCTATCTGCAACAGCAAGCCAACAACTTGGAGCACAATATCAAGCCCAATACGACATTAGCTTCTCGGAACAGAAGTCTTCCACCGACACCATCGCAGCCAATGCCGACGGAACGCCTTTCCGCAATGCAGATGGTAGCCTACTCTTCCGCCCCGGAGGCCATGGTGCATTGATCGAAAACCTCAATGACATCGACGCAGACATTATTTTCGTAAAGACTGTCGACAATGTTTCGCCCGATCGTTTGAAGGAAGACACTGTAACCAACAAACAACTGCTTGCTGGTTTGCTGGTGAGCTTGCAAGCGCAAGCCTTTGCTTATCTCGAGGAACTCGAAGAGGGCAACGTCAGCGAGGAGCGTATGCAAGAAATCTTGCACTTCCTCGAAAAAGACTTGCATTGTCAAAGCGATACCGCCCATGGATTGGAAGGGCTAGAGCTATTAGACTATCTCTACACTCGCCTCAACCGCCCCATCCGCGTATGTGGCATGGTGCGCAATGTGGGAGAACCTGGTGGCGGTCCGTTCTTGGTTTACAACGCAGATGGCAGCATTTCTCTGCAAATCCTCGAAAGTAGTCAAATCGACATGGACGATCCTGCCAAGAAACGTCTCTTTGAAGAAGGCACTCACTTCAATCCTGTTGATTTAGTTTGTGGTGTGCGCGATTTCAATGGAGAAAAATTCCACCTTCCCGACTTCGTTGACCCAAGTACGGGCTTTATCTCGCACAAATCAAAAGACGGTAAGGAACTTCTTGCCCTCGAGCTACCAGGTTTGTGGAATGGTGCGATGAGCGACTGGAACACAGTATTTGTAGAAGTGCCCCTTTCCACCTTCAATCCTGTCAAGACCGTCAACGACCTCTTCCGTCCTCAACATCAGGTATAACACAGCTAGTCTTCCTTTCTTATGTCCCAACAGATTCGACGCAAAACAGCTCCCAACGATGTTCCTACTCTTCTGTTCGGCATGGTGCTTGTCCTCGTGCAATGGTGCTTGATTCCACCAGCGCAGTCCTTGGTTCTGCACTCTTAGGCGTAGTGCCAGTGCTGTGTGTCGTCGCTTTTCGTCAGCTTCCTTGGACACGCTTAAGAGGACGTTGGCAATGGCGGAGCATCATGAGCAGTCTTTTAGCCACGGCATTCACCATCACCATTCTTTTTAGATTTGGATATTGGCGATGGTGGTTGTGTGCGGTCCTTCTGATATTCTTCATTATCGACCTCATCGGTATGCAAATTCATCGCTGGACAAGCCTCCTTATGGCTCTTTTTTGCGCCATTATGGGATGGATTTTGCTGTAACTCCATGCCACAATCATGCATACAGCTACAAACGTCCAAGCAACAGAGACATTGCGAGCATATCCACTAACGTTGATGGCTATTGCTTTGCAATAATCAGCGACTTTTGTGCAAGCATCATTGAGAGTGGTACCGTCATCTACCACAGATTATCAAAAAAAAGGCTGAGACTCCTTCACGGGTCTCAGCCTTTTTCATATACATCATTGGAGTGCCATCAGAAGATGTAGCACTCCTCTTTCCATTCGTGGAAGTGCTTTACAATTCACTACGCAGTTGCTGAAGTGCAGCTGCGGGATCTGGTTGTGACATCAAGCAATTTCCGAGCAGAACACCATGATAACCGGCAGATTTCAATTTACGAACTTCCTCAGCAGTACGCACACCACCTTCAGCCAATAGGACTTTGTCTTTGGGAAGTTGCGCCACAAGCTGGAGTGAGTTTTGGACATCTGCCGTGAAATCTTCCAAGTTGTAGTTCACCACTGCCACAATGTCGGCGGCGGTTTGTGCATAGTTTAATTGATCGGCATTGCGAATAGCTACCACCACTTCTAGACCAATGTTGTGCGCATAATCCAAAAGTTCGGAGTATTCCTCAAACGAAAGGAAATCAGCATCGAGTTGCACGGCAGAAGCTCCAAAGAGACGAGCCTCCAACAACTGACGTTTACTGATGATTACGTCGTTGCGCAATACGGGAATATTAAAGCCATGACCTTCGATGGTGCCATAAGCCGTGCGAAGAAACGCCAACTTACTATCAAAGAAAGCCTCATTTGTTTGCATAGAAACGGCAGCTGCGCCTGCGCCTGCGAAACCAGGACAAAGCACTTGAGGCACCGCTTCTGCATTCAGCACACCAACACCAGGACTTTTGCGCTTAAACTCTGCAACTAATCCATAAGCATCGTCTTGAAGTGCCAATTTTAAGGAAGAAGGACTAGCCAACTGTCCGTCGGCTTTCATAGCTTCGTAGCGCTCTAAAACAGTTTGCGTGGTTAAAGTGGCTTCGCGTTCTGAAAGTTCTTGACGCTTCTGCTGAAGCATTTGTTCTTTGTAGGACATAATCGTGATAATAGAGAAAATAATATAGAATGAATAATAGAAATATCTAGTTTAGTCTTTCTCAATCAACGCAACACAGTAGGCTGCAATGCCCTCTTCTCGCCCCACAAACCCCATGCGCTCGCTTGTCGTGGCCTTAATCGAAATGGCATCTTCGTCCACTTGCATCAAAGGAGCCAGACATTTGCGCATGGCTTCCACGTGTGGATTGAGTTTGGGACGCTCTGCACAAATCGTGCAGTCTACATTTCCCACGCGATACCCCTTTGTAGCAATGAGTTCGATGGTACGCTGGAGTAGCACCTTACTATCTGCGCCTTTATATTTGGGATCAGTGTCGGGGAAATGAAAACCGATGTCGCGCATATTAGCGGCACCCAGCACTGCATCACAGATGGCATGGATGAGCACATCGGCGTCGCTATGACCAAGCAACCCAACATGGTGGTCGATTTCACTCCACCCATCCAGAAATCTCTATTTTCAGCTAGACGATGCACGTCATAGCCATAACCTACTCGTATAGTCATTGTTGTAATATGTAGTGTTTGTTGTGGAATGCTCAGAGAGATTTCACCCAATATCTCAAGTCTTATGCAGCATCACTCAGAGCTTCTCCAGCAGTTCAAGGGAAAAAGTTCGCAACTATCGACCACGACGCCCAAAAAGTTCGCGAAGACCATCCATGTCAAAGGAGAGTGTGACACGCAAAGTCTGGTCAAGCGGATTGGAAGGTGTGGTCGCCACCACATATCCTGCGTCGATGTTAAGGACATTCATTTTGAATCCAGCACCAAAAGTGAAGTATTTGCGGTTACCTTGCGCTTCGCTTTCATGGTGATAACCACCACGGAGGGCAAACTTATCATTGTAAATGTATTCCGCACCTACACTCCATTGCACTTCTTCAAGTTCGCCCTTGAATCCTCGTTCGCTATCACTGAAGCTCTTGAAAATACCAGAGATAGGTGAGAGATCATTATAATCAGAAAGCACGCGCTGCTTATAATCTTCGTTGCTCTCACCATCTTGTCGCAAGGGCAAAGAAGGAACCAACAACTTATTGGCTTCCGCAGTGATGGCAAACTTATTGTACTCGTCGACAGGAATCAACAAATTCGCACCAAAGCGCAAGTTAGTAGGAATGAAATAGGAGTAATTGCTGCCAAAGTTGATTTTTGAACCGATGTTGCTCACATTCAAACCAAGATTCAGTGCACACTCACGTCGACCGAGGAAAATATAATTGTTCCAATACATTGCAACGTCTGCTGCAAAGGCAGAACCAGGGGTGACGTCGTCTGTATAGTGGCCCGTAAGGTCAGAATACATGTAGCGAAGTGCAACTGCTGCAGAAAATCTTTCAGATAATAGGCGAGAATAAGCCACATCAACGGCATATTCATAAGGTCGCACCACACCAGCTTGGGGCGTAGGAACTTCACCCACGGTGAAATATTTAATAGAACCAGAAACAGCTTGGTAATCTCCCAAACGAGCATAGCCCACAGCATTCACCAAAGCAATACCTTCAGTGAGTTGTCTCAGCCAAGGGGTGTAGTTCATTGCAAAACCTGCACGCGAAACGGTAAAAGGATACTTTGCAGGGTTCCAGTTTTGTGAATGCACGTCGGCTTCTGTGGCAGCACCTACGTCACCCATGGCAGCACCACGCGCATCGGCAGCGATGGTCTGTGAGATAACAGCAGTACGCACTGGGTTGAACTTTTCTTTAATCTCGTTTTGCGCTTGTGCTCCAAGGCAGATGGCCACTAGAGAGAGGGGAAGGAATATTCTTTTCATTGAAACAATGTGAGGATTCTAAGAATTATGAGGAATGAAGATTTAGGAGCTCATCTCTCGACACAAGCCAAGGTTAACCCAAATCTCCAAGAAAGATAGCTGTCATGCGGACAATCGTTTATTCCACTACGACGAGTTTATAGGAAGCTGTGGACTTTCGTCCATCGGCATAGCGCACTTGCAGGCGACAAATGTATAGTCCTGCGATGAGAGGTGCGCTGGATTTGCTGCGGAGTGTCCACATTTGTGACCAACTTCCCTGCCCAGCTACTAGATTTTCTCGATGAGCAAAAACAGCTTTACCACTCGCATCTGTCACTTCTAGGAGAAGTTCAACCTCCTGGTCTGAGGCGGGGAAGTTAGCAACGAAGGTTGTAGCTTGTCGAGTGGGATTTTCTGTGGTGGTCAGCGTAGTTTCCGCACCGTTTGGGCGGAGACGATGAATCGCAAGGTGGTGGTAGTGGCATTGTCATTGACATCCCACACGCGCAATTTGAGCGTATGCTGTCCAGGTGAGAGATTACGGAGGGGATAAACGATTTGTCCACGATTGTAGCTCCCAAGGGAGAAAGTGAAATACTCATTGACACTAACAGAAGGTTCGTTGTCGAGGGTCAACTCCATGTCATGACCCAGCGAACCTTGGCTGGCATTGATGCCCATGTCATCAGAAATATCAGCAATCAACGTAGCATTCTGACCGACAATGGCATAATCTGCTTGTTCCACTTGGTTCAAATAAGCCACGACTTTGGGAGCAAGTGTGTCGGGAGTGGCACTATTGGCAGTGCCATTAAGATAAAACTGCTCATTGACACCGTTGCATTCCGTCTTTTTATCGTCACTCACGGCATACAGACTGAGACGCGCTGCATCCGTGCTGTAACTAATGTTGCGAGGAACGATAGCAGAGAGGGAGAACTTCCCTTGTTCCACCCGCGCTGTCCCCTTGAAGACCGTGCTTTCTCGTTCGCGGAACGAAAGGGGAAGACGATTTCTCTTGGGCTGCACTACCATCGTTATCTTTACATACGATGGTTTCCATACGATCATAAATAGTTGCTGAAAGCAAACCTGAGAAAGCTGCATCTATAGCCCCATTGTCTTGCGCACTAGTCGTGATATGCCCACTAAAACGTGCCACGCTACCAGCCGCCAATTGGACGTTTGTGGTAGAAGTTATGGCTTTTCCGTTAATACTGTCGATGACCACGCTACCGGTTGGGATAGACAGTGTCAAAGCTGGGTCGCCAAAGTAAACGTACTTGAGTTTATTAATCGAATTGTCGATGTCTCTGTAACTCTTTCCTGCAGGAGTGAGCAAATCATTCTTAGCTCGGCGCAAGGCTTCTCCCATGGTGATGCGCTTTCCCCTGTCGTCGCGTCCTACAACGTAGTAAGCAAAGCGACGATTAAGCGCATTGTTTTGAGTGGCATACACAGCTCTTGTGGCGCACATGAAAGCTATGCTACCTCCGTTGGGCTGGTAGAGAAATTCTTCAGCCAGGTTGTCTTCTCGACTGTCGAAGGGATAGATTTCGCATGACGCCAAAACCCATAGCGACTGCCGAGTGTTGTAAGTTTTTTTGAAATCTTCAAGCGCTAAAGAGGCTTCATGCGACACTTGAAACGGAGCTCCGTGTCCACTATAGTTGAAGATGGCAGCGCCTTCTTCCATGTGGCGCAAGGCTGTTGGCGCACCATCGGATAAGTATATCCAATAGCACTGGGCACTCGATTGTAGCGATCCCAATAAATTTTGGAGAGATTGAGGCGATCATTGGAGCCTTGTTGGTATTCCTTTGCCACTCGCTCCGCATCTTCCATGTGTTCGTTGGCATCGCCGTCATCACCGAGCATCACCACATTATTTTTCCACTCGCCAGCATCGACATTCGACAAATAACGCTCCACTTTATCTACCAAGACTTTAGCTTGTTCGTCAGTAATAGCGACCATTCGTCCGGTGGCAAGGTCTGGTTTCTCACGCACTATGGCTTCACCTTCGCCATCATCTAGGAGTGCATAGAAATCATCGGTGATATAACTATTCACCGTCCCGATACTATAGTTAGAAGCATCCTGTTCGTAGGCTAACAAATAGTCATCGGGGTTCTGGCGCCTCCCAATCATCAGTGAGAAATCTATTGTCCCACGGACTTTTCCCAAGGAGGAGGACATAGCGCGGTGCGGAGATATTTTCATCGGCTCGGTCATAGAGCATCTTCAAATACCGACGATAGGCGTTGGCATCGGGAGTACCAGAAGAGAACTCATTATATAATTGATCGGCACGCACCACTTTGACCGTCATTCCGCTGTGTTGTCGGTGTAGCGCTGCGAGACGTTCGGCCTGCTGTATGAGTTTTCCGCTGGCTGGTACGATAATCACATAGTCAATACCAGAATCTGCATGAAGATTCTGCGCTGCTACCTCGCCCACCAACTGCGGATCGGGATAACGCTCGGAAGTATTGAAAGCCACAAATCGACGTTGTGGAGTGTCCGTTGTGAAAGTGGCACGCCCCTCTGAAAGATGGGTGAGCGGAACTTCAGCTGTGGGACTTCCTAGTTGGCCGATGCGCCATAATCTTGTTGAAGCTGTTGCAGCTTGCACAGAGAGTGTGGTCACCCCAGTGGACTTTGGTGAAAAGCTATAAGGAATAGCCTGCACTTTCAACAAACGAGGATATGAGATTCTCACAAAATCCATGCGGGCACTATTGCCGGTAGTGGTAGTCACCACAAAGCTGTTGGCTCCCTCTTGAATGTTGTGACGAAAACTTTTGGTGTCGAGGGTCGCACTTGAAGTAAGGGTGTTGAAGGCTGTTGCAGAAAGTTGCCCTAAACGAGCACCATTCAATTGCACCTCTGCTGTAGTGGTAGAAGTAGAAGAAGCAGCCGCAAAGGAAACCTCTACGGGAACTTCTCCAGCATCTTCTGCTAAATCAGCCACATTGACGTTAAATGTCTTTGATTATGGGTGGCAAAGTCATGCCCGTCAAACATTCGACGACCACCTTGATACAATCCTGCCTGATCTTCGTCCCAGATGGCTGCAAAGGGCACGCGATCTAGTGTTGTGGCTGCGTCGGATCCTACCGTAGCTAGGGCACTGATGCGCAAAGGTGCGTCGCCCTCGGTGAGGAAGTAATAGCTGTAGCGCGAATAATAGTTATTGGAGTGTGACCACTTGCCAGTACTTTGGTTGTAATTGCGTCGTTGTGTGCCTTCTGCCCAAAAGAGGAGCTGATTGCCCTCGCGCAATGTGGGCACTTCCACAAGGTCATCAGGCACACGTTGTGATTCCACGGATTCGCTCTCCGTGTCAAACAACAGTCGTTCGTCTTGTTGCAGTCCACCATAACCAAAGACTTTCACACGTTCGGGCTGAGAAAAGCCTGCCTTTCGCAAAAAAGCAGAGGAAAGATTGTAGATGCCTTCACGCTCTACACGAATCTTCACCCAACGTCCTTGACTAAGCACAGAAGATGAAGCCCAACGCTGCTGCTCCTCTGCCGCGGCACGAGTAGCCGTTGCCGCTTGGGGTATCAAAACGGAATTAGCAACATGAAAGGATGTTGCCTGTGCCACTGATTGTGTACGCAAAGAAGGGGCAGAAAACCCTTGTTTTTCAGCCGAAGGTGCACTCACTACTTTGAGTTTGCAAGAGGTGATGCGAAGCCATTTGCCGTCTTTGTAGACAAAAGGCACAAAGGTGACTACCAATCGTTTGCGCTTTTGTTCTACCACAGCCGAAATTTCCAACTTTGGCTGCGACACTCTGCCCACTTCACGCTCCATCTTATTCACCCACTTGCGTTCTTCTGCAGTGAGGGGCGCATATTCTGGATAAACCAAGGCAACTTCATGCTGTAAATCGCCCTGTTCCACTGCAAGTTCTTGGGTGAAGAGCGGTAAACTATCGCTCACCACATAGTCGGCAGTGGAGATATGCACGAATTCGCTCTGCGCCATCAGAGAGAGTGGCGCAAAGGCGAGGAAAGTCCATAGAAGGTGCGAATGGGTCATTGCGAGAATTATGAAAATAGAATGGATGCGCGATACGAAAAAGGTGGTGGTGTGGCGACAACAATGCTATATCTAACCAGAAATGTCGGAGCTAAATAAAGAATCTCCGACATTTTCAAAAAAAGCTCAGAGTTTTTTTTCAGAACTACGGGTTATCTTCTGGAAGAAGTCGAAAATATAGGAAATCGTCTATGCCTTTCGCAATGAAAAGATAGATAGATTTGTCCTAACCTGCAGGCTTTCCTATTTGACATTAAAGGAAAGCACTCGAGTGTCGCCGAGGTAAGTTTCTACCTTATGGTCGGGAGTGATGGAAATGGGGGCAGTGGGCGCTCCCATCAAGAAGATGTCACCACGACGCAGGGTGAAATATTGGCTCACTTCTGCAATGACCTGATCGACATGGTGCAACCACTGGGCTGTGCTGCCTGACATTTGTTCTTCACCATCAACGCGCAAACTGAAGTCTAGTTGAGATACGGTGGAAGGATCTATCTCTACAAACTCTCCCAAGGGAGTGGCATTGTCAAAACCTAAAGCCGCATCCCAAGGTAATCCGAGCTTTTGAGTCTTTTCCCACAAAGCAGGTGCAATAAAGTGAGGCATCACCGTAGCAGCATCATAATAGCGAGAAGCAAATCGCGCAGAAATATGACGTCCCAAACGACATATACGCACAGCTAAATGCACTTCTAACTGTGCAGGATTGGCATAATCAGGTAGAAACACGGGTTTACCATTGCGCTGCAAGGAGGTTTCGGGCAACGTGTAGTAAATAAGATCCGAAGGTGCTGAGGAAACAACACCTTGTTCTGATAACGCAGAAAATGAATAGTTATTGTGTAGAACGAGAATCGTCATATCGTAAAACTACATTGCGACTTGTGCAGTAGAAAGTATGGGAGGGCTAGAGAAAAACAAATGCTGCAAGCCTTAAAACAGCAACTTTGCAAAAAACTCTCTGGCACGAGGTCTTTTGCTCGCAGCCAGAGAGTTGAAGAGATAATGGATAAGTGGGTTTAGAACGCTGCGGACTTTGGCGTGCGAGGGAAAGGAATCACGTCGCGAATGTTCTGCATGCCAGTCACAAAGAGGATGAGACGCTCGAAACCTAAGCCAAATCCAGCATGAGGACATGAACCGAACTTGCGGATGTCGAGATACCACCAGATGTCTTTGTGAGGTACACCCATTTCATCGGCACGCGCCAAAAGCTTATCGTGGTCTTCTTCACGCACAGAACCACCTATGATTTCTCCAATTTGAGGGAAGAGTACGTCGGTGCCTTGTACGGTCTTGCCATCTTCGTTGGTCTTCATGTAGAAAGACTTGATTTCCTTGGGATAATCTGTGAGGATGACGGGCTTCTTGAAGTGTTCTTCCACGAGATAACGCTCGTGTTCTGAAGCCAAGTCGCAACCCCAAGATACGGGGAACTCAAACTTCTTACCTTTTGCCACAGCAGCTTCAAGCAATTCGATACCTTCAGTGTAAGTGAGACGCACAAATTCGGTATCTACTACAGAACGAAGACGCTCGAGAAGCGTGTTATCGATCATCTTGTTAAGGAATTCGAGATCTTCCATGCAGTTGTCGAGTGCCCAACGCACGCAATACTTGATGAAATCTTCTTCCAAATCCATCAATCCTTGGAGATCCATGAAAGCAACTTCGGGCTCGATCATCCAGAACTCTGCCAAGTGGCGAGGAGTGTTGGAGTTTTCGGCACGGAAGGTAGGACCAAAAGTGTAGATGGCACCCAAAGCCGTTGCGCCCAACTCACCTTCTAGCTGACCAGACACTGTGAGACAAGTAGATTCTCCGAAGAAATCATCAGAATAGTCGATGTGACCTTCTTCATCCTTCTTCAAATCGTAAAGATTCTTTGTGGTGACTTGGAACATCTGCCCAGCTCCTTCAGCATCGCTGGAAGTGATAATGGGAGTGTGGAAGTAGAAGTAGCCATGTTCATGGAAATAGCGGTGAATCGCCATTGCCATGTGGTGACGAATGCGGAAGATGGCACCAAAGTATTGGTACGGAGACGAAGATGTGCGTGTTGGCGCATATATTCAAACGTCTGGCCTTTCTTCTGCATGGGATAGTCGTTGCCACAAGCTCCGAGCACTTCGATGGCTGAGGCTTGGATTTCTGCAGCTTGACCGCCACCTTGGCTAGCTACGAGCGTACCTTCTACGCTCAAGCAAGCACCTGTGGTAATGAGCTTCAGAAGTTCGGGGTCGAACTTCTCCACATCGGCTACAATTTGCACGTTGCTCAGGCACGAACCGTCGTTGAGCGCAATGAAGTTTACGCTTTTACTACCACGACGAGTGCGCACCCATCCTTTCACGCATACTTCTGCGCCAAAGTCAGTACGGGCCAAAAGGTCCTTTATCTTGGTTCTTTCCATGAGGTTGGGATAAGTTGTTCTAGAGATATAGGGAAGTTCCTACAACAAGTAGCATTGCACAGCTCTACACTCTCCTCGAAAGCGTATCGTAACGAATGACACCCAGGAAATGTGTTGTGAAACAGTCGCAACTACTTGCTTCGGAAATAATGGGAATTCGCAAATTATTCGAACGAACCCATACGAAGCATGCGTACTTCTTCCTCAGTGAGGAAACGCCAGTCGCCACGCTTCACGTTTTTCTTGGTCAATCCTGCGAAATACACGCGGTCGAGCTTCACGACATTGTAGCCGAGGCTCGCAAAGATACGACGCACGATGCGGTTCTTACCAGAGTGGATTTCAATACCTACTTGCTTCTTGTCTGTTTCGCTTGCATAGTCCACAGCATCTGCACGGATGTCACCGTCTTCGAGGGTGATACCCTCTGCAATCTGGCGCAAATCGGCAGCGGTGACGTTGCGATCAAGATAAACATGGTAGATTTTCTTCTTCAAGAACTTAGGATGGGTGAGCTTAGAAGCCATTTCACCATCATTCGTAAGGAGAAGCACACCAGTAGTGTTGCGGTCGAGGCGACCTACGGGGTAGATACGCTCCATGCAAGCATTTCGCACGAGGTCCATCACCGTCTTGCGGTTTTGAGGATCTTCGCTAGTTGTCACGTAACCCTTGGGCTTATTGAGCAATACATAGATTTTCTTCTCGGCCTTCACTTGTTGGTCGTGGAAGAGAATGGTGTCGGTGCGGAGCACTTTGTGACCGAGTTCGGTGATGACTTCACCATTAACCTTCACCACACCTGCTTCGATATACTTATCTGCATCGCGACGAGAGCAAACTCCTGCATTTGCCAGGAACTTGTTCAAGCGGATAGGCTTCGTAGGATCGTAAGCTTCTTCTTTGTATTCTATACGACGCTTGCCAGGGTTGGAGAACTTGTTGTAGCCACCACCGCGGTTGAAACCACCTTGGCCGCCACGATTGTAGCCACCTTGTTGGCGATTGCCGTAGTTTCCACCACGATTACCATAACCACCTCCGTTGTTACCATTACCATAGCTAGGACGGCCATATTCACCGCCTTGAGCACCGTAGCCACTTGACTGACGTTGGTAGCCGCCTTGTTGACGGTTGCCGTAGCTTCCACCACGATTGCCATAACCGCCTTCGTTGCGTTGGTAGCCACCGCCTTGTGCATTGTAACCGCCTTGCTGACGATTACCGTAGCTGCCGCCACGATTGTAACCACCATTCCCACGATTATAGCTGCCACTTTGGCGTTCGCCATAACCGCCTTGACGATCATTATAGTTATTGCTACCGCGATTGTAGCCGCGATTGCCATTATTACTGTTGTAGCTGGAATGCCCGCCATAAGTTTGGCGTTCCGCATTGTTTCCCTCACGGGTAAACGCGGACGGGGAGAACGGTTTTCGTTGCGTCCTCCGTTAGACGAAGTGTAGCCCTCGCGGCGGCCTCCGTCGTAATTGTGCTGATCGTAATCGCTCATTGCTTTTATAAATTTAGAATGTACTTTGTATTGATGTTGAGAAAGTCGACCTCACGGTCGAGAAAGGATAGAGAGTACGAAGAACTTTTTGAGAATAGTGCGTTATAGTGTGTCTGTTCACTTCATGATATAGATGTGTATGCACGATGTCACGAGCATCTATAATAGTATTCCAAAAGAATTTCGCCCTTCTATTAGACAGTGTACTCACGCATCATGGGAACAAGCCCCACGATGCGTGGAAAGTTCGTTGTCAACCTCTTTAAATACCAGTGTAGTTATGAGGAGTGATTTTGTGCAATTCAGCTTTGATTTCATCGCTCACCTCGAGTGTGTCGATAAACTCAGAGATGCTTTGCTCTGTGATAGCAGCATTCGTGCGCGTAAGTGCCTTGAGTGCTTCATAAGGATGAGGATAGGCTTCGCGACGAAGGATGGTTTGAATCGCTTCTGCGCAAACAGCCCAGTTATGCTCGAGGTCAGCAGCCAAAGTTTCCTCACGGAGCAACAATTTGCCGAGCCCCTTGAGAGTAGATGAGAAAGCGATGAGCGCATGTCCCATGGGCACACCCACATTGCGCAAGACAGTTGAGTCTGTCAAGTCACGCTGCAAACGACTGATAGGCAATTTCATGCTGAGATGCTCAAGAATTGCGTTAGCAACTCCCAAGTTACCTTCAGAGTTCTCAAAGTCGATAGGATTCACCTTGTGAGGCATCGCACTAGAACCCACTTCTCCAGCCTTAATCTTCTGTTTGAAGTATTCCATCGACACATATTGCCAGAAGTCTCTATCGAGGTCGATGAGAATAGTATGGATACGACGCATGGCATCAAACACTGCAGCAAGGTTGTCGTAGTTGGCAATCTGAGTGGTGTAGGATTCGCGCACAAGTCCGAGCTTTTCAGCTACAAACTTATTACCAAAGTCTGCCCAGTCGATATGAGGATAAGCCACGTGGTGCGCATTGAAGTTGCCAGTAGCACCACCAAACTTTCCACTCAAAGGCACAGCCATGAGTTGATTGAGCTGTTGTTCCAAACGATAACCAAAGACACGCACTTCCTTACCTAAGCGAGTAGGTGAAGCAGGTTGTCCATGCGTCTTCGCCAACATGGGGATATCTTTCCACTCTTCCGCACGCTGATTCACTGCATCAATGACTTCTTGTAAGAGAGGCACATAGACCTTGTCAAGGCTATCCTTGAGCATCAAAGGGGAAAGCTGTGTTGTTGATATCTTGTGATGTTAGACCGAAGTGGATAAACTCCTTATAGGCTTCCAAACCACCGATTTTGTCGAATTCTTCTTTGATGAAGTATTCAATCGCTTTGACATCATGGTTGGTCACAGACTCAATGGCTTTGACACGCGCTGCGTCTTCTTCAGAGAAGTTTTCGTAGATAGCGCGGAATCGGGGGAAGAGGCTCTGGTCGCAATCAGCCAACTGTGGCAAAGGTAGCTCACAAAGCGTGATGAAATACTCAATTTCTACACGCACACGATACTTCATCAGAGCATACTCTGAGAAATAAGGGGCAAGAGCTTCGGTTTTGCTACGATAACGTCCATCAATGGGCGACACTGCTGTGAGGAGATCTAATTCCATGGGAGAGATAGATTATGTTGGGGGATTTGAAGTAACTTGGGGAACAAACAGCGGAAGAGCCCTTATCCACATTATATATAATAGGAGAAGTTTACGGTTCTTCCCATACTGTCGCATCTATATTGGCATAAGCTCAACGTAATCGCCAGCGATCTTTGACCCAGACAAAAGATAATAGCACTTCTTCATGGGTTTGATTGCGATAGTTGACACGCAGCGTCACGTTGGTTTGCCGTCCATCTGCAGAGGGGGTTAGTTTCACCACACGTGCAGAAGCGACACCGCCCATCTTTTCTTGTTGCAAAACAGCGTGTTGCTTGTGCAAATCAGCCATTTGCTTGCGATAATCTTCGGGGGTGTTATCACAAGAAGCCATCTCTGCGACGTAAGCTGCATACTGCCCCTGCTGATACAAGCCATACACACGCTCCACTTCTGCACTTTCAAGAGGTGGAATCTGCAAGGCTGTTGTTTCCGACTTAGCAGAAGTGCAGGCAGAAATCAAGATGTAGCAGAAAAGATAACTGAACCGCAAGAACTGACGCATAGTCGTTTATTTCTGACGAATGAAGATATTGATAGGACAACCGCTAAAATCCCAATACTCACGAATCTTGTTTTCTAAGAAACGCTTATAAGGATCGCGCACATATTGTGGCAAGTTAGCGTAGAACACGAAGGTTGGGATCTGGGTATCGCGGATTTGTGCGCAATACTTAATCTTGATATACTTACCCTTAATTGATGGAGGTGGATAAGCCTCAATGAGGGGTAGCAATCGCTCGTTGAGGGCAGCAGTACCAACGTGGCGTTTACGGTTGAGATAAACTTCTTTCGCTGTTTCAAGCACTCTAAAGATGCGTTGTTTGGTCAGTGCAGAAGAGAAGATAATGGGGAAGTCAGTGAAAGGCGCCATACGTTCACGGATGGTATCTTCGAAGTGTGAAATCACCTTTTGCGTCTTTTCCTCCACGGTATCCCATTTGTTCACCACCACAACAAGGCTCTTATTGTTGCGTTGAACAAGCTGGAAGATATTCATATCTTGTGATTCAATACCACGTGTGGCATCGATAAGAAGAATACAAACGTCAGAATTTTCAATAGCGCGGATAGAACGCATCACACTATAGAATTCCAAGTCTTCAGACACCTTATTCTTCTTACGGATACCCGCGGTATCTACCAAATAAAAGTCGAAACCAAACTTGTCATAACGCGTGAGAATAGAGTCGCGAGTGGTACCAGCAATATCAGTAACAATATGACGATCTTCACCAATGAAGGCATTAATAAGTGAGCTCTTACCCGCATTTGGACGGCCCACTACAGAGAAGCGAGGAATATTTCCTCACCTTCTTCTTGATTCTTCGTAGGAAGTTCAGCAAGAATCAAATCGAGCAAATCGCCAGTCCCACTACCTGTAGCAGCAGACACACAATAAGGCTCACCCAAACCCAAAGCATAGAACTCGGGAGCTCCATAACGGTCCTCGTTTTGATCGGTTTTATTGGCACAAAGAATGACTGGAGTTTTAGCGCGGCGCAAAATTTGCGCCACTTGTGTATCTAAGTCTGTGATGCCGTTTTGCACATCTACGACAAAAAGAATAAGGTCCGCTTCTTCAGTAGCCAAGACTACTTGCTTACGGATTTCTTCTTCAAAAATATCGTCGGAGTTTACGACCCAACCACCCGTGTCCACGAGCGAGAATTCACGCGTACCCCACTCCACCTTACCATATTGGCGGTCACGTGTAGTACCAGCTTCATCACTAACGATGGCTTGGCGCGTTCCAGTGAGTCGATTAAAAAGCGTGGATTTGCCCACATTGGGGCGTCCCACGATAGCTACTAAATTAGACATTCGTTATAACGTTTCTTTTCGGTAATAGGGAGCACAGCCTCACGGCTTTCTCCACGATTTAATTGTGCGCGCAAAGATACGGAATAATATGGACTATCGCAAATTTTCAGCGGCATATTCCACAAAAGACTCAGGAATATCAAAGAAATCTCTTCAATTTAGCAAAACAGGACTAAAAATAGTAGTCAGACCTTTCATTATGACCATTTCAGCAACTCCGACCTTTCAACAAAGCCCAAGGTCTTTTCAAGAGTTTCTCCATTCTTTCAACAGGCATTTGCGCTTGCTTTCAGATAGATTACACGTAAAACACTCACGTCACTCGCAAGATTGAAGGACATAACAAAGAGAGCGTCTCTTTCGTGCCGCAGAAGTGCTCGACATCATTCCCACGTTTCGCCTTGAAACTGCTCAAGGTTTCACACAACTCTCGCACCTCCATTTGGAGATATCGCTCTATGGCCAAAGTATGGCGGTTGCTGGCTGACTCAACATCTTATCGAGAGGGAGAATCCCGATAAAAATAACACCATCTAAACCACCGATATACCAGAAAAAAGTGTAACTTTGCAGAATGCAAGTATCGTCTTTCCCCAAAATCAATACCCAACTGGCACGACAACTGCTACAACCTCGCCCTAACGATGGGCACAAAGGCACGTTCGGTCACTTACTTTTGGTGGGTGGCCATTTCGGCATGATGGGCGCTGCGATTTTATCAGCAGAAGCAGCCCTCCGCACTGGCTTAGGAAAGCTCACTGCGCACGTGCCCGAAACGGCAAACGTTGTGTTTCAGACAAGGATACCAGAAGTAGTTCTTCATTTCGATGAACAATCTCATCAACATTGGGCAAGTATCATAGAATTAAAGGGTTATAATGCGATAGCTATTGGTCCTGGAATTGGCACAGAAGGCGAAACTCAATGGGCATTTCGTGCACAAATCAAAATGTTACTTGACTTAGAAACCTCAGGAAATCCCATACCCTTGGTGCTCGATGCCGATGCGCTAAACATCTTAGCCCAAGATTATCAACTCCTCTCCTATCTTCCAGCAGAGACCATACTCACTCCTCACATTGGAGAGCTGAAACGGATTTGTGCCGCACTAGAATTACCCCACGAAACCCTCGAGGATCAACTTACTTCAGCACAGAGTATTGCCACTTCCCTGCAAGTGCATGTGGTGCTAAAAAGCCATCAAACCCACGTCTGTACCAACGATGGAGAAGTGTATCAACTAGACACGCAAGGCAACAGCGGCATGGCCAAAGCTGGAAGTGGCGATGTGCTCACAGGTATCATCAGCAGTCTTCTGGCGCAAGGCTATTCTTCTAAAGCAGCTGCGCTATTAGGCGTCTTCATCCATCACCAATCAGGCTGGTACGCAACCGAACGTCACGGTGAACATAGCGCAATAGCATCCGACTTCATTGCGGAAATTCCACAAGCATTCTCTACATTAGTCTCTTCAAACTCCTCACAAAATGAAATCATATAGTTTTCTTTTTATCAGCTGTTTAACCGCACTTATATCGAGTTTTCCCTTAAAATCAGAAGCTCAAACCGACGTGCGTCCTTATCAACCCGGAATCACACAAGAAGGTATCACCTACTTCTTACCCCAAACTCGCCTTCATGTCGTGGTACGTGCCCAACGCGAAAGCTACACTCCCGGAGAATATGCAGCCTTTGCTCAGCGTTTCTTGGATGCTCCTAACGTGGAGCAACAGCCATTCGACACATGGACGCTGCAGCAGATCGAAGTGGTGCCCTATGGTGTCGCTGATCGCACACAAGCCTATACGATTAAGTTGAATCACAAGACCTCTGCTCCCCTCGTGGAACTTGCCCCCGATGGCCGTTTGCTCAGCGTGAACACCACAGCCAACGCTTTACCCACCTTGGAAGCTCCTTCCGTGAAGAAAATCAGTAAGGATACCCCCCAAGGCAATAAGTACAAAACCCAAGAAATACTCCGTGCAGGAAGCATCGCTGCTCGCGCAGAAATCACCGCACAAGAGATTTATGACATCCGCGAAAACCGCGGTTTGTTGGCGAAAGGTCAAGCAGACTTCAATCCCAAGGACGGGGAGCAATTGAAAACCATGATAGCACAGCTCGACGAACGTGAGACTGCTCTCCTCTCTCTCTTTTTGGGTACGAAATCCACTGAAGAGCACGTGTTTACTCTCGAGGTAACCCCTCAGCAAACGCAACAAACGCTCGACCTCTTCCGCTTCTCTCGCTATTTAGGACTTGTCGATGCCAACGATGTCGCAGGAACACCCATTCAACTTCAGATTTCAGATCAAGCCACGCTACCCGAAACTGAAGAATCTCCCAAGAAAAAGAAAGAAGTGGAAGACCTTCGCTATCGCATCCCTAGCAATGCAGCCATACGCATCTTCGATGAATCAAGAGTTTGGTTTAATGGAATCGTTCCCATTGCGCAATTCGGTCGCATTGAACACCTTGGCGGTGTACTTTTCAACAAGAAATTCAACACCAAAGTGCGACTTTCTCCCACAACTGGCCGCGTTGAAAGCTCGACCTTGAACAGTTCTCCAAGTAAACTCTAGACATTTGGCATGACCGACACACAGCACATCAAAATACAAGACTACGCTTATTCCCTCCCCGAAGAGCGAATAGCAAAATACCCCTTAGCACAACGCGATCAATCTAAGCTACTGCTACGCAGCTGCGATGGTACAATTCGAGAAGAGGTCTTTTCTCAACTTCCCGAATACCTGCCCAAGGGCTCACTTATGGTGTTTAACAACACAAAAGTGATTCAAGCACGCTTGCACTTCTACAAAAGCACTGGTGCACTCATTGAAATTTTCTGTCTAGAGCCCTTCTCCCCCCCTCGACTATCAGCAATCCTTCGCAACCAAAGGCGAAGTAAGTTGGGTTTGTTTGGTGGGAAATCTCAAAAAGTGGAAAGAAGGTGCTTTGCAACGCGAAGTCACCGTACAAGACCGCACAGTGACTCTCACTGCTGAGCGTGTAGGCGAACAAGGAACGGGCTTTGAGATTCGTTTCGCTTGGGATGACCCCACAATTTCATGGGCTGAGATACTAGAAAGTATCGGTGAATTGCCCATTCCTCCCTATTTGAATCGCGACACAGAAGAGAGCGACCTCAAAACTTACCAAACAGTCTACTCACGTATCAAAGGTTCGGTGGCAGCCCCCACTGCTGGTTTGCATTTCACCGAAGAAGTACTGAAAAATCTCGATGCGCGCGGCATCGAACGCAACGAAATTACGCTCCACGTAGGTGCAGGCACATTCAAACCAGTGAAGAGTGAGGAAATATCTGGTCACACCATGCACGCAGAATGGATAGCTGTGCCACGCACTTCCATTGAACGCCTCCTGGCTCACGGAGCACAGTGCATCGCCGTTGGCACCACCAGCGTTCGCACCCTCGAAAGTCTTTATTATATAGGCGTACGCTTGCACCAAGCTCGTACAGAACAGCGCACACCCACAGAAGACGATTTGCACGTCCCCCAATGGTTGCCCTACGAATACGCAGCCTCCACTACCACTCCTTTGACGGCAGTCGAAGCCCTGCAAGAGATTTTGCACTATCTCGATGAGCATGGTTTGCACACCCTCCACACCGCCACGCAAATCATCATTGCTCCGGGTTACGAATACCATATTGTGCGCACTATTGTCACCAATTTCCACCAACCTCAGTCGACACTTCTTCTCCTCGTGAGCGCATTCGTCGACGGACGTTGGCAAGAAATCTACGACTACGCGCTCAATCACGATTTCCGATTCCTTTCTTATGGAGATTCTTCTGTACTCAACTATGATGCCCTCCAAGACAAGCTCTAAAGAAAGCCTAGTTCTTGCATGATTATAACGCATTTGCAAGCAACTCTAGACCACTTAAGCCCCATTGAGCCCCTTTCGCAAGGATAGCTCCACCCTCCTCCAACGGACATTCCAAATCTAACGTCTACCCTCTAACGCCTCAGCTCGATGAACCAATATCCCAAATGGCTTCTAGCCTTGAGTTTCCCCAATGTATTCATCCCCGTTGGCACACTCATCTTCTTTTTGTTCGGTGGTGTCACCCTTTTTGATACACAAGACAGCGCAATACTCGACATCCTGCAATATCTCTTATTGCAACTCTTCTGGTTGCTGCCACTAGCCAGCTTCTTTGCCACCCTCTTTCTTTGGGGCAACACGCACGAGCGTGCTGCCATCACCACCAGCATTGTCGGCCTGTTGATTTCCCTTACTTCGATTTTCCTACTCTGGTCACAACGAAACGACACGCCCATCAACAAACCTCTGGCACATACCACGGCTATTTCTACTCGCTCTCACACATTCTTTATTCCCGCCTCGACAAACACGCTATGAAACCATACTTAGATTTGCTTCAACGCATCCTCGAAGAAGGCAACACCAAAAGCGATCGCACGGGCACGGGTACGAAATCTGTGTTCGGCCATCAGATGCGCTTTGACCTTTCTCAAGGATTTCCTCTCCTAACCACCAAAAAACTTCACCTCAAAAGCATTATCCATGAACTTTTGTGGTTTCTACGTGGTGACACCAACGTGAAATATCTCCAAGAGCATGGAGTGCGCATTTGGAACGAATGGGCAGATGCTGATGGAGAACTAGGACCTATCTATGGTCACCAATGGCGCTCATGGCCAGACTATAATGGAGGTCACATTGATCAAATCCAACAAGTTATCGACCAAATCCGCAACACTCCCGACAGTCGTCGCATGATAGTCTCAGCTTGGAACGTAGCCGAGGTGAACAACATGGCACTTCCGCCTTGCCACCTCCTATTTCAGTTTTATGTTGCCGAGGGAAAACTCTCCTTACAACTCTATCAACGCAGCGCGGACACCTTCTTGGGCGTTCCTTTCAACATTGCTTCCTATGCACTTCTCACCATGATGATGGCACAAGTGTGCGACCTCCAACCCGGAGAATTCATCCACACCACTGGCGACACCCATCTTTATCTCAATCATCTGGAACAAGCGCAACTGCAACTCACCCGCACCCCTCGTGCACTTCCCAAGATGCGCATAAATCCTGAGGTGAAAGATCTCTTCTCTTTCGAGTTTGAAGACTTCCAACTCGAAGATTACGACCCCTACCCTCACATTCCAGCCGCTGTTTCGGTTTAACCACAATCGGTCATTAGACCATTGTTGTGCTACTCGTAATTGAATAGACAACTTCTTGTCATCTTTCATTTTCTTGTTGGCATCTTGTCTTTCGTCCATTCTCGCCGTAGCCCACTACGCCATCTAGCAAACAAGGAACAAACTGCTCAACAATCAAATAAAATCTGTTCAGGATCTAATGACCGATTTGGGTTTAGTCGTTCCATACTAATGTTGCAACTTTGTTTCTTACAATACTCCCTAGAATTTAAGGAGGAACGTTTAACGCCTAATTTCTAACGTCTAACGTCTAATCTCTAACGTCTAATGTCACTCTCTATCATCTGTGCTGTTGCCGAAAATGGCGCTATTGGGCACAACAATCGCTTGCTCTTCCATCTCCGTGCCGATCTACAGCGCTTCAAAGCCTTGACCTCTGGACACACCATCATCATGGGGCGCAACACTTTTGAGTCTTTGCCCAAAGGTGCTCTTCCCAATCGTCGCAACATCGTGCTCTCCCGTAGCATCACCACCCCATGGCCCAACACAGAAGTCTTTGCTTCCCTCCAAGAAGCCCTAGCTGTTTGTGATGCAGACGAAGAAGTCTTTATCATCGGGGGAGCTTCAGTTTACGCAGAAGCCTTGCCTTTGGCACATCGTTTGTGCTTGACGCATGTACACGCCACGCCTGAGGCTGCCGACACCTATTTCCCTGCATGGAATCCCCAAGATTGGCAACTAGCTCAGGAAGAAGCGCACGCTGCCGACGAACAAAACGAGGTAGCCTTCACCTTTGCCGACTACGTAAGACGCTAAAAATAAAGACATCATTGGATTGTTTTTCTGGGTTTATGCTAGAGGATAACCACGGAGCTACGGATAGCGAAAAGGAATAACTTCTCTTCGCTAGGCAAGTCCCCCTTTCCCTTTCCACTTATGCTGCAAAGTTGCACCGCAGTTCGCAATTTCTCAGCACAAGTGGATTTTTTTATGTCCATTTCTCTGGGCATATTCCCCTACTCTCTCCTTTTTCTTGTAACTTTGTAGCAACAACCAATATTTTTCAACATGGTCAAACAATGTACCATCCTCTTCGGCTGCATGGCCCTAGGGGAGTTGCTCGTCAGAATCACAGGCCTTAGCCTTCCCGGTAGCATCATTGGCATGCTCCTTTTGGCTGCTTTTCTCGAAATGGGCTGGATCAAACTCGAATGGGTCAAAGAGATTTCCGACTTTTTGCTTAGTAACCTCGGTTTCTTCTTCGTACCACCAGGCGTAGCTCTCATGCTTAACTTTGACACCATTGCCAAAGATTTCTGGGCTATCGCCATTGCCACACTGGTAAGTACTGTTCTTGTGCTCCTGTCTACGGGATGGACACACCAAATCGTTAGAAAATATGCAAAACGTGGCAAATAATTTTTTCGAAGCCTTGAGCAATCCTTTTGTGCTCATCGCCCTCACCTTCGTAGTTTTCTTCTGCGCCAAACTCATTCAGCGCAAGACAGGCTGGGTGCTCTTCAATCCCATCCTCATCACCATCGCAGTACTTATAGCCTTTCTCAAAATCACCGGCATCCAATATGAAGTGTACCACGAAGCTGGTTCGGAGATAGAGTTTTGGTTGAAACCAGCGATTGTGGCGCTTGGCGTACCGCTCTATCAACAACTTAAGGTTATTCGCAAGCAACTTATTCCTATTCTTATCTCACAGACCGTAGGTTGTGTCATTGGCATCATCTCTGCTGTAGCCACTGCTCAGTGTTTGGGAGCTTCCAAAGAAGTTGTTATCTCGCTTGCGCCCAAGAGTGTCACCACCCCTATTGCGATGGAAGTTTGTCGCACTGCTGGTGGCATACCTTCACTCACGGCTGCCATCGTGGTTATCGTGGGTTTGTTTGGTGCAGTCACTGGTTTCCGCGTCCTACAAATAGGTCGTGTCAAGAGCCCCATTGCACAAGGTTTGAGCATGGGTACCGCCTCTCACGCTGTCGGCACATCACGTGCCATGGAAAATGGAGCTAAATACGGAGCTTTCGCTAGCCTTGGTCTCATCGCGAATGGCGTGCTCACAGCCATCCTCACCCCTATTGTTTTGCACATCATGGGAGTGATTTAGGTCCACATCGTGACAACTCACTCACTGTTGCACAATACCTTCACTTAGCTCTCAGCACAAATCGCCAAAGTTCTTGAGGATGCCGAGTGACACTAGGCATATTCATTCAAAAACTCCCAGCTTTCGTTATTGGAAGCTAGGAGTTTTTTGATATTTATGGGGAAATCATCAGCTCACAAGGCAATGCACTCGACAGAACCCAATAGTAGTCTACCCACATTGTCAGACTCATGGTTTCACCACGGGACAGCCCTAGAACTTTGGCTTATCTTCTTTTTCTTTCTTCTTTGCCTTATACTCAGCTATAGCTTGCCGTTCCATTTCAGAAGGCTCATCCAGGCTCTTTTTCTTATGCAAACATTTGCCACTCAAATAGTTGTTGCGAAAGGTGTCCTTAAAGAGTCTACCACAACCTTCAGCACCTCCACGAATGCCATTGGCGTAGATGCAACCTTCGCACACCGTGCCTTCCACCCCATGATAGAAGAATTCGTCTCCCTGCTGCGAAACAGAAGGTGGCAAAACATCGGCATCGTTAGCGAGATAATGAATGAGGTCACTGAGCTTTTGGAGTTCGTCATCCTCCACAATAGGACAAATGTCTAATGAAAAGGGAGTGCCCTTTTCATCTACTCCGACAGGCGAGTACATGCGCTTGCAAAATTCAGGGTCAAGCGAACGCGGATGCACATCTTGCGTTAGTTTTTCATCCAAACTCTTACGGGCTATATCGACCAGCCTCATTTTATCGCCTAACGAATCTTGGATAAAAGCTATCGCAACATCCAATTCGGAGAAAGACTTCAATGAAGAAGGAGGAATGTACAAAAGAAGTACTTGCGTCACTCCCTCTATATAAGGCTAGCCCCTAGATTGCAAATATAAAAATATAAGATCAACCAACAAAAATCTAGTCCTTGAATCTACTCAGAAACTCAAGAGCTCTGTTTCTTGAAATGTTAAAATCTAAGTTATTATCTAGCATGAGTTTTCATAAATCTAGCAGAGCTTCTGGTGCCGAATCTGATCTATTCATCCACTCTTCCCAGGTCTATTCAGATTTCGTGCGATGTTTTTCAAATTTTCTCGGAGTTTTTCTGATTTTTGTCGGACATTTTCCATTTTTTCTCGGAGAATTTTTGGCATTTCTCGGAAGAATAATTCCATTGTTGGGGAATTTTCTCCACTTTCGTTGCGAGGAAAGTCCTATCCATGCTGTTTCCCACGCTAAGAACTCCCATTTTCTGGACTTTCAGTGGCTGCGTGGCTGCGATAATCATCCACATCTGGCGGGTTAATTGCGAGGGCGTGTTAAAAACGCGAGTTTTTTCGGTTGGGTTTTCTTAAACCTATCACGCCTCCTCTGCCTTACTTGCTCCTGCCGTTGCAATGGTGGTAACAGGCAAATGCTAGCTTTTTACCCTCACCTCCGATTCATGACAACTCTGTCCACCAAAAAGTCCCTCATGGCATCTCTTGAATGCGATGAGGGACTGATGAATATAGCCCACAAAGGGGGGCGAGGGCGGAAGAGCTTATCACAGCTCATACTCTGCCACAGTTGTGTTTATTTATTGCAATGTGAGAAGAAGTCGATGGCTTCTAATTGGCGACGAAGTTCTAGCTCTTCTTCTTCGGTGACAGTCATGAAAGGCACGCGGTTAGGACCGAGATCTAGACCGATGAGCTTCATGATGCGCTTGCCACCCACGATGTTGCCGCGGAAATTGCAGATGACATCAATGACGTCTTGTGCGAAGTCTTGGAGCTGACGCACCTTTTCGAGATCGCCTTTCTCCCATGCTTCGAGAATGCCGGTGAGACAACGACCATTGTAGTTGGTGGTGCCACCAATGCCACCTTGTGCACCGCCCATGGCCAGACAAGGGAGGATGGTTTCGTCTTGCCCATGCAGCATATCGAATTTACCATGCTGATAGCGACGGCAACGATTGTATTCGTAGAGTCTCTCAAAGGTGTACTTGATACCTGCGAAGTTGGGGATGCGACCATCTACGGCTTTCAAGAAATCGTACATAGAGAGGAAAGCTCCGTTGAAAGCTGGGATGTGATAATAATAGAAGGGGAGATTGGGAGCTGCTGAAGCGATTTCTTCGCAATAGCGACAGAGTTGTTCGATGCTTCCAATTTTGGGGAATGGAGTGGCCATGGCGCCAATGCCCCACGCACCAATCTTTTGGGCATGCTCTGCCAAACGACGACTGCTCATCACAGAGGTGCTACCCACATGCACGATGACTTTGAAATCTTCAGGCACTGCTGCCATCCAAGCCTCGGCAAGTTGCATGCGCTCTTCTTCTGTGAGCATGTAGCCTTCGCCAGAAGACCCATTGATGAACACGCCTTTCAGTCCATTACGAGCAAGAAGGGCGGCATATTCGGGGATAGGCGCGAGGTTGAGACTACCGTCTTCGTGAAACGGTGTGAAGGGAGCATCAATGAGTCCTTTGATTTTTTCCATGATGATAAGGAAGAATTAGTGGTATATTATACAGCAAAGTTAGCACTATATTTCGGGATTGTGGAGAGATTGCCGTAAAAAATAGTAGACAGAAGCCCTGTTTTCACCTTTTTACAAGATGTGCGGCCACAAAAAACCGCAAGCCCAAAGCAGGACTTGCGGTGGAAAAGGGAGAACAGTGCCTTGGCATCTCTAAGACTGTGGTGTGTGCTTAGTGCTCTTTCGATGTCGAAGGGCACTGGCTACGAATTGCGCCAAGCGTGAAAATCACTTTTTGTGCCATTATAGACATTGATATCTACATCGCCATGGATGCCGTGCACACGGCCATCGGGAGAAAGTTGCCAGAAGGTGAGTTTGACGTAGGGTTTGAACTCACCATAACGTGCTATCCATACATCATATTTGCGCAGCGCTTCGGGGGCATGAACGAGATGCTGATTGACAAACTGCTGACTCACATAGAGGATGGGACGATGGTGGGAATGTTGCTCCACATGATGCAACCAAATGAGCATTTCTTTGAAAGGACTTCACGCCCTCCCATCTTCGCAATTTGGGCTTTCGAGGGTTCGACATCAAGCATTGGTGGCAAGGTGGCAAGTGGCAAACGGACATGCTTGACAAAGTGACGTGCTTGAGCTATACCGGAACTGAGATGCGTGAAGAAATGATAGGGGGCTACGGGAATGCCCTGCGCACGCGCGCCACGAAGGTCGGAAAGGTAGTACTTATTGACCAGGCTTTTCCCTTCGGTGGCCTTAATGAAGACGAAGCTCACAGGATAATCCCCTGCACCCGACACTTTTTTCTTGGAGATACTGCCAAGATGAGTGATGCGCAGTCGATCCCAATGGATGGGATATCGCTTGCGACCTTTCTCATGTTGGTGGCGCGACACATCGATGCCGTAGACTCGCGTGGGGGTGTAGACCATACGCTCTCCACGATAGCGATTTTCCTTCCACTCTCCACTCTTCACGATGTGATGATCCACGGCAAAACCTTGTCCATGGCGCTGATATTGGGCATTGAAAAGCCCTTCATAGTAGGTGCCATCGGGTGAAAGCTGCGTACCGCTCCATGTTTTGGGCACACTGCTCACAAGCTGCAAGCGATAATGAACACCGAGACTGTCTGTGAACTCTTGGTGTGTGGTGTCGGGCTGCGGACGAAGATAAACATACAGGCTTTTCCCATCGATGCCTTGCTGCGGCTCGTTTGCAACAGGGGCAAGAGTTAGCAAGCCCAAGTGTGGTGTTTTATTGGGATTTTTGAAAAAACTGTTCCCTGCGTCTTCAGTACGCTGATACGCTTGCCCATTGACGCTATATTGCATACGTCGATAGGCGCGTAACTTCTTTGGGTGCTTTCCAGAATTTGTTTGAACTTCCTCAAGATAACGCTTTAGCTTATGAAAAGCTCTCACCTGGTTTTGGTGGTCTTGGAGAAGCTGTTCGCGATAACGCATCACTTCGTTGTAACCTTCGTCGATGACACTATGGGTTTTAGCGTAATACGCCAGTTCTTTGAGGTGTTGTTCATTCGATTCCACACGCTTTTCTTCAGCCTTGGCATAAGACAAGAGCATTTTATACAACTTTTCTCCAGACAGCACCTTGTTGCGCACTACGAACGTGGCTTGCACGAGATTTTCTCTCGAAACTCTCCGTCCTATCACAGTGCGCAACTGCTCTACCCTAGTTCTCTTATCGCTGACCCAACGGACACTATCGGGGAAAACATCGTCAAAATAGAGGGTGTCTTTCGCCCCTATAGGGAGCGCATACACACTGCGTGCGCTGACGTTCACCAAGGTGTTGACGCCATCGCGGGTGAGACGAAAATAAAGTCCAAGCACGACAAACTGTGCTAGGACTAAACAGGATATTAAAGTGCGAATAAGGTATTTCTTCATTCGAGTGGTCTTATGAATGGAGGCTCTTCTTAGACTATCTACAGTCTCAAAAGGAGGAAGGATGGTTCTTAAAAGCCAGAAAAACGCCAGTTTGAATATTCTGACTCTCCCATGGTGAACTTATTCTTTTCTGACTTCCAATCTTGATACAGAGCAATTCTAATTGCGCATTCGAACTACACTCTATTTGTATGCGGCTTATTGATGCTCTTACGATGGTGGTAGCTAAACTCTCTTGCTCATTTTTCCCTACTCATTTCTAGTCTAAACTCAAGAAGTGGAGGTAGGTGCAAAGAAGAAGTTGCCCCAACGTCTGTTTTGATGGTGCAAAGTTACAGAAATCTCCCCATGATACAAAAGTCTATCTCAGATTTATTGAATCATTTCTGTTTAAGTGTTCTTCTAATATTTGATAATTGAATACTGTGCTACTAGACTCATACCAAAGATGAAAATAGATTTCTGTCCGAATAAACGGAGACTGATATTACTATCATGCCCACTGCAATTAATTAGCATTGATTCACGCAGCCCAAGCGGGCTGTGACTTGCCGACGTGCAAAAACTCCTTGGAGATGCTCTCGTTTCAATTCACGCAGCCCAAGCGGGCTGAGACGCGCCAATGGATGCGTGAGGTGTTAATAAGGTAGCCGTTTTCAATTCACGCAGCCCAAGCGGGCTGCGACAACTGTACCCCCTTTCCTGTGGGTAATAGGATTTGTTTCAATTCACGCAGCCCAAGCGGGCTGCGACACGTGGATCAACATTGAGAACTGGACAAAGGAGGGTTTCAATTCACGCAGCCCAAGCGGGCTGCGACCACCTCAAAAGCGAGTACAACGCCCTACTCTGGCGTTTCAATTCACGCAGCCCAAGCGGGCTGCGACCCAAGCACGCATCACCGTAGAGTGGTCGAGCGATGTTTCAATTCACGCAGCCCAAGCGGGCTGCGACCGGGGGGTCGTGCGTCGCGAGGTTTTACAGCGTAGTTTCAATTCACGCAGCCCAAGCGGGCTGCGACCAGGCGAATGACCCCACACAAAGCAACCACCGAGGTTTCAATTCACGCAGCCCAAGCGGGCTGCGACTTGATAGTGCTAAAATTGACGATACAAAGATATGTTTCAATTCACGCAGCCCAAGCGGGCTGCGACATTATTAAATAAAGGATTGCGGAGCCTGAGAGGAGTTTCAATTCACGCAGCCCAAGCGGGCTGCGACAAGCCTTCGCGGTTTTGGTGAGTATGCAGACGACGTTTCAATTCACGCAGCCCAAGCGGGCTGCGACTTTGCGCCCCCTTCAAGCAGGCTTGATTTTCGACGTTTCAATTCACGCAGCCCAAGCGGGCTGCGACGGTTGCTGCAAAGATACAACAAAAAAGATATTCTCTCAAAGGATAAATCGCGAAAGTCCCTATCAGTGATTATTTTAGATGAAGAAGCTAAAGCTGTTGAACTAGAACTAACTGATAATCAAGCACTGCGAAACTCCAACAAAATAATGTTCACTTAGGGTTCGCAACCGAAAATATTCGTCTAACAATCGTTAGATTTTGTATGTTCCATCAATATTACATATACTATGAAAGGTGGATTAGGGAAACAAGTAAACTCATTATCCACGACGGGCTTACAATTTGTGGCTAGGGGCATCGAATCTCATTACATCGTTAATAGAGAGTAATTGAGATTTGGCACCGTTCAACAACGGTGTCACAAGGAGTTTCAAGAAAGAAACAAGATAAAACAAAGATATATATATTTATATTTGGTTATCTCAATAAGAAATAATACATTTGCAATCGTAACCCTTCCACTGATATCATCATATGATAAACAGCAATAGAAAGACATTTTGCCTCGAAATACGAGGAGATTTTGCTTGTTTTACTCGACCTGAGCTGAAGGTAGAACGCGTAAGTTACGATGTGCCGACCCCTTCTGCACTTCGCAACATCTTCTCTGCTATTTTTTGGAAACCCTCAATGCGCTGGCATATACGGCGCATAGAAGTTTTAAATCCCATCAATCGCACTTCCATCAAACGAAATGAGGTAGGCAGTAAGATGGGCAAGAATCCTATTTATGCAGATGATCCTAAAAATAGACAACAGCGAACCAGTTATATATTGCGTGATGTGGCATATCGAGTGTTTGCAGACTTAGAGTTTATACCTCTCGAAAATAGACCTAAATGGCTGCAGCAAGAATGCAAGGATTCTGCAGCTGAAACCCCGATGAAATACTTCGAGATGTTTGAACGTCGCGCTTCTAAAGGGCAATGCTTCATGCAACCTTATTTGGGATGTCGAGAATACTCTTGTTCATTTGAATTACTTCCTCAACAGTCAGAAGGGCATGGTATTGAAGAAACGCGTGACTTGGGGATTATGCTCTATGATTTAGATTATATCTACGAATCACCTATTAACCCCAAGGAAAGAAGAAAGAGAAAAGCCCCAATCCACTTTTTTTTGATGCGAAGATGGAACATGGAGTGATTGTCGTTCCTGATTATGATAGTGAGGAGGTTTTGCGATGATTTTACAAGCTTTATATCAACTATACCAATCTCTTGAGGCCAATGGGAAAACAACACCTGAAGGGATGCAATGGAAGCCCATCCCTTTTGTAATCACCATCACTCCAGAAGGTCTGTATGTGGGGATTGAAGATACACGTGACAAAAAAAAGACCCCAAAAGGTAAACTTTTCCTTGTGGCTAAGGATAAGAAAAGAACTGGCTCGAAGAGTTATGAGACAGCGAATCTTCTTTGGGATCATTCTGGGTATGTTCTCAACATCCCCACAGACGAGAGTGAACGAAAAGCAGAGTTAGCTCCCTTACAGCACGAGGCCTTCCTTAAACTAGTAAACAAACTAGCAGAACAACATCCTCAACATGAAGGCGTACGTGCTATACGAGCGTTTTATGCACAGCAGGAACATTTGAAGGTGCCTCGAGAACTCTTTACTAACCCAAAAGAAACAAGTCCCAATATTGTATTTAGGCTGAGCAATACAACGGATGCCAATGAAGTGATTGCTTCTGACTCGAATCTAGTTTGGGGAGAGTTAGCAGCAGAACAATCAGCAGGAAATGAACAAGTAGGACGCTGTCTCATCACTGGTGAGGCGCTTCCTCTAGCACGATTGCACGACACTATTAAGCTTCCAGGTGGACAAGCTAACCCTTCATTGATTAGCTTTAATCTCTCAGCTTTCAATTCTTATGGCAAGGAACAGGGAAGCAATGCACCTATCTCTCAAAAAGCTTCTAATGCAGCTATGGCTGCTATCAATGTTCTTCTCGATAAGGATGCCTCTACTAACTACAAATTAGGAAATACTACCTTCCTTTTTGGAGCACACTGACACATAATCAAGAAATAGTAAGCCAAGAGCAAAATTTTGGAGTAAGTCTTGATGAGTTGATGACTTCGTATAAAGAAGCAACGTTTAGTGGCTTAATCAATCAAGAGGAGGAAGAGGAAGATGCTCAAGTAGATTCAACTACAAACGATAAGAAAAAGAAGAAAACTAAGAAAGAAGAAACAGACCCTACAGCAGAAAGTGAACGAGTGTTGAAGGCACTACGCGTGATGACTTCTGCGAAAGAGGGACGCATCAGCTGGCAAAACCAAGAACGATTCTATTTACTTGGACTCATTCCCAATGCTAAACGTGTATGCGTTAAACTATGGATGGAAGGTACTGTCTCAGAAATCGTAGGAAATACGATACAACATCTGAAAGACCTCAACATCGTAAGTTTCAAAAACAGAAACCCTGATGATGAACGTCCACCATTACGTTCTGTCTATAGTTTAGTACGTGCTGTTTCAACAGCTGACTCAGCCGATAAATGGTCTCCTATTTTAGTGCAAAGCATCGTGGAAAGCATCGTAAAGGGATTACCCTACCCTCAATCTCTACAAATGGCTTGCCTTGATCGCGTTCACCACGATGGACGAAGTAAATATCCTGTCACCGAACTACGAGCTGCTATCCTTAAAGCCTATATCAATCGTAAATACAAGCAACCTATACTCGCCATGGCATTAGATCTCAATAATTCTCATCCAGCCTATGTGGCTGGTCGCGCCTTTGCCTTGCTCGAACGTATCCAAGAACTCGCTATTCCTGGAGTGAAAGCTAACATCACCGACCGATACTACAGAATGGCATCTGCTACTCCTAACATGGTGTTTGGTCGACTATTCCAACTGGCTCAACACCATTTGACTAAAATCAAACGCGATAGCGGTGGTTTGGGCTATTACTTTGAACGTGAATTGGGAAAGGTAGTGAATCTCCTACCTGGAGGACAGTCGGCTTTGCCTGCTCACTTCACGCCCGACGAACAGAGCATCTTTGCTGTGGCCTATTATCATCAAAAAAACTACCGAGACGAGAAAGCAGAAGAGAAGGCTGCCACCGAAGAAGTGGCAGAGTAAACCGTAAAACAATGTATCGCCCTAAACGATGTGTTCAACGAATCCCCGTAACTCTTCTTCTATAACATCACTATTCTGATGCTTGCTTCTCTTAGCTTTAATAAGTCATACTACATAGCTCAGCTAAGCGTCAGAGCGTCTTATTTTATTAGAATCATCTAACCCACTTATATCTCAGAAATATGTCTACTCAAGCCCTTGAATACCGCTACGACTTTGTCTTCCTCTATGATGTGCAAGATGGTAACCCTAACGGTGACCCAGATGCAGGCAACACACCTCGCATTGATTTCCAAACAGGACAAGGTCTCATCACAGATGTTTGTCTTAAAAGAAAGGTGCGCAACTATGTTATGCTGCAACGTGAGGCTTTTGATGAAACAAGACAAGCAACTACTAATATCTTCATTCGTGAAAATGCTGCTCTAAATAAAAGCATTGCAGCCGCCTATGATAATACGAATGTCAAAGAGTTCAAAGATGCACGCGCTTACATGTGCCTTAACTATTATGATGTTCGCGCCTTTGGTGCAGTAATGACTACAGGAAAAAATGCAGGTCAAGTGCGTGGTCCTATTCAACTGACTTTTGGTAGATCTATCGATCCTATTTTTCCCTCTGAACACACTATCACACGTTTGGTAGATGTAGACGACGATGAAAAGCACACAATGGGACGTAAGTCTACTGTGCCTTATGCTCTCTACCGCACTCATGGATTTATCTCTGCTGCCTTGGCTCAAGATACAGGATTTTCAGAAGATGACCTTCAGTTGTTTTGGGATGCCTTAACGAACATGTTTGATCTAGATCGTTCTGCAGCTCGCGGTCTTATGGCAGCCCGCAAACTTATAGTGTTCAAGCACAACAGCAAATTAGGAAATGCCCCCGCTCACAAACTCTTTGATTTAGTTAAGGTTGAAAAGAAAGCTGATGTAGACGCTCCTCGTAGTTTCAGTGACTACGTGGTAAGCATTGATTCTTCTGCCCTCCCTGAAGGGGTTGAATTGCTTGACCTCATCTAATTTATTTGCTTTTTTGACTAGATCCGTTTGTAGAAGGTAGTTATGCTATAGACTCAATTTGCTACAATTGCAAACAACAAATAAGAATCTAGTTGAGTTGATTTTCTTCAACACTTAGATCTATGGGTAAAATCGTCTATACCGAAGATGATATGCTCATGCTATCGGGCATCCAGCACTATTGCTTTTGTCCTCGCCAATGGTATCTTATCCATATTGAGCAACTTTGGAAGGACAACGCCCTTACTATGGAAGGAAATTGGCTTCATAAGAAGGTACACCAAGCTGAAATAACAACGAAACGAAGGGATAAGATTACTCTCCGGAGTGTACTTCTTGCATCACCTACCCTCGGGCTTTATGAGTTTCTCCGATGCAGTCGAACTAACGCCTGCATCGGAGAACAAAGAGGAGGTTTCACCCATCCTAATTATCCTGGAAATTGGTGCGCTACACCTATCGAATACAAACGAGGACGACCTAAAGCACACAATGCTGACCGACTGCAACTTTGTGCGGAAGCAATTGCCCTCGAAGACCTTTATAATACCCATATCGCTAAAGGATTCTTATACTACGGAGAAACCAAACATCGTGAGATAGTACTTTTTTTGATTCATCTCTGCGAAATGAAACCATGAAGACAGCAGAAGAAATGCACGAACTTGCGCTATATAACAGCCCCGTACTCCCAACTTATAAACCTCATTGCCGTTCTTGCTCACTGATTGAACTTTGCCTTCCTAAACTATCCCAATTGACCTCTGCCTCGAACTATATTACAGAGCATCTAGAATGGTGATAATATCTAAACCTCTATATACTTCTGGCTTATGCGTCACCTGCTCAATACATTGTATGTACTCACTCCCAATGCTTACTTGCAAAAAGATGGAGAGAGTCTTGCCGTAAAGATTGAGGATGAGATAGCTTTGCGAGTCCCTATACACAATCTTGAGAGTGTTGTCTGCTTCACCTTCATGGGAGCTTCTCCAGGTGCGATGGCTCTGTGCATTGATCATGGTGTAAAACTTTCATTTCTCTCCCCTTCTGGACACTTTATTGGTAGTCTTGAAGGAGCTATAAAAGGAAACGTATTGCTGAGGCGTGCACAATATAGAATGAGCGAAGATGAGTTGCTCTCAACTCACCTTGGCTCTCTGTTCATTGGGGGTAAAATAGCAAACCACCGCAGTATACTTAGACGATTTCTGAGAGACCACCACCCAGATGAAACAATTACTGAAGAAATAGAGAATTCTATCTGCCTCCTAAAACGAGAGCTTGGTATGCTTCCCCACCAACATACTCGCCTCGAGATTATGGGAGTTGAAGGATACTCTGCTAATATCTATTTTGGGGTTTTCAAACATTTGATACTGAATCCAGAATTTCAATTTGAGAAACGTAGTAAGCGACCACCCAAAGATGAAGTTAATGCTCTACTTTCGTTCTTCTATACATTACTTGCACATGATGTGAGAGCAGCACTTGAAACAGTAGGTCTAGATGCTTATGTCGGTTTCCTTCATACCGATCGGCCTGGACGTCCAAGTTTAGCTTTGGACCTCATGGAAGAATTGAGAGGATATCTAGTAGATCGATTTGTACTATCAGTCATCAACAAAGACAAATAAATAAACAAGACTTTATTGCGCAAGGAGAAAACGGGTACCTTATTCATGAAGACACAAGAAAGGAACTCATTAGTTTGTGGCAGAAGAGAAAAAAGGATGTGATAACTCATCCCTTCCTACAAGAAAAAATCCCTATTGGCCTCTTACCCTACGCACAAGCTCAACTACTATCACGTTTTCTTCGCGGTGACCTAGACAACTACCCTGTATTTTTAATTACATAATAACCAGAAAATCTAGAACCATGTATATTCTTATTACTTATGATGTCTGCACACTTACAACAGCAGGTGCTAAACGCTTACGCCAAGTAGCAAGAATTTGCAAGAACTATGGACAACGCGTACAGAATTCTGTATTTGAATGTCTGGTAGATGCATCACAATTTGTTAGTCTTAAACAAGAGTTACTACGTATTATCGACCCAGATGAAGACTGTCTGCGCATCTACCAACTAACTAAGAATTTCAGAGCGCACATCGAATGTTTTGGCAGAAAGACTTCCTATGAAGTTGAAGGTACATTAATGATATAATTAAGCGACATCTAGGCACTATTAGTTGTGTTGGCGTATTACTGGCAGCATAAATTTCGACCATAGAGCTTAGAAACAAATATGGAACACTATCCAATGCAACTATGAGAGTTCGTTACCAACACAATACGAACTCAATTCAAGCACCATACTAACACGTTTCTAGTATAATACAAACACAAAAAAGCCCCGAGTTCATTGTGAACTCAGGGCTTTCGTAAAATGGCGGCGACCTACTCTCCCGCGGGTGTGCAGTACCATCGGCGCGGTCGGGCTTAACTTCTCTGTTCGGAATGGGAAGAGGTGGAACCCCGTCGCTATAACCACCGGAAATATATCTTGAACATGCAACGCTTTCGCATTCTCCTTGTAACTCAAACTTTCGCCTTCTTATTCAGAAAACAAGCAAACAAAGCAGCTTTAAGTGTATTCCACCAAAGGAATAGAAGTTTCGGGCAATTAGTAGTGCTCGGCTTTGACGTCACCGTCTTTACACCTACACCCTATCAACGTTGTAGTCTACAACGACCCTTATGAGGAAATCTAATCTTGTGGCCGGCTTCGCACTTAGATGCTTTCAGCGCTTATCCGATCCCGACGTAGATACCCGGCGGTGCAGCTGGCGCCACAACCGGTAAACCAGAGGTCAGTCCAACACGGTCCTCTCGTACTAGTGTCAGAGCCACGCAAATTTCCTACGCCCACGATAGATAGAGACCGAACTGTCTCACGACGTTCTGAACCCAGCTCGCGTGCCACTTTAATGGGCGAACAGCCCAACCCTTGGGACCTTCTCCAGCCCCAGGATGTGACGAGCCGACATCGAGGTGCCAAACCACTCCGTCGATATGAGCTCTTGGGAGGATCAGCCTGTTATCCCCGGAGTACCTTTTATCCTTTGAGCGATGGCCCTTCCATACGGAACCACCGGATCACTATGCTCTGCTTTCGCACCTGATCGACTTGTAGGTCTCTCAGTCAAGCGCCCTTTTGCCATTACACTCTACGGCCGGTTACCAATCGGCCTGAGGGCACCTTTAGAAGCCTCCGTTACGCTTTTGGAGGCGACCACCCCAGTCAAACTACCCACCAAACGCGGTCCTCTCATCCGAGAGTTAGGAACCAGACAGCCAAAGGGTCGTATTTCAACAGCGGCTCTACAAACACTGGCGTGCCTGCTTCATAGCCTCCGACCTATCCTACACATCGACTGCCCAATTACAACGTTAAGCTATAGTAAAGGTTCACGGGGTCTTTTCGTCCCATCGCGGGTAATCGGCATCTTCACCGATACTACAATTTCACTGGAATCATGGTTGAGACAGTGCCCAGATCATTACACCATTCGTGCAGGTCGGAACTTACCCGACAAGGAATTTCGCTACCTTAGGACCGTTATAGTTACGGCCGCCGTTTACTGGGGCTTCAATTCAAACCTTCGACCGGAGTCTAAGCTCTCCTCTTAACCTTCCAGCACCGGGCAGGTGTCAGACTGTATACTGCATCTTTCGATTTTGCACAGCCCTGTGTTTTTGTTAAACAGTTGCCTGGGCCGATTCTCTGCGCCTCACATTGCTGTGAGGACCCCTTATTCCGAAGTTACGGGGTCAATTTGCCTAGTTCCTTAACCATGAATCTTCCAAGCGCCTTAGTATATTCTACCCGACTACGTGTGTCCGTTTACGGTACGGGTATCTTTGCTGTTAAGCTTAGCGGATTTTCTCGGGAGTAGGATTACCTTCACTATTACATTGTCCGAAGACGCTGTATACTATCGACTTTCAGCTCAGATGGTGGATTTGCCTGCCATCCTCATAACCTACGGTCTTTAACGAGCTATTCCGTCAGCTCGCGGAAGTGTCACTCCTCCGTCTCCACATCGCCAACAAAGATAGTAACGGAATATTAACCGTTTCTGCCATCGGCATCACCATTAGGTTGAACCTTAGGGTCCCGACTGACCCAGGGGCGATTAACGTTGCCCTGGAAACCTTAGTCTTTCGGCGAGAGTGCATCTCACACTCTTTATCGTTACTTATACCTACATTTGCTTTTCATGAAGCTCCAACAGAGGTTATCCTCTATCTTCAAGGCCGCATGAATGCTCCCCTACCGATATCATTTGATATCCCACGGCTTCGGCAATAGACTTTATACCCGATTATTATCCATGCACAGTCCCTCGACTAGTGAGCTGTTACGCACTCTTTGAATGAATGGCTGCTTCCAAGCCAACATCCTAGCTGTCACGGGGACCACACTTCGTTAGTTTAACTTAGCCTATATTTCGGGGCCTTAGCCGGTGGTCAGGATTCTTCTCCTCTCGGGCGTGGACCTTAGCACCCACGCCCTCACTCCCGGGCTTAGCCTGTGTGCATTCGGAGTTTGTCTGGACTTGATAGGCGGTGAAGCCCTCGCATCCAATCAGTCGCTCTACCTCACACAGGGAACGCCCGAGGCTGCACCTAAATGCATTTCGGGGAGTACGAGCTATCTCCAAGTTTGATTGGCCTTTCACTCCTACCCTCACCTCATCCAGAAGCTTTTCAACGCTTATTGGTTCGGTCCTCCATCCCGTGTTACCGGGACTTCAACCTGGACAAGGGTAGATCACTTGGTTTCGCGTCTACCACCGCCGACTATGCGCCCTATTCAGACTCGCTTTCGCTTCGGCTTACGTGCTTCATAGCACTTAACCTTGCCGACGACGGTAACTCGTAGGTTCATTATGCAAAAGGCACGCCGTCACACCATAAGGTGCTCCGACCGCTTGTAGGCGTACGGTTTCAGGAACTTTTTCACTCCTCTAAAAGAGGTGCTTTTCACCTTTCCCTCACGGTACTGGTTCGCTATCGGTCTCTTACGAGTATTTAGCCTTGGCGGATGGGCCCGCCGGATTCAGACAGGATTTCACGTGTCCCGCCCTACTCAGGATACCACTATGCTTCATACGATTGTCGAGTACGAGACTGTCACTCTCTATGGTCGCTCTTTCCAAAGCGTTCCTCTAAACGTACTTCTTGCAACGTCGTGGTCCTACAACCCCATATAGACCGAAATCTATATGGTTTGGGCTCTTCCCCGTTCGCTCGCCACTACTAGGGGAATCATTATTATTTTTCTTTTTCCTAGGGGTACTAAGATGTTTCAGTTCCCCCCGTTAGCCTCCCGCATTTGCGGGATAACAGGTCTTCAACCTGTTGGGTTGTCCCATTCGGAAATCTGCGGATCAATGGTTATTTGCACCTACCCACAGCTTATCGCAGCTTATCACGTCCTTCATCGCCTGTAAGAGCCTAGGCATCCACCGTACGCCCTTAATTACTTCCTTTTTCCTTATTCTAGACGTTAGAAATTAGACGTTAGACTTTAGTCTTTGCTAATCCTTTTCGTAACTAGAAGGTGAGAATATACTTAAAGCTGTACTTTCGTTTACCTTTTGTTTCGTTACTTGGATGATTCTCTGTTATCTCATCAAACTTTCGTTCAATGGAAACAAGAATCAACTTGTTGCGTGTTCAATATGTCAAAGATCTCGTGCTCTGTCATTGTGCCGTGATGTTTCAACATCGTAGCGACTGAGCAGTAGAATGAGTGGAGAATAACGGATTCGAACCGTTGACCCCCTGCGTGCAAGGCAGGTGCTCTAGCCAGCTGAGCTAATCCCCCAAATCTTCGGAGCGCGGTGCTCCGTTTGCAAGTAGTCCCAGGCAGATTTGAACTGCCGACCTCCACATTATCAGTGTGGCGCTCTAACCAACTGAGCTATAGGACTGGCAGAAAAAATCCACGCAAGTCAAACTACTTCAGAGCTGCTCGGCTTCATCTTTCTCTTATGCTTAGCATAACCTATTGCGAGAAGTATAGGTAACAATCTAAAAAAATTGTACCATTTTTCTTTTTTTTTCCATTCAAGTAACCAGGTAACTGAACTTCCAGAAAGGAGGTGTTCCAGCCGCACCTTCCGGTACGGCTACCTTGTTACGACTTAGCCCCAATCACCAGTTTTACCCTAGGCCGACCCTTGCGGTCACGGCTTTCAGGCACCCCCGGCTTTCATGGCTTGACGGGCGGTGTGTACAAGGCCCGGGAACGTATTCACCGCGCCATGGCTGATGCGCGATTACTAGCGAATCCAGCTTCATGGAGTCGGGTTGCAGACTCAATCCGAACTGAGAGAGGTTTTTTTAAGATTTGCATTCTGTCACCAGGTAGCGACCTTCTGTACCCCCATTGTAACACGTGTGTAGCCCCGGACGTAAGGGCCGTGCTGATTTGACGTCATCCCCACCTTCCTCACATCTTACGATGGCAGTATCCCTGAGTGCCCAGCATTACCTGATGGCAACCAAGGAAAAAGGGTTGCGCTCGTTATGGCACTTAAGCCGACACCTCACGGCACGAGCTGACGACAACCATGCAGCACCTCCAAGAGTGTCCGAAGAAAGATCTATCTCTAAATCTGTCACTCTTAGTTCAAGCCCGGGTAAGGTTCCTCGCGTATCATCGAATTAAACCACATGTTCCTCCGCTTGTGCGGGCCCCCGTCAATTCCTTTGAGTTTCACCGTTGCCGGCGTACTCCCCAGGTGGTATACTTAATGCTTTCGCTTGGCGGCTTACAATATATCGCAAACCGCGAGTATACATCGTTTACTGTGTGGACTACCAGGGTATCTAATCCCTGTTTGATACCCACACTTTCGAGCCTCAGCGTCAGTTGCAGCCCGGACACCTGCCTTCGCGATCGGAGTTCATCGTGATATCTAAGCATTTCACCGCTACACCACGAGTTCCAGCATCCCTGTCTGCACTCAAGACTACCAGTTTCAATGGCTAACGATGGTTGAGCCACCGTCTTTCACCACTGACTTAATAATCCGCCTACGCTCCCTTTAAACCCAATAAATCCGGATAACGCCTGGACCTTCCGTATTACCGCGGCTGCTGGCACGGAATTAGCCGGTCCTTTTTTTCTGAAGGTACATACAATAGAGGACACGTCCTCTTTTTTTATTCCCAACTAAAAAGCAGTTTACAACCCGGAGGGCCGTCATCCCTGCACGCTACTTGGCTGGTTCAGACTTCCGTCCATTGACCAATATTCCTCACTGCTGCCTCCCGTAGGAGTCTGGACCGTGTCTCAGTTCCAGTGTGGGGACCTTCCTCTCAGAACCCCTACCGATCGAAGGCTAGGTGGGCCGTTACCCCGCCTACTACCTAATCGGACGCATCACCATCTCATACCGATAAATCTTTGGTTATATCACCATGCGGTAACATAACAACATCGGGTATTAATCTTACTTTCGCAAGGCTATCCCCGAGTATGAGGCAGGTTTGATACGCGTTACGCACCCGTGCGCCGGTCGCCATCAGAAGAAGCAAGCTTCTTCCATGCTGCCCCTCGACTTGCATGTGTTAAGCCTGTAGCTAGCGTTCATCCTGAGCCAGGATCAAACTCTTCATTGTAATATAATAATTTTGTTTTTGATTCTGTATAAATCGCTCAGTTTCCTGTCTTGTTACTTTGGATTTGGAGTAGAAATTGACGGTACAATTCATTTTACCCGAAGCATTTCTGCTTCATTGTTGATTGTTCCTTGTACTTCTCTACAATCTGTTATGTAATCGTTTCAATGACTTCATGCAGCTCATTTGCTGCTGTCAGGCGTTCAGGTTGTCAAGTCTCAGCTAACTAAGCACGTTGTGACTTAGCAAGTGACCCTTGCGTCCCGATTGCGATGCAAAAGTACGGCAAGATTCGCAAACTACCAAGACTTCCTACAAAAAAATCGCAGAAAAATTTCAGAATACCCCATTTTGCAATATCACAGATTGCAAAATGGGGTGTTTAAGTCGTTTAGAAAGTGTTTGCAGCTTTCTAATCAAAAAGCGAGAAGTCCACAAATTTACCGCGTCTTCGACGATCTTCAATCAATCGATGCAACTCTTGTTTACGAGAGAAGGCAATCCAGCGACGCGCAAAGATATTTGGGATTGCGACACCTATGGAAAGACACAACACAATCAGCGCTGCGTTTAAGAGATTACTGAATGCCCCCATGAATTCCTGCACATCGCTACCAAGATGGACAAAACCAAAGATGCCCCGATACATGAGAATACCTGGCACCATAGGTATAACTCCTGGAATAGAGATTACGTGGTTAGGGGTTCGAGTGTGATGCACCAGTCTAACTGCGACTAGAGAAATCAGCGACGCCCCTGCTAAGGAGCCCAATATCAACCCCACATTTAAATCAAAAGCTAACACATTGCGAAGTAACATCCCTAGAATGCCTAAAATTGCTACTGCGGGAAGAGAATGACGCGGCACGTTAAAGTTCATTCCAAATCCCATTGCTGAAATCGCCGTTACAATAGCTGCCTCACCATAAGAAATGTTGGGCGCCATGGATAAGTCTTTCAAGAAATTATCCACATTACACACACTCACCGCTAAAATAATGCCGAAAGCCATGGATGCAATTTGGAGCACTCCATTGGCAAAACGTGCTAAGCCCACATGGAGATAATTGTCAAGCATATCATCCAAAAAGTTGATTAGTGCAACCCCAGGCACAAGGTAAAGACAGCAACAAAGGAATGAATGATAAGGATAATCGGTGAAATTCGTTGGTAAGACAAGGAACAACAACCAAGCCGTCAGCGTAGCCACAAAAGAAGTCATAGAAGTGACCATATAGAAATTGAAACCACGCTTTAGCATAAAGTAGCGCACCACATAAGCCACAGCCCCGGCAATGGTGGCTGGCACGAAGGATGCCCAGTCGCCACCGAAGAGAACGGAGAATCCTCCACAACCTAATGAGGTGCCTAAGGTCACAGCCCAAGCAGGGTATTGAGGTTTCATTTTACGGATCTTATTGAGTTCGCGCTCAAACTGCTTTATACTATAATCCTCTCTAATGGCACGCCAAGACAATCTACTCACTGCAGAAAGCACATTCATGTTAATGGTGTACTTGTCAGAATGCATAAATCGACTAAAGGAGTGCGTTTCGTCACTATAGTTAACCTTAATGGTACCATAAAGCACATCAATGTGCAGATAGCGTTCTTCTAAACCAAGGAAAGCAGCAACACGCTGCATATTACGTACAATGCGGTTGGTGTCGGCTGCGCTCTCCATAAGCACCATACCTGTGCGAAGGAGGATATTGAGTTTGCGGTGCAAACTTTTCGTATTTCTAGTTACAACGTCGTTATTCATTAGATAGATCGTTATGAGTAAAGCCTCAAACCTTAGGGGAAAAAGGAAGCAACCTCCTTTCTCGACTAAGTATTACTGCAAAGATACTAATAAGCAACAAGACAATGTGTCCAATAGAAGAAAAAACCGCATTGCTATGGAAAAGAAGCGAAGTCAAAGTTTTTGAAATTCTAGATAGCTAGCTCTACCCTCTTGATCAAATCACTGAAAAAGAAAGCACTACGCAAAACAGATTGCGTAGTGCCTGAGATAATGAGACGAAGTGAATAGCCAGAAAGGTATTACTTCTTCGACTTCTTGTAATTTTCGTAGCGCTTATTGAGTGAATCGCGCTGTTCGAAGGTTGAAATTGGTGACTCTAAGTGGTCAGAGTCAGTGAGAATAAGACACCATTTCCCACCATAGAACACAGGGGTAAAGAACATCTTGGTAGTGGCGTCGGGCATGCCTTGCTCGCCTTTACGCAAGATGACAGTGCAACTTACTTCGTTTTCGGTTTCAGTAAGAAACTTCACATAGTCTAAGGTATAACCTTCGAAAGGAAGTTGACGCTGAACATTGACGAACTTGTCCATCTCCTCGTTGGAGAGTTGTCGAATCTCAGCATTCTTCACCTTGCGCGTGTAGAGCATAGCAGCAGCATCATAGTATTTCTTATCCTTGATATTGCTGTAAAACTGCGCTACCACCTTTTCTACATCAGCCGTATCCTTAGAAGTAAGTGACTGTTCAAACTCCGTCATTTGATTAGCGGCGTCCTTGTCAGACTTACAGCCAGTGCAGGCAACAAAAGCAGTAGAAAGCGCTATCAAGAAGAAAGGAAGAAAGCGTTTAATCATCATAGGTATAAAAGAAAAAAAGGAAGAGCAGGCAGGAATCTGCCTGCTCTTCGCAGTGGATGTATTTACTTATCAGTAAGTAAGTGATTACTTACGACGAGCGTTACCTTGGTTCAAAGTCTTACCAACCTTAACGTCGATGTGAGACTTGATTTCACCCCAGTGGTACTTCACGTAAACAGGGATACGGATAGTGAACTGCTTGAGGTTTGCAGTGTTGGTCACGTATTGAAGCTTAGGATAAGTACCGAATGCATATTCAGTGTAACCAGTGAACTCTGCAACAGTAGAAGGATTACCAGCAGGAGCAGTAGCTACGCTTACGCCATAGGTGCTACCGAAGGTTGCAACGAGCTTTGAGTATCAACATCACCGCCGTTGAGGTCAGTTGTCCATTCAGCTTCAGGAGCGAAACCTACAGAAAGTGCACCATAAGCAGCAGTAAGTTGACCCATGTTGCTAACATTTCGCCAGTCAGAAGTAGCGTTGTCAAACTTGATTTCTGCTTCTTGACGTGCTTGGTTAGCATCACCGAATACAACGTTACCAGTGTAGTTTACATTGAGAGGACGGATGAACTTCACGTCGAACTCAGCGTACTTCTTAGTAGCATCAGTAACCTTGAGCACCTTCTTACCAGTGCAAACAGTTGTTACGTAAGCAACACGAGCAGTGAGGGTTTGACCATCCTTGAGCTCATTGTAACCAGCGTAGTTAAGAAGCTTCTTAGCAACATCGTTGTTTTGGTAAGTGATAACACCAGCAGTAGAAACCTCAGCAATGTTTACAGCAACTGCACCAGCCTTAGGCTTGTCGCCGTCCATTTCTGTAGCGGTGAAGTATTTTCCGTCGTTAGAAACGCCGAGCAAGTAGTGCTTACCATCGGTGCCCTTCGCTTGCTTCACGCGAGGTTGAACGAATCTCCATGCAGAAGCAGTAGCTTGGATATCTGTGGTATACTTAGCAGGATCCAATACAGGATTTTGAACGGTACCGGGGGAGGAAGCCCTTCACCAAATCGTGAGTAAAGGCATTCGTACCGTCGATAGCAACGTGCATACGTTGTTCCTCTTCAGATGCTACGTTTTGGTTTTGATACCAGAAGTTAGCAACAGGCTTACCAGTGAATGCAACCTCAGGTTGAGCTTGGATAGACTTAGGAGCCCACTTCACTTCAAAGTAGAGAACCACGTTCTTTTGGTCATCCTTCTTCACAACTTGGAGGATAACAGAAGCAGTTTCACCAGCCTTACGGAGGTTAGCTACCTTCTCTTCAGTGAGGCCACTCCAAGTAAGGATATTCTTACCGTTAGCGTCAACTGAGCGTACGAGGTTACCGAGACGCTTAGCTACAGGCACTACTTCAGCAACATTATCCTTAACAGTGTATTGTTGATGGAAACCACCAGGAGTCAAGATAGTGAAGTTGTTAGTAGGACCATTCTTCCAAACGTCAGCCTCAGCCATACCGAAGTTCTTAGCTAAGTACTTAGTAAGAGGTTCGAGGTCTACTACCAAGTTAGGATGTGCGCTAGTCTTATCGCAAACAGCCTTGAGTTCGCTGTCATTAACAACAGTAGCAACAACCTTAGCAGGAGAAGCAACACGAGCGTAGAAGTAACCAACAGAAGCTACCTTACCAGCAGCATCAACCAAAGTTACACGAACCTTAACTGTCTTACCCAAGTGTTGGTAAGGCTTTTCTTCGTCAAATGCAACCTTGAGTTCACCGGTCTTAGGATCGATGGTGAAGATTTCGGTAGACTTGTCAGCAGCACCATCCTTAACGAGTGCGTACTCGTAGTGGAAACCTGCATCCTTCAATTCGCTTTCTGAAGCAGCGTTCTCATCGATAGGAGCAAGAGCACCTTCATTATCACCATAAGAACGAACTTGTTCAGCGAGCTTAGCAGGAGTACCATCGTTCAACACTGTGAAAGTACGATCTTCCTTTTCAGCGGCAGTAAGACCTTCCAAGTTAGTTACACCAGCCTTCTTAAGGTAGAGAGGAGCGAGGATTTCGTCTTCAGTAGCCTTACCGATGCGGAGATTTTCATAGAGATCGTTTACCACGCGAGCGTAGTCAGAAACAACGGCACGAGCAGTCTTGTCGTCCTTTTCAGTGTAGCTCAAAGCAACAACGTTGATTTCAGCCAATTGACCAGCAGCAGCAGGAGTTTCTGCAGGAAGGTTGTTGTGGAAACCTACAACGAGCTTACCATTTTCGAGTTTCACACTTTCAACGGTAACAGCAGGAGCAGCAGCACGAGTTGTGCTACGGAGATCCAAGAATGCGAAGTTTTCCTTATTAGTGTCCACCTTAGCATTGCTGGGGTTCACGTGGTAAGTAGCTTCAGCATAGTTAGCAGTAGTCACATCAGCAGCAACTTCAGCTTCGTTCTTGAAATCAACTACACCCTTATCGTCAGCCTTGTCAAGCTTAGTGAGAGCCTTGAACAAGTATTCAGCGCTGAAGATGCTTTCGATACCATCCTCGAAGTGAGTAGGTTCGAATACGAGTGAAGTAACCTTAGCGATGCTCAACATGTTGACTCTCTCTTCCAAGACATCCACACGGTCAGAAACCTTTTTAACCTTAGCGTCTACTTGAGCTTCTGTTTGGAAACCTGCATCTTGAAGAGCTTTAACGTCCTTCTTCAACGCAGCAACCTCTTCGTTTACAGTCTTCTTAAGAGCATCGATTTGCTTTTGAAGATCAGCATCCTTAGCATCGAGAGCAGCAACCTTTTCGTTGAACTTATCAAGAGCCACGAGCTGGTTGTCAACCTTATTCTTCAAAGCAGTCAAGGTTTGCTCCAAAGTATTAGCCTTGTTAGTAACAAGCGTAACCTTAGATTCAGCAGAAGTCAAACGGCCTTCGATTTCAGCAACCTTAGCATCGTAAGCTTTTTGATCAACCTTAGAGGCAACCAAAGCAGTCAATTCAGCCTTAGCTTTTTCGAGAGCTTCGATACGAGTTTCGAGCTTAGCAACTTCAGCAATCTTAGCAGTAAGATTCTTTACAGCAGCTTCGAGTTCAGTTTTGTCAGCCTTGAGAGCGAGACCATTTTGGAGCTCAGTCTTGTCAGCCTTGAGAGCGAGACCATTTTGGAGCTCAGTCTTGTCAGCCTTGAGAGCGAGACCATTTTGGAGCTCAGTCTTAGTAGCGTACTCAGCAAGTTTAGCTTCAAGCTGTGTAGCTTTTTCGTTCGCCTTTTGCAAGTCAGACTTCAAGGAAGTGATTTCAGAGTTGATTTGGGTCTTTGCAGCTTCCAAACCATCAAGGCGGTTGTTCACCTTGTTGAAATCATCATCGTAGTCCTTGCAAGAAACGAATGTGCATGCAGGGGCTGCAACAACCAGCAGACCGAGCAATGCGGCATTAATCAGATTCTTTTTCATTACGTAATGAATTGGTTTATAATGTTGATATCTTTGTCGATAGAACCAGCGTAGTACACTGGTGTTTGATTGAGATACTGAGAGAGGAGCTCAGCAGTGTGAGGATAACCATTCGGAATACCCCTACTACACTCGAAAGCTCGGTGCAAATTTAGTAAGAAAAGTCGACCCACCAAACTTTTTTGCAAAAAAAATAGGTGGTTTGTACCTTTGTCTTCAGACTTTATGCGATAAAAGTGTCGTTTCTGGCTATTTTACCTCATCTTACCTGCATAATCCGTGTATTATAGTCTAAGAGTAGCTGGTTTTGCACTAAGAATTTTAGCACAAGGCACAGGCATTAAAACTGTAAGTTTTTGTAGGTTGCTCAAGAAGTACCGAAGGAGGCAAGCAACACCATACCCCAAAAAGAGGTTATCTAGTCCCTTATATGAGGCTGCTAGACTATAATCTAAAGTTAATTTTCACACCATCGCTAACGACGAGTGACACTCATATATATAATAGCTCATTATATAAAGAAATAACTACAACATAGGGAATAGCTTACCCACTTCACGGGATAGCATCAACTATAATGTCGACAGATGTAGATAAACTCAGAGGTGAAACGCTCAAGAATCGAATAAAATTGAACTGAATTAGTAGAGATGGCAAACACCGCCTGCATTCAAGATTAGCATTTGTAACTCAATTTCAAACACTTACAAATTCCATCAAAATAAAAAACGACGATGATACCCAAAAACAAGGAGATTTGCAGCTGTTTTGTGGGAGAAAACAATTCAAAAAGTAGGAGGAAAATCGAAAAACGTCGGACGTTTTTGAAATTTTGTAGGAGATTTTCTGTAATCGCTTGCGATAGTTCTCGAAAAATCTCCAGAGCGTCTAAAAATCAACAGGAAAATAAATCATAAACAACCTATTTCCGACCTCCCACTTTGTCTTTCCATTTCGCGATTATTACAACAAAAAGAATAAGCAAACGCTTTAACTATGGACGCTTCTCTCCTCTAAACATGGGCTTTCTCCCAAAATACCAGCCAAAGAAGAGCTGAATGTAGTGAATAGAATTGTTGAGTGAAAAACCAGCGTGTCGATAATCGTAGAGATAATTGACCGTAGAAATGCCCAAATAGCGGCGTCCATTGGTGTGGACAAGGGCTCCACGGAAGATAAAGTCCATGTGAAAGTTCTCGACATTCTTCCACAACACTCGAGCAGAAAGGCTTTCTCCACTTTGGTATTTGTAGCCAATGGAAGGCGCAAGACTGGCAGAGACCAACCAATGACGAGCGGGCACCCAGTTGTAAGCATATCCAAACGAGACTCCCCACTGGCGATAGGCAATCTTGCTGACGCGAAGTGCGTCGTTGATGGTGGCATGAGGAGCCATGGTGCGCAGGAAAGACTCTGTGCGCTCAGCGTCAAACGCCATATCTTGTCGATCGAAACGCAGCCCCATGAGCCACGAACCAGCACTGCGGAGCTGCACCGTGCTCATGGCAAACGCAGCAGGATACGAGAAGTGTCGATAGTTGAAGACGTAGTACAGATTGAGCGCCAGCGTTTTGGTGCGCATGGCAGGAAATCTTTGTTGCGAAGTACTGTGAGTTTGCAGCGAATCGAAACCAGAAATGCCAATGAGATTGAAATTACCTCGGCTATAAATATAGTTGAGATCGAACCCAAGTTTGGAGTTGTAGGAAGCGATATTAAATTCAGAAGCACGGCTGCCCAATCGGTCGGGGACTACTCCGAAGGAATAGCCGATACTCAGCGCCTTCCAGGCAAAATAAGGTCCTAATTTAACTTCATGCGCAGGAGCAAAAGTAAGGCTTTGGGTGCTCCCAGTGGCGTCTGTGCCTGAAAGACGGATAAGTTGGAGAAAGTGAGTGTTGTAGAGTTTGACTTGGAAGTCGTAGCGCGTGCGCTCTATATAAGTGGTATCGAAAGTGTTGAAATAGGTGGCAATATCGTTGCCAAAATCCCAAAGGAAATGTTCGCGATGTCGCTTCCAGTCGATGCGACAATCGGCTGGAATGTTGCGCCAACGATCTTCTTTTGTCTTCTTTTTGGGGAAGAGTATCGGGATCAAGCCATAAGACTGATGAGAAAGGGCACGAAATTGAGGTGAAGAAGGTCGGTGGCAATGGGAGGTAGATATTTTCGTCCCAGAGAATCCAGTCCATTCCAAGCCAAAGGAAGGGTTAGTTTTTCGCGCTCATTACTATGATAGGTCAGATTTTCCAACGAACGCAGCGTGGTAGGAAGCGTAGGAAGGCGCAAGCTGTCGAGTTTTAGCGGTGTATGATTTAAGGGAACATACTGCAAAGTGTCGCCTGTCTCGCGAGCAAATGACACGAGACAGGCGAAAAATAGACCTATAATAAGGAGCGATGAGCGAAAGAATGGCTGCATGCGACTAATCAATGTTGGGAAGCGTGCGAAGATAGGCGATGAAAGCGTCGGTGGAGGTGGGGATGTTTACTTTGATTTCTGCAGACGCTGGGAATTGACTAGGAAGATAACCGTCACCTCCCCAGTGGTCATGAATTCGTCAGCTACGACAACAAGTTTGGTATTGGCGCGAATGGGGACAGTCTTTCCGTTGGGCAGTGTGAGCGAGAGGGCTTTGACGTGGCCTTTCGCATCGAGGGTGGGATTTACTCCCGATGTTTGGAGATGGCCGAGTTTGCAAACATTGTAGCCGTGCTCCACGAGGTCGAGCAGTTGCTTGCCAGTATAGCGATAAACGCGGAGCGGATTGGCAAAGGGAAGCGCTTCTCCCACAGAGAGGATGGTGATGTCGCCTTGCGGAAAACCTGCACGGATGCTTCCGAAATGGCTTACCCCAACAACAAGAGCGTTGTCGTCAAGATGCGCTGCTTTGCGATAGGCAGCTGCAAAACTTTGGCAAACGAGAGAACCAACTTTGGTTTGTCGCTTGCTGCGCGTGCGGTCGTGCTCAACAGCCGCACTGGCATAGGTGAGTTTTTGACTCAAAGGGATGCCGCGGAAAAGCGTGGTATGGTATTGCTCTTCGACTTGGGCTTGAAGTCGTGCAGCCTTGGGGTCAAGTTTTGCATTGGGATTGACACGAACGAGTTCGGGCGTGATGCTGACAAGTTGTCCAGAGAGTGTGTCTACTTCACATTTGAGCATAGACACACAACGTCCGTGCCACAAACCTTGCACGATGGGGACTGACTTTTGGCTGTCGGACATGCCGATGACGCGTGTGTGAGAATGACCAGAAAGGACGGCTTGCACGTCGGGTGAATCTATTTTCTTGAGATTTTCTTCATCGCGATCCGACCACAACACTTGTTGTCCGTGCATTTCAGCTCCAATGTGACAAAGGAGCAGGCGAACATTGGCATTGTGCACGGCTTCGTAACCAGGGAGGTGGGAGATGCTATCGAGCACCGCTGTATAGTTGCCATCAAACGACAAACCTTTCAAACGTTTTGCTGCAGCCTGCCACGGCGTGTTGCTGGTGAGCAAACCGATGAAAGACACGTGGAGTGTCTTAGTGGGAGATATTTTTACGGGAACCACCGCCCAGGGTTGCACATACTCGGGAAGTTGTCCAGCAGCATTGCGCACATTAGCGCCAATATAAGTGATGTCCCACGACTTGGGTTTGCAATCTACGTCATTCCATTTGCGGGCAAGCGACTCTTGTCCTTCGTCATACTCGTGATTGCCCAACACACTGATGTTTACTCCCATGTCTTTGAACATCTGAGGCATGAGGCTGTGGGTGCGTGTGGCATTGTAGAAGAAACTGCCACCGAAATTGTCGCCTGCAGAGACAGTGACATTGTAGGGATAGACTTTTTGAGAGAGTCTAAGGTTTGCACCACATAGGCTGCGCCTGGTGTGCCTTGACTACGGTCAGGAAGCAAGCCTGCGTGGAAGTCGTTGAGTGAGAACACTGCGATGGTGACTGTGTTCTTGTGAGAAGTGGAAGGGGATGCCGACACCGCTGCCTTTGCGATGCTGGGAGCTGCGACGAGGGAAGTAGCGACGAGGGCAGCAGAAAGGAAGAAATGTTTCATTGTAGATTGAGGAGGGTCTTAATAATCTGAGGAATTTAACCCCAATCGGTCATTAGACCGTTATAGTGAAGTTTGTTATGGAGAAGATAACTTCCTGTCATCTTTCATTCTCTTGTTGGCATCTTGTTTTTTTGTTAGTTCTCACCGTAGCCCGCTACGCCTTCGAACAAACGGTAAACAATCTGCTCAACAATCTAATAAAATCTGGTCAGGATCTAATGACCGATTTGGGTTTAATCCAAATATCGTTTTGCGAGAGGAGCAAACTCTTCTATGCGACGATCGCGAAGGAAGGGCCACCAACGACGCACATTCTCACTGCGCTGCAAATCAATGTCGACGATGGCAACGACTTCTTCGTCAATGTCAGCACGGAACAAGAACTCTCCCTGAGGACCAGCCACAAATGAGCTTCCCCAGAATTGGATGCCGTGAGTTTGTCCACTAGGATCGGGTTCATGACTGTGCGGTTGACCGCTATTACGGGAAGTCCGTTGGCTACCGCATGACCACGCTGCACTGTTGTCCATGCTTCGCGCTGGCGAGCTTGTTCTTCGGGCGTATCACTGCTTTCATAGCCAATAGCGGTGGGATAAATGAGGAGGTCAGCCCCACGGAGTGCCATCAAGCGTGCGCCTTCGGGATACCACTGATCCCAGCACACCTGCACACCCAAGCGACCCACACTTGTGTCAATGGGTTCAAAACCGAGATCACCAGGGGTGAAATAGAACTTCTCATAATAAGCTGGATCATCGGGAATGTGCATCTTGCGATATTTTCCTGCGATGGTGCCGTCTTTTTCGATGACTACAGCGGTGTTATGATAAAGACCAGCTGCGCGACGCTCAAAGAGACTGGCTACAATCACGACCCCAAACTGGCGCGCAAGCGTACCGAAAAAGTCGGTGGAAGGACCGGGAATGGGTTCTGCCAAGTCGAAGAGGTCTGGATTCTCCGTCTGACAAAAATAAGGGGTGTTGTGGAGTTCTTGCAACACCACGAGTTCTGCCCCACGTTGGGCAGCTTGTGCAATTCCCTTGGCTAGTTTCTGAAGATTGAACTCGACATTGGGAGTGCAAGACATTTGTATGAGGGCTACTTTCATGAGCTAATAAATGGGATATTGGAGAGAAGTCGGAAATCGCAAACTCTGATTTGACGATGAAAACAGAACTTCCAACTATTAGGCACAAATTATTGAACAGGAGTGCGGAACACTTCGCGTGGAAACTGCATAGTGGCGCAGTGCAGCGAACCATGTTGACGAATGAGAGCACGACAATCTACCCCCACAATTTCGTGGTCAGGGAAAGCCGTATGGATGATTTTGAGTGCCAAGGCGTCTTTCTCTGGCTGAGCATAGGTGGGCACAAGCACCGCCTTGTTCATGATCAAGAAATTGGCATAGGTGGCAGGCAATCGCTCCTCTTCATCGTAGCACGCATCGGGCAGGGGCACAGGAATCAAACGATAAGGCTTACCCTCGAGGGTGCGGAAGGCTTGAAGTTCGCGCTCCATAGCCGCCAGCGCTTCGTAGTGTTCGTCTGCGGTGTCCGTGCATTGCACATAAACAATGGTGTTGTTGGGACAAAGACGTGCGAGAGTGTCGATGTGCGAATCGGTGTCATCCCCTGCCAAATAGCCATGGTGGAGCCAAAGTATGCGTTCCACTCCAAGGCGTTCTTTGAGGAGAGCTTCCACTTGTGCTTTATCGGATGTTGGCACTGCATCGCCTTGACGACGTCGGTTGGGATTGAGCAAACATTCTGCCGTTGTCAGCAGCGTGCCACGACCATCACTTTCGATGCCACCGCCTTCAAGTTCAAAGTCGAGTGCATCAACATAGTGACCGCGCACGAGATTCGTGGCATACAGCAGCTTGTTGGCAGCATTGTCATGTTCAGCTTTGAACTTTCCTCCCCAACCATTGAAGCGGAAATCCATCAGCTCCGCTCCGCCTGTGCTTTGAACAGTGAGAAACCCATAGTCGCGCACCCAAGTGTCGTTGGTGGTGGGCACGAAGACGAAGTGGATGTTCTTCATTGCCGCTTGAGGAAAGTGTTTAGAGAGATAGTCTTCTAGCTTCAATCCTTCGACAGTGAGGATGATGAGTGGTTGGCGCACTGCTATTTCATAAGCTAGGCGGACATAACACTCCGTCACTTCCTGGAGGATGTCTGCCCAGTCCGTGGCAGCGTGGGGCCAAGTGATGAGAATCGCGCTTTGAGGTGCCCACTCCGCTGGGAGTGTGCGCAATGGTCGCGGCTCTTGTTGCTCCACATCAAGGGTTTGATGGAAGTTTTCTAAGTTGAACTCGGCGGTCATTCCGTGACCGGGACGAGGGGGAAGGGCTTCGAGAGGCATTAATTTTATTGACGTTTATAGGGCGTCATCCTAATATCGGGTGCGGTATTTGAATACGACACCACACGAATATCACACGTTTACCAGACTAGAACAAAGAATTATGATACGACCGCCTTACCCCAAATCGGTCATTAGACCGTTATAGTGCAGATTGTTACAGAGAAGATAACTTCCTGTCATCTTTCATTTTCTTGTTGGCATCTTGTTTCTCGTTCGTTCTTGACGTAGCCCGCTACGCCTTCGAACTCACAAACAACCATCTGCTCTACAACCAAATAAAATCTGTTCAGGATCTAATGGCCGATTTGGGGTTACACTACTCCACTCGGAGTTCTGCATCGGGACGATAACCACGGAGAAAATCCGTTATCGCCATGCGCTTTTTACCTGCAAGTTGGAGCGTTGTGAGGTGAAGATAACCATCAGAGAGTGCAACTTTCAAATAGGTTTTTCCATCACTGACCACATTTCCTACGGCATCTACAGGAGTGCAAAATTCTTTCTCTGTGGCAAAGAGTTTCACCACCGTATGTTTTCCAGAGGCGTCCACAAATTCGGTCCAGGCTGCAGGGTATGGCGACATGCCGCGCACAAAGTCATAGGCGGCTTTCACCCCTTTATCGAGCGACAAGCGACAAGTGTCTTTGAAAATCTTTGGCGCGTGGTGCATCTCCGCATCGGGGGAAAGTTCTATCTGAGGAATTGGACGGATGTTGCCTTGCATGATGTCATCGACCGTGCGGCAAACGAGGGGTGCTCCGAGATTCATCAGTTTGTCGTGAACATCTTCGGCATTGTCTGTGTCGAGGATTTCCACTTCTTCTCGATGCAACACTAATCCAGTGTCAATTTCGTGATCCAACAAGAAAGTAGTCACTCCAGTCTTCTTCTCTCCATTGATAATCGCCCAGTTGATGGGAGCAGCTCCACGATATTGGGGCAAGAGAGAGGCATGAAGGTTGAAGGTGCCATGCGGCGGCATGTTCCAAACTACCTCAGGCAGCATGCGGAAAGCCACTACTACTTGCACATCGGCACGGAAATTGCTGAGTTGCTGCAAGAACGTTTCGTCTTTCAACTTCTCGGGTTGGAGCACAGGAAGTCCCTGACTCACGGCATATTGTTTGACGGCACTTTGGGAAAGCTCAGTTTGGTGACGCCCCATAGTTTATCGGGCATCGTCACCACTGCCACAACATTGTAACCGCCTTCGACAAGTGCGCGCAAAGATGCCACTGCGAAGTCGGGGGTGCCCATGAAGACGATTCTAAAATCGGATTTCTGCATATAAAACGCTATATTTTTCTGCGAAGTTACAGCTTTTTCGGGAAAAAAGCACTAACTTTGCTCCGCTAAATGTATAGCTTTACCACTAAATCATCTCAAATCTCTTAATTGAATGAGGGTTTTGTAGCTGATTTTGAACAACATTTCCCCGCGGCAATGCCGCATCCAGACAGAATCATCAACAATAAAAAATAAAGAAACTCCCACCATGAACATTACTCTCGAAAAGAATGGTGTAAGTGCCCTCGTAACGGTTAAATTGGAACAGGGTGACTACCAGGATGCAGTAAAGAAAGAACTCAAGAATATCTCAGCAAAAGCTGAAATGCCTGGTTTCCGTCCTGGCAAGGTGCCTGCTGGTGTGATCAACAAACGCTTCGGTGCTCAAGTGAAAGCAGACACGATTAACCGTGTGTTGGGCGAAGGTTTGATGAACTACATCAATGAAACAAGGTGAACATCCTTGGCGAGCCCATGATGTCTGAAAAGCAACAGCCCCAAGACATTGAGAACCAAACTGAGTTTGAGTTCATCTTCGACATCGCTCTCGCTCCTGAGTTCGACTACGAGCTTTCAAGCGCAGACAAGCTCCCTTACTATGACATCGAGGTGAGCGAAGAGCAAATCGACACTCAAGTGAAGAACTTTGCTCAACAAGCTGGTCACCCCGAAAGCGTAGAAGAATATGCTGACCGCGATATCCTCCGTGGTGCACTCGCACAACAAGACGAGAAGGGTAACGTGCTCGAAGGTGGTCTCGCACTCGACAAGGCTAGCTTGATGCCTGCTTACTTCGTAAACGACGACCAAAAGAAGATTTTCGAAGGCGCTAAGGTGGGTGATGTCATCACTTTCAATCCCTCTGTTGCTCACAGCCAAAACGAACTCGCTGCTCTCCTCAAGGTGAGCAAGGAAGAGGCTGCACAATACAACGGTAACTTCACTTTCCAAGTGGAAGAAATCAGCCGCTTCGTGCCTGCTGCTCTCGACCAAGAACTCTTCGATCGCGTGTTTGAACCTGGCACTGTGAAGTCTGAAGAAGAGATGCGCGCTAAGATTAAGGAGCTCATCCAAAACCAATACAACGAAGACGCTGACTACAAGTTCCTCCTCGACGTGCGCAAGTATGCTGACGAGAAGGTGGGCAAGCTCGAATTCCCCGAAGAGCTCCTCAAGCGCTTCATGAAGGAACAAAATGCAGACAAGGGTGAAGAGTTTGTAGAAAACAACTTCGCTCAAAGCCTCGAAGAACTCAAGTGGCACCTCATCAAGGAAAAGCTCGTGGCTAAGGCTGAAGTGAAGATTGACGATGCTGACGTGCGCGCTGCTGCTGTGAAGACTGCTCGCTTCCAGTTCGCTCAATACGGCATGAACAATGTGCCCGAGGAATACCTCGAGAACTATGCTGCTGAACTCCTCAAGGATCGCAACCAAGTGAATGGCTTTGTAGAACGTAGCATCAACGAAAAGTTGGCTAAGGCTCTCAAGGAAGTGGTAACTCTCGAACACAAGTCTGTGAGCGTGGAAGACTTCCAAAAGCTTTTCCAAGACGAAACTGCTGAGTAATCAGTTCCGCTGCTTCCCCGAAACCTATAGACACTGCGGTGTCGGCAAAGGTTGGTAGCAGTGTCTTATGACTCCATCTCGACAACGGGGAATGATGATGCTCACTTGCGCATCGTTGCTTCTCCGTTGTCCTTTTTTATCTCCTATCAGAGAGAAGTGATACCACAGTGCGCTGAAAAATGCGCTACCCTTCTCTCCCAACCTCAAGAGATTATGCACCAAGATTTTCGCAAGTTTGCCACCAAACACATGGGCATTAACTCCCTCGTCCTTGACGATGTAGTGGCAGCACAAAACCAATATCTCAACCCTTACATCCTCGAAGAACGTCAACTCAATGTGACGCAAATGGATGTATTTAGCCGATTGATGATGGACCGCATCATCTTCCTCGGCACAGCCATTGACGACTACACCGCCAATACGCTCCAAGCTCAACTGCTCTATCTTGACTCTACTGATCCTGGCAAAGATATCTCCATCTACATCAACTCTCCTGGTGGTAGTGTTTACGCTGGACTTGGCATCTACGACACGATGCAGTTCGTGCAAAGCGATGTTGCCACCACCTGCACTGGCATGGCTGCCTCTATGGCTGCCGTTCTCCTCGTGGCAGGACAGGAAGGCAAGCGCGCTGCCCTCCCCCCACAGCCGCGTGATGATTCACCAACCTTTGGGTGGTGCACAAGGTCAAGCCTCTGACATCGAAATTACTGCACGCGAAATTATGAAGCTCAAAAAGGAACTCTACACCATCATCTCCGAACACAGCCACACCGAGTTTGACAAGGTATGGGCAGACAGCGACCGTGACTACTGGATGACAGCTAGCGAAGCCAAGGAATATGGTATGGTAGACAGAATCCTTTCGCGCAAAGGTTGAGCTTCTCCCACTCGCTGATGACTTCTGAACAATAATGCTCCAGCTTTCTCTCTTCCGTTCTTTTGCAACTAGCTACTAGCTTAGCTAACATATAGAGAAAGGCTGGCGGCATCTTCCATGCGGAAATCACAACGCGCCCTTATACGCAAGGTGCTATCCTTATATTCAAGTTGAAAACTCCCTTCAGCGAGCAATATCACTCCAGAAAAAATGGCAAAAAAAGACAATAACCAAAGACACTGTTCCTTTTGCGGTCGTGGCGAAGAAGAAGTAGAATTGTTGCTCACCGGCCCTGACGGAAACATCTGCAACGATTGTGCACAACGTGCTAAAGAGATGGTGGACATCGCCATTCCCACGCACACTTCTTCTGAGCACATCGAAGAGGAATTTGGCACACTCCCCACTCCCAAGGAGATTAAGACGTATCTCGATGAGTATATCATCGGACAAGACGCTGCTAAGAAATATCTCTCTGTGGCTGTGTACAACCACTACAAACGCATTCTCAACAAAAACAAGGCTTCTGACGATGACCAGGTGGAGATTGAGAAGAGCAACATTGTGATGGTCGGCTCCACGGGTACGGGTAAAACACTCCTGGCACGCACCATTGCCAAGCTCCTCAAAGTGCCTTTCACCATCGTCGACGCTACGGTCTTCACCGAAGCTGGTTATGTGGGTGAAGACGTAGAGAGCATTCTCTCTCGTTTGCTCCAAGTGGCTGATTTCGATGTGGAGAAAGCTGAGCGCGGTATCGTGTTTATCGATGAAATCGACAAGATTGCGCGCAAGAGCGACAATCCCTCAATCACGCGTGATGTGAGCGGAGAAGGTGTGCAACAAGGTATGCTTAAGCTCTTGGAAGGCAGCATTGTTAATGTACCTCCCAAGGGTGGCCGTAAACATCCCGACCAAGATTACATTCACGTAGACACGCACAACATTCTCTTCATCTGCGGTGGAGCATTCGACGGCATTGAGAAGAAAATTGCTCAACGTCTCAACACGCACACTGTGGGTTATGACTCTGTGCAAAATCTCAAAAAGATTGACGCTTCCGATTTGATGCAATATGTGGAACCACAAGATTTGAAGTCGTTTGGTCTCATTCCCGAAATCATTGGTCGTCTGCCTGTGCTCACCTACTTGAAACCACTGGATCGCACGGCATTACGCAATATCCTCACCGAACCGAAGAACTCGATCATCAGCAATACATCAAGCTCTTCGCACTCGACGACATTGCGCTGACCTTTGAAGACGCCGTACTCGACTACATTGTTGACCAAGCGGTGGAATACAAACTCGGTGCACGTGGACTTCGTTCTATCGTGGAAACCATCATGATGGACGCTATGTACGAAGCGCCTTCGAGCGACAAGAAGTCACTCACCATCACTTTGGACTATGCTCGTCAGCAGTTTGAGAAAACAAATCTCTCTGCTGTATAATCATTCGCAAAAGTTTTCCATCATTAGTTCTCCAGCAAAGTTGGCGAAGATGCTCCATCTTCACCAACTTTGCTTTTTTGTGCGCTGTTTATAAAGCCTCCTTTATTTGATTCGTTCCTTCAACTGCGAGTATTATCCAGAAGAAAAGCATTCTAAAATCAAAACCACAAAAAACTGCACCAACGCATAAGCATTGATGCAGTATAAATTTAGCACTTCGTTCGGCTGTATTAAGGCAAAACTTCCATTTGTATGGGGAAACCTTGAACGCGGAGGGCAAGTCCAGTGATTTTTTGAGTAGCTAAATCGTATGCATAGAAACCATTGTCATCGGCATTGCTAACACCAAAATAGATTTTTCCATTGGTTTCTGCCACTGCCACAGCGTGACCATTAGAAGGTTTGACGCCTGGAATATAAGTTACAGTGCGCTTTTCAAGGTCAATACACACAGGCACCATCACTTTTGCAAGATAAGGATTACCCGAAGCATCCAACTCGTAAGAGGCAGCCATAGCATAGAGTTTACCATCTGACCCCAAACGAACTGTTCCCAAATAATTGAGTGTGTGGTTGAAGTTCTCCACTTTGGCTTGCGCAATGTTCAAAGCATAGTCAGCGTCAAATTCTGTTTCTCCTTTTTTGATACGCAAAATACCACCATCAAATCCTGGTTTGAAACCAAAGAACCCATGCAATTCAAATAGATAGCACCGTCTTTGGGGTTGACAAAAATGGAATGTGCATCAATGGGACGCGTGGCAAAGGAGAGCTGATGCTTGGTATCTACTATTTTCTTTAGCAACTTTCCTGCTTTAGTGTCAATGATGGCCACTTCTGCTTGCTTCAAACGGGGCATCCACTGACTATCAAACTGATTGAGTCCGACAAACAACAAACCATCGCGCACAACCATAGCAGCTGGTGCCACACGCACCTCTGGTTGTGCGAGAGCATTTAGGTCTATATCGCGCACTTTTTGCATCGTGGTGGGATTAAACTCCATGACGAGGCCAAGGTTTTGCATGCTTATATAGGCTTTATCTTCAGATGCCAATACGATATTGCTAGCCCCAGAGTTAGCAGGTAGAGTAAGCGTACCACGCTCTGAAAGATTACCTTTTTTGTCGGTCACATAGTGAGTGAGAACAGACTTTGTGCTTCCCATATAGTCGGGGAGAACAAAAATGTGCTGACCAATGACAATGGGAGGTACACCAAAACCTGCTGGACGAGCTTGAGCATTATTGATAGAGCCTTCCATTTTTTCAACTGTTTGGAAGTAGCTCACTCCACTTGCCCCATCAGTATTGACAACATTAGTAGTGATGAGAAAACTGCCTCCAGCGGTTTCCGGTGTGCTTGGAGTGTCTTTGTCGCAACTAGGTATTGCAACGAGAGCAAGCGCAAAGGCTAGCCCAGAAAAAAAGATGTTTGAACATAGAATAATATATTTGATGATTTAGAATAATCAGAATATAGATAACGACTATCGGAACAGATAGCGCAATTTGATGGAGAAATTACGTCCAGGCAGAGGTCTATTGAATTCTGAAACAACTTCTCTGTTGGTTAGATTTCTCAATTTGAAAGTCAGCGTCCATCGATTATTGTCGAAACTATGTTCGATAGCGGCGTCACAAGTGAGTGATGTAGGAATCTTTCGATCTTGATAACGGCTCAATTCGAAATCATAGAAATACTGATGGATATAAGATGCATCAAGAAGCACGCGTGTGTTTTGTCCTTGTCCTCCTAACCAGTTTCTTCCGTGAAGTTCCAAACCACAATTAGCCATCATATAAGGCACATTGGGGATACGTTTTTCGTAAGAAGGATTGGGGACTTTAGTTTCTGGGATAAATTGACGCACATCGCGCAAATCTTGCCAAGTAGCATTAACATAGGCATAAAGCCAAGGAGTGAGATCACCTTTCACTTCTCCCTCAACGCCTTTGGAATTTACAGCACCAAAATTCGCATATCGCGCAGTAGAAGGAATCATTCCTGGAGTAAAGCGAATCATATCAGTGAGTTGACTAGCAAAAACATTGAGTTCTGCTTCAAACATTCCTCCACGTTCTAAGTTTTTATGATAAAGCACACCCAAATTCAGACTATTATTGCGCTCAGGTTTCAGTTCTGGGGAGGGCACAATGGTATATCCATTGCCAATGAGCTCTTCGCTAGAAGGGATGCGCACTTCGGAACTTACCGCTGCTTTGAAGAGCCATTCTTGAATAGGTCTATAGGCAACAGCAAAATTCGCTCCCCATTCCACACGATCTATATAGATGGGTTTCAACTGATTGAGAAAATAATTCTCGAGATGCTGCCCTCTAGAATTGATGTAGAAGTTTTTGAGTGTCAAAGCAGTTTGCAGACGACGGTTGAAGAAATAAGCGTCGTAGGAAAGACCTGTAGTAATGCTATTGAGTCGAGAGTCATAACCCACTCTGTATCCTAAAGCCCGATCCATCACTGTGTTTTCAGGGTGCAAGGCCGTACCACTGCCATACACATTGAGGTTGACGAGATGGTTTTCGCTAAGTTCATAGTTCATATTGAGTTTTGACACCCAATTCAAAGTGCTGTTGTGAGAGTCGGAAGGAAATTCATGGTCTCTCCACCATAAGGCGACTGCGAACGGTGCGTAGTTCCATCCCACCTATGCACCACATGCGCTGTGTCTACTTGACCATAACTCCCTACATTGACGGCTGCAGATAGGTCAAAATCCAATCCTTTGACGAAGAAATTTTGTCGTTTGGCTGTAACTGAGCCAAGAATCGAGCGTGCATGGTTGAAAGCGTGCTGATAATCCAATTCGATACCTTGCAGTTCTTGTCGAGTGAGGGTGGCTATCGCTTCAAGTTTGAGTTCATCGAACCAGCATTTTGTGGCTTTCAACGAACCTCCAGCAACGGCTTTCGTAAACGCATCGTGATTACGTCGCACACGAATGTCACCTTGATGATGAAGCGTCATTTCATAATCATTGTCAGAATGTACATATAGTCCACCTGCACCCCACTCCAACCCTGTTTCAGCATTGTGTCTTTTAAACACAGAATTAAATCGATGAGTGTTGAACGAACCATATTCATAAGACGCATCCAAATAGCGTGGAGGATAATCTTTCACGACCACGTTGACAGCTCCTCCTAAAGCATCTCCTCCCAAACGATAGGGCACAATGCCTTTGTAGATTTCAACACGCTCTATCATATCAGTAGGAATGTCGTCGAGGTTTACAAAATTACTGAATTGTCCGATAGCAGCCTCATCCACAAAAAGCCCCATGCGCTTACCTTCAAGACCACGAACAGAGATACGCGATGGGCTTCCCACACCTCCTGTGCTCCTGATGGTGACTCCTGCCACGCGATTGAGCACCTCGTTAAGGGAAGAAGCTGTGCCTTGCAACTGACGCTCTCCCACTAAACTCACAATCTGTGGCGCATACTTGAGTTGGTGAACTGTAGAATGTCCCACCACATGGGCTGTGCCTAAATAATGCTTACGTGAAGAAGATGAAGTTGTGGAAGCCTCCTTAGAAGTGTAACTTTCGTTTCTGAGTATTCACCGTATCAACCACATTGTTCACTTGCAATGTGCCAGACCAATTAGGAGCTAAGTTGGAAGGATAATCAGCTCCCCTAACTGATAAAAATGGAGGAAAAGTAGCAAAGACTAATGCTACTAGATGTGCATTTCGCATAACAAACTTTTTGTTTGCAAAGTTGAGGAGAAAACACCAACTGCACAATACTCAAATATAGGTAAATAGGATAGCATATATCGTGTATATTCACACCAACATACCTACAAATGATGATATGAAACAACAAATGCACTATCCTATCCCTTCAAACGAAATGAAAAGATGAGGACTACCCAAACAGCGTTTTTCGCAAATCAGAACGAAAAAAAGTGGGATAAGCTATCGAAAATATCAAAAGTTCTTTCTAACTTTGCGAGAGCAAGTCATCTCTATCTTACTCTTGTATCCATGACGAACGACACCAACCTACACGAACCTCTCAAACGGTACTTTGGCTTCGAGACGTTTCGCAACAATCAGGAAGCGATTATTCGCAGCCTGATGGCGGGGCATGACGTCTTTGTGCTGATGCCTACTGGTGGAGGAAAATCAATATGCTACCAACTTCCAGCATTACTCATGGATGGTGTGGCTATCGTTGTGTCTCCACTCATCGCGCTGATGAAAAATCAAGTGGATGCGGTGAGACAAACAAGAGCGGATAATTGTGTGGCGCATTATATCTATGCGGCACTGACGAAACAAGAGATTGTCGAGATAATGAACGATGTGACCACGGGCAAGACTAAACTACTCTACGTCTCGCCTGAATTGTTCAATAAGGACAGCTTTGTCGATTTTCTCAAAACCGTGAAAGTGTCGTTTATTGCGGTGGACGAAGCGCACTGCATTTCAGAGTGGGGACACGATTTCCGCCCTGAATATCGCAAACTTCGCCCCATCATCAATGAAATTGGTCAAGTGCCCATCATCGCACTCACAGCCACTGCCACCGACAAGGTGCGCATGGACATCAAAAAGAATTTGGGAATCCCCGATGCACTCGAGTTTAAAAGCTCGTTTAATCGTCCCAACCTCTACTACGAAGTGCGACAGAAGACGGCTAAAGTGGATTACGACGTCATCCGATTCATCAAGAGTCACCCTCATGTGAGTGGTATCATCTACTGCCTTTCTCGCAAACGCGTGGAAGAACTCACCGAGGTGCTTCGCACCAACGACATCAATGCGTGCGCCTATCACGCGGGACTTGATGCCCAAGTGCGCAGCAACACCCAAGATGCTTTTCTCAAAGAAGACATCGATGTGATTGTGGCTACCATCGCCTTTGGCATGGGCATCGACAAGCCCGATGTGCGCTTCGTCATCCACTACGACATTCCCAAAAGCCTTGAAGGATATTACCAAGAAACAGGACGCGCCGGCAGAGATGGCGGCGAGGGCCTTTGCATTGCCTTCTATTCTCACAAAGATCTCCAAAAACTGGAGAAGTTCATGGAAGGCAAACCCATTAGCGAACAAGACATTGGTCGTCAACTTCTCAAAGAAACGGCCGCATATGCCGAGTCTGCGGTGTGCCGACGCAAGTTGCTCCTTCATTATTTTGGAGAACAATATGAAAGCCCCGACGGCTGTGGCAATTGTGACAATTGTAAACACCCTCATAAACAAGTGGAAGGAAAAGATTACTTATGTAGAGTCATCGAGACTGTTCTTGATTGCAAGGAGAACTTCCGCGATGACTATATTAAAAACATATTGATGGGCAATGCCACAGATGAGATTGTGGCACACCATCACGATGATTTAGACAACTTCGGTTGCTCTGAGAATGATGAGGACGAACAACTGTGGAATGCAGTGATTCGCCAAGCACTTTTAGCCGATTTCCTCAAAAAGGATATCGACAATTATGGTATCCTCAAGGTGACTGCTGCAGGAAAGAAATTCCTCAAAAAGCCAACGAGTTTCAAAATTGTGGAAGATAACGATTTTGAGGATGAACCTTCGGACCCTCCTGCACAAAGTGGTGCAGCCAGCGCTCTCGACCCACAACTCTACCAAATGCTTAAGGACTTGCGCAAACGCATGTCGAAAGAGTTGGAAGTGCCCCCTTATGTGATATTCCAAGATGGCTCACTCGAAGCAATGTCTACGGTTTATCCACAAACCATCAACGATCTTCAGAATATCCCTGGAGTAGGTGCAGGAAAGGCAAAACGATATGGCGAGAAGTTCTGCGCGTTGATTCGTCAACACTGCGAAGAAACAATATCGCACACCCAGAGGAGTTCCGCATTCGCACCATTGCCAAGAAGTCACAGCTCAAAGTGGACATCATCCAAAACATCGACCGCAAGGTGCCACTCGACGAAATCGCAAAAGCGAAAGGCATCGGCTTCGACGAACTTCTGGATGAACTGGACGCCATTGTCTACAGTGGCACCAAAATCAACCTCGACTACTTCATCAAAGAGGAAATGGATGAGGATTCTGTGGATGATATCTATGATTATTTCCACGAGTCAGAAACCGACGACCTCGAAGAAGCTTACAACGAACTCAGTAATGACTATTCCGAAGAGGAAATTAGACTTGTACGCATCAAGTTTATCTCTGAAATGGCGAACTAATCCTCCTCTTCTTCCCTACACTCGTGCGTCCACGCAGAGTTTTTAATCACACATCCAAAATGTCTACCACTCCTGAACTCTCCAACGAGCAAGAACTCGTGAATGAGAAAAAAGAATCGCTCAACTTCATCGAGCAAATCGTGAAAGATGATCTCGCCGCTGGTAAAAACGGCGGACGCTTGCAAACGCGTTTCCCACCCGAACCCAACGGCTATCTCCATATCGGACACGCCAAGGCGATTGCTTTGGACTTTGGCATCGCAGAACGCTTTGGAGGAGTGTGCAACCTCCGCATGGACGACACCAACCCTCAAAAGGAAGACCACGAATATGTCGAAGCCATCAAGCACGACATCGAATGGTTAGGCTACAAGTGGGACAACATTTACTACGCTTCCGACTATTTCCAAGACCTTTGGGACTTTGCCGTTGCGCTCATCAAGCAGGGCCGCGCTTATGTCGATGAACAAAGCAGCGAACAGATTGCAGCTCAAAAGGGAACTCCCACTCGTCCTGGTACAGAAAGCCCTTATCGCAATCGTCCAGTGGAAGAATCGCTTCGTCTTTTTGAAGAGATGAACAGCGGTAACGTAGAACCCGGTAAGATGGTGCTTCGTGCCAAGATTGACATGGCAAGCGACAATATGCACTTCCGCGATCCTATCATGTATCGCGTGCTGAATATGCCCCACATCCGTACGGGCAATCACTGGAATGCATACCCCATGTATGACTTCACTCACGGACAAAGTGACTTCTTGGAAGGCGTTACGCACTCCATCTGCACGCTTGAGTTTGTGCCCCACCGTCCTCTCTACGATTTGTTTGTAGACTGGTACAAGGAAGTGCGCGGAGAAGACCTCTCCGACAACCGCCCACGTCAGTTTGAGTTCAACAAGTTGAATCTCAACTATACGCTCATGTCTAAGCGCAACCTTCTCCTTCTCACGAAAGAAGGCGTGGTGAATGGTTGGGATGATCCTCGCATGCCTACCCTTTGTGGTATCCGTCGTCGCGGTTATAGCCCCGAAAGCATCCGCATGTTCATCGACAAAATCGGCTATACCACCTTCGATGCGCTCAACGACATCAAACTGTTGGAAAGTGCTGCGCGTACAGACCTCAACGAACGCGCCACCCGTGTGTCGGCAGTTCTCGATCCTGTGAAGCTCGTCATCACCAACTATCCCGAAGGACAAAGCGAATTGCTCGAAGTGCAAAACAATCCCGAACGCCCTGAAGATGGCACACACACCATCGAATTCAGTCGCGAACTTTGGATTGAACGCGCCGATTTCAAGGAAGTAGCCGACAAAAAGTTCTTCCGCATGGCTGTGGGCAAGGAAACTCGCCTCAAGAGTGCCTATATCGTAGACTGCACTGGTTGCAAGAAGAACGAAGAAACTGGCGAAATCGAAGAAATCTATTGCACCTACGACCCCACTTCAAAGGCAGGTACTGAAGGTGCGAACCGCAAAGTAAAGGGTACCATCCACTGGTTGAGCTGTGACCACTGCTTGCCCGCAGAGGTGCGCAACTATGCTTGCCTATGGACGTGCGAAAATCCTCGTGATGCCATCAAGCAGTACGAAGAAGAAAATGGCGTTCGTGGCATCGAAGCTATGCGCCCCTTCCTCAACCCTGATAGCATCCGTGTGAACAAGCAAGCGTTTGTGGAGAAATTCGTGCAAACTCTCCCTGCACTCTCCTACTTGCAGTTCACTCGCACCGGTTACTATAACATCGATCCCGATTCTACGCCTGAACATCTCATCTTCAACAGCACCGTTTCGCTCAAAGAAGACAAACACAAATAAAGCGTAGTGCGGAGGTGTTGCAAAACTCGTTTTGTAACATCTCCTTTTGTTGTTTGATAAAGGGATAAAATGCAAGGCATTGAGATGGAGGCTGAAGGGAGCATACTGAAGTCTGTGACCAAAGCTGAATGTCGAAAATAACGCAGCAGTTTGCCGTTTATGAAACACCCTGACTGCGTTTTCTCATGTCCCCCCAATAACTTTCACCATTATGAGGCGTTCTCCAGAAGAATTGCAATCCCTAGTGCGAGAGTATCAGAAAAACTTGTCGGAAGCGTCCATTCCTTTTTGGATGGATGTTCCCGACATTTTAGATATTCTCGACCATTTTGAGCAGACTCAGCAGACCATAGAAGCTGAGCTGTGCCTTCGCCTTGCCCAGCGCATGCACCCCAATGATGCAGACATCCTCATGCGCAAGGTCTATCGCCTAAAAAACGATGGAAGATGGTATGATGCCGAAGTGTTGGTCAAGCAACATCCTGACCAAGAAAACATCGATGTGCAGTTCTTCTTGGCAGAAAGCTCTCAGCGAGCTGAGATTTTTCGACGCTGACGGCATCTACGAAAGCATTCTCACGCGAGAACAACAAGCTCTTGAGGAAGAACTTTTGGAGAATCCCGAACAAACTGGCAGTCTTGACGATTTGCGCATGGAGATTGCCGAACTCTTCCTCGACTATGGTAGTGAGGTATTTGCCAAGAAATATCTCCTGCTCATCGATAAAAACTCTCCGCTTCAGCCACGAGTACACTTGTTGGAAGGCGAAATCCTGATGCGCTATGGAGATCCCGTGCAAGCCGAAGAAGAAGTGGAACGAGTGATTGACGAAGATCCCTACAACATCGATGCGTGGATATTCCGTGCAGAACTCGCCAATGAGCGCAAGGACTTCGACAAATGCTTAGAAGCTGCTGAATATGCCCTTGCCATCGAGCCCAATCACCAAAAAGCACTACGCATGAAAGCTATTTCTGCCTTGGGCAAAGAAGATTGGGACACCGTCCTCAGCACCTACGACATCTACCACACACTAGAGCCTAACGACTACACGATGTCGCTCTCTGTGGGAGAGATTTATCTCAATCGTCAGAACATCGTCAAAGGAAGAGAGGCGCTGCAACACGCACTTCAAAACTGCAATAACGAAAATCCAGACAAACAGCGCATCACACACGACCTTGCCGTATCTTACGCCATGCAAGGGGACATTCGCAAAGCCTATGTTTGTATGGCAACTCTCAGTTCTCTGGGCGTTCCTCACGACGATATGCTATTCCAAGCAGCACGCATCGCCTTCAACTATGGATTTATTCCCTTTGGCATGGAGTTGATGCGTCATCGATTCAGCGTTGTCTCTGGCAACGATGAACGAAAATGTCCAAGTAGCACAACTTTTTTTATGAGTGCAAACTCTATAAAGAAGTACAAGAGTTTTGGGAATATCTCTTCAAAGTAGGTTTCCCAAATGAGAGCGAGGCACAAGTCTATCTCGCTTATGCCGCAGTTCAACTTCGCAACAAAGACGTGTTTAGCGCTACTTCTGCAGTAGCTGTGCAACATCAACCTAGTTTGATGCAACAAGTCTTTGGCGGATTATACAAAGATTTGCCAGTGCATCAAATGCCTGCACAAATCTTAATCGATTACTTCAGCAATAACCCAAATTAAAAGCAATGAATAAGACCCTATTAGCGAGCCTTTTCGCTGGCGCACTCTGTGTGATGTCACCAGCTATGGCACAAAATGCGCGTCCCTTCGTCGTCCCCGAACTCACTTCGTGGCAAGGCGGTAAGGGCAACTTCGTGCCTTCAGGCAGAATCGTGGTGCAAGATCGTCAGTTTCTCCCTGCTGCACGAGCTTTCGCTCAAGACTACTACACGATGTTGGGCAAAAATCTCATCATCAACAGTGGAAAACCACAGAAAGGTGACTTCGTCTTCGTCAAAGCTGGTTTTGCTCCAGCATCTAAAGCTGACACTCTCGGCACCGAAGGCTATCACCTCAACATTGCCGACCACGTTACCCTCACCGCTTCCCAACCTACGGGCGCATTTTGGGGCACACGCACCCTTCTCCAACTGAGCGAACAAACACAATCGCACGCCATTCCACAAGGTGTCACCACCGACCGTCCACAATATGCCCTTCGTGGTTTCATGATCGACGCTGGTCGTAAATACATCCCTATGGACTACTTGCGCCAACTCGTCAAGGTGATGGCTTACTACAAGATGAACACGCTCCAAGTGCACCTCAACGACAACGGATTTAAGCAATACTTTGGCAACGACTGGGCAAAAACACCAGCAGCCTTCCGATTGGGAGAGTGACTATTTCCCTGGGCTTACCGCCAAAGATGGTCACTACACCAAGAAGGAGTTCGTTGACTTCCAGCGCGAAGCCGCAGCACAAGGCGTAGACATCATCCCCGAGATTGACGTCCCTGCGCACTCTCTGGCATTTACTCACTATCGTCCCTCACTTGGCAGCGAAGAGTTTGGAGCCGATCACCTCGATTTGCGCAATCCCGCTGTAGTTCCCTTCCTCGACAGCCTATTTACTGAATATTGCAGTGGCAAGAATCCCGTCTTTGTGGGCAAACGTGTACACATCGGCACTGACGAATACAGCAACAAAGACAAAGAAGTGGTGGAACTCTTCCGTTCTCTCACCGACCACCTCATTAAACACGTAGAACGCTATGGCAAACAAGCCGTGGCTTGGGGCGCACTCACCCACGCAGACGGCAAAACTCCCGTGAAATCAAAGGATGTTTTGCTCGAAATGTGGTACAATGGCTATGCCGACCCCAAGAAGATGAAGGAGCAAGGCTTCCAAATGGTATCTATCCCTGATGGCTATGTCTACATCGTCCCTGCTGCGGGGTATTATTACGACTATCTCAACTGCCCCTTCCTCTACGACCACTGGACACCTGCCCAAATCGGCAACCAAAAGTTTGAAGAAGGCGACCCTTCTATCCAAGGGGGTATGTTTGCCGTATGGAATGACCACGCTGGAAATGGCATCACTGTGCGCGACATTCACCACCGCGTGATGCCTGCACTCCAAACCATTGCCACCAAAACGTGGACAGCAGCAAAGACTTCTTTACCTTATGCCGACTTTGCGCGCCTTAGTCCCATCCTCAGCGAAGCTCCTGGTGTCAACCTCCTTGGACGTACGCTAGGCAAAACTGGGCGTACCTCTGTGGAATATGCCCACTTGCCCTTGCAACCTAACACAAACCTCGACTGGTTCGGTCACGAAATTGGTTACGACTACACCGTGGACGTGACAGTCAAAGCCGACGAAGTGACGAAAGGTGCCGTACTGTTCCAATCTCCCGATGCAACAGTCTATTTGGCTTCTCCACAAAATGGCAAATTAGCCTTTGAACGCGAAGGATATCTCAATGAGTTCGACTACGTTTTGCCCAAAGACCGCGCAGTCCGCCTCACTTTCATTGGCACAAACAAGGAAACAACGCTACTCGTAGACGGCAAATTCCGCCAATCGCTCTACCCTCTCACCGTAGGTAGCGCGCAAGTCAATGCAGGGGCTGCAGGGGCTACTTCCGATCCTTATGCAGCGTCTAAGATGTACTACCAGCGCACGCTGGTCTTCCCCTTGGAACGCACGGGCAACTTCAAAGGACAAATCTTGAAACTCGCAGTTTCTAACTTCGCACAAGAGTAGTAGAAACGCGTCTGACGTTTTAACCCAAATCGGTCATTAGACCGTTATAGTGCAGTTCATTAGTGAGGAGATAACTTCCTGTCATCTTTCATTTCTTGTTGGCATTTTGTTTCTCGATAGTTCTCGCCGTAGCCCACTACGCCTTCGAACTCACGAGAAACAATCTGCTCAACAATCTAATGAAATCTGTTCAGGATCTAATGACTGATTTGGGTTTAACAAACGAGGAACGCACCATCCCTTTGGTTGGCGCGTTCCTCTTTTTTCGGACAATACCGATATGGGTTTAAGAAAAAGGTACAATTCCCACACTTCCATTTAACGCGTTCTTTTGAACGACAATATCATAGTTCGGAAATACGCGATTTTCGCAGACTTAGAAAAATGCATAAACTTGCAGTTTCCGCATGAATTTCGCCCATTTTTGTAAATATCAGCCATAAATGAACGATAACTCCCTATTTCTAAGCAAAAAACATCGGACATCGCTCAAATTATCTCCCTTGAAATCTCGAAAACGTCCGACGAAATTTTGAAAATGTCCGACGAAATTTTGAAAACTTCCCACAAAACTACTCGAAGTTGCAGACAAAACAAAAAACAGCTCCCAAGGTCTATTTATTTCTTCTCTAGATGCACCTAAAATCTAGAGATTTTTCCCCTCTGATTTTAACACACCACACCTCGTAAATCCATTGTTTTTGTTAATAAACACGTGGATATTTCAGAAATCGAACAATTTTGTGACTTTATACCAATAACAGACTTGCAAAACTCTTAGCCTAAAAGCAGCATCCCTCATCGCTCTATGTGAACGATGGGGGATGCTTTGTATAATGCACCCAACAAGGGGCAACAAAAGTGCGTGGCAGGTGTTTAGCTCACCACATTCTGTGGAGTTCCAGCGAGGAAAGCCTCGAGATTATCCGCCATGATGCTAATGATGCGACCACGAGCGGCAGCACCTGCCCAAGCAATGTGGGGAGTGACATAAGCATTGGGCGCGGAAAGTATGGGATTGTCGGCAGCAGGGGGCTCTTGTGCCAGCACGTCACAAGCATAAGCCGCAAGTTGTCCGCTATGCAAAGCCTCTGCTACGGCGTTTCATCAATCAATCCACCGCGCGCGGTATTGATGAGCACCAATCCTTTGCGCGCCTTCGACAAAAGTTCTGCATTCACAAAGGCTTTGTTCTCGGGCTTCAAGGGACAGTGGAGAGAAACCACAGCCGATGTTGCAAACGCCTCATCCAGCGTGATTTTCTTCACACCTTCAGGCAAAGATTCCGCAGCTTGGCTCGTCACCACACACACCTCAGCTTCAAGCACACGGAGTAATTCAGCCACCTTTCTGCCGATGTTCCCCCACCCGACTATGGTAATGCGCTGTTGTGCGAGTTCTTCCACAGCTTCGTCCCAAAGACTGAAGTCGCGACTGCGCGCCCAGTATCCACCGCGGTTGAGTTCGGCATAATGTCCCACACGATTGGTGTGCTCAAGAAGGAGCGCCAATGTATGTTGCGCCACAGCCAGCGTGCTATAAGCTGGAACATTGCACACAGTCACACCGTGTCGGCGCGCAGCTTCGAGATCAATGACATCATAACCCGTGGCGCAAACCAAGATGAGGCGCAATTTGGGAAGTTGCGCAAAGATTTCTTCCGTCATGCGCTTTTTGTTGAGGATAATCACCTCAGCATCTTTGGCACGCTCCACGATTTGATCCGAAGGAGTGCGGTCATACACCGTAAACTGCCCAAATTCTGCCAAGCGTCCCCACTGGAGGTCGCCAGGATTGAGCACAAAACTATCGAGAAATACGATATTCATAGTCTTATCTATTAGAGTTGAGTCAAAATAATTATCGATAACCTTAGCTTAGCAGCAACAAAGATAACAGAAGACAGCATCTATCGCTACCGAGCAGGAAAGGCGAAGCACTACTTTATGGACGAAAATGAGGAATCTCCACTGGCATTCCACCTTGTTCAGCCGAAGCTCGGGTAAGCTCCACAAGGCACGACCATTCCGCAGCATCATACACATCGATGTCAAGGGGCAAACCAGCCTGCAAACACCCTATGAACCGTGCATCCATGGCATAGTTCATCGGATTTCCAAACCACGCGCCTTACCCTCCTGCCACAACTTCATCTGGGGCGTCAGAGAAGCACTCCACAACTGGGCTTCAGCTTCCTCTTGGGTCCAAACTCCAGCATCCGTTTGTAAAGTAACATTAGGATATTTCTGCGCAAAGGCTTTTGTGCCACAAAGCGTTTGCAAACGGCTATAAGGGCGTGGCGTGGTACAGTCAAACTGAAGCAAAATGGTTACGCCCTTCTCCGTTGTGATTAGGGTAGAATTGGCATGTCCCAAACTACTTTCATGCCCCATTGCTCTGCCCGTCATTGACACGAGTCGCACTATACGGTCGTCATTGTCGCGCAATAATTGCCCTATTGGAGCAATACCATGCGTGGGATAGGGATTGCCCCCCTGAAAAGCGCCTTGCTCGTAGCTCTGTGTTTGAGCATCGGCAAAAAACTTCCGCCAATCATGCAGATAACCGCCTTCAGCATGCGTCAACGTACCGAAAAAACCGCTATTATATAAAGAGCGCGTGGCGAGCGAAAACCAGTCATAGCAGCAATTCTCCGTCATGAAGCAATGTCGCTGCGTTTCTTCTGCCGTGCGCACCAACATCCAGCATTCCTCAACGGAGGTAGCAGCAGGAACTTCCACAGCCACATGCTTACCAGCGCGCATTGCCTCCACAGCCAAGGGAGTATGAGAAGCCCAATCGGTACAGAGATACACCACATCCACCTCACCCGAATGAATCAGTCGGGATGCGGCATCTTTCCCCACGTAGCATTGGAGCTTTTCTGCTGAGCAACGAGCCCAACTTTCAGAGTGTTCTCCCACTTCCTCAGACTTATGCCACCCTTGCAGCACTGACTTTGCTGACGCCACGCAGGTTTCCGACAAATCCGCCAAAGCAGTGACCTGCACTCCACCTATATATTGATAACGGCGCAACGTAGCAAGTCCCCTTCTGCCTAGACCGACAAAACCAATGCGGACAAGCGGAAGAGGGGCACAGCGAAGTGCAAGTGCAGAAGTGCGAGAATGAATCATGAGCAATGCGATTTTCAGACGAGAAACAGCAATTTTATACTAGGCAAAGATACGAATTTTCGCCCAACTATGACGAGAATATATGCAATAATAAGGTATATGCACCCTCCCAGCTAGGATTTTCCTTCTGTTTTCGATACGACTCTTTGAACAAAAACAGCCCCTTCTACCCTGATGTATGGATTTCTCGCCTTCTAAATCCCATGAAAATCGCATTTTCTTCAAAGATTTTCATCCAAACTCTTGGTCGTTTGAAAAAAAGTACCTACTTTTGCACTGCGTTTGACAAACAAATGCACCCAAGGAAGGTTGGGTGAGTGGCTGAAACCACCAGTTTGCTAAACTGACGTACGGGCAACCGTACCGGGGGTTCGAATCCCCCACCTTCCGCACCTTAAGGTGCCTTCATCTAATGGTTAGGATACATGCCTCTCACGCATGACATACGGGTTCGATTCCCGTAGGCACTACCACTAAATGGCACAAACGACTAGGCGAGTTTCTCATTGAAACTCGCTTTTTTTCTTAAAAGCCTTTACACCCTACGGCACACTTGCGCACTTCCAGCACAAGCCCCCTGCGCAACACATGGTCATCTACACCAATTTGCCCCATGAACACTTATAACATCGCTGTCGCTGGCACTGGATATGTCGGCATGAGCATCGCCACTCTCCTTGCACAGCACCATCACGTCACTGCTGTTGACATCGTTCCCGAACGTGTCGATGCCGTCAACGCAAGACGCTCCCCCATCCAAGACACTTATATCGAAAAATATCTAGCAGAAAAGGAATTAGACTTGACTGCCACCCTCGATGCCGCAAGTGCCTATCGCAACGCAGACTTTGTGGTCATTGCAGCTCCCACCAACTACGATGTACAACGCAATTTCTTCGACACCTCTGCCGTAGAAGCCGTGATAGAAGCTGTGATGGCTGTCAACGACAAAGCCATCATGGTCATCAAAAGCACCATTCCCGTGGGATATACTGCACAGATTCGCCAGCGAATGGGGAGCGAAAACATCATTTTTTCGCCTGAGTTTCTACGAGAAAGCAAAGCGCTCTACGACAATCTCTACCCTTCGCGCATCATCGTGGGACGTCCCGAAGGCGATGCTCGACTGGACGAAGCCGCTCACACCTTTGCTGCCCTGCTCCAACAAGGAGCTTTGAAGCCCGACGTCGACACGCTCTTCATGGGACTCACCGAAGCCGAGGCAGTAAAGCTCTTTGCCAACACTTATCTCGCACTGCGCGTGAGCTACTTCAATGAACTCGACACTTACGCCGAACTCAAAGGGCTCAACACCGAGCAGATCATACATGGCGTTTGCCTTGATCCACGCATCGGCAACGACTACAACAACCCTTCCTTCGGATATGGTGGCTATTGTTTGCCTAAAGACTCCAAACAACTTCTGGCGAACTATCAAGATGTGCCCCAAAACTTGGTGCGTGCCATCGTGGAATCCAACGTAACGCGCAAAGACTTCATCGCCGAACGCGTGTTGCGCGCAGCAGGATACTATGGGGAAAACCCAGCTTTCAATCCTGCCAACGAAAAAGACTGCGTGATTGGTGTGTATCGACTGACGATGAAAGCCAATTCCGACAATTTCCGCCAAAGTTCCATCCAAGGAGTGATGAAACGCATCAAAGCCAAAGGCGCAACAGTAGTAGTTTATGAGCCTACCCTCCAAGATGGCAGCACCTTCTTCGGTAGTTTGGTGGTCAACGATTTGGAGAAATTCAAATCGATGTCACAAGCCATCATTGCCAATCGCTACGATGCACAACTCAATGACGTCAAAAACAAGGTCTACACTCGCGATCTTTTCTCTAGAGACTAAACAAACTAGAGCAAATTTATGAGGTCGCTACGCTCTTTTAGGGCGATTTTCAATGCAAAATCGACTTTTTTCAGGATAAAACGCGAAAAAAACGCAGAAACATTTGGAGATTTCAGAAAAAGCGCGTAATTTTGCACCCGAAACAAGGAAACAATGCTACTAAGCACTGCACTCTTAGCTCAGTTGGTAGAGCAACTGACTCTTAATCAGTGGGTCCAGGGTTCGAATCCCTGAGAGTGTACTAACCTTCGATAGAAGATTTTAGTAGCAAAGTTCCAATGTTGCACTCTTAGCTCAGTTGGTAGAGCAACTGACTCTTAATCAGTGGGTCCAGGGTTCGAATCCCTGAGAGTGTACTCCAAAAGCTTCATCTCAATGAGATGGAGTTTTTTTTATGTTATAACGACAATCAAACATCACTATCCTATGGTCCCTCTTTCAGCATTAGGTTGACCGCGGGGATGACATCCATAAATATAGTCAGTCCCTAGTTTGCGCAAACTCCCCTCGATGCTTTTTGTTGCAGAATCTCCTGCATACTGCGAAAACTGTATTTTATCGACAACAAAAACGTCTTCGCGTTTGATACCGCTTTTCTGAATAGCACGTCCCACCCTTTCTTCGTTTTGACAGGCTTGCGCAGTATCAATCATGCGATATCCTACACTCAAAGCATCAGCTACGCTCCGCCTCATCTAGCGACACTTCTCATGGCTGCTTGATTTTAGTTTGACATTCAGCTAAATATGTGGAGTCAAGATAGTCTTTTATTGGATGTGCTCGTTGACAACACAACTTTTTCCAAGTTCATTCCATGTTTTGTGTAATCTTCTCGGAGCAGTAAAAAAAACAGCTCTAATTTCTTACGGCTACAACCTGAGAATTATCAGTTAGGAGTACAAGAAGAAGTTTCAAAAGAGGTTTTTAACCCAGTCTACAGAAGTAAGACCAATGAGGAAACCTCCTACTACAACTAAGAATAGTCCGAGGAAAACACGTTTAAGTTCCCACTTCGTCTTACGTTCTCCCAAAATATATATACTACCAAGAGTAGCTAGCACTACATTCATCTGAGCCATAGAAGCAGCAATGGACACTCCATTAAACTCAATCGATATAAGATAAAGCAGAACTGCGATGGCAAAGATAAAACCACCTAGCAAGTTTTGGGCACTCTTTTTAGAAAATGGACGCTGACGTAGAAAGAAAAGAGAAAGCAACAGAGACATAACCACCATTCCAAGAGCTTGTGGGAAAAATGCAACTTGACCAGACACATGAAATTTGGCAGGAATAAACGAAAAGCCCACATAGCCCACGGTAGCAATGGTGAGTGTAATCAATCCACCTCGCATATCTCTTTGAGGAGCTTTCGATTCATCATGAGAGACACCACCCACCTCTTGCAATAGTTCCACACTAGCGTTGGACACAGACTCTTTTTTCTCTTTCAACGTGGTGAGATAAATACCAATAACAATGATGGCAATGGCACCGAATCCCAGGATGCGTTCACCCAAAGTCGGCCAATCTCCAAGAAACAGAGTACCCACCACAGCATTTGCTGTTAATTGCATCCCCACAGAAATAGGAATACCATTGGAAACTCCGATTTGCTCAAAAGAACGATACTGTAGCATTTGAGCAAATGCCCAAAAAGCACCCGACAGGGCGCACCAGCCAAAAATACTCTGCCCAATTTCGGGACGTTGTACAAGGAATACCAACGAAGCCACAAGAAAAGTGCCGACGGTTGTTCCTATAATTTGTTGAATAGGACGTCCGCCAACTTTAGCAACTGCTAGAGGTAAAAGCCCCCAAAATAAAGCTGGCAGCAAAGAAAATAGGATATACATAATCGTAAAGTTAGTTGAGTATAAATTCTGTCAACAGGCCATAGCCGAGAAATTAGAGAGGGTACAAAGGTAACAATTAATCAACACCTACATTATAATACTAGAAAAAAAAATCATTTTATGGCTTACGTACTATCGATTTTGGAAATCTCATGTGACACTTCGCAAAAAGTGTGTCAAATTACGCTTCATTTTTGGGACTTTGCTCAGAAAACGAAAGGCTATTCGTCTAGAAATCCGTATTTTTGCAAGGAATAGCTTGACTACAACATAGAGACAAACATGACAACTCCTACAACAAACAAGACTAATACGAGCCACTCATCGGCAACAGCCCACAATGACATGGGCAACAAACCATCGCTTCTTGGACTTTCGCTCGAAGAACTCACAGAAGTGGCACTCGCTTTGGGCTTACCCAAATTTGTGGGAAAACAAATCTGTGGTTGGCTCTACGACAAGCATGCGCGCTCCTTTGACGAGATGACTAATCTCTCCAAGGCTGCACGACAAAAGCTCGCAGAAAACTACCAGATTGGCATCTCTACTCCTGTAGAAAGCGTGGAATCTAAAGATGGTACCATCAAATATCTCTACAAAACAGAGCGCGGACACTACATCGAAACGGTGTACATCCCTGACGGGAAACGCGCTACGCTCTGTGTTTCTTCGCAAGTGGGCTGCAAGATGGCTTGTGAATTTTGCATGACTGGCAGACAAGGCTTCATGGCAAACCTCACAGCTGCCGACATTCTCAACCAGATTTATTCTCTGCCTCAGCGCGAACAGCTCACCAACATCGTCTTTATGGGTCAAGGTGAGCCGATGGACAACATAGAGAATGTGCTCCGCGCCACCAAAGCCATGACTGCCGAATGGGGATATGGCTGGAGTCCAAAGCGCATCACGGTGTCTACCGTGGGAGTTGCCAAAGGTTTGATTCGTTTCCTCAATGAAAGCAACTGTTCGCTTGCGGTTTCTCTCCACCATCCTTTGCCAGATGAGCGCAAAGCGATGATGCCTGCCGAACGTGCTTTTGGCGTTGAAGATATGGTGCAACTGTTGAGTCAATATGATTTCTGCCGCAAGACCAACGAGGACTACGCAGAAGGCGCAAAGCAACGCCGACTCACTTTTGAATACATCGTCTTCAAAGGCATCAACGATTCGATAGAGCATGCCAAAGCCTTGATTAAACTCTTGGCTCCCTTGGATTGTCGCATCAATATGATTCGATTCCACACGATTCCCGACACGCGCTTTGACGGCACAGACGAAGTGGCGATGGAACGTATGCGCGATTATCTCAATAATCACGGCATCACCACCACCATTCGCGCTTCACGCGGACAAGACATCTACGCAGCCTGTGGTATGCTCACCACCAAGCGTATGGAAGAAGAACGCGCATAATCACTCTGCCCTCCCAATGAGCAGACAAGTTTCCAGGACTCTCTTCTACAACCTCTCAGCATCAACAACATGACACATAAGATACGCGTGGGCATCACCCACGGAGATATGAACGGCATCGGCTATGAGACGATTCTCAAAGCCTTTTCTCAACCCACTCTCTTTGAACTTTGCACGCCCATCGTCTATGGTAGTGACCAAGCAGCCCAAGTGCACCGCCAACAACTTGGACTGGAGACCACATGGAAAGTAGTAGCCTCAGCTGAGGCAGCCAAAGAAGGGCAACTTAACTTGGTCGATGTGACAGAAGGCGCTGAGGTGCAAGTGAACTTTGGGCAACCTTCGGCAGAAGCTGGTCGATGGGCACACCAAGCACTCGAACGCGCAGTTGAAGACATCAAAGCTGGCAAGATTGATGTAGTGGTGACCTGCCCCATCAACAAGGCGAGCATCCAAAGCGAGGCTTTCCAATTTCCTGGACATACGGAGTTTTTTGAAGCACGCTGCGAAGGCAGTGCCTTGATGATTTTAATGAATGAGTTGCTTCGCGTAGCTTTGGCAACAGTGCACGTGCCTATCAAGGAAGTGCCTGAGCAGATTACCATAGAGCGCGTGGAGGCTTGCATTCGCCAAATCCTAGCCAGCCTAAAGCGCGACTTTGATTGTTCAGCACCTCGCCTAGCTGTGCTCAGTCTCAACCCACACAACGGCGATGGAGGCTTGTTGGGCAAGGAAGAACAAGACGTGCTCCAGCCCCTCATCGCGCAGTTGCAAGCCGAAGGCCTCCCCGTTTTCGGCACCTACAGCCCTGACGGCTTCTTCGGTGCCGGAGCTTACCGCCATTTTGACGCAGTTCTCGCGATGTATCACGATCAAGGGCTCGCACCTTTCAAGGCGCTCTCCATGGAAGATGGAGTAAACTTCACGGCAGGGCTAAACATCGTGCGCACCTCCCCAGACCACGGCACGGCTTTCGACATTGCGGGCAAGGGTGTGGCTTCGGAACTCTCTCTCCTCCAAGCTATTTATGCGGCTATCGACATTTATCGCCACCGCCTAAGCTACGACGAGGCAAATGCAAACCCACTTCCCTTCGCTCCTCGTCATCATCGTGAGGATCGTCGCCCACGTCAAAACTAAACGACCCTGGTTCTTTCTCCACTTAATTAGATTATTGCTAACACATTCTCCCTATATGAAGAGATTTCTCCTCTTGCTACCGCTCCTCATACTAGGCTGTTTGTCAGCCAGTGCCCAACGATTGGTGGGCCGCGTGCTTGATGCCAAGACGGGCGAGGCGACTCCTTTCGCCAATGTCTTTTATGATGGCACGAAGGGTGCGGTACAAACTGATGCTGAAGGCCGTTTTTCAATCCCTTTCCGCAAGGGGGGCAAACTGATTGTCTCAAGTATTGGCTATCAAACCCAGAACTTTCACCCCAAATCGACCACAGATTCGCTCATTGTTAAGTTGCGCACCGTCGACATGAACCTTAATACAGCAGTGGTACAGGCGAAGCGCGAAAAGTATTCTCGCAAGAACAACCCTGCGGTCATCTTGATGGAAAAGGTGATTGCCGCCAAAAAGGCTAGCAACCTCCGCCAGCGCGACTACTACAGCGTAGAGAAGTACGACAAACTCGCCTTTGCCCTGAGCGACATCACCCCCAAAGTCTTTGAAGAAGGCACTTTCAAAGCTATGCCCTTCTTGAAGGAACACGTGGAAACCTCACCCGAAACTGGTAAACTCATCCTTCCGCTCTCGGTGGATGAGACAGTGTCGCAAGAGATTTATCGCAAGAAGCAGGACGAGAAAGAGCATCATCAAAGGTCAACGTACAACGGGCATGAATGAACTCATCGACACGGGTGACATTCTTGCTTCCATGCTCCAAGATGTCTTCACGGAGGTGAATATCTACGAAGACGACATCCGCTTTGTCCAATCTCAGTTCTTGAGCCCCATAGCCACGAACGGAGCTATCGCATTTTATCGCTACTTCATCGAAGACACCACCTACGTTGATGGCAACAAGTGCATCCAAGTGTCGTTTGGTCCTAATAACTCTCGCGACTTCGGCTTCACAGGCTCCCTCTACATCATGGCGGACTCCACCTTCCGCATCGCCAAAGCCGACATCAGCATCCCCATCAAGTCGACGGTCAACTACGTGAAGCGCATCAACATCGCCCAACAGTTCACACAATTGCCCAGCGGTGAGCAAGTTCTAGCCAAAAACGACATGTTTGTCTTGTTGGAAGCTGCTAAATTCTTGAAAACTTTGGAGGTGAAACGCTATACAGAGTACACTAACTACTCTTTTGAGCCACTTTCCGACCGTCTGTTCCGATTCCGTGGCAACACCAAGATAGAACCCGATGCGATGATGCAAGAAGACAAGTTCTGGGCTCAGCACCGCACAGAACAACTCACCAAGTCGGAAGACCAAACGTCCCTCTTTGTGAAGCGCATCATGAACATTCCGGGCATCAAACCCTTCATTTGGGTTGGAAAATCTCTGATTGAGAACTTCGTGCCTACGTCTATCGACGACGAACATCCCTCAAAATTGGACGTAGGTCCAGTAAACACGATGGTAACCACCAACCCTGTGGATGGACTTCGCCTTCGTGCTTCAGCACAAACCACAGCGAATTTCAATCCCCACTTCTTTTGGCGTGGTTACTTGGCGTATGGCTTCCGCGACAGACGCTGGAAAGGTATGGGAGAAATGACCTATTCTTTCAAGAAGAAGGCTTATCTGCCCATGGAATTTCCCACTGCCAACCTCACCTTCAACTACTCTTATGACGTAGGTGTGCCATCCGATCAATATCTCAACACAGATAAGGACAATGTGTTCCGTGCATTGACATGGTCTTCTGTGAAGCACATGATGTACGATCGCAGTTTCAAGTTGATTTTCGACCGAGAATGGGAAGATGGTCTCCAATGGAAGACACAACTTCGCCACAGCCAGACAGAGCCCACCTACCATCTCTTCTATCAACCTGTGTCTCACGCTCACCAATCTGAGGTAGGACAGCCCTACACCATCACACCTTGGGGACCAGATAGCGGACGCAATTTCGCCAACCTCAACCGAAATTTTCTCAACACGACGGATCTTTCGATGACGCTCAAGTACCAACCCGGTGTCGCCTACATCAATACGAAGCAAAGACGTATCTTGGTGAACAAGGAAGCTCCGATTTATCGCATCTCCCACACCGTGGGTTTGAAAGGACTTGCCAGTGATTACACCTACAACCTCACAGAGATAGGCGTGCGCAAGCGTGTATGGCTCCACTCTTGGGGACGCATGGACTTCGACTTCGCAGCTGGTGCGCAATGGAATAGAGTTCCTTTCCCGCTCCTCATCATGCCTAAGGCGAATCTCTCCTATGTCTACGAAGACGATATGTATTATCTCGTCAACAACATGGAGTTCTTCAACGACAGATATGCGCAGTTGATGTTCAACTGGAACCTTCATGGCAAGATTTTCAACCGCATTCCGCTCATCAATCGTTTGAAGATTCGCGAGCACATTGGGGTGAATGTGCTGTGGGGACGCCTTACAGACAAGAACAATCCGAATATTGAGCAAAACCGCAACCGCGAAGATCTCTTCATCTTCCCTGGTGAGTTCAAGAATGGCGTATTTAAGTCCACAGGTTATGCCATGGATCCCAAAGTGCCCTACGTAGAAGCCGCCTTCGGTATCCACAATATCTTCAAACTTGTCCACGTGGACTATGTGCGCCGCTTCACCTACATCGACGATCCTTCGATTGCGCGCTGGGGTATCCGCTTCATGGTGCGCGTCATCTTCTAATTTTCTCCTTATTATAATAGGATAACGCAGCACCCTTTCTTCAAAGAAAGTGGTGCTGCTTTGCTTATTTTCCCTTTGTATCTCTCGTTTAGGGGTTGGAAATGCTCCGCGTCTTCATGACATCGCTCGGAGATTCAGTCCACCCCACAATAGATAATCCCATTTCCCTTCCATGAAGTTTGCCATCATTGCCGCAGGCGAAGGCAGTCGTCTAGCCACAGAAGGCGTCACTCAGCCGAAACCCCTCATTCCACTCTGCGGAGTTCCCATGATCGAAAGGCTCATTAGCATCTTTCATCGCTGCGGAGCAGAAGAAATCATCGTAGCCGTCAATAGTGCGCGCCCAGAAACCCACCAGTATTTATTGGAGTTTTCGGAGGCCAATCCCACCTTTCCTTTGCGCATTGTGGTAGCGGATACTCCATCGTCTATGCACACCTTCGCGGCACTCGCACCCTACTTGCAAGAAGCTCCCTTCTGCTTGACCACGGTAGATACAATTTTTCAAGAAGAAGCCTTTCGTGCTTACCTGCATGCCACAGAACAATATCTACTCAACGGATATGACGGTTGCATGGCGGTAACAGATTTCGTAGACGACGAAAGTCCGCTCTATGTTGCTGCGACATCACAGTTCGACATCACTGGTTTTCACGACAAAATCACAGAAGCTCCCAATAGCACTCTAGGAGAATCCTACTTCATCTCTGGAGGTATTTACACCCTTTCTCCCAAGGCACTCACCACCCTCTCGCGCTGCATGGAAGAAGGTCAGCATCGTTTGCGCAATTTTCAGCGAGGCCTCATCGCCGACGGTCTGAAGTTGAAAGCCCATCTCTTCGACAAAATCCTAGACATCGACCACGCCAGCGACATTGCTAAGGCAGAAAGTTTCTTGCAAGAAGGGATATAACTTTCTATTCTAGCCACGCTTATCCTGGAGCCCCCAACAGCTCCGCGCCCTCTAACGTCTAACGTCTAATTTCTAACGTCTAACCTTCCAACACCCTAGCCACGCTTGTCGTAGCGAAACAAACAGTTCCGCGCCCACTAACGTCTAACGTCTAATTTCTTACGTCTAATATGCTTACCCTCATCGCCCGACATCCTCGTTACTCTCCAAATTCTGAAGCACGTGACGAAGCACTCTTCCGTACCCTTGTCATGAACTTCGCGCTCCAAGGCGTGAGTGTCGCTACATTCGACGAAGCAGTATTTGAAAATCACCCACCACAGTTGGAAAAGTCCACACTCATTCTCTCCATGGCTCGCAGTAAGGCAGCTCTCCATGCCCTTTCAGCTGTCGAAGAATGCGGAGTGACAGTCCTCAATAGCCCACGCGCGCTGCAAAAAGCACAACGCACCGACTTCCAACAGTGGTTCGCCGAGAGTGGACATGCCGCCAAGCATTGGCACACTTCCGAACTTACTCCAGACCGCAAAGCCACTCTCCCCTTCCCTCTCTGGTGGAAGCGCAACAACACTGCCACAACCTCCGCCAACGATGTGCAATTTGTGGAGCACCTCGCCCAACTCGACGCGATTCTCTCCAAGCACGCAAACGAAGATGCACTAGTCATGGAGCATATAGAGGGACAACTGGTGAAATTCTACGGAGTGGTGGGCACGAATTTCTTTCATGCCGAGCCACACTCTCCGAAGGGATTCTCTAAATTTGGGCATGAACAGCACAACCATTACAAGGACTTGGGTGTATCCTCGCTAATGTGTAAGCAAACCCTCCGCGCCATGCACACCGCCGCCACACAAGTGGCACAACAATCAGGCTTTTCCATCTATGGAGGTGACGCCATCCTTCGCGAAGATGGCACATTCGTCTTCATCGACTTCAACGATTTCCCCTCCTTCTCCGCTTGTTTGCCCGAAGCCTCGGAAGCTATTGTGCAACATTGTCTTTCTCTCCTTACTAAATAAAGGCTAGAAATTGCCCTTCAACGGCTTTTCTCTCTTATTTTTCAAGACTATCCTTCCGGCTTAGCCTTCTTTTTCAACCCCCTCTCCAATAAAATCCTTATCTTCTCATGAGCGACCAACCAATTTCTCTCCAATCCACGCTAAAGAGTAGCGATACCGAAGAAAACATTGATGTTTATTTCACTCGTCCCATCGGACTTCTTTGGGCGCGCTTCTTTCGTGCACTCCACATCCACCCCAATGTCGTCACTATTCTTAGCATTTTTCTCGGTATCGGTGCGGCATATTTCATGTACCTTGGGGAGGACAACCTGCTTTTCACCCTCATAGGCATTGCACTACTCATGTGGGCAAACTTTTTATGACTCAGCTGATGGGCAACTTGCCCGAATGACGGGACAGAAAACCCTTTGGGGACGCATCCTCGATGGCTTTGCCGGCAACATTTGGTTCATTTGCATCTATCTTGCTGTGGGACTTCGCCTCTACAATCAGCCCATGGTTCCTGGGTGGTCAGAAAGTCCCAACTGGAAAATGAACATCATCGTGCTTCTCTTTCTCATTGGCACCCAAATCCACGGACCGCAAAGCCGACTAGCCGACTATTATCGCAACATTCATCTCTATTTCATTCGAGGTAAAGCCCAAAGCGAACTCGATAATTCACGACAACTGCGCCAAGATTTCGCAGAAGTTTCCGCACGTCAGCAACCTGCGTGGAAAATCTTCCTCTGGTTCTACATCAACTATACAAAAGCGCAAGAACATGCTACGCCACAGTTCCAAGAGTTTAAGCGCACACTCGATGAGCACTATCCCACGGAGCTTCCCGAAGCTTTGGTAAAAACATTCCGCGCTGGCAGTCTTCCGTTGATGAAATGGGCAAATGCCCTCACCTTCAACTGGCGTGCCTTTGTGCTTTATGCTAGTTTGCTTCTTGCCGTATGGTATCCTTGGGCAGTCATCTTGTTTCCGCTCGCCGACATCACCGTGTTTTTGGTCATCTACATCCACATGCACCGCCAGCACGAAGCACTGTGTCAGCGACTTCGCCTGCAAATCGAATCAGAAACTACGGAAAAATAAGAGCAGGGCTATTATTTTCCCTCTCTCCCACCTTCTCTCATTCCTCTGCAATTCCTTGCATGAAACCTCTCTATCGCAATCTATTCTTCGCCTTTGGACTGCTTGCCATCGGGCTTCTCATCTGGCGTTTCCCCGATGGGTGGCAAATCATTCGCCACAATCTTGACCGCGTAGTCCGTTATCTTCCCCTCGTCGTGGGCAGTTGGATTCCTGTCTACGCCCTCAATGCCTATGCCTTTCGGCTCTTGGTCAATACGGGGCACGCTGATCGTCACATTTCTCTCGCACGCGCTGGCCAACTCACCGTGTCGGGCTTCGCCTTTTCCTACACCACTCCCTTCGGTTCTGGCGGAGCTCCCTATCGCGTGCTCGAACTCTCGCACCTCGTTGGCACACAGCGCGCGCTAGCTTCTGTGACACTCTATTCGCTCCTTCACGTCTTTAGCCACTTCTTCTTGTGGACCACCGCCTTGATTGTCTTTGTGCTCTGCTACTTCTCTGAGATTACGCCATGGCTTGCTGGCTTGTTCGGCCTCTACCTCTTGTTGTTTGTGGCTGCTATTCTCTTTTTTCAGCAATGCTACAAACGCGGAGTTGCCCTACGTTTCTTCCAGATTCTTGGTCTTCTTCCCCTCATTGGGGGCTGGGCAAAGCGATTTCGCGAAGCGCATCAAAACGATTTGCTCACTATCGACAGCCATATCCGCACCCTCTATGCTCATCCGCGCGTGTTTCTCCGCGCCCTCTTGGCAGAATATGTGGGGCGGCTGTTGAATAGTCTTGAATTTTACGGCATCCTCCTTGCCTTCGGACTCACCAATGCCACGCTTGTCGATGGCCTCATCATTCTAGGTTTCTCTTCGCTCATGGGCAATCTCCTCTTCTTCCTTCCCATGCAGTTGGGAGCGCGCGAGGGAAGTTTGGCAATTATTGTCGCCCTGCTCTTCCCCGCGGCTGGTGCTTCCATGGGCATCTACGCGGCTTTCTTCACCCGCATCCGCGAAATCTTTTGGATAGTAGTCGGAGTTGCTTTGGTGAAAATCAAACCTGCTCACCGACACTCGCCCCCCTCTCCCCAATAACCTCCCTTTTTTCTCGACATTCTCTCATGCCTACCCTCCTTTTCGACTATGGCGGAACGCTCGATTCCGATGCACGCCACTGGAACTACGTGCTTCGCGATGGATTCACCAAAGCTGCGATCGAACACCCCGCACTTGCGCAACTCGACACCGACACTTGGCGTGCAGCCTATGTACACGGTGAGCGAGCACTAGCCCAACATCCCATCATTCTCCCGGAAGATGACTTCGCTACTCTCCTACATAAGAAAGTGACCCTCGAAGTGGAACACCTCTGCACTGAGGGCGGATTTCACTTCTCAGCCGAAGAGCGCGAGAGTATCGTAGACATTGTGGCGACCTATTGCGACACTCAAGCACGCCACACCACACTTCGTGCGCGCAAAGTTCTTGATACATTAGTGACACGCGGATACGACTTCGTATTGGTCACCAATTTTTATGGCAACATCCATGCTGTGCTGCAAGGCTACGGACTGCTCGACCTCTTCCCTCGCATTGTGGAGAGTGCCACTGCTGGAGTGCGCAAACCCGATCCCGCGATATGGCAACTCGGCATCGACCTTGCCCAGCGCGCCCCGCAAGATTGCATTGCCATCGGTGATGCTTTCGGCAAAGACATCGCACCAGCCCACGCTTTAGGGTGCAAAACCATTTGGTTTCGTGGGGAAGAATGGACGCCAAAGTCCGTAGATGAATCTATCCCTACGCACATTATCGAAGACCTCTCGGAGCTACTCACACTCCTGCCGTAGTCTTCCCTTCACCCACACTGACATTTGCCACACACAAAGGGTCGTCTCTCGCAAACCTTGCCAGAGACGACCCTTTTTCTCATTTTATCTTTTTACCACAACCGCAGCTATTTCTTCTACTTCCGCCGTATTATCTGTGAGATTCTCCTCCAATAGCTGTGGCTATTAGCCTATGGCTTCAATATAGCACTCTCAATTTTCTTATCAATCTCTCGACTTCCAGCCTGATGCTTACGCCCAAATCCAAAATTGTAAGCCACAGTCAGATTCAAACATCTACCTTGTGCTTCAAAGGCTCGGACAACCTCGCGCTGATACTGGCCATAATCCATGTGAATTTGCTGTTCAAAATAGCGTTTAAACACATTCTGCGCAGCAAAAGTCAGACTCCAATCCTGATGTGTCCATTGTACACTGAAACTATAACGAGGGTCAATGCGCACAAAAAAGGGTTCACGAATGTCAAGAGCATGATATCCACTAGTGAAACGAGCATTTATACGAAAATCTCCCACAAGATAAGTGACATTGCCCCCATAGCGCAATATAGACTTCGAGAGGTGATAATCATCGCCACGGAGATAATTAAACTCTTGTTGGACAGTCGTTGTAAGCAATAAGTGGTTTTGGAAGAAATTATGCGAAAGCTCCAATGTAAAATGGTTGCCACAGAAGAAAGAGTTGTTTACCCTCATACGATAAATGCGCGATTCATCTAATGAAAATCTGTCAAGTTCATTATCAAAATAGCACAAACTCAAATAAGTTCCAGAGAGTTTTAGCCCTTTCACGCTCGTATTGTAAGAAAGCCTGTTGGTCATCACTTTAATGGGCTTAATATTCGGGTTACCGACCACAGATTCAAAAAAAGAAACTGGCACGACTACCGAGTTTTTGTTGGAGGGTGTGAACTCTGTATGGGTGAACTCTCCATTCAAACTCACACTACTCTTCTCGTTCAACAAATAATTGCCCCCATAATATAGTACAGGATGCAAATAGTGTTGGCGGTCGCCATTGAGATTTACCCCAATATTTGAAATACCGGCAGACAGATAGCCATAATATTTCTCAGTATATCGCGAAATGCTCAAAGCTCCATAAGAATTTTGCGTGGTGAGTGACTGGCTGCTAGGAGACGTGCCGAGATATTCATCATCATAATGTTTCCACCCATGAGAAAGCTGGACATCTCCAGACCACCCTCCTTCCCAATATTTGGAATATTGGGAAACAGCCAACACACTATGCGTGTGTTCCGACGCATCTGTCCACAAATCTGATTGATTATCCTCGTGGTTAAATAAAGAGGTTTTCTCCCTACCTAGGCCAGCATTTAAAATGATTCGCCAATTTTGATTGTGCGGCAAAGAACGCTGATAGTCAATGTACAAAGTAGGCGTCCATGCTCTACCATGATAACGATCATACTTTTGAGTTTTTCCTATATATTTCCCAGCATAAGTGGCTTCATTCACAGTTTCGTGGCTAGGACTTGCAGAATACACAAAATTGAGATAGGAGTTAAAAGTGGATTCTGGTGTAGTGTGGGTGTACTTCAACCTTCCCCCAAAACTATTATCGGAGTTGAGATTACCTTTGTTGGACATGATGCGCGACAACTCATCACCATTGGTAAATTTATAGTGCTCTTTTCCTTCTGTATAGTCATGATTGCGCGACCAATTTTGGAAGATGAGTGTAGAGAAGTAGGATTTACCTCGCGTATAATCCGCAAAAGCTAGATAATCTCCCTTTTTATATGCCATTCCTTGTTCAGCCGAGAGGTAGATATTTCCACCACCTTCTGCCAAATCTGTGACAAATTCAGTAAACCTGCTTTTCCTACATATTTACCAGAGGGCGTTCGGGTGTACTCCACCCGTTTAATTCGATTGGCACGCAATGTTCTTACCTCTTCCATCGTGGCTTCTCGCCCATCGATACAGACAACCAGTTCGCCTCCTCCTTTAATGGAAATGGCATAGTCCAAGAGTGATACTTCAAGTTGGGGGATTTGGAGCAAATCTAAGAGTTGGAATCCATTGGTACTATGTTTTTTCTGGAGCTTTGTAGGTAGGAACAAAGAGGCAACTGGGGTTTCCACTTGTGTTTTAGCGGTGACTTTCACTTCATCTAACTGGCGAGTCTGGACACTGTCAGTAGGTTGCTGCGCCATAACCCCTAAGGGGAAAGCTAGAAAAACGAAAAGACAAGAAAAGTTAGCACGGTTCATGGTCGTTATGCACTTGAAAGTAGAGTTGATTAGACTAAGTCCTCACAAGAAAGAAGGTCAGAGATCATGTAATTCTTCCATTCCTGCAATAGCCAAAGGCTGAATGTAAGAAAATGATAGTTACAAAAGTAGGAATTATCTAGCAACTGCCAAAAACATTGCGTGTTTTTTCAAGAATAAAGACACCAAAGTTCACGATATTCCTAGAAGAAACAGGATTCTTCGGAGGGACGCAAAAAAAATGTCGGAGATTTTCGAAAAAACGTCGGACTTTTTCCAAAAAACGATGGACATTTTCGGAAAAACGATGGACATTTTCGGAAAAACGTCGGAGATTTTTATTCACAGCTTGGAGAAGGATGAAGAAAGGAGGGAGAAGAGGCAAAAGAAGAAAGAGACGAGGCAAAATAAAAAGGAACTTCCCCACCATCGTGTGGGGAAGTTTCAAGCAGAAAATAGGAGATTATCGAGCAGAATATAGTCATCAATAGATGCAACGCTTTAATAGCGCAACCAACGGAACATATCTTTCAGCGAAGGTTTCTTGCCATACATCAAGATGCCTACGCGATAAATCTTAGCGGCGACAAAGACCATGCCGATAGAAGTGCCGTAAAGTAAAGCAAGGCTGAGGAGTTCTTGCCACAAAGGTACACCGAAGGGGATGCGAATCATCATGACGATGGGAGAAGTGAGGGGGGAAGAGTGATGCCCAAAAGGCGAGCGGTCCATCTGTGTTGGAGGCACTGCCCATGGCAGCGTACATGCTGAAGAGCAACAACAAGATGATGGGCGACATGAACTGACTAGAATCTTCCTGACTATTGATAGCTGCACCTATCGCTGCGAAGATGGAGGCGAAGAAGAGGTAACCTCCGAGGAAATAGAGCACGAAGAGGAGGAGCATCTCGCCTAAAGGAAGACTGAAAATGGCAGAGAAGATCGCTGTTTCTCCTGATAACAAGGAAGCTGCATCGGTGGGTGCAGTGGGTGTTGCGCCACCCATGAAACTACTAGCGGCAGAAAGAATGATGCCCCCAAGGACACCCCAAAGCAACAATTGGGTGATGCCCACCAGCGCAACGCCGATAATCTTGCCCATCATGAGTTCAAAGGGACGAACGCTCGATACCATGATTTCCATGATGCGATTGGTTTCTCTTCCATCACACCTTGCATCACCATTCCTCCGTAGGTGAGGATGAAGATATAGATGATGAGGGTGAAAAAGAAACCAGCTGCTTTTGCCACTTCGGACGAAGAAGTGGCGGTTTCTCCCTTTGCATTCCACTTTGCTGTGGAGATTTCCACGTTGCTTCCCATATCACTGACGATGGTATCTAGTCCTGAGATGCCGTAGCGCGCTATTTTCTGTTCGCGCACCGCACTGTCTAAGAGATTGCTTACGTGATTATTCAAATCGCTCTGCACTTCTTTGTGGCTGAGCACCTCAAGCGCATTGCGATTGAGGCTCAGATCGGACTTGATGTGCACCACAGCTTCTATATCCTCTGGGAGATCGGTGAGTTTGGGCAGTGCTTTCTCGTGCACGAAGTGGAACTGCGGAGTGGATTGAAACAAAGAGTCGTAGAGATGACTCTCATCGACCACCATGACGGTGCGATTCTCTCCGCTCGAAATGCTGCCAGCCAGATGGGAACAAACACGAGGGCTACCATCAAAATGGGCATGAGGAGTGTGAGCAATAGGAAAGATTTGCGACGGATACGCGTGAGATATTCGCGCTGTATGATAAGAAATATCTTGTTCATAAGATAATGGAGCTTGAAAGTGGGAATGAAAACACCTAAATTATGCCCTTAATGAAGTAGAAAGGGGAAGGCTAGGCTTGCTGTGTTTGATTGCCAGTGAGGGCAGCCACGTCGTCGCCTACCGTGCGTAGGAAGATGTCGTTCATCGTGGGGAGGATTTCCGAGAAACTACGGATTTCCACCTCACTGGCTAGGTTTTGCACCAGGGCGGAATTGGAGAGGCCTTCTTGTTTTTTCAAGCGATAGGTGGTGAGTCCATGGTGTTCCACTTGCTCCAAGATGGAAAATAGTTCGGGATGCTCGGAGAGTTGCCCAGCAGTGGTGGTGAGGGAAAACTCGCCCGTGCGATGTTGCTCGCGAATCTCTCGCACACTGCCCTGCAAACGTACTTGTGAGCGGTGGATGAGTGCGATGTCGTCGCAAACTTCTTCGACACTTGCCATGTTGTGCGTGGAGAAAATGATGGTGGCTCCGCGATCGCGCAACTGCAACATTTCGTGTTTCAGCAACTCTGCATTGAGGGGATCGAAGCCCGAAAAGGGTTCGTCGAAGATCAACAACTTAGGTTCGTGCAAGACAGTGATGATAAACTGTATCTTTTGTTGCATCCCCTTGGAGAGTTCTTCGAGCTTCTTATTCCACCAAGGCATGATTTGGAATTTCTCAAACCACATTTCCAACCGCTGTTTGGCTTCGGCGTGAGAAAGTCCCTTGAGTTGTGCAAGATACAAGGCTTGTTCGCCCACTTTCATCTTACGATAAAGGCCGCGCTCTTCGGGAAGATAACCAATGTAAGCCACATCTTCTTGAGTGAGTGGCTTTCCGTCGAACACCACCTCGCCCGTGTCGGGGAGAGTGATGTGATTGATGATGCGAATGAGGGTGGTTTTGCCTGCCCCATTGGGACCTAAGAGCCCAAAGATGCGACCGCGTGGCACTTCGATGCTAACATTGTCCAACGCGGTGTGCGCTGCAAATCGCTTAGAAACCCCACGAACAGAGAGGAGATTAGACATATTAGAGGTTAGAAATTAGACGTTAGACGTTAGAGATTAGACATTAGACGTTAGAGGGTAGACGTTAGAGCATAGAGGTTAGAAGGTAGGAATTAGAAGGTAGGAATTAGAATGTAGTAGACACACGAAGATGGATGTACAATCTAATATCTAACGTCTAATCTCTAACGTCTAATCTCTAACGTCTAATCTCTAACGTCGATATCATGGTTCTGTTTCGCCTTCAATGTAATCTTCCAAGAAAAGATTTCACCATCGAAGACAGCGTAGGTGAAAAGGCTGATCCAGTCGCCAAGAATCACGACACGCGATGATTTTGACAACATCAAATCGTAGTCTATATGGCGATGTCCAAAGAGGAAGAAGTTGATGTCAGGATGATCTTTCAGATATTGTTTAGCAAAAAGAATGAGATGCTCCTTGTCCTCTCCCATAAATGGCGGTTCTTTGCCGTCTTCTCGCTTCAAACGACTGTGTTTCGCCCAGTTCAGTCCGAAACTTATGCCCCAACGTGGGTGAATCGCAGCAAAAAGTGCCTGCGCAATGGGATTATGAAAGAGTGCGCGCAAGAAACGGAAGCCACGACTGTCGTCGCCAATACCATCGCCATGGGCAAGGTAAAAGATTTTACCATATAACTCCACGGTGCACGCGGTCTTATGCAGCACTACTCCGCACTCTTCTACGAGATAATCCTTCATCCAAAGGTCATGATTGCCCGTAAAATAGTGTACTTCTACGCCAAGGTCGGTGAGTTCGGAGATTTTGCCCAAGAATCGGGTATAACCTTTAGGAACTACCGTCTTATATTCATGCCAAAAGTCGAACATATCGCCAAGCAGATACACGGCACCTGCCTTGTGTTTGATGCTATCGAGGAAGCGTACGAGACGACGTTCCTGCATGCGACGGCTTTGAATGGCGAGACTGCCAAGATGTGCATCGGAGAGGAAATAGATGGGTTTCATATAGACGTTAGACGTTAGACATTAGACGTTAGAGGGTATACGTTAGACATTAGAGTCTAGACCTTAGAGGCTAGATGTTAGAACGGAGAATCTAGGCAGAAAGACCGATAGAGGGCATTAAACTTCAATTGTTAACCATCAAATGGTGGGTATCCTGACATAAAGTGTCGGATTTTAGTATCTAGCAACTAGGAGTTTGGTGTTAGATCCTCGCTACTCTCTGAGGAGGGCTTAGGAGTATTGGGACGATAGGCCCGCAGTTCGTTAGGATTGAAGACGGCAGTAACATCGGGAAGACCAAGTTCTTCAGCAGAAAGTTTGCCCGTGTGGTACTGTCCTGCCGCACAGAGCGTCAGAAATCTCAGACGAGCATCACTCACCGCTGCGATGGTGCGCGCAATACTGCTGAGAGTGGCTCCCACCGTGAGGACATCGTCGAGGATGATCCAGCACTTGCCTTGCAGACGTTCGGGATGTTGCACCTCAAAGATGCCTTCTACATTGGCTTTTCGTTCGGTAGGCGCAAGCGTGGTCTGAGAAGGATTGTCCACCTTACGCACCAGAATGTCTGTCACAATGGGAAGTCCCGTGATGGCGGACACACCCCGCGCGAGGAGTTCACTCTGATTATAGCCGCGCTTAGCCATTCTTTGTCGAGACAATGGCACAGGAATGATGCCGGCTACGCCCTCAAAGAAGTCTGTGTCACGGAGTTCAGTCGCCATAGCTCGTCCAAAACTTTGTGCTAGTGCCGTGCGCCTTTGATATTTGAAGCCATGCACAGCTTGCGCCACGGCATATTCTGGCTTATACCACATGAAAGCACTCACGCGCTCTACGTTAGGTTCGCCCAAAATACCCGTTCTAACACATTGCCCTTGCGGCCTTTGAGGTGGGTATAGGGAAGTTTGAACCAGCATTGTGGGCAAAGTCCGTTGCCATAAAGGGTTTTACCACAAATGGCGCAGCAGGAACCCGTGAGCTGTGCCCATGCGATTTGAAGTACGTCGCGGAGGGGCTGCCATACGTTGGTATTTTTCTGCTGCGCCATTGTGTGTCAATGATTAGTATTCTCCCAACATCTCAAAGAACATTGCCTTATGTACTCATAGTCTGTAGGCTATGAAGACTACAATGTCCCGTGATGTAGAAAAGAAAAGGGAACGGACTAGAGGAAACCGAGGTCGAGCTTGGCTTCTTCGCTCATCATTTCGCGGTCCCACTCTGGTTCAAAAACAAGATTGACACGAACATCCTTCACACCTGGCACACCTGCGCTCTTGATGCGCACATCCTCCATGATGAAATCTGCGGCAGGACAGTTGGGAGCTGTGAGAGTCATCTCAATTTCTAGGAGACCATCTTCGGCAAGATCGATATTGTAGATCAAACCAAGGTTATAAATATCTACAGGAATCTCAGGGTCGTAGACGGTCTTGAGGACTTCCACGATTTGTTCTTCGATTTTCAATTTTTCTTCTGGAGTCATGTTTGTTGTTTATTGCGTTGTTTGAAAGAATAGTTCAAAAGGAGTTGTGCCAAATCATAAACGATTCTGGTCGGCATAACTATAATACTGCGTGTCGGCTAGGATGATGTGGTCGATAAACCGCAAATCCACTTCCCGACAAGCGCGTTTGAGCTGCTGAGTTATTGCATCATCCGCTGCAGAAGGTTCGGGATAGCCCGAAGGATGATTGTGACACAGGGCGATATGTACAGCATTGCTCACCAAAGCCTCGCGGAGAATGACACGAATGTCAATCGTGGTGCCATCAATGCCGCCACGTGCCACCATGACACTACGGATGAAGCGGAGATTATGATTGAGCAAAAGCACGTGCGCTTCCTCAATGGGGAGATCATGTAGCTTTTCGTAGAAGAAACGATAGAGCTTTTCGGAACAGTTAAACTGTTCTTCTTGCAGCCCCTCGGCACCTCTGCGCGCTCCCAACTCACAAGCCGCCAAGATGGTCACAGCTTTGGCTGGTCCAATGCCGTGATAGGCGCAGAGTTCTTCGATGCTTCGTTTGCCCAATGTGGTGAGTTGTCCATTGCAGTCGGAGAGGATGCGTTGCATCAAGGTGACTGCGTTCTCCTTGTCATTACCACTTCCCACAAGAATCGCCAAGAGTTCTGCTGCGCTGAGGGAACTTCCGCCAGAAGTCATGAACTTCTCTCGAGGGCGGTCGTTGATGTCCAACTCAGTGATGGACTTTTTCTGAGGTTGCAGCGTAGGTGCAGAAGGTTCAAGGAGTTTCATAGTGGGAAAGATCGGAAGGGAATGCGGTGTCTCTCGGTGCGCTACCTGCTACGCTGGGATTGCCTTGCAGTGACACCGTGACTAATATCTGATTTACAGCAGAAATGCAGAATACTTCTACTGATAGAAGGTTTGAGAGAAGGCCTCAAATTCGCCCTCCCCTCGCACATTGCATCGCCACCATGCGGAGAGATATCCGGTGCCGTAGCCCGTGAGCTGCACGAAAGCCGCAGCGATAGCAGTAATGCCCACAGCGAGCGAACGAGATTGCCGAGTGGCATCGACACCAATCAGAAGGGCGAAGAGCAACAAGGGACTGAGGCTCACGAGTGTCCCTATTTCGCAGCCAAAACACAGAGATAAGAGCGCGAGCACAAGAAGAAAGGCTACGCCTAAAGTGAAGACGGCTGGCAAAAGATGGACAAGTTTGTGAGTACCAGGGTGACGATGGGAAAGATGTATGCGAGCGATGCCACTATTGTGCACTTGTTTGAAAAACTTCTTCAAGTCAGTGCGACGTTTATGATAGACCCACGCTTCGGGAAATAGGCGACAACGATAGCCACTCTTGAAGATGCGGGTGGAGAAATCAATGTCTTCGCCAAAACGCATAGCTGAAAATCCTTCCAAGGCTTGGTAAACTTCGCGGCGCACTCCCATGTTGAAGGAGCGTGGATAGAACTTATCCAACTTAGCTTTGCCCCCTCTGATGCCTCCCGTGGTGAAAAAAGAAGTCATGGCGTAGTTAATCGCCTTCTGCGTGGTAGAGAACGACTCGTGTGCTCGGTCAGGACCACCAAAGGCATCGCAGGGATTAGCTGCAAGTTCGGCATCAATCGCTGCAAAATAGCCTTCAGGCAGCACGACATCACTGTCGAGAATGATGACATATTCGCCATTGGCGCGCTCCACTCCGTAGTTTCGGGTCTGCCCCGGTCCACTATTGGGCTTGTCGTAGTAGTGCACGGCAAGTTTGTCGGCATATCGTTCCACAACATCGCGACAAGGCACGCTACTTCCATCCTCAACGATGATGACTTCAAAGTCGCGCTGAGTCTGATGGGTGAGACTTTCCAAGAGTTCTTCGCACTCACTGGGGCGATTGTACACAGGAACGATGACAGAATACTTCATTTTTCAGGAGGTTATATATGTGCAAATGTACAAAAAACTCGGGATAATGCCAAGAGAAATGCAAAGGACACTATAAAATATCCGCTCTTCCCCTAATAAACATAGGAGAAGAGCGGAATTCCTTGAAGCAATCGCGAAAAACACGAGGCTAGTGGAGCATGGCACTTTGGTTTATGTGCTGGACTATCGCCTAGCTGCCCCCTTGAACATAGCCACTTTGTTCTTATCACATAACCTCGTATCTACTAGGAAATGCCTGAGTGTGGCTAGTCCTTATAGATTTCTTTCTTCGCGGCTGCGAGGGTGTTTTGCATCAACATGCAGATGGTCATCGGACCTACGCCACCGGGCACGGGAGTAATGGCAGAAGCAACTTCGGAAACTGTAGTAAAATCGACATCACCCGAGAGGCGATAGCCAGTCTTGCGCGAAGCATCTGGCACACGTGTCGTACCTACGTCGATGACCACGGCACCAGGTTTCACCATGTCGGCAGTGACAAATCCAGGTTGCCCGAGAGCAGCGATGAGAATGTCGGCTGAGCGGCACTCCTCTGCGATGTTTTGCGTGCGCGAATGCACACAAGTCACTGTGCTGTCGGCACCTTCTTTCTGGAGCATCAGTTGCACCATGGGTTTTCCTACAATGTTGCTACGTCCCATCACCACGCACTTCTTGCCTTTCGTGGCGATGTTGTAGCGGCGCAACAAGGTGAGGATACCTAAAGGCGTAGCGCTGATGAAGGCTGGCAGACCAATCGCCATGCGCCCTACGTTGATAGGATGAAAACCATCGACATCCTTGCGCGGGTCTATGGCTTCGATGACGCGCTGTTCGTTGATGTGGCGAGGAAGCGGGAGTTGCACGATAAAGCCGTCAATCTTTTCATCTTGATTGAGCTGATGGATGCGCTGGAGCAATTCGGCTTCGGTGACATCATCTTCGTAGCGAATGAGGGTGGAGTCGAAACCACATGCTTCACAAGCCAAGACTTTGTTGCGGACATACGTTTCACTTCCGCCATCGTGTCCCACAAGTATGGCAGCAAGATGGGGAGGGCGATGACCTTCGGCAGTGAGTTGCTGCACCTCTTGGGCTATTTCTGCTTTGATTTGTGTGGCAAGTGCTTTGCCGTCAATGAGAGTGGCTGGCATAAAGAACGAGGTTTTAGGATGAAACTAAACCGATAACAGGTTGAATAATCAGAAGATTTCGTCGCATCTCTCGGAGGGCATAAGACAAACATCGGAGATTTCTCAAAAAACGTGGGAGATTTTCTGAAAAACGTGGGAGATTTTTTTTGGAAAAGTCGAAGAGTGCTCCACGAAATCTTAGATAGTCGAGATAGAAAGTAACGAGAAAGGACTAGTCCCAGCGACACTTGCTATGGTGCAACTCGGACTAGTCCTTTGAATATCAATTAGAATTTGGGCATACCTGGCAAACCTTTGGGCATACGGCTCATCATTTGGCGCATACCTCCTCCGCTCACCATCTTCATCATCTTGCGAGTTTGGTCAAACTGCTTAATAAGACGGTTGACATCTTGCACAGTTTTACCTGATCCCTTGGCGATGCGCTCTTTACGACTGCCATTGAGCACTTCGGGATGTTGGCGTTCGTAGGGTGTCATCGACAAGATAATCGCCTCCACTCCGAGAATGGCGCGGTCGTCCACTTCGACATCTTTGATTGCCTTGCCCACACCTGGAATCATCGCAGCCAAGTCTTTGATGTTGCCCATCTTCTTGATTTGCTGCAACTGTGCGAGGAAGTCGTTGAAGTCAAACTGGTTCTTCTGGATTTTTCTCTGAAGTTTACGAGCCTCTTCTTCGTCGTATTGCTCTTGCGCACGCTCCACGAGGGAAACAATGTCACCCATACCGAGGATGCGGTCTGCCATTCGTGAGGGGTGGAATACGTCGAGGGCTTCCATCTTCTCGCCAGTACCGACGAACTTGATGGGCTTATTCACTACAGAACGGATAGAAAGTGCAGCACCACCGCGAGTGTCACCATCGAGCTTGGTGAGCACCACACCATCAAAGTCCAAACGGCTGTTGAACTCCTTGGCGGTGTTCACGGCGTCTTGTCCGGTCATGGCATCGACCACAAACAAGGTTTCGTCAGGGTTTGTAGCTTCTTTAACCGCTGCAATCTCGTTCATCAGTGCTTCATCTATCGCCAAACGACCAGCGGTGTCCACGATAACCGTGTCATAGCTCTTAGCTTTCGCCTCTTGGATGGCAGCAAGCGCAATTTTTACGGGATCTTTTTCCTCCAAGTTCAGATAAATAGGCACATCAATCTGCTCTGCCAACACGCGCAACTGCTCGATTGCAGCAGGACGGTAGGTGTCGCAGGCTGCCAACAACGGACGGCGGTTCTTCTTTGTCTTCAAGAAAAGGGCGAGTTTACCAGAAAGTGTGGTTTTACCTGCACCATTCAAACCTGCCATAAGGATGACACTGGGGCGATGCTCCAACTTGAGGTCGGTACTTTCGCCACCCATCAATGTAGCCAACTCATCGTGTACAATTTTCACCATAAGTTGCGAAGGCTTCACAGCCGTGAGCACGTTTTGTCCAAGGGCTTTTTGCTTCACCGTGTCGGTGAATGTCTTAGCCACCTTGTAGTTTACGTCGGCATCAAGGAGAGCGCGGCGCACATCCTTGAGGGTTTCTGCTACGTTGATTTCGGTGATTTTGCCCTCACCTTTGAGTATTTTGAAGGAGCGTTCGAGTCTTTCGCTGAGATTATCAAACATGTATGTGGAGTCTTATGGAGATGTATCTATAGATAATGCGTTGTCGCATAGGATTCTTCGTGCAAATATACGAAAAGTTTTTGAGAAATTGGCGGATTCTTCGCGACAGAATGTTAGACCACTCGGGAATGCTGCCCCAACCGTGCGACATATTCTGATAGATTCTCAACAGATTCCTATACACAAATCTGCATCTTCCTATATACTATTCGACATTCTCCATATATATAATAGGAGTGTTGGAGCACGATGTGGGCTGAGTTTGCATTTTATCTCCGCCAGCTTGCTGTGAACAAACAAATATACCCTCGCTCGTCTCACGACGCACGAGGGTAAGGAGATATAGAAAACCTATTAACTATGTCGAATAAACTCGTGCCCTATGGTGAGAAGAGTACTCAACCATCGGATAACTCCGTGAGTCCCTCTCCCTTTTGGGGCATGAATATTGTGCTTTAGAAAGTGAGTTCTACCCCAAGACCAAAGACTTGGTTGGTACGAGTGAACGTATCAGAACCTTTGACCGCACCAGATTCTACCAACTGAAGGGCACGATCTGCGCCTTCTGCCAAACCAATGATGTTAGCAACGTTGTTGTAGTTTTGAGAAACCTTGTTGTAGGTATCGTAGAAAGTCTTGAAATATCCAGCGTTCACCTTAACTTTCTCGTTCACTTGGTAGCCAACACCCAAGCCGAGGCTGGTGGAGTTGGTAGTAAACGTGAGGTCATTCATGTATTCATTGGTGTTAGGATAGACCGTACGCTGAACACCTGCGCTAATTTCCCACTTCTTTGTCAAATCATATTCTGCGCCAAAGAGATATTCTTTGGTGCCCCCCTTGAGAAGCTCGTTGCGATATGCGCCTTTCACGCCAGACTTCGCCTGCTTGTCGAAATATTGGTGGTAGCCCAAGTTGAGACGAAGGCCTTCAATGGGGCGAACTTGTGCACCAACGGTGAGCAATGCTGGAATGTCGCTACGCACTTGAGCGCCATCGCGATAAGCAGCAAGAGCAGTAAGGTTCTCAGCACTTTGACTATTTGCCGACTCATTCTCGAAAGCGATGCGTGTGCGGAACTCATATTTAGCAGAAGCATCAAAGTATTGGCTGTGGAAATGCACACCAACGATGGGAGCAAAGCCAAAAGCGCTCTGGTCTGTATTAAGAGTCACGTCTTGTGTTGCAGCAGCGAGTACGCTCAACTGACGAAGACGGGGTGCTAAAGTAGGATTTACGGCTACAGCAGGCTGAAGTGCCTTAGCAGTCTGTGCGAAGAAAGCAGGAGCAGACACAAAGTTATTGCCACTTCCTGGATTGATTTGGATGTTCTTCAGATATCCGTAGTAATGTGCTGTGGCATACACGCCACGAACTCCGCCATATACAGAGAAATTGTCGTTGATGCGATAGCTCGTTCCGAGAGTAGTACCGAAATAGTACTGCTTTCCGTGCATGTAAGCGTCAACTTTATACTTGTTGAAGCCGAGAGCAGGCATCACAGCTGCCATGCGCTGACCCACCAGTCCGAGAAGTGCAACTTGACTCTCGAAAGAACCCATGCCTTGCTCGAACTCTGCTTTACCACCACCGCCAACGAGGGCAAAATTAAATTGAAATGCCCAGCGGTCCTTCACCCAAGCAGCTTGCAGGGATGGGATGATGGGGGCAGAAGCTGTGGCTTTGAAGAGCTTTGTGTCGCTTGTGTTGTTAGCACCAAAGGCAAAGGGCGCAAACTGTGACGTAACTTCGCGAGTTTGGAAGGCAGATTGCCAGTTGACCCCTACGTGGAATCCTTGTTTCAAAAAGGAGACACCAGCAGGATTGGAGTAAACACCATTGAGGTTAATCGCTGCGTCCTGTGCTGGGTTGCGCAAGAAAGCCACACTTTGATTGGTGTTTGTGAGATATCCTCCCGCAGTAGCGGTCAAAGCTGCACCCAAAAGGGCTACAGACAACACGATTTTTTTCATATACTTCCGTTCGATTGGTTGATTTCCGACAAAGGAAAGCCTTCTTTTGCACAACTCCAAGAGAAATGTGCAGAATTCTTGTATATTTCGCGAAGTAATCTTCAATTTGCTACCTAGAAATAGCAAGAAACGAGTATATCACGCCTTCACCCTCACAGAAGAATCGAACAAACCATCGGTAAGAAAGTAACAACTTCTTCGTCTTTTTCAACAGATATCGCACGAAAAACGCTGCATCGTCAGCAAGACAATGCAGCGTTATGGATAGAACTCGAATCATAAATTCAGGATTTCGAGAAAAATATAGGACGGTTGCGCAAGAATAACCCTACTCTACCCCAAAATGTCTTATGAACTAAGTAGAAAAACACAACATAGGCGCAAAGTATCCCCTACAAAACTCCGAAAAACACAATTTTTTCAAGAAAAATAGGGGGAAATTCACGAGAAACCAACCGCATATTTAATATGAGAACACCAAAGAAGCCCACAAGAAAATGGAGATTCCACAAAAGACCAACTAAGCCTCTCTCCTAAACCTTGCGTAGCGACTGTTACACTCCTCGGTCAATCCTCTGTGGAACAATTGAGTTCTTGGCGCACAGATTCGTATTGTTGGAGCAATTTTTTGTATTTACTGTCCTTCAACTCGCTTTGCACCTTCTCATAAGCCTTTTGCCAGTCAGTGTCTAAGGAGAAAGGGGTCACTTGGTTCTCATCGGGGAAAACAAACTTCAGCGTAACTCGCTCATTACTATCATAGAAACAAGGCGTACTCAAAGAGATGTCTCGGAAAATCAAGCGCAAAATCTCATGATCCTCGCTCGAAAGGGTGTCATTCACAAAACTTACATAGTAAAGACTCAGAAAGTCTGTCATGCTAAAGGCTTGCAAGTCGAGCCAACGTCGGTTGATTCGGGCGGTATCTCGACTGACTTGCTGCTTCTCTTGGAGATAGAGCAACGCCGCTTCTTGAAACAAGGCAAACTGTACGGACACATAAGTGGCACGACCGCTTCGGAGCGTACGTTGTGCGCACTCCAACTCTAGTTCAAACACAGAATCTCTCCTCGCAACTGCGGGGAGTGTCAGCAACACTAACAAGAGTAAGAGTAGTTTCTTCATGATCAAAAGAAATTATGAGCTAGAATTGAATGGGCATATTGCGAGAGAGTAGGCCCATCTCCTGCCACGATTAGGGAGAGTAGTCGGAGCTATCACCCCTACCCTTCCTATGAATCAAGGGCTATTCTCCGAACTTTGTAGCAGATTTCTTGTAAGAATGCCATCCCCAATAGGCAGGTGTAATGCCCCATCAAGGTTGCAACGCTTTCAAACCTCGGATGAAGCGCTATAACCAAGGACGGAGCGCCGACGAATCAAGGAAGTGGCACTCTCACACCTAGGATAGCTTACTCACAAATTCAGGAGCGGATGCGGTGCCCATTTTGTTTAACGAAATCGTCCCACGAAGCAGACTTGCCGGAAGTAGGAGTTTTCTTAGCTTTTGTCAGCAAGGGAATCTTGCCCTTCACACCGTGCGTGCAGGTATTAATGAAGTGGCAGTAAGCCGCAGCGAGTGCATCGGTGGCATCCAGGTAAGGCAACATACGCTCATCGGAGATTTTGAAGGTGCGCTGCATGATACTCGCCACCTGCTCCTTAGAGGCAGCACCATTGCCCGCTATCGCCTGCTTAATCTGCATAGGAGCATATTCGTGAATTGGGATTTGTCGGGCTATCGCAGCGGCAATCACCACCCCTTGTGCGCGCCCGAGTTTGAGCATAGACTGCACATTCTTGCCGAAGAAAGGCGCTTCGATGGCTAACTCATCGGGATGGAAGGCATCAATCACGCCCATCACACGCTCATAAATGCGACCGAGCTTCAGATACACGTCGGAGACCTTGCGCAAATCTATGACACCCATGGCGAGCATTTGAGTTTCCTTGCCCGTCACAACCATAATTCCATAGCCCAATACGTTGGTACCGGGGTCAATGCCCAAGATAATTCTATCGTGCTGCGTGGGAGTTGCCTTATTCATAGAGCAAAAGTACATCTTTAACGACAAAACTAGAAGAAATCACTATTAAAGATTACTATTCCGCGCATTTTCTTACCATATCCCACGGATAAGTGTTATATTTGCACTCATATTTCATTGAATAAAATCGGAACATCATGATTAAAAGACTCTTTTCTACGCTTGTGTGCGGCCTTGTTTTAGGCGTTACCACCGTAGCTGCACAAGCTGTCATCACCTTCAAGACTACAGAACATAACTTTGGTAAGTTCAATGAAAACAAGGAACAAACCTATGTTTTCAAATTTAAGAACACAGGTGACAAACCTCTCGTCATCGAACAAGCCGTTGCTTCTTGCGGTTGCACCGTTCCCACCTACACTCAAGCGCCTATCGCTCCCGGTAAAAGCGGAGAAATCAAAGTGGTCTACAACGGAAAAGGCAAGTATGCTGGCGAGTTCAAGAAGCTAATTACCATCCGTTCTAACGCAAGCAACGAATTGGTGCGCCTCTACATCATGGGCAACATGGAAGCTGCTAAGCCTAGCAACTAAAAACGCTCAACGAAACCCTTAGCTCTCTCGGATTTTCCACCTTTAGGTCCCCCACACTATGATCTCACATCAACATCTTGTCATCATGGCAGGCGGCATTGGTAGCCGCTTTTGGCCGATGAGTAGTGTAGAACATCCCAAGCAGTTTCTCGACATCTTGGGATGCGGGCGCACCATGCTCCAGCTCACTGTAGATCGCTTTGAGGGCATCGTGCCAGCCTCCAACATTTGGGTGGTCACTTCCGAGCACTATGCCGACATCGTGCGCGAACAGTTGCCCGATGTCCCAGCCGACAACGTGCTTCTCGAGCCCTGCATGCGTGGTACTGCGCCTTGCATCTGCTATGCTTCGTGGAAAATCAAAAAGCGCGACCCTCGTGCTACCATCGTTGTCGCACCTTCCGACCATAATGTCAAAGACGTCGCCTCATTTTCCCAATGTATTGGCGAATGTCTCGAGTTTGCAGCCGAAACAGACGCCATAGTCACCATCGGCATCAAGCCCCATTGTCCCTACACGGGCTATGGTTACATCAAAGCCGACCTAGCTTATTCCTCGTCGCGCAAACGAAACATCTACGCTGTCGATGGATTTAAGGAGAAACCTGAGTTGGCAGTGGCACAACAATACGTGTCGCAGCCCAACTACTTCTGGAATGCAGGCATTTTCGTGTGGAGTGTGACCACCATCGTCAATGCTTTTCGCGTGTATGCGCCCAAAATCTCCAGCATCTTCGAAGGTTTGCTCCCTTATTACGACACGCCCGATGAGAAAACTAAGATAGCCGAACAATTCCCGCTGAGCGAGAATATATCTGTGGACTATGCCATCATGGAGCATGCCGAGGATGTGTTCGTACGTCCTGCAGATTTGGGGTGGAGCGACCTAGGTTCCTGGAGTTCTCTCCACGATGAATTGCCACATGATGCCTATAATAATGCCGTTGTAGGCGAAGGCGTCAAACTCTTTGAGAGTAATAACTGCATGATCCACGTTGCCCCTGGCAGAAAAGTCATCGTTCAGGGACTAGAAGGCTATATTGTGGTCGAAAAAGAAGGAGCTTTGCTCATTTGCAAAATGAGTGAAGAACAGCGCATTGGGCTTTCCAAAAGAGCTAATCTCAACATTTCAGCACTTCTTCCCAAGTCATTGGAGAAGAAGTGCCTGTTTTTTTTATTTACCCTACCTCGCTTCATGGGTAAAATCTCCCTTAAGTTATTCACATGAATCCATCTCGCATCGCTTGTTCTATCGCAGCTCTTGTCAGCGCTGCAGCAGCTCAAGCACAAACCTCCAAACCCAATGTCATAGTCATCATGACCGACGATGTGGGCTATGGTGACTTCTCCTGCTATGGTGCCACTCGCGTGCACACGCCTCACATAGACCAGCTCGCAGCCCGCGGCACTCGCTTCACCGATGCCCACGCTTCAGCCTCCACCAGCACCCCTTCTCGCTATGCCTTCCTCACTGGCGAATATCCCTTTCGCAGACCTGGCACTGACGTAGCGGCTGGTAATGCAGGAATGATCATCAAACCTGAGCAATTCACCCTTGCCGACCTCTTCAAACGCGCAGGATATGCCACGGCAGCCATAGGAAAATGGCATTTAGGCTTGGGAAGCAAGACAGCGGAACAAGACTGGAACGGACGTCTCGACCAAACTCCTGCTGATTTGGGCTTTGATTACAGTTGCATCATGGCAGCAACAGCCGATCGCGTCCCATGTGTATTCATTGAAAACGACCAAGTCAAAAATTATGACCCATCCTCGCCCATAGAAGTCAGCTACCGTAAGAACTTTGAAGGCGAACCTACCGGAAATCAAATCCAGAACTTCTGCAACTTCAGCCTTCCCATGGGCACGACATGAGCATTGTCAATGGCATTTCTCGCATTGGCTATATGAAAGGAGGCGGAAAGGCTCTGTGGAAAGACGAGAACATCGCCGACTCCATCGCTGCTTATGCCATCAACTGGATAGAAGACCGTGTGAATATGGCTAAGAAGTCCCCACATTGTCGAAAGGGAGAATGCGACCACACTAGACGCAGTGAAACAAATCTCCCTTTCTTTATGTATCTCTGCACCAACGACGTACATGTGCCACGATGGCCACATCCACGCTTCGCAGGAAAGAGCCCCATGGGTTCGAGAGGCGACGCCATTCTTCAACTCGACTGGACCGTAGGTCAAATCACCGCAGCGCTCCAGCGCATGGGTATCGCCGACAACACGCTCATTATCCTCACTAGCGACAATGGTCCTGTCTTAGATGACGGCTATGCAGATCAAGCAGAGGAGTTGGCAGGCGACCACCGTCCTTCAGGGCATTGGCGCGGTGGGAAGTACAGCGCTTTTGAAGCCGGAAGTGCCGTTCCATTCATCGTAAGTTGGCCCGCGGGAAAAGTGCCTCAAGGCAAAACAAGCCGAGCTTTGGTGAGTCAAATCGATGCTGTGCGCTCGCTCGCCGCCGTGGTAGGAGAGCAACTCTCAGACACCCTGGCAGTGGACAGCCGCGATCAACACCGCACCTGGCTTGGACAATCCAACAAATCTCGCAACTACGTGCTTTCCATGGCGTATAATCGTTCGGTGTCTATCCGCACTCCTCAGTGGAAATACATCGTTCCCATGACAGGTCCTGCCATGGTGCCCTGGGGACCACACATCGAAACGGGCTTCTCTGCCGGTGCGCAGCTCTACAACATGCGAAGCGCCCAAGGTGAAACCGACAATGTAGCTGACAAGCATCAGAAGGTGGTGCAACAACTCAACGCACAACTTAAGAAGGAATTGGAAGCTCCTCAACGATAATCTGAGCAGCCCCACTCTTCTTTCTCATCCCTTCCCACTGGCTGGAGGAGAAACTCATCGGTGGAACGCTAGAAATCCTAGTGTTCCACCGATTTTTTATCCCAAATCGGTCATTAGATTCTGAACAGATTTTATTTGATTATTGAGCAGTTTATTCCTCGTTTGCTCGATGGCGTAGCGCACTAGGTCGAGAACAAACGAGGAACAAGAAGCCAACAAGAAAAAGAAAGATGACAGGAAGTAATCTTTTCCACTATCAGTAACACTTTGACGGTCTAATAACCGATTGGGGTTTATTTCATCCTATCTGATGTTTCAGCAGTAAATTTAGAAAACTCACTCCACCCAAATATGAAGAACTCGGGGACTACTCGCAGGTATTTTTACCTTGCAAAGCGTGTTTTTCGCATCACCTCCCACTGCATTTGGGCAGTTCTCTCAAATTATCTATCCTCTCTTTTGCCATTCTTTTCCCTTTCTCATAAGAAGAATTTCCGTTGTCGCAAAACACAACCTCAATCCACTCTCACTTCACCACATTATCAACTCATTTTTAAGTCTTTACAACGACGTTTCAACGGGTAAATCTCCCATAAAAGAAACAATCGCTCAGAGTATCTCCCCAAAATGTCGGAGGTTTCGGAAAAAACGTCGGAGATTTTCCGAAAAACGTTGGACTTTTTCCGAAAAACGTTGGACTTTTTTCCAAAAACGTGGGAGTTTTTTTTCTCGACAGTCCGACCTTCTTATCTACACTCTCGTTGACGCTTGTCATAAAACACCAAAAAGGCAGAGTTTTCTCCTAAATATAAGAAAACTCTGCCTTCAATTTGATTGACATTCAGCAGTGTTCAGGGCACAATGAAGCTCGTGTTTGAGGTGCTATCACCTTATACAAGCCCGTTTGTGCAGCTTACACTACTTGTAATTGCAGCTGTTGCCCAGTGGCCTACTCCACCTTCTTCTTCAAACTCACGATAAGCTCGTCGAGCAAGGGGAGGATTTCAGAGATAGACTGCTCTTGCACGCCATTGTTGCACAGGAGTTCGAGCATACAGTTGGGGATGTTCACCGATTGCTCGCGGAGTGCGTGGCCATGCTCCGTGAGTGCCACAATTGTCTGGCGAGTGTCCACCTTTCCTTTGGTGCGCGTTACGATGCCTTCGCGCTCCATGCGCTGAATCAAGGGAGTTACCGTGTTGGTTTCCAAAGCTAACTTCTTGGCTATGTCGTTTACGGGCAAGGAATCCGTTTCCCAAAGCACCATCAAAACGAGGTATTGAGGATAAGTCACGCCCAACTTGTCGAGGTGTGGGCGATATGCCTGCGTGATCAAACGACTTGCCGCATAAAGTCGGAAGCAGAGCTGGTTGTCAAGTTTGAGTTTATCGTAATTCATGAGTGTAGCTTTCAAACTAATGTAGGGGATTCCGTATTGCAACTGCTGAGATTCCACCTCTCTCTCTGGGCACAATGAGGTTAGGAACGGGCTATTGCTGCGTCATTTCTCAGGTTGTCGAACACGAAAAAGGACGATTTTGCCTAGGCTCAGCGTGGGTGATTTACCGCTTTGCGCAAGCCCTAGGCTAAACCTCAGAAGCGGGAGGCATTGAAACGGAAGAAGCCGACACGGAAAATCTGTGTTCCGTGCCGGTCTTATGGAGTATATTGGCGGACAGTGACTTAGAAGAGTTTTTCAATCTGCTTCTCAATGTCCTTAATGTCGTGTGTGGGCTCGAAGCGTGCCACTACCTTTCCTTCGCGATCAACGAGGAATTTGGTGAAATTCCACTTCACATCGCTAGATTCGCGCCAGCCAGGAATATTTTTGTCCAGAAGACCTTCGAGGATGGGGGTAAGTTTGTGGTCTTTGTCAAAGCCCTTGAAGGGTTGTTCAGACTTGAGCCAAGTGTAGAGGGGAAGTTCGTTCTCACCATTCACCTCAGCTTTGCGGAATTGTGGGAAGTCTACACCAAACTTCAAAGAGCAGAATTCGCTGATTTCAGCATCGCTACCAGGAGCTTGACCTCCAAATTGGTTGCAAGGCACATCGAGAATTTCAAGACCTTGAGCTTTGTGGGCGCGATAGAGGGCTTCAAGCTCATCATATTGGGGCGTGAAACCACATTCTGTGGCAGAATTCACAATGAGCAAAACCTTTCCTTTGTACTCTTCAAGGCTTACTTCTTGACCTTTCTTGTCGGTCAACTTGAAATCATATACTGTTGCCATAGTTTTTTGCTTGTTTTGACGCTGGTCATCCCAGAAAAATGTACGTTCCATCGTGTTCTGTGCTGGAAGACTAGGAGAGGGAATGGCTACCATGTCGTTGTGTTGAATAGATATTGTTATAGTCTATGTCCGAGGGATGGCTTGTTCTGAGAGCACACTCGGAATGTTTGTACTGCAAAGATACGATTTTCCCCATCTGTCGCAAGCGATAGTCGAAAAAATATCGCAGTTGTTTTACACTTTTTGGGATTGGCAAAGATAAAAGCCCGTGTTTTTTAAGCATATCACGTAAAGAGTCGCGCGTAGAACTCGGCTTTTTTCTCCAACTTCAAGGGATAGGCACGCGAGCTACTCGGCATGCGCCAAAAGATGATGTCGCGCCCCAAACTGTGCTGTGCCTGAGGACAAAGCACAGATTCGCCAATCTTGGGCAAATGCTCCACTCCCAGTGTGCGACACAGCGTTTCGCCTGCCAAACCACCAGTAGTAATGATATTATTGCAGGAGGGCATGGCGGCAAGAAGGGAGGCTATGTCGGTGGGCTCCACAATCTCCAAAAAAGCGTCGGAGGCATTGCCCTTCAGACGCCCTCACTTTCGTAGCGGTGTCGTAGAATGCAAAACCTTTGTCGCAAGCGAAGGCTTCAATGGCAGCTTGATCAAAGCGCTTTTTCGCCCTTTACCACAAAATGCTCACGGTCGTCGAAAAAAATAGATATCCCATGATGCGCCAAAAAAATCATTGATGAAATTGGGGTAAAAGAAGAGCATACTCCAGCGCGCTTGCGGAGGAGGAAAGCTGCCGAGGAAGAGCCACTTTGCATTTTCGGGAAGAAAAGGTTGGAGAGGGTGTGTTTCGATGGGGAGTTCGGACATCGTTATTGCAAAAAAAGGAGAAGTTACCAATAAGGAGCGAGAAAATCAGCCACACGCTGCGTGTATTTGTTGCGATGTTTGAGATAACTCGCTGCGTGTTCCGCTTGCGGTGCAATCCAAAGCGACTTCGGTTGCGGTTTGGCAGCATAAACGCGATAGACCATCGCTGTAGGCACAAACGTGTCTTTGTCGCCATGGATGAAAAGCATGGGTTGTCGACAGCGACGCACCGCCTCTTCTGCATCGGCTTCGCGGAAACTCCAACCGTAGTGCCATTTGCTCAGCGCGCTAGTGACGTGCATCACGGGAAAGACTGGCAGATGATAGCGCTTTTTCAGCTCACTTGAAAAGATGTCCCACACAGAGGTGTAGCCACAATCTTCGACATAGGCACAAATGGGTGGGAGACTATCTGTGCCACTAAGCATCATGGTGGTGGCGGCTCCCATGGAGATGCCGTGCACCACGAGATGGGGGGCATTTATCATCGTGTTTCGCGACGATTCCTTCGCAGCAACTTGCGCGGACGTGTCTTTCTGCAGCACGTTTGCAAAAATATTCGAAGCGGTCCACACCCATTGTCGCACGTCTAATCGGTCGTTCCATCCCATACCGATGCTTTCACCAGCCGTTTTTCCATGATAACGCAAATCGGGCATCAACACATTTGCGCCCAAATCGTGATGATAGAGATAAGCAATATGAAGCATTCGCAAAGCCGCATCTTGATAACCATGCACCAATACAGCCACTCGCTTTGTGGGCATCGCTGCACGAATGTAATAACCATGGAGTTTCGCGCCATCAGCTGCGACAATAGTAGTGTCGTGCAGGGCGTGATGTGCCTGCAAACTATCATACCACGGCTGAATGTGCGGATAATTGCGACACATTCTTTCGAGAGTGGCGATAGAATCTCTGTAAACACTGGGAGTGGGATGCAAAGCGGTGGTCAACATAAACTCACCGATGCTCCACAAGACGCTAAAACTAAGAGGAGAATCGCCACAACCCATCGCCACAATCGCTTTTTGAGCGAAGCATTCGGCCGTGGAGGCGTAGAAGATGTAAGAAATGAGTTGGAATGGTTCATGTCAGCTTCGAAACTTTCTCAGAGAAACAATAAAGCTTCTCCCTCTCCTGAAAAGTGTTTTCAAGAGAGGGAGAAGAGGATTCACCTATCACAAACAGTAACAACGTAGATGGGCACAATCATGCCGCATCATCGTCAAGAAATGTGGTGAGAGGCTAGGAATGCGGTCGGCAAGAATTACTTGCGCTTGAGGTCGTACTTCAAGCCAGAAGCTGCAGGTGCAAGAGTAGAGTCAGCAGATGCAGAGAGAACGCTGTCGCCGTTGATAGCGAAGAAACGTACGTCATTTTCAGAAATAGTGAGCTTATAACCCTTCTTGTCGCCAGAAGCTACCTCAGCATACTGACCCTTAGACACTGTAGTGTCTTCGCAGAGGGTGAAACCCATGGTGCTGTCTTGAGCGAGAGCGAGCTTTACAGACATTTCACCGCCATCAGCATTAGGGAATTGACCTTCGAATACGAGAGAGTCTGCAGATTGTGCAGAAAGAGTGTCAGCATTTTGCTCAGATTGAGCCTTGTTGCCGCAAGCCATCAATGAGAGGCAAGCTACAGCGAAAAAGAGAACTTTTTTCATTGTAAGTGATTGTATTGAGATTTGTGTAATGTTCTAACTCTGCTCCCTAGTAATAACGACCACCTTTCTCGGTGAAAGGCGTTATCACTCACAGAGAGTGGTGCTAGTGGGCAGGGAGAAAACGGATAATTGTTGTGTTGTTTGTGGGCAAAGGTAGGTACTTTTCTACACTCTATACGCATATTTAGTATTAAAATTCCCAAAACCTCACGCCATTACCCCTTAATCGTTACTTTTCTAATGGAGAATTCCAACTGGACACAGCAGAGTCCACAGATTTCTTCGTATCTTTGCTTTATGGTTTTGCAAAATTCGGACATGCTATTCCCTCGATTGTCCCTCTGTTTTCGTAGTTGCTCGGGCTGACTTACGATATTTATAAGGCTATGCCCAATGATGGGGGCTGGTTTTCAAACATTTTGAAGGGCATCTCAAGACTGAGCACGCAAACCTACAACTTCTCACACATAATCGACATGCAATATATTGGAGTTTTCCTTTCTTCGCACGACAATGTGCCTACATCCTATCGCCAAGCCACAGAAGAAGTGGGACAATGGATCGGACAATCTGGACGAACACTCATTTATGGCGGATCGGGCATCGGCATGATGGAAGTGCTCGCTCAGAGTGCCAAACAAGCTGGAGCCAGAATTTTTGGCATCGTTCCGCAATTTGTGGTGGATCGCAACGTGGTGAGCGATACGCTCGATGTAGAAATTCGTACAGCTGGCCTAACAGATCGCAAAACAATCCTGATTGAACGCAGTGATCTTATGATTGCGCTCCCCGGTGGTGTGGGCACTCTCGACGAAATCTTCACGCTTTTGGCAGAAATCACCATCGACGGCACGCGAAAACACCTTGTGCTCTACAATGTGGACGGATGTTGGGACACGCTCGTGGCAATGCTCGACCAAATGGTGGAGACGAATTTGGTGCACCTCTCCGTGCGCAACAAAGTCCACGTGGTTGAATCCACAGAAGCGCTCGAGGAACTTTGTCAATCGCTTTGATGGCACCTTATCACTCGGCGGCATATACTCCTTATGCCCTCTGACGGCAGGGCTTACTGTTCGCCCTGGGCTCGCTTGCTCGTAGTAGATTTCAACTAGAAGCCCCCAAAGTACTACAACCTCTCTCGCACAAACACTACAACTAACAACGGTGACAGAACACGAAAAGACGACTTCTCCCCACCCTTTCTCGCAACGCCTCCTCGCTTGGTATGATGAGTTTGGGCGCGAACTGCCATGGCGCAGCACGCGCGACCCTTATCGCATTTGGATTTCTGAGATTATTCTCCAGCAGACTCGCGTGGCGCAGGATATGACTACTATCTGCGATTCATCCATCGCTTTCCTACGGTGGAAACACTCGCAGCGGCACCACAAGATGAGGTGATGCGCCAGTGGGAAGGTCTGGGCTATTATTCGCGCGCGCGCAATCTTCATGCCGCCGCTCAGCAGATTGTGGAGCAAGGTGGCTTTCCTACAGACTATGAAGGTGTGAGAAACCTGAAAGGGGTGGGCGACTACACGGCAGCAGCTATCTGTTCTTTTGCCTACGATCTCCCAACGGCTGTGGTGGACGGCAATGTTTATCGCGTGCTCTCGCGATTTTTTGGCATCGACACTCCCATCGACAGCACAGCAGGCAAAAAGACTTTTGCAGCCCTTGCCCAGGAACTTATCGTTGCCCAACGAGCTGCAGACTACAATCAAGCGATTATGGACTTTGGAGCTTTGCAATGCACACCACGAGCTCCACAATGTCTGCTCTGCCCTTTGAACGAGGATTGCGCTGCCCTCGCAGAAGGCAACGTGGAATCTTTGCCCATCAAGGCAAAAAAAGTGGCTATCTCGCATCGCTACTTCGTCTACATTTGGTTGATGGAGGGACATCGGACAAAGCAGCAAGGAGGATCCACCCATTTCCCTCCCTCATCGGACACTGCCACCGGCAAGTTGTCTCAGAAAACTCCAATGACTGAAACAGATTGTCATACTTGGATTCACCGCCGCGGCAAAGGGGACATCTGGCAAGGGCTTTACGAACCGCTTTGCTGGAATTTCCGGCTCCTCCCTCTGCAGAAGAGGTGTTGCAACATCCCGCACTACACCCTTTCCTCTCAGAACAATCTACGCTGCAACCAGTGGTATCTGGACTGACACACCAACTGACGCATCGCAAACTCCACGCGGACGGTTATGCGTTGTGGGGTGATTTCTCTAAGGCGTTTGACACGCACCCCGAAGATAAAGGCGATTTCATCCGCATCGCGTGGGCAGAGCGTGAGAATTATGCATTTCCTAAACTAGTGCACCTGATTTTGGAGCGATTTTCTCTGACGGATTCCCCGAAAGATTCCTCCCAGCAGCAATAATACGGTGAACATGGCAGCAGCTTCTCACACAATCTGCCTGATTGATTCGCACTTCCCTGCTTATTTCTCCTTCTTCGGAAGGCTACATTCCCAAAAACGGAGCATTTCCAAGCTATATTCGCTGGAAATGCTCCGTTTCTTTATTCCCGACTAGGGTGTTCGCTCATTTAACGTCGGATTGCTCTGTCTGGCATGCGCCATGATTTTACACTAAATCTACAAAGATCTCATCCACTGGTTTACGCTTGCGGCCTGCATCTTGATGTTTCTCACCAGGATATCCGATGGGCGTCATCGCCACTGGCTGCCATTCTTCAGATAATTCCAAGACTGCAGCACAGGCTTCGATGTCGAAATTGCAAATCCAACAAGTGCCTAGTCCCTCTTCTGCGGCAGCCAAGCACAAATGCTCCACTGCGATGGCCAAATCGATGTCGCCATGGGCATGATTATCGGCAGGGCGCACCCAATTTTCTGCCACATTCTTCACAGCAACAAAGAGAGCTGGAGCAGTGGCAAGCCATGGACGAGGATAGGTTTGGCAGAGTCGTGCCAATATCTCGGGATTGGTTACATAAAAGAACCGCCAAGGCTGCTTATTGCACGCAGAAGGCGCTAGCGAACGGCTTCTTTGATGTGCGCTATGGCTTCGGCAGTGGGAAGTGTGGGCAGATAGTCGCGCACCGATGCGCGAGTGTTACAAAGAGAAAGGAAGTTGCTCATAATTTTCAATACATTTATTGATGCACCATACGATGATAGTTCACTCCGAAAGCATTTACCCTGCCATCGCCACGAAAGCCGCAACGCTCATACAAGGCTCTTGCTTTAGGATTATCGGGATCGACCAAGAGAGTTGCCGATAATTGCAGCTCTTTCGCACGTCCTACAGCACGCGACAAAAGACTTTGGGCGATGCCGCGCCCGCGATAGGTGGGGTGCACAGCGAGGGAGTCGATGTAGAGTTCGCCTGCTTTCGTTTCGTCGTCCATTGCCGCAAGTTCTTCTGCCGTATAAAATGGCAGTTGCGCAAAGGTGCGCTCACGATACTCGCGGAAGTTTTGTCCCTCATATCGGAGTAGCAGGGCAATAGGTTGGTCGTTGAACTGCGCGATTTCGGCATGCAGATAGCTATAAAGCATACCTTTTTGCTGCACCACGGGAACAAGTGCCTCGACCATCTGCTGTTGTTGGGGACTAAGGGGCGTTTCCAACTCAATAAATGCAGGGCAGCCAAGACATAGTGGGCTATGAAATGGGCATCCTCTGGAGTGGCAGGGCGGAAGCTGGGACTTTCAGTGGACATATTCGGACATTTAAGAGGAAACACTCCTATATTATATAGTGCACCTATTGGTGGTGATGCTAATATCTGCTATAATTAGACTGTATACCGATGATAAGTATGCAGTGTAACAACAAAGATTAGGGTGCAGCCTACAGAGTTTGATATGGGACGACTTAATATACGAGAGAATACCACCTTACAAATCTTCGTAACGTGGGATTTCTGGGAGGAACTGTACGCGATGCATGGCATAGTCTATACGACAACAGAAATGCTGTATGCCGTTGCTCACGATGAGATAATCAGCGCGAAGCACGCTATTGTAGCTTTGCACCTGGGTGAATACAGACTCGGTGATGGTGACCTGCGGAGCTTTATACTCCACTATCAGACGCGGCACTCCACCCTCACGAGCATAAAGCACGGTGTCACAACGTCTGGACACACCCCCCACATTGACTCCAACCTCATTTGCAAGAAGTCCTTGTGGATATCCACGTTCTGCCACTAAAAAAGCCACAAAATGCTGGCGCACCCATTCTTCTGCTGTCAGTGTGACGAAGCGTTTGCGCAATTCGTCATAGACTTGCGGACGACCATCAGCTGTCTTCCGCAAGCGCAAGGCAGGGGTGGGGAGGTTTAGTGGTGGAAATGGAATCATCAGGACGCTATATAATATAATAAGGAGTGTAGGAAGTGGGGGATACCTCAGCGAGATATTTCAAAAACAGGAGAGAAACGAATAATACCTTTACGATCAATCGCCTCTAGTCTACGAGTGGAGCGGCAATACTAGCCAAAGAATGTAGGAAGATACCGCGCTATGCGAGCTCGAATTAACAGCAAACTAGGAGAAAACATGGAGCACACGACGCAAATTACAGACGAGCTCCCAATAGAACTATAGAGTTAACCTAAACCTATTCCAAACGTTGTGCAGTAGATACGCAACAACTTCGCTCGATACACGGTTGGGGCTACCACAAAGATACGCATTTATCTCCAATTCTTTTAGTAATATCAAAATGAAGCGTCATTCTTTTCCGGCAGAAGCTCATCCATCGCTTCCAAAATCGCTTAGTTTCTTACCAAATGACGGACTTATTTGCTAGAAGGTGAGAAAACCTCAAACGTTCCATCGTCATAAAATACACGAATCTCCTTAATTTTACGCGGCTTTTTGTCCATTAAATTCGCGGTCTCCAAGATACCTGCATATTGCTGGGACAAAACACCTCCATCTCTTCGTAATCCGCGGGCATTTCCCGCCATTGCTCCGGCATTTTGTACCGTGCCCCCCACAGCTGTGCTCGGGTTGGATCCTGATAGTTCCTCGCCAAATAGGGAAGCCTCCGAAGATTCACCTACACTTAGTGGATTACCCTCACCACCTATCCCCTTTTCAGCACTATTACTATCAAGAGAAATCATCATTTCTCCCTCACCAAACATGAGCCAATTAGTATCAATTTCAGGGAACGCCTTATGAATTGCCTGCACATGCTTATTGGTCGGGTTGGTGCGTCCCGTAAATATGCTAGAAATAGTGGCTGGTGCAACGCCCAACTGCGAAGCAAAGTTTGTTGGCTCAGACCATAATGGTCCATAATTTGACGTATTCTTTCTTGCATTGTGGTAGTCGAAAAAAAGTCCTCAAAGGTCGGTTAGCGTCTCCGCAGATGACTATATATTGATGCGTGATTGATGGCTAAAAACTGCGATAATTTATCGCGGAAATATGAAAACTCAAATTAAAGTTTAGCATGTTCCAATGCTATCCGTCGACAGTCAGAGTGAAACAAGAGAGAGAAGTGCCCACCTTCAGTCATCGTAATAACAACATCTCGGGGTAGTCGCAAGCACACTCCTATTTTTCCTCACAATCGCACGGGTATACAATAGAAGCTCTCTGTAGTGCAAAAGAGCTACTCAGAATATACAGCATTGCATGCAGCACTGTCAACAAGAAACGCAGTAATCCAAAATGATTTCTTACGACACTTTCGCAACTTTACGCACAACGAAATCTTACCCCTATTAAGAGGTCAACTTGGATGTTGGAGAGTAAGGGAAGCACCGCGGGAGAGCTCCACACGTCTCATTCGAGCTTTTTCTTAGCCACTACAAAGGTAACGATAAATTCTCAGACCAACAACTTTCTAAATACGAATTTCAAAACCAAAATAACAAGATATTTCAAAACACAAATCCATATATCTAAATTTCGATTTCCTACACTCCTCACTACATTTACATATTTCTCTCTACACACCTCCTTTATAACACTAGATTATAAAGGATATAATCTAACACTTTCAACTGACTTTCAGTGACATAACAATATACATCTATGTTTTATAGCCACATCTAGCGCATTATACACCTGAAACCACCTAATTTTCTACAAGACGCGCAAACGAACAACATATATCTCACTGGTTTTCATATACATAACTAACTACAAAACAAAGTGCATATTCATGGATTTGGAATTCTAGATTCAGAAATATAATATACAAACACAAATCCAACAACAAATCAACAAATATCAACAGCGCTCCTTTCTATATGTTTAGAGTTACACATTACAACAACAAATCTACATAACCAAATCAAGCAACTACAAAACAGAATACTAAGAAAATCTAACTCTAAATCGCCGATTAGTACAAAATGAGCTTTTGAGAGAATTTTGCGCTCTTCCCATCCCTATTTCAAGTTCTTGGATTTTACGAGATTCTCAGCGCATTAAATTCCACACATCCTACTATAAAACAACAGATTACGCGCATTTACGGCATAAACAACAAGAAGCATTCTAGCGTAAAATGACGTGTTTTTCAGCCAAATATCAAGGCTTTTCGGTCTTCTAAACGTCGTTTTCAGTCTATACAAAGCCCATCTGGGGCTTGTATTCCGCTAGTTTGGAAGATTTCAGCGCAATTTGCCCTACTCACTCAGATTTTCGTCCGAATCAGCCACCGCTGCCTTCTCCTTCTTTACGTCAATAAGCGAAGAAAAGGAGAGATTCTAGAGCAGCACTACAAGAGGACTCGCAAAAAATCAATCTTCCATTTTTAGGCATCGAAGAACCCATTATGCACTTTCCTAGTTACTCTTCCCCAATACCCCCAAACGCATCTCCCCCTTCCCTACTCCTTCCCACTATCTCCTATATAAGCGCTAATTTATCAGTATGTTCAGCTTTCCTCTCCAACAGAAGTCTGCAACGCTCCTAGCCAATAGACGACTACACGCAACCCAAACCAGAAAAGAACAAGAAAACTCAAGCATTCTAGCAGAGATACAATACACTCTCCTACTCTCTCGAAAAAACAACCATGAGCAAGCGGTAAAAGTCCTTGACTTATTCTCAAACCTGAGCCCAACAAGAAAGACTTCTCCCCACCATCTCAAAGATAGTGGGGAGAAGTCGTATGGCTCTTTCAACGTTAGTATCGGAAAGATAAACACGTAATGAGTTTTCTTAAGAAGGGCTAGAAAAAAGATGGGAGAGATGACACAAAATCACGTCCATCCTCGAAAGCATCTAGAAAGGGATATAAGCATCAATGGAGGATGAAGAAGAGCAACTCCTTCATCAGATCACCGGATTCAATAGCAGGATTATCGACACCCTTACTTCTGGCGTCCGTGCGGCGGATTTGTCCGATAATATCCATAACCTTTCGCCCCGAATAAAGGCGCATGGCAGGCACGATATTACGCTCAGCTTGCCAGTCACTCACCCCCACCCAAGCCGCCACCTCGCGTGGAGTTTTGGAACCTGGCGTATAGTAGGCGATCATCAACTGAGAAAAGAAGCGAAACAAAGCCGGAAGCACCATCTGAATCGGGTTTTTCTTCGGATTTTTGTCGAAGTAATTCGCGATTCTATTCACTTTTACGACGTCTTTTTTGCCCAAGGCGTCCAGTAGTTCAAAAATATTGAACTCCTTACTCACTCCAATATGCTCTTGAACTAGTCCAAGCGTGATGGTAGATAACTTAGCGGAGAGGAGCAACTTATCGATTTCTCCAGACAGACGACTGAGATCAGACCCAACAAAATCGGCAAGCACCTCAGCGGCTTGGGGTTCAATGGTGGCTTTCTTGCGTTGCACATAATTTTTCACCCAAGTAGCCAATTGATAATCGCGGAGCTTTGCGCTCTCCATCAGGACACCATGTTTTTCCAATAGTTTAACCACGCTCTTACGTCGGTCGAGCGCCCCATTCTTATGGCAAAGAATGAGCACAGAAGTAGGCTGCGGTTGTTTGAGGTAAGCCTCAAGTGGAGCAAGGTCTTTGAGATTTTGCGCTTCTTTCACCATGACCACCATGCGCTCTGCTCCCATGGGGAAGCCCATAGCAGCTTGCACCACAGCAGTAGAGTCGGTTTCGGCACCAAAAAGCGTGATGAGATTAAAGTCGCGCTCCTCAGGACGGAGGAGATTATCAAGGAGAAAGTCTGCCACATGGTCGATGTAATAACTTTCATCGCCCATGAGATAGTAGACAGGCGCAATGTTTCCAGCACGCACATCGGCAACAATCGTCTCGTGTGTCGCACCAGTAGGATTTTTTTTCGCCATATTATATATAGGTGTAGGAGAACCCAGTCTGCACTCTGCTACTTCGTAAGGGAATATAGCAGAGATGTAGCAAGAGATTTCCTATAAGCAGGTCACAAACTATTACAAGCTAGCTGGCTACCAACGAATATAATCTAGCTATATATTACTTATGAGCAAGTAACAAACTAATATATATCAGGCACAATCTAACATGAATCCTGCTATAAACTAAAATGAGCAAGCCATAAACAAAACATGGTCAAGCTCTAAATTAAAGAAGGCGCAGCGAAAACCGCATGCGCCTTACACTATGATATAGGAGAGATTACCAGTCAAACTTCAAGTGGCGCACCGTCTTTCGGTCACCTTGCAACAAGCGCAAGGCGGCGATGCCCAATTGCACATGCGTTTCGGCAAAATTACGCGTCACATGATTATCCGACTTTTCCGTCTTCACCCCTTCAGGTTCCATAGGATTATCGCTCACCAAGAGCAATGCCCCAGTAGGAATGTGGTTATAAAATCCGCAAGAGAACAGAGTGGCGGTCTCCATGTCGATAGCCATGGCGCGCGTCTTACGAAGATAAGCCTTGAATTCCTCGTCATGCTCCCACACACGGCGGTTGGTCGTATAGACCGTTCCCGTCCAATAGTCTAGAGAAGCATCACGAAGTGCGGTAGAGATGGCGCGTTGCAACATAAAAGCAGGGAGTGCAGGCACCTCAGGTGGGAAATAGTCATTACTTGTACCCTCTCCGCGAATACCAGCAAGGGGAAGAATGTAGTCGCCCAACTGAGTTTTGTGGGAGAGTCCTCCCGTCTTACCCAGGAAGAGCACGGCACGAGGTTTCACGCTTGAGAGCAAATCCATGATGAGAGCCGCGTTGGGCGATCCCATGCCAAAGTTGATCATGGTGATACCCTCTGCTGTTGCGGCACGCATATTCGCATCAAAGCCCACGGCAGTCACGTTCATCTGCTCACAAAACATGTCCACATAATTGTTGAAGTTCGTGAGAAGAATGAGATCGCCAAACTCTTCGAGTTGAACTTTGGTATATCTTTGCAGCCAGTTGCCACAAATTTCTTCTTTCGTCATATTATTCCGTTGTTGTTTAGGGGCAAAGTTACAAAATTATTTGTGAACGAGTTGTTCACCTGCGAAGAAAATCGTAACTTTGCGGAAAATATCTGCGGTCACTTCCTATCGACCGCCAAAGCAATGCGCTATGCAGATCAAACAAATCGCAGCAGCCCTTGAAAATTTCGCTCCGCTGCCCCTGCAAGAAGGCTACGACAACGCCGGCTTACAGTGTGGATTAACAGCGAGTGAGTGTTCAGGGGCATTATTGTGCCTTGACGTCACTGAAGCCGTGGTGCAAGAAGCCGTGGATTGTGGCTACAATCTCATCGTGGCTCACCACCCTCTCCTCTTCCGGGGGGTAAAATGTGTGAGCGACAGCACTTATGTGGAGCGAACTCTCCGAAAGGCCATCCAAAACGATGTAGCCATCTATGCCGCACACACCAATCTTGACAATGCTGTGGGCGGCGTCAATTATGAAATCGCCCAACATCTCGGACTGCAAGACGTAGAATTCCTTGAACCCCTAGGACATGGCGACCAACCTGCTGGGAGCGGATTAGTGGGCAACCTGCCTCAACCTATGGATGCTATGGAATTTCTCCAGCTCCTCAAGCAAGAGTTTAAGGTGGAAAATCTCCACTACTCTCGTGGTCCTCAGCAGATGGTGCAACGCATCGCCTTTTGTGGCGGTGCAGGTGACTTCTTAATTGGTCGTGCCCAAGCCGTTGGAGCAGACCTTTTCTTCACGGGAGAAATCGGTTATCATTACTATTTCGGCCACGAAAATGAACTTGGCTCGCAGCGCTCGGACACTATCAGAGCGAACGCTACACCATCGACCTCCTACAGCGCATTCTTCAGGAGCAATTCCCCACGCTCCCCACAGCGATGACAACGATTGATACCAATCCCATACAATATCTATAAGTAGCGCAACGCCAGTATTCGTCTCAGCCCTAGCTTATATAAAAGGAGTCTTTAAGCTTTTCGGCATCGACTCTCATCAGATAAATAGATATTGTACGATCCATATCAATAGAATTGCGCGATCTCACAGCATCGCTTTCCACAACGCAATAAAATATCCACCATAATGGCAACAAAGAAAGACAACACTTCCGCAGACATGTCTGTAGAACAGAAGTTGAAAAACCTCTATTCTCTCCAGACTAAGCTCTCTGAAATCGACGAAATCAAGACGCTCCGTGGCGAGCTTCCCCTTGAAGTGCAAGACCTCGAGGACGAAATCGAAGGTCTCTCACACCGTCTCCACAAGTATGAGGAGGAAATCGAACACATCAAGGGCGACATTGCTCACAAACAAGAAAGCATTAAGGAAGCGCAAGCCATGATGACGCGCTACCAAAGCCAACTTGACGACGTGCGCAACAACCGCGAATACGACAATCTCTCAAAGGAGATCGAATTCCAAAGCCTCGAAATCGAGTTGCTTCGCAAGAAGATCAACGATGCAGAGCGTTTGATCAACCTCAAGACGGGCGATCTCGAGAAGGGTCGTGCGGCACTTGAATCTCGCCAACAAGACTTGAATCAGAAGAAGGCTGAGCTTGACGAAATCGTAGCCGACACTAAGGCTGATGAAGAAAAGCTCCGCGAAAAAGCTAAGGCCATCGAGACCACTATCGAACCTCGTTTGCTCACAGCTTTCAAGCGTATCCGCCAAAGCTCACGCAATGGTCTCGGCATTGTCTACGTGCAACGTGACGCTTGCGGTGGTTGCTTCAACAAGATTCCACCTCAGCGTCAGCTCGACATCCGCATGCGCAAGAAGATTATCGTGTGCGAATACTGCGGTCGCATCATGATCGACCCCGAACTTGCAGGGGTTAAGATTGAGCGTCCCGAAGAAAAGCCAAAGCGCCGCGTTTCTCGTCGCAAGAAGACCGAAGAAGCCGAAGGATAAACTCCTCCCTTGGGGGATGTATGCACACTTCTCTTCTATCAGAGAAATAAAATGTACTACATCTTTCATTGCTATAACTTTCGCCCTTTTGCCCTCTCCATTTGGGTAAGAGGGCGATGTTTTTTTCAATCCTCCTATTCTCTTCTGTATAAAAGGGTCTGCGACCCTCTAACGTCTAATCTCTATTCCCTTGAAACTTCACCTACTCGTTGTCGGTCGCACCGTCGATGCCCACCTAAATGCTTTGATCACGGACTATGTTTCTCGTATCAAACACTACATTCCCTTTGAACTTGAAGTGATTCCCGAGCTCAAATACCAAAGCCCTCAGCACAGCACAACAAAAAGAGCGTGAAGGACAACTCATTCTCAAGAGTTTGAAAGAAGGAGATTGGGTGGTCCTCATGGACGAAGGCGGCAAGGAATATCGCTCCATCGAGTTTGCCGACTATCTCCACCGCCGTCAGTCGTCAGTCTCCAAACGAATGGTGCTGATTATTGGCGGTCCCTATGGTTTTTCATCTGAGATTTACGCACTTGCCAAGGAAAAACTCTCACTGTCTAAGCTCACTTTTTCTCATCAAATGGTGCGACTCTTCCTTACCGAACAGATTTATCGCGCCATGACGATTCTTCGCGGTGAACCCTATCACCACGAATAGCTTCCAGCTTTCCCACTTCCATACTATGAAATGCCCTTGTTTTCCTCGCCCTTCTATGATGCAGTGGTTCTTGCCTGCCTTCATCTGCTTATGCACTGTGTTATGGTCTGTCGTTCTTCCGCTTGCCGCACAGAACTCTCCGCCCCACTCTGCCTCAACTCCCACAGCCGAACAATGGCAACCGCATCGAAACTATGCTCGCTCCTTGAAACGGCTTCGCATCCTCACTTGGAACGTGGAGAATCTCTTTGATACGCTCCACGACGAAGGATTTCATGACGAAGAATTCCAACCTTTATCTGAACGGAAATGGACTTCTCCACGCTATTGGCGCAAACAAGGTGCCATAGCTCGCACGCTCGTGGCAGCCGCCGACCTACAACCGATAGACCTCATCGGACTTTGTGAAGTAGAGAACGACTCTGTAATCCATCATCTCTGTCGTCGCACTCGTTTAGCCCGTTTGGGCTACGAATATCTCATCACCCACAGTGGCGACCAACGCGGTGTCGATGTTGCACTGCTTTATCAACCCATCACGATGTCGCTGATTGCGCACCAATCTCTTCGTGTGCCCTTCGACTCTCTCCGCGAACGCCCGACGCGCGACATACTTCATGCCACGTTTCGCGCACCGCGCGGTGACACACTCGATGTTTTTCTTGCCCACTTTCCCTCTCGACTCGGAGGAGCTAAGCATTCCTCTCCCTATCGCGAGCGAGCTGCCAACCTTATTGCCCACACAGCCGACAGCCTACTACGCACACGCCTTCGTCCTCACCTCATTGCCATGGGCGATTTCAACGACGAACCCTCCGATCCGTCCATCGCTCGAGTACTTTCGCCTTATTTCTATGCCCTCACCACGCACGCCACGCCCTATCCTACGACCAAACTCAAGAAGGGAATTTGAGCGGCGGAACATCTTCCCCAAAGACTCTGGAGAAAGACTCTACAACAGTTCACCACCGCACTCCCAACTCCTTCGACAACAGTTCGGTCATGGGCTCCTACTTCTTTCGACATCAGTGGAGCCGCATCGACCAGATTCTAGTTTCTCACAACTTCATCTCTCAAGATTGCTCCCCTTCTTCGCCACTTAACGCTTCACAAAACTCTAAGAAAACCCCATTCTTCACACGTCCCTCCCACGATGTGCATATATTTGCTCCTGCCTTCCTGCTAGAATATTCCAAGCCTGGCGAACTTCGTCCCTATCGCACCTACCTCGGCACCTACTATCATGGTGGCATCAGCGACCATCTTCCCCTATTTGCCGACTTTTGGTATTGACTTTCGTATTTCCTCAAAAAAAAGCTCCCTCCCATCTCTTTACAGAAATGGGAGGGAGCTTTTTATTATATCCAAAAGACAATTAGACAAATAAGGAAAGCGATATTCTCTCCTCGTCTAAATTCTAACGTCTAATGTCTAAACTCTATTATGCCATCACAGCATCGGCGAGCGCTTCAAGAGCAGGAATATCAGCTTGCTTCAAAGCACTCTTGATGGAAACTACATCTTCGAGCACTTCGAGGTTCTTGAAGTTTGCCAATTCAGCCTTGATGGTCTTCGCAGCCGTAGGAGCCCAAGTGGTATTTTCCATGATGGCAACACGACGCTTGGTGAAACCTTTGAGACGAAGTTTGTGGGTGAAATGGTGCATGGGGGGGGGAACACTTCTGAGTCGTAGCTAGAAGCAGCCAACACAAGTTTGCCAAGACGGAAAGCATCGGCAAGCGCATGGTCGATAGAACCACGGCAGAGATCGTGAAGCACAACTTCAGAAGCACCCTTTTCGCGGAACACTTCAGCCAAACGGCGAGCAGCCACTTTGGTACCTCCGTGAATGCTCGCATAAGCAATGACAATGCCTTCAGGATTCTCAGGTTCATACTTAGACCAAAGGCCATAGAGACGGAGTGCCTCAGCCATTTCACCATTGCGAAGGAGCGTGCCGTGGAGAGAACAAATCACTTCAATGTCAAATTGTGCTACTTTCTCGAGCACCTTAGACACTTGCATGCCATACTTACCGCAGATGTTGAAGTAGTAGCGACGAGCTTCTTGCGCCCAATCGTTGGGGTGCGCATCATACGTGCCAAATTTACCGAAAGCATCAGCAGAGAAGAACGCTTTGTCGCCATCATCATAGGTCATGATTACTTCGGGCCAATGCACCATGGGAGCCGTGATGAAGTGGAGATTGCGACCACCAAGTTCGAGCGTGCTACCGTCGGTCACAGTGATAGTGCGGTCGGTCATGTCAAGGCCTTCGTTGAATTGAGCAATGAACGTCAAAGCCTTTGCACTGGCCACGACTTTCAGGTTGGGATACTTGTTCATCGTTTCAGCAATGGCGCCAGCGTGGTCTGGCTCAACGTGCTGCACCACGAGGTAGTCAGGAGTGCGACCTTCAAGAGCCACTTGGAGGTTCACCTTCCACTCTTCAGCGCAACGTGCATCGACGGTGTCCATGATGCAAACTTTCTCATCGAGAATCACATAACTGTTGTAGCACATACCTTCTGGCGTGCGATATTGACTCTCGAAAAGGTCGAGATCACGATCATCAGTACCGATGTACTTAATGGTGTTTGACACAAAAGGAATCATATAAATTGAGATTTTTATAGAATGACAGAAATACTTTCTTAGAATCAGAGGGAGGAGGAAGTGCGGCATGTGGATGGACTAGGTAGCAATCAACTCAAAGCCCCCTATCGCCCTATCCTAGAATATGCTAAACTATCTCAGCCACCGCGCGAAGGTAATTGCGGAGATTGCCCGCTTTGTGCACCCTCTTGAAGGGCTTCCGTCCTATTTCGGGTTCGAGATAATCCCAAAAAGTGCGAAGTTTTTGGTGTAGTTGTGCTTCTCCTGGTATGATGCGCGCATAATGCGCATGGAGGGCATCGTGCAAGCGATGGAGCAACGCAATGCGCTCATGTCTAGCCCATTCACGCTGTTCGAGAAGTTCCGCACCTAGCGAAGGACGTGCCAATAGACCACGTCCGACCATGATGCCCGCCAGTTGTGAAAAACGTTCCTGCATCTGCAACACCTCTTCTGGTGAAGTGAGATCGCCATTGTAGATCAACGGCTTCTTGCACTCAGCAGCAAAGGCAGCAAATGCCTTCACATCGGTCATTCCTTTGTAGCCTTGTGTGCCGATGCGCGGATGCAAAGCCACCTGCATGAGCGGAGCTTCGTTGATGAGGGGCAAAAGTTGCTGTGCCACAGTGGGACTGTCCCACCCAAGGCGGAGTTTGATGGAAAATTGCACCTCAGGGTGCTGTTTCATCTCTGCAAACATCGCTGCTATTTCGTCGGTATGTGCCAAGAGTCCGCAGCCACGTCCATGTTTTGCTTGAAGCGGAAAGGGACATCCCATGTTGAGATCGATGCGACGATAGCCATTCTCCACAATGAGGTCGGTGAGTGTGCGAAATTCCTGCAGATCCGCAGCTATAATTTGTGGCACCACAGGCACATTTTCATTGTGCGCAGGGAAAATGTCGCGCAAATCTTTGGAGCGCGGAGCCCCATGCTCGAGACGCACGAAAGGAGTATAGTAGAAGTCCACCCCACCTACAAGCTGATGGTGTAAACGTCGGTAAACATCGTCGGTATATCCCTGCAAGGGAGCGAAATGCAGCGCAATCATAAGGCAAAAATACAACTTTCTTCTGAGATTCACCTCTTGTCCGACAAAAATGACCTAATTTTGTAGTCTAAATCTCCGTAAACCAATGCCTGTACTCTCATCCATCCCTTATTTTGGCGAATCTCTCTCACTCATCGTGGCAACCTTATGGACTGCCAGTGCGCTGTTTAGTGAGGTGGCGACAAAGCGTTTGGGCGCTAGTGTGGTCAATGTGTGGCGCATGATCCTGAGCATGTCCATGATAGCGGTCTTGCTCTTCGCTTCACAGGCAGCCCACTGCCCCCTCCTGCTTCTACCACCACGTGGATATGGCTCTTGCTCTCTGGACTTGTGGGCTATGTATTTGGTGACTACTGCTTGTTCAATGCCTATCATCTCATAGGATCGCGCTTTGCTCAGTTGTTCATGACGATTTCTCCTGCCACGGCTGCCATAGCAGGCTGGATTTTCATGGGACAAACCATCACCACAAACGGCATCTTGGGCATGACCGTCACCAGCTTGGGTATCGCCCTTTCGATTCTTGGCAAATCAGACAAGGATGCTGCCGATCATCAGAAGAGAAAACGGGTGGAACTGCGCCTTCCCTTGAGAGGAGTGCTCTACGGACTGGGAGCTGGAGTGGGACAAGGACTGGGCTTGGTGCTATCTGCCAAAGGACTTCATCACTACGATTTGAATTTACAATCCCTCTCTCTGTCGTCTGAACAACTTGACACCTACAAAATGCTATTGCCTTTTGCAGCAACTTTCATGCGCGGCGTAGCAGGGCTAGTGGGATTCACCTTCCTTCTGGCTTTGGCACGTAAGACACAGCAATTCACCGCTAGTCTTCGCGATGGGCGTGGCTTGAGCATCCTCTCTTGCGCCGTTGTCTTCGGACCATTTGTGGGAGTGTCGCTCTCACTCATGGCCACGCGCTACACCTCCGTGGGAATTGGCATGACCATTATGTCGCTGAGTCCCGTACTGATTCTTGCGCCTGCCCACTGGATCTTTGGACAGCGCATCACCCTACAAGAGATTATCGGAGCCTGCATCAGCGTGCTGGGTGTTTCCTTGTTCTTTATTGGTTAGCACCTCCTCGGAGGTTTAGCTCACCATTATTATATATGTATTCATTAAAATCCTTTTCTATATAACACTCTGTGTCATGAAACTTACCCCTTATCTCGTTGCGACACTTTGTTGCTCTGCTTTTGTGGCTCAAGCTCAGGAACTTTCTCTGCAAGAAGTGCCCGATGCGCAACGCTATATTTGGCAAACTTGGCAGCAAGAAATGCAATGCTCTAACTCGGCTTTCTATTTTTCAGCAAGCTACGCTTCCTTCGCTCAACCAACCTGCTACACAAAGCCTGCTTCTCCCCAGTCAACTAGAAGAAAATGCAGAACTCCAATTCTACTTTGGCACCAAAGGGGAACAACCTAAGGGTGGTTATCCCCTCTTTCTCTATTTGCACGGCAGTGGACCTGCCGAGCAGGAATGGGCTAATGGACTAACCTTGTCGCAAGGATTTGACGATGCTCCCTCCACTTATGTGGTTCCTAAGATGCCTAATCCCACTGGTGAGTGGTATCGCTGGTATCAACAGTCGAAACAATGGGCTTGGGAAGAAATGCTGCAGCAGGCCATGGCTTCGCCCAACATTGACCCCAATCGCATCTATGTGTTTGGCATCTCCGAAGGGGGCTATGGTTCGCAACGCTTAGCTTCTTTTTATGCCGACTATTGGGCTGGTGCAGGTCCAATGGCTGGAGGAGAACCTTTGAGAAATGCGCCTGCGGAAAACTGTCAGCACATTGCTTTCTCGCTCCTCACGGGTAGTCAAGACTATGGTTTTGGACGCAACCAAATTACAATGGTAGCTAAGGAGGCGTTCGACCAACTCGAACAACAATATCCTAATACATTTAAGCACCGCATCGAGCTGCAACAAGGGCGTGGTCACGGCATTAACTATAATCCCACAACGAGTTGGCTGAAAGCGTATCGCAGAAATCCTCGTCCCCAAGAATTCCTTTGGGAGAATTTCCCCATGGGTGGTCGCTATCGCAGTGGGTTCTACAACCTTCGTGTGGACGAATCGCCCAAATTGCCCGAAGTGGCTGCCACTAGCCCTGGTGCAACCAATGACTACGACGGAAGATCTCCACGCTATTTCCATCACCTGAGCATGGCAAACAATGAGGTGCGCCTTACTGTGCAAGAAGTGACGTATACGGTGACGGACAATGTGCCAGGAACGAGCATTCCGATGAAGTTTAATCGCACATATACTCCTGCGAAGTCAGGCACTTACACCATTTTCTTGGACAATACTCTGGTGAACCTTGCACAGCCTGTGAAGGTGTGGGTGAATGGCAAGAAGGTGTTTGACGGCACCGTGAAATGCGATGCAAAGAACATCCGCGAAAGCCTTGAGCTTTTCCATGATCCCGAGAGATTATTCCCTGCTGCTGTGCAAGTTAAACTCTAAAGCGTGATGAGATTTCCACACCGATTGAGATTTCTCCCTTCCCCTTCCAACTGACTCCGCAATCGCACATCGTTGTCCTAGGTTCTTGTTTTGCAGAACACATCGGGCAGCGATTGGCGTGCGCGCTCCCTCCTGATAGAGTGAGCGTCAATCCCTTTGGCGTGCTCTATCACCCCACGGTTTTGGCACGTGCCCTGGCGATGATAGCCTTTGCCCATCCCCTACCCGAAGATATTTTCTTTGAGGGACGTGATGGGCTGTGGCACAGTTGGTGGCATGCAGGAACTTTTTCGGCTCCTACTCGCGAGGAATGCCAACGTCTAGTGGAAGCGTCGTTGAAGCAAGCGCACGAGGTGTTGCAGAAGGCGGATTTACTCATTCTCACGCTTAGCACAGACCACGGTTATTATCTCAAAGAAGAACTCAGCTGGGGGAGTTTGGTGGCAAATTGTCACAAGATGCCCGGTAATCTGTTTGACGAAAAGGTGACTTCTTTGGACGCTTCGATTGGGGTATGGGAGTCGTTGTTGCCATTCATCAAAGCGCACTATCCACAACTCCACATCCTCTGGACAGTGAGCCCATATCGCTATGCCAAACATGGGATGCACGAGTCGCAACTTTCCAAAGCGCGTCTGCATCTCATGATTGATCATCTCATTCACGCAGAGATTTCTATCGAAAATGGCTTTTCACAAAAAGCTGATTCCAAGGAAATTACAAACGAATGGGAGAGTCGCAAAAAAATGTCGGAGATTTTCGGAAAAACGTCGGAGATTTTTTTGAAAAAGTCCGACGTTTTTGCTCAGCACTCGGAATTTCCATCAGAGAAGAATAGACAGAATAGCCCAAAAGGCAAAGAGAAGAAATCTGATGTCACAACATCGTCGCTCTCCACTTCGACTGGTAGATGGCAACATTACTTCCCAGCCTATGAGATTCTCCTTGATGAGCTCCGCGATTATCGCTTCTTTGCCCCGGACATGCTCCACCCTTCGGAACAAGCTGTGGACTACATCTGGGAGAAGTTTCGCGAGACAGTCTTTCTTCCGAACTGAACGACTGCGCATCACATCTTTATTCAATTCGTCAAGCCCTAGCACATCGCCCCCTTCACCCAGAAAGTGAGGATTATCGAAAGTTTTATACACAAACTCAGCAGCGCATCGCAGAGTTCACACGAAAATTTGGATTTGCTCCGCAATAAAAGACGAAGCATCTACAAAACACACATAAAAGAAGAGGAAATGTTACACTTTTCAATGGAGAGCGTAGCATTTCCTCTTCTTTTGTCATCTTCAAATGTCAAGAAGGCACGTCTTTATAAACGGAGCCTGCTCATCTAGCCTCGCAAAAAAATGCAGAAAAAATACAGGCACCATCTAAGAGTACGCATCTTTCTCTTTGACAATAAGTTAGTCTCTAAAAAAACGGCCTATTTTTCTCGATTCGAATAGTAATACTGACTAAAAAATATAGTAGAACATTTGGAAGTAAAACACTTTATCTGTATCTTCGCTATCACAAATGCTCACTGAACATAGCAATTCTGCATATCAGAATCGAGCTATCATTTTTTTTCTGCATATAAATACAGCAAAAACCTCCAAATAAACACAACATGCCATGATTAAGCCAATGCTATCTGTAAGAGCGATGCTCTTGGTTGCAATGCTAACTGGTGGGGCGAGTAGCCTTATCCCCACTTCTGTTCATGCAGCTACTTCAAATGTACAGCAAAAAAACGTTCTAAAAGGACGAGTAATTGATGCTACAGGCGAACCCGCTGTAGGTGCTTACGTCATTGTTGTAGGTACCGGCACCGGTACCACAACAGAGCTTAACGGATCTTTCACCCTCAAGAACGTAAAACCTGGTGCATCTATCAAAGTCTCACTCATCGGTTACAAATCACAACCGTGAAATGGGATGGTACCTCTGAACTTAACTTCACTCTCGAAGAAGAAACTTCCAACCTTAATGAGGTGGTAGTAACAGCTATGGGTATTACTCGTAAAGCAAGTTCTCTGACCTATTCGACTCAGATGCTTCGTTCAGACGAGTTGATGAAGGTGCAAGACCCTAACTTGGTAAACGGCATCGAAGGTAAGATTTCTGGTGTTACGATTACTCCTTCTGCTGGTGGTGCTGGTGGTGCTTCAAAAATCACACTTCGCGGTAACAAGTCAATCCAAGGTAACAACGCCCCTCTCATCGTGGTGGACGGTGTGCCTATGACCAACAATGTGCGTGGACAAGCTAACCAAGCATACAACCTTACCTATTCGAGTGTAGCTGAAGGTTCTGACCCCCTTTCTATGATTAACCCTGATGACATCGAGTCGATGAACATCTTGAAAGGCGCTAATGCTGCAGCTCTCTATGGTTCGGCTGCAGCGAATGGTGTCGTTATGATTACGACAAAGAAAGGTAAGGAAGGTAAACTTGATGTGAATGTTACCTCTAACATCACCTTTGAAAATCCACTACTTACCCCAAAACTTCAAAACGCCTATGGAGCGGAAGTAAGCTCCGGTGGTCTATCGCTGGATAGCTGGGGAGATAAACTTCCTGGTGGTGGTGCATACACTGCTACAGTCAATGCTGCACCCACCATTGGTGGCACACGCAACATTCACTTACGCAATTCGGCAAACGACGATGTCTCAAACTTCTTCCGCACAGGTGTAACGGCTAACAACTCGGTTTCTCTCTCCGGCGGTACAGAAAAGATCAAGACTTATTTCTCAATTGCCAATTCCCACTCTAATGGTATGCTAGAGAGCAACAATTACAATCGTAATACGCTCTCGTTCCGTCAAAGCTACAACTTCTGGAATCGCGTTAACATTGATGTTAATGCCAACTACGTACAAACGAAGACCAACAACCGCATGGGTGGTGGTACAGTGGGTAACCCCATTTACGACCTCTACACCTTGCCACGCAACGTAGATTTTGACTACTACCGCAATCATGTGTCCACCCCTGGTCAGTGGCAATCAGCAGAACGTTCCTATTTTATAGCTGACCCAGTTACAGGCGCTTATAAAGAAACGAGTGGTCGCTCAAAACTTTCTGGACCATTGCAAGAATGGGCTTTCCAAACTGCAGAAAAAAACAACCCCTATTGGTTGCTCAACCAGAATAGCAGCGTCGCACGTGATGACCGTTTCTATGGTAACTTGCAAGGTAGATTTGATATCTATGATGGATTAGCTTTCCAAGCTCGCGTAAGCATCGACCACTCTAGATATAGTGCGGAAGGCAAAACCTACGCTTCCACTTGGGGACCACAGGCCATGAACGACTTTGGTACGTACTATCTATCTAACAATAGAACCAACGAAATCTATACCGACTACTTGCTTTCTTACAACAAGCAAATCCAAGACTGGAGCATTTCAACTACCGCTGGTTGGGTGGGTCACGTCATTAAAGGTACAAACGTGAGCACCTACACCAATGCGACTTATGACACATCTCAAGGTTATATCTTAAAGGACCTTCCTACGATTGTCAATCGCTTCGATCCCTCTTCTGGTGGTGCTGGTGGAACAACCAAGAACACCACTAGTAACTGGGATAAAGCGGCTCTCTTCACTGCCCAAGTAGGATGGAAAGACATGGTTTATGTTGACGGTTCTTATCGTCGTGACTGGTACCGCACTTTCCGCCAATTCTCTGCGCTTGGCACACCTGATAACTATGGTTATTTCGGATTTGGTGCTAATGCCATCCTCTCTAGCTTGTTTAACTGGAAGGATGAATACGTGAAATATCGCGTTAGTTACTCAGAAGTAGGTAACTCTATCCCTAACGTACTCTTCAATTCCGTAACGATTGACCCACGAACGGGGGCTGCTAGTGTATTAGGTTACAACAACTTCTGGCCCATCCCTGAAAAGACTCGTTCATTTGAAACTGGTGTTGAAACTCAGTTCTTCAACAATCGTTTGAATGTTGACGTGACCTATTATAATGCTGCGATGCATAACTCTTATCTCACTATCGCAGCTTCAAATGGTAAGTCTCAGCCTGTAAATAGTGGTGTCATCCGCAACCAAGGTCTCGAAGCTACCGTAGGTTATGACTGGCACAACATCATTCCTGGTTTGCGCTGGAAGACAAGTGTAAACTTCTCTTATAACCACAACCGCGTAGAAAAGACCTATGTCGAAGATGGTCATAACAAGGAAATGGCTATCTCCGTAGCAGGTGGTAAAGTTCAAGTAAACTATAAGGTTGGTCGCCCCTATGGTGAAATGTATGTCAACGACTTTACACGTTGGCGTGACGATGTTTACCGTGATGAAAATGGTGGCCTCAACTCTGAAGGAAGAGGTAAGCTCATCCATAAAGCAGGCGATATCTACATCAACGATCAGGGACAACCCTCTTTCGATGGTAAGAAACGCTATGTAAACTCTGCAGGCAATGTACGTGTCGACAAAGGCGGTGAACGTTTTGGCCTGAATGTGGGTAATATGAACTCCAACATTCAACTCTCTTGGAGCAACACATTCTTCTATAAGAACTTCTCACTCTACTTCCTTGTCAATGGTCGAATTGGCGGTAAGGTTGTTTCCCTCACTGAAGGTTACCTCGATCGTCTTGGAGTTTCAGAACGTACAGGAGAAGCTCGTCGCCATGCCGAAGCAACTGGACTGAAAGCAGCTGACGGCTCATGGGGACTTGCCATCAACGAAGGACGTGACATTGTAAATGGTCGCAAGTATTATGAAGCTGTTGGTAGTAGCAGTGCTATCGACTACATCTATGATGCTACAAACTTCCGTCTACGTGAGCTCTCTATTGGCTACAACTGGCGTAACTTGCTAGGCGAAGGTAAGAACCTCAACGTCTCTGTCATTGCACGCAATCTCTTCTTCATCTACAAGAAGGCACCTGTAGACCCAGATATTTCACTCTCTACAGCAAATGGATTGGGTGGTTTCGAAATATTCAACCTTCCTTCTGCTCGCTCATTTGGTGTGAATGTCAAGCTCAATTTCTAACCTTTATATAGCAACAACATCATGAACAAAAATATCTATGCCATTGGGCTATTAGCTTTTGCCTCTTTTGGTATGCAGTCATGCTTAGACTATGACGACCCCCTCGATTCGTTGCAAGTAAACGACCGCTCCATTGACAATAAGGTCTATGTAGGCAATGTCGATGTCATCGACTATCACAAGCAAGTGACCAAAGAGGGCTTTGCCAAAGCACGTGAGGTTCTAGAAAGAGATGTTTACCCTCAAAGTAAAACGGGACAATGCTTGCTCCGTGGCGGTAAGACAGAAAGCTGGGGGCTTCTCCCTTCTAGCCCACACAACTACCAATTTTTCTATTCATTGGGGCCCGATGCTTATGCTGGATACTTGACTGTACCCCACAACTTTGGCGGACGCCTAACTTCCAGCTATCGCATCGTTGACGGATTCAATGGAGGTCCATTCGGCGCTTACACGGGAGCAAAAAATGCATTAATGCCTATTTTGCACCATCCCATGTCGGACAGCATACCTGAAATGAAGGCCATCAACTTGCTCTACTATTGTATTGGAGCACAAGAATTGGCTGATATGGCTGGACCTTTCACTTATCTCGAGGATAAGAAAAACTCGCAGAATCCTAAGGTCTATAACGATTTGAAGACCATCTATCACGGCATTGTGCAAAATATTGACACAATTGTGACAACGCTCAAAGCCTTTGACCAACGTCCTCAATGGTATAAAGATGGTATCGAAGAATTGTGCATGACCTACAACGAAAGTAACCTTGATAGTGAACGTGGATTCCAAGGAATGAAGAGCTACATTGCTTTGGCTAATTCCCTCAAACTACGTATGGCTATGCACATCGTAAAGACAGAACCTGAAACGGCTAGAAAATGGGCCGAAGAAGCGGTTAAGAATGGTGTGATAGAGAGCGTAAATGACCAACATGGTATCTTCGTCAAGAAGATGGGTGGTAAGCATGCTTTAGCTGAAATCATGGTCAACTGGGACGACACTCGCTTAAGTGCTTCTATGGAATCTCTCCTTATGAGCCTTGATCATCCCACGACTCACTACCTTTGGAAGAACAATAGTGGTGACATCACCAACAGCAAAAAAGAAGTGACTCCAGACGACAGCCGTATTGTGGGTATTCGCGTAGGAACCTTCGTAGGTGAAGGTAAAAAATCTGCGGGCAACCAATATGGTCGCTATTCTTCATTTGCTTACGATGTTATGAAGAATGCCCCTGCTTACTACGTAAAGTATGCTGAAGTATGCTTCCTCCGTGCCGAAGGTGCAATTCGTGGTTGGAACATGGGCGGTACTGCTGAGCAATTCTACAATGAAGGTATTCGCAATGCCTATGTAGAAGACCCCTCACTCATCAGCAGCAGTCCTTACAGCACACTTGTGGCAAACTACATCCAGAAGGATAAGCCCACGGCTTACGTGCAGAAAGATCCCATGGGAGGCGAAGACTGGCCATCACTCACCAAGATTGGTGTGAAGTGGAACGAGTCTGATGACCGCGAAGTGAAACTCGAAAAGATCATCACTCAAAAGTACATCGCGCTCTTCCCACTGTCTACAGAAGCTTGGACAGAGCTTCGTCGCACTGGCTATCCCAAGCTCTTTAATGTCCTCAATGCCGATGACGGTGATGGTTCACTCCAATATGGAGACATTATCCGTCGCATTCCTTGGAATGCCACCGATCCTATCACGAAAGGTAACATTGAAGCAACAGGACTTAATGCATTAGGTGGTGAAGACCTCCAATCCACTCGTTTGTGGTGGGATGTAAACACACCTAACTTCTAATTTATTATATGGAGAGTCTTTTGCACAGAAACAATTAGACTTTGTGCGAAAGACTCTCTTATTCTACAACGAACCAACTCTATTAATCATTTAAATTTTGTGCCATGAGAAAAGCTACTCTATTCATCTCAACCCTCTTGGCTGTGATGGCTACGAACGGTTATGCGCAACAGCTCAAAAAGGACTATATCACATGGGGATATAGCAGCGAGCAATTTGGCGAAACTAAGCAACTGGACACCAGGCAGCACAATCTCTGAAGATGATAACTTCTTCATCTCTCGTGTAAAGCCTCGCAAACATTTTAACAACAATGCTACGCAAGTACGCCTTGGCATTAAGCCAGAAGTGGACAAGCGTCTTGTAGCTTGGTTGCCTATCAATGATCCTGAAATCAACGCCCTTCCCAACGGAATCTTCGATAGCGAAGTCTTTTCCATGTGGAACTATGTTGACCACTGGGGCGACTGGTCTGCTCCTCTTGGCCGCGTTCCCGCAGCTTTTTTGGATGTAGCCCACAAAAATGGTGTGGCAGTAACTTCCGTTGCAGGTATTCCTAATACCACTTTGCCTAACGCCTGGAAAAGATGTCTGAAGCAAATGAGTACTGCTGGCGCAGATAGAGCAGCACAGTTCCTCAACTACTACGGTGTAGACGGATTTGGCTATAACTCTGAATATAGCAGTGGTTTTGCAGAAACAAAAGCCATCCGTGAACTCCACGTTGCCCTCAACGAAAAGATGAAGGACAAGAACCCCGTGTTTGAAAACATGTGGTATGATGGCACGAATGATCGTGGTTCTATCATGTTTGACCAAGGTCTTGCAAGTCACAACGAGAAAAATTTTGGTGTAGACGGAAAACCTGCCGCGTCTCTCTTCTTCAACTACAACTGGAGTTATGGAACAGATCTTCTAGAAAGTTCTGTAGAACACGCTAAATCAATCAACCGCAATCCTCTCTACCTCTACGCAGGTGTGAACATGCAAGGAGCTGAACCAAGGAATGGCATCAACTGGACCTTGCTCAAAGACTATCCCATCTCTATTGGTCTTTGGGGCGCACACTCACGCAACATGTTCTGGGAAAGCCGCGGTGAAAAGGGTTCTACTCCTGACATCAAGCAGAGAACTTATATGCTCCGCACCGAACGTTGGTTTACTGGTGGCTCACGCAACCCAGCTAACCTCCCTGAAATGAAGAACTCGCTCAAATACAATGCCGATAATTTCGATTTCCCCGGCATGGCAAGCATGATGTCTGCGCGTTCTACTCTATCTTGGGATTTGGCAGAAGAACCATTCATCACCTACTTCAATTTGGGTAATGGTAAGTACTTCAACTGGATGGGTAAGCAGCAAAATAATCGTGAATGGTACAACATTGGTGTGCAAGACTACCTTCCCACTTGGCGCTGGTGGTTTGCCAATAAGGTGCTCGGTCGCACAAGTAACGATGTTGTGAGCAATGGTTTGAATGCTGAATTCTCTTGGGACGAAGCCTATATGGGTGGTTCTAGCTTGCGCATCAATGGCACATCCGCTAATGAGTTCCTCCATCTTTCAAAACTCAATATGCGCTTGCTACAGGAGACGTTATCACTCTCCGCTATAAGGTAAAGAAAGGTAAAGCCAATGTGCACTTGACACTCACTGCCGAAGGTGCGGAAGCAGCTGCCATCAATGAAAGTGACTTCAAGGTTCTCGAAGCAACACAAGATGCCGATGAAGATGTTTGGGTAGAAAAGAAATTTACCCTTTCAGAAGCCTTCAATGGTAAAAAGTTGGCTCTCGTGGCACTTCACTTAGAGAATGCTGAGAATCTTGACTTCTACTTGGGTGAATTCTCACTCTCTCGTCCTTCTGCAGCAGTTGCTACTCCTTCTGCTCCTGAAATCAAATCTTCAAAATTGCTGGCGTTCAGCCGTAATGGTGTTGATGCGAAGCTTATCTTCAACATGAAGAACGACAAGCCAGCAGGAGAACCATGCTACAACAGTGATGTGAAGACATCAATGTTCAAGATTTACGCTCAACAAGAAGGAAAGCAACCAATCCTCATGGGTGTAACCACTTCATGGGCGGCTATGTTCTACAACATACCTCTTGAACTCACCGAAACAAAGCCAAGGTTCGTTTGGGTGTTTCTGCTCTTTCTCTTGATCATAAGACTGAATCTGCTATCAGCTGGACAGACTTCCTCGAAGCCTCCAACTACGCTTATAACGATGACGTCCAAATCAACAAGAAGACCATCAAACCTAACGAAGCTTTTGAAATTGGTTACGTTGATCCTCTCCACGAAGACGCAACCTGGAAGATTGTTGACAGCAAGGGTACAGAAGTCTTCTCAGGCACTGGAAATAAGGTTCAAGTCAATGGACTTGCCAATGTTGGTAGCTACACGCTAAAGGTTACAGGAAACGAGCAAACAGCTGAAGGTCGTAAAGAAACCACTCGCGAATTTGCTTCTTTCGTTCAAATCACGAGCAAAGAAGTTGGTGCACTTCCAGAAATCAAGACGCTCACTGCCAACAACGAGAACTCTAACATTGAGCTCAAGGTTAACGAAGCTGCAGCATTCGCTTACACAGGACGTGAAGCTGATGGTTCTGGATCACAAGGTGTAGAACTCAAGGAAGAACGATTCGGTGTGCCTGTTGCTGACGTTAAGGTTGACAACAACAAGAGCTTCGGCGTAGCTTATTGGCTCAAAATCAACAAGCTCTCTGCAGGTGCTACGCAGCTTCTTAGCATTGCGAGCAAACAAGACGGCTGGCCCAAGACTGACTGGGGCTGGATTTGGACTTCACTCAATGCAGATGGTACTATTGGAAGTTACACCTTCCGTGGCACCGACGCTTCTAACAACACAGAGTTGCAATATACCTTTGGTAAAACTAAGCTCCCCGTAGGTAGCTGGGTACACCTTGCATTCAACTTCGAATACGATGCTAGCGGAGCATTCCGCTCTGACTTCTATGTTAATGGCATCAAGCAAGAAGTTACGAAATGGAAACATGGCGGTGCAGAACAAACCTCTCCTGTAGGCTTTGAATCAAACGTCTATTCCATCACGAATCGCATGGTAATTGCAGCTGGTGGTACAGCGGCATTCCGCGCTGGTATTGATGGTGTTATTGACAATTTCCAAATTTGGAACAAGCCCATCACAGCCGAAGATGTTCAAACTTCTATGAAGGATTTGAACAAGGATGCCCTTCCTCAAGGTCTTGCTGCACTTTGGTCTTTTGAAGACAAAGCCACTGACAAGAAGTTTACCTCTGTAGTGAAATCACTGCACAAGCTGGTTTGCACAACTATGTTTCTGCAGGTGGTGAAGGTCAAGGCAACATCAACTGGGTAGAGCCCTCTTACACTTCTGGATGTCCCTTCATTAAGGGTACAGCATTCCCTGTTAAGACCACAGCTACTTGGACTGCTAAGAATGCAACCATCACAAATGCAGTGGGTAATGACCAAGCGGGTTCTGCTAACATTGCCTTCTCTAAGGATGGTATGTACAATGTGACACTTACGCTCACCAATGCCCTTGGTAGCGACAGCAAGACTTTCTCTGTCATCAAAGTGGGTACAGGAATCACTGGCATTGAAAAAGCTCAATCTGATGAGTTCAAAGCCACAACTGTAGGAGAAAATGTTTTGGTAGAATTTGAACAATCTGGACATTATAATATTTCTCTTTACAACCTCGCTGGACAACTTGTTACACAAAAGTCTGCACACATTGCAGCTGGCAACAACGCAAGCCTCTATCTCGGTACTCCAGGCACTTACCTCCTCCGTATCGAACGCGATGGTAAACTCGTCCGCACCGTGAAACTCGTAAAGAACTAATTCTTTATAACTAATCACGCATAATCAAAGACCGCGTCAAGACCCATTGGTTTTGATGCGGTCTTTCTTTGTTTCTTATTCCACCGATTATAAACCCCAAAAGGTCATTATTTCCTGAATAGCTTTTATTTGATTCTTGAGCAGATAGTTTGCCTTTGACTCGAAGATGTAGTGGCACGCCAAGAACGAACGACAACAAGCTGCCAACAGGAAAATAATAGGAAGCAATCTTTTCATTAACGAGAACTACAATTACCCTCTAATTAGCTTTTGGAGTTCAATAACGAATACCACTATCACACTCTAGTACCTATTGAGATTCAATAACGAATACCACTATCACACTCTAGTACCTTTTGAAATTCAATAACGAGTAGCACGTCACTCTAACGACCTTTTGGCTATCATTTGGGAGAAAAGGAGGAAGAGAACAGAAACAAACACAAAAAACCCCAGCCACTCAAAGGAGAGTAGCTGGGGTTTCCTATTATCCCAAAATCGGTCATTAGACCGTTATTGTGCGTTTTGTTACAGAGAATATAACTTCCTGCCATCTTTCATTTTCTTGTCGGCATCTTGTTGCTCGTTCTTTCTCGACGTAGCCCGCTACGCCTTCGAACTCACAATCAACCATCTGCTCAACAATCTAATGAAATCTCTTCAGAATCTAATGACCGATTTGGGATTATTAGGACAAAGGATGTGATTACTTCACTTCTTCGAAGTCAGCATCTTGGATGTCTTCATTGCCGTTTTGTTGAGCACCTTGTTGTGCACCACCTTGAGCGAAGTCAGCAGCACCAGGTTGAGCACCGCCACCAGCTTGAGCGTAAAGCTCTTGAGTAGCAGCATTCAAAGCAGCAGTAGCAGCATCAATGGCAGCAACATCTTGCGCCTTGTGCGCTTCCTTCAACTGGTTGAGCGCAGCTTCCACCTTACCCTTCACTTCAGCAGGGAGCTTATCACCATTTTCAGAGAGCATATTCTCCGTTTGGAAAATCATGCTGTCAGCTTGGTTGATCTTTTGGATGCGTTCAGCCTCAGCCTTGTCCGCAGCTGCGTTAGCCTCAGCTTCAGCCTTCATGCGGTCGATTTCCTCTTGAGAGAGGTTAGAAGAAGCCTCGATGCGGATGCTTTGTTCCTTACCAGTAGCCTTATCCTTCGCGCTCACATTGAGAATACCGTTAGCGTCGATGTCGAAAGTAACTTCGATTTGAGGCACACCACGGCGCGCAGGAGCGATGCCAGCGAGGTTGAAGCGACCGATGCTCTTGTTTTGAGCAGCCATAGTGCGTTCACCTTGGAGCACGTGGATGGTCACTTCGGGTTGGTTGTCCTCAGCAGTAGAGAAAGTCTGGCTACGTTTGCAAGGAATAGTCGTGTTAGCTTCCACGAGCTTAGTCATCACGCCACCAAGCGTTTCGATACCCATAGAAAGAGGAGTAACGTCGAGGAGGACGATGTCAGACACACCGCTTTCCTTGTTGAGGATAGCACCTTGGATAGCAGCACCCACAGCCACCACTTCGTCGGGGTTCACGCCCTTAGAAGGAGCTTTCCGAAGAAGTTTTGCACGAGTTCTTGCACAGCAGGGATACGGCTAGAACCACCCACGAGGATAATTTCGTCGATTTCGTTCTTTTCTAGACCAGCATCGCGGAGTGCGTTTTGGCAAGGCACGAGGCAAGCTTGGATAAGACCGTGAGCCAATTGTTCAAACTTCGCACGAGTGAGGGTCTTCACCAAGTGCTTAGGCACACCGCCTACGGGCATAATGTAAGGAAGGTTGATTTCGGTAGAAGCAGAGCTAGAGAGTTCAATCTTCGCCTTTTCAGCAGCTTCCTTCAAACGCTGCATTGCCATTGGGTCGGCAGTGAGGTCAGCGCCTTCGTCGTTCTTAAATTCTTGTACCAACCAGTCGATGATCACTTGGTCGAAGTCGTCACCACCGAGGTGAGTATCACCATTTGTAGAGAGCACTTCAAACACACCGCCACCGAATTCGAGGATTGAAATATCGAAGGTACCACCACCGAGGTCGAACACCGCAATCTTCATATCCTTGTTGGCTTTGTCCACACCATAAGCGAGGGCAGCAGCCGTAGGTTCATTTACGATACGCTTCACTTCGAGACCAGCGATTTGACCAGCTTCCTTAGTAGCTTGACGTTGAGAGTCAGAGAAGTAAGCAGGCACGGTAATCACCGCTTCAGTCACTTCTTGTCCGAGGTAATCTTCTGCAGTTTTCTTCATCTTTTGGAGTATCATTGCAGAGATTTCTTGTGGAGTGTAGTTGCGACCGTCGATCGCCACACGAGGAAGACCGCCATCGTTCACCACTTTATAAGGCATACGAGCGATTTCTTTCCACTTGGCTGAAATTCTCACCCATAAAACGCTTGATAGAGTAAACCGTACGTTCAGGGTTTGTGATTGCTTGACGCTTAGCGGGGTCGCCCACTTTGCGTTCACCATCGCCAACAAAGGCTACGATAGAAGGAGTAGTGCGCTTGCCTTCGCTGTTAGCGATAACCACAGGTTCGTTACCTTCAAAAACGGAAACACAAGAGTTGGTGGTTCCGAGGTCAATACCAATAATTTTTCCCATAATAGTATATTCTTTTTTTTTTTGTTATTCAAATTGGAGTTTTCACCACACGCATAGCATTATCCTCGAGAGAAGAAGTGCAACATTCGGTTTTGATTGGAAAATCTCCGATGTCGGCGCTGCGATGGCGTTACGCCCCTATTATTGCAAGCCACGTGCCAAAAAAGAAAATGCGCTTTGCTGCATTTCCTCTCTGACATCTTGTCATAAATTTGTCATAACCACCGCACGCACCTACGATTTTACGTGCCTGTTTACGCTACTTTTCATAGATTAGTTCGGCACGCCATCGCCATCGCTGGGCAACAACTCCCCACCTTTCTCCATCCTTTCATCTTAAATACCCCAAAAAACAGAGGTTAGAATGTTAATGGCGAAGGGCAAAAATGGAAACTTTTTGCTCCATTCTAGGAAGATACTCAGCGCTTTCTCCCTGCTTCTATTCGGTTGCTCGGCACTTCTCTGTCAAAACATGGGAAGTTCTCCCTATTATCTCCGACGTTTTTCAAATTATCTCCGACGTTTTTCAATTTCTGTCGGACAAAATTTCTTCTTTGTCGGACAAAATCGCTCCTCTCTAGGCGCTTTTTTCAACAATATCCGAACTGTTCTCTCCAAAAACACCTTTTTCATAGCGAAAACACTCGATTCTTACGTCATTTTCTAATCGCTGAGAATCGCGTAGTTGCGCCCAATCCTCCAGTGACTTCGATTTGCGCGTTAAATGGAGGGACGTGAAATGCAAAAATTCCCAAACATCTACATCGATATTCCCTTTGTTCCCCTCCGTTTTCACCCCCATCTTCGAGCAATATCCCAAGGCGATGCGCACTCTGGGCATCGTCCCGTGGAGAAAGACAGTGTTCAAATGAGCTTTCTGGTTTGTTTGTTTGCCTATGTGGGGCATTGTCCGTAACTTTGCGCGCATATTATATTTATACGTCGCGGCTACGGCCAACGCCAACCCATATCGTCAGGGTAGCTTGCGCACAATTTCCCTGCGCACCACCCTCGTCTTGACGCCCGCTGCCCACATTTCTGCTCATTCCTATGTCCTACACGATAGCACAAGCTGCAAAAATCATTGGCGCTTCCATTGATGGCGCAGCCCATCCCGACATTCCTGCACTAGACGCCCCCATCGATTGGTTGCTCACCGATAGTCGCTCCCTTGCTTTCCCCGAAACTTCTCTTTTCTTTGCCCTTCGCACAGCCACTGGAGACGGACACCGCTACATCCCTGCGCTACTCCAACGTGGAGTTCGCAATTTTGTGGTCAATGACGACTACAACCTCGAGACACTCACAGCAGATGGCGCGCAACCTCTCGAAGACGAAGTCCATTTTCTCCGTGTCAAATCGCCTCTCCACGCATTGCAGCAGTTGGCAGCTGCCCACCGTGCGCAGTTTTCGCTGCCCGTTGTCGGCATCACGGGGTCGAATGGTAAGACGATTGTCAAAGAATGGCTCTATCAACTCCTTTGTCCCTCAGAACAAGTGACGCGCTCGCCACGCTCTTTCAATTCTCAGATTGGCGTTCCCCTCTCGGTGTGGTTGCTCAATGCGCAAAGTCGCATCGGCATCTTCGAGGCTGGCATCAGTCGTACGGGAGAAATGGCACGTTTGCGCGACATCATCCAACCCACGCTTGGACTCATCACCAACATCGGGGCTGCACACGAAGCCAACTTCTCCAGTATGGAGGAAAAATGCGCAGAGAAACTGCAGCTCTTCACCCATTGCGAAGCCTTAGTATACTGCGCCGACGATGCCCTCATCGGAGCAACCCTCGACAAAATGAGATTTTCGGGTAAGCGCATCACGTGGTCTAAACAAGGCAAAGCAGCGCAATATCGCTTCTCCACCCACATACTTTCAGACTGCACGGAGATTTCGTTCCAAATTGCGGAGGTTGAACCAGATGGTTCTTACGTTTTCAGTCAGAACCAAGAGAAATACCAGTTTTTCATCCCCTTCACCGACGAGGCCTCCATCGAAAATGCCATCCACACAGCAGTGGTGGGACTACAACTCGGAGTTACGCCCTCACAACTGGCACTGCGCATGCCCAATCTCCAATCGGTGGCGATGCGCCTTGAGGTGAAAGCTGGTGTGCGTGGACTGACGCTCATCGACGATGCCTACAATGCCGATCTCACGTCGCTCGACATTGCTCTCGATTTCCTACATCGTCGCAAAGAAGCACACCATAAATCTGTGCTTGTGTTGAGCGATTTCAGCAAACGGGCATGCCCGCTGGCGAACTCTATCAGCGTGTGGCGACACTCATTGCATCGCGTCCTGTGGACAAAGTCATCGGCATCGGCCACGAAGTGGAACGTTTACAAGCCTTGTTGGATTGTCAGGTGGAATGCTTCGACCATACCGATGATTTTCTCGCAAGTTCTTGCCTTGCTTCGCTTTCTGATGCCGTGGTGCTCCTCAAAGGTGCACGCGAATTTGCTTTTGAACGCATTGCCGACGAACTCCAACTCAAGGTGCACGAAACGACTTTGGAAATCAATCTCTCCGCACTTGCCGACAATGTGCGCTTCTACCGCTCGCACCTTCGTCCCGGCGTGAAACTCACTTGTATGATCAAAGCCGGTGCTTACGGTTGCGGTAGCGTGGAGGTGGCTCGAACGCTGCAAGACCTTGGCGTAGATTATCTTGCCGTGGCGGTGGCAGACGAAGGCGCGGAACTCCGAAAAGCGGGTATCACTGCCGGAATCTTGGTGATGAATCCCGAAATGAGCGCGCTCCACACGCTGTTTAAGTATCGGCTTGAACCCGAGGTCTACAATTTCCGCCTACTCGATGCGCTCATCGCAGCAGCGCGCCACGAAGGCATCACGCAATATCCCGTGCATATCAAGCTCGACACGGGCATGTGTCGCCTGGGTTTCAATCCTGAGCACGACATTCCCGCCGTGATAGAGCGTTTCCGCCACCAACAAGCCCTGCGACCTCGTTCGGTGTTTTCCCATTTTGTGGGAAGTGATAGCCCCGATTTCGACGAATTCTCAGCACAACAGTTTGCGCGCTTCGATCGTGCGTCACTCGAACTCCAAGCGGCATTCCCCCATCTCCTACGCCACATCTGCAACTCCGCAGGTATAGAGCGTTTCCCCGAACGACAACTCGACATGTGCCGACTCGGTCTGGGACTCTATGGCATCGACCCCATCGACAATCGCACTCTCGAGCACGTGGCTACCTTGCGCACCACGATTCTTCAGATTCGTGAAGTGCCTGCTGGCACGAGTGTGGGCTATAGTCGCAAGACCATCGTGCAACGTCGCTCACGCATTGCTGCCATTCCCATTGGTTATGCCGATGGCTTGGACAGACACCTTGGCAACGGGCGCGGATATTGCCTGGTGAATGGACATCCTGCTCCTATGCGGGCAACATCTGTATGGATGTTTGTATGATTGATGTGACGGATGTGCCTTGTCGCGAAGGGGACTCCGTAGAAATCTTTGGCGAACACCTGCCGGCTGCCCAACTCGCGGAATGGCTCGACACCATTCCCTATGAAATTCTCACCTCCGTCAGTGATCGCGTGAAAAGAGTCTTTTTTGAATAAAATGAATGTCGCATTTTTGCTTGAAATATATCCCAAGCGGATGCAGTTTACGCGCTTTTCCCCATAACAAATATGCAACTATTGATTTATCGTTCCACATTGCGATGGTGGTTTTGTATTACTTTCTGTTGCTGTGTGGCGATGGCTTACGCTAGCGGTCGAAGCTCTCGAAAGCCTTTCCCCACTGCGCCCGACATTGTGTTGCTGGGCGATTCCAACACTTGGATTGGAGGAGATGATTGTAGCCAAGAACAAGGCTGGAACTACTGGTTTGCGCAGCACTTTCCCCACCGCTCCATTCGCAGCTATGCGCGAAGCGGTGCCACTTGGACGCACACGCTCAAAACCTCTCGAGATGAGCAACAAAACACGAACAAACTGGCGGACAACAACGTGGTAAGTAACCAAGTGTTTCGACTGATTTCCGCCTATCGCAATGGCACACAACCCACGCCTCATCTCATCATCATTGCTGCTGGCACCAACGATTTTTGGTTTCTGCAGGCTCGTCCCTCTGCCCTACTGCAAGATGTGTCGCGAGTGTTTGCTTTGCCTCAACAAGAGGTGCTGAAAACACCGCTCAATCGTTTGTTGTCGTTGGCTCAAGCTATGAGATACGATTGCACGTTGTTGCAACAAAATTTTTCACAAGCGCGCATCATTTTGCTCTCACCGTTGCAAAGCACGGCTTTTTCAGCTGAGCGATTAGCAGAAGGCACAGCGCGCATGGTGCAAATTGCGCAACAACTTCATTTGCCACTCATCAGACAAGACAAAATTTGCAGCCTTCGTGCCGATAATGAACGCAAAAATTTTGTTTATAGCACGGACGGCACGCACACCTCTGTGCTGGGCGCACAACACAACGGCCAGATTTTGGCACAACACATCACAAAAATCTTGCAAACTCAACGCATTTCACAAAGATAACTCGCTTACATGGTCTTTTCTGATCTCTTTTTTCTCTTCGTCTTTCTCCCTAGTTGTGCCATTCTTTATCTTTTGGCAGGGCTGATCGACCGAAAATCCTTGCAACCCAACGGCCGACCAGTCAATACGCTAAAGAATGCCGTGCTCGTGTTGTTCTCTCTCATTTTCTATGCGTGGGGAGAACCGGTCTACGTGTTTCTGATGCTGGGTTGCGTGCTTTGGAACTATCTGGGCGGTCTTGCGCTCATCCGTTTTGAACAATACCGCGGTTTTGCGCTCTTCCTAGGTATTGTCGGCAACTTAGCCATCCTTGGTACGTTCAAATATGCCGGTCTTGTGGCAGACACTTTGACCAGTTTAGGCATCCCCGTGGCGAACCCTCACATCGCTTTGCCCATCGGCGTGAGTTTCTACACGTTTCAATCTATGTCTTATCTCATCGATGTCTATCGTCGTGAGAGTCCGGTGCAGAAATCCTTTGGCAATCTCTTGCTCTATGTGTCGATGTTCCCACAACTTGTGGCAGGTCCCATCGTGCGCTACAGCACCGTAGCAGCGCAGATCCAAGATCGCCGCGTCACTGCCCACGATTTTGCCGAAGGGGTCTATCGTTTCCTCATCGGACTGGGCAAGAAAGTGATTCTTGCCAATCAGTTCTCCGAAATCGTATCGCAGTTCTTAGGCGGCAATCTCCAGCATCTCACCACCTCTGGTGCGTGGTTAGGCATCTTGGCATTCACTTTCCAAATCTATTTTGACTTCTCTGGTTATAGCGACATGGCGATTGGCATGGGACGTTGCCTAGGTTTTCACTTCAACGAAAACTTTTCTCATCCCTACATTAGCCGAAGCATCACCGAATTTTGGCGCAGATGGCACATCTCTTTGGGAAGTTTCTTCCGCGACTACGTCTACATTCCTCTCGGTGGCAATCGTCGCCACCAATCGCTCAACATCTTGGCAGTGTGGTTCTTGACAGGACTTTGGCACGGTGCAAGTTGGAATTTCGTCCTCTGGGGCATGTATTTCGGTATCATCGTGATGCTCGAAAAATACACGCTGTTGCGCTTCATCCATCGTGTGCCGCGTGTGCTGCTCCATATCTATAGTCTGCTACTCATCGTGGTGGGTTGGGGCATCTTCTACTTCGACGATTTCAACCGCCTCGGACAGTTTTTCCACACCCTAGTGGGAGGAGCGAGCGAACTGCACAGTTTCATCACCACAGGTGCTGTGTTCGACCATTTTTGGTTGTGGATCGCAGCCATCGGCTTGAGCATGCCGCTTCGTCATGGCGCACAATGGCTCACGGCTCGTGCCTTGGGAGGTGAATCTTCAGGCGCGTATGCCGTGGTTGTGACCTCGGCAGGGTGGCACTCTCCGTGGGCATCCTTGCCCTCTCGGTGGCGTTGCTCGTAGGTGCCACGAACAATGCGTTCATCTATACCAGATTCTAAACTGACATTGTCCTTTTCTCCTTTTAGACTCTCTTTTTTCTCATGCGATATTCTCGTTTTTATCTCCTCATTATTGGGCTTGTCTTTGCCGCCTTTGCCGTGGTCTTCGACACCTTCCCACGTAGCACTTTCTCTCCTCTCGAGAAACGCGACCTTGCCACCTTCCCCTCCTTCACTGTGGACCGCCTACTCTCGGGGGCATTTACCAAAGACATTTCTACTTGGTTCAGCGACAGCGAGCCTTACCGCGACCATTTCATGCAGATGAGCATGGAGACGAAACATGCACTCTCCCTCAATCGCGGTGAAGAGAATGTGACCTTCCATGCTGCCTCTCCTGATGCTTCAGAACTGGCTGCCAACGATGCGGCTGCCAACTCTCACGACCCTGAGATGCAGCAGTATGAAAACCACACTGCCGACGAGAATGCAAAGATTTCCAACGCAGGTATCATCGTCACGGGCTCGGGAAAAAATGTGCGCGCGCTCATGGCTTTCGGCGGAAGTAGCAAGGGCTGTGTGGGATATGCCCAAGCCTGCAACCTCTACCAACAAACTTTTGGCAAGTCGGTCCAAGTGTATTGCTTGCTCATCCCAACGGCAGTGGAATACTATTGTCCAGAACAGGCGAAACGTATTTCGCGCCCTCAATATCCTACGATTCGCAGCACCTATGCTTTGCTCGACCCTGCTGTGAAATCGGTGGATGCCTACACGCCTCTGGGACAACACGCGCAAGAAGACATCTATCTCCGCACCGACCACCACTGGGCTCCCCTCGGCGGCTACTACGCTGCGGAAGCCTTTGCCAAGACTGCTGGCGTGCCCTTCAAAGACCTCTCACACTACGACCGAAAGTGGTGCGCAACTATGTGGGTAGCATGTATGGATATGCCAAAGACGTGGCTATCAAAAACGCACCCGAGGACTTTGTCTACTACGTTCCTAAAGGCGTCACCTACACGACCACCTATACGGACTATCAAGTAGACAAAAACTATCGCGTCACTGCCGAAGGAAAGCCGCACAATGGGGCATTCTTCCAGCACTACCGTGATGGACACCCCGGAGCTTACTGCACTTTCATGGGAAGTGACCAACGCCTCACCGTGGTGCGCACCTCTACTCCCTCGAAGCGCCGCCTGCTCATCATGAAAGACAGTTTCGGAAATGCCATTCCTGGCTATCTCTTCTTCAGCTTTGGCGAAATTCACGTGGTAGATTCTCGCTATTTCCTCAAGAACATGAAGGACTATGTGACGCAAAACAAGATTACCGACATCCTTTTTGCCAACAACATCTTCAAGGCTTATTCGCCCAATATCTATAAGTCTTACCTGCGCTTCCTATCGCAGCACGGAGGGGCTCCTACTGCCGCACCTGCAACGCCTGAGAAGAGTGCGCCAAAAACGGAAAAGCCTGCCTCTACTTCTCCGAAGAAGAGCCCAGAAAAAGCCACACAACCAACCGCAGAAGGCGCTAGTGCGCCTAGTGCGCCTACTGCTGCCGCCACGGAATAGGATTCCTCTCGAAAGATTTGCCACTTTCCACGCAATGTGCTCCTTTCTCTATGAATCAGCTTACTTTTTTCGATTATACTTATTAATGAGTATTGTCTGTTTTCTCGCAATATCGTAACTTTGCACTGCAATTAACAAACCTCTATCTTCAAGTTTTTCCTCTGGAATTTGCTTGAGAAAACCATAAATTATGAAGAAATTTACTTTTAGTCTATTGGTAGCCCTCGCGCTTCCTCTCGCAATGCAAGCACAACGTGCCGTACGATGGACCGTAGGTATCACCACGCCTATCGTCAGCAGTGCGCCAACCGCTTTCCAATATATAGGATTCTCCGTCAAAGCATCCTATGAAAAATTCAAGAATGTCGAACTAGGTCTGGCTGTTTCTTCGGAGGCGCACACTCGGGGCATACAATATTATTATTATTATTCCCCCACCTTTGATGCTCAACTCGGAGCTCCCAACGAAGTACGCGTAAAAGCCTCTTCAGTGTTGGCGTCTCTCAACGGAACCTATCGCTGGCAACCCGAAAAAACAGTCTCTCCTCTTGCTGGTGTGACCGTAGGTGTGTCTAACGACTCCTATGGTAATCACAATTTCAGTAACGACCAGAGCACATGGAACGGATTTGTGGCACCACATGTGGGCTTGATGCTCTGGCAACACCTCGATGTGCGCTTCTCCTACTACGTATCACCCAAAGGTTTCAACCGCGGTATGCTCTCCGTGGGCTACAAGTTCTAAACGAAACTCTGTAAACCTAGCCCTCAAGTAGGACTTTTCTCCATGGAGCTTCGTGACTCCCTATAAAACTCCCCGAGTATGGCTTTTTTCTGAACCATACTCGGGGACTCTTTTTGCCTAACTTGTGCTCTTCCCTTAGGAATCTTGTTTTCCTACTTTACCAACTTTCAGAAGATTCCTTCGTTTCCATCGCTTCCCTATCTGCAATACGAGAATCTTCTTTCCCAAGAGACAACCGAAACGTTCTGAAGGTGCAGCCTCTCTTCGCGGACGTGATCACTACTACTCTCTAAAGGTGCAATCTCACTTCACGAACGTGATAGCCTCTAATCTCTGTAGATGCAACCTCACTTCACGGACTTTACAAATCCTCTCTCTGACTTTCCAGAGCGAACGACACAAAAAATTAATGGGACCTCCACTTATTAGCGGTGTCCCATTAACCAACACAAAAACTAAACTAGACTTAACTAAACTATTTTCTCGTTATCATCACGACAACTACTTAGTGCAAATTTAGGTAATTAATGATGACAAGCCAAGGATTTTTTGAAAAAACTGAACTTACAGTGTCGATTTTAACAATCTACACGGAACATCCTGTGAAGAATAGGGCAAAAGGTAGAAAGCATAAGCAGTGATCTTACGTTTCATATAAAGAGTTCCCCCCAGAAAGCTACGAGGCTTATGGCTCAAAACGCGCTGTTTTTTGCGCCAGATAGGCATCTGCCAGCGTGAGTGCCGCCATAGCCTCCACAATAGGTACGGCGCGCGGCAACACGCAGGGGTCGTGTCTGCCACGAGCATCGAGGATGGTAGCCTCACCATTCACATCAATCGTGCTTTGAGGTTGAAGGATGGTGGCAACTGGTTTGAAGGCTACACGGAAAACAATGTCTTGTCCATTGGAAATGCCACCTTGTATGCCGCCACTGTGGTTAGTGGCTGTGGTGTATCCAGGAAGGAAGCTGTCGTTTGTTCGGATCCTCGCCAAGAACTTCCGGCAAACCCTAATCCATATTCGAAGCCCTTGACCGCATTGATGCTGAGCATCGCTGCTCCCAAACGAGCATGGAGCTTGCCAAAAGCGGGATCCCCCCACCCTACTGGCACGCCTTGCACCACACACTCGATGACTCCGCCGATGGTGTCGCCTTCTTCCTTCACTTCCATGATGAGAGCCGCCATCTTTTCTGCCATGTCTGCATCGGGACAACGCACGGGATTGCGTTCGATTTCAGAGAAATCCAACTGTTGATAGTCGGTGTCGAGCACAAGCGTGCCTACTTGTCGTGTCCAAGCGGTGATGCTCACGCCTAAAGCACGCAGGAGGAGTTTGGAAAAAGCGCCACCCACCACACGAGCTATCGTTTCGCGTGCAGAACTTCTCCCACCGCCACGATGATCTCTCACCCCATATTTGGCATGATAGGTGTAGTCGGCATGCGAAGGACGAAAGAGTGAGCGCATATTGTCGTAGTCCTTGGAGTGCTGATTGCGATTGCGCACGATGAACCCAATGGGACATCCAGTGCTCTTGCCTTCAAACACGCCAGAAAGTAGCTCCACCTGATCATCTTCTTTGCGAGAAGTGGTGAGTGGACTCTGACCGGGTTTGCGACGTTGCAGTTCGTTTGGATGAAATCTTCGTCGATGACGATGCCCGCTGGGAACCCATCTAGCACGCCTCCGATGGCGCTACCATGACTCTCCCCGAAAGTGGTGAGACGAAGGTGTTGTCCGAATGTATTCATTTTTAGAGGTTAGACATTAGACGTTAGAGGGTCGCAGACCCTTTTATGCTCGCCACGACAAGCGTGGCTCGGGCATTAGAGATTAGACGTTAGAGAGCTAGAGCTACTAGAACAACTAGAGCTTCTAGAAAATAAGAAAACTAGCCCAAAAACAGCAAGTCGGACTTTGCGGAACGTATCCGTGAAGTCCGACTTGTGGAGTTTTTAGGGATGAGGTACCGAATGTTCTACTGCTGTCTCCTATCATTCTCTAGAGTTCGCCCTGGAAAGCTCATGATTTATCCATGAAAACGCTCAAGGCTTCTCCATGACGATGTAGGAAACAACGGAGTTATTCAGCACGACATTGGCTTAATTATGGTGATGTCCGCCGCAAGCGCAACCTTCTTCACCATGTTCGTGGTGATGATGTCCACCGCAAGCGCAACCTTCTTCACCATGTTCGTGGTGATGATGTCCGCCACAACCGCAGCCACCTTCGCCATGTTCGTGATCGTGGTCGCAACCACAGCCACAACCTTCGCCAGACATCATGTTGAGCGCACCTTGAATTTCTTCGTTGCTTGCCTCACGAGCCTTTTCCACCTTGCCTTTGTAGTGGAGAGTTTTACCAGCCAAGGGGTGGTTTAAGTCGAGCACCACAACGTCTTCTTTGACTTCGAGCACAAGACCATCGAAGCGCAAGCCATCTTCATTGACGAGAGGGAGCACAGCTCCTGCATAAATAGTGTCAGTGTCGAAGCGACCATTCACCACAAAGGTTTGTTTGGGCACTTCAATCACATGTTCTTCCTCGTAAGGGCCATAAGCGTCCTCAACACTCAGCGTGAACTCGAAAGAATCTCCTTCGTTCAGGTGCGCCACTTGGCTTTCGAAGGCCTCCAAAGCCATGCCCAGCCCAGAAATAAACTGAAATGGGTGCTGCGCAGGGGCTTCTTCTACGATTTCTCGCACGCCTGCTTCGTTGTCCACGAAGAGTTGGTAGGAAACTGCAATGTAACGATTTGAACCCGTAGGAAATTGGGTGGTTTCTTGTAGATTATTCATATTGGAAATGTTGTTGCTTTAAGAGCGATTTAATAATATATGAGCATTTATATCGGAGAGGGCACGCCTAAATGTGCCCAATCTATCGATGTATTGGGAAGATATTCTCCAGGAAGTAGGAAGTAAACGCAGAAATCACAAGACTTCTAAGCGCAAATCCACAGCCAACTTCTTAAAGGCTTCGTTTTTTTTGAGCATCTCTTGGAAAATCTCGCGAGGAGAATAGGCACGAGGTTTGGCATTCACCGCAGTGTTGACAACAAACTTCACCACTACGTCGTCATTTTTCAGACCTTGACGCAGATATTGTGTGAGCGCAGGCAACACCTGTTGGAGATAATTGGCAGCGGCTGAGTTTTCCACCATCCCTTCTACCAAATTATTTTCCTTCAACTCAGGTAAAATGATTTTCAAACGCCCAGACTCTGCCCCCTGTCTTGCAGGAAGTTCGTTGGCAAATCGCAACCATTGATAGCGCAACTCCTCGAGCGTAAAGGGTTCGTGGCGCTTTTCTGTTGGCGCAACGGCTATGTTCTGTGGTGCCACGCCTTCTCCGCTAGCGCCTTGCGCCGTGGCATGGGCACCTTCCGCAGCATTAGGCCGTGGACGACGCGTGAGTGACACCGTTGTCATACGACTTTGGTCGAATTGACTTTGAGCATTGCCCTGAGCTCTTGCACCTGCGTTGCCATTTGCAGCGACAGTCGGAGCAGAAGGGCGGTAAGCAGTGGGAGCTTCTGCGACACCAGCGGGCAAAACAGGCGAAGCAGTGGGAGAAACCGCTGAATGTCCCGAAGGCATAGCGGACGCAACTTGAGGAGCTGCCGAGGGCTGAGCCTGGCGCTGCGGAGCTGCACCCACCGCAGTGGTAGGCGCTAGCTGGAAGATGGGGAGGAGGCACTTTTTAGGGCGACGCCCGGAGCCTGCTGCTTCGTCTTCTTGCAAGATTTGTGCCACTTGAATGAGCGTAAGTTCGACCAACAGACGCTTATTGGGCGCAGCACGATAAGCCATATCGCAGTCGTTGCAGAGTTTCAGCGCACGATAGAGGAAACGCGGCGTGCAACGCTGTGCTTGTTCTGCGTATTGTTGGCGCACCGTCTCGGCAACTTCCAGCAAAGGAAGGGTTTGCGCATCACGACTCACCAAGAGATCGCGGAAATGCGCGGCAAGTCCACTCATGAAATGCCCACCTTCAAAACCTTTTGACAGAATCTCGTTGAGCTTCATCATTGATTCCGGAATCTCCCCTTTGAGCAAATGGTCGGTGACAGCGAAATAGTAATCGTAGTCGAGCACGTTGAGGTTGTCGATGGTGGCTTGGTAGGTGATGTTACCTCCCGTAAATGATGCCACTTGATCGAAGATAGAGAGCGCATCTCTCATACCGCCATCGGCTTTTCGCGCAATGACATTGAGCGCAGCTTCCTCATATTGGATGCCTTCTTGCTCTGCCACGTGCTGAAGATGGCGCACCGTGTCGCCCACCTCCATACGATTGAAGTCATAAATCTGACAGCGCGAAAGAATCGTGGGAAGAATCTTGTGCTTCTCCGTAGTGGCAAGGATGAAAATCGCATGCGCAGGCGGTTCCTCCAGAGTTTTGAGGAACGCATTGAAAGCGGCTTGCGAAAGCATGTGCACCTCGTCGATGATAAACACCTTGTAACGTCCCACTTGTGGGGGAATCTGCACCTGATCTATGAGTTCTCGGATGTCATCTACGGAGTTATTGGAGGCGGCATCGAGCTCATGAATATTATATGAGCGACCTTCGTTGAATGCTACGCAACTTTCACAATGATCACAGGCTTCTCCGCTCTCAGTGGGCGTGAGACAGTTGATCGTTTTTGCGAAGATGCGCGCAGAAGTAGTCTTACCCACGCCACGAGGTCCGCAGAAAAGATAGGCATGTGCCAACTTTCCTGTAGCAATCGCATTCTTGAGCGTAGTGGTAAAGCGCACTCTGTCCCACCACACTATTGAAGTTGGTAGGACGATATTTACGAGCCGATACAATGTAGTCTGACATAACGTGCTAAGTTTGCTACAAAGTTACAATTTTCCTACGGATAAATCAACAAGTAAGGGCGATGAACCCACGTCCATCGCCCTATTTTTTTGCGTAAGTATCAAAGGTGCGTCGCCAAACTTCTGATTTACGAAATACCGATTGCCGACACCGCACCTAAAATGCTGATATCTGCCCTTGGGGGAAGGTTATTTTTCCTCAATCACTTCCACGATTTCTTCGCCACCTTCCTTATGCTTGCCCAAATACTCGGGAAGATTCATTCCAGCTTGTTCGAAGAGATCGGAGAGAGGAGGCACAGACTTGAGCAGACCACTGAGGAAATTGGCAGTACTTCCTTTGCCATCAGCAGACTGTCCGCCATTGTCCCAGACTGTCACCTTGTCGATGTTGATGCCCTTGATAGCTTCCACTTGAGTGCGCACGAGTTCTGGGAGCTTTTCGAGGAGCAAGAGGGTGTAAGCCTTCGTAGCATCGCCACCTGCAGCTTGAATCATCTTGTCATATCCTTGAGCTTGGCGCGTGAGAATCTCATAAAGACCCTTTGCCTCTGCTTCCATCTTAGCAAAAATAGCGTCAGCTTCACCACGTGCTTGCACGCGCTTCTGTTCTGCTTCGGCTTCAGCCTCGATAACGACGCGTTTCTTCTCCACTTCTTGTGCCACAATCACGTTGGCTTGTTGAGAAGCGCGCTCGCGCTCTGCACGCGCCAACTCAGCTTCACGCTCAGCAGAATAGGCTTCTTCCAAAGCTTTTGCCTGCGCCACCTTTTCGGCTGCCACAGCTCTACGACTAGCTTCAGCTTCTTTCTCACGGCGCAAGGCGTCAGAATTGGCAATCGACACCTTAGCTTCGTTTTCTCCGGCAATAGCTTTGGCGTTGGCTTCAGAAGTACGGATGCGCGTTTCCTTTTGTGCCTCAGCACGACCGATTTCACCAATCTTTTCTTGTTCTGCCACGCTAACTTTTGCCTCGTTGATAGCCTTTGCCGCAGCTTCTTTTCCCAAGGCTTCGATGTAACCACTCTCATCTTTGATGTCGGTCACATTGACATTGATGAGCTTGAGTCCGATTTTCTTGAGCTCAATCTCCACGTTAGTCATGATGTTCTCTTGGAATTTGTCACGGTCGCTGTTGAGTTCCTCGATAGACATAGAAGCAATCACCAAGCGCAACTGACCAAAGAGGATGTCGCGCGCCATTTCTTGGATGTCATTGGGCGTGAGTCCGAGCAAACGCTCCGCAGCGTTGTTCATAGACTCGCCTTCTGTAGAGATACCCACGGTGAATCGGCAAGGCACATCCACACGAATGTTCTGACGTGACAAAGCATTGGTGAGGTTGGCTTCGATGGAGATGGGCGTAAGACTGAGATAAGCGTAGTCTTGCACGATGGGCCACACGAAAGCACCGCCTCCATGCACACATTTTGCCGAGCCTCCGTTAGAGGTTGTTCCGTAGATAACCAGAATTTTGTCGGAGGGGCAACGGCGATAACGATTGAGCAAAGCGGCAAGAAGGACGAATCCTGCCAAGACCCCGATAATGGGAAGGAGTAATGGTTCCATATTTTATGATTTTAGATATTAGATACGAGGGAAAAATCCTTAATTTCAGCCTCATCTGTGGGAGGATTACAGCGAATGTGTCACCATTTCCACGTAGGGACTAAGGAAAGGATAGCGATAATCAATGCACCTCATAGACATCGTAGGCAGCACGGTGCGAGTAAAAATCCAAGCGAAGATTTAGGTTCACAGCAGACTGCCACATTTTGTCTTAGGCACGCTCCACGCGCACGGTGGCATCGTCTATGGCTTCCACAATGTGCACTTTAGCACCGGTGGGAATGTCCTCTACACTAGCATTGAAAGCTTGGAGTTCGTGGAGAGAACCTTCGTAGCTCACCATGACCTTACCACTCTTGTCGGCATCTGCTGGGATGCGAAGGTAGACATCGGCAGTGTATCCCACGATTTTGTCCGCATGGAAGGTATTGTCTTGCGAAAGCGTCAGCACTTGTTTGAGCAACAACCAAGCGCCCAACATGAAGAGTGCGCCAATGCCCAACGAGATTAAGGCTACCACCCAACCATTTTCAAAGAGAGGAGCTAGAATCACTCCGCTCCAGCCGAAACCCAGTAGGAAGCAAGCCACCGTTTTGACGGAAACCAAAGCCAGCCCATCCACGTCGAATGCTACATCACCTCCACCAAAGTCAGCATCGGTGTCGAAACCAACGAACAACATGATGGTTTGTATCGTAAAAACTAAGCTCGAAATAATGGCAATTCCCCAATAGATATAATACATGGGGGCGAGAAGAAACTGTTCCCAAAGGGAGTTATCAATAGTTGTCATGGTGTTTATTGTAATAATGATACCACGAAATTACAGACTCTTGGGCAATTCTCCAAATGTTCTGCGATAATTCGGAACATTATTCTCACAAATATGATATAGAATGATGCTTTTCTCTAGATTTAAATGGTAAATCTCACATTCGCGCCTCCTAATGAAGACACAAAAAGCACGAATTTAGCATCAAATTTCAGCAAAAGGACAAAAAAAATGGGATACCACTGTATCCCAACCTTGTTAACCTTAAATCTAATACTATGAAAAACACATTGCAAAAAAATAGAGTTTTTTTCTTCATCACCTCCAAGAAAAACGAATAAATTCTGCAAGAAAATTTCATTTTACAGCGATTTTGCTACTTAAAAACTAGCAAAAACGCCCTAAAACATCCATTCTGCACTGACTTCCCCTCCAAGAAATAGCTAGATAGTCCGCTTGGCAGGACGCATCTTTCGCAGGATATAGGGTAATGTCCCTAATTGCCCCACCCTCATCCCACAAACTTGCAGATTTGAAGCCTATGCACCAGAGAACTAAGCTCAACAAACTATGGAATTTAGGGCTGAAAAGTGCATTTTCTCCTATCTTATTCCACGAATATCGGAGAGAACAAACCAAAACGTGGGAGATTTCCGAAAAACGTGGGAGTTTTTCCAAAAAATGTCGGAGATTTTCTGAAAAACGTGGGAGAATTTTTGAAAAACGTGGGAGTTTTTTTTCGGTATGTCCGATATTTTCTTTTTTCGCTCCTTTTTCGGGGGCAAAACTAGGGATTTTTCTTCCCCATCCTACGAGGTTACAGATTATATATAAGGAACGACATCCGGCGATAAAGTAGCACAGAAGAAAGACGCTATGAACTTCACAGCATGCGTCCAGCTTACTCCACACAGCATAGCGGATGGACAACCAACTATCCAGGAGAGTTCTCCATAGTCTACCGAGAGAAGGGAGAAACAAATGGACAATGGGGTGCGGAAATAGGGGCGCTCGATTAAGTTTCAGCGCATTATCTTTGTTGTTCGCCGAGAAAGTGGTAAATTCGCACATTGATAGATTGGCTTGCTATGGACTTTCGGCAAGGGAAGACAGCAGAATGTTCCCACAGGGTGGCTCATCGACAAAGAACCATCGAGAATTTGCCGCCAAACAGCGCAGTCACACACAAAAATAAGACTTAATCGGTCTTTCAATAAAGACAACAATTATGGCTTGTATCCTACATATCGAAACCTCCACCACGGTGTGCTCGGTGGCGGTGTCGGAAGATTCCCAAGTGATTTTTGAGCAACACACGCTCGAAGGTCCTTCGCACGCCACTGTGCTCGCTCCTTATGTGGACGAAGCACTGAGTTTCATCGAGAGTCACGCGATTCCTCTTGATGCCGTAGCCATTTCGGCTGGTCCTGGTAGTTACACTGGGCTCCGCATTGGTACTTCCGTGGCAAAAGGTGTGGCTTACGGGCGCAATGTCCCCTTGATTTCTGTGCCTACTCTCAAAGTTATCACCGTGCCCACCCTACTCTTCGACGATGAAATGCCCGAAGATGCACTCCTCGTGCCTATGATCGACGCACGACGCATGGAGGTCTATGCAGCGGTCTATGACCGTGCCCTCCGCCCACTGCGTGAGGTGCAGCCCGATATCGTCACTGCCGACACTTACAAAGAGTGGTTGGACCGCGGTCCTGTGTATTTCCTCGGCAATGGTGCGGAGAAGTGCAAAGAAGTGATTGATCATCCCAATGCGCGCTTCGTGGACAACGCTCACCCCTTGGCGAAATATATGGCACCCTTGGCAGAAAAGGCATTCCTCGAAGGAAAGTTTGAAGATTTAGCCTATTTTGAGCCCTTCTATCTCAAGGACTTCCAAGCCTCACAACCTAAAAAACTCCTGTAACACTGCGATGCTCTACAACACTCAACTGGAACCTCTGCGCATGAAAGCCTATGGCCGCGAAGTGCAACTGATGGTGGATCATGCTCTCTCCATAGAAAACCGCGCAGAACGCCAAGCCTATGCACAACGCATCATGATGGTGATGAGAGCTGTGGCGCAAGTGACCAACCCCACGCAGGAGGAAAACGAAAAATTGTGGAACCATTTGGCGCAACTCTCGAACTATCAACTCGACATTGACTATCCTTGCGCCATCGAACCCCACGAAGAGCAACAGCGTCCTCCTCGCTTGCCCTACTCTCAACAGCATCCGCGTCTGCGACACTACGGTGTTTTGGTGGAAAATCTCCTAAACCAAGCTGCAGACAACGAGGATGCCGAACAACGACGCCTCCATATCGTAGCTGCTGCAAAGCGCATGCGCGAAAAACTCTATGAGGTGCGTGGCGATATGCCCGACAATGAGCGCATAGCCCACGACATTGAATTCCTCACACGCGGACGCATCACGCAGCAAGAAGCGACCTCGCTGATTTCTTAATCCTACATCCTCTCAACTCCTTCCCTCCCGTATGGCTTCATTCCTCATCGAAGGCAACCATCGTCTCCAAGGCGAAATATTCCCCCAAGGGGCAAAAACGAAGCACTTCAAGTGATTTGCGCCACTCTTCTCACAGAAGAAGAGGTGCGTCTACAAAACGTGCCCGATATCTTGGATGTTAACAACTTGATACTCCTATTGCAAGACATCGGAGTGAAGGTGAAACGTAATGCCCCTGGCGACATCACCTTCCAAGCCGACAGTATCAACTTGGAATATCTCCGCACCGAGGAGTACTTAGAACGCTGCTCTTCGCTCCGCGGTTCGATATTGACCATCGGACCTTTGGTGGCGCGCTTTGGACATGCCGTGGTGAGCAAGCCTGGGGGCGACAAAATCGGACGTCGTCGCCTAGATACTCACTTTTTTGGCCTACAATGCTTAGGAGCATCCTTCACAGTCGATGCCGATCATCAATTGTTTGAAATCACAGCTGACCACTTGAGGGGAGCTTACATGCTACTGGATGAAGCAAGTATCACAGGTACTGCCAATATTCTCATGGCTGCGGTACTCGCTGAGGGAACAACTACGATTTATAACGCAGCTTGCGAACCTTACCTCCAACAGCTTTGCCACATGCTCAACCGCATGGGAGCAAACATCTCGGGGCATCGCCTCTAACCGTCTGACGATTGTGGGCACCAAGCGTTTGCGGGGGGCCACTCATCGCATTCTTCCCGACATGATCGAGATTGGTTCGTTCATTGGCATGGGAGCGATGGTGGGAGATGGGCTGACGATTAAGTCAGTTTCTTTGCGCGACTTGGGTATCATCCCCGATGCCTTCCGCCGACTCGGCATTAAAATAGAGGTGCAAGGCGACGATTTGTTCATCCCTGGCGGACAACGCTACGAGGTTGAGTCGTTTATTGATGGTTCTCTTATGACATTGGCAGATGCGCCTTGGCCCGGTCTTACCCCCGACCTCCTTTCTATTCTTATCGTGGTGGCTACGCAAGCGAAGGGAAGTGTGCTTTCCACCAAAAAATGTTTGAAAGCCGCCTCTTCTTCACCGACAAGCTTATCGACATGGGCGCACAGATTATTCTCTGTGATCCCCACCGTGCGGTGGTGGTTGGGCACAATTTCGAGCATCAACTCCGTGCACGCCGCATGTCTAGCCCAGACATCCGCGCAGGCATCGCACTCCTCATTGCTGCCCTTAGTGCAGACGGCACAAGCCGCATAGACAATGTGGAGCAAATCGACCGCGGATATGAGCACATCGAACAACGTCTTAATGCGCTTGGTGCAAAGATTACACGCATCTAAAAGGAAGTTTTTCGGCTTTCCTCACGCATTGTTACAGACTCCCTCACACATTATTATATATAAGGCGTAATCTATCACCATACTCTCGCCTTTCTCCATCCTCTTTCTTCCACCTATTCTCAATGATTACCCCAGAAGAAGTATTTCAAATCGGTCGCATCACACGCACACACGGCATCCACGGCGAAGTGGAACTGCAATTTACAGACGACATCTTCGACCGAGCCGAGGCGGAATACCTCGTTTTGCGCATCGACGGGCTGTTTGTACCCTTTTTCTTCGAAGAATATCGCTTCAAAAACAATGAAGCGGTGATTATTAAGTTTGAGGAGGTGGAAGATGACGCAGCAGCGCGCCAGTTGGTCGGACTATCTGTGTATTATCCCCAACAATATGTGGACGAAGAGGAACATGATGAGATCAACAACCTACAAGCCTTCACTGGTTTCAGCCTTCTTTTGGTGGACGAAACCAATACCACCGAAGACCAGTTGGCGACTTACGAACTGGGCACCATCGTTTCGGTCAATACCTCCACGGCGAACACCCTCCTCACCGTAGAAACTGAAGAAGGCGAGGAACTTCTGATTCCGCTTCACGATGATTTCTTGGTAGACTATAGCGTGAAAGACCGTTATTTGCTGTTGAATTTACCCGAAGGCATCCTAGAACTCAACGCTTGATGCCGACAGACGAACTATGAAAAGAATAGCAATACTTGGTGCCACTGGTTCGATTGGCACGCAAACTTTGGACGTCATCCGCGAACACCGCGACAAATACGAGGCTTACGCCCTCACCGCTGGAAGCAACTCGGATTTGCTCATCCAGCAAGCGCGAGAGTTTCAGCCCGAAGTGGTGGTGATAGCCGACGAAAGTCAATATGAAAAGGTAAACGCTGCCTTGTCGGACCTCCCTATCAAGGTGTGGACGGGTGCAGAAGCCCTTTGCGACGTGGCGCGTCTCCAAGATGTGGACACGGTGGTCACAGCCATGGTGGGATTTGCTGGACTTCGCCCCACAATCGCTGCGATAGAAGCGCATAAAACTATTGCACTCGCCAACAAAGAGACGTTGGTCGTGGCTGGCGAACTGATTACCGAGCTCGCCGTTCGCGAGCGTGTGGCAATTCTTCCCGTAGACAGCGAGCACAGTGCGATATTCCAATGCCTGGTGGGCGAAGATGGCAATGCCATCGACAAAGTGTTGCTCACCGCTTCTGGCGGACCTTTCCGCAAATTCTCCCTCGAACAACTCCAAACCGTCACAGCGGCACAGGCTTTGCAACATCCGAATTGGGAGATGGGTGCGAAGATTACCATCGACAGCGCGACAATGATGAACAAAGGCTTCGAGATGATCGAAGCAAAGTGGCTTTTTGGTCTCACTCCCGAACAAGTGGAAGTGGTGGTACATCCCGAGAGCATCGTGCACAGTGCCGTGCAACTGGCAGACGGCTGCGTGAAAGCTCAAATGGGATTGCCCGATATGCGCCTGCCCATCCAATACGCGCTCTCATTTCCTCGACATGACAGCCTGAGCGGTGCGCGTCTTGACCTCACCGCTTTGGGAAGTCTCACCTTTGAACACCCAGACTTCGAGCGTTTCGACTGTTTGCGCATCGCGTATGAGGCTGCCGCCATCGGAGGTAATATGCCGTGCATTGTCAATGCAGCGAATGAAGTGGTGAATCTCGCCTTCCGCCAAGAGAGAATCGGCTATCTTGACATTGCGCGCCTCATTAGAAGAGCAATGCAAGAAGCCACATTCGTGCAGAAACCTACGTTGGACGACTATTTCCAAACAGACGCCGAAGTGAGAAAGTGGGTAGAGGCAATGATTCCCTAGCCAAGAAGCTGCCATTTCTCCCATAGTCCAGCCACACAACTCCTATAAACAAGCAATTCTATCTCAATAGCAATCTATTCTTCTCATGGAAGTATTCCTTATTAAAGCCCTTCAACTCATCTTGAGTATCTCGATTCTCGTGGTATTACACGAAGGTGGGCACTTTTTCTTTGCCAAAGTGTTTGGCATTCGCGTACATCGCTTCAGTCTTTTCTTTGATTTCTGGAAAGGCGGTAAAAAGAAAGCACTAAAACTTGGTCGTTGGGGCAACACAGACTTTGTCATTGGCTGGCTCCCCTTCGGTGGATACGTAGAAATCGCCGGTATGGTGGACGAAAGCTCCGATGCCGATGCAGTGGCAAAGGAAGAAGCCAACATTCCTGCGCACGAACTTTTCAAGAACAAGCCTGCTTGGCAACGCCTTCTCGTGATGGTGGGTGGCGTATTGGTGAACTTCCTCGTGGCACTCTTCATCTATGCTATGCTCCTCTGGGTAAATGGCGAGCAGCGCATCCCACTCAAGGGCATCACTCACGGCATGTCGTTCAACACAGAAGCCAAGAAACTCGGATTCCAAGACGGTGACCTCATCACGGGAGTGGACAGCAAGACCTACACCTACCTAGACCATGTGGCGATGCTCCGCGATTTAGGCGATGCTCACACCGTGCACGTACTCCGCAATGGGAAGAACGTGGACATCAACATCGATGGTCAGTTCGATTTGCTCAAAGCCTTGAAGCAACAACCTCCCTTCGTCGCGCTCACCCTTCCTTCTATCGTGGACAGTGTCTTGGCAGAAAGCCCCGCAAAAGCCGCTGGTTTGCAAAAGGGTGACACCATTATTGCCATGAACGGCCGTGAAGTCAGCACATGGAACGAGATTGACAATCTGCTTTATCCCATCCAAGACCAAATTGCTGCGGCAGAAGGCAAGCCCGTAGATGCAAAACTCTTGCAGACTACGCTTGTAGTTAAGCACGCTGTCCAAGATACGGCGAAAACTCTCGCAGCTACTGCCGATACCCTCCGTTTTTCACTCAACGCAGAAGGAAAAATGGGCGTAACCAAGCACAATGTCTTTGCGGATTATCCCACAGAAACCATCCGCTATAGCTTCATCGAGTCCATTCCTGCGGGCATTTCTCACGGACTCTCCGTGCTGAAAGGCTATGTAAGCGACTTGCGCTATCTCTTCTCCGCAGACGGTGTGAAGAGTGTAGGTTCTTTCGGAGCGATTGGTAGTCTTTTCCCCTCAGCTTGGAACTGGACTGCTTTCTGGAATCTCACAGCTTTCATCTCATTGATGCTAGCGTTCATGAACTTCCTCCCCATCCCTATGCTCGATGGTGGCTACATCTTCATCACACTCGCTGAGATGATCACTCGTCGTCGCCTATCCGACAAATGGATTGAGCGCGTAAACACCGTGGGATTCTACTTCGTTCTCGGTTTGATGGCCCTAGGCATCTTCAACGACGTCGTACGTTTCATCTTCTAAATCACCCATCAATCAAAGGTGCGTGGGAATTTCCTCCTACGCACCTTTGCCTTTTTAGAGCAACGACAGGAAGATACGCCACATTTTCTCCATTTGCTCTGCACAGAGAAGCCTCATCCCAAGGGAAATTCTCCAACCTATTATCTCGAATGTCAAACGCCTCTTCTTTAAAATCCAAGACTGCTAAAGGATTGCTGTGGGGAACGCTCAGCAATGGCGCACAGCAGGTGCTCACCCTCGTGTTCGGCATCTGGTTAGCTCGCATGCTTTCCACTGCCGACTACGGCATGGTGGGACAACTCACCATCTTTTCACTCATCGCCTCCACCATTCAGGAGAGCGGATTTACGGCAGCTTTGGTAAATCGTCCCACGATTGAGCACCGCGACTACAACGCCGTGTTCTGGTTCTCCCTTCCTGCCAGTCTTTTTCTATATACGCTCCTCTTTTTTGCCGCACCTTTCATCGCCGACTACTATCGCGATGCACGACTTATCCCACTTTCGCGCTACCTCTTCCTCTCATTCATCATCTCCAGTATGAGCATTGCCCCCTCTGCCCTGCTCTTGAAGCAGATGAAAGTGCGAGAAAAGACCCTCTCCAATCTCATAGCCATGATTCTTTCTGGGGTAGTCGGCATCACCCTGGCCTATCACCACTTTGAATACTGGGGACTTGCCACGCAAACACTTGTGTATGTAGGTATCAATACGGCACTTTATTGGTGGTTTGCGCGTTGGCATCCCACCTTTCATTGGGATTTCGCCCCCGTTCGTCAGATGTTCGGATTCAGCAGTCGGTTGTTGATCACCAATTTGGTCAATCATATCAACAACAACTTCTTTTCGCTCATCCTTGGTCGCGTATATAATGCCCAGATGGTCGGTAACTACACCCAAGCCAATAAGTGGAATTTCATGGGACACTCCATCGTGACGGGCATCGTGAACGGAGTAGCACAACCCCTCTTCGTAGAAACCCAAGACGACCGTGAACGACAAGCACGCGTATTTCGCAAGATGTTGAGATTTACTTGCTTTCTAGCCTTCCCCATCATGTTTGGTCTTTCCATCATCAGCCGAGAATTGATTCTCATTGCCCTAGGGGCAAAGTGGGAAATGGCAACACGCATCCTCATGCTCTTGTGCATTAGTGGTGCGTTTCTCCCTGCTACCACCCTCTACACTCAATATCTCCTGAGTCGCGGACGTTCGAGCACTTATATGTGGGGCTTAATTGCGATGGTCATCTGCCAACTCATTGCCGCCATCTTCAGTGCGCCTTTCGGAGTCATGGTGATGCTCTACCCTACATTGGCATCAATTTCCTTTGGGTAGGCGTGTGGCACTACTTCGTTCGCCAAGAACTCCACATCGGCTATGGGCAAGTGCTTCGCGACATCTCCCCTTTTCTCTTCGTAGCCGTGGGAGTCATGGGCGGTGTTTATCTAGGAATCGGGCAACTCCATTGGAATCTTTTGACAAGCCTATTGACAAAGGTCGTCTGCGCAGCCCTACTTTATCCCGCTCTCCTTTGGATGATGCGTTCCGACATCTTACAAGAAAGCATTGATTATCTCCTCAAAAAAAGACGTAAAGCATGAGTAATACAGCACAAAGTCCGAAGCAGGTGATTCCCATCTTCTTCACTTTCGACGAAAACTATGTCGTTCCTGCTATTGTCACCGTGTTTTCACTCTTACACCACGCAGAGGCGAGCCACACCTACGAACTGCATGTGCTACATCCTGGACTTTCTGCCAAAGCCCAGCGCGAGTTGCAGCGTGTAGTTGGAAGATTTCCGCAGGCTTCGTTGCACTTTCACGACACTTCCAACGATCCCATCGCGCAGGAATGCCCTAGCAAGTCGCACTTTTCCAAAGAGATTTACTTCAAACTCTGTGCTCCCGAGCTCTTCCCTCAGCACGACCGTGTGCTCTGCTCCGATGTCGACGTGGTGTTCCTAGGCGATGTGTCGCAAGTCTTTGCTGCTTATCCGAAGGAGAACTTCTACTATGCTGGCGTAGACACGATACTTCCCACCACGCGCGCCGCACTTTACCAATCATTTTCTCCCGAAGCGCAAGATTTGCTCTCCCGAGAAATCAATGCTGGTTTCCTACTTTTCAATCTCAAGGCTCTGCGCCACGACCAGATGCAAGCCACTTGGACGGAGTTTTATAAGAGCAACTACGCCCGTCTTCCCTTCCCCGAGCAAGACTGTATGGCGATCTGTGCTGGACACTCCGTGCGCTACTTCCCCATGTACTATTCCGTGTCGAATAGCTACTACAAAGTAGATCCCCACACCACTCCTTTCTATGAGCATTGTCAGTCGCTCCCCACAGACGATGCCGAGCGTCGTCGCATCTTCTCCGATGCCCTCGCCCATCCCATCCAATTGCACTACATCGGTGCCGCAAAACCTTGGAATGCCTTCGGAGTTTCGCGCCAGCGCATTTGGTTCAAATATCTATGGATGAGCGGAGCCACTGGCTATTATCTCCTAGTGCTGCCCCAAATCTTCCGACAACGGTTGCGCCGCTACAGCCTTTCGCGCTTCTTCCACAAACTCAAGGCGCGACTACTCGGAAAGTAACCCCAGCCCTCTCCCCACTTCCGCAGCGAAACTCCCCTATTCTAGTGCGATGGTAGGAGCAAATATCGCCCCTTCCCACGATTTCTCCCCCTAATCATGCGTTGTCTGCGCAGAAACTCGTACATTTGCATAAAGCATTCCCTTCAGATTCTATGATAGCTCAAAGAAAATAGTGGTTTATACGTCTGGAACCTTCGATATGTTCCACTCCAACCACCTCAAGATGATAAAATATGCCCGCGGCTTGGGCGATACGCTCATCGTAGGCGTGAGTACTGACGAATTGGTCAGTAGTTACAAGCGTCCTCCCGTGATTCCCTTTGAAGAACGTCTGGCGATTTTGGAAGCCCTTCGCTATCCCGACGTGGTGATTCCCCAGCGCACGCTCGATCACACGGAGATTGTCAAGAAACTCAACATTGATGTCTTCGTGGTAGGCGACGATTGGACCGGCAAATACGACTATCTCAAAGAACTTGGCGTAGATGTTTTCTATTTCCCCTATGGTGATGGCGTGAGTTCTACGAAGATTAAGGAGGAAGTTCTCAAGAACTATCAAGACCTTAAGAGTAAAGTGGAAACACGTGTGAATCCTGATGTCAAAGTGAAGGAATAGACGTTAGAGTTTAGACATTAGACGTTAGAGGATCGCAAACCCTTTCTGCTCGGCTTCGACTTCGTTCGCCTCGAAAAGGAATAGACGTTAGGCATTAGGCGTTAGATATTAGACGTTAGAAGTTAGAGGGTAATCCTTTAACTTATCACGCGTGAGCCGTTAGACACACAATTATTGTTCAGAGAAAACATTTCATCCATGCGCAATCCCCTCATCGTAGGTGGCGCAAGTGGCATCGGACTTGCCCTAGCCCATTTGCTCGCAGCCCAAGAAGACACCGAAACGGTTTGGATCGTCGATAGAAATCTCCCTTCAGCGGAGCAAGACCATCCCAAGTTTCGAGTGCAACAATTCGACCTCACCCACGAAGACTACAGCATCTTCTCCCATTTTCCTACCGTGGATGGACTCTTCATCACGGCAGGTTTTGCGCGCCTATCCCTGTTCAAAGACATCGACGAGGCTCACTTGGTGAGTTCTTTCCAAGTCAATGCCCTCGCCCCTCTGCGCATCGTGCACCACTTCTATGAGCGTTTGCAGCAAAAGGCAGACTTTCCTTGTGTCATCATGGTGAGCATCGCTGGATTCTTAAGTTCTCCCTTCTATGCCGTCTATGGTGCCACGAAAGCCGCGCTGAGAAGTTTCATCGAAAGTGTCAATGTCGAACTCTCGCGCGCCGATACTCCCAATCGCATTCTCAATGTTTCGCCCGGACATTTCAGCGGTTCGCAGTTTGAAGGCGGCACCTCCACGCAGCTCGAACAGCTTTCCCACTGGCACAAGAGATACTCACACGCGCCCTTGCTCACGACGATCTCTACATCCCCCAATATGACGAAGTGTTTCACGCCGTGCTCGATCGCTACCAAGCCGATTTTCGCAAAGAGGGACAGCGAGCCTACGACTACAAACTCCAATCGGGCCGCGTGAAAAGCTGACACCTGCTTTGTATTCTCTACCCTATTCTTCCCCTCCCCGCCTTTCTCCATCCTCTCTTCTTACTGATTTATGCCTCAACCTCCCATTGACAACGAAGCTCTCCGCGAGCGTTTCAACCCCGAAGGCTCACTCCTACGCCGCATGCAGCACCGCATGACCGAAATGCTCGGAGAAATCGATAAAATCTGCCGTCGCCACAACCTGAAATACTGGCTCTGCTCCGGCACTCTCCTTGGTTGCGTGCGCCATGGTGGATATATTCCTTGGGATGACGACCTCGATATCGAGATGCTCCGAGAGGACTATGAGAAACTTCTGAAAATTCTTCCCGAAGAATTGCCTGAGCATCTAAAACTTCAAACTCCCGACACCGATCCAGGCTATTTCTTCCAGTTTGCCAAGGTGCGCGACACACGCAGCTACCTAGAAGAGACCAACGACTACGACCGCATCTTCCAACTCAAGGGCATTTTTATCGACATCTTCCCTTACGAAAAGATGCCTCTCCCCTTACTTTGGATTTCCAATCGCACCTTTGGACGTGTTTACAAGGTGATGAACAATCCCAACTACACGCCCGAGCAGCTCATCGCCAAGGTGCGCCGCATCCGCAAGTTCAATGAGGGTTTCGTCTTTCCAGTATTGCGCGCGATCGCCAAATTCTGGCCCACGAAATTCCTCAACTACAGCCCAGGCATCCCCTACGACAACACGATTCTCCCAGAGGAAACCTTCCCCCCCTCACCACGGCAGAGTTCGATGGTCTGACAGTTCCCGTGCCCGCTGACACAGATGCTTACCTCCGTCGCAAGTTTGGCAACTATATGCAGCTTCCTTCTCTCGACAATCTCCATCCTCATAGCGCAAAGCTCACTATCGATGACTGATTCCTCCCTTGCCCCTGTGGCACTCTTCGTTTATAATCGCCTAGATCACACCAAACGCACGCTAGAAGCCCTAGCTGCCAACTATCTTGCGCCTGAAACGGAAGTGTATGTCTTTTCCGATGGCGGGCGCGACAATAGTTCTTGGCATTCTGTCGAAACTCTACGCGAATATCTCCACGAATTTGCGGAGCGCAACGCACAGGAGCATCTCTTCCGTGCCTTCTACCTCATCGAACGTCCCGAGAATTTCTATCTCGAGCGCAACATCATTGAGGGCATCTCTCAAGTCTTTGACTATCACGACACGATTATCGTCTTGGAAGACGACATTGTCACCGCGCAGGGCTTTCTTTCCTACATGAATCGCGCTTTCCAACTCTATCGTGACGATACACAAGTGATGCACGTGGCGGGATTCACCCACCTCAATCTGATTGATGAGCACCCCGAACTGTTAGAATCGGACAACGAAGCCTATTTCACGCCCCACATGGGCGGTTGGGGATGGGGCACCTGGCGCGATCGCTGGCACCAACACTTTGTGCACTATACTTCTGCCCAAGAAGCGCTCGATGGTCTCAGCAACGACGACATCGACGCTATGCAATATGGGGGCAATTTCCCTGCCTTCACTCCATCGACCGCGACCCTATCCCTTGGGATGTCTGTTGGGAAATCGCAATCTACCGAGCTGGCGGATTGTGCCTCACACCTGCGCGCACGCTCATCCGCAACATCGGCTTGCAAGGTGGCACACACTTCAGCGCTACTAGCAGTTGGTTGCAGCATTTCAGCTACGACCGAGAGCCCCTCACGCGACCTCTCCAACTTTCGCACCGCACTCCCGAGAAATCCCCTGCCATAGAACGCCTCTTCGCAGAAGCCATTCGCGACTGGGGCATCCGCTACACCTGGCTCGGACAGACCTTACGCACGCTCAAACATTGGATAATCGGCAAACCTAAGCACTAAAACGACCATCTAACAGCTGAGGTGTTTACACCACATTTCGCATTTTATTGAAACAACCTACAGAGGACAAGGACCATCGTGCCCTTGTCCTCTTGCTTTTGCTTGAGCTCAAAAGTGATAATTCAAGCCCAAGTGTAGGTCAAACTTCCTAGGGGATTTCGCGTACATCAGTGCTTTGCCATAGAAATGTCGGAGCTTTCTCAAAAACGTTGGACTTTTTCAAAAAAATCTCCCACGTTTTTCAAAAAACGTGGGAGATTTTTTGAGAGATGTCGGACGTTTCTTTTCTACCCTCGCAAAAGCAGCGATTTTAGCAATGAGAAAATGGCTTAAACATTTGTACATTCACAGAAGAAAAACTAACTTTGCCCCTATACGAGTAAAAACATCCACTCCAATAAACCTTACTAAAACCGCCTAAAAATGAAACTATCAAACCTATTGACCCTATTGTTGCTCGCCCTCTCCGCAACAATCACCAGTGCTTGTTCCTCTGAATCGTCCTCCGCAGAGATTGATGCTCTGGCTTATCGCAGCTCCGAATCTGGTCGTTGGGGCATCGTGAGCATGGACGGCGAAGTCATCGTCAGAGATTACTTCAAGAACGAACCTACTGTCGCTATGGATGGCAGATATTTCGTAAAAAATGACGAAGGACTGTGGGAGATGTATGACCTTTCCACCCAACCGCAAAAAAAAAGGTGGGAAATACGTCTACACTTCTGGCTTTTACCACGGCAGAGCTCTGGTGACGGAGCGCAATCAAGGGATTTCGCTCATCGACACTGAAGGAAAAGTACTGAAACGTTTGGATCGCATCGCCAATAAATCGGTAGAAGAAATAGCAAGCTTCGACCAAGGCTACGCCATCTTCTTGACCACCGACAGTTTGTACGGAGCCATTGATGAAAACGGCACATGCGTCGTCCAGCCCTCTTATTGTTATTTGGTGGCAGACGAAGGAAATTTCGTGGGCATCCCAAAGCAATACAAAAAAGTCATTCTTTCGGACGACAGCCTTCGCAAATATGCCCTTGATCTCCTCGACAAATCAGGAAGAATGCTACATCAATTTCAATCGTCGGAGTTTGAAGAACTCACCACAGGCAGCGATAAATTTGCCATCGCCACGAAGCAAAAAGACAAAGAAAGCTGGACTTTCTACAACTTCAAGGGAGATGTGCTCTTTCGCTGCCCAGAAAATGTGAAGAATATCACGGCCATCAAGGGAAATAACTTCATCTATTCCAACCGAAAAGGCTTTGGATTGATGAATCTCAACGGAGAAATCTTGATTCCTGCCCAATATGCTGACTTAGAATTTGACGGAGACTATCTCATTGCTACGATAGAGAGCAATGTCGATAGGAAAAGTATCTGGCTCAATCAGTACGGACAAAAGGTGGGCTCTGAGGCTTTTGAAGCTATCTACAAAGCTTCTGACTTTGACAACGAGCATGCCGTGGTGAGAGTCAACGAAATGGGCTATAGTCTAGTAGACCTTAAAGGAAACCCGCTGAAACACCAGCCCGACATGGTAGAAGTGGGATGGAAAAAAGGCGATGATTTCATCCAGTCTGACATTATAGATTTGAATGAACTGCTCAACCAACTGAAGTTTAGTCCGCAAGGTATAGATGGACTTTCCTTCCGTTCTTCTGCAGAAGCTGGAGCAAAACACTGGGCAGAAGTGAGTGGCGAAATCGAAGATGAGGAAGCCTTAGAAATGCTCCCTGCATTGTTGGGAAATCGCGCTGACCTCACCTACACCCTCAACGTCATGGGCATCCAAACCGAACTATATGTTGAGTATAACCAACTGATGAGCCGCCACAAAGCAGGCAAAAATGGTCTCTTCCCAACGAGTGAATTGGACTATGAAGCGGAGAGAGAGGAAATGATGTCGCATAACTTTGTGTGGAATGACACATATCCCAACTCTTTCGCCATGAAAATAGCGAATAAAGGTAAGATGCACAGCAGACTGCGCCCTCTTTTCAATGCGATAGTGGCGCGTTTGCAGCAAACCGGTAGCCTGATGAAAGGCAACAATGGGGCAAAAATCTTCAAACTCAAGGAGGGACACCATGCGATTGTGGCATTAGAACCTCATTCCGTCTTTGTGATTTGGGGTAAAATAGAGGGAATTGAAGACTATGATATTGAGATTTTCAAAAACTACAAGGAGGATCTCAACATTACCTCCGAAGAAATGAGCGAGGACATGACGGACGGACTGTCAGAACAGATGATAATGGAGGACAGTTCTTCGGAAGACAGCCCCTTATCCTTTAAAGAAACCATCGCCAATCTAAGAAACAAATAGCAGCGCACTGCGACAAAACAAAGTCCGCATCCCTACACGCGAGGGATGCGGACTTATTATTTTGAGCGAAAGGGACTAGATTAGGACTGCACTTGCGGTTGAATCCACTGCAAGATGGTGGGATCTTTGAGTTTATTATCCTCTGCGAGAAGCACCACCTTGGAGATAATCTCTATCGTCTTGGGATCTTCATCCATGAAAGGCAGATAAATACGGCCGCGGTGCTGACTGTGCACAGGGATAATGGGAATTACTGTGCCGCCCTCTTGTCGCACCAAACCAGAACCTAGGTGAACGGTGTAGTTGGCGAGCATGCCTTTGATGTAGACATGGTTGCCGCTGATGCTGACATTGGCAAATTTCATCAACTCTGCTGTGCAGCGCACGATGGCAGCACGGAGTTCCTTGGTGCTTTGTCCGGTTTCGGGGTCTACACCTCCCACAAAGGCGATGCTCACCACCATATCAATATCGCGCATCACCTCACTATACAACACAGGATCTAGGTCAGAAATGTGGAGATGTGGTGCATCGGGCACATAGCGAGTGCGAGAGAACTGCACATATTCTATGGCTGGGGCTTCAACATCTGAGGGAGAGAACCAGTCGGCTTGGGCATAGAGCGAAACGCAAATGCCTTGCGCAAGGAAGACTTTCTGCAATCCGTCCTCATAACTGGCTGTCCAGCCACGAGAACGCAAGGCTGCAGCAGCTTGTTTCACTTGAATTTGGTAGCCACTATAGCGACGTGACTCGCTCTGCTTGGACTCTTCGGGCATGGGCACGTAGAGTTCGCGGAAGACTTGCTTGAAGGGCTGCACCAACTTCTCAGCAAAGAGGTAAGATTGCCATTTTGCCCACAGTCCAGCTGCGTTGAAATCTACGGGGTGCGCGAGAAGAAGCGGCGATTTGCCGTACTTCTTCAAGCCATCTAACGTGGCGAGTCCTTCAGCGGTGGGAAGTCCGAACTGCTGGTCTTGGAGCAACACAAGCTTTGAACATCGGACTCACCACGGGATTGGAGAGAATGGCGCGCACATCTTCCACGGCTAGCGGAGTGCGGCGTTGCATCATGTCTTCAAGTAGGAAGCGCGCACGCTGATGTTGGGCTTTCCACGCCTTGCTCACCTCCGCTATCTCCAGATATTGCGGATACTTCTTAAGTTTTGCAGGAACACCCTTGAGCAACTTCTTATCTTTGAGGATTTGCAACCTATTGGTGCCGTCTTCCTTGAGGGAGATGATGCAGGAATATCCATCTATGTCGATGCCTTCTAGGTAGTTGGCTGCGCTTTCCACCTGAAGGGCTTCCATGCGCCACGTGAGTTGCACGGGATCGGCAAGCCTGCACCGCGAGAAAGATTGAGGAGCGCAATCTCACATACGCGTTTTTCGGAGGCTTGTCGCTGAGCACCAAACTGTTTTGACTCTTTGAGGAACTGCTGAATGCGAAGATAGCGACGTTGAATCGCAGCTTCGTCACGATCGGTGAGCAATCCTAGTGCGCACACAGCATCTTTGTTGCGCTTCTCTTTGATTTGCACCAGGAGTTCTTCCTCTGTCACCTTGCCTTGCACGACATCTGCATAACGGCGTGCCCGAGTGTGGATGGCACCACTGCCGATGTATTTGGCAGCCTTGTAGCAAAGTTCAAAACGCTCTTCCCCGATTTCTTCGAGAGCTTGGCGGAAGAGTGCCTCGTCAAACGCACCATCCGCAAGGTCTTGTGGGTCAAGTTCGGTGTAACGTGCGATGAGTGCCTTCTTTTCGTCGTTGCCCATCTCACGAGCATGGGCGATGAAATAGTAATAGGCGGTACGGAATCCAGGCCAATTCAGACGTTGCTCCACAAGATCCAGCCATTGTGGCGCGAAGAATGCGAGTTCTACGAGGAGTTCTTCCGAGATGTCTGCCAACATATCGGGCGTATCCGTGGGAAGAGGGTAACAGCTCGTCGCCAAACTACTGAGGATGGAGCGGCGCTCTGTGCCATAAATGTCGATTTTGAGGTGATCTTTGCGCAATGCCTTCATGATGCGCGCCACACGCTCTGCCCCTTTGAGCACGAGAACGTAGTGGCACCGACGAAACGCCTCAGTAGCTTCTGTGGGAGCATTGCGACGTTGCATCTCCACTTCAAAGAGATGATTGACATATCGATCGACCAAATCGCGAGTACTTTGGACATAACAGATGAAATCTGCGTCACTACCGGCTTGTTTCCCCATCTCTTCCACCTTTCAAGTTCAGCGCGCCCCTGCGATGGGCATAAGCGATACTCAACATCCCATACAAACCGTTGAATTCATATAATTCCATCTGCGTAAACAGCTGGTCTTCATTGATAATTCCGTGAGCATGAAGCTGGAGTAGGCGAGCTGTCGAAAGCTGATAGACATCTTCCCAGTTCTCTTGGCGAGCAGGTTCGCCCCATCTGTGGTAGAACGCAAGCAACATCGGAGCTACGCGCTCAAACTCGCAATGAGTGCTGAAATCGCATTTACGAATCGCATACATCAATGGGAATCCTTCAGAGATAGGATAGATTGCATCATCGCGATACCAGTGGTGTTTCTTATAAGTCTCTTGCGGGGAATACCAATAATACAGCTGGCAAAGGGTGTAAGCATGAGAGAAGACTAATTGAGGTTGGCGTTCCTCCACCATCTGCTGCAGACTCTGCATGAAATCCTCAAACATCCATGCGTATTCCCACTGCACTTTTTGCCTTTATTGGCTAAAGGATAGCCTTCTAAAGGCAAGGGAAACACCTCTGTTCGGTCATAGAGTCTGAGATAACTCACCATCAAATCAAGACCTAAGATTTTTTCATCAGTCATGTTGTGACGTTTGATCCATCCTTTCCAGAGTTCCGGGTAAGGGAACTGATCCAACTCTGTGGCATCAGCCCACGTAAAAGAACGTTCATTGAGATGTAGAGTTTCTCCCCATTTGTTTTGATAGGTGAGTTCCTTGTTATCCTCAATGATTTGGGCAAAATCGTCATAGATAGCTTTGACCTCTTTTTCCGTAAAAGGAAAGAGTTTGGACAGATCTAGCTTGGGTTTGCTGGTTTCCCATGAGAGCCCTTGCGAAAGCATGGACTTTTGCTCTTCATTCATGGACACCCACTGCGAAACTGGGCTTTCCGCAAAGCGTTCTGCATCAGAAAATGGATTCTCAAAGGGAAGTTGGGGCAACTCTGTGGGAGTGAACCAACCGAAACGTAGTTGACTGTCTCCAGCATCTCCCACTTGCGCTGCCTTTGATTTGCCCTTACCTACTGCGGCTATACTGTCAGAAGCACTCCCCTCGGAGTTTTTCTTCTCTGACTCAGTCACTTCTCCAAACTTCTCGCGCAAAATGGCACTGCCCTCGCGGAGTTCCATCAGACAATCGGCTATATAGTCGCCTTTCGTACGCTGCAATCGCTCATAAGCTCCCACCAAAATGTCATCGGGCTGCGTGAGCAGCAACTGCACTGCACGTTGGCGCGTGGTGGAAACCTTAGATTTGAATTTGGCATCAAGGAGTTTAATCTCCTTATCTGTGAATTGTTCGCGCAAGAACGCCTCGCGAAAGACGAGAAACAGGGCGTCGTCATCAAAAGTCAAGGCATTGCGCAAGAGAAATCCTCGACGCACCTCGGGAGTTCCCATAGGAAGCACGTAGGAAAAGAAGAAATCTCTGTATTTATCTAATTTAGATTTGGAATAATAAGTAAAAATATGAACACCCCACGAGGGAAACTTCTGGGCAAGGAAGCTGTTGATTGCTTCTTGCGTATGAAGGTATATGGTAGTAGCAAACAATGCATTGATAACAGCTTCGCGCGCGAAAGAAATGTTGAACCACTCGAAGCCTGGATGGACTACTTTGTTATCCGCTTTGAGTGTTGGTAGCCAATCCACGAGCATTTTATGTATTTGCTCCAAAGCCTTGCGTTTCTTCTCACTGAGTTTGGGAGCTTTTTATGTTGTACGAAGGTATCTAATAGCTCTGGTTTGCTCAATTCATCTGTGAGATAAGCACGGAAAGCGAATTCATCAGAATGCGCCACGAAAACATCGATATGTTCCAATGCATCATAACGCTTTTTTTGCTGATTGATGCGTTTGAGATACCACAAAGCTGCAACCGAAAGCTGAGATGGTTTTCCACTAGCCATAAGAGCTTCAGCCTCTGCATAAGCTACTTGTGCATCGACACCTCCCGCAGTATAGAGAGCTATATAAGCTTCCAATGGATTTTCACCAGCATAGGCAGTAGCGCGTTCCTCGGGATGCTCGAGATATCGGCGAATAGAGTGGAAGATGGTCGCAATATCCTTATCTTCAATCTTGTCGTATCCAAGACCACACCAAGTTTGCACCGCACGACGTACGGAGCTATAGCGCAAAAGTCCCTCTTCGTCGATAACTTTTAGGAGTTTGAGGTAGAAATCCATGTTGTAGGAGTCGCCACTCTCGACTATGACTTGTCGCAATCCCTCTTGCAATTTGGCAGCTTTCAGCAGGTTGAGGAGTAAATCATGGAACTCTTCATTGTCACTACGCTCAATAGCACAAACCAACGAGTAAGATAAGATGCCTACATTGTTTTCAGAAGTTAGTACTTCCTTAGTGGCAGCTATCACTTCGGCATCTCGTTCTCGTAACGCAGCACCAATAAATGAGCTAGCGTCAACTTCTTCAAACTGGCGTAGGCGCATCGTGTGACGACTGCGGACAAGATCATCTAAACTTGCACCATGAAGAGCTATAATCCAAGCAATAACAAGGTAACCTTTCACTATACTCTCTGATAATGAGCCAGCATCGGACAAACGAAAGCGATATATTCCGGTCATCTCACTCTTCGTTTCCTGATAACCTAGGAGATACGCTAGCTTGTCACTGAGCCATGAGGGCAGCAAATGAGGAAGATGGTAACCTGCCTGGAGAAGTTGGGAGTGTTCTAGGGAATCGATAGAATGTTTTTCCAAGGCCATGTCGAGGCCCCACGGAGATATATTAGAAAGAGCTCTGGAGTCTGCATATGTATACAGTACTTTTTCTACCTTATTCAAGGACTTGACATCAATTTGTGCCAAATAATCCTTCTTAAATTGTTCAGCTTGTTCTGGAGTACGCATGAGATTAGACAGTAGATATTAGACGTTAGACGTGAGAGGCTAGACATTAGACGTTTGACCACCGATATTGAACATTAGACCGACAATCTTGGATGTTAGGAAGCTAAATATTAGACGTTAGACGCGAGAAATATAGGAATGGTCAAGAGAAAACACGGAGGAAATCTTCCATTTTCACCTTACCACAACAGGCCAGCGAGGAAGGTGAGGCGAAGAAATACGACTTCACTACCCTCTTTCAGGGAGAGTGCGGCATCGAGGTCGGTCACTTCTTCACCATCGACGAAGATGCGCACCAAACCATCGGCAAAGGCCTGGAGCATCACCTGAAGTGCACGTTCTGGAGTATCGTGATTTTCACCATAACGGCTTGCGAATTTCACGCGCCCTTCCTCGGATTGTGCAGCAATTTCTTCCTCGGTGAGGGGAAAATCACTGACCACCGTTTGGGCTTCACGAAGACCATGAAGGGTAAACTCAGTGAGTAACTGGCGCAAGGTGCTAGGAGCCTCATCAAAGGTGAAAGGATGGCGCCCGAGTTCTTTGCGGCTTCCGTTGCGCTTGCGAATGAATAAATGTTCATAGGCATAAACTAAACTCTAATGTGCGATAACTCTGCGCATATATGCGTTGTACATGCCATAAAATCAAAAAAAAACGGCCATTCTTAGGGCAAGAAAGACCGTTTATGCTGAGAGTTCGCATAAAAAACGAAGACTATATATAAAGTATTCTGTGAATGCATAGGCCGTAAAGCTGAGTGTCGCTTTAGCCTATAGTGATGCGACGCGCCACCTTGCCCACTTTCACGATGTAAATGCCGCGCTCCACGTTGAGCGTGAGGGTGAAATCATCACTCTCCACACGATGGGTGCTCACTTTTACGCCCGTGATGTTATAGACCATCAAGTTGAGTCCTTCTGCATGTTGGACACGAAGTTGGTTGCCACGCACAGTTATGGCGATTTCGTCAATGTTAGGTGCTTCCATCTGCCCAGGGACATTAGGCACCATCGCAGTGGGAGCCGAACTTTGCATAGCAAAGGGTACCACCTCTGCAGGAGCAGAGTCAGCAAGTCCAGCTTTCCCTTGTGCTGCACCCGACAAAGCGAAACAGCTCACACAGAAAAGGGCTAAAGAAATGCGGAGTATATATTTGGACATAGGCTGAAATGCTAAGTGACTGTGGCAAATATACAACAAATTGCGGAGCTCGCCAAAGTTTTATCCGTTTTTCTGCTCCTTTTGACGCGCTTCTTTGTCCAACTCTTGGGGAAGACGGAAAGCGGTGTACAATTGGAAAACGACGGCAATGGCAAGACAGAGCTTCCACTCCCCACCTTGCAGGGGCAACAAGCGAAAACTGCTCACGAGCATCAACACCGCACTAACCATCAAAAGGAAAGCACCGATGATTTCTTGGCGTCGCAGGCGAATAATTGTCGTGTTTTTGCCTTCATAACGGCGCAAAATCTGCGTGCCGCCATAAGAGAGTGCTCCCAGAGTGAAGACATAAGGAGCATATTGTGCCAAGACTCCAGCCAGCGGAAGGAGCGCTCCGATGATCAGAAGCACACCGCCAATGATGGAAATGGCATTTTGCAGAGGAGTAAGAGATTTCATCATATCTAATGAAGTAGAAAAAGGGGAGAACAATGCGACAGGACTGCGCTACCAAGCAGCATTTGCAGTAGCACAGACGATTAATTGTCGGAATCGTTCACCACCACATACACATCTTCATTCGCCTTTTTCATGAAAAGTTTGACACGTGCCACCTTTTCCACGGCTTCGGGAGAGTTATCCATCAGTTGGAGCGCTCGAGAATCTTCTTGATATTGCTTTTCAAACTCCGCGATGTCATGACGCAACTCATTGTTGCTGTTCGTGAGCAAGAGGATGTTGAGCACGCTATGTTCGTCGAAAATGCCTGCACCCAGCACAAAAAGTGCAATGACAAAGGCGATGCGGTAACGCCAGATGCGAGAAACGATGTTGGAAACACTTGTCATCCTGAAAAACGATTAGAGAAACGGGAAAAAAGATGGAGATGTGCTGCACGACTAGGCAAAGGTTGACTAAAGATCGTGCTGTTGCAAACGATAGGCTGCGAGTTCTTCGTAGCGAGTACCGGGCTTTCCGTAGTTGGCATAAGGATAGATGCTGATGCCACCTCGGGGAGTGAAGAGTCCAGTGACCTCGATGTATTTAGGATCCATGAGACGAATCAAATCTTTCATGATAACATTGACACAGTCTTCGTGGAAATCTCCATGATTGCGGAAGGAGAAGAGATAGAGTTTGAGGCTCTTGCTCTCCACCATCTTCACATCGGGGATGTAGGAAATGCGGATTTCAGCAAAATCGGGTTGTCCAGTGATGGGACAAAGCGAGGTGAACTCTGGGCAGTTGAAGCGTACCCAGTAATCATTTCTTGATGCTTATTGACAAACGACTCGAGCATTTCGGGTGCGTAGTCGGTGGGATATTGAGTACCTTGGCTTCCGAGATGTTGGAGGCCTTCGGTTTCGCGTTGTGACATAAGGATGATAACTTATATAAGTTGAAAATTCTAAGTAAGAGACTACTTGTGGTTGGTCTCTTTAGTGAGCAGATATTGCTGCAATCCGTCATGGCGTAACTGGCAAGCAGGACAATGTCCGCAGCCATCTCCCACCACTCCGTTGTAGCAAGTGAGAGTGCGCTGGCGAATGAGGTCGAGTACTCCGAGTTCATCGGCAAGTGCCCAAGTTTCAGCCTTATCGCGCCACATGAGTGGTGTGTGGATGCAGAATTGTTCGTCCATAGCGAGATTGAGCGTGACGTTCAAACTCTTGACAAAGTTGTCGCGACAGTCGGGATAGCCCGAGAAGTCAGTCTGCCCCACCCCAGTGACGAGATGGAAGATGCCACGTTCGCGCGCATAAACCGCAGCGATGCTGAGAAAGAAAAGAGATTGCGCCCAGGCACAAAGGTGTTGGGCGGTGCATCGGCAGGCTTATGCTCATCCATGGTGAGGGAAGTGTCGGTGAGCGAATTGCGACCGAGCTGTCCCAACAAGGGTACATCCATCACCTCAAAGGGCACATTTTGTTCGGCACAAATGGTGCGTGCCAACTCTACTTCGGCTGCGTGCTTCTGTCCATAGGTGAATCCAAGGGCAAACACTTCGTCAAACTCACGAAGTGCCCAAAAGAGACAGGTGGTGGAGTCTTGTCCGCCACTCAAAACGACCAGAGCTTTATTGTTCATTGTGGATGAAATTGGTAAGAACGGAGGTGGAAAACAGGTCCTCAATCCTAGGGTTTCGACCGAAAATCGAAGGGGGTGCGATAAACCGTAGGAGCTTTCAAAAAAAACGTTGGACTTTTTCCAAAAAAACTCCAACGTTTTTCCAAAAATCTCCCACGTTTTTCAGAAAATCTCCGACGTTTTTTTTGAAAAGTCCGACATTTTCAATCTGAGGTGCGAGAAGTATAGCCAATAACTGGCAAAATACCTAATGCTACACGGTACAAAGACTAAGATTTGTCCTGAGCATTTTTGGCGTCAATCTCCTTTTCTTGTGCATCGACACCTTCACTGAGCAAGTCATTGCCCCAGTGTTGCGAAGCAAGTCGGGCTTGTCGGTCCACCACTTCTTTGGCTTTGCGAGCGTAAACGATGAAGCGGAGCGATTGAGCGTAGAAGATATAGTTCCAAACCCAGTTAAGGAAAACGATGCTCTTGTTGCGAATGCCGAGGATGCTGCGGAGGTGGACAATGAGCCACATGACCCAAGCAAAGAAACCAGCCATCTTCACTTCGCTAAATTCGGCAACTGCACGATTGCGTCCGACTGTAGCCATCGCGCCAAGGTTCTTATAGCGGAAAGGTTTGAGGGTCTTGCCTTTCTGAAGGGCTTTGAGATTCCGAGCAAGGAGTTTACCTTGTTGAATGGCGACTTGTGCCAACTGGGGATGTCCACCTTTCCAGCGAGGATCCCCCTCTGGCATGATACATTGGTCGCCGATGGCAAAGACGCCATCCAATCCTTCTACCTGATTGTAGGCATCTACGACGATGCGACGTCCACGACCGATGAATTTAGGATCGAGATTTCCCACAGTTCTCCAGCCACACCACTCACCCAAATGAAGGTGCGCGTGGCGATTTGCGTACCGTCTTTCAAGATGACGCGATGGTCTTGATAGTCGGTCACCATCTTGTTGAGCAGCACATTGACGCCCATGGTGCGAAGGAAGGTTTCGACGTGTGCAGAAGTGGGAGGACTCATGGCAGGTAGCAAACGTGGACCGGCTTCGATGAGGTAGATGTTCATCAAGCTAGAGGGCATGTCGGGATAGTCCTTGGGAAGGACGTGATTTTTCATCTCAGACAATGCGCCTGCTACTTCGACACCAGTGGCACCACCACCGACAATCACAACATTGAGCAGTTCTTGTCGCTCGGTTTCGCTGGAGCAGGTGAGAGCGCGCTCAAAATTTTCGAGCAAGGCGTTGCGGAGTCCCATGGCTTCACTCACATTCTTCATGGGAATGGCGTGCTCTTCCACGTTTTTATTGCCGAAGAAGTTGGTGGTTGTTCCTGCCGCAAAGACCAAATAGTCGTAAGAAATCTTACCAATGGAGGTTTGGAGAATCTTTTGGTCGGTGAATACACTACGCACCTCAGCCATGCGGAAATAAAAATCCTTACGGCCATGAAAAAGTTTGCGGAAGGGGAAAGAGATACTGCTGGGCTCGATGCCAGCCGAAGCCACCTGATAGATGAGAGGTGGGAATTGGTGGTAGTTGTTGCGGTCGATAAGGACAACTTGGAAGTCAGAATTCTTGAGCTTGTTGGCCAATTTCAAACCGCCGAAGCCACCGCCGACGATGACCACGCGCTTTTTATCGGATTGAGGTACGTTGAAAGCCATGATAGGATGTGAGAAATGGGAGGGAAATAAGGAATGATGTCCACAGACATCACGCCAGCGACAAAGTTCTTGTGCTTATATATAATAAGGAGTAGCGAAGAGTTTGCGGTTGATGGCAACGATTGGCAGGGAGCATTTGCCCTATCTGATGGACTCTGTGAGGAGTTTGATTTCCAGCGGTGGAGAGATGCGCTCATACAAGATGTCGTAAACGGCATCAAGGATGGGCATATTGACGCGATAGCGCTGATTGATATGGCGCATGCAACGCACACCGTAGTAGCCTTCTGCGATCATCTCCATTTCCATCTGGGCGTTTCACGCTATAACCGCGACCGATCATCTGACCAAACACACGATTGCGCGAGAAGTTGGAATAACTGGTCACCAACAAGTCGCCGAGATAGGAACTATCGTAGACATTTCGCTCGACAGGATAGACTGCGCTCAAGAAACGATGCATTTCCTGTACAGCACTCGCCAAGAGGACTGAGAGGAAATTGTCACCATATTGCTGTCCCGAACAGATGCCGGCTGCGATAGCATAGACATTTTTGAGCACGGCTGCGTATTCGATGCCAATGACGTCTTGCGATACTGACGTTTTCACATAGTCGTTGGCAATCAACTGCGCCATGGTACGCGCGCGCTCCACGTCGGTGCAGCCTACGGTGAGGTAGGTGAGTCGATTGAGCGCCACTTCTTCCGCGTGACTTGGACCACCGAGCACCATCAACTGGTCTTCGGGCACCCCAAATGTAGTGCGGAAGTATTCGGTACACACCACGTTTTCATCAGGAACAATGCCTTTGATGGCTGTCATGATGTACTTATTATGGAGCGTAACTTTGAGTTTTTTGAGCTGGGCTTTGAGATAGGGGGACGGGGTGACGAAGATGAGGGTATCAGCCTCGCGCACCACCTCATTGATGTCGCTACTAAAGTGGATACGATCAATGGGGAACTTCACCGTGGTGAGGTAGGTGGGGTTGTGCTCATAGCGTCGAAACTCCTCGATGGTCTCGTCGCGACGCACATACCAAACGATTTCGGGCACGCTCTCTAAAACAATTTTAGCTACGGCTGTCGCCCAAGAACCGCTACCAATAATGGCGATTTTCCCAGGAAACTCGGCCAAACCACGACTGTCTTCGTTGCTATCGCCAAATCCGAAGAAAGAACTGAAACTAGGCATAAGGAGAAGTAGGCTTAAGTATGGTCGATAGGGGGGAATAATAATAGAGATTCGACTGAAACCTCTGCAACACTATAGCTCCGCGAAGGGAACAGGGAAGAGGGAAGAGGTTGAAGTCAATAGAAAATACGGCATTGGTGAGGCGATATGTCCTATCGTCCCCACCAATGCGGCATGATGTGATGTGCTTATGCACCAAGGGCTTCAATCCAAGCTGCGATGTCAGCCACAGAAGGTTTGGTTATTTCGAGTTGATACTTCTTGATGACCTCGCCCATCTGCTGTTGAATCTTCTGAGGATTGGCATCCTTGAGGTCTTGCACCAGATAGTAGCCCACCTTTGCAGCACGGGCACCAACTCAGCTGGGATGCCGAGGGGGAGATAAGCCTCAATCTTGTCCTTAGCAGGGAGTTTCTCGGGCTTCATTTGTGGGAAGAAGAGCACTTCTTGGATAGTGGTGTTGCCGGTGAGCAGCATGACCAAGCGGTCTATACCGATGCCGATGCCAGAAGTAGGGGGCATGCCGTATTGGAGAGCGCGGAGGAAGTCTTGGTCGATGAGCATTGCTTCATCGTCACCCTTGTCAGCCAGGCGCATTTGTTCGACGAAACGCTCTTCTTGGTCGATGGGATCGTTCAACTCTGAGTAAGCATTTGCCAACTCCTTACCATTTACCATCAATTCAAAACGCTCGGTCAAACCAGGTTTGCTGCGGTGCATTTTGGTGAGGGGCGACATTTCCACAGGATAGTCCGTGATGAAGGTGGGCTGAATGAACTTGCCTTCGCAGGTTTCACCGAATATTTCATCGATGAGCTTGCCCTTACCCATGGTCTCATCCACCTCGATGCCGAGTTTTTCAGCGATGGTGCGGATTTCTTCTTCCGACTTGCCGTTGAGGTCATAGCCAGTTTCTTCCTTGATAGCGTCGAGGATGGGGAGACGACGATAAGGAGCTTTGAAGCTAATCACCTTACCATCGATTTCTGTTTCGGGCTTGCCGTTCACCGCGATGCAGATTTGCTCCAACATACGTTCGGTGAATTCCATCATCCAGTTGTAGTCCTTGTACTGCACATAGAGTTCTACGCAAGTAAACTCAGGATTGTGCGTGCGGTCCATACCTTCGTTGCGGAAGTTCTTACCGATTTCGTAGACACCTTCAAAGCCACCCACGATGAGACGCTTGAGATAAAGCTCAGTAGCGATGCGGCAATACATCTCTTGGCTCAAAGCGTTGAAGTGCGTGATGAAGGGGCGCGCAGAAGCACCGCCAGGAATATTCTGGAGTGTGGGAGTTTCTACCTCAGTGTAGCCAGCTTGGTCCAAGATGCTACGCATAGTGGTGATTACCTTTGCGCGCTTGTAGAAGGTTTCTTTGACATTGGGATTGACAATCAAGTCAACATAGCGACGGCGATAGCGCAATTCGGGATCTTCGAAAGCGTCAAACACTTCGCCATCCTTTTTCCTTTTGGACTGGGAAGTGGCTTCAAACTCTTCGCCAAAAGGGTCAATTCGCGCACGTGCACAGAGATTTCCCCTGTTTTTGGTGCGGAAGACGAAACCTTTCACACCGATGAAGTCGCCCAAATCGAGGAGTTTCTTCACCAAAGAGTTGTAAAGAGTCTTATCTTCTTCGGGGCAGATGTCATCGCGTGTGATATACACTTGGATGCGTCCACGAGAATCGAGAAGTTCGAGGAAGGTAGCCTTACCCATCACGCGACGGCTCATCATGCGACCAGCGATGCAAACCTCACGGGGTTCGTCTTCATCGCGGAAGTTTTCGATGATTTCATCGCTAAAAGCGTTGGTGGGATATTCTGCTGCGGGATAAGGGTCAATGCCAAGGGCACGAATCTCATCGAGTGACTTGCGACGAGCAATCTCTTGCTCACTGAGTTCGAGGATATTCATAGGAAATGTGTTCAAATCTGTAAGATGCGCTGTTTCGACACATGCTCATTTCGGCTATGCCGACGGAGCGTTTCACGCGGGTTGGGAGATTTTCAGAGCTTCCCTCTCCCACTATCGATTGGTGCAATCTTAGGCTAATCTAATATTTGTGGCAAAGATACGATTTTCTTTTGAAAGTCTCTGTGCTACACAAGGACATTTCGCGCGATTCTCCACATAGAAATCCAATTTTCCGTCGTCTTTGCACAACTATACTGGGAACGTGCAACTTATTTGGTTAGAAATTCGTATCTTTGCACACCTGTTGCCTCTTCCGCCTTGCCCACGGCGGTGGAAGGAGGTGGCAAAGTGTAGTTGCTAACCACTCTAAAAACAAGACTTTTTTATGTCCTCTTCAAAAAATGTGAGCCTTTCGCTCTTAGTGCTGAGCGTGGTGTTCTGTGTATGCCTCGTGGCATCTAATCTGTTTGAAACGAAATTGGTGCAAATTGGTCCAATTTCCATGACCGCAGGTTTTCTAGTTTTTCCTATTTCTTACATCATTAACGACGTTGTCGCCGAAGTTTGGGGCTACCGCAAGGTACGCCTGCTCATCTGGCTGGGATTTTTCATGAACTTCCTCGTCGTTGCCATTGGTCAACTTGCGGTGTTTCTTCCTGCAGCTCCCTTCTGGAAAGGGGAAGAACACTTTGATTTTGTCTTCGGTCTGGCTCCCCGCATCGCCTGTGCTAGCTTCATCGCCTTCATCATTGGTTCGTTTCTCAATGCTTGGGTGATGAGTCGCATGAAAATCTCAGATGGCGGTAAGCATTTCTCCATCCGCGCCGTCGTTTCCACCTTAGTGGGCGAAACGGGCGACTCACTGATTTTCTTCCCCATCGCATTTTGGGGTTTGGTCTCTGTGACGGAGATGCTCAAACTTATGGCGGTGCAGATTGTGGCTAAGACACTTTATGAAATTATCGTCCTGCCCATCACCATTCGCATCGTAAAATGGGTGAAACTTCGCGAACAAACGGACGTGTTTGACCACAATGTGGACTATCGCATTTGGAGAATCTTTGATGTATAATCGTAATTGTTTGAGGTGCAATCGTAATGATTCAACATATCCTCCAGTTAGTTCGATGCATCATCCGATTTCTTCGGTATATCCTCCTGATAGTCCGACATTTTCTCTCCAAAATTCACTTTGACTAGGGCTGTTTTCGCACCTCATCTCCTGCGAAATCCCTAGTTTCTCTTTCATTTGCAACTTCACCACAATGGGGCAATGCGACATACTGCGCATTTCCCCATTATTTTTTGAGTGAGTCTTGATGAAAAGAGCTTTGTGCCCCTCTTCTTCTACATTATTATCGCCTCATCTAGTTTGAGAAAACATCTCATCTAGTTTGAGAAATCACATCGCGCGACGACGAGACTTACCAACAGCTCGCTTGTGCTTACTTGGAGAATAGACAATTCCCTCCAGTGCATTGCGACCATTCTTGTCGGTGAGTACGAAGGTGAACATCCATTTTTTGAGGCGCGTGCCATTCGGATTGAAGGGCAGTTTGAGCAACACCTTGTTCAAGCCCTTTTTGAGGGAGAGTGGCGTGGCAGGACGAGCCGTAAAGTTTTCATTCTCCAACAAATCTTCGTTGGTCATTGCTGTCTTACCCGAATTCTTCCAGGAAGGAGCTGGGATTTCCACATCATTGAGCCAAATCCTTGCGCCCATTCTGTCCCAATGTCCGTTGTCGGGAGCAAAATCTTTCTCCGATCTGCCGTAATTATAGATTTCGATGAGCGCACCCACGTCTTGTGCTTTGGGCGAATAGACATACGTCCAAGCATAAGCCGTGGTGTTCTCCTTCGGGTGGGCATAATAAGCAGGGATCGTGCCTTCTCCCCACGTGTGCCTCAGATAGATACCCGCTCCAGTGGCATAACCTGTGGTGTATGTCCGACCTTGATAGTTGTAACTACTCTTTAAGCCTTCCGTTTCTGGGGGAAACTTCATCGCGGCATTGCCGTTATTGGGAAAAGCCTCGGTGATGGCCCACTGCACATTCGTTTGGCGCACATAGGGAATGGACACTTGCGCCAAAGTTGTAGCTTTGTGATAGAGAAATCTCCGTTCCCAATCGGTAAATTCCTCATATTCCTCGCCAGAAGACGGGAGCATCACTCCACCCTTTCGATATATGCTTTGCCTCCTCCTATCCATCCGCGTTCCGCAGAGGCAAGTGCGTTGGCATAGAAGTTGTTTTGCGTCAAAATGTCGTCTTGCGTGGGGAGTTTTCGGTCGTTCCACGGACAAGATATCGTACCTGCGATTTCGGCATTCCCACGCGCTGCATAATAGATGCTACTTTTGTAGATGCCCACTAGGTCGGCAAAGACATCAAAGTGGTTGATATAGTTGTAACGGCAGTCGATATTGGGAATGCCTTTCACGAGTTTTCCGCGTGTGCTCCACATCTGCGTCATGTCCACCTTGTGATTTTGGATAGCCACTCCATTGATGGGATTCCACACAACGGCTTTTTTGCCCAAGCTATGGATTTTGTCGATAATCGTGTTGAGGAAGTTCGGATAAGTTATCGTATGTTCATCAGCCCCAAAATGAATATAAGGCGCACGCACAAAGACTTTTGCAACTTCCTCTAGGATGGTTTGCAATTCTTGCATGCCTTGCTCGGTCTGCATATCGTGTCCCATGGCGCGAACAAAGGCTTGGCTATGACCGGGCATATCGATTTCGGGGATAATCGTCACACCGCGCTCATAAGCATATTCTTCCAATTCGCGACACTCTGCCTGAGTATAGAACTTTCCAGGGAAGCGCGTCATGGAAGTTGCCGAGGTGAGTTGAGGGAAAGCCTTGATTTCAAAGCGCCACGCTTGATTTTCGGTCAAATGCCAATGGAAGACATTGACCTTAAACTGCGCCAACAGATCAATTTGTCGCTTTAGTTCTTCGATAGCAATGAAAGACCGACCCACATCGTGCATCACGCCACGCACTTTGAAGGCTGGAAAATCCGTCATCGTCAGCGCTTCCACTTGTGGACTGCCCTCGGTGCCTAACGCAAGTTGGCGCAGCGTTTGTGCCGCTCGCACCACGCCGATGGGCTCAGCCACAGTGATGGTGATTTTGTTGGGAGAAATATCCAAACGATAGCCTTCATTGCCAAATCCTGCAAGAGGATAATCGAAGGTGTTGAGCGATTTGTCCACCACAACGCGCACCGTAGCAGCGGAACTCTCGGAGAAAGTGGCGCCATTGTCGGTGAGCACCTTGCGAAGTAGCGGAGTATTTGTAGCATCGTCCAACCGCAAGGCACGCTGCAAGGCGAAATGCCCTGCCTGCTTGGTGAGTTGTTGCGGACGAGGAAGGAGATGTTCTGTTTTCGCAGGCGAAGATAAGGAGAAAGCACCAGCACAAAGGAGGAAGACTAGCGCAAATGGTATTCTAAACATAAGGAGAAAAATAGTGGAGAGGTACGTACCTATCAAATCAATTAGGCCATCTATCCAACGATAGTTGCCTACAAAGATACAAAAATCGCAGGAGGATTCGCCCGTATTCCGCGCGGTTTCTTGGATAGACCTTCTGTTTCTCATAAGAAAGGCACCAGCACCTCAAAAAAATCTCGTATCTTTGTATTATAGTTCAAGCACATACTCACTAGACACTTATGAATATTCTCTTTATTTGTTTGGGCAACATCTGCCGCTCTCCGTTGGCTGAGGAAGTTTTCCGCCAAGAAGTTCAAAAAGCGCATCGCACTGCCGATTTCCCATCATAGATTCGGCAGGAATGATTGACTATCACGAGGGCGAACTCCCTGATCATCGCATGCGCCAACAAGCGGCAGCACGTGGTTACGCACTTACACACCACTCTCGTCCCATGACGGCAGAAGATTTTCGTACCTTCGATTGCATCGTTGCCATGGATGCAGACAATCTGCGTCGTTTGCGCGAAAAATGCCCTGAACCAGAGTTGATGAACAAGGTGGTGTTGCTCTCCGATTATCTCACAGCGCATCCAGATTTCACATCAATTCCCGACCCTTACTACGGCACTTTGGCTGATTTTGACCTCGTGATTGACCTCTGCAAGGATGCTTGCGCGCATTTGCTCACACAATTATAATAGAGCGATAGACTTCTAGCATAAGGTAATAGACATTTATATAATAAGGCTATCCACCTTTTCAGACAACATCCCAAACTACTAGATTATACCCTTCTATGAAATCTGTCATCAACTTCCTTCAACAGCTCCAAGCCAACAACAATCGGGAGTGGTTTCACGCTCACAAAGAGGAATACAAGGCAGCACAAGCCCGCTTCCATGCCTTTGCCGAAACCATGATTGCGCAGATTGCCCTGTTTGATTCCACCGTGGCTGGACTAACAGCCAAGGATGTGACCTATCGCATCCAACGCGACACCCGTTTCTCGGCAGATAAACGCCCTTACAAAGGACACATGGGCTTATTCATTGCGCGTGGCGGTAAGAAATCGGGCTTTTCTGGCTATTATTTCCAGTTGGGTGCCGATGACAATGCCGCAGACTTCGGATCCATTCATTGGGAATCGCAGCACATCGTTGCGCCAGGGCATTACTGCATCGAGCCCAAAGCACTTCGCATCCTTCGAGAAGACATCATGGACGGCGAGGGCGATTTCGACAAACTAGTACGTGAAACAGCTGATAATCGCTTTCAACTCCTGCACATCAATGAACTGAAACGAAATCCTAAAGGCTTTCCTGCCGATGCACCTTGGAGCGAATACCTGCGATTGAAGAGCTTCTGTCTAGCCTTTGCTCCTAGCACAGAGGAGGTCACTGCAGACGATTTCCCTGAACGCTTGGCACAATATTTTAGCACTACGACACCTTTCCTCAACTACATCAACAGAGCTATAGAGTATGCTCGGGAAGAAGAATAAGAAATTTGTAAAGGCTCGACAGCACCTTGGGAAACCCCATTTTAGCAACTCAAGTTGCTTATCGCGCAATTTTGAGCATTCAAAATGTTTTTCCAACTTAAATTCTCGAATTTTCCTATGCTTCTCTTTGAAGTCTTAGAAGAAAAACATACTTTTGCCAGAGTAAAACAGATTTATCTGACAAATAACATTCAACAACCACAAAAAAAAGACAACATGAAACTATTCAATGCAAACGCTGCGGCTAAATGCCTTGCATTCGCCGCTCTCCTCTCCTTCGGTCTCAATGCTGCTGCACAAGACGTGAAGCAAGCTGACAAAAAAAGGAAACTTGCTGCAAAAAGACAACAAGAAGTGCTGCAAGAAAGAAGACAAAAAGGACAACAAAAAGTGCTGCAAGAAGGAAGACAAGAAATCTTGCAAGAAGGGTTGCATGAACGACTGCAAAAAGGAATGCAACGAAAAGAAGGGTTGCTGCGGCGAACAAGGTTGTGGCGACAAAAAGAGCTGCGACAAGAAATAATCTTGCTCCTTTCTAGTGCTATTTGCACTTCCAGCATAAACGGAGGTGTTGCAAAACGAGTTTTGCAACATCTCCTTTTTTGTTTGACAAAGGAATAAATGCTAAGCATTGAGAGGGAGGGTGAAGGGAAGGTACTGAAGTATGTGACCAAAGCTAATTTCGAAAATAACGCAGTAGTTTCGCCTTGATCCCCCCCTGAGTTTTTTTGTACCTTTCACTATTTTATTCAGCAGATACATTTGTTCAATCGCCTACTTTTTCATGCAGACTGTAACTGACAAAATGTCGTTTTTATAAAAGAAAAAACAAGTTTGGCAGGAACTTTGCATCTTATGAAAGCAACAAAGCAAGCATTTGCTGCGTACTCTAATCTCCCCAACGAGAAAAACAAAGAAAAGATGTCGAAGAAGCATCGACAATTTCTCATTGCATTTCAAAACACATAAAGATACAAGACAATGAATATCCAACCTCTAGCTGATCGCGTGCTCATCAAGCCCGCACCCGCAGAAGAAAAAGACCATCGGTGGCATCATCATTCCCGACACAGCCAAAGAAAAAAACCTTTCAAGGGCGAAGTGATGGCGGTAGGTCAAGGCACAAAAAGACGAAGAAATGGTGCTCAAAGTGGGCGATATCGTGCTTTATGGCAAATATTCTGGCACAGAAATCGAAGTAGAAAACGAAAATTACCTTATCGTTCGTCAGAGTGAAGTCTTGGCTGTAGTGAAATAAGTCTAAGCATTACGCACTCCCTCCCCTACTTCTTCCTATTACTCTCTCAAAAATAGCATACAACAATGGCAAAAGATATTAAATACGACGTAGACGCTCGTGAACTTCTCCGTCAAGGTGCCGACGCCTTGGCTAATGCAGTGAAGGTAACCCTCGGTCCTAAGGGCCGCAATGTGGTCATCGAAAAGAAATTTGGCGCGCCTCGCATCACCAAAGACGGTGTGAGCGTAGCAAAAGAGATTGAACTAGAAGATCCTTTCCAAAACGCTGGTGCACAATTCGTCAAGAGTGTAGCCTCTAAGACGGGTGATGATGCAGGTGATGGCACCACAACTGCCACCGTGCTCACACAAGCCATTCTCACCGAAGGCATGAAAAACGTGGCTGCTGGTGCTAATCCTCTCGACCTCAAGCGTGGTATCGACAAGGCTGTGGGCAAAGTGGTGGAAAGCATCAAAGCGCAAGCAGAACAAGTGGGTACCAACTACGACAAAATCGAACAAGTAGCCACTATCTCTGCCAACAACGATGCTGAAATCGGTAAGCTCATTGCCGATGGTATGCGCGAAGTGTCTGTAGATGGCGTGATTACCATCGAAGATGCCAAGGGGCGCGACACTGTCCTCAAGACCGTGAAGGGTATGCAGTTCGATCGTGGTTATCTCTCTGCTTATTTCGTGACGGATCCTGAGAAGATGACTTGCGAAATGGAGAACCCTTACATCTTGATCTACGACAAGAAAAATCTCCAACCTCAAGAATTCTTGCCCGTGTTCAAACTTACAGTAGAAAGCGGCCGTCCTTTCCTCGTTATTGCTGAAGATGTGGACAGTGAAGCATTGACCACTCTCGTGGTAAACCGCTTGCGCACACAATTAAAGATTTGCGCTGTGAAAGCTCCTGGCTTTCGGCGACCGTCGCAAAGCCATGCTCGAAGACATTACTGATGCTCACCGGTGGTGTAGTGATCAGCGAAGAGAAGGGTTTGAAGCTCGAACAAGCCACAATCGACATGTTGGGTACAGCCGACAAAGTGAGTATTTCTAAAGACTTCACCACTATTGTGGACGACCATGAGTGACAAAGAAGCCATCGCTCAGCGCATCCAACAGATTAAGAACGAAATCAAGAACTCCACTTCTGAATACGACAAGGAGAAGCTCCAAGAACGTTTGGGCAAACTCTCTGGCGGCGTGTGCGTGCTCCAAGTGGGTGCGGCTAGCGAAACCGAACAGAAGGAAAAGAAAGATCGTTGCGACGATGCACTTTGCGCCACTCGCGCTGCTGTCGAAGAAGGTATCGTGACCGGTGGTGGCGTGGCTTATATCCGCGCTCAAGCAGCTCTCGAAGGATTCTTTGGCGACAACGCTGACGAAAACACGGGTATCCAAATCATTCGCCGTGCCATCGAAGAACCTCTCCGCCAAATCTGCAAGAACGCAGGGGTGGAAGGCGCAGTTGTCGTAAATAAGGTGCGCGAAGGCGAAGGAAACTTTGGTTACAACGCTAAGAACGACACGTATGGCGACCTTCGCGAAGTGGGTGTTGTGGATCCTGCCAAGGTGACTCGCGTTGCGCTTGAAAATGCAGCATCAGTGGCTGGCATGTTCCTCACCACAGAGTGCGTAATCTGCGACAAGAAGGAAGATACTCCCGAAATGCCTATGGGTGCTCCCGGCATGGGTGGCATGGGTGGCATGATGTAATCTCCTGCACTTCCCTATAACTCAAGCTCAACGCTGAAGACTTACATAGGTTTTTCAAGCACTGCGCTCCAAAGACAAGGAGATGTTGCAAAACTCGTTTTGCAGCATCTCCTTTGCTGTTTTTAAAGGGATAAAATGCAAGGCATTGAGATGGAAGCTGAAGAGAGCGTACTGAAGTACGTGACCAAAGCTGAATATCGAAAAATAACACAGCAGTTTGCCCTTTATGAAACACCCTGTTTTTAATGCCAAATCAGGAGAAATCACACCCATTGCTCACATTTGTGGCAAGTGATGTCAGTGGATAGTGTCGAACATCTGCTGTTGCTTCTCCTTCATTTACTCTTCTCCACCGGACGTTTGAGCGAAACCAATGCGCGTTTGCTCTCTGCATCAATGCGATATGACTCTACGAATCTTCTGAATTGCCTTGTTGTGTGTCCATGCAGGCAGGAGGTTTTGTGCCAACCACGCTTGCGTGTCTTCGGGACAATGGGTGAAAAGCTCCGCTACCGCCCACGCCACTGCCATGCGCACATAGTAGTCTTCGTGGGTGATGGCAGCAAGTTGCGCTAAAAAATGGTGCTAGATGGCTCTGTTTGGCAAAATATTGCAATCCCATCACCACAGCAAAAACGAATTTCATAGGTGCGCTAAAGCCGAGAAATAGGGCAAGATGAACGACCAAACCTCCGCTTCATGCGCTGCCACCCAGCGTTTGCCTCCCGAAAAAGCTAAAAGATGTCGCAGACCGACCAACTGTGGATGCTGGGCACCCATCGCGCTACCCGTTGCAGATAGTCTGCCACGTCGGTGACACGCCATTGACTCAGCACAAGTCCATGTAGGGTTCGGGCTTCCATCCATCCGAAATCCACTTCTGGTTGCACTGATGCTCCATTCTTTTGTTCAGACTCACGCAGTTTTTCCAGCGCAACATAGTGCGCTGCCAACCTTTCGGCTTCCTGCAAGTAGTCTTCTTGCGTGCCGCTTTTGATGATGTCTTTCGCCAGTTTGCGCAAATCGGGAATACGCACTCCCAGCACACCAGGAATGTTGGGATGCAAGCGTTGGTTGAACTCCCTATTGCCACGTTGTGCGAGCGACAAAAGGTGTTGGTCGATGGTTTGCTGTGAATCGTGTACATAGTGCGCAGAGTTGAACAAAAGATTATGGAGAAACGACTACAAAAATAGGTATTTTACACTGCATTAAAACCATTTATCATGCAGAATCAGCCTGATTATCCACAAAAATGTAACTTTGCAGAGAAATAGATTAGACGTTAGAGGGTAGACGTTAGACAATAGACGTTAGAAGCTAGACTTTAGACGTTAGAGTCTTCCTTTCGCCCCCTCTACCTTAGTACAGCATCTTGAGATACCACACAAAAACAAAACTTATGCAAGAAATAATCCACCTCATTCACGAGATGTCGCCTTATCTCCTCCTCGGGTTCTTCATCGCAGGACTAATGCACGCCTTCGTGCCTGGACGACTCTACAGCCAATATCTCAGCGGAAATGACCTCCGCTCCGTGCTCTATGCCTCGCTCTTCGGCATTCCCCTACCCCTCTGCTCATGCGGGGTGATTCCTACGGCTATGTCGCTGCGCAAAGAAGGGGCTTCTCGAGGAGCCACCACCGCCTTCCTCATCGCCACTCCTCAAACGGGAGTGGACAGTATCTTGCTACTTACTCACCTCTCGGACTTCCTTTTTGCGATAGTTCGTCCTGTGGCAGCACTGGTCACGTCTGTCTTTGGCGGAATGATGGTGAATCGATTTGCATCCCTCGAAACTGAAGCTCAGAAAGCGGCAGTAGATGCAGAAATCAACAAAGCTACCTGCACCATCGAGGCGCAACAACCCTCCTTTCTTGGAAAACTGAGCATCGCCTTTCGCTATGGCTTTGTCGACATGTTGCGCGACATTGGCAAATGGCTTTTGATGGGTTTGGTCGTTGCTGGACTTATCACCCTCTTTGTGCCCGACAACTTCTTTGTGCAATTCGCAGAAATTCCCTTCCTCAGCTACTTTGTGGTGCTGCTCATCGCCATCCCCATGTATGTCTGCGCCACAGGAAGCATACCCATCGCAGCCGCGCTCATGCTCAAGGGGCTCTCGCCTGGTGCAGCCCTGATTCTCCTCATGGCAGGTCCAGCAGCCAACATGGCTTCTGTGCTAGTGGTTCATCGCGCCTTGGGACGTCGCAATCTCATCGTCTATCTCGCATCGCTTATTCTCGGCGCAGTGGGCTTTGCACTCCTCATCGACTATGCGCTCCCACGCACATGGTTCACCCACTTTGCCGCGCCTACAGAAGCTAGCTGCCACATAGAAACTCCGTGGTTTCAATGGGCAAGCACGCTCCTCCTTGGTGCGCTTTTGATCTATGTCTTCATCGCGCTTCCACTGTGGAGAAAACTCCATCCACAAACGGAGTGGACCATCGACCAATCATCTTCTTCTGCCACTCGTGCGCAAGTTTGCCGTGAAGGCATGACCTGCAATCACTGTCGCAACCACGTGGAACGCGCTATTCTCGGAGTGGAGGGAGTGACCCAAGCCACAGTGTCACTCGAAGATGCCGAAGCTCAAATCATCGGCACGGCTTGACGAAGCTCTCTCCAAGCTGTAGCAGAGATAGGCTATCAACTCAAACCAAAAAGCGGAATAAAAACCTGCTACCCTCCAGAGCATCCGTCAGATTGCTCTGATATTACCAAGAGATGGGGCACAGATTCAACAGCGAACTGCGCGTTTTCCTTCCTATCTCTTCCCCTTTCCTCAATAAAATAGCGACACTACACAGAGAAATTCTCTAGTGCAGTGTCGCTATTTTCATTAAGTTGTAGTGTCCCAAGGCATTATCGCTAAGCCTGCTCACTCTTTTTGAGACATTTCACCGGACGACAAGGATTCCCCACTGCCACGCAGTTGCTGGGAATGTCCTTCGCCACCACACTTCCTGCACCGATGGTGACATTGTCTCCAATGGTGACACCGGGCAAGACGGTGACTCCCCCACCAATCCACACATTGTGCCCGATGGTGATGGGTTCTGCCCACTCCTGTCGGGAGTTCCGCGCCACGGGATCAGTGGGATGACAAGCTGTGTAAAGCCCGACATTAGTCCGATGAAACAGTTGTCGCCAATGGTAACGGGAGCTTCGTCGAGCACTGTGAGATTAAAGTTGGCAAAGAAGTCTTCGCCCACGGAAATATGACTGCCATAGTCGCAGTGAAAAGGCTGATTGATGATGATGCGCTCTCCTGTTTTGCCTAAAATTTGCTTGATTTTCGCCATGCGTTGGGCACGGTCGGTAGGGCGAATCTGATTGTACTCAAAGACGGCATCTTGAGTAGCATAGAGTTCACTAAGAATTTCAGGGTTGCAAGCATCGTAGATTTGCCCTGCAAGCATTTTTTCTTTTTCGGTCATGGGATAAACTGAGATTTAATGGGTTATGGGAGGAAGGAGGGCTACCATGGGAAGTTCGATTTCTCCCCACGCTAGCATGGCATTGAACAGTCGGATGCGGGAAAACTCCGAAAGACGATCGAGGGTCAGCGCGGTGTCTTCATGGATAATGCCAGCGCGCAGGAGAGCTGCTCGATGCGTGCCGCGAAGCAAAGGACGTGCGGGTGTACCACCGATTGTGCTGTTCGTGCCACAAGGCAATGTTGGCAATCGACGTGTCTGTGAGCAAATGATCTCGCACCATCAGCACATCATCACAACCGTTTCGTTGGTCAAAACACTCCGTGATGACCTTGCGATCGGTAGATTTGAGCGCGTAGTCCACATGGTCTGCCACCACCAGACGGAGTGAGCGCACCAACCGTGGGGCATAACTCCGGAAGGTGATGGAGCGAATGCCCTCTGCCCCCATAGACAATGCGCGCCATCGTGCGACCTTGACGACAATCCTCGGGCATTTGTGCTGAAGTTGCCGCCCAGAGTTCAGGGCAAACCTCACTGACATCTCTCCACCCTAAGGCTTGACAAGCCGCTTGCATGCGAGCCAAAATGAAAAGGCAAGCGCACCACTACTCCATCTGTGAGACACATGGTCTCTACCAACTCACTAGGCAGAGCTAAATGTGCTGTATCCACCTGTAAATCGGGCAACAAGCTAAGGATTCATGGAAGAGTTTGTCGAACATCAGCGTACTATTTTGTTATCCTTACGAAGGGAGAAAAACGTCGGAGTTTTTCAAAAACGTGGGAGAAAATTTTGAAGATGTCGGAGATTCAAAAATAACTCTCCGTCTTTTGACTCAGAAATATGGGAGTAAATGGAGCAGATATGAGAAATACTCATTAAGTCATGCTCATTAGGAGGAATTTCAAACCACGCTTTTACGACTTTCCCCACATGCTCATAAAGGGGCATAGACTTTGTCGAGCAATTCTTGGTATTCGCTTTCGGCATCGCTGCGCGTGGTGATGCCACCGCCTGCCTTGAACACCAGACTGCCGTCGGGCTGCTGTTCGACAAAAACGAATCATGACGGCACTTTGCAGGAAGTTCCATCGAAACAGCCTCATGATGCCAGTGTAATAGCCACGATCGTAGGTCTCAGCTTCGGCAATGCTCTGCACCGTGGCGCGCTTGGGGGCTCCTGTGATGCTCCCAGCAGGAAGCAGAGGCATCAAAATGTCGCCCAGTTGCGAGAGATAATTTTCGGGCAGACGTCCCACGATTTCACTACTCGTTTGGAGCAACGCGCCACGATGGGTGTGAATCTCTTCGACATAGCGATAGCGTGCCACATGCACGTCCGTGGCAATTTGGCTCAGGTCGTTGCGCAAGAGGTCTACGATGGTGGCGTGCTCGGCTTGCTCCTTTGGCATTGGACAGCAAGGTTTGTCTCGGCTTGGGAGCAAAGTGGCATCGATGGTGCCTTTCATGGGAAAGGTGCGAATGATGCCTTCGGTGATTTCCACAAAGGGCTCAGGGCGAAAAGCAGACAAAATGGTCTTTCCAGAGAAGTTTGTAGGGAGCGCGTGCCGCAGTGTAGAGTTGCTCCAACGTGAGATTGGTGCGCACGGCACAGCAAAGGTGAGGTTGGTCAAAAACTATCACCCTCGATGGAGGTGGTGTTGGACGATGTGAAACGCCCGCTGGTAGTCACCGAAATCGGGAGCAGAGATGTCCCACGCGATTTGCGAAGGGAGAGGAGAACAAGCGCAAAATCCCCAGCGGAAATGGGAGAAAAACTCCGCTTCCCAAACGACCGCTAAAACTCAAACGTGAGGGCATCGGTGTGCCACTTCGAGCGGGATCATCACGACTTGCGAAGCCTGATAATTGAACACAAGAAGAAACGCCGCCGCTCAGCACCCCACTGATTCATGAGGGTGCTGAGCGGTCGCCACATCGTGGACAAAGGGGAGTAAACTGGGGAGAGATTAGTCATCTTGCTCTACGGGACGACCACTAGCTGCCCAACCCAGGAAACCAGAATCGAGATCGGTGACTTGAAATTTCAATCTAGCCAAGAACATGGCGGCTTGTTTGCTGCGCGCTCCACTGCGACAATACACTGCCACGGGGAGATTGGCATCGAGTTGGGTCTGAGCTCTGGGCAAGAAAGTCGGGAGCCATCACGTCCATATTGGTACTACCGGGGATGTGACCTTCGGCATACTCTGCAGGGTGCGTACATCGAGCAACTGCACCTCGGGATGGGATTTCAGATAGGCTTCAAATTCGCTAACAGAAAGAGAGGGGAAAGGGAGCATAGACTTGAAGAGCTTTTTAAGAGGTTTGAAGATTTGAGCAATAAATCGTGGCATAATCATAGGATTTAGGGCAGGTTCTTGGCAGACAATGAGGAACTTGCTCAGAACCAGCCTGAGGTTTTTGTGCTACACCTCGATGTGCTAGCACCTAGGCAAAAATTACGTTTTTTCTGTGGAAAGTGCCAAGAACGTATGCAGATTTATCGTGTACGAGTTCTACAAGAAAGTTATCTTTGCTCCATGTATTCACTCCATCGCCTTATGGTGATAAGAAGATGAGATGTCAAGAACTCTATTTCTTTGGGATACTCCCTTAGAAATTCCATTACATTCTGCAAAGGCAAAATAGCAAACACGATTGTATTTTGCAAAAATAGCCTACTAATCTAGGAAAGATAACCTGAAAACAGGACACGCACGGGGTTTTACCTTGATTTTTTCGTAACTTCGCTAGTGATTTTATCACTTCATCCCCCCTTATCCCCTCACACACTCCTCACGAATGAGCACACTGAGATTTAAAGTGGTCGAAGAGGCGTTTAAGAAACGTCCCGTGCCTGTGGCTGCTCCAGCCGAACGTCCGTCAGAATACTACGGCAAGTATGTCTTTACGCAAGAGAAGATGCGCAAGTATCTCCCTCTCCGCACCTACCAACAGTACGTGCAGGCACTTGACAACGGCACTCCCCTCGACATCCCTACCGCAAATGTGATAGCACAAGGCATGAAACAATGGGCTATTGAAATGGGAGTGACACACTACACACACTGGTTTCAACCGCTCACGGAAGGTACTGCCGAAAAGCACGACGCTTTCGTGGAACACGATGGCAAAGGTGGCATGGTGGAAGAGTTTTCTGGCAAACTGCTGGTGCAACAAGAGCCTGATGCTTCGTCATTCCCCAACGGTGGTATTCGTTCCCACCTTTGAAGCGCGCGCGCTACACGGCTTGGGACCCTGCTAGTCCGGTGTTTATCATCGGCGATACGCTCATGATTCCTACCGTGTTCATCAGTTACACAGGTGAAGCGCTGGACTATAAAGCTCCGCTCAAAAATCGCTTGCGGCAGTGAACCAAGCGGCTTTGGAAGTTTGCCGATATTTCTATGATGATGTGCAAAAGTTTCCCACCAATCTGGGTTGGGAACAGGAATATTTTTTTGGTAGACGAGGGTCTTTATGCCGCTCGCCCTGACCTTTTGCTCACCGGTCGCACGCTGATGGGACACGATAGTGCGAAAAGAATCAGCAGATGGAAGACCACTATTTTGGGGCTATTCCTGAGCGCGTGGCAGAATTTATGCGCGATTTGGAAATCCAAGCTCTGGAATTGGGCATCCCCTGCAAGACACGCCACAACGAAGTGGCTCCTAACCAATTTGAACTTGCACCAATCTACGAAGAATGTAACTTGGCAGTGGACCACAATATGTTGCTCGTGTCGCTCATGCGCAATATCGCTCGCAAAACACGGCTTCCGCTGCTTGTTGCACGAAAAACCTTTTTGCAGGCGTCAACGGTAGCGGTAAGCACAACAACTGGTCGCTCACCACGGACACTAGCGTGATTCTCCACTCTCCTGGCAAGACGCCTGAAGAAACACTCCGTTTCCTCACTTTCGTTGTGGAGACCTTGGTGGGTGTATACCGCCACAATGGTTTGCTCAAAGCGAGTATCATGAGTGCAACAAACTCACACCGCCTGGGTGGACATGAGGCTCCTCCCTGCCATTATCTCTCCTTCTTAGGTAAGGAATTGAGCGAATTGATTGACACCGTGGCTAATTCTAGTTCGGACGAACTTACGGCTATGGGTGGAAAAACAAGGGGTGAAGCTGGATATCCCACAGATTCCCGAAATTCTCGTAGACAATACGGACCGCAACCGCACTTCGCCCTTCGCTTTTCGTAGGTAACCGCTTTGAATTCCGCGCACTGGGTTCTAGTGCAAACTGCTCTACGGCAATGATTGTGCTGAATACCGCCGTGGCAGAGGCTTTAGTGCGACTTCAAAACTCGCGTGGATGCGCTGATTGCTCAGGGACTGAACGCACGAAAGCCATTCTCACGATTCTCCGTGAAGACATCAGCTTGTCGCCCCATTCTTTTTGACGGTAATGGTTATTCTGAAGAATGGCAGAAGGAGGCGCTCCGCCGTGGCTTGACTGCGAAACGAGCTGCCCCATTGTCTTCGATCGCTATCTCGATGAATCGAGCATCGAGATGTTTGAGCGTATGCACGTGATGACACGCAACGAACTCGCTGCTCGCAACGAGATTAAATGGGAAATCTATTATAAAAGGTGCAAATCGAAAGCCGCGTGCTGGGCGACCTTTGTATGAACTCATATTATTCCCGTTGCAACCAAATATCAAAGCGTGCTGGTGGACAATGTGAGCAAGATTTTCAGTGCTTTCCCTGCAGAAAAGGCAAAGCAACTGAGTGCTTACAACGTGACGCTCATCGAGAAAATCAATGCGCACACGGACTTCATCGTGAATGCTGTGGACGAAATGGTGAATAAGCGCAAGTTTGTAAACAAGCTCTCCTCAGTGCGCGATCTTGCCGTGGCTTATCACGATGAGGTGGAGCCTTATCTTCACGCGATTCGCCGACATATCGACAAACTTGAATTGATTGTCGAGGACGAGATGTGGACGCTCCCCAAATATCGTGAGCTTCTTCGTGAGATAAACGATGCTAGTGCATCACTTTTCCTAGAAAAGGGCTTATTTCAATATAAAAAGGGCTGATACTTCCGTTGAAGTATCAGCCCTTTACGTTATAGTATGGCGCTAAAATTGCATTAGCGTTTACCGGACAGCAACAGTAGCGATGTTCATATTTTCCACATAATCGATTTGATATGAGCCTTTGACTGAACAACATGCACGCGGATGCGTGTTTCCTGGCTTTCTGTCCGTTGTCCGTTATGCTCTACCTCTGGCTACTTTTCAGACGCACTTCGAAAGAATCGTCGGGCAATGGAGAGATAAACAGAGAATTCATATAGGCTTCTGACGCAATCTTGCACTTCCAAGAAGATGTCATAATTCCATAATCGCTTCAACAAATGGCTTAAAAATACTCGGGGTGCACAACTCTTTATCAAGGCAGCACGAATGTTGTTGGAAGGATCGTACATCGTTCCATTCATATATGCCATATAAAAAGCCATAAAGAAAGAGTGCTTTTATCCTTTTGCTCAGTTGATACACAAGGGGCGATGTGGGAATACGCTTGACTAAAAGTCTGCATGTGTGTCGAGTATCGCGGCTTGATCATTGACTGTAAAACACAAACTCGCTATTGGCGCGTAACCATAGCTTGCTCTTATCTTTTGGCAGTCAAAGGAAATCCTTTGCCACCTTCAAGCGCAGCTCTTCTCCTGTTGGAGTTGACTTGTAGGGAATGTGCCAAATTCTTAAGGAACACATCAGAAGCTCCATCAATACAATTCGCAGTATACGTCTCACCGTTTAGCGTAATACTCAGACGATCTGCCTGATTGTAAGTCATGTATTCAACTCGTAAATCTGAAAGTTCGGCCGCATATACCTTATAGGTGGTGTCATACACCGAATCTAGATCTACAAGAGTTACAAAACGTGCCTTTTGATCCTCACGTTGTATCGACTTATTGTTGCCAATACGAAGATCAACAGTTGCTTTTAGCAGGATAGGCTACAGCGGTTGAAAGAGAATGATACTTTAGACTGTAGGAATGCAGGAGTGCCATAAGACTCTGTAAACGTGCTTTGTGCTGGTACTTCTGCTATACCCTAATGCCAAAGCTAAGGCGATAAGTAATGCGCGCATCATGGTAAACGGTATAAAGATGTGAGACGAAAAAGATGTGAGAGAGGAATAAAATATGACGAAAGCGCAACAAGGCTGCTTGGGTTAGAAACGAAATTAGCGCGCGAGAGATAGAAACAAATCGTCTCACAAGCAAGCAGGTGCAGAACAACCTTCAAACTAAACCAATCCACATCACAGCGCAAATGTAGATAAAAAGGAAGAAACGAACAAAAAATCCTAAGTAATTTTCAAGAAACAACAAGAAGTTCATGATTTCTACAAGAACAACGGCGAAAATGACAGGCAATTACAGAAGAGACAAGAAGGAATGCTCAAAGAAATAAGTACTACTCGAAGATAAATGCTTAAGAGAACTAAAGGTATATACGTTTTTAAAACCTCAAAACCTGCGATAAGTCTAAACCTGCATCGACGTGAGTATCCATAAACAATTATGGTTTCGCAAGACCAGTAAAGGAAGACCGTAACTCGAGGGTATATATCTCTTTGAGCAATTACACTGATATTGCATAAAGGGTAGTGGGTATGGGAAAAGATCAGTAAGTGTATTCAGTCTAAAGTAGCAATATGGAACAAAAAGCCCTCGAGTTCATGTTGAACTCAGGGCTT
>BNJS01001730.1_pt1 | contig 233218 bp, 217 predicted proteins | sample 8540461 | NCBI WGS metagenome assembly BNJS01 (sample SAMD00202454, study PRJDB9452) | human saliva metagenome | isolation source: human saliva | place: Japan
CTGTGAAACGAAGCCATCCTCTGTTTACAAGGTCCCGGCACATCTATACCTATACCCTCGCAGTCTCTTTTGGATAATCATCGCTAAAAGCGGTCTTCTATCAATCTTTTCCACGTCTGAAAGCACGCTCTCAGGCAACATAGGTATTTCCCATTTATTGATTAGATCACCTTATAGTAAACACCAGTTTAACTGAGGTTCCGCCAATGTCTACTCAAATAAAATTTTATAGTTTTCTCCTTCAAATATCTATCTAATTTCTCCACAACAAACCGTATGTTTATATATATCCGTAGACTAATCCTATCAGCTGTTATCTGCTCCAACATACATCAATTACGCTTTTGCTCTTTGGAATATCTGTTTTCATTATATTGGATACCAACCTGTCATAGAACTCGCCCAGCATTGTATTCCCATCTTCTTCCGGCGGTTGTTAACTGCCGCTGCCTCACAGATGATGGCAAGGTTTCTACCTGGGCGGATAATTATGCTGTGACTTATGAGGTTGACTCAAGAATCTCTGTATACTGTTCCTCAAGTCCAGTCTGTCAAACTCATAGTCCTTGTTCCACTCCATAAGCTTTACTATGAGTCTGATGTTCTGGAAGTTCTTTACGCACCAAAACGAAAAGGGTTCTCACATCGATGATGCCTTGCCTATACCCTAAAAAGCTCTATAAGATGCTTGGTTATCTCAGGGCAGTGCCCAAGGTATCCTCCTTATCTTTTAATCTCACCCTCATCAGACACAAGACGGTGTCCGCTTTATAAGCTCCAGGGCAGCCTCACTCTTACCTATGCGCTCTCATAATGAGGTTTTCCTCACCATAGATATCTACAAATACCCATCTTGGATATCATGGAGCCAGCTGGTGGCGCATATAGCGGATGGCACACCAGCCATAAGCGGAGGTTGCCTTGTCTGTCCAAAGTGGACTCGCACTGCTGCCACCTCAAAGGAAGCTATAGGACTTCTATTCCCCTACAGAGATGAGGCGGGAATCTTGTAGTCCATAAAGCTTGTGAACCTTATCGTCATCCTCATCCATCCTCTTAAGATAGGCACATCTCTACATTTCCGAATTACCTGAATACGCTCTGAATCAAAGTAATCGAAACCTGCGAGCTGATGCAGGACGGTTTACGTCTATATGTTTAATCAAAATGTTCTCTGTATCTATTCCCGGTGTCCAGATTATCAAAATCATTTCTCATTGAGTTCTGACAATGGTACACTGTACATACCTTCCATCTTTTGCTCCTTTTTTGTAAAAATGTGTTGGTGATTTCAGTATAACATATAGGCGGGGTTATTCAATAAAAGGGAAACTGTGATGTGACTGTTTATTTACTACATTTATAGCTTCAATACCAAATCTTTAGATAATTCAGTTCCTATAAGCATATGTCCCTTACAGTTGAGCATTTTCCACATTTTTTTGCTGGAAATATCGTCCCTAACAATTCTTTACTATAAATTCCATATAACAGTTATTCTGCCTCGAGAACTCTTCCATCTTCAAAACTCATTTTCTTGTTTTCCGTTATTCGTTCACTCTTTTCCAGATTAGGCTTCCATTCTCTCTTGCAGACTTATAATGTTGCAACTTTTCAACATAAATATCTCCATTTACTAACGGGTATTTAACGCAGGCTTCGATTTTGACTTTTCATGTTTATAGAGTTTCCATCTCTCTGATTCTAATCCCAGATTGTTTCTTAACTGTTTCAGCAACTGCATCGCATAAGTCGAGTTTGGAAATGCAGAGTTAATGAAATAATTATTGATTTCATCTTCTTCACCACCACATAGCTATATTGCATAGGCATTGTCAATTTCCTCTTCCTGCGTCCTATCTAGCTGATATTGCACACATTACCAGGTCTTTGAAAATGCATAACAGCTAATATCCGGTTTTATCAAAGCCCATTCCAGGCTACTGTTGCTATCATAACCTTTGTTGATTATTCATGCCGTGATTCCTATAATCTCGTGTCTCTCTCTATATCCAGGGCTGCGTAGTAGCTTTCACTTTTCACTCCATTTTCGTAACCCGAATTGTCAAACAGCTTGCAGTCATTTACAGTGAAGACAATATATAACACCTGTTCCGGGATATCATTAATATTCTGTAGTATCCACACCATCGCTGTCTTCTTTGGATGGCAGTTTACAACCATGCAAAGATAGGGATTCCCTCATAAAGACTGCCACGAGATTGTTGCAAGCATGTCACCAGCTGTTCTTTTATATATCATTTACCACTCTGTTATTGGCAGTTGCAGCTGTGGCTATGACAGAAATATTACCCAGTAAAATACTAAGAATATCTGTAATCCTCTGTAATCAGGCCTGAAAATCATCTCCCCAATCAGAAAATACAATGAGCTTCATCGACAACAAAAAGCATTATGTTCTTTGCCATCTTCTCGCATAAACTACTGTTATGCTGATTGGATAGTCTTTCAGGCGATATAATTAGAGCATCAACCAGGCCATTTTCTATATCGGACATTGTTTGATTCAAAATCAATATTTTCAGAATTGATTGTTTTAACTCGTACAAAGCTTTTTAGCAGACTCAATTTGATTGTTCATTAATGCAAGCAAAGGGCTTATAATAAGCTATTCCGTTCTTCTTTTCTTTAGTATTTTTTGTAGCAAGAAAATATACAAACTTTTTCCCCATCCGGTTTTCTGTACATGATACTCTTTTCCCGTTTACAGCATATTCTATCGCCTCTTTGCCCTTCTCTAAATTCTGCTCCTTCACGTAAAGCATGCTTTTAATTCATTAAGTAATTCATCATACCTTCATCCCTATAATCATTTTCATAAAATTCTCCCTCAACAACTCCTCAAAATACCTGCTCATTTTCTCTGCTCCATAGAGACTGGAGTGAGCTCCGTCATAGGTATCCTTGGAATAATCAATCCCCACCTCATCTTGTTTATCAAGAAAATTGATGCATTTAGCCATTTTCCCTCACACATCCTCTAATCTGTTCATCCCACCTTTGTACCAGTACGGGATACGAAAGGTGGCCGCCTTCATAAGGATGATGAGCTCTACATTTGTTTTCCTTACACATGGCTTCATGTCTGTCCAGATACTCGTAAGATGTGTCGGGCAGTCTCATACGTCGGAAAGGGCTTCCCTACAGGGATATCCCATCACAGGATCTGTCCTTTATTCCCAAAGGTGGCCGTCCTCAGACGCCTTTGAGCGGTGATATACTTGAGTCCTGAGCTCGTAGCTCACTCCAGCGTGAGTGAGCAAAGCAGAGGAAGGACACGCCGTGATCAGGCATACTTCTCCTCGGAAGCCGCCGAAGCGTGACTGCCTCACTGCTAGAGCGAGACCACCTCAGCGCATCAGAGTCCTCTGCAGTTTGTAGCTCTCCTTTGAAGGCCTAAGCGTACTTCCATTGCAAGCACATTTGATAAACCACAGTGCTGGCCTCAGCCTTGCAGCATTTCTTGCAAGAAGATAGTGGACACCACGCCATATAAAGCTGGTCGCGCTTCCCCTTGCGTGAGACGATTGCATATTCCCTACTAAAGGCCTCGGCGAAACTTTCGCCGCAGACTTCGCGAGTCCCCACGAAAACGCAAGTCGTGAGTCTGCTCATCATACTCACTGGTAAAAGCGCCCTGGGAGTTGTTCTCACACACTTGGCAAAGGGCAGTCTCTGAGATAAGAGAGACGACCAATGTTAAAGACAAACGGTAGAAATTATATATATTTTCCTCATCATCCTCCTCCTAGACCTGTTGTGCCACTGAACTGCTGCATGCATAGCCTGTACCATGAGACTCAATCCAGAATCGTTACAAAAGGCAGAACGAGACACAGAGTGCCAGACAATCCTCATCTTTACTAATACCATCTCTATATCAGTAGTTCTTCGGGGCAAGACTTCCACAAATAAAATAACTATCCCTGGCTAAAACGAGGAACCAATCAAAAACTCTTGGTTATCCACGGGTCAGTGACTACCGCGCCTTTCTGATTATTTACCGATATACTAAAGGTACATGAGTCAGCTACCATCGCCATAGCGCCAGTCAAGCGTTTCTGATGCACCTCCGGTATAAATACCCGGTGCGGATGGCTGAAATGCATCGCCAAGAGAGCTCTAAACAGGAGCTTCTTTATCGGAATAAGTTTGTGAAAGTCGCAAAGACGAGCAAGCTCGTCAACAGATATCAGTATACAGAGGTCCATTTAGGAGTCCCATACCTACCAAAGTTTCAGCCTGCTCACTCTGAAGTCTGCAGGAACTGAAAAGACTATGAGTGCTGAAGTGTAGACAGGCGCTCACTGTATTTTTTAGGGCCAACTCTGGAACGCGAAGCAGCGCAAATGACGATGCGGAAAGTGGATGAGACGCAGATCCCTAGAGCCAGGCCCCATGGTTGTAACCTGGCGCCCTCAGTATTCCTTAACATTTTTTTTTTGAAAATGCAGTCCCAGTGAGTTTCTCCTCCACCTTGATTCCAAGGCATTTCCACTATATGGCTATGGTGATGTCTATTTCATAGAAAGTCCATATATCTGCAATTACATGAAACGCAAATTCATAAGACTGAGGCTCCGTTAGGTCTCAGGTCAGAACAATGGGCGGGGCTGGAGGCAAAGATGCGGTCGTTTACCATTTCTTCAGTATCCCATAACAGCCCTGTAAAGCCTCTGACAAAATCTTTGTGATTTATAATTGTACCTTATAAAAGAGACTCAGGATATAGTCAAACCTGCCTTATAGATGTGAATCAGCTGTGGGAAGAATGATGTATAAGGGCAGACAAAAAATTTCCTCTCAACTCTGTATTTCTTGCAGTATACATCCACGAGATAAGCTGATGCTCTTAAAATTATGCAGAAGAATTCCCACCATTGAAAATGAGTTAAGGAACTTAAATCCTCCCCGCCTGTAAGTGCCGCAGTATGGAGTTGATATTGCATGACAACCAAGTCAGCATATTTTACCACTACATAGAGTTCCCAGGGCTGGCTTCGAATAGATGTACAGCCATTTTCACCTACAGGAGACGGTGAATCAGGTGTCTTTTCCCTCCACTTTTAACTCTGGTTTCTTTAGATACTCCTTCACCTTAGATATCGTCTAGTTTTAAAGGCTTGCCAAACCAGACTCCGGCCGTAGCGAGTACGCCATCTATATAAGAATGAGACTTTACCGGCATAGCCGGTAAAAATGAAAGGCCCTACGCAAGAGCAAAAACTACTACTGAAACCGCTTAACTGCAAGCTGAGTATATAGCCATGGATAATGAACACTAGCTATAAAGGCTATAAAGTCCTTAAGATGACAGGCGCATCTCTACTCCAGTTTCCTCTAAAGGGGTAATAATCGCTTCAAGTAGAGTTAAAGGATTTGTCGAGGCGTAATCTCGATTTGCTTGGGCACTGCTTTATATCAAATTCCTCTACGATTTCCGATGACAGTCACTACCATGTCAAATGAGTCAAATATCCGCATCTGTAGGGAGCACTTTCCTGCTTTTCATGAAATCAACCTCCGGGTGGATGTCCTGCAAAGATGTCAAGTAATTTCGGTCTCATCATCTTAAAGTCTCGCCACGAAATAACCTGTGATATGGGAGTTGCTATAGCTTCCCCCATGCTGTAAAATATAACACTATAACTATAACTTGCGCGAATATTTTTAAATGAGTTTTGATCGGCGCTTCCTGTCATGTCTTACCGCCTGCCGCCGCAATCGGGAGGCTTATCAAAGCTTAACTTCTGCTTGCTTGGAACCATATAGGGAGCAAGGATTTGATTTCTAAAATTCTCCTTTACGTGGTCCGTTTCTGCCACTCGTGAGAAATGTTTATAACCTCTACTTTTTCCAGTTTATAAATTACAGCATCCCTCTGTCAACTCCCTCAAATCGTGCACTCACGAGGCTTCTATCTCCTCCGGTTTTCAATCCTACGCCTATCTGTGCTTTTATCTCGATTCTCCCCTCTTCCGCAAATATAGCTCTCATCTCTCCAAGTAGCCTGTCGCCTGCTGTAGAGGAGTATAGACCTTGCCCGTCTAATGATGTGCAGTTTACAAATTTCTCCTTTGTCCTCTCACTCATCCTTTGTGGCCGCTCTATGAAGAAAACGCCTATGGCCACCTGTGGAATTCGCTTTGTATGCCAAATCATCTCCAGCCAGACTGTTTTACTGTGAAGTAACTTTCTTCGCCATCGCTAAATTCCGCGGGAAGCCATTTACTATAAAGGTTACCCTCTTCATCTGTGAAAAATCTCTATATCCGGAAAGCGGTTTCCCGATAGGTATACAGTTTTCAGTTTCTCCACATCATAAACCGCAATAACAGCTCGTCACTGTTTTGCTCAGTTTGCACCGTACAGATTGATAAATCTTGCCCTGGGCAGGCTTTCATCCTGTTTCAAATGGCTAATAGATATTACTTCACCGCCAAAAGACGTAACCTTTGCTCAGGCTTTTGCTGTGTCAGGTTGATAGCTTAGTAAATATGGTAGGGCGGAGGATGCACCGGCAAATAGTGTTTGTCTTGTGTTCATTAAGGTATTCTATGAGCATAGCCGGAGGACATAAATAACTTCTTAGGAATAAATAATAAACCCCGTGTTTGGCGTGGTATAGACATCCTTTGGCTTTACATAAGGTAGGTAACATAGTTAGCAAAACCAGGTATTCTCATCATCTAAGACCTTGCTGGCCCTCTATGTAGTCAATCACTGCATTCCTAGCAGCGCACACTCCGCTGGTACTCACTGTAGAGCCTGAGGTAAATACCAGGTAAATAGTCAGTCTCTTTACACTTGCCAACTGTCACCAGCAATAAACCATATTCAACACTACTTGGGAAGCTTCCCTCATGGCTACAAATATCTCCCGCAATCAGGGCTTTTGTACTTTTCCTTAGTATGTCCGTCAGCTATCATAAGCTTTACTTTAATTTCTCATAATGATAACATTCATTCTCAGAACATATGGTCCTGTACCATAAAAATTCTGGACACTACTCAGGGGCAGTATATAAGGACTTCTCCCATGAACGCCACTGCACTGCCTCTGTGGCTCACATTAGATGTTTTAATAACTAACAAAGCTTCCTATAATGGTTTTTCAGTTTAACTCAATTCAAGGCAGGCTTCACTATATAAATAGTATTATCAGGGGTAACGGCAGTTTCATCCAAAGATGGTAAATTATGTTATTTGGTTTCTGTGTTTAAGTGCTTTCTGGGTGTGAGGCAGGTTCCTTAAGCCAGTTTCTTCGACTGAATAGGCATCTCTGTGCATATTGGATATTCACAACTCATAAGTGTGTAAGCTATAGGTGATACTAAAAATAATCGACTTTCTTCAACCGTTTTATTGCTTTCTTTTACATGGGCTACTATAATTCTTGCTGTTCTTTTGTAAAAAGGATTGGGTGTGCTGGCATGCCTGTTGCTCTTTCAAATAGATATTTGGCGATTCTCGAACAGCAAACCTGCTAAGTTTGGTTCTGCTCGCCAGAACTGGTTTTGTTGCCTCTTTTTCTCTGGCCGGTCCGTAAAACGATTTAATGGTGTAGAACTATGCATTAGCCTACCAGCAGCCAACGATGTCGCCAATCGGCACCCTCTTACAAGTCGGTTTGCCTCTGAATCCGCCATTCTTCCCGACCGAATCAAATTTTCAGGGTCACCCAAGCTGACCAATATCTTCGCTTCCATTGCTTATCTCCGACTGATGCTTCCTTACCTTCATAACGCACCATTCTCTATCAACGTTTGAGGTGGCAAATCTCATGCCTCGATGTAAAACAACCTCGAGTAACTCTGGGTCAAAGCTTGGGTACCCTCAAAATCTGAGCCTTAAATCAACAATTCTACCCCGCTTTTCTCTTCATAGCTCTGTTATGTCATTTACAATATACTCCTTTCGTATTGGGCACATCACCAACAAAACAGATGTATTCGCCGTCCCTGAATTCTTTAATGGCATCATAAAATTATGACCGCTTGTTTTGTCTAAGCGCAGCTGCACAACATTTCATACGAAAATATGTAAATTCTGCTTCATTAAGACCGTAGTCGGAGTTATTGTTTATAATTCCTCTTTTCAAAACATTATAAAGAAGTTGGTTGCTCAATGAGTTAGCTCTTTCTCGGTCCATCATTTGTTTATTATATTACAAACCTGATAGGCAATACACCTTTGATAATTGCTGAAAGGCGAATCCAATAATTTTGTATTACCATTATAACGGACAATAGATGAAGTTAATATAGGAATTGATAAACTCATCTAACAATCTGCTTACCGGTCTTCAACAGACATAGTTTTCATCGTTACATCTGAAGAACGACTTATTAGACGTTCATTTTCATTTCTTCTACGCCTCTTAATGGTTCCGTCCATGATACTTTAATCGCATCCTGAATAATAACGGCTGGTATCTATACTCTTGATTCTTTGATGATGTTTCTTTTACCTTCGGTCATTACAACACCTTGCATTAGGACTTTTAACTGTCTTTTTATATGACAAAAGATACCTATGATTTATATTTTATCATAGAAGACCTGTTTGCTTAATAGCTGTTACTTTGAAAAGGATTTCTGAGCTCGTTTTTGGGTGCGATTCTCCTCCATAAAATCATGGTCTGCTGGCTTCTTCATTGGGTTTTGCTTTCATTTCGAAACTGGTTTATCCAGTTTACGATGCTTACAAGCAAACACAATATCCACTGCAATGTGCACAAGCTTTCTTCGTCTTCAATATGTAGAGTACTATCCTATTCTTGAGCTCCTGGTTCATAATGATACTCTAAAGTATGTTTTTACTACATGACCAATAGCTATATTTCTCTTGCTCCCTATATAAATTAATTGCCTCTATCCGTCATCAATAAATAAACCTTTTAACATACCTTCACAACTAAAAGATACTTACAAGGCAAACATTCCTTACTCTTCAATTGGCAACCAACGATTTTATGTGTCATCATATGTTTATTCCAGCCACACATCTTCACTATATCTGTATTATAAATCATATATTCTTTAGAATTAAACATATTAACTGTATCATTTTTTGTAGGTGGTATTGTTCAAAACACTATTCTGCAATTACGATAGATGAATTTTATGATGGCATATAGTGCTATATTATCTCGTACAATATCATAATTAAGTAACTGTTTTGTTAGTAATTTTGCCACCTTTGTCTCGTAACATAGATGGCTATGACCTGTATAATTGCTTACATTGTCTGCAGTTGTCAAACATTTTCCTTCTCATCTGCATCAGCAACATCTTGATTTTACAAGTGATAATACACTATCATCTTCGGAGTATCGAACACTACAATGTTATCAACACTGGCATTTTCATAGACATTAGCCTGAATTTTCTCACAACATAATTTTTCCGTTGTAATGATTGTAAATATATTGATCATCCAACTTTTATTTTCAACTTCGCAATATGAACCATCAATACCAAATTCTCGTCTTTGATTTTGGCATCACTTCATCGGCGGTTTGCAGAGCACATGGCGGTACCGAAGCAGTATTTTTATCGTCTCGATAATAATCATTACTTCATCACCATACTTGTTACGTTCCTTCTTACCCTAGACAAACAACTAACCTCTTTTCAGTTTTTGATTTGACGGTTGCATTGACTGCTCCGCAATTTTTGTAGCTTCATCCCAAATCAAATTGCTACCACCACCAAACTCACATACATATTTCCTTTGCAATACTGATCCAAGAGACGGTTTAGCACATTTGACAAAATCTCATCACCAGAAGATCTCATTTCGAACAAACAATACAATACCCAATATCTCTCTTGATGACGGTTTGATTATACATTTTAGAAATCAAGTAATAACAAAACATACAAATAACTGCCTTATTTTCAATCATTCATCATATTTATCTTTGTTATTTTAACTTTCAGAGATTTGGTATCAATTAAACCTCGACTCAAAATATTATGTCGATTATCTTCCCAACAGTGCAGGGCATATTGACTTGCTGCTGCAATTTATAATATGTAAACGTTTTAACTCTGTTAACATTAATATTGATCTCCCTTTTTTCGTCATCCTTATTTCACTTTCTTCTGCTAAAATCGTAGCACACTTCGAGGAACTAAAAAATTAACTAATGTTTCAGTTATGCCTCTCCTACCATTTTTTTAGCCTTCTTATATCAACCCTCCTGCCTCCCCAGCAACTTTGTGAACTATTTGAAAATGATATTGTCTTTTCACCTTCAATGTCTTGATTAATGCTTTAGCATATAATTCTCTTCACATACTACAATTTTTTCCCCAAAACATTCACATATTTTTTAGCGCTTTAACAACCAATTTTTATCAGGATCTACGATGAATATAGTAGCATCTTTGGCTTTCCCTCATTGGCACACAGCCATGTCAATGACTTAAACTGAATATGTGCCTTAAAGTCAGTGTGCATGTGCATTTATAGGAATCACGTTATCATCTAATGACCTAATTTTGATACTAATTCTCTCTCCCGTTCCACTGTTAAAGTTTTACGGCAAAAACATTGCAGTAGAACAGAATTATCGACATCTTTAAATTATCTTATCAGCAACAAAGTTTTCCCCTAACTCCCAAACAAATTTGCAAAACTAGTTCGTCTGTTTTAAAATCTTATATCAGGGTGGTTTTCTCTACTTTAAAGTTTCTTTCTCCTTTCCTCCAATAATTTGATTATTTACGTGTACCGTCATTACTATCCCCTAAAACTTGAACAATATCTATTCTTGAATAAATTTTGTAAGTTTAAATTCTCTTCTATAATCTTCGCTCTATCTGAAATCCTCTTCCCAAAAACTTCATATAATACTGAGTTTAACATAGCTACTTACAAAATTTTTAATCTCGTCTATACCTTAACTATATCCTTGTTTACATTAGGATTATTAATGACCAAAATAATTCTTTTACTTAATAATATGACTTTTTTGCTGTGCTTTCCTTGTCATTCCATATAAATCGTCATCTCAAGATATACTAGTCTCCAAAGACAGTGCTCATTGCAAGGTTATTCTGCCTCTAGTAAATTGTCCGTGTAGAGTGAGGAATCTTTCATTTTGAGTGTGAACTGTGTAAGTTGTACTTTATTCAAAGCAATTTTTCGTTTACCATACTGTGTAGTAATTCTTGCCTTAGCATTGTCTGTTGGCGGCAATTTTCTGCTTCAATATAATCATCCCATCCGTATCAGCCAATTACCGAGAGGAATTTGTGTGAATCAAATAAGGGATGTAAAATCACTACTCCATTAATGAATCCTGATTTGATATCTCCTGTGATATATCGATAAAGAACCACAAACATTTTCAACCGTTTCTGCATTTATAGATATAGCAGTTCATTGCTTTTAAGCATATTCATGCAACTGGACTTCATCAAGTATAAGGATACGATGTTTGACAGGATTTCGGTTAACCTCGTATGAATTAGATAATACAATTTGTCTGCTCTAATTTTATTTTCCTCTAAAGAACATTATACACCGCATTACCTTTGCGAATAGATAAATATATTTAATGCCTAAATTATCTAAATCTTCCTTCAAAGAAGATTACATTGTTTCTCCTTTTGTTCTCTAATTTAATATCATATTACTTTTAATAGGTTGTTCAACATATATTTTTTGATTTGATTTACAACGGCGTCAACGATTTTATGTCCATTGTTGTTTGAGTTAGAAATATAATTAAATAATGTTTTCAGTATTCTGAATATGTTTTATTTCCTAACCCTAATTTACACTCACATAACTCTATTTCTGTTTATTCGTGTAATATCATTTTGTCTAATATTTCCACGCTCGTTTGACATAATTAAAAACTTTATGATTTTCATTGGTACCGCCGATACTTTTCATCATTTGCAGAATGTGCAGTTATTTAAAAACAATCTATTTTGTTTTACTAATCTATCTCTTGCAACTGTTGTTGTTGTTCCTTCGTTTTGAGGCACTAATCAGCCTTTGTAAAAGAGATGATTATCATCGGAGTTTTAATGGCAATGATTCAATAAATTGTCTATCATCTTCAGTTTACTACTTTGTGTCTATAATTTAACCAATCAAATAATCTGAAATATGATTGCTCGAAAGCCTTTTTCTCTAGGATACTACTTTCGGTATTATCTTCATCACTCTTGGTATATCCGATTATCTAACAAAACTATTTTCTTCCAGGTAATAAATATTCATTTTGATTCAATAATTATACTATCTACAATGCTGGAAAACCAATGCCATATGCAGCATCTAAACTCATGTCGCCATTGCATTCATTGTAACTTTACTTATTTCTGACGGGTGACCATAAACACTATTGGCGTAATTTTATCTTCCTTCGACAGCATCAGCGCTGTGTTGACGTTGCTGTCGTTCAACGGTCTACTGGAAGCTTATTTCAGACTAAAGTAATCGTATTGATAAATTTTGATTTGACTTACTCTCCCACCAAAACTTATAACAACTTTGTTATGTAATTTCTGTATCTTTTCTTCCAAAGAAAGTCTAGGCATAAATTCAAAAATTTTCGGCGTAAATAATCATTTCAATGTTTTATTGTTGCTTCCGAATAATGAAATAAATGTTTATTTCTCTATTCTTCTGGAAGCGTGCCGATGTGTATCAGAGTTATTGTTGTGTTCCATAATCATTTACTGCTTTTATCTTCATTGGAAATATACATATTTTCATTTGGAACATCAATATCTTCAACAAAATATTCAAAATCAGTTTCATTATCCCAAATTCTACATCAATGTTTTACTCACCTCTTATAAAAATAATTGTGTCTATCTGTTTTAATTCAGGTATACTCTAATATAAAACTATAACTGGCTTCAAATCTTTTATTGATTTTGCGATTCCTCATTTCTCCAGTATGCTACTCTTTCTTCAACTTGTCCTTTAATTTTCTAATTCACCACAAAACTCATTTTCAGATTTGATCTTCAGTGCCGCTTTGCAGGTTTCTGGTGTCTTTTTGATTTCTTTTAACTCATTTGCCAGTTGTGTTGAAATATCCTTCTCAATATCATTCAACAACCCTACTTTGTAAAACTTATTTAGTTCATGTATTGCTTCATCTTTTCGCATATCCTTCCTTAAATCTAGTTTCTAGCTCATCTATATACGGTGTAGAATCAAATGTGATATGTGGAATAGATATTTTATCAACACATTTTTGGAAGTGGTAATAATATATCATCCTCGTCAAATTCCTTCTGACTCTGGCTAAATGCTTTAATACAACATTTTTAATATCCTGAGCAAATTTCTCTTTGTTAAAGATATAGAATTCACCGTTGACAAAGAATGACGTTTGGCAGAATACATTTCAATATTCTCGACGACTGAAGAAATATCTGCGATATTGTTTTGTAACTGTTAAATGTACAATTTCTCACTCCAACCAGACAATCAACATTTTGGTCTCAGCTCATCTTTTGATGTTGTTTTAACTTTCAGAAGTCTTTTTATATTTGTCCTTTCTCTCTGGTCAACTGTGGTAAAATATGCTGTACTTTTTCATCACGCGTGATTTATTGCATTATCAAAAGTATGCATTAACTTATCCTGAACAGATCAAATTATATCTCTAAGATTGTTAGACTTCTGTTTTGCTCTTCTGCAAGTAGTTTCTAGCTTCAGTTCTACTGACACAGTCTCCTGCAATATTTTTCCAAGATACGCCAGATGATTAAGTCTACACGTTCAATAAATCTGAATCCGTCAATAATTTCTTTCTTTCTGTCTAACACCGCATTTAACGCTATGCTATTAAATCCACTAACGAAGTTAAATAATCATCCTTAAAATTCAAATCTTCCGTGTAAGATTGTTGTAAATATTATGTTCATTATCATCTAACACAATATTGGCTTTTATCTTTTTGTACTCTATGAAAGCAAGCAGATGACACAATCAGACCATTTTCAGCACTCATTTTGCCTAATATATCGATATGCTTTCCGAGTATTCTTCGCTTGTTCCAAAGTTCTTTTTGAATTGTGATTTTATAACTGCTATATGATTTTTACTATGCCTATAAAATCATTGTCATTTCATTAGAATGCCTGAATCCAGTTTGCTTCCCAACTAACAATAATTTCTTTAACACCTGCACTGGGAGACTTACTAGCCATAAGGTGTTACCGTTCTTGAATCCATAAAACTGACTACAAGGAGATACTGAAGCACAACATCACAATAACTGTAAAACTGCTTTGTCTAATACCACGCGATACCATTGGGATCATTTTCAAGCCTGGTGTATCAACAATTTTTCAAAATCTTTTGACCTATTGATTATCTGCATATTCTACATAACTTACAGTGAGTGTATAATGTCCATTGCCCCTACGTGATCATTAAGTTTTTTGTATGTCTCTGCTAACTTCATCAGTTGTTCCAGTCCAACAAAATTGGATCTTGTACCATTTTGGTAAGTTCGTCAACACCTCTCTGATTTTCCGATTTACATTTAAATTCAATTTCAGAGTGTTGCTTACTCATTGGCGGATTATAGTTTGCTTTACCACCATATTGTCGCAATCCATATTTTTGCTCATTTATATCTTTACAATATTCTTTATAGCCTTTTATCTAGCGCCTCATCATACAATTCAGAATGTTTTGTATTGTTTCCCAATCTCATTTTGTATAGAAATAGAATAATAGCTTTTGCGTTTCAGAATATGTAATCGTAGACTCATTACCGCCGTCATCGGTGTAGCCGCTGAGGAGATAGTCTTCTCCATCAAAAAGTACAGGAATTAAGAAATGATGATTTACCTGCTTTTACCTGCTCTACAATACCTATGCGCTAGCTTTCTGCATCACTGCTGTTTCAATGTTCTGCTCATGTGCAGGTAATCTGTTTAAATTCAATTAGTTTTTCGGTATCAAAAATAATTCTTCCTACTGTTCAATGTTGCTTCTACATTTCTCACTGAGTACAAGATATTTGTTGCCTTTTTCATAGTCAGTAGACATTTACCATCCTCCCCAATTCATCAAGCATACTCAATAAGTGTAATATCATTTTTACAATATCTACTCTTTATCTCATATTCCTGAACCTTATCTTTTCTTCTTTTGTTGTAGCTTCTTCACTTTGCTTTATGTCCCAGTTTTTCGGTAGTAATTTTTCCATACTCATCAAGCACCATCTTTGTCGTTGTATCCACATTCTGCTTAATCTGCGGATCATTTTATTCATTATCTGCGGAATCACATTGTTAACAAACCCGTGTTTTGCTAATTCCGCATCTGTCTCACAAAATAATCCCTGAAAGTAATTCTAACATCTGGCAAAGTATTATAATCACTTCAATCCGAAGGCGCAATAATATCCGTCGCTATAGCGGCAATTCAGATAATAATATGATAAAATGTTTGCCCTTTCTTATCTTTATTATCTACGTCAGTACCCTTTGTCTCAAAAGTGCAGCCTGGCAATCATAATTCTTATCTGTTTTGAATGTTACTGCAATAGAAGACCAAATCCGCTTCCTCTCCTTCATATCAATCCTGTAAAATCAGAGAGTCTGTAACACTATCAATTTTGTCTAATACTTATGTCTTTCATTGTTGAAAGCATAATAGGTCGAACAGTTTCGAGGAATAATTGCTAGTGCTGCAACCTGATTTCACTAAAAGTGCTTCAACTATAGACTCTGTCCTTGCAATTCAATACTCCCTAACTTTATTAGTCACTTCTTGTGTAGTATTGATGAGATCTTCTCTTGCAGCTTCTGTTTCAAAAAGTATCAATAATTATTCTTCAATCTTATATAGCTGCAATATCTGCTCTAAATCAAATGTGTCCAAATAATCTGTATTACTGATTTTACCGTATTTATTAATTCTACATTAGTCTCTTTACCATTTCTTTCATCAAGAAACAGCTTGTGTATTAAACTCAGAGATTATTTCAATCAAATTACTGGCTATATTCACATCTCTTTTTGACACCATGTATGCTTTGTAATTAAATCCATGTTGATAATGTAGTTTCTTGCTGACTCATGCAATATTTTCTGCAACGTCAGTAGTTATCTTGTCGCGCTCAGTAGCAAGTGGTGATCTCTGCTTACTATAATTTTGATATCTCCCGACCGAAATTCAAAAGTGGTACCATCAATTTCCGCCTTTTCTGTGATCCACTACCGCAAATAGGCGAACCTGTTCACGATGTAGTTCGCTGAAAGCGCCTTGTATGCTGCTTCCAATGCGCAGCATCGAGGCCCTGGTGTAATATCAGCAGTTGTAAAATCGCAATTTTACTCAGGTGTCTGAACATATTCTGTATTCTAAATGATCTCGCAATCGTGTGCGCGGAGCATTCTTGCCCAAATTCGATTTCAGCCTTATTTCCTGAAAAATATCATGGGCATATGCCTTTTCTGTCTCATCATATATAATTCTGTTGCAATAGCGGTTTGTGCACAGTTCCTGTGCTTCTTCAGAAACTCTGACCTGCCAATAAGCATGTTTAGTAGTGAACTCACCCGCACTGCACTCGATGACCAACAAACTTATCATTTTATGTATCAAATTTGTCCTACAGAGTTTTTATCTGTTTCAGCGAGAGATTCAAAAATCAAGTCCCTTATGATGAGAATGCTACCGCACCCATTCTATCCGATCAATTTCATCCGAAACTGTTTTCTGTTAACCGGCTGTGCTTCTTCTCTGTTTTAGAGTCGTGATCATCCATTATCAGCATCTTTTCGATTAAGACTAAAGCTTCAATGTCTACAAACCATTTGCAGTGCTGTATTTTGGCCATGCCGCTGACAAGGACATCGTCGATAGCTAAACCTACCTTCCACCACATTTATCGCAACTAACTCTAAAGTGATGATGATATTGAGTTTATGTGCGACGCTCTCCTGAACTTCGCTCGCCAGTGGATTCTGTTTGTCATAATAGGCGTTACTATCTGATTTTCGCTGGCGCTCTCATCAAGATTGACCTTTGTCCCAAACCGCCGTCTTCGCTTCAGAATGGAGTTAATGTTTCCTCCATTTGATACGTCCCTCAAAATGTACCTGACAAAAGACTATGTCTAAATAATGGCGTAAGTTTCGTTCAATGTCTTTTTGCGCTAGAACCTGTACTTCGGAAAGACAGCCTTCTGCAGTCTGTACGCACTCATCTTTAGTCTGAGTCTAATAAATCTCCAGTTTGCTAAATGTGCTTGATCTGCCAAGATCATGCTCGACTCCTTATAACCCTGTAGTAGTAAAATTCCAGCATTTCTTTCCTTCCTTTTCTCATATGGTTTTAGTAATTTCATCAACTCGTTTTATGAGCTACTCACCTTTATCCCTACGCTCAGTTCCAAAAATTTTCCAGCTTCATCACGCCAGACAAAGGTCCTCTGCCCTTGTCCCTGCGATACGATGAACTAGAGGCATTCTCCAGGGTTTAGCCAGTTTCAATATCTGCAAAATGCATTTCCGAATCTGAGACCTTTGACGCGGATAGTTGAAAGAGTACGGGATATTTTTATCAATTTCCGGTTTTCGAGTTCGTTGCTTCTGGTATTCCATTTCTGACATGCCAGTTTTATACCTGTGAAGTTACAGAAAGACAACATCCTGTCAAACTTACATTTCTCTAAATGGTCTTCAAGTATGTCATCGATCTGTATTCTTCCAACGGTCTTATAACCGGTTTATCTTCCTCACCATTCGCCAATGAGTCGTCAGCAATTCCGCTAAGCACTAGAGACTGTATGTCCCACTATGTGGATATTGTTCGCAGTACGATCCTAAGCTTAAGTGCAGGCTGGTGAAAGCATTCGATTATCTCCGTCCAGCCTCAGACTCTGGGTTGTAAATGTTTCTGATCAGCTGATCGCCGACTTTGCGTTCCTTCATCAAAACCACACCGCCAAATAGTCTCGGGATATAAACTAATCTGGTTTTGAGCATGATCCACTGTCCTTCACATCATTACAAACGTCCATGCATCGCCTATCAATCGACTATCAGAAAGAATGGACATCAGTAATACCTCTTCAGGTAAATCTTCTGAAAGTATGCTAAGTTTGCATTTAGTTATCAGTATCCAACCTTTACATATTCACGAACAGGGCGTGAATATCCTGTAAGATTTCAATTTCTCAATTTGAGGAGTTCCACATTGTTAGAGATTCTTGTAAATGTCCGTCTGTACTTTTACCTTCAGCAGCTCTTTAACCCGCGCGAATCTGTGGCAGTGTCTTCCAGTTTCCTGCCTTTCCTTCTATCGTGGTGCGCATTCATAGATAAAGCCTGCAAGCTGTGTTTGCTCATGGGTCAGTCTTACAAGTCTCAACATGATTCAGTCTGTCCCGAAAGCATTGGTGCAAATACATCACCTCTAAAGAAAATTTACAATATTCTTCTTGATATCTTGTATCAGGATTTGGCCTTGTCTTTATACTTTCTCTTTTCCCAATACCTGACTCTAGTATTAACATATACTGCGATAATCAAGTTGCGTTATCATTATTCAGGAATGGACTCCCTGTCCATTATGTTTTCATTCAATGTCCGGAAAAACAACACCACGCTCTATTGCTTATATTGCTAAGCACTGTCTGCTTATTGATGAAACTGATCTTTTAGTATATTATCAAGGCTATGACATATTCCCAACAACCTGCGCGGTGAGTCGGGTCATCATGCTGTTCTCTCTGCCACCATATCTGTCTGCCAGATTACCGGTTTCCATCCCTACACGCCACTCTACCCCTTTTAGTTTCGAGGCAGGCTACTCCATATTCTAAAACAAGTGATAAAATCGATCTCTCACTGCGCTTTGTGATCGCGCTTTGGAAGCCAAAAAGAATGTATATAGGCATCAGTTAAGTTCTTGTGAGATGTTATGCATCTTTTCGACACTGCTTTTGATTTCCTTCACCTACGTGGGTGGTATAAATGGTGGCTGTCATCTCCTGAGAAACTATTTTGATTGTTTTGTATGGCTGAAAATCTCTCGTGTCGGGTACGCTATATCTGTCCTTCTCTTCTCGGTTGTACGCATGTAAAATCATAACGTTTTCTATATAAGTCCGGACACAATTTAGGTACACCACCACAGTTGCTCAAAATACCTAATGCTGTAAGTTTCGACTTGTTATTCGGTTTCGCCATCCTGCTATCTGTTCTTTCGTGAGTAATGGTAACTCTCTCTTTCGAAACTCATCGGATCTGGATTCAAATATCACGTAGAAACCAAAATCCGTAGTTTTTATGATTTGGCTGTGCCGCAGAGATCTGTTGGATTCCTTCAAATGGTCCGTCGGAAATCTCATGTAACATTTGCTAATGCCGGAGCCAAAGTGCTTTTGCTACCTCTGTAATCCGTTACTTTCTGCCTATGTGAGCATGGAGCAAAGGGCATTCCATAGCATCGTACTTTGATCAGCAAATTGATTCCCCATTCTACTAATGTACGGCGTTGGCTTTTTCAGTAGCTTTCGTCAATCGCATCATCATAACCGGTCCTCCCTTTGTAACAGTTTTATTATAAGCCGCAATTTTCCTTTCTTTCTTCCACCCAAATATCTTTTGCCCAGAGTGAAGTCGACAACAATAAGCCGATGAAATACTCTGGAACGTAGAGCTCGACAAAAATTATTCCAGTTTTCTCTTTTACGTGAATATATTCTTAATCAACAGTTACTTGCTCTTTTCTGGCACCTAGTGATAGTACAGGAGTTTATGTCTGATCATAATTTTTCTCATCTTTAATTCTCTCGCACTCTTTCCTTGTTAACATTAACAGCTGCTACAGAGATCGCCAAACTTTCATAGTCACCTTGTTCTTTATCTTTAATATCCTGACGTCACGACGCGACGCATCATTCGCAGATCCTCCTGTTCACAGCCTCAGCATTCTCTCACGGCTCCTAAGCGCGATACAATTCCCTGCCTCAATATACCTCAGCCTGAACTGCGTCGACCGATGTCACTCATCAAGCACCTTGACAATCGGCTGATCTGTCAGTGTGCATTCCATGTCAGTTCCTTGTAGCACTTCAACTGCACTAACGATCAGTCTGCCTGCAGTCGCCGTAAGTTGGTTCGTTTTTCTAAACTCACCCTCCTCAAAATCTGCTACTGTAAGGGTAGAATTTCTCATTACAAACTTTCTTATCTTTTATTCTGTCTATGCGGTATATTGTTGGAAATGAGTCATTGATTACATCAAAGTTCTTCCTCACTTCTTCATCTTCTATAAATGCGGTTAGGTAAAAATAGTACTCCAGCAGTCATTGTAGCTACTGGCTTTCTCTCGCTTAGCTACCTTCTTGTCATAGACCTGCAATAATCAATCTCAATATATGTTGCACCCTTGTTGCCTGACCTAGACCACATTCTATCCATAAAAATCCAAACTTGTGCGAGGCTCTGCATAGTGAAATTCTTCATGCGGATCAAGTCCGCAAGCCTGATTGGTCTCAGGTACGCAACAGGTAATCAACTTTGTTTTAGCATTTCTACCATTTTAACCTTAGTAAATGCCCTACTATCTGCGGTATCTTGCAAAGCACTGAGACTTCCTATTAGCTTAGTCTAATCTTATATAAAGTCTCTAACTTGTAGCCCTTTTCTGATCCTGTCATAAACAATAGGTTTTCTATACCTGTTCTCTCAGAATACATCAGGAAGTTTCTGATATCGTCATGTCTCTTTGTATACTCCTCTCATTTACACCATAAAGGCTACTCTTCAGACTTATATATAATGTGCCACGTCCATTAACTTTTGCGTACATCTGTAAAGGTACGCTTACTATCACCTTTATATTCTTCCATCTTCTTGCCCTCTCCTTTGATATCTACATTGTATCATTGAGATGGACACTTTATGTCATTCTAAAACTTCTAGATTAAAATTTTCCTAGTTACAACATTGTTTTCGTGTTAAAAACACTTAAACAAAAAGCACCCTTTAGCGCGCTTCAAAACAAATGCCTGTGTTTTTCTTTTTATTTTTGCTGCGTGCATGGTTGAAACTCTGGAGTCCCATTGCTTTCAATTAATGCGCTACTTCTCATCCCTTGAAACCTCTCAGTATAATATCTATATTTTACCACATTTTCAGGATATTGCAATCAAATTTACACATCTCTCTCATTACACAATCTGCAACTAAATGTCTGTTTCGAATAGTTTCAAATAAAGTGTTTTAATAATGAAATGATAATATCACTTGCAATCAGTTTAAAAATTAATCTTGAAATTTCCTCAAACTTCCTTTTAGCAGTTAATTATGTAATATCATACATGAAACCAAAACCATTTTCAACAAAAGGAGACATTAAATGTATATGAAATATACGGTGATAGGAATACTGATGCCATTCCTCGGCACCTCCCTTGGTGCTGCCATGGTATTGTTCTACATGGAGCGGCGCTTCAGAAGGCTCTGACCGGGTGCTACGTGATGGCAACGCTCCTTTTGAGCTACTGGTTCTCTGCCAGAGCAGTCAGGTCTTTTTGGAAAGGTTTCGCATTATCTGCTGCCGTGGCTTCCTCATAGGCGTTGGTTCTTGCGCTTCCGCTGGGTAAGTACCCTCACATCTCTGTGACCTTGACAGAGGGCCTAAAGGAAATGCCGTCTCAGCCACGTTCTCTTAAGCTGGTTTCTTGCCGTTACACTCACAGCATCCCTGGGGGTATGGCGGTAGGTGTGAGTCCTATGCCAGGCTGGCTTAATGGCAACAGTGCCATCGCTGCTGGGCTTGCTCTTTAACATGGGTATTTGCCATTCAGAATTTTCCTGGGTTGCCATTGTTGTCGCTCACCTTAGAGCTGAGAACGTCACACTAAAGTGGAAGACCTTTATTCTGGAGTTTTGTCAGGGACCCATTGAGCCTCTCGGTTTCAGTCCTTTCACTATCTCTCTTTGCTTCCCGCAGGTCGTAGCTGCTCTTATATTTCCTTAACTTTGCAGCTCAGGGCAATAGTGTGTAGTGGTGAAAGCTTGTGAGAGATGTCCGAGCTGCCACTCAATGGGCGCAGTCGGCTCTCGCAGTGAGGCTTTGTGACCATAGTGATTTCTTGATGTCGTCGTGGGATGAGAGGCGCTTTTGTCAAAGCTCGTGTAAAGCGTTTGACAAAACACCTCCAATCATCTACTCAGAGCACGCTTTCATCCCTATCGAGACACTTCTGCCATGCCCGTATGCGCTCGCGGAGTTGTTTCCCGGCTACTATCTTTAATCAATGCTACAACGACCCTGCGCAGCCTCATCTTTATCTAAAGCCACCGTAATATTTTGCTGACTCTATCGCTAAATCAAAAGCTAATGACCGGCATTATAAGAGTCTTTCTGCATTTGAGACAAGTATTCTCCGTATATGTCCGGTTGTCGTGAGGCGGAGATGATTCCAACCATCTTCCGGCAAAAGAAATGATCCGTGTCTTAAATGATCTTCTGTATTAGACGCAGCCATCTCTAAGTGCAATCCTCTTCACAGCTCCTGCGAAATCAGCTTGCGACTACTTTTCCATTGGCTGTTTTCACGAAGGAGACTATTTCGAAGATAACTGCTTTCATCCGCCATGTCAGCTGCCATCTTTTGCCAAGCATTGATCATGACCGGAAAATGTACATGCGCTGGCTTACTACTATCGAAGCGTTTCGGCAAGAAAGACGTTCTGTCGAAAACTTTCTCTTAACGCTTCAGGAACATCTGCCGACCTAGCTGCTCAGCTACGCCCATCTCCCAGCCTACCTGGAGTTGCAAATCGTCGTCGTGTGAGGCCAGAACTTAGCTATCAGGTGACCATCACCAGCCATTACAGACCCTGGTCTCGCTCCTCTAAAATGAACCAGTGCAAGCAATTGTTTAACCATTTTCATTCAACTATCAGTATCATTTTCAAATATAGATGCCCTGCTCCAACTCTCTGAAAAACGCGAGGTCCAGGGGAGTTGCCAGAATTCTTTATCATCTGATAAAAATTCCTTCAATTCTGTTTCGTCTAAGTCCTCCCATTCTTGGCTTCATCATATACCCCAAGCGGGTAGTCCTCTCTAAAGGTTTCAGGTTTCTCCTTCCACATGTATCTCTCCTTCTTTTCATTCAGCCGTCTTCCCATCTGTCAGGACAAAGTCTGTCTCAAAATATGTTTTTGTCATCAGTTATACTCTTATCTCCCTCTATACAACTGCAAATCAGGGTCGAGGCATTTTCTTATGTTCAAATAATTTTCATTGTGCTCAAAATAAAACTCCTTGCTAGTTTGAGGAAACATGCATTGTCCCTACCAACTCACATTGGAAAACGATAGAAAATCTGCAAACACAATATCTTTCTTTCCATTCCTATCCCTTCCTCCTCTCTTATTCCATAATTCCCAAATCCTGTTTTTCTTCCAAGTTCGTCATCTTTGCTACAGCAACAGGTCCTCATCCATATAGTTAAGTTAGAGTACTACTGCATAGCAGCCATAGCTGAGATGGTGCTCCACTCTATAGCACGACAAGGTTTTGCCTGCCACTTGCCTGCTCTTTCTGCAACCAACGTAGCTGTTCTTCTTCTTCGCAGTCTTGCTAAAATTTTATCTTGCTCTCGCCGAGCAAGTATATTTTCAGTTTCAGGCAATAACACACTACTGCTAGTAGGCATAGCAAAACCTCACTCATGATCAATAATAGTAAAGCATACAGAGGGTGTTTTGTCAATTTCCCATGTTACTTTATTTTACATCCCCACTGCTCTAGCTTAAAAGCTCCCTTAGATTACGATGACTTCCTCCCATTTCTGACTTAAAGTCAAATTCATCCATCGACGAGATTACGTCTTAGGGTAATTGTCAACTGTCGCGCGATATACACCAAACTCTCGGTTTTATTGTGTCCTCTGTAGGAGAAGATAAAGCTACCTGAATGTATATTTTGTCATCCCAGCTTTTTCTGCAATGAAGTCCTGTTTTCTTTATCTCCTGCTTTCCCAATGGTTACATTATATCCTCTTGCCAGCAGCGACTCCATCGCAGACTATATTTTTCAAACAGCTGCAATCCATGTCTCTCTGGTAGCCCGCCGCCATACACCGCCTCTCTAAAGACCACATGAGTCCGCTATGTAGTACTTTTCATTTATAGTTATTATCTGCCAAACCAAAGTCCTCACGATTAGGAAATCTGTAGCAAAATAGATGAGGCTTCTTCGCAGGCCTTTGATATAGTTTAGCTGATCAGTCTGCGGGAGACCTTTTCTATTTTCACTTTTCCAGATAATTAGAATGTCGCTTCTCGCACTAAAAGTACTTAGCCTACATTAGCGCATAACAAGGTGATTATCCTCTCTAACAGTTTCAACATCCCTGATATTGTTGCGTTTCACAACGTCCTTTAATATTACGGAGATTATATACATCCACGTAGATGCTGTGACTGAGATGCCTCCCTGTCCTTTATTTAAGTTGCTAGAAACGGCATCCACGTCAAAGTCTATGTGGGTCTTCAAACTCCTCAGAAAAATGCCAATGTCACCTTCACTTATCCTTCGGCTGCAGGTATTCTCCAAATGAAAATGGGTGGATGACCAAATTCACACATATCTTCCTCGAGATGGGTTTGCAGGCTCGCCTGAAAGAAGCTTAGCATTAAGTAGCCTGTAATGAAGATATCACGGTTGTAGTCAACTCTCATCGAGATTGATACATTTTCCCAGTCATGCTTCGCTGTATTTCATCCAAAATATATAAACTTCTTGTCCTTAATATCACTCATTCTTTTGCAAGTTCCTCATGCAGAGCTTTGTAGCAGCACAGTATTTTTCATTTTTGACAAGAGATTCAAGTCGACAGAGGACAATCTCTCTTCATTAACTCCACATTTTAATAAGTTCGTCTTTTACGATAGCTCAAGCATAACAGTTTCCCGGCTCTTCTTGGGCCCGATCCAATACCTTTATTACGTCTTTATGTCTATAAACGGGCGTATTCTCTTGCATATATCTTTCTCGTTTTATCATCTACCAGATTCCTCCCATAAAATCCCGTATGATGGTATTTGCTATATCCGATTACAGCTGATATTCAAGTCAAATTTTATATTTTGTCAGTTCGTAACCGACGCCCTTTTTCTTATTTTCTAATTTTTGTCAGTTATAGCGACATATTTAACCCATACCAATACGCATTTCCCAGCTCTAAATTCTCTCTTTACTAGTCCTACAGACGGCTCACTGAGCCACTACTGCATAAGACGCAGGGGAGCATGCCACTTGCGCCTAGCCATTCAAAACAGCCTGCTCAGATACTCCCTCAACAGTGACAAACCTCCCTTGTCTTTTCCGTACAGGACTTTTAGGAGTAGGTAATCATAAAAGCTCCTTCTTGGCTCTGGTAATAGCTACATAGAAGTCTTCTCTCCTCTTTCTGTATCCGACTGCATGATGGCCTAGTAGAGGATACGTCCACAGCCTCAGGATGTCAAAACCTTCTCAAAAACTCTAATCACTTTACAGCCATCATTGTTGAGATTACTACAGCATCTCTGTCGGGTGCTTATTCTTTTCAAACTCTTCCTTCTGCTTCTTATTGAACTCTTCCTACTCTTCTTCCATTCTTTTGAGAGGTGGAATAAAGGCTTCCTGCCTCCTCAATTTCCTCCAATAGTCAAAGAGCTCTTCAGCATCTATAGGCCCTTTCATCTGCGTATTCTGTCAAGAACCTGTCATAGTAATAGCCCTTTTCTTATGCCAGTGGAATCGCGCCAAAGGGAGAAAAGTTCAACTAGCTTTGCCAAATGAAAACTGAAGTGTATTGATTCTTTCAAGCCATCCAGTTCCTCCCCTTATGGGCATCAGTCCACCTTATGAAGCTACACATATTCAACCTTATCTCTATTTAGAGTTACTGCATCAGCAAGGCTTTCCCTTGTCAAATCGCGAGTTTAGGCGGTTCATTATGTTTTCAGAATCTGCTCCTTGACCTGTCTCCGTTAAGCTATTTCAAAGATAGTCCATTATATTCTTTTGCTATAAAATGGATATAAATGCTGGAGCCCATCTCCTTCATGATAAACTGGAATATTATACTCTATAAGCTTTGTAGCTATCTAGGTCTTGCACACATTTGTCCCTATATACAATGGCCATTTCAGAAAAATGGTATTTCCAGCCTCGTGAGACTTTATTATATGCTTCTATGGCTAGTATCTCAGTTCTTCTATCCGAGCTCTTTATCACAGGCAGACTTGACTCTCCTTCTACAGCCACTATTTTTCTTGTCAAAACGCTGTTTATTTTTATGTATCACGCTCCTGCAAAAGTTAAGAATAAGCTTCATACGTAGAACAGTAGTTTTCATTTTAATATAACTTCCTTTTTGCAATTTGGATAAATTCTTTCAAAACCCAGCATAATCTCAGGCTTTGCGCCTCTGAAGCGTATATATCTCTGGTCGTGTCTCCCACTATAAAAATGTTGTTAGAAAGCTGCCATCTTGCAGCTCAAACTGAAGCCTAGGCACATCCTGAAATTCATCCTGCGGGATGTATATAGACTTGCTCTGCCAAGCCTCAAGGATATGAGGATAATCACTAAAAAGCTTGTCACGAGTGTCATCGCTCATCATCAATCAATCAACCCTCTCTCTTTCATAAGCCTCATAAGACCTGAATATCATCCTAAAAACTTCCTCGGACAACATGGAATAATAGTTTTCTATATCCACTCCCTCTGATTTTACCCTGCTTATCTCTCCAATTACATTTTTGATAAAATCTTTTCATCCCCTTCTTCAAGGTCCCAGTGTTCTTATTTTTCTTTTGGAAATTTCTCGTCATTTCCCTCACTAATTATTCAGTCTACTCCGTAACCATGGGACACCCTCAGTATCATAAAAATATCCGAATAGAGGTGGCAAACTGTACTCCTTTGACTCTCCCATTAGCTTTATAAAAGCGCTCCCTCATCTCTGTAGCAACTGCCTTTGTGAAGGGTTATAACAGGGATAGTCTGAGGTGGAACCTTCATTTCCTCAAGGAGATAACGAACCCCTACCTGTATTACAGCTGTTTTTCCCTGAGCATTGCCCTGCAAAAGCACCATCATAGAGGGCCATCTACAGTCTTACTGCTTCTAACTGTGAGCTTACTGTACTCCACACTTCCTCCTAAATTAACCCCTCTACTGCCTTACTAAGCTTTTCTATACCTATTCTGACTCTTCTTAGGCTTTCTTCCTTACCAAATCTCCATTATCTCATAAGCCCCGCCAGGTATCATCTGTTTACCTGAAACAGCGGTTCTTATCGGCCAAAGAGTCTGTCCGTTCTTGATGCCTTTATCACGGGATATAGCCCCCATAAATGAGCCTCAACTCCCTCTCTGGAGTAGTCATTACTTGCTTCAAAGTGGAAGGAGGTCACACGAAGAACTACTAAGCGAGCTTTCAGGGGTTGTCTTCATTTTCTTGTGAGTATACATGGCTATATCGTAATCAGAGCTCCTCAAAGTCAATATACTCCTTAGGTCAGGCGGTGCTCGATTCTTGTCTTCTGAAAGCTCAGCTATTTTCTTAAGGTCGAGGTCTTTTGTAATCACCTCTTTGATGTATGGAAGCGCCATTCGAAAGAACTTCTCAGGTCCATAGCTGTAAGGGTACTCTCCGTTCATCCAACGAAGCTTAACCATGTCAAATACAGCAGGGCGACTTATTAATTCTGGTGTAATCAAACTCTCTGATAAGCCCTTCAGGTCAAATATCTCAGATTCCGCTCTCAGCACTCCAGCCAGAAAGTGCTATAAGTTTACAACTGCCTCAGGTACAAAGCCCTGCTCGATAAGGTCTTCATAGGGATGCTGTCCGCTGCGCTTTGAGAGCTTCTGATGCTCTTCATTGGTAATAAGTGGGCAGTGGATGTAGTAGAGTTTTCCAGCCCGAAATGCTTCGTAGAGCCTGTTGTACTTCAGAGTGTAGATGAAAGATACTCATTGCCACGGACTACATCGTGTGATTCCCATCAGGTGGTCATCTACTACATTGCTGGCGAAAATGTGTAGGTGGGATAGCCGTCAGACTTGATAAGTATCTGGTCGTCAAGCTCTGAGTTTGGAGCTGTTATCTCGCCATAAACCTCATCGCCTTAAATGTGGTAGTACCCTCTCTTGGAATATTCTGTCTTATGACATGAGCTTGCCCTTCAGCAAGATTTCTCTCTATTTCTTCCCTTAGGAAGGTGAGGCAGTGCTTGTCATGACCATAACCTCTTTTCCCGTCTATAGTCTGCTTGAGACTTTCAAGCCTTTCCTTGTCATCAGAAGCAGTAATAAGCCTCTCCCTTCTCTACGAGGTTCTTTGGCATACTTTAGATATATTCCCGTAGCCTGTCTCTCACTCTGCACTAAGGACCACAGTCACCGCCAATATCAGGACCTTCATCATCTTAGAGACCTGTCTCCTTCATTTGTCTTGTAAACATGATATCAAGGGCTCCCGGTACAAATCTTTTCCCTATCTGTATCTTCTATTCTAAGTAAAAATAAGGCCTCCTGCATCTTAGCTATGAAACTCATAAAAGGCTGTTCTTAGGTTACCCTACGTGCATCCTTCCTGTTGGACTTGGTGCGTACCTTTGTTCTTACCTGTTTCATTTTTCTTATCTCCTATATCTAGCGGTTTTGTCCTAAAGGTTCCCTTTTTACTCTTTTTCATCAATAACAGCATCTATCTCCGCAAACTCTACGCCATTTTGTTAAAGGCATCCTCTACCAACTCAAATTCCGTATCATCCTCGATATCTTCTATATTGAATTCTTCATCTCCCAACCAGCACAAATCTATACAGCCATATATCGCTGTCATCATTGTCTTTATCAATAAAGGGCAATATACTGCTTGCCCCCACCGGAAAGATAGCAAGTACTTCACATTCTATCTGGGTTCCGTCTTTCCATATCAACAGGAATCACCATATAAAGGTAAGTTCTCTTCCTTCTCTATACCATAAACACCTCCACTTTATTTAATGCCATGATAGTATATCACAAATATTTGATTTGGAAAATAAAAATCTCAGTCTCTTTACAGCGCTTCTATCTGTTCCTTTGTAAGTCAGTCGCCTTTACTATAATCTCTATATCTACCTTACTATCCTTAAAAATTCTTTGCTATGCGGAATGTCGCCTGTTCTTCACCTTTCTCCATTCCTTGTTTCTATTCCTTTTTCCATCCCTCTTTTCTCAAGTTCGTCTATTCACACATATCAACATTCTCTCCCTTCTTTTTGATTCGGACAATCTCCTTTTAATTTTCTTAAATCTATTATCATCACAATACCGCATCTAGCAAATCTAATACTTCCTCAGGATGCTTTATATCAAGTCATAAGGGAGTCTATAATTTTCTTTTTCTTGGATAAAATTCCTGCAATAAACTTAAAATCATCCCTAAATTTGTCTATCTCTTCATCTGAGAGTCTAGCCATTCAATCAGCTTAAATTTATAATCTGAAACAATATCTATAATTTCAGTAGGGACACTCAATTCTTTCTTTGAGGGTTGTTGGAACCTTCCACTCATTTTTCCCCAGTATGTTACAATTGTAAATACCGGATATATATGTTCATTCCCCAATCTGATTCTTATATAGTCGCTTTCATCATGAAATTACTCTTAATATCATATCCCTATCTAGGCTTGTTTGATTTTCTATGCCAATAAATGAAAGTACCTTTTTCTCCCATAATTTGCAACATCTCATATTTGCTCACGGTGAGTATTTTTATCATCATAAACTGAGTAACCGGATTTGCATCAGTTAAGTCTTCACTCCTTACAATTTCCTGCCCTCAAAGATAGTTCCATTAATGACATCTGCGAATACATCATTATAACTGAGCGGTTTCTTTTTCTGTTATGATCTCTTTCATTTTACCTCTTTTTCGTAGTAATACACAATAAGTTACCCCAAATAAAAGATATTTGGGAAGTTGCTTTCATCTTGGGTACAAAAAAACAAATACGAAATTACCCCTGACATTTCATAATTAATGTGATTTTGATTTCTGATACGAAATCAAAAATAGTCAATTAAAAACAGAATCAAATAACAGTTTAATGATATCATGGTTTTCCATAAAATACAAGAAAAAAGGAAAAAGACTTAGGTCTCTCTCCTTTAATAAAATACAATGTAACTCTATTTTTCCCCTTACTCTTCCTTGCTTCATCAAAAAGCTCGATGTCTTCCCTGGTCCTTTTAACATTGGTAGTTTTGGTGTCCTCACTCGGTTTAGTTATGGAAACCTCAACTATAGTGCCCTCCGGAAGGCCGGTCAATATAACTCTTTTTACAAATTCTGCAGCCTTTGGGTGATTGCCCTCTAGCTGTGATTTATACTTTAACATTGTGAATGGATTCATTCATTCTCCTTATAACTTTAGTCTCATCCGCTGCTCTGCCATAGGTTGCTAGCAGGCTTTTTCATTCTCTTTGCAAGCTTTGCAGTAAAGTCCTTCTTGCCCATTCTCCACTCCCGAGTTACCACCTAGCGTAGACGGAGTATTGATTCTGGCTTCACTTCCAAGGCAGAGGAAGTCCTGCATAGGGATGATGGCAAGATACCCACACTCATATAAGCACTTCTTATAACATCCCATACAATTTCATTTTCATCCTCAGTCCGGATATTAAGATATTCTCTCGTGTAATCTCTTACCTTCTTGGTTAAAGAACAGTACCAGCCAAAGTGGTGTCATTATCGTGAGTTCCTGTATATACAACTGAATTTGCTACATGAGTTATGTGGGAGGTAGGTAGTTTCAGCCCCACCGTAGAACGCTAAGTGGATTACCTTCATTCCCGGATACCCTGTACGCTTCACAAAGCTTTATTACAGAAAGGTGTGAGGGTAGCCAAGGTCTTCAGCTATCACATCCATCTCTCCAAGCACTTCCTTCATCCTTGCAAAAAGAGCAAAGCCTGCTCCTTCTTCCATTTACCCACAACCGCATCTTTTTCTTCCATAGGAATAGAATAATAGCTGTCAAATCCCTAAAAATGGTCTATTCTTACAGTATCGTAAAGGTCAAATGCCCTTGCCATACGCTTCATCCACATTCATAACCTGTCTTCTTGTGATAATCCCAGTCGTAAAGAGATTGCCCCCAGGAGCTGGCCCGTTGCTGAAAAATGCGTCAGGCGGGCGGCCTGACAACCCGCAGTAGAGTATGAATTTCTCATCAAACTGGAAAAAGTTCAGAGGCTTTAAGCATCAGCAGAGTCAAAGGCAACATAGATGGGCACATCACCTATTATCTTAATTCCTTTTTCATTTGCATACTTTTTAAGCTTCTTCCATTGTATATCAAACATCCACTGTATAAATGCGTAGAATTCAACTTCATCAACAAGCTTATCCTTATATTTCTTAAGTGCAGCAGCCCCTACGAAGCCTAAGTCCTTCTTCACTCATTTCAAGCTATACCGCCAAGCAGGTCCTTAATAGCCATAAAAAGTGAATAGTCAGGTAGCCAAAGGCTGTTCGCCTTCTTAAATACTTCAAAGCTCTCTCACCTTCTATCTTAAGTTTACCTGCTTTTAAGAAGCTTCTTAGCATTCTCAAAGGCTATCTTGAGTGCCTTAAATCTTGAGATTATATACCTTCGCACTAGTCTACATACTTGGCATTCTTGCCAAAATTAAACTTTTTAAGTTCAGCTTCTTTTATAAGACCCAAATTCTTAAGCTCTGCAAGGTCTACAAAGTAAGGATTGCCCGCATAGGTAGAGAATGACTGATATGGGCTGTCTCCATAGCTTGTTGGTCCAAGTGGCAGTATCTGCCAGTAGCCCTGTCCTGCCTCAAAAACTTATCCACAAATTCGTACGCCTCTTTTTGAAAAAAACAGCCAATACCGTATTCGGAAGGCAATGAACTAACCGGTAAAAGTACTCCGCAACTTCTCATAAATTGTCCTTTCTCCTATATTTAGCATAGTTTATAAGACAGGTGCCAAAATCTGAAATCCATTTTAACAAAGTAAAACAGCCTTCAAGCTTTTGGCACCCGGTTATATGCTACCTGAAACTATCTCAGTTTCCAGATATCTCTATTATATTCTTCTATTGTTCTGTCAGACGAGAAGAAACCGGCATTTGCCATATTTACAACAACCATTCTCTCCATTTTTCTCTGTCAGCATAATCCTTAAGTATCTCGTCCTTCTTCTCAATATAAGCCTCAAGGTCAAGAAGAGCCATAAACCAGTCCTTATTTATAAGGTCATTATAAAAAGTCTTTCAAGGTTCTCTTTGTTACCAACCTTTGTAACCGTATCACTTACGATGAAGTCAACTGCATCCTTTACCACCTTTGACTTGTTGTACAAATGTCACGAGACACATAATCAGCCTTCTTATAGTGCTCAATTACCTCATCAGACTTCGCACCAAAGATATAGATGTTATCATCTCTACAAAGTCGTGTATCTCTACATTGGCACCGTCATCTGTTCCAGAGTAATAGCACCGTTAAAGCATAAACTTCATAGTTAGAAGTTCCACTTGCCTCCTTGGACGCAGAGAAATCTGCTCAGATATATCGCGAGGCAGGAATAATCTTCTCCACCTAGCTTACATTTGTAGTTTGAAACCATAACCACCTTAAGATATGGGCTAACCTCAGGGATCGCTGTTGATTATCTCCAGCAAGTGACAGGATGAGGTGGATGATGTCGCTAGCTATCACATAAGCAGGGGCTGCCTTTGCACCGAAGATGCAGGTAACAGGAGTCTCAGGCTTTTTGCCTGCCTTGATCTCAAGGTAGCTTGTGTATGATGTAGAGTGCATTCATCTGCTGACGCTTATACTCAGTGAAGACGCTTTTACCTGCACATCAAATACAGAGTTAGGGATCAATATCCACTCCCTCCATCTTCTTTACATAGTCTGCAAGCGCCTGTTTGTTGGCTTTCTTAACTTCATCAAGCTTGTCGAGGAAGTTCTGGTCATCCATATGTTCTAAGAGCTTCTTAGGATTCAGTAGCATCCTTTCTATAGCCTGTGCCGATTGTCTCATCTAAGAGCCTCGCATAAGCCCATGTTACAGAAAGCATGCCATCTTCTAAAGGTAATACCGATTGGTCTTGTTGTTAAACTTCTCAGGATAGAGCTTGTAGAAATGATTCAGCTCGGAATCCTTAAGAATATCTGTGTGGATGGCTGCAACACCATTGGTTGAGAAAAGCCATAGTGGATGTCAATATGAGCCATATGTGCCCTGTTCTCATCATCTATTATCTGAATAGCAGGATCAGGATTTACTTTTCTTATTCTGTTGTTAGCTCCTTGATAATTGGCACAAGTACAGGCACAACCTTTTCAAAGGTATCTGAGAGGCCATTTTCTCAAGTGCCTCAACAAGGATGGTATGGTTGGTATAAGCACGGGTCTTGCTTACCACTTCAACTGCATCATCCATGGTAAAATACTCTTCCTGAGTAAAATTCTGATAAGCTCCGGAATAACCATAGTAGGATGTATTATCATTAATCTGAACTACAGCGTACTTATTAGAGGTCATGCAAATCATGTCCGCATCCTTCATATCCTTTATAATTGGTCTTGCGGCATTACTCTACCATAAAGTACTGCTGATAGATACGAAGAAGATGTCCTGCCTCGTCTGAATCATCAGGATAGAGGAAAAGGGTTAGGTTTTTCTCTATATTTTTTCCTTATCGAAAGTCAATTCCACTTTTTACAAAGGCTTTCATCCACGGAATTCATCGAATAAATGAAGCTTTCCGATTCCATTTCTCGTATCCAACTACATCTATATCGTACATTGTAGATCTAACTGTTCTGTCACCGAATTTAACATCGAAGCTTAAATCAGTCTTTGTCAGCCATGACTTGTCGGTAATCCACTCATTTTTATTTGCGCACTGAAGGTGATCGTGAAATGACTGCTTAAATAAGCCAAAGTGGTATAGAGACCAACACCGCAACCATTCGGTCCAAGACTCGCAATTGAATCAAGGAAGCAGGCAGCAAGTCTTCCTAGTCCACCATTCCCAAGTGATGGCTCAGGCTCGATATTCTCTATCATAGAGAGGCTCTTGCCTGATTCCTTTAATATGCTGTCTATTTCATCATATACACCTAAATTTATAAGATTGTTGCTAAAGCAGTTTTGCCTATAAAATTCCGCAGAAAGTATGTAGAGCTTCCTTTCTCCCGTAATCTGCTTCTTATCAGCTATAAGCTCCTTTAGTCAGTACTAAAAGGTAGAAACAGCTCTGCCTCTGTACACTGTCTGGTTGGCCTCCCATAAAGCTTGGCTGATAAAGCCTCGAAATCTATTTCTAATTTCCATTGAGACTATTGCTCCTTTCTTTCATTGTTTCTTTACATTCATACATCTTCTTATCAGCACCAGTACAGCCTTTTTCAACAGTGTCAAATGTATCACTGTTATAAATGACCTCAACCATAGCCAATATGTAGGGGGCAAGCAAATCAGGAGACCTGTTAAACTCCCTTTCAAGCTCCTTTAATTTTAGTATGCCTCTCTCATAGATGTATTCTACACCATCTCCAATTACAAAGACTGCAAATTCATCACAATCTACTCTAAAAGCATGCCCACTTTTTCCAAAGGACTGATTTATAATCTCGGCACATTTTATGATGTGGCGGTCACCATAAGTATGTCCGTAATTATCATTAACTTTTCTCAGATCATTTATGTCAAATTTACAGATAAGAAGTTCAGTAATTTCACCTTTATTAAGCCTTTCCTGAATATCCTTTTCTTTTAGCTCGTAAGCATTTCTATTTGGAAGCCCTGTAAGCGCATCCTTGTAAGTGATTTCAGATACTTTACTGATAATCTCATGAGTCTTAATTCCTTCAAAGAGCTTTCTGAGTGAATCAACAGCTAGTATCAATACTCCAATAAGAATTCCTGTTCTCATTATTGAGCCACCGTCTCTAGAGCCGTATTTAGTGTAATAGTTAAACAAATCCCAGATAACACTTATCAAAAATACTCCAAGAGAGAGCATCAATATCTTAGTTTGGCACTTAATTTTATTTTTTTTGCAATATGTAACATTGTCATACATCTGCAAGCAAAATATCAGCAAAAATAGTTACTATAATTCCAATATGAACTATAAATAAAGGATTCATGTGAATCTTTTATTCCAAACAAGCTAAGACCAGTAATTGATAGTAGTTCAATTATAGTTATCGCAAAAGAAATTCTCAAAATCGAATCCCTGCTATATTCCAAATCCTGATATACATAGCTTATAAAAAAGTAAGGCATAAAAATAAGCAGAATAGTGGTTTTATCTCATTGTATTGAACAGAATGGCCAAACATAAACTGTGGCATTAAGGTCTCACAGGTCACCCAAAAGCCAATACAGGCAGCAAACACACCCAGCATCCTATTTCTTTCATTATGTCCAGAATCAATTTTTGAAAGAAAAGAAATCACTATAACTATGATCCCAATCAGTATGATAATTATACTAAATTGAAAAGCCCCAAGTTCTCATCTAGTACCTTTCCCAAAGTAGTCCCAAGGTCCTTCCCAGATATCATACTGGTTATGCGAGCTGCTTCTATCATTATAGATAGGAAAAACCTTCAGACCTATCTCTTTCACCTGCATTATCTGTCACTTCTACCCTGTGAAAATGTAGTTCCATTTCCTCTCGAGAGCGCCTGCTGATCTTTGGGCATGAAAAGCTGTATATTATTTTGTCTCCGATACTAACCTCAAAATTTCTATATTTCTTGGTTCTAAGTTAAGTATTGTATCACTCACTAAGTATGCCGGACAAAGTATGGTAAAGATTAATTTCAGAGTTCTCCAAGAACATTTCCTTAACAGCCATTTACCCTACATCTTCTAAGGATACTTCTTTCACCCATCATCAGTATGCCAAGACTTTGAAAAAAATCCTCAAGGCTTCTTTGCATCCCTAGTCTTATATATAGAGTTGTCTATTTTCATAAAAGCTATAAAGCCAATAAAAATAAACAAAGATTATAACTAGTATGAAATCAAAAACAGCGCTCTTCTCGTATTTCTCACTCTCATCCTCCAAAGTTATAATACATACTTTCTCTTTATAGACTATACCCTAAAATTGATATTTTTATCAAGGTTTTTGATATTTAGCCTAAAAATCTGCAATTTTTCACAAAAACTTCCCTCAGTTTGCAGCCTATTTCGTACTTTTAAACTAATATTTATCTTATTTGTTACGTCTATCTTATAATTGTCTGATATAACTTTGTCTTTAATCCCATCACTTACAAGGAGTCTGTCATCCTTAGTCATAAGCAGGATGTCAAAATTGCTGCCATTCTTCTTCCAGTATTCAACAGCACCTTCTTCACCCATTATAAAGAGGCTTGTAGAAAGGGCATCTGCCAAAGTTCCATCTTTACTTACTATACTGACTGATTTGAGGTTGCTTTCGCTTGGCTTCCCCTTCCTAGGATCTAAAATATGGTGGTAAATGACTCCGTTTTCTTCAAAATATCTCTCATAGCCTCCGGAAGTAATAACTGCACTATCTTCAAGCCTTATTGCTGCCATGTACTTATCAGGTGCATTTGGATCTCTGATTGCAATATTCCAAAGAGAACCGTCAGGTTTCTTCTTAAATCCGAAAACATTGCCACCCAAATTTATTATGGCAGATTCTACCTTTTCTTTAGTTAATATTTTAACCAGTTCATCAGTAATATAGCCCTTTCCGATACCTCCGAAGTCTATCTCCATTCCTTTATTCTTAAATGATATCTCCCCTGTCTTCTCATTAAATATAATCTTATCGGAGCCTACTTTTTCAAGTTTTTCCTCTATATCCTTATCTGAGGGTACCCTGTAGTTTTGGGTAGGAAACCCCATAGCTCCATAAGAGGGTAAATGGTAATATCAAAAGTCCCGTCTGTTTTTATAGATTTCAAGGAGCTCTTTAACGAGATCTAGCTGTAGTTTCGAGAAAGCATGGCCTTACCGCTCTTAGTTAACTTACTTACCTCGCTAGTTTCTTTTCCTGTACTTAAAAGCTCATCAAGCTCGTAGATTTTATCTTCAAGCTTTTTAAGTACCTCTTCCCTCTTACTTCCGTAAACTTTCAAGCTAATCGCAGTATCCAGTGCAAAGATTTCACTCTCTGAAGCTTCCCCTTTATCTACATCAACCACAGATTCGACACCTTTAGTACTAAGAGTCTCACTGCTTTGGCTTAATGCACTATTCTCATTTGCCTTATTTCCCGCCTTTCCACATGAGGTAAAAACCAAGGCTACTAGTACAAATGCCAGACAAGTATGTTTTCTTGACTACTTTCTTTCATCCTAATCCTATCTCCACTCCAACAAAATGTGACAGTATATCAGCGTCTTCATCTGTTCAATGCCTTATACTATCAATAATTGCGCATTTTTGCACAAAATGTGTCTCACTCATAGAGCTTGCGCGTAAAAAGCATGAAAATCCACACTCAGGCAAGCCTGCTCAGATTTTCATGCTTTCTACACTTGTATCATAATTACCACATGTCTGCTAAATCATAGATAAGTCTTTCTGTTTTTTCCCAGCCAAGGCAAGGATCTGTGATTGATTTTCCATATACATGTTCATTTTCCTTCTGACAGCCGTCTTCGATATAGCTCTCTATCATAAGGCCTTTCACGACCTTCTTAATGTCTTCAGATACATTTCTGCTGTGAAGTACATCCTTACTTATACGAATCTGCTCCATAAACTGCTTTCCCGAGTTAGAATGGTTAGTATCTACCACGATTGCAGGGTTTACAAGGTCACGCTCAGCGTATAGCCTGATTACCTCCTGAAGATCCTCATAGTGGTAGTTAGGTATATTTCTTCCATACTTGTCTACAGCACCACGAAGAATGGTATGAGCCAGAGGATTACCTGTTGACTCTACCTCCCAACCTCTATAAAGGAAGGTGTGGGCACTCTGTGCAGCCACTACCGAATTCATCATAACAGTCAGGTCTCCACCTGTAGGGTTCTTCATACCTACAGCCCCTTCTATGCCTGAAGCTGTAAGCCTGTGTCCCTGATTCTCTACACTCCTTGCACCAATTGCAACGTAATTTAATACATCTGAAAGATATCTGTGGTTTTCAGGGTAGAGCATCTCATCAGCACAGGTAAAGCCTGTCTCGACAATTGCCCTTATATGAAGATTTCTAATGGCAATTACTCCCTTAAGCATGTCCTCATCCTTCTCAGGATCAGGCTGGTGGAGCATGCCCTTGTAGCCTGTTCCTACTGTTCTTGGCTTATTGGTATATATTCTTGGAACTATAAATATCTTATCTTTTACCTTTTCCTGCACCTTGGCAAGTCTTGAAATATAGTCTATAACAGGATCTTCATGGTCAGCTGAACATGGTCCGATTACAAGCAGCATCCTGTCATCTTCCCCTGTGATTATGTCGCTTACAGCCTTATCCCTCTTTTTAACTATCTCACCCATCTCCTCAGAAATAGGATACTGTTCCTTAAGCTCCTTGGTACGGGTAATTTTCTCTTAAAATTCATATTCATCTCCATATCTATTTCCTGCCTACGTTTATAATACTGTAAAGAATCTCAGCCCTTGTCGAAACGCCGACCTGGGCTGAGATTTATTTTACTATAACTTACAGGAATTGTATAGGGTTATATTATGTGAAAAATAAGGTCAGGGCTATGAAAGTTTGTTATATATCTTATTTCCTGCAAGCTGTATAAGCTGTACAAATACTATGAGAATCAAACTTGTAATCACAAGGTAGTTCATGTTCCACGCCTGATAGCCGTAGCGGATAGCCACGTCACCAAGCCCTCCGGCACCAAGGGCTCCTCCCATAGCAGAGTATCCTACTACTGATATGGATGTTAAGATAATTCCTGAGATTATACCGGGGATTGCTTCCTTTATGATTACCTTGGTCACTATCTGCATATCAGTCGCTCCCATACTCTTTGCAGCCTCAATAACTCCCTTGTCTACGCTTCTCATGGCTGTTTCTATTACTCTTGCTACAAAAGGTATGGTGGCTATAGTAAGAGGTACAATTGCAGCCGTTGTTCCTATCGCCTTCCCAGCTATAAACCTTGTTATGGGTATCAGAATAACCATAAGTATGATGAAAGGAAAACTTCTAAATACATTTACAACAAAATCCAGTACACCGTACACTACCTTATTGGGCTTAAGTCCATCGCTGGCAGTTAAGGTAAGGATGCCCGCCGGTATGAAGCCTAAAATCACAGCAAACAATGTGGCAAAGAAACTCATGTAAAGTGTCTCTCTCCGCAGGCTTTAAGTATAATATCTAACATCAGATTACCTCCCATTTCACACCCTGTTCTTTAAGGAAGGCAAAGACCTTGTCCTTCTCCTCTTCCTTTATCTGAACAGTAAGACTTCCAAGCACAGTTCCCCTGAAATCGTCAAGCCTAGCCCATATAATAGAGGCTTCCACTCCTAATTCCTTTGCCATCATAGCAATCACAGGCTTATCAGCAGTTTCATTGTCAAAGAAAATATGCATATTTATGCCGCCACTTGGAAGCATGTCAAGGTTTTCTCCAAGAAATGCCTTCACATTCTTGTCAGGATTGATGAAAATATCCTCAGGCCTTCCCTCTGCTACCATCTTGCCGTCTTTAAGAAATGCTACTCTCTCACATATCTGCTTAACCACATCCATCTGATGGGTTACCACTATTATGGTAATTCCAAGCTCTTTATTGATCTGCTTAAGTAAATCAAGGATTTCCCTGGTTGTCATTGGGTCTAGGGCTGAGGTTGCCTCATCACATAGAAGTACCTTGGGATTAAGGATTAGTGCCCTTGCTATGGCTACTCTCTGTTTCTGTCCACCTGAAAGTTCTGAAGGCCTCTTATAGGTTTTATCAGAGAGACCCACGAGCTCCAGCATCTTAGTAACTCTCTCCCTTACCTCAGGAGATTTTTCCTTCTTCCCCTCAAATACCAGAGGCAGAGCCACATTTTCATACACATTTTTACGTGAAAGAAGGTTGAAGTTCTGAAATATCATGCTGACTTCTTTTCTTAGGCTGTTAATCTTTGCAGTATCAAGCTCCTCTATTTTTCTGCCAAGAACCTGTACGCTTCCCGAGCTGAATTTCTCAAGACCGTTAAGACAGCGAAGAAGGGTAGATTTACCTGCTCCACTATGCCCTATTATGCCGTAGACTGTGCCATCTTCGATGTTGAGGCTCACATCACTAAGCACCTTTACATCCCCGTAGTTTTTCTCCAAATGTTTAACTGTTATCATTTTTTCTCCGTCTCTCATGTTCTTTATAATGATTATACTAGCTCCAATAATATGATACAAGTGTCAAAGTATTTGACATCCACATCAAAATGTAAAAATCAAATTAAAGCCTAACTATACTAATAAAGTCATATAGATAGGTCACACCTTCACCGTACCCTTCCACTAAGGAATAGTAGCAGGAGAAAGTATAACCTATCTTTATATATCCCATTATGGGTTTTATTTATCTTTAGAATGCAGGGATTACTGAACCCTGATACTTCTCCTCGATGAACTTCTTTACTTCATCAGAGGTAAAAGCCTTCTTAAGAGCCTGAATCTTCTCTAAGTTCTCGTTACCGCTCTTTACTACCAAATCATTGAAGTACTGCTTGATAGAAGCTGAGTCTGTACTTTCAAGGATGAGGGAGTCACTCTTAGGGTTAAGTCCTGCACCAAGAGCATAGTTACCGTTGATTACGGCTGCATCCACATCACTTAATGTTACAGGAAGACTCGCTGCTTCTACCTCTGAGAACTGGAAGTTGTGAGGGTTCTCTTCAATGCTTGTAAGGTTATAAAGGTCTTCTGTCTCCTTAAGCTTGATAAGCCCGTTATCAGCTAAGAGAGCAAGTGCTCTTGACTCATTTGAGCCATCATTAGGGATTGCAATAGATGCGCCATCCTTTAACTCCTTGATATCCTTGATTTTCTTTGAGTAAAGTCCCATTGGCTCAAGGTGAATCTCTGCTATTGATACAAGGTTAAGCTTTCTCTCTTTGTTATCATTCTCCATGTATCTGGTTGTCTGATAGTAGTTGGCATCAAGTTCGCCCTCCTGAACAGCTGTATTTGGCTGAACATAGTCATTGAACTCTACTACCTTCACTGTATATCCTTCCTTCTCAAGAGCAGGTACTACAGCTGACTTAACTATTTCCTGATGAGGAACAGGGGTTACACCGATTGATATTTCTTTATCACCGCTTTTAGAACCACCTGCTGCTCCACAACCTACAAGTGACACTGCTAAAATTCCTGAAAGAACTAAAGCTCCTAATTTTTTAACACCATTCTTCTTCATATATTCTCTCCTCTTTTCTTTAAGTTTTGCCGCTTTAATCAGCTTTCACAGATACTGGATTGTTAGAGCTTTGCTCTTTCAATCCTTACAAACCTCTTTTTTATTTTTCGTTTGCTTTCTGTGTGACTTATTCTATACTAAAAGTTTTGATATTACAAATACATTAAATCAATACTTGGTTATAATTATTACTTATATCCTTTTCATTTTCATATACAGAAAAGGGATTTTCGTGTATAATAATGAAAATTTAAAAGCAAGCTTCATTTTACGCTTTTAACCTATCTATCATACCAGTTTTAGAAAAGGAGGTAGTCTATTGGCTTATAAACTCAGTATTACACCGGGAATAGAAAGGCTTACCGAAGTTTGTCTTGAGAACTCAAGAATCAACGCAGATTTATACAGAGAGCTGGATATCAAGCGTGGGCTTCGTGATATAAGCGGTGCAGGAGTTAGGGCAGGTCTCACCAAGATATCAACTATCAACTCTTTTAAAATGGTTGACGGAGTTAAAACCCCTTGCGAAGGCGAACTGTATTATCGTGGTATAGATATACATGCGCTTACTGACGGCTTTATAGGCGAGAAACGCTTTGGCTTTGAAGAGATGACCTATCTCCTGCTCTACGGAAAGCTTCCTACACAAGTAGAACTTAGCGGCTTTATTAAGGAGCTGGCAAATCAAAGAGCACTCCCACGCAATTTCGTAAGGGATGTAATCATGAAGGCTCCAAGCAAGGACATGATGAATACTTTGGCAAGAAGTGTGCTTACCCTTTATTCTTATGACTCTCTTGCTGACGATATTTCACTCTCAAATGTAATGCGCCAATGTCTCAACCTCATAGCCGTCTTTCCAATGCTTTCGGTATATGGCTACCATGCCCACAATCACTACAATAACGGAAAGAGCTTGTATATCCATCAGCCTAAGAAGTCACTTTCTACAGCAGAGAATATACTGAGGCTTCTCCGTCCTGATAAAAAATACACCGCAATAGAGGCTACCGTACTCGACCTCGCCCTTGTACTACACATGGAGCATGGCGGCGGTAATAATTCTACCTTTACTACGCATGTAGTAACATCCTCAGGAACCGATACCTACTCAGCCATAGCTGCTGCCCTAGGCTCCCTTAAAGGTCCTAAGCATGGTGGCGCAAATATCAAGGTTATGGGGATGTTTGAAGACCTAAAGAAAAATGTGAAAGACCTTAAAGACGAAGAAGAGGTCGGATTATACCTTAGAAAGCTTCTCCACAAGGAGGCCTTTGATAAAAAGGGACTTATTTATGGTATGGGACATGCGGTTTATTCAATCTCTGACCCGAGAGCAAATATCTTCAAGGGCTATGTGGAAAGGCTTGCAAAATCTAAGGGAAATGATGCTGACTATGCTCTCTACAGTATGGTAGAAAGACTAGCACCTAAGATTATAGGTGAGGAAAGACATATCTACAAGGGAGTAAGTGCCAATATCGACTTCTACAGCGGACTTGTATATCATATGCTAGGCCTTCCTCCAGAACTATATACTCCTATCTTTGCCTGTGCGAGGATAACAGGCTGGAGCGCACACAGACTTGAAGAGCTTATAAATACTGATAAGATAATAAGACCTGCCTATGTAAGTGTTCAGGATACTAAGCCTTATGTGCTTATGAAGGACAGGTAAATAATTCCAATATCATATAAATATTACAGCAAAAATATATTCCTGTCGTTTTTCCGACAGAATTCTTTTAAATAAAATCAAACTCTATTTCTTCATTTATTCTTTTCTATCTCCTTCTTTCTAAGTTCTTCCATTTTTTCCTTTAATGCCTTATAAGGCTCTATTTTGTCTAATAGGACTGCCTTTTCCCCTCTTTTTATAAGATAAGCCTTATCAGCCTGCATAACTAGAACCTTCTCTTCTGCAAGTCCTGCTCTATGTCCTATGTACTCTGCAGTCTTTATGTCCTGTCCTCCAAGGTAGAGGATGTGGTCGCAATTCACTATTATTGTATTTGCTTTATTTTCTCCATACATGGCTGAGAGTTGTGTGAGGTTCTGAACAATAATTGACAATGAAATATTCCTTGAACGTGTAACCGATATTAATTTATCAAAATCTTCAATATACACATTTGATGCAAAATCATCTATTATAAATCTAACCGGAATCTTGAGCCTGCCATCCTCTCTCTTGTCTGCCTCTTCAAAAATATCATTTATCAGCTGGGCATAAAGCAGATTCACAATTCTATCAGCATATCGGTTAACATCACTATTGTTTATGAAGAGAACACTCTTTCTCCTTAAAAATTTCTTTACATTAAAGGCATTTTCATCTGACACAAATATCCTCCTAAGATCCTTATATAAAAAGGCTTCCAGCCCCCCTACAGCAAATTTTTGAATACAGCTCCAAGTCCTCTCTGATTGTGTAATTATTTGACTCATTCGATATAAATCGGCTACATAGCTGCTAGGATGCCTTAGAATCCACATATTTATAATATCCTTTCCACTTCGAGTATCCATTCCTTTTAATATTTCCGCTACAGTCACCATATTATGGTCTTTTCTTTCGAAGGCTTCCAATGTAAATGCTATAAGAAACCCTACTAACCCTCTTGCTGATTCAATCCAAAATCTGTCATCCCTGTTTTTCCCCTCTTCTAAAGGCAGTATCTTACTAACTACAGTCATTATATCAATCTGATTATATCCGTCTTCAGTTTCTCTAATGGATAGCAATGGATTATATCCTACAGACTCTCTCGGATGAATGAAATCTATCTTCATCACATTATAACCTGCATTTCCAATACTGTCTTCATTTCATTGTATAACCTGCCCTTTGTATCTGATACAATCATATTCCCATAAGGGTTTAGGAGGTTAGGTATTACATAACCCCCTGTCTTACCTGTTCCTGAACCTCCTACTATCAGGTCATTATTGTTATAACCTGAATCTATGTCGTCATTTGGTGCATTATACCCCTTAGCTAAAGGCCTATAATAATTTTTATTCATCATTTATACTTCCTTTCTTTTGATTATTTTTGTTGCAATTCCCAGTTTCAAAGCTTCATTTGCATCAAGGAAACTATCTCTCCTTGTTTTTGAGTATACCCGTTTAAGAGGCATTCCTGTACGTTCTGCTATTATCTCAGCTAACAATTTTCTTGATTTCATTAAACTTTCTAATCTGTCTTTTATTTCGAGTGGTTTCATACCTCCCATTGATGCATTTCCATAACTTGGATCATGAATCATTATTTTAGTATGTGGGAGCATCTTCCTTTCTTCACCGGCAAGGAAGATGATAGCTCCCATACTTGCCGCTGTCCCAATACAAACCGTATTCACCTTTGACTTCATCATTCTAATAAAGTCAAAGACGGCTAAGCCTGCTGTCACCTCCCCTCCCGGACTACTTATATAAAGTGTAATTGGTTTATCAGTATCAGTCTTATCCAGGTAAATAAGCTGCTTTAATATGTCTGAAGATGATTTACAATCAATTTCCGTAGTAAGAAATATATCTCTATTCCTTAACAAATCATCTTCTATTCTAATCGCCTGTGTACCTCGAGAGGTTTCCTCAAGAATATTTGGTAGTTCAATATAATTCATAATTGTATTTTCCTTTCGTTTAATTTACTTTAATTTAGTTTTGATATCATTATTTTTTAACATATTCATCTCCTCTTTTTTTAATTAAAAACAGGAGACCGCAGGGCTCATTAAATATATTTCTAATTTAATAAAACATCATATAACTATTCAGATAGCCGGAACTTCAGACGGAACAATGAAGATAGCATTTAATACACAAAATCTGTTGCCTTCATCAAAGGTATCATTTACTATACTTAGGACTTTCCATAATGGCAGTTCTTTGTAATCTTCAATTGCATTTTCAAGCACTTCTTCTGCCTTATGGACTTCACTATATTCTTTTATACGATTTGATAAATAATAAGTAGACAGTAACCGGCTTAAGTAGTCACCCGTTTTTATTTTCATAAACAGCCTTTCTATGGTACTATCACTCACCATGTTTGTTCTTCTCGTTCTAAAACTATCTAAGGTTATTTTTCCTTCATTCATATAACATTATTCCCTTTCATTATTGGTTGTAATAACACAGTTGACTTAATATATGCTTTGTAAATTTATTTCTGGCATCTTTTATTTCCCGTTTCGCTCTTTTTCCCCCGGGTACTTGTTTTCTATACAGTGCAATTAACAATTCCTTAAGGGGAGTATTACTTATCATTTTATCTAAAATGTATGAACGGTTATCAATATCGATACCTTGCCAATTTTCTTCAATTTCTTCATCTGCGCCTTGACTTATCTCTTCCGGAACCTCGATTAACTTGTAAGCAATCAATTTTTCAAAAATATCTTCCAATATTTCCAGTTCATTCTCAAATTTGGCTGTTTTGGCTGTATTTCTCCTCCAAGGATGAGGGAAAAACTTATTCAACAGAGTGAGCTTTAAATATTCACTCATAATCGTATAAACTTCACCCTCGTTGCAAGTTAAAGTATTGTTGCATACATCATTTTTCCATGTAGTTAAATTCATTTTCAGCATAATTTAATCCTTTCTTGTATATATTATTGTGTTTAGTGTTTAATTACCTATGGGTATCTTTTATATCTACCGTAACCCGGAAACATCACTTATTCTTCAGTTTGACCTCCTTTCAACCTTACCGTAATATCTTATAATCATTCACACATATAACAGGCGCTTAAGCGCTTTCCCTTGACCTTATTCACGGTTGAATATTTCATCATATATAGGTCAAACGTGAAACAGAATTACTTATCATCTTGGCTTATTTCTATAATATTCGCATAAATTCAGTATTTATAGTGTGATTACGATACAAAAACCATATTTATATTTGAAATAATGTACAAAAAGAGCTTAGATTAAGCCCTTTTAAAAATCATATTATATCTTCTAATTCCGTAAAGTTAAATTCTACACTTTCAGATTTTTCCTTAAAACAATAGCTGCTAATCAATCCCGACTTTTTGATGCTCTAAAAATTGTAGATATTTTTATCCCATATTCCCTTTTTCTTTCTATTCTCTAATGATTTATTATCAGGAAGTCTGATTCCCCAATATATCAGTCAGATCTTTCGTTCTTCCGTCTTTACCTACAAGTCGGATTATCCTGCTAATCCCCGTCTTATTAGCGTTTTTATTCTTAGATATCAGTATTCTGCTAATCACATAATGTCTTAACATTAAATTTTCTATTGAATTAGGCATATTCTTCATTTCACCAGAATTGCCTTCTGTTTTACTATTATAATCAACAACAGCAAAGATTCCTCTTATACGCCTAGCTATCTGTCCGTTTTAATCGCTCTGCAAACTCATATAACGGAGGTTTTTCTTATCCATAAGCCTTTTTCTTCCCTGTTTCATGAGACAAAAAATTTTTCCTGAAATAGGTTAAATTTTGTATCTTTATATTCCCAAACAATACAAATGTCCGTTTCCATCATTTTTTCAATTCTTGCCCTGATTTCTTTTTCCATTTTTTTCTCTAACAAAGCCCTTTCATTACCCGAGAGTATCTCTATAATATTTTTCAGGAAAAACTTTCGTTTTCCGATATTGTAAATGGAATAAATAGCGTCTGAAATACAAAGGTCAAAATAATCAAGTTCACCATTTAAGACAAACTGAAATCCCTGACTTCTATCCTTATCCAAATAATCCTTATTTTCTTCTCCAACCTTGTATTTGCCCTTGCGGATTTGCCAAGCCGCCTTAGTATTGTTAACAAACAGAGTTTTCGGTTTTTTAAATCCTTTTAAGAGTTTGTCAATACTGTCTTCTATCTCTTCCTTAAGTTCATTATCTACATCATATTTCTCAAAATAATGTGTAATTCCCTCCCATATATCTTTGCTTTCCTTTTTTAATCCTACCTGACACAGATTGTCCATTTTATCAAAACGGATTATATTTAATTTTCTAATGAAATCATGTGATTTTCTATCATCTTGATAAACTAATTTTCTTTGTTTATCCGCATCCTTCTTGCTGTAATACAAGACGCTCTTTGATGGAAGCCCATCTCTACCTGCCCTTCCGACCTCCTGGCAATAGCTTTCGATATCTTTTTGGCAATTCAAAATGTAAAACATACCTTATATCCCCTTTATCAATCCCCATTCCCAAAGGCATTGAGTTGCAACCATAATTTTGGATTTCCCTTTATAAAATTCTTAAATTCCTCTTTTTTATCTTTATCATCCATTTGACCATGGTATTTACTTATCGGAAGCCTATTCTTTCTGAGTTCTTCTGCAATTCTATCTACTGTGTCAGTAAATGCACAGTAAATAATCCCGGCCTCTTCTCTATGTTCGTTTAAGAATTTATATAGTTTTGTTTTCTTTAATGAAGGTTTACTAACCTTTTCTATTTTTAGCTCAATATTATTTCTTTTATTCTCAATACAGAATTCTTTAGCTTTTTCTATTTTTAAAAGACTTTTGATATCTCTTTTTACAAGACTTGGCGCTGTCGCCGTAAATGCCGCGACAACCGGTCGTTTTGCCCTACTCTTTAAGAACTTAATAATTTCCAAGTATGCTTCCCTAAAATTAAACCCATACATCGAAATGCAATGAGCCTCATCAACAACTACAAGGCTAATTTTAGTGTTATCCATTATCCTTAAAAACTTTTGATTTGTAAGCCTTTCAGGTGAGATATATAGTAGTTTTATAAGGCCCTCTTTTAACCTTTTCTTTACCTTACTTGATTCCACTCGGCTCATATCTTTATGAAGCATTGCGGCACTGTTTTTCATTTCAGGATTAATCTTTCCAACTTTTGCCTTAAAATTTCTTACCTGATCTTCCATCAGTGCAATCAACGGACTTACTACAATGGTCAGTCCTTCAAGTTTCATTGCAGCGTACTGGTAACAGAGAGTCTTTCCACCACCTGTTGGAAACAATACAAAACAATCTTTTTTAGAAAGTATGTTTTTTATTATATCTTCTTGTTTTTCTCTAAAGCTTTTTATATCAAAGTATTTATTTACATCAGTTAATAATTCATTCCTCTTCATCTTATACTATATTTCCTTTATTTAGGTTTTCGCACTTGCATAGTTAAATGAAAATAGCTCCATAAATAGTTTTCCTATCTATGGAGCTTGCTTATTTACCATAAATTTAATATTACATATTAAAATCGTAATATTTTAGCTAAGCTCTACCTTAACTGCTTCATAAGGCTTAAATTCATTCTTTAGGTCATAGATGTTATGACCTGTATATTCGCCCAAAAGACGCTCGTTAAGTGAGTAATAACGTACAAATTTCTTGTCTGATACAGAGGTCCAATGCTCAACATTCCAAGTCATATATCCGTCAGGATCTGTCTTCTCTGATTTAAGAAATACATCCACCTGTCTTCCTGCAATTAAAGTGTCGATAAGCCCCTGTTCATCAAGTTCTACTGTAGTTTTGTTTACAGTATCATAAACCTTCAATAATTCCATTTCTCTTCTCCTTGTATTATATTAGCTTTCTTCAACAAATACCTGTAGGCTGTCCCAAAAGGTATCATAGAAATATCTAACATGATACAACTATTTATAGCTAAAGTCAATTACATAAGTCTGTTAACTTCATCTGCTACAAACTGAACCTTAGGTCCGATTACGACCTGAACGGAAGTCTTGCTAGGTCTGATGATACCTGCAACTCCTGCTGATTTAATCTTCTTCTCATCAACTGCTGTGTAGTCCTTAACCTCAATTCTAAGTCTTGTAATACAGTTATCAACTGAAGTTACATTTTCCTTTCCGCCAAGACCTTCAAGGATTACCTTTGCAACCTCTGTAAAGTCACCATTGGCAAGAACTACCTTCATCTCTTCAGCATTGTCTGCATCATCTTCTCTACCAGGTGTCTTAAGGTTAAATGTAACAATGGCAAATCTAAATACCGCATAGAATACTATAGCAGCAGCTATACCTAAAGGAATGATGAGCCAGGTCTTCTGCGCAAGTGGAAGCTGCGAGCTAAATACCAGGTCGGTAAGACCTGCTGAGAATGAAAAGCCTGCTCTAAATCCAAGCGCAACTGTGATTACTGTAAATATACCATAAAGGATAGCATATACTAAGTAAAGACCCGGAGCAAGGAACATAAATGCAAATTCAAAAGGCTCTGTAACACCGCAGATAAATGCACATATAGCTGCTGCGCTTAAGAGTGATAATGCAAATTTCTTCTTTCAGGCTTTGCTGAGCGAACCATAGCAAAGGCTGCTGCAGGAAGACCGAACATCATACAAGGGAAGAAGCCTGACATATACATACCTGTTACTCCGGCAGTACCTGTATTTCCCCAGAAGTTACCAAGGTCGTTGATACCTGCTGCATCAAACCAGAATACTGAGTTAAGTGCGTGGTGAAGTCCAAAAGGAATGAGGAGACGGTTAAAGAATGCGTAGATACCTGCTCCTACTGCACCAAGGCTTACTATTGACTTACCAAAGCCAATGAGTCCACCGTAAATTACAGGCCAGATAAAGAAGAGTATGCCTGATACCACTACTGATACCATGGCTGTAACTATTGCCACCGAACGCTTTCCTGAGAAAAATGCAAGTGAGTCAGGAAGTTTTGTGTTCTTAAACTTGTTGTAGCAAACTGAGCCTATAATACCCGCTAAAATACCTATAAACTGGTTGCTAATCTTACCAAAGGCTACATTTGCTTTGGCCTGTGTCATAATTGCGATTGCATCTGATGAAAGAAGTGTAGTTATCATAAGCCAGGATACAAGACCCGCAAGTCCTGCCGTACCGTCCTTATCATCAGCCATACCTACTGCAACACCAATAGCAAAGAGCCAAGACATATTGTCAATAAGGGCTGCACCTGCTTTGATTAAAAAGAAACCTAAGATTTCAACTGTTCCTGTGATATCACCACCCTGCATAACATGTGGTGAAAGTGCATAACCTATACCCATAAGAATTCCCGCCACAGGGAGGCAGGCAACAGGTAACATCAACGAGCGGCCTAATTTTTGCAAATACTTCATCATAATATTTGTTCCCCTTTCTTAGTTAACCCAAAGAAATATTTAATTAAAAGTTCTCCTTAAGGAAGGATTCAAGCACTGTATAAGCCTCATCTTCATCCTCTCCCCTCTACAGTTACAACAATGCTGTTGCCCTGTTTTACCCCAAGAGCCATAACCGCCATCAGCCTTTTTAAGTTGGCTTCTTTGCCGCTTTCTTCATTGAGTATTGTGATTTCACTCTTAAATGAAGCAGCCTGCTTTACCAAAAGTCCTGCAGGCCTTGCGTGTATTCCTGCCTCTGCTGTGACGGTGTAATTTATCTTCTTCATATTTCCTCCTTCCTCATATATTTCTTACTGCCTTTCTAAGCAAAAGTACCTTTGCGGGCGTGTCCAAAAGCTCATCTATTTTCATATCCACAAAAGTCTTTGTAAGTACTTAATCATTCAAAATGAGGCTATTATCCAAACACAGCCTTTATTCAGTTCTGTTTCAATACTTCCACATAACCGGAAAAAATTATTTGGTGTATTTAATTATTGCATCACCCTTATTCACCGATGTAGGATCTACATACATAATCTTCTTACAATCATCAGGATTGCAGATTATAACAGGAGTTTCAAGTCTGTAGCCGGCAAGCTTGATTTTTTCAAAATCAGTGGCTACGAGCAAGTCTCCCGCCTTTACCTCATCTCCCTCTTTTACCTTTACATCAAAGTACTCACCCTTAAGATTTACAGTATCAAGCCCTATGTGTAAAAGTATATCTATTCCATCTTTAGTGGTAAGGCCTATAGCGTGTAAGGTAGGAAACACTGTGGTTATGGTTCCATCTGCTGGTGAGCAAAGTTCGTTCTCCTCAGGCAAAACTGCAACTCCCTTTCCCACCATTTCCTCGCTAAAGGTCACATCAGGCACTTCTTTTATACTTATAAGTTTACCCTTTACAGGTGATACAATCTCAAGCTCTTTCTTCTTAAAAAACATAAATTCTCCTTTCAGCACAGGACACTTTTCCTGCCTTTACCATATATTAAGCAAATAAATCGTTTATTCTCTTTAACTGAATTGCAAAGTACAGCTTCTCTTCCTCAGTAAAACGGCATTTGTGCTCTTTTATAACATAGTCATTTACCCTCTTAGCCATTTCCCATTCCTTAGGATAATTCTCTTTTATAAAATCGAGAAGCCTTTTATCTCCCTTTTCCCTGATAGGGTGTGCCATAGCCAGTCTATAGCAAAGAAGCTTAATTCCTGCCACAAAGCTCTCAACCTCTACACATTCAGTATTTAAGCAGTCAAACTCTGATGAAATAAGGCTAAGAATATCTCCCATCATCTTGGTTATAATCCAAGTATCTCTTACCTTGATATTGAATTCTGCATTTACAAAATGTATGGCTAAGGCCGCAGCCTCATCCACAGGAAGCTTATATCCAAGCCTTTCATAAATAAGTGAAACTGCCTGAGTTCCAATCTGGTATTCTAAAGGATAGAAACGCCTTATCTCATTTTCCATAGGGATAGGAAAGACCTGTCCCTCTTCTATCCTCCTGATGGCAAAGCTTATGTGGTCAGTAAGTGTCAGGTAAATATTAGGGTGAAGCTCAGTATCAAGCCTTTCTTTGGCATAAGAAATAATTTCGTTTGATACCTGAAGATACTCAAGCGGAATTCCTGTGAGCAGGTCCTTAAACCGCCTAAGGGCTTCCTCATCTTCTATAGTAAATATTTTGTCTGCGTCAGCTTCGTTTAGAGTATCGCCTTTTTTCTTCCCAAAGCCGATCCCCTTGCCCATTACAACTACTTCTTTACCTTCATCATCTTTTTGAGCTGACAACATTATTATTAATAATTCCTTCTATAATCACACCATTTCTCCATTGTATGGAAGGCAAAATATACTTTTAAATATCCTGATTATAAAAAAACCAAACTTCACAGACAAATAATTATTTGTCCGTAAAATTTGGTTTTGCCCTCTCGGTAACAATCCGTCAATATTTATAAAGCGAGTATACTACGGATTATCACCTTTGTCAATATTTTTATATTTTGACGGTTTTTCTGAGATATTTCTACAAATTTAGCTTAATTTATTTATGTTTATATCCTGTATACATAGTTAATATAAAACAAATACAGGTTGCTATTGCCCAAAACTTATGACTTTTCATATCTCTTCCTCCTTTAGTGGTTGATTTTACACCCTTAATTATAGCAGAGAGCTGTAGTTTTGCCAACTATTTAAAAGAGGCTGTATATAGAAAAAGAATTCTTTGCTCCAAAAAAGGAGCTGCCATACTCCTAGCAACTCCTAAAATACTTAATACTTAAATTTAGATACGGCATCCTTGAGGTCAACTGACATCTCTGCAAGAGCTGCTGTAGACTGTGCAATCTCATTCATTGCGGAAGATTGATCCTCTGATATCCTCTTTACGCTGTCAAGGTGGCTTGTAGTATTGTCGGACTTTTGTACTATGTCCTCAAATCCGTTTATAAGAGTTTCAATCTTCTCATAAACACTTCCAACCATATTGGTAATGTCTGTAATCTGCGATACCACAGCCTGTACTTCGGCACTAATTGCACCAAAGGTAGCCTTTGACTCCTGAACTACAGCTACGCCTTCTTCTAACTTCTCGTTGTTTCCATAGTTGAGGTGACAACGCTTTCGATATTCTCACGAATCTCACGAATAAGTCCGTCTATCGAGTTGGTTGAGTTCTTTGACTGTTCAGCAAGCTTGCTAACCTCACTTGCAACTACAGCAAGTCCTCTACCTGCCTCACCTGCTCTTGCTGCTTCGATAGAAGCATTGAGGGCAAGGATATTGGTTTCTTCAGCTATACGGCGGATTGCATGTATAATAGCCTCAATCTCAACTGAGCCTGCACTAAGCTTCTCTATCTTAGCATTGGTCCTTTCTGAGGTCTCCTGAAGATTCATCATCTTCTCTTCTATTCTTGCGGAAGCATCAGCACCTTCATCTGTAGATGTGATAACGCTGTCCATAGACTGATTGATTCTCTTAACACTCTCATTAAGCTCTGTGATTCTGTCAGCCATATACTGTACGCTTGACTTGGCCTCATCCACTGAAGAAAGCTGGTCTTCAGCCAATTCAGTTACATTTACCACATTGCGGTGCACTTCTTCATTGGAAGCTGTAAGCTCCTCACTTGAGGCAGAAATCTGCTCAGATGTACTGGCAACTTCATTTGACATCTTTCCTATTACATTAAACATATCCTTAAGTCCTGTAGAGATGTGGTTAAGGGATTTGCTAGCATACCAATTTCATCAGATCTATCAGTCTCAAAGCTCTGTGTAAAGTCTCCCTCTGCAATCACTTCAGCATCAGCCACAAGTGCAAGAAGAGGCTTGAACATAAGTGTAAGAAGCACCAATACTACTATAGGCACTATTACAAGTATAAGAACAACTACTATGGCAAGGTTTCTAAATGTTGCATTCTCCTTAGCCACTATCTCAGATCTGTCATCAACAAACTGTAGGAAGCCTAAGGTCTTGCCGTCAAATGACTTAAGAGGAAGAAAGAAGTTGTTTGTCATCTTATCCTCTGAGGTAACAAAGAATGCCTCTCCCGAACGGATTTCTTCTAACTTGTCTGGGTAAGCAAAATCAATGGCATCTTCTGATATAGTAGAGGATATAAATGCAGCTCCCTTGTCATCTAATGAATATAACAGAAATTCTCCGTTATATGATTCCTTTAAACTCTGAAGGAAGCTATGCTCAAGGTCTTTACCATACTCAAAACTTCCGATATGATTTCCTTCATAGAATACAGGCATAACTGCTCTAAAACCAAAGCCTGATACACCGCCTTCTATTCCCTTTACTGTCTTCTTAGTACTATTTGCCTCATTAACTGTAAAGCGGAAGTCTTTAAGGCTGTCTCCGAATTTTTCAGGCTTGTTCATACGAAGAAATGAAACTGAATCAGGAAGGTGAAAATGCGCCTGAGGAAACTTATCCTTTACACTCTCAAAGGTAGGCAACATATACTTGTAGAGGGCGTCTCTGTCACGCTTTGCAAATAACTTCTGCACTGTTGGATTCTCCACTACTGAGCGTACATTTGCCTCAGCGAAATCAAGGTTATCCTCTATCTCCTGTGCAATTGCACTTGTAACAATGGTCTCAAGATTATGCTCTGACTCCGCCATAATCTCACTTGTTGATTTGTAGAAATAAGTTGCAAAAAAAGCCACCATAAGAATCATCACAAGCATAAACAACAGGATGATCTTCTTTTTCAATGATAACCTCATAATACCCCTCTCCTTTTGTCATATTTATTAGTTATTTCTTGGAGCACTATTCTATATATCGGAGGCTTTTTTTATTTAGTTTATACCTTTTTTTCATTAATATTATTAAATTTTTAGTTAATTATTTTTTTCATCTAATCTTTATTATGTAATCACGGTTATTTTAGCAAATATGATGAATCATTGAAAATGATTATCATTTGTTTTTATTTGGTTTGAATAGTGAATTTTTATACATTATAATATTCCAACTCTTTCCATAAATTTCTTAAAAGTCCTGCATTACCATTGTACTGATAGCCGTCTATCCCACATTCATAGGCACCTTTTACATTATTTGCCAAATCATCTATGAAAAAGCATTCCTCTGCCTTTAGGTTATAGGTGTTTAGTACATAGTCAAAAAATGCCCTGTCAGGCTTTACTTCCTTGATATCGGCAGACACTATCTTTGCATCCAATAGCTTAAAGGCTTCTATCTTATCTTCGTATTTATGAAAAGACTCAGCCGCATTTGAACAAAGATATAGTTTATATCCCCTATTTTTAAGGTCTTTCATAAGTTCAAGCATCTCTTTATTCTCAGTCTTGTGCACATACCAGGTTGAAAGTACGTCTTTTGCAAGCGGGTGATACTTTTCCTCCAAATCCTTTATGATTTCTGTATATACCTCTTCCTCACTTAGCACTCCCTTATCCGCATCTGCCCAGGCACGGGTGTAGACGATTTTGTACTTTAAATAATTAATCAGTTTCACATCCTTTGTATACATAGACAAAATATAATCAGGTGAAAAATCCATAATTACGTTTCCCATGTCAAATAGCATATTTTTATACATTACATTCTCTCCTTATAATAATTTGGTGTGACTCCAAAATGTTTCTTAAATATATTTCCAAAATATCTCTGGTCTCTATATCCCACCATATAAGCCACTTCAGACACTCTGGTCTGTGGGTCTTTAAGAAGTTTACAGGCTTTTTTGAGCCTTGTTAGAGTAAGTATTTCCACAAAGGTATAGCCTGTCTCCTTTTTGAATAAATGACTTAAATAGCTTTCACTTACCTTCAAATACTCTGAGGTAGATAATATGTTTATCTCCTTCATATAGTTTTCTTTGATATACTCAATTGCTTTAATGATGTTGATATGCTTTGAGTTGACTGTAAGTCTCAGCTTCTTATCTATCTCTTCCATCAGAGCGGCTTTGTCCGTCTCTTTATTTACACTACAAAGTAAAATATTATTATTTACCTTTTCTATGGCTCTTTTAAGTGCCTTATCTAATTGGCCGTCATCAAAAGGCTTAAGAGGTAGTCGCTTACGCTTAAATCTATCCCTCTTTTTGCATACTCAAATTCATTAAAGGCCGTTATCATGATTGTAACAGGCATATAGGTCTCATAGACCTTTTCAATCATTTGTAAACCGTCCATTACGGGCATCCTTATATCAGTAATAACTATGTCCGGCTTCAGCTTGGTTATAAGGCTAAGGCCTTCTCCACCGTTTTTTGCCTCTCCTATGACCTGACAATCATAGCTTTCCCAATCTGTAGTTATTACCAGGCCTTTTCTAACTATTTCCTCATCCTCAACAACCACAATTCTATACATTATTATCCCTTATATCCTTTTTTATCTTAATTTGAATATTGGTACAGTCATCACTTATAAGACTAAGCCCATATTCCTCACCGTAGTAGAGTTTAATTCTCTTATTTACATTATAAAGTCCTATGCTGTTGCTGTCTATATCATTCACTATTTTATCAAAGTCTCCCACAAAGTTATTTCCGTTGTCTTTCACATTAAATATGAGATTATCTCCTTCTTTGCGGCCTGTTATTTCTACAACTCCCTTTTCTATGATAAGCTCCATTCCATGTATAATAGCATTTTCAACGATTGGCTGAAGAAGTAGCTTTGGAATATGATAGTCATACATATCCTCCGGCACATTTAGCTTGAATTCAAATCTGTCTTTATATCTCTCCATCTGAATATAAAGGTAGCTTTTTACCAGCCCCAGCTCATCCTCAACAGAGACTGTAGTTTCATTAAAATTCATATTTGCCTTAAGTATATTGCCAAACTCAGTAACTATCTTCGCTATCTTATCCACCTTATTTAACTTTGCTTCCCACTTTATAGAGTCTAGGGTATTATACAAAAAATGCGGATTTATCTGAGACTGCAATGCCTTAACTTCGATTTTCTCAAGCAGCTCTCTTTTTTCAATATCCTCTTTGTGGTATTTGTCTATTCTTCCAAGTAAATTATAGAAGGCATTTTCTATATTCTGTATTTCTTCTATTTCGTTACTTGCATCTGTCGGTATGGATATTTTGTGATCCATGTCCATCACTTTTTTAGCAAGCATATTGATAGGCTCTACTATTCTGCCCGCAAGTATACTCACAATCACAAAGGCAATTGCCAGAGTGGTCACAAGGGCTGTAAGTACAGTCGCAGACACCATCTTTGTATCTGCCTTCACATATTCATTTCCCAAAAACCCCATTAAAATAACATTTTTAGTTTTATACGTAGAATAGGTATAGGTCTTCTCAATTTCCTTTTTATATTTTTCAAAATATAAAGAATTAATCCTCACATTTTTCCCCTGAAAGTAGGTATCATTATATATCTCAGAATCATTTTCCGAGAAAACCGCAAGCTTTAACATACCTATGTAGCTTGAATCCAAACCCTTGAATAGCTCCTCAATATATTCTCTTGAAAAGTCCACGATGATGAAGCCTACGATTTCATTTTTATCATATATTCTTCTGGTAAGTGAAAATGCATTGGTTTTCCCATCTTCCCACATATACATATTCGGAATTATAACATCGTCTTTTCCTTCTCTTGCGCTCTTTAGCACACCCCACTCTCCAAAACTCTCTAAATCATACATTGCAGGGATTTCATCAGTGGAGTACTTTCTTTTACCGTCTATACTTAGTATATGTACTGCAATGTATTTATACTTATTCCCAAGTCCACCATAGACTTTATCTCCTAAAACTTTAGAGCCGCTATTCCCTCCATTAACCGCCTTTTTCACATCCTCGTCATCAGCTAACATGTCAAGATAGCTTTTCGACTCTGCAACGGAGTCTTCAAACAAAGTTCCGGCTATGTGGAGAATCTCCTCTATATGCTTCATTCCATACATTTTACTGGAAATGCCTGAATATAAAAGAGAAAAAATCCCAAAAAGTATTATGATGATAAAGGCAAAGATTAATATCCAAACCGTTATATATCTCCTAAAACTTTTATTTGGGATTTTTTCTCTAAACATATTTGCTCCTATACTACTGATACTTTACCCTTACTTATTATGTTGAAAAGCACGAAAGAAAGCAAAGTCGCTACTGTGAGTATACTTGCAAGTGCTGCCGCTGTTCCAAAGCTTGCCCTTACTACCTCAGTATATATGGCAACTGATATGGTAGCTGTTTTACCTGTGTAAAGCATAATACTGGAACTTAATTCATTGATGGTGCTTATCCAGCTAAGAATAGCTCCACTCACTATACCCGGCATCATTATCCTTACAGTCACCTTAAAGAAAGACTTCATAGGTGTTTCTCCAAGGCTTATGGAAGCCTCTTCCACACTGCTGTCTATCTGTTGTAATATAGCACTTGAAGATCTTACCGTATAAGGCATCTTTCTTATTATGTATGCTATTATCAAATCAAAGGTGTTCCTGCTATGAGGATAGGTCCTTTATTGTAGGTTATAAGCAAGCTTATACCAAGCACCGCACCCGGAATAACGTATGGGAACATTACAAGTATGTCCATTATTGTTGCAGACTTTCCACGCCTCTTCGTTATTAAAAACGCAATAAGTACGCTTAAAAGTATTATAACAAAAATTGCAATAGTTGAAAATGTAAAAGTATTTACTATATTGTGTCCAAGCTTAAAGAAAATACTCTTATAGCTCTCCAGTCCAAAGCCTTCCGTAAATACAGGTCCGTTTGTGTTGATAAATGAAGTCACAATAACTACAACCTGTGGTAAAAATGTTATAAACGCAAAGACAAACAAGAGTAATGACAAAGCAATTTTCTTAGGCTTAGGCAAATCCTTCTTTGAAGGCGGTCTTAGCGCGCTCATTGTATAGTTTTTACGGCTTACGATGAATTTCTGTATTAAAAGAACTGTAAGAGAGCATAACACGATGATAATACTGAGTGCACTCGCCATGCCAGCATTTCCACCTGTTTCACTCATGTACTCTTCATAAACCATAACCGGAAGAACCTTATATCCCTCACCTATAAGCATCGGAGTACCAAAGTCTGCAAGACTTGACATAAACACCATGATTGCGCCGGCAAAGATGGTAGGCTTTATCACAGGAAATGTCACCGTAAATAATCTTCTAAGCCTGCTGGCTCCGAGATTTTCACTAGCTTCTTCGAGTGATGAGTCTATGCTGTTTAGGGCACCTGCCACATAGAGGAAGATATATGGGTAGAGCTTCAAAGTAAATACCAGGATTATTCCCAAAAATCCATAGATGGAAGGAAAATTAATTCCCAGTACATTGAGTCCCTTTGTGATTACTCCGTTTCTACCAAGCAACATAATCCAGGAATATGCACCTATAAAAGGTGGAGACATAAGTGACATTATTATCATTACATTTATTATCTTTGAGCCATATATCTTATATCTGGAAAACGCATAAGCCAGTGGCACACCGATGATTACCGCAAAAACTGTAGTAAGCACTGATACAGTGAGCGACCTCATCAGGGTACTGTAATAATATTCATACTGAAAAAATGTAGCAAAGTTCTCTAAGGTAAAATTCCCGTCTGAACCAATCACACTCTTTGAGAAAAGCGTGATAAACGGATACATAAGGAATAATGCAAACAGCACAAAGATAACGATGCGGCATATAAACCAAAAATCAAATTTTATCCCTTTATCCATTTAGTCTTGCCTCCCCACTTATGTCAAATATAGAGATGTTATCTGTATCAAAGGTAACTGCTACCCTTCCTTCTTCTCTTATATTCTGTGTGTTCTCAGCATATTCATGGGCTTCTATAATCTCTCCATTGTCAAGCTGTATCTCGTAGTATACATAATCACCTAAAAAAGTAGACAGAATTATGTTTCCCACTATTCCCCTGCTTAAATCTTCAGATATCCTTACATGTTCAGGTCTAACGGATACCTTAACCTTACTGCTATCTGACTTAAAGCTTGCATTAAATTCATAACTGCCTATTCTAAGTGCATTCTCGCCCTTTACCTCTGCTTCTAAAATATTGGATATTCCAATAAAATCTGCAACAAAGGTATTGGCAGGCTTCTGATATATTCTGGTTGGAGTATCAAGCTGCATAATATGTCCCTTGTTCATAACAGCAATCCTGTCGCTGATTGCAAGAGCCTCTTCCTGATCGTGAGTTACGTAGACAGTTGTGATATTAAGCTGTCTCTGTATTTTTTTAATTACAGTACGCATCTCCACACGAAGCTTTGCATCCAGATTGGAAAGTGGTTCATCCATAAGCAGGATTTTAGGTTTGATTACAATAGCTCTTGCAAGAGCAACTCTCTGCTGCTGACCACCTGAGAGCTTATCAGGCATTCTGTCCTTAAGATTCTCTATGCGGACTATTTTAAGAACTTCTTCTATCTGTTTTTCTCTCTCTGCCTTTGGTATTCCTCTTAATCTGAGTCCGTACTCAACATTCTCATAAATGCTAAGATGAGGGAAAATAGCATAGTTCTGAAATACCATTCCTATGTCACGTTTATTCGCAGGGGTTTTATTGATAATCTTATCGTTAAAATATATATTCCCCGCTTCTATGGTATTAAAGCCCGCTATCATCCTAAGGAGGGTGGTCTTGCCGCAGCCTGAAGGCCCAAGAAGTGTAAAGAATTCACCATCCTTTATGGTAAAATTCATTTTATCAATGGCTGTGAAATCTCCATACTTTTTAGTTACATCTTCAATTTTAACAGTTGTACTCATGCATATCTCCTCTTTAAAATTGCTGCCGTAAAATATCTTGTCAGACATCCTACAGCAGCTTAAATTATCTCATATAATAAAAAGCTAATTTTATTTATTTTCCAATAAGTACGTCTTTCCACTTATTAAGCACGTCTTCTTTGTTGGCAGATGCCCAGTCAAAGTCGTAGTCAACAAGCTTAATGTCTGATAAAGGTCCAAGTCCCTTAGGTGCTTCAACGTCATTTCTTATAGATCTTCTGCTAAGCTGAGTGCTCATAATGGACTGTGTTTCCTTGCTTAAGGCAAAGTCTACGAATTTCTTTGCATTTTCAATATTCTTTGAACCCTTAATAATAGCTACACCATCAGGAACTGCAGATGTTCCTTCACTTGGATAAACCATCTTAACCGGTGAGCCTGCATTTACATACTTTATAGCTTCTTTTTCAAGTGTAAGTCCTACAGCGTATTCTCCATCTGCAACTCCCTTATATACACCTGATGAGCTAGACAAAATCTTGCCGTCAAGATTGCTATAGAATTCTTTGATAAAATCCCAGCCGTCATTCTCTGCCTTGTATGCTGTAAGCATGGTAACAAGAATTGTATAAGCTGAACCACTCTTTGCAGGATCTGCCATGGCTATCTTGCCCTTAAATTCAGGCTTAAGTATATCCTTCCAAGAGGTTATGGCATTCTCATCGGATACAAGGTTGGTGTTGTAAAGAAGAACCATCGGAAGAGGGCTTTCTCCTGTCCAGGTATTGTCTTTTGCATAGTACTTAGGATCGATATTTTCTAACTCGCTTGACTTGTAAGGCTCAAAGTATTGCGCATAAGCCTGTAAAGACTCAGCTCCTCCTCCCCAAAGTACATCACCTAAAGGATTGTCTTTTTCTGATTCAACTCTTTTAAGGAGTTCTCCTGTACCTGCCGCAACTATATCAACCTTAATTCCGGTTTTGTTTTCAAATTCCTGAACTAATAGGTTGATGGTTTCTGCAGGGTGTGGTGAATATACGGTTATTGAGTTGCCTGAGCCGGCACCTCCTGAAGCTGTCTGGCTACTCTTACCTGCTGAACTGCCTGAGCAAGCTGTGAGTGAAGCAACGAGTGCAAGGCTCATTAAAGATGTAAAAATTTTTTTCATTTTTCTTCCTCCGTTTGTGCATTTTTTATATTTTCAGCTTATCAGAATATTATTTATCTAACAAGTATTTAAATTTGCATTTTTGTTTTAAAATTCTGCAATCTCTTGAAAATCAATATCTTTCTGATATAAATTAATTACATGCATAAATCAAGGCTTTAGTAATAATATACAAGGAGGATGGAAAATGATTCAGTTTGGAACAGGCGGTTGGCGTGAAATAATAGGTGATAAGTTTACCAGAGATAATATACATAGAGTAGCGCATGCCTTAAGTTCTATGAAGGAAGTAAAAAAAGTAGTTATAGGTTACGATAGAAGATTCTTATCTAAGGAGGCCTGCTTTTGGTTTATAGAGGCTTTGGCAAGCCACAATATTAAATCTTTATTCATTGACGGCTCTTCACCTACCCCTCTCATTATGTTTGCTACTAAGCTTATGGGAGCAGATTTTGGAGTAGCTGTTACTGCAAGCCACAATCCTGCAATTTACAATGGTATAAAGATATTTACTTCAGACGGTAATGATGCCCCCTTAGAAACAACTGACAGATTATCAGAAATTGCAAACAACGTTTCAGAGGAAGAACTAAAAAATACCAAGAATTTTTATGAAATCGAGCACAGTGATTTGTTTGAAAAAATCCATCCTTTCAATGATTATATTGATTCCATCTTAAATTCGTTAAATGTGGATGCCATAAGAAATGCCCATTTAAGAATAGCTATAGACCCTATGTATGGAGTTTCTGAAAGTGCGCTTATAACATTGCTTTCAAGCGTAAGATGTGAAACCACTATAATAAACGGACAGCACGACACTCTCTTTGGCGGAAGGCTGCCAAGCCCCGCTTCAGCTTCTCTCCACAAGCTGATGGACCTTGTACTACAAAAGCAGTACAACCTTGGTGTTGCTACAGACGGTGACGCAGACCGCATAGGAATAATTGATGAGCTAGGCAATTTCATTCATCCTAATACCCTGCTTTGCCTCTTATACTACTATCTTCTGGAGTTCAAGCATTGGAAGGGTGCTGTGGTAAGAAACATCGCCACCACACATATGCTTGATAAAATCGCTGAAAAATACGGTGAAAAATGTATAGAAACCAATGTAGGCTTTAAGTATATATCTGAAAACATGAGAAAGTACGATGCCATAATAGGTGGAGAATCAAGCGGAGGCCTAACTGTAAAGGGACATATTGGCGGTAAAGACGGTATATATGCAGCTGCATTGCTCATTGAGATGATATGTGTGACAAAAAAGAGCATTCATACCCTGGCTAAAGAACTTGAAGAAATGTTTGGCACCTTTTATTTTAGCGAGAATGACTACAGATTCACTCCTGAAAAAAAGGCTAAATTAGTTAAAATGCTTTTTGAAGAAGAAAAAATACCTGCATACGAAAATATAGAAAAAGCTTATTATGCAGACGGGCTTAAGGTGTTATTTAAGGATGGTTCCTGGATTATAGCACGATTCTCCGGTACAGAGCCTGTTCTTAGAATATTTGCAGAAGCAAGCAGCCGTGCTAAGACAGACGAATATGTAAAAATGATGGAAGACTTGCTTGATATTAAGGAAGATGAAAAGATATAAATAAAAATCTCTCCGAGGGATCGCACTACGGCGGATATGTAGATGTCGCTCACGACCCGCCGCAGGCGGTGAATCCTGCGAAGCAGGATTCTTTCTTATTATCTAATTAATAACTACTGTAAATCCAGCTTTTTCTTCATAATAACTATACTGATAACAGATGTAATTGCTGTTCCGATTAGCTCGCAGCCAATTCCTAGGTATGTCAATATGGTTACTGAACCATTGAAGAATTCTTCCATACTAAATAATGTATTTGCAAGCTCAGAGTTTGCAAGTAATACAAACGCTATTACACTAAGTACCTGAAGAATAGTTGTAATTACCCAGTAAGCAAGGATGGAGCCTAGCACCGGATGAGCCTTCCAGTTCTGTCCTATGGATACACAGAGGAAGATGAGGGAGAAGGCATAAAACAGTGAAAGCACTGCTCCAACTCCCATAAGGAAGAGGTTGTAGCCTGTTATATTAAATCTTGCTAATAAGTTCATAGCATCACTAAAGCTTGAACCGGTGGAAACAAGTATCTCATTTACAATTCTTAAGATAGGATAGCCCGTACTTATCACTGAAGTAATGAGGGTTCCAATACTTGATGAGACAAGGATTGCAGCGTAAATAGCTGATTTCTTCACAGGAAGGGTATGTGTGAGGTAGCCTTCAACAGAGTACACCTTCCTGTAGAATCTTGCAGCAAAAATTATAACTATGATTATATTTACCGCAATTATAGAAAATGTATATATTAAACCAAATACTCCAAATATTTCCTGCAATACTGTTCCATTAAATACTCCCGAATTGTACACCTGCTCAAAGACTATCGAAAGCAGATGCATACCGAGTACGATAGTATTAATCAATAAAAAGTAATCTACCGATATTTCTAAATTCATTTTTAACTAGTTTGCCAAACATGAGAACACCTCCCTAAATAATCCGTCTATGGACTTGCCTTCTTTTTCTCTTATATTCTCTGCGCTGTCATTTAGCACTATATTGCCGTCTTTTATAAATACTACATCATCCAGAATCTTTTCTACCTCTGAGATGAGATGGGTTGCTATGATTACGGTTGCACCCGGATTTATATTGTTAAGTATGGTTCTAAGGATGTAGTCTCTTGCCGCAGGGTCAACTCCTGCTATAGGCTCATCAAGTACATATACCTTTGCAGCCCTGCTCATAACGAGGATGAGCTGTGCCTTTTCTCTATTTCCCTTTGAAAGAAACTTAAACTTCTGATTAGGATCTATATCCAAGCTCTTAAGCATTGAAAATGCCTTTTCCCTGTCAAAATCAGCATAAAAGTCTGCAAAAAGCTTGTACACTCATTAAAACTCATTTCATCTCCCAGATAATCTTTGTCAGGAAGATATGAAACCACCGACTTTGTATGTATTCCCGGTAAATCCCCATCTATCCTAAGTTCTCCTGAGGTAGGAGTTAAGAGGCCGTTTAGAAGCTTAATTAAAGTAGTTTTGCCGCTTCCGTTAGGCCCAAGGAGTCCTACTATCCTACCCTCTTCAAAGTTTAGGTTGATTTCATTTAGAGCAACCTTCCTCCCATATCTCTTTGTAAGTGACTTACACTCTATTATATTTCCCATTTTACATTCCTTTCTCTTAAGCCTTGTATTCGGCTATTAAGCTTTGTATCTCTTTCATGCTGTATCCAAGTTCCTTCATATAGGTCATACACCTTGATATCTCACTCTCAGCCATAGCCTTCTTGGTACTCTTTATCTTCTCCACATCTTCTGTGACTGTTCTTCCTGTACTTCTCATAGTAACTAAGAGTTCCTCCCTTTCAAGTTCACTAAGTGCCTTCTGCATCGTATTTGCATTTACCTCAGCTTCTGCAGCAAGCTCCCTCACTGAGGGTATCCTGTCGCCTGCCTTGTACACTTCAGTGACTATCCTTCGCCTTATTTCGTTCATAAGCTGAGGGTAAATAGGCAGGCCTTCATCTAATGCCCATCCCATATGGACCTCCTTTCTATTTCAACAAGTTGCTTACTTCTGTATTTGTCTTGTTGTATTATGTACTTAATACACTACCACAATCACACATTTCTGTCAAGAGGTTTTTTTAATATTTTTTCAAATCATTCTGACAAGGACCTACTCACTAAGTCAAACCCCAAACAAGCCTTTATACTTTTATATCTTCATCATACGATGATGTGGGTAAAAAAAGATACCACATCATTGACATGGTATCTTTTTACTACCCGGTTATTTAATTATTTTACGCAGATACAGACATCAAATGCCATCGATACCCGCGCAGTAATCTTAATCAATCTCATAAAACTCCGCTCTCAAATCTCCCTCTAGCACTATCTTTTTCATAAGGATTCTTAGGATATACAGAGGCTGACATAGGTATGAGACCACCGTCAGCAAAGACTTCAATGAAAGCTGTATCAAATATTATTTCAGTCTTATTATTCGTACAGTCTAATCTTCTTGCCTTTAATATACTGTATTCTTCGCTAGCAAAAACACTATTGAACTCTTTCAATCCTGCACTTGATCTATCAAGGATAATTTCGTTATCAGCAATCTCAACTATTATCTCTTCTCCACTTTCATTGCAAAGCCTTGCTTTACCTTTACCCTCCAGCAAAAGGCCAAAGCAATCTGTGCCAAGTCTGAAGTCTTTCCCTATCTCACGTCTTGAGGTTTTGTACCTGTCAATACCCTGAGGAATAAAACAAAGCCTCAAGCCTTCTGTTGTCTTAACCATTTCTAACTTTCTGGCTAATGTCATCTTACCCCTAAATTCCGTGCTAGGAGTTTCATTTGCATAAGCCCAGTTATCAGCCCACCCCATAATCACCTTTTCTTCTAGATTCTGGAAGGTCACAGGGGCATAGTTATCCGTCCCAAAATCCAGCATCAAAGGCTCCTTACATTTCTCAGTATCTATAAATGTTGAACCATCAAAGTCTCCAATATAATACTGAGTTACATGACTCATAAAGTGTCCGCCTTCAGCTAATGGCTTTCCTTTCTTATCTTTTGGTATAATTATACTTACAATAAGCACCCATTTTGTTCCATCTTCCGTCTCTATAGGAAAACAGTCCGGGCACTCACAGATACCTCCAAATCCATTTACACCAGCCTTAAACGAGCCTGTCTTTTTCCAGTCTCTCAGATTGCTGCTAAAGTAAAAATCCACCTCTTCCCCACCTGCAACCACAAAACTGTATCCTTTCTTCACAGGATTATAAAACACTTTAGGATCTCTGAAATCATTTTTCTCATCATTTACCACGACCGGATTCCCATAGTATTTTTCAAAATGCTCATAATCTGTGCTGTATGCTATACTTTGAACCTCTTTTCCTTCAAGTGAGTGGTTTGTGTAAACTGCAACCAAAGGTGGTTTCCCTTCTTTACCAAAGCCTGATATATTCTCCTTATCATATATCGCAGAACCTGAGAAGATAAATCCCAGTTCATCAGGGTAAAGACCGATTGGTTTATGCTCCCAATGTATCAAATCTTTGGTTACTGCATGTCCCCAGTGCATAGGCCCCCAATTGGCCGCTTCAGGATAATGCTGATAAAAAAGATGATACTCTCCATTAAAATACACCATTCCATTCGGATCATTTATCCAGTTTCTTGGTGCAGTAAAATGTACTTGTGGTCTAAAATCCTTTCCCATAGACATTCCTTTCTTAAAAAAGGGCTATCAGACAAGTTTTACCTGACAACCCTTAATGATTATAATATTGATGTTCTCCATCATTTGGAGATTACTTACTTGTTCTATCCACAGCTGCCTGATAGATACTTACAAGCTCTTCTACTCCAGCAGCCTTAAGTTCTTCAAGATATGAGTTCCAATTATCATCAGTAACTCCACCTGTTACCCACTGGTTGATATATCTGTCAACTATATCAGAGATTGTAGGCTGAATCTGTGCAAGTCTTGAAAGCTCCTCAGTAGTCATAAGAACTCTTGGAATAGTCTCATATTCCTTCATTATTTCCTCTTTACCGTTTACCTTCTGATTCTCAAGGAGCTGAACAGCATCATAAGCATATCCTGCTACTTTATCGTAGTATTCATTAAGAACTATCATAGATCCGCGGCAAGGTGTTGAATTTACACGAGCCTCACCAAAGTTGGTATACTCAGTCTGAGCTACATATCTTCCCTTTTCATCAAGAGGTGTTCTAAGAACTCCCTTATCATCTTTCTTATAGTTGTAGCCTTCTGCTCCCCAGTTAGACTGAATGGATATTGCAGGATCTCCAGCCATGTAATCAACAAATCTTGCAACTACATGTGGGAATTTACAACTTGTTGTAATAGCAGTATCGGAAGAATCCTGAAGTTCTGAGTAGTTATTCTCAAATCCAGTACTGCCCTTTGTTCCCTTAAGTCTAGGAACAGCTACATACTCATCATGTACGTCAAGGTTAGTGATTTCCTGATCTGTCCAGGTACCAAAGCAACCGATTCTTGCAACATCTTCTTTGATAAGAGATGACTGATAAGCCGCACTTGCATCTGATTCAAAAGAACCGTTCCAGATGAGCTTTTCATTGTTCAATGTATTGAAGAAAGCTGCTGTATCCTTGAAAGCAGGATCCATAGCCGTAAATGTAACCTTACCGTCTATGAGTCTTAAGTGGTCTGCATAAGCATTGCCGCCACAGTATGAGTCAGCCTGACCGAAAGCACCTGTGAAACGGTAGAACATATTGTAAGAGCCGAAGGTATCGTTGGCACCAAACCAAGAAGCCATAGGGATTTCATCAGCCTTACCATTTCCGTTAAGATCTCCCCCATCTCTAAATGCCTTGAGACAGTCTACCCATTCATCAACTGTAGTAGGCACTTTCTTTCCTACTTTATCAAGCCAGGTCTTATTGATAAGAAGAGGTCCGCCCGTAAGTACAAGTCCATACATTTCCTCTATATATGGGAAACCATAGGTGTGTCCATCAGGAGCCTTAATTTCTGTCCAGTATGTAGATGAGCATCAAGTATCTTCTTCAAGTTAGGCATGTAGTTATTGATAAGATTCTCTGTAGGTATGAAAATATCCTGATCAGCATACTGAACTACGATATTTCCTGACTTACCATCGCCAAAATTCCAGAATACATCAGGAAGGTCATCACCTGAAGCTAACATAAGGTTTATCTTCTCCTGTGCACCTTCACCCGGTATAGGCTGCCAGTCAAATTCTACACCTGTATCCTCAGCCCATTTTTTAACCATTGCAAGCTCCCCTGGAGCAACAACTCTGTCAGCTGAGTTAACAAGAAGCATGGATATCTTTCCATATTTTTCTTCAAAGGCCTTAGGATCCTTGATTATAGGCAGAGTCCCATCCAAGTTGATGATACCTGCATCCACAGCTTCTTTTTCTTCAGCTGTAAGCTCACCTGACGCTGTGCTTCCTGATGCTGTGCTTCCTGATGCTGCACTTCCCGATGTTGTACTCTTGGCAGCGCTTCCTGAACTTTTTTTGTTGTCTGCAGCACCACCGCCACAACCTGATAACAAACTTACTACAAGTGTCATACAGGTTAACATTGATAATATTTTCTTTCCTTTCATTTCTTCTCTCCTTTTTCCTTACTAGAATATTATTTTATACTTGAACCCTTTCCGGGTTAAATATACAGAGTTTAATTAGCCCTTTACCGCACCTATTGTTACACCTTTTGCAAAGTATTTCTGCAAGAACGGATAGGCTGCAAGCAGAGGAACCGCTGATACCACAACTATACAGTATTTAAGCTGTTCAGCAAGCTTTTGCTTAGTAACCATAGCATCTCCTGACGAACCCATCTGGTTTGCCTGGTTCATAAGAACGAGGTTACGAAGTACAACCTGAAGCGGCATCTTGTCGTCATCCTGCAGATACATAAGCGCATTGAAGAACTGGTTCCACATCGCCGTAGCATAGAAGAGACACATAACCGCAATTATCGTTGTAGAAATAGGAATAGCTATTTCAAAGAAAAATCTAAAGTCAGAACATCCATCCACCTTAGCTGCCTCAAGAAGTTCTCCCGGAATTCCCGCTTCAAAGAAGGAACGGCATACGATAAGGTTGTAAGCGGATACAGCCACAGGAAGTACCATTGCCCATATACTGTTATATATACCAAGATTCTTGATTGTAAGATAAAGAGGTATAATACCGCCACTAAAGAACATCGTAAAGGTAAATACGAAGATAAGTCCTCTTCTTCCCGGTAAATCCTTTCTGGATAATGCATATCCCGCAGGAACTGTTGTTATTAAGGAAGTAATTGAGCCCACAACCGTATAGAGAATTGTGTTTCCGTAAGCAGTCCAAAGAGGCTTATACTTTAATGTAGTCTCATAACCTTTGAGATAGAGTTTTTCTATGAATAACAGTGGTTTACCGGAGTTTACAATAACCGGATCTGTCATAGATGCAATCACAACATAGTATATAGGATAAATAATAATCAGGCAGATTGTAATCATTATGATAGCGTTCACTATCCCAAAAACTTTCTCACCTGTAGACATCTTCATTCTTGTCTTAACAGCACTCATTTCGCTCTCCTCTCTTAGAATATACTTATACTGCTCACCTTTTTAGCTATCTTATTAGCCAAAACCAAAATGATAAAGTTTACAACCGAGTTAAACAAACCAACCGCAGTTGCAAAACTGTACTGTGCAGTCTGCAAGCCTACCTTATACACATAGGTTGAAATAAGTTCACTCACAATTGTATTGGAACCATTCTGCATAAGAAAGGCTTTTTCATAACCTATATTCATTATGTTACCGACCTGAAGTATCAACATCAGAATAATCGTAGGCAATATCATAGGTATATCTATGAAGAGAATTCTTTGAAATCTTGAGGCACCGTCAATCTTTGCAGCTTCGTAGAAGTCAGGACTTATTGCTGTAAGTGCCGCAATAAAAATAACTGCATTAAATCCCATCGTCTGCCAGATGTTTGAGCCTATGAAGAGGGTTCTGAACCATTCAGGGAGTGATGTAAATAAAGTTTCCTTACCTCCCGCACTCTTGATAAGATTATTTACTACTCCATTTGCAGAAAAGAATACAGTTATAATACTTACAATAACTACGTTTGACATAAAGTAAGGTGCATAACTTATTGTCTGTATGGTCTTTTTAACCTTATCTCTCTGAATCTGATTTAACAGAAGTGCAAATATAATAGGTATAGGAAAGGCAATAATAAGACTTTCCAAACTTATAAGTACGGTATTCTTAATAGCATTTACAGCTATAGACGTACTGAAGAACTGAGTAAAATACTTAAAGATTGGATTTGCCCAAGGACTACCTACAATGCCTAATCTTCCCTTATATTCCTTAAAGGCAATAATAAGTCCATACATAGGATAGTATGCAAATACCACTGCCCATATTAAAGCTGGAAGCAGCAAAATATACAACTGCCACGCTTTCAGGACATTTTTGAAGTCAGCTGCTCGCTCTTTTGAGGTCTTTCGTCTCTTTTTAACAGCATTAGAAGCTTCTACTTTTGGACCTTTTTCCATTCCCTCTCTCCTTTTCTTTGTTGTGGAAACCTTTTCATATTTTTATCATAGTCATAATACCCAAAAATGTCAATAGTTTTTTATTAATTATACATTAAAATATTAATGGCTTTTTCTCATAAGCAATTAATTGTGTGCATTGTTGTAATATTTATATCATTTTATACAATTGGTTTGTGCATAAAAAAAGCAAGAGATTTACTCCTGCTTTATATGAAAATATATGGAACACTCATGTTGTTCCTCTTTCTATAAGCCTCACCGGTATCAGTTCCAGCTCAGGCACTTTTTCTCCGTCAACCATTTTTAATACTGATTCCACACATTTTCTAGCTATCTCTGCACAATCCTGCTGTATAACAGTAAGCTCAGGATATGACAGTTCGGTGATTTCAGTCCCATCATAGGCCACAATGCATAAATCATCAGGAATACTAAGTCCCTTTTGCTGTGCAACAGAAAGACAGCTAAGCGCTCCTATATCTGTTGTCATTATCCCGTCAACATTCTCGATAATATCCCAGTATTGGTGTACCATATCTTTGTTATAGCTATAGCTAAGTGCATCCCAGACAGTTTTAATAGAGATGACCTCAACCCCAGCCTCTTCCAGAACCTCTTTCATTACTTCATGCCTTATATTGGCAGTTCTCTTTTTATCAAATCCGGATGCAAACTGACAGACTTTTTTACAACCCCTTTTTATAAAAAGCTCTGCCACCAGCCTTCCACCCATTTCGTGATCGGACCTTACTATGGGAACCCCCGCTTCTGAATTCCTATCTAAGCTTACCAGGACACCTCTTGAATGATTGCTAAAGTCAGGCAACTCATCTACACAGGAAATAATGCCATCTACAGCCCTGCTATCAAGCATATCAATGAATGACTTCTGTCTGTTTACAATGTCAAGAGTATTACAGATAAGGCATTTATAGCCTTGCTTATAAAGTTCATTTTCCAAGTGCTTCATTATTTTTGCAAAAAAAGGATGTTCCTGGTTTGGCACCATTACACCTATAATTCCCGTACGTTTCTTAACCATATTGGTTGCAATTGCACTCGGTTTATATCCTATTTCTTCAACAGCTTTCATTATCCTAAGCCTTGTCTCCTCAGAAACATAGCCACTGTTATTCAACGTTCTCGACACAGTGCCAATGCCCACTCCGGCTCTGACAGCCACATCTCTAATGCTTGCCATTTTTTACCTTTGCCTTCCTGTGTTCCACATGTTTTCATATTCTTAGATGGAATTATACAACATTATTCAGTTTTTTTGAATAGAGTTTTTGTGCAATTTTTTTATTTTTAACATGTTTATTTATAAAACAAATTGGAATCCTTCTGAATCATGAGAAAGTTCAAATTTTTAGTTTTTGAAATTAAATTGTATTTGTATTTAGATTAAATATGTCGAATGTACTTTAATATACCAAATATTAATTACTGTTCTATAAAAAAGATACCACATCATCAGTGACATGGTATCTGGTTATTAAATTATGTGGGTGTCAAAACCATTTGATGACACCCTATGATATGGATTAAAAAACTGACGCACTACTTATACTTGTAGAAGCCCTCTCCTGCATTTATACCGGTCTTACCCTCATCTATGTATTTCTTAAGGATAACTCCTATCTTGGCAGGAATAGAATCAGGGTCTGAAGTAGCAAGCGGATCCATCATGTTTATATTGTACGCAGTAGTAAGTCCTACAATGTCTAATATCTGGAAAGGTCCTAGAGGAGAACCTGTGCCGAGCCTCCAGGTGAGGTCTATGGTAGCAGGATCAGCTACTTCCTTAGCTAAAAGCATCTCGCCTGACTTAAGGAAAGGAACCAGCATCGAGTTAAGTATATACCCTGGCTGCTCTTTCTGGAGCTTAAGTGGAACCATTGCTATGTCCTCTGCAAATTTAGCTACCTCATCGTAAGCTGCCTTATCGGTTCCGTCATGTCCCATAATCTCCGCAGTATTGCTCTTCCATATATTGTTTGCAAAATGAATGGCAAGATACTTTTCAGGTTTGGTAAAGCAGTGCCTAAACTGGCTTGGAATCATTGTTGATGAGTTGGTAGCAACAATCGTTTTATCCTCAAGTACCGCATTTAACTTGGTATAGAAATCCACCTTAGCCTCAGGATTTTCAGCCATCGATTCAATAACTAAGTCGCAATCCTTCACTGCTTTTGCCAAGTCAGTTTCATACTTCAGGTTCTTATAAGCCTCTTCCACCTTATTCTTTAACTCTTCTATACTCTCTGCAGTAGCATTTTCAATATCAGGAATCAGTCCTCTTGAAACCATCGCTCCTTTTACGCCTGCTTTAGCCTTTGCTGCTTCAAGCTCAGTTAGATAAATACCACGCAAACGTTCAATCTTTGGCTTAGTTCTTTCAATTGACTCTACACTTCTAAGCCATAGGGTTACATTGAAGCCTCTGTATGCTGTCTGAAAAGCAATCTGGCTTCCAAGTACTCCTCCACCTGCAACTACTACATTTTTGATACTCATATACATCCTCCTTGCACGTTTTGTTAATCGCTTCACAAATTCAAAGCTATGCTTTGGTATAATAATACTCTTAAAAGCATTTTGCTGTCAATTGTGTAATTTATTAATCTTTTTCATATTTTACTGTAATAATTATATAATTATCAAAAATATTATCAAAGGAATAGATCAGGATCTTTTTCGATATAACTATCACTATGAAATAACAGAACATGTAAGTATAGTAGTAAAACCAGGACGGAAACTTATAGTACGCCTGTATAATAAAAAGATACCACATCATAGACATGGTATCTTTTCGTTAACGGTTCATCAACTCTTCATTTACTTATAGTAATATTATGCAGATCCAAGTGGCATTGACACTTGTAACATTTAACCTTAGCTAATAAACATGGCAAGGTCTTAGCTTGCCTTCACTATATATCCGGCTCTCAACGGTATATCATTTTATCTCATATATCCATCTCTCAGGAGCAGGTATTCTTCCAAGCTGGATGCCTGTAAGGGTATCATAAAGCTTCTTAATAACAGGCCCCATTTCTTCTGCACCGTACTTAAAGGCTATCTCTTTGCCGTGGTCTACCACTCTTGCGACAGGACTTATTACAGCTGCAGTTCCACAAAGACCGCATTCTGTAAAGTCTTTTACCTCACTAAGATATACTTCTCTTTCCTCTACCTTTAGTCCAAGCATATGCTCTGCCACATAGAGGAGGGAGCGCCTTGTAATAGACGGAAGAATAGTCTCAGACTTAGGTGTAACCACAGTTCCCTCCTTTGTTACAAAGAGGAAGTTGGCTCCTCCAGTCTCCTCAACCTTTGTCCTTGTAGCTGCATCGAGATACATGTTTTCTGCATAGCCCTCATTGTGAGCAACTACTATAGGATGTAAGCTCATCGCATAGTTAAGTCCCGCTTTGATATCTCCTGTCCCCCTTGGAGCGGCTCTATCAAAATCGCTTACCTTTATAGATATTCCCTTAGTTCCTCCCTTAAAGTAAGGACCTACAGGTGTAGTAAATACTCTAAACTGATACTCGTCAGCAGGCTTTACTCCAATGACAGGGCTGATACCAAAGGCATAGGGCCTTACATAAAGTGTTGCACCATGGCCATATGGAGGTACATAGGCTTCATTCGCCTTAACTGTCTTTAACACAGCATCTACAAATCTATCCTTGGTAAATACAGGGATTTCCATTCTCTTGCAGGATGCCTCAAATCTTTCACCATTTAAGTCAGGTCTGAAGGTAACTATCCTTCCATCCTCTGTAGTATAGGCTTTCAGCCCCTCAAAGCAGGTCTGTGCATACTGAAGCACTCCAGCACATTCACTCATCACTATTTGGTCATCAGAAGTAAGCTCTCCCTCATCCCAGGCACCGTTTTTATAGTTTGATACATATCTTTTATCTGTTTTCATATAGCCAAAGCCAATATTGCCCCAGTCTAAATTTGCCTTTTCCATATTTCCCTCCGAATATTATGTGATTTTACACAGGAAACCGTCCTGTTTTTGCAGTTTACCTGCTTATGCAGTTCACTTGCCTGTAAGCCCTGCATAGTCTTCTGCAAAATGATATGGCTGTATATAGAATTTTATCTGTTTCACAGTCTAGCACCGCATCTTACCACTGTCAACAAAACTTACGATTTGTTATAGTTAATATAACCTGGAAAAATAACCTTGCTTTTTCTAAGTTCTGTAGCGGTTAAATGGCAGCTAAGCCACTATCTAAGTCTCCTATAATAGCCCTAGCTGACCTGCAACAGCCTTAGGTACGTAGGCCTTTACTTTGATGCCGTCACCCTCATATTCTTCTGATAAGAGCTGGCCTTTCTTTCTGATAACAGATATTTTGGAGGTATCTGCATAGGAAAGAACAGTATCAATAAGCACCTTGCCTTCCCTAAGTATCTCTGTAATCTTACTTAAAAGTTCATCTATCCCTTCTCCTGTCTTAGCTGAACCCTTTACTATAGCATCCGCTTTGATATCCTTTATTATCCTTTCTTTTTCAAGCTTATCCTGCTTGTTTAAGAATGTAATAACAGGCTTTCCAGTCACCTTTAGTTCTTCAAGAGTCCTATACACCACCTTCATCTGCTCATCCACCTCAGGATTTGAAGCATCAGCCACATGGAGAATCAGGTCTGCATATTTCGCTTCTTCCAGTGTGCTCTTAAATGCATCTACCAGATTGTGAGGAAGTTTGCTGATAAAGCCTACGGTATCGGTAAATAATACCTCTTCTCCATCAGGGATTTTAAGGTTTCTGGTGGTAGGATCAAGGGTTGCAAAGAGCTTGTCTTCTGCTAGTATACCTGCATCTGTAATCTTGTTGAGAAAGGTTGATTTACCTGCATTGGTATAGCCTACAATGGCTATCACAGGTATACCGTCCGACATCCTGTGCTTTCTAAGTGTTTCTCTTGAGCTTTCAACCTTTTCTATCTCGCTTCTTAGCTGGCTTACCCTCTCTCTTATTGCTCTTCTGTCAGACTCGAGCTTTGACTCACCGGGACCTCTGGTACCTATACCTCCTCCAAGTCTTGAAAGGTTCTTACCAAGCCCTGTAAGCCTTGAGGAGCGGTATTTTAATTGGGCAAGCTCTACCTGTAGTTTACCCTCACTGGTCTGAGCGTGAGCAGCAAATATATCAAGGATGACCAGAGTTCTGTCTAGCACCTTTATGTCCAGTTCGTCTTTTAGATTGGAAAGTTGAGCAGGAGAGAGTTCATCGTCACAGACTATCCCATCTGCGCCAAGCTCCTCTGCAAGTTCCCTTATCTCGTCCACCTTCCCTTTCCTACATAAGTAGCCTTGTTGATGGACTCGAGATTCTGTATCACCCTGCCTACCGTCTCTCCACCTGCTGTTTCAAGCAGTTCTTCAAGCTCTGTAAGGCTTTCTTCCATCCTGTCCTTGCCTGTTTCTACTCCTACAAGGATGAATTTTTCTTTTATTTCTGATGTTTGTATCATATATTCTCCTACTTTGACTTCCTTGTTGAAAGGAAGATTATTTCTCTTGCCATTTCCTTGTCTTCAGGATAAAGCTTGCCATACTCAAGGGCTGCTTCATAAGCCTTGTCATAGTCGGTAAGCTTTTCATTTAGCACTACCTTCTTTTGCATAAGCTGCTTCATAGCTGATATATCCTCTAAGGCAAGGCCTTTGGTTACATAGGTTAAGGCCTCTTCATATTTTTCTTCTTTCATAAGACAGTCAGCCATGCCGTCATACCAGCCTGAAAGAGTCACTCTTCCCTTATCTTGCGCATATTTTTCAAATAATTCCCCAGCTCCTTTGTAGTCTCCTTCATCCATAGCAATTTTAGCAAGGTAATAAGAGCTTTCGAGTATTCCCTTTGTATAGGCTGTATTTAGATATTCTTTTGCCTTATCATTATTGCCTCTCAAATATTCTAAAATGCCCGCATTGTAGCCACTTAGAGCATCTGTTATCTTGATACCTGCTGCCCTGTTAAGCACTTCCGTAGCCTTTTCTTTTTCTCCCTTTGCAACAAGGACTTCATATTTTCCAAAATACGCGCTGAAGTTAGATGCATCTCTCTCAATCGCATAATCATAGTTTGTCACTGCTTTGACAGCATCTCCCATTGCAGCATAAACTTCTGCAAGTTGGCTATACAGGCTCACATCAGGCTTTTTCACATTTAGCATCTCTTCATATATATCCGCAGCCGCCTGATATTCACCTAGCTTTATATCTGTAAGCGCGATATATTTTTTGATGTCATTATCAAGTGAAGAAGCTTCTTTGATTGCAGCCGCACTTGCAAACTGAGCTAAGGCTTCGTTATATTTTCCAAGCTTAAGATAGGCAATGCCCTTGCCCCTGTGTAGAGATTTGTTGTTCTCTCTTACTATCTGATTGTCTTTAGGCGAATAGCCCTTATCAAAATAATTGATGGCAGCCTCATACTCCTCAAGGCCGATATCAGCAAAGCCTGCCGCTATATAGAATTCAGCCTTATCCGAGCTCTTCCCTATGGCCTCTTCGTAGGCTTCAAGAGCATCCTCATACTGTTGCTTTTCCATCAGCTTATTACCTGTTTTATAATATGAATTAGCTGAGCTCCCACCGCAGGATGTTAAAAATACACTCAGGCAAAGCAGGGCCGTTATTCTTATCTTATCCAAAATCATGACTTATCACCTCCGAATAAAGTTCATCTCAATAGTATTGTAAAACATCAGGGTTGTCAACAAAGTTATCCTCAATTACTCACGAAACATCCTTAGATTATAGTAATAAGACTGCGGGAGACATTGTGATATTTCCTGTATATCGTATAATATGAAGTGTTGTCTAAGAACAAAGGTAGTTATCCGATAAATCTATAGAAAATGAGCAGATAGCAGGCTCTAATCCCCCTGCACAGGCTTAGTCTATGCTAAAAATTTCCCTCTTGACATTTCTTATATATGTGTTTATAATTGATTCGTTGACTTAGGGGATTGGTCAAATGGTATGACAAGGGTCTCCAAAACCTTTAGCGGGGGTTCGATTCCCTCATCCCCTGTACTATAGGAAGCAGAAATGCTTCCTTTTTTTATTATATTTGCATTGAGCTTCTTCTGATGATATCATCTAAATAAAGCTAGGTTGATTGTTTCAGATAGGGAGGAGTTAGTAACTTCTCTCTATCTATATAACGCATAAACTTTGGTTATTTTGTACACTTTTTTGACTTATTTTTGTGCACTTTGCCGTTGTCAAATATATTTGTTTATTTTATAATTTTAACTATCGATGTGAGTTATAATAATATTTTCTTAGCATTTTGTGATTTGCTTGAAATGTATCTGATATCTGGCTGTATGAATGTTGCCTTTCTCCCCAATACTCATTGCAAAATCTTCAGTTTACCGGTATCTAATATCTGGCATTTTAGATTATTCTAACCTCATCCAATTTCTTCAGCTTAAGTATCTAACTCTTACTTAGCAGGAAAATCTATTTAACATTTTAACTTCTTCTGCTATAATAGCCATAGAGGCATTATAGCAAACTCAAAGAAAGAAAGGACTATATGCCTACAAAGAAAAAATTTGAAAAGTATGCAAAACTGCTCAATCCAATCGATGATTTGATGTTTTGCAAGATGGCGGAACACAAGGAGTTCTGCGAAGAGATTTTAAGAGTTATCCTCGAAGATGATGAGCTGACTGTCTTAGAGGCTATTCCTCAGTGGCAGGGAAAGAACCTACTTGGCCGTTCTGTGGTTTTGGATGCCAAATGTGTAACCGGCGATGGACGGCAGATTAACATCGAAGTTCAAAAGGCGAATGACGATAATCATCTAAAAAGAGTCCGCTACAATGCAGCCATCTTAACTACAAATATAGCTGAAACAGGGACTAAGTTTGAGTTCATACCGGATGTCTGCATTGTATTTATATCTAAGTTTGATATATTTGAAGGAGGTCTCCCCATCTACCACATAGACAAGGTAGTTAGGGAAACTGGTCAGGTGATAGAGGATGGTCTGACTGAGATATTTGTAAATACGGTTAATTATGACGGTTCTAAGCCTGCAAGGCTGATGAAGTTGTTTACTGAGAATGATGCTTACAGTGAGGATGAGTTCCCTGTAACAAGTGAACTAAAATCCAGATTGAAGTCAAGTGAAGGAGGTAGCAGGGCTATGAATGAAATCATTGAAAAGCTTATTAGTGATGAGAAGAGAGAAAGTGAATTACTAGGCGAAAAGCGAGGTAGAGAGGAAGGCAGAGAGGAAGGTGCAAAAAAGATCGCCAAAACTATGATTAAAGAGGGACTTTCCACTGAACTTATAATGAGGTATACAGGGCTGCCTGAAGAGATAGTTACTGCTTTACAGAGTTAAGTTTATACTATCTTAACCCACATCAAGTCTTAAGCCAAGTATCTTAGAGGATGCTCTTTAAGGTTAAAATATGTTGAAAATCCCATAAAATAGCTGTTTTACCCTTGCTTTGGCCGAGTTTACGCCTAAGCTAGGCCTTTATTGCATGTTTTATGGGTTTTTAGATTAATTTAGAGGGCTGAAACCTGTAGTTATTTAGCTTGATTTGGGATTATATTACTATTTCTCAGAATTGCAACCCATTCTCAAATCTTTTTTTGGTAAATTTAATTAAATGATGTGGGTGTCAAAAGTATTTGACACCCATTGATACAGGATTGCTACAGCTGCGCTTTTCGCAATCCTTGCAAAAATACTCGTAATCCGCTCATTTTTTTGCAAAAAATGGCTACTTACTCATATTTTTTGCGCGTCAAAAGATAATAAATTCTCTTGCAAGCAAGCTTGCATCGAATTTTTATACTTTTGACACTTGTATCATTAAACTATTGTCAAGAAGATTAACTTATGATAAACTACTTTCAAAAAAAGGAGGAATAGAGATGAAGATTTACAAAAGCAGACCTTTTGCACTTATTTATAATGCGGTTATATATCTCTTTGGTATAGCGGCAGTTCTTGTCATCGCCTGGGTAGTGTCATCAGGAAATGTTAAGATTTCTATAGGTGTTGCAGCTTTAGTCTTCTTACTTATGTTGTTCTCATTTCTTTCCCAAATGAAAATGAAAATAATAGTAAACGGTAATACTGTTACTTTCATCACAAAGAAATCATCAAATACATATAGTATTGATGAGTGTGGTTTCTCTTCAAAAATAGTTAATCATGATGATTTGAATCTGACTGTAACTGACGGAACAAATACCGAATACTATGACTGCTCTTTTTTAGGCTATACCAAGTATATGGAACTTTTAGAAGACTTAAAGCTTACCGGAGATAATCAGAAGTCTATTAAACTTGAAACTAAAAAATAAAACTGATAAAGGAGAAACAAAATGAACGAATTAGTTACCCTGTTAAAAGGACTTCCTACATGGAGCTATTTTGTAGTGGGACTTATATTATTTTATCTGTTATCATTTATATTTTACTCAAAATATTCAAAAAACAGAAAGAAAACATTGATGAATCAAAATCCTGATGCCGCACTAGTATATTGCGGAACCACCCAGTCAGGTATTAAGACTGTAGCAATTAATATACATACTATTGACGGTGTTAAGCATGCTGACTGGTTCAATGAAGGTTTAAATCTTGTCTACTCTGTAACTGCAGGTACTCATACAATAGAAGCTTCTGCTACCACATCAAGACCTGGAATTTTACATAAAACAGTTAACGAAATCTTTGGACCTGCTAAACTTGAAGTTGAAGTTGAGCCTCGTAAAAATACGGCTTAGGCTTCGATGTTAAAGAAAAGAATTTTACTTTTACAGAAATACAACAATAGTTTTTCTTTTATCCAGCTTCTTTCAGATGCGAGGGCGTCACAGGCATCCTTGCCTTCGGCACATCCTTACCACTACCTGGTGGATTCGGGACTGCGCCCGTTAGAAATGTGCGCCGCTAGGCGCACCCTCAAAAAGCAGGCACCTTGAACTTGGTGCCTGCTCTCTTTTATCCCTTATAAAATAATCCAAGTAAAATAAATGCCATAACTATTACCGGAAGGATATAGGTCATATAACCTCTCGTCCAGAACTGAACCTTAAGCCCCTTTCCTTTGCCCACTTCTTTAACGAAGTTCTCAAATCCCAGCCTTATCCGTTCTTATATTTGATAAGTTGGGGAGTTTCTATTGTTTTTTATTTTTCAAGTACTTCATTTATAGCTTTAATAAGCTCATCCAAATCCATCTCCGAACGCTCGCTCATTATCCTCACTGTGGCTTTCGGTATCATAACTCTCCCCATCGGAGAATTTAACATTTTAAACTTAGAGTTTATCTTAGGAAGCTCCTCTTTAAGCTGTGGACAAAATGCTAACAAGTCTGTAAGCTTTGTATCCGGAGTTACTTCTATTTCCCTTCCCCGCTTACAGTTTCATCTGTCTTTTCATCAGTTTTCTCAACATCTGCCACCTGTGCTTCCTCATCACTTCCTGTAGCATCTCCCTTAAGTCCGCCATCCCAGGTAAGTAAAGTTCTTGACCCCTGAAGTTTTCTGATTCTTGTACAATCCTGCATAACCTCGAGCACTCCCTTGAAGTTGCCCTCTTCATCTCTGACTGCAGCATAATATATGTAGATAAACACTCCGGGCTTATTTATCCAGAAATCGGCATGATCCTGCTCTCCGTTTCTGAACTTCTCTACAATCTCTTCTACTATATGCACACTTTTTCTTGGATGACAGTTCTTCACATCTCTGCCTATCACGTTCTTACTTCTTGGAAAAATCCTATGGTCTGTATCCGAATAAAACTTCACTATTTCATTCTCATCCACAAAAGATATATCAAGAGGAAGATTTTGGAATATCATGTTTATCTGATTAAGCGTTAATTTACCGGTAGTTACATCAAGTTCCTCATCATTTCCCGAAGCAAAGCCATATTTCCCAAGAAGGCCTGCAAGTTCACTGATAAATCCCTCATTTACTGCTTTGCCTGAAACATCTTTACTGCCGGCTTCTTTTACTTCCTCTTTGTTGCCGCCCACTCCAAAGGCAAAGCCTATTTCAAGATCTCCGGATTTCATATCCTCAAACTCTTCCTGATTGATAAGCTTAAGAGAGGTTGGATAAAGAATGGTCTCTTCCTTGCTCATAAGGTCTTCCACATCATATACTAAGGTGGTCTGTTTATCTATAAATTCGTCTTCTTTTCCCTCCTCAAGCAAGGCCCTTAACTCCGATATTTCATCTCTTATAAAATCATCAAGAGTCCACATTGTTGTTGTAGGCCTGGTAAAACCCTTTTTCTCAAGCACCGGATATAGCTGATTCTGTTTTCTTGACAGATGAATACGGAATTCTTTGAGTTTATCATAAAGTTCAAACCACTGGTTCTTAATAACAGGGTACTGAACTAAATCTTCAACTGACCTAAGAAGCTTTCTCATTTCATCATTTTCCTCAAAATACCTGAGAATAGGATGAGATTCATCTAATTTAGGACGCCCTGTAACAAGTATGCCATCAAAAAGCTCCATCATTTTTTGTATGTCTTCTTTACGGCATTCATCATCTTCCTCCTCTGTAAGCTCCTGTTCAGCAAGCGCAATCTCTTCAGGGGTAAGAGTTGTCACCTTCTCTTTAAGCAATTTCCTCGCTTCTTCAAGGTTGTACTTTCCGTCATTATAGGCTTTTTTAATTTCAAGTACTGCCGCTAATTTATCCATATCTGCATTTTTTAAATGATTTTTCATCTTTTCGTTATTCATATTTTCATCTCCTTAACCTACTGTTTTGATATGAGTTAGTCTTCACTAAGCATTGTATCAGATTTTATTATTTTTGTCATTGATTGTTTGAAATTACTTATATTTGCATTAAGCTTCTTCTGATGTCGAGGGCGCCATAGGCATCCTTCCCACTACCTGGCGGATTCGGGACTGCACCCGTTAGAAACGTGCGCCGCTAGGCGCACCTTCAAAAAACAGGCACCTAAAATTGGTGCCTGCTCTCTTTTATCCCTTATAAAATAATCCAAGTAAAATAAGAGCCATAACTATTACCGGAAGGACATAGGTCATATAGCCTCTCATCCAGGACTGAACCTTAAGCCCCTTTCCTTTGTTGGCTTCTTTAACGAAGTTCTCAAATCCCCAGCCTCTCTTACTGATACAAAAGATAACAAATATAAATGAACCAATAGGGAGAATAAGGTTACTTACAAGGAAGTCTTCCAGATCAAGAAAGCTTGTTCCTTTGCCAAGTGGCTCTATAAAACTAAGTACATTAAATCCCAGCGCACAGGGAAGTGAAAGTATGAGTACCGCTATACAGTTTACCACACTTGCCTTCTTTCTGTGCCAGCCTGTAATGTCCATAGTGCAGGCAAGGATGGTTTCAAATACCGCAAGCACTGTAGAAAAGGCTGCAAAGCTCATAAATACAAAGAAAAGACTGCCCAAACCCTGCCAAGAGGCATATTGTTAAATATATTCGGAAGGGTTATGAAGATGAGGCTTGGACCGCTGTCAGGCTGTACTCCGTAGGTGAAGCAGGCAGGGAATATGATAAGTCCGGATACGATTGCCACAAAGGTGTCAAGGATAGCAATGTGAACAGATTCTCCCATAAGGCTTCTCTCATTGCCTATGTAGCTGCCAAATATAGCCATCGAACCTATCCCTATACTGAGGGTGAAAAATGCCTGATTCATAGCTGAAACTACAACCTTTGACCAGCCTATTTCACTTACCTTATCCACATTTGGTAATAGGTAAAGCTAAGTCCTTCTGCGCTTCCTTTCATAAGGATACTGTTTAGGGCAAGAATTACCATTATAATAAGGAGACTTGACATCATCCATTTACTTACCTTCTCAAGTCCTTTTTGAAGTCCCAGGGAATTGATGAAGAAGCCGACTATTACTACAACAGCCATATAGCCTACCTGTATGGAAGGAGAGCTAAGCATACCTCCAAAGAGTCCCGTGGCTCCGTCTTTATCAAGTCCTTCAAAATCGCCTCTTGCCATTGACACAAAATACTTAAGCATCCAACCTGCAACTGTGGTGTAGAACATCATAAGTATATAGTTACCTGCCATACATACAATGCCGTGCAGATTCCATTTGCTGCCACGAGGTGCTATTCTCTGATACAGATGAATAGGACTCTTTCTACTCGCCCTTCCCATAGAGAATTCCATTGTCATAACAGGGATGCCGAGAACCGCAAGGAAGAATAAGTAAATCAGTACAAATATTCCTCCTCCGTTCTGCCCTGCAAGATAAGGAAACTTCCACACATTTCCAATACCTATCGCACAGCCCGCACTTATAAGTATGAAGCCAAGCCTGCTCTCAAGTCTTTCTCTTGTACCTTTTTCCGGCATTTGCAATTATCCTCTCTCTCATTTTGTAGTAATATCTAAGCCCTATCGTCCGGAGACTTTATATGCCCGCATTTTAAGAACGGGCTTACCTATGCTTAGTGCTTATATCCTGCGTTTAGAACTCATAGTCATAGCAGATTCTCTCAGCCATAAATGGCTTGATTTTCGCCATACCTACAGCTATGTGGTCAGGATGAGCAGCATAGGTTTTAAGTGCCTCTTCATTTTCAAATACCGTATCAAGAAGTACATCAACTGTTGAGCCTTCCATTCCTTCGGTATTTACCTTGATTTCTACTATCTCTTTAATTCTGTCTTTAAGTCCTAAAAGACCTTCTTTAATCTCCTTTTTACCTTATCTTTCTCTTCTTTACTCAGTTCTTCTTTCAGTTTCCATAAAACAATGTGCTTTTACCATATTTTTCCCTCCTCGTTTGATTTGTTTCCATTTTAACATGGATTTTACTTAAAATACTTTCTTATATGTCATATTAACTATGGCACTTAGGAATGATACCCCCAAGTTTAAAATATATACAAGACAATTTAAAAAAAGAATTTATTCTGACAATATTATGATTTATATGATTTATGCCGATATAATTTACGTGCCTGCGGTTAGCTAAAAAAATAGTATTTTAACTTTCGCAGTCACAAAAAAACAAGTTACTAAAATGATATTTTTTCACAATATTTCGTATAGCAATAGCAATAAATTTAATTTGAAGATGATTTTTGTTATTTTTTTATATTTTTCTAACGAAAATCTGAACAAAATCACCAATGTTGATTGACTATACCTAAGTATTGCGATAAAAATATAAGATAGGTTTTTTTGATAGAAAAATCCTATACTATAATACCCGAGAGGCGGTGATGATTATTGTCAACTGATTCAATCAGCGTTATTCGCGAGGCCGAAAAACAGGCCGAAGCCAGCGAACGTGAAGCAAAAGAACAGGCTGCTGAAATTATTTCAAGAGCCCATTCTGAAGCAAAGAAGTTGTTTCCGCAAAGATTTCTGCTGCTAAAGCTGAAGCAGAAGCTAAGCTTGCTGAGCTAAGCAAAGCTAATGAAAGCTATCTGCAGAAGGCGGAGAGCGAAAGCTCTGAAGAAGTAAAGGCACTTCGTGCTCAGGCAGAAGGCAAGAAACGGGAAGTGGCAGGAAATGTTACTGAGATGTTGTTCTAAATTTCTCCGTTGCACATCTGCTAAAAGGCATTAAAAAATAACAAGAAAGGAGGAGTTAAAACATGTCCGTACTACCTATGAAACGCGTGTTCATAGCTGCCCTTAAAAAGGATAGAAAGAATATTCTCGAAAGCCTTCAAAGACTTGGCGTACTTGAGATAAACACAGATGCAGGCAAAGAAATCTTTACCGGCAAAGACGGCGAAGCAGACACCTTCTTTAAGCAAACTGATACATCCTCTGCCAAGACTACATTTGAGAAAAATGCAAATCTTGCTACTCAGGCGATATCAGTCCTTGACAGAGAAGCACCTGTAAAATCCGGAATGATGGATTCATTTGCAGGCAGAGACAAGATGAGCTGTTCTGATTATGAGGCACTTGTGGCTAAGCGTGACGAGATTATGGATGTGGTCTACGAACTGAACAGTCTTAACAAAAGCAAGGCCGAAGCTGAAGCTGAAATTCCAAAGCTTCTAAATCAAAGAGAAACTCTTGCTCCGTGGCTTGGATTCGAGCTTCCGCTTGATTACAAAGGTACTAAACATACCAAAGCATTCATCGGAACATTTCCTACTGCTTACGATCAAAGCTCTTTGCAGCTTGCATTTGCCGAAAAGGCACCAAATGTACAGAAAGTAGATATCTCCATCATTAGCAGTAACGAGGAACAGACTTGTGTCCTCATTATCTGTCACAACACCGACGCAAAGGAAACTGAGGACGCTCTTCGCGCCTTAAGCTTTGCTAGACCGGCTCTTCCCGGTGTGGTTCCTGCGGAGCAGGAAAAGAGTATTGCCAAGGATCTGGCAAAACAGGAAGAAATCATTAAGACTTCTACAAATAAGATTGTAGAGCTTGCATCAAGAAGAAGTGAAATTACTTTCATGGTCGACTACTTCACAATGAGAGCCGACAAATACGGCGTTATCGGTGGACTTTTCCAGTCTAAGAGAGTATTTTGCATCACCGGTTATATACCGGAAAGAGAGGTCAAAACTCTTGATAGTGCCATCACTTCTAAGTTTGACTGTGTTGTTGAATACAGCAATCCTTCTGACGATGAGGATGTACCTGTTAAATTATCAAACAACGCTTATGCTTCCCCTATTGAGGGAGTTGTTGCTGGTTATGCACTTCCCGGAAAGGGTGAGGTTGATCCAACCTTCATTGCTTCTTTATTCTATTATGGACTTTACGGCCTTATGCTTTCAGATGCCGCTTATGGTCTGATAATGGTATTTGCTACTCTCTTTATACTTACTAAATTCAAGGGCAGACTTGAAGAAGGTACAAAGAGAATGATGCAGATGTTCTTAGGTTGTGGTATAGGTACGACGATTTGGGGTTTTATCTTCGGAAGTTTCTTCGGAGATGCAATACCTAAATTTACAGGAACTTTCTTAGGAAAAGAAGTTAACTTACCTTATTTACTCGATCCTATTAAGGATCCGGTAACCTTACTTGGTATAGCATTCATTATCGGTATAGTCCATCTTCTCTTTGGACTCGGAATTGCACTTTATACCTACTTGAAACAGGGTAAGATAATTGAAGCTGTATTTGACGTAATATGCTGGTATCTTTTCTTTGGCGGTCTTTTGGGACTGTTACTTACTACAGAAATGATTCAAAATATGTTCAAGTTCAGCATTAACTTCCCACAGGCAGTTGTCACACTCTTCACAGTATGTGCCATTGTCGGAGCGTTGGGAATTCTCGTAATGGGAGGCAGAGAGTCGACCAATCCTCTTAAGAGGCTTCTTAAAGGTCTTTATGCACTTTACGGCATAAGCGGATATTTAAGTGACGTACTCTCCTACTCAAGACTTCTTGCTCTTGGTCTTGCTACAGGTGTTATTTCTCAGGTATTTAACACAATCGCAGTTATGCCGGGCGGAAGCTTATTTGGACTTATATTCTTCATAGTAATATTTGTCGTAGGACATACCATTAACATTCTCATCAATGCGCTTGGTGCTTACGTGCATACCAACCGTCTTGAGTACGTTGAGTTCTTTGGTAAGTTCTATAATGGTGGCGGAAAGGAATTTGTCCCTTTCACCGAAAATACAAAATATTTTGTAGTTAAAGAAAAATAAAAACAAACTAATTAAAATTTGGAGGTAATTTTTATGTCAGGTTTAGGTCTTTTCTTTGCAGTTCTTGGTGCTGCACTAGCAGCAGGTGTTGCAGGTGCCGGTTCAGCTAAGGGTGTTGGTATTGCAGGTCAGGCTGCAGCAGGTGTTGTTACTGATGATCCTAGCCAGTTCGGTCGTGTTCTTGTATTACAGCTTCTTCCTGGTACACAGGGTATTTACGGTCTTCTCATTGCCTTCATTGCACTCCTTAACCTTGGAGTAATCGGTGGTAATGTTCAGGAGATTTCACTTGTTAAGGGACTCGCTTATTTTGCAGCTTGTATGCCTATAGCTATTGCAGGCTATGTATCAGCTGTATTCCAGGCTAAGGCTGCTGTTGCTTCTATCGCACTCGCTGCAAAGCGTCCTGACCAGTTCGGTAAGTCAATGATCTTCCCTTCAATGGTTGAGACTTATGCGATCTTAGCACTTCTTGTTTCCTTCCTTGCACTCATCGGTGTTAACGGAATGAATTTCTAACTTCCGCTAAATCATCTTTATAAAGTACGAATTTAGAAATTTAGCCGTTCTTTCAAAGCAAAACGAGGAAGAACGCCCGCTGACATACAGATTGTAATGTCAGCATTTCGTAAAAATAATAACAAGGAGGCAACATGACAGGATTAGAAAAAATCACCAGCGAAATCAAAGCTGATGCCGATAAAAGTATAGCTGCCATCATTGATAAGGCTAATGCTGAGGCTAAAAGCATTCTCGCAGGTGCTGAAAAAGAAGCCGCAGAAGCAATCGAAAAAGTAAATCACGATGTTTCTGTTCGCCTGTCTGCCAGCAAATCCACTGCTGAATCAGCTGCTGCTCTTAAAAAGCGCCGTCTGATTCTTGAGGAAAAGCAAAAACTGATAGGTGAAGTAATAGAAGAAGCTAAGAGTTTAATCTATGCTCTTCCTGATAACGTATATTTTGAAAAAATATTAAAATTAGCAGAAAAGAATGTAAGTCCTGCTGAAGGTACAATCATCTTCAATGCAAAGGATCTTTCAAGACTTCCTGCTGACTTTGAAACAAAGCTTAACGTGGTTGCAGTAGCAAAGGGCGGCAAGCTCACTGTATCTAAAGAAACCCGTCCTATAGACGGCGGTTTTGTACTTCTTTATGAAGGTATAGATCAGAACTGCTCTATAACCTCACTTTTTGAGACAAATATAGAGGCAGTACAGGATAAAATTCAGAAACTCTTGTTTTAACCATGAAAAAACCTGGAGGTAATATGTCAGAAGAATATGTTTATGCGGTCGCGAGAATCCGCAGTGCTGAGCTTCATCTTTTAACAAGCTCGGTTCTCGAATCTCTCCTCGCCGCAAAAAGCTATGATGAATGCCTTCGCCTGTTATCAGACCATGGTTGGGACATAGATGATTCAATGTCTTTATCCACCATACTGAAGAACGAGAGGGATAAGACTTGGAAATTCATTTCTGAGCTTGTTCCGGATCCACATGTCTTCGATGTATTTCTCTATGCAAATGATTATCACAATCTTAAGGCCGCAGTTAAGTCTGCCGCTGAACAGATAGACCGTGATGACATTTACTTAGCAAAGGATCAGTGCTCAATAGATCCTGAAATCATCCGTAAGGCGCTAGTACAGAGGGAATTTTCCTCACTTCCATCTGATATGCAGAAGGTTGCTTGGGAAGCCCTTGATACTCTTTTACACACAGGCGATGGTGGGCTTTGCGATATCATTATCGACAAGGCTGCACTTACTAAAATATATGAGTCCGGCAAAAAATCAGGTAATGAAATACTTGAATTGTACGGAGAACTCACTGTAGCAGCCGCAAATATAAAGACTGCTATAAGAGCTTGTATGATAGGCAAGGATATTTCCTTCCTTGAAAAGGCACTTGCTCCATGTGATTCTCTCAATGTAGACAGACTTGCAAAAGCCGCTACAGAAAGCCTTGATGCAATTTATGAATATCTTTCACACACAGCCTATTTGGATGCAGTTCCTGAGATTAAAAAATCCCCTTCAGCATTTGAACGGTGGTGTGATAATCTGATAATTGCAAAAATACGTCCACAGCGTCACAATCCGTTTTCAATCGGACCTCTTGCGGCTTATATACTTGCGAGAGAAAATGAAATAAAATCTGTGAGAATTATACTCTCAGGCAAGGTTAACAACCTTTCTGATGATTCTCTCAGGGAAAGGGTAAGGGAAACGTATGTCTAGAATAGCAGTTATGGGAGACATAGATAGTATCTATGGTTTCGGTGCTCTTGGTTTTGACACCTTCCCTTTTACCGACCAGGCTGAAGCAGCCAAGAAGCTTCGCGAGCTTGCAGATATGGACTACTCCATCATCTACATGACAGAGGCTCTTGCTGAGAAATTAAACGACTTGATTGATCATTATAGGGAAGAGATGCTTCCTGCAATCATACTCATTCCAGGAGTTTCTGGCAATACCGGCAAGGGAATAGAGTTAGTTAAAAAGTCTGTGGAACAGGCAGTTGGTTCAGATATCATCTTTAATAACTAAGGAGCATAATAATGAATACAGGAACAATCAAAAAAATCGCCGGACCTCTTGTTATAGCTAGAGGTATGGGCGGAGCAAATATGTTCGACGTTGTTCGTGTAAGTGAGCAGCGTCTTATAGGAGAAATCATCGAAATGCACGGTGATGAAGCTTCTATACAGGTTTACGAAGAGACCTCCGGTCTTGCTCCGGGAGCACCTGTTGAGTCAACAGGACACCCTATGAGCGTTGAGTTAGGACCTGGTCTTATCGGAAGTATTTACGACGGAATTCAGCGCCCTCTTGACGATATCATGAAGGTAACAGGAGGAAACCTCCTCAGCCGTGGTGTTGAAGTTCCTGCACTTAAGCGTGAAAGGTGTGGCATTTTGTACCTGCTAAGAAGGTAGGCGACAAGATTACACACGGTGATATAATCGGAACAGTTCAGGAAACTCAGGTAGTATCTCACAAGATTCTCGTTCCACAGGGCGTAGAGGGTGAAATCACTGAGATAAATGAAGGCGACTATAAGATTACAGATATGGTGGCTAAGGTTAAGACTGCAAACGGCGAGACTAAAGAAGTCGGCCTTATGCAGAAATGGCCTGTACGTAAGGAGCGTCCTTACAAGCAGAAACTTTCTCCTGATATGCCACTTATCACAGGACAGAGAATAGTTGATACCCTTTTCCCTATTGCTAAGGGTGGTGTCGCTGCAGTTCCAGGACCTTTTGGTTCAGGTAAGACAGTAGTTCAGCATCAGCTTGCTAAGTGGGCAGAGGCTGACATCGTAGTTTATATCGGTTGCGGTGAGCGTGGAAATGAGATGACTGACGTTCTTAACGAGTTCCCAGAGCTTATCGATCCTAAGACAGGCCACTCTCTTATGGAGAGAACAGTTCTTATAGCAAATACCTCAGATATGCCGGTTGCGGCTCGTGAGGCAAGCGTATATACAGGTATTACCATAGCTGAGTACTTCAGAGATATGGGATACTCAGTAGCTCTTATGGCGGACTCTACTTCCCGTTGGGCAGAGGCTCTTCGTGAGATGTCAGGACGTCTTGAGGAAATGCCTGGTGAAGAGGGTTACCCAGCTTACCTTGGTTCCCGTCTTGCACAGTTCTATGAGCGTGCAGGTAGAGTAAAGGTTCTTGGTGAAGAGGATAAAGAAGGAAGCCTTTCTGTTATCGGTGCGGTTTCCCCTGCCGGTGGTGATATATCTGAGCCGGTTACTCAGGCAACTCTGCGTATCGTAAAGGTATTCTGGAGGCTTGATGCTAACCTTGCTTATCAGCGTCACTTCCCTGCAATCAACTGGCTTGAGAGTTATTCTCTTTATAACTCAATGGACCCTTGGTTTGCTAAAAATATCAGTGAGGACTGGGTTCCTTATAAGAACAGGGTAATGGCTATCCTTCAGGATGAATCAGCCCTTAAGGAAATGGTTCAGCTCGTTGGTGAAGATGCTCTCTCCGCTCCTGACCGTCTTAAGATGGAAGTTGCAAGGTCTGTAAGAGAGGATTTACTCCAGCAGAACGCATTTATGGAGGAAGATACCTATACTTCTCTTCATAAACAGTTCATGCTTATGAAACTTATACTTACTTTCTATGATATTTGTCTTGAGGCTCTTGATAAGGGTGCAAATATCAATAAGCTTATAGCTATGGAAGTTCGTGAGCCTATCGGTCGTTTTAAATATACTGCTGAGGACAAGGTTGATGCAAGATTTAAGGAAATCGAGGCAGCCCTTGCTAAAGAAGCAGATGATGTAGTACAGGAGGTAGACTTCTAATGGCAAAAGAATATAGAACAATACAAGAGGTTGCCGGTCCTCTTATGCTCGTACGCGGCGTAACTGATGTCGCATACGATGAACTCGGTGAAATTGAGCTTGCTGATGGCAGCAGGCGTAGGTGCAGGGTACTTGAGATAGACGATGGTAATGCTCTCGTACAGCTTTTCGAGTCTTCAACAGGTATCAACCTTGAGAGCTCTAAGGTGCGTTTCCTTGGAAGAAGCATGGAGATTGGTGTATCTGAGGATATGCTCTCTCGTGTCTTTGACGGTCTTGGACGTCCTATCGATGGCGGTCCGGAAATCCTTCCTGAGGAAAGACGTGACGTAGCAGGTCTTCCTATGAACCCAGCTGCAAGAAGCTACCCTGAAGAGTTCATTCAGACTGGTGTATCCGCTATTGACGGACTTAATACACTTGTACGTGGACAGAAGCTCCCTATATTCTCAGGTTCAGGTCTTCCACACGCTGAGCTTGCTGCACAGATTGCACGTCAGGCAAAGGTTGTAGGAACAGATGAGCCATTTGCGGTTGTATTTGCAGCTATGGGTATCACCTTTGAAGAGTCTAACTACTTTGTAGAGTCATTCAAGGAAACAGGAGCTATTGACAGGGCTGTTCTCTTTATGAACCTTGCAAATGACCCTGCTGTAGAGCGTATTGCTACTCCTAAGATGGCACTTACCACAGCTGAGTTCCTTGCTTTTGAAAAGGGAATGCACGTGCTTGTTATCCTTACAGATATTACAAACTATGCGGATGCTCTTCGTGAGATATCAGCAGCTCGTAAGGAAGTTCCCGGACGTCGTGGATATCCTGGTTACATGTATACTGACCTTGCTACTATGTATGAGCGTGCAGGCCGTCAGAATGGAAAGAACGGATCTATCACAATGATTCCTATTCTTACCATGCCTGAGGATGACAAGACTCACCCAATCCCTGACCTTACAGGATATATTACAGAGGGACAGATTATTCTTTCCCGTGATCTTTATCGTAAGAAGATTGAGCCACCTATCAACGTTCTCCCATCTCTTTCCCGTCTTAAGGATAAGGGTATCGGCGAGGGCAAGACCAGAGCAGACCATGCAAATACCATGAACCAGCTCTTCTCAGCTTATGCTCGTGGTAAGGATGCTAAGGAGCTTATGGTCATCCTCGGTGAGGCAGCTCTTTCAGATATAGACAAGCTCTATGCTAAGTTTGCAGACGAATTTGAAGCTACCTATGTATCACAGGGCTTTAGAACAGACAGAAGCATCGAAGAAACCTTAAACATCGGCTGGGATCTCCTCAGAATCCTTCCTAGAAGTGAGCTGAAGAGAATTCGTGACGAGTACCTTGATAAGTACTACGATAAAAAGTAAGATACCGCATAAACGACTTCTTAATACTCACAAATGAGTGTAAGCTTGCTTACAAACTCATTTGTGAGATTACGAAGGGTAACGATACGAAATAGCTTACACGCCAGTGTAAGCTATGAGTAGCGTGCGTTTATGCGTAAAACCGCAAACACGAAATAGACTACGCGTCAGCGGAGTCTATGAGTAGCGTGCGTTTATGCGTATCACTTAAACTAATCAATTATCAAGGGAGGTGAAAATTTGGCAACTGTTAATGCAACAAGAATGGAGCTTACGAGACTTAAAGGTAAACTCATTACTGCTACCAGAGGACATAAGCTCCTTAAGGACAAGCGTGACGAGCTTATGCGTGAGTTCCTTGACCTTGTTAGGAAAAACAAAGCTCTGCGTGAAAAGGTTGAAGAAGACCTTAAGAATGCAAATAAGAACTTTGTTATAGCCCGCTCTACTATGTCAGATGAAACTGTAAGAGTTGCCTTTATGGCACCTAAGCAGGAGCTGACAGTTGAGGTAAGCACTCGTAATGTAATGAGTGTTAATATACCTCAGTTTGAAACAAAGACAAGAACCAGTGACGAGGGAGATATCTACTCATACGGTTTTGCCTTTACCTCAAGCGACCTTGACACTGCCGTTCTCTCTCTTTCAAATATTCAGAAGGATCTTATCACCCTCGCAGAGGTTGAGAAATCCTGCTCACTTATGGCTGCTGAAATTGAAAAGACCAGAAGGCGTGTTAATGCTCTTGAATATGTTATGATACCTACCTTACAGGCTAATATCAAGATGATAACCATGAAGCTTGATGAGAACGAAAGAAGTACTCAGATAAGACTTATGAAGGTTAAGGATATGATGCTTGAAGAGAAACATCATTATAAAGAAAGACAGCAGGAAGCTGTGTAACATCTAAATAAGGAGCTACGATTATAATCTAGTCGTAGCTCCTATTTTACTTCTTATCTTGTATAAACTAACTTATCCTCAAGTCCTCCAAATCCACCTTCTATGCTTCTTAGATATACATATTTAATATTATCAAAATTACCCTCTAGCTTATACTTAAATTTTTCCGTCTTTTGTTTCCATTCTATTGAAAAACCATTATACATAGTTTATCTCCCTCTTTTTCATATGTTATTTCTTCACACTCTAGTCTATTAATAGCTTTTACCTTCAACAATTATCACATTATCCGAAAAAAATCAATTTTATCAATGCGAACATCATTAGCAGATAATAAAGTTAAACCTCTTTTTATATATTCCAGAATGTTTTTTTCCCAATCCTACAAAAAGATATAAAAAAACAGACAGGATTAATATAACATTGAACCAAATTAAACTTAAGATTATTTTTACTTTTTGACAATGATTTAAATTTAATTAATAAAATCAAACCTAAAATAATAAATAAGGGTCAAAGAAGCAAAAAAAGTATAATTATTAATTATATTAGGAATTATTCTGTTTTTTTAATCATAACTTCACTATCCTTTTTTTATCTAAAAATATAAAGCTCCTTTATAGATTGATGGACTACCCTGCCCATAATGAAAAATTATGTTCTTTTTTTCTCACCCCAGTTAGATGTTAATATTTTTAATATTATGTGATGAGCCATAAATTTTTGTAACAGTAATCCAATGAGTAAATTTAAATCAGGAATTATCGATAGCTATGTAATTAATAATACAGATTTTTTTCAGTATTTAATGCATGTTCTATAATTTCATACTTATGCACCTTTCGTCATATTAAAGGCTAACCTTTATCTGCTATAGGCTGTTTTTCCACCACCTCATCTGAATTTATTTTTAAACTTATTTCCCGTTATAATACACGTGGTAAAACAGAACTGTAGGTATATTTAGTATCAATAGTATTTTTAATAAAATCACCAATGACAATACTTTCTTTGATATTGTAACTGCAGCAATCTCATTATTATCCTTTGATACCTTATAACTATTATGCGAAACTGATTTATCTGTCTGGGTTATTACCACATTTTTTATCGTTTGAATAACTTATAAGTTTGTCAGTATGATTAACAATGTTGTCGTTTATGTATATACATCCTTCTATTGATAAAGCTAAGAATATAGACGGTATAATAAGTTTTTTTGTAAAATTCTTTTTGAACAGATACGTTTCTGTACTTTGTAAAAATAATATTATTAAGCCAATATATAATAATCCTATCACCCTGATACCTCCTTTTTTCCCAGCTTTAGTCTATAAACTCTGAAAAATCTATATATAAATCCTCATAAATACTAACTTTGATTTTATCATTAAAAGTATAGGCCTCAGCCTTAAAATTTGACTCTTCAAGGTAGTAAACAAAAACACTTGATTTGGCAGGATCTACTATCCAATATTCTCTTACTCCTGCATCTGCATATAGGTTTAGCTTAATTACATAGTCATTACCGGGATTACCGGGGGATACAATTTCTACAATCCAGTCCGGTGCACCGCTGCAGCCTCTATCTGTAAGTTTATCTTCATCACAGATAACACTGATATCAGGTTCAACTATGGTATTCCTATCTTCCCAAAGCCTCACAGCAAATGGTGCAGGATATAGATGGCAAGAGCCTGCTTTGGTCTTAATATAATCCCTTATTGTACCCGCAACTTCCATAAGTATGGTCTGATGTTTTCTGGATGGAGCAGCCTGATTATAAATCAAATCTCCATCTATCAGCTCAGCACGAATATTTTCCGGTAAACTATAGTAATCTTCCTCTGTATGAAGCTTCGATTTTGCCGATTCCATACCTATTTCCATTTCCTTTCACAAAATAAAGTACTAATTTAAACATCTGGTTTATTCTACTATATTCTAATGATGCCTGACTGTCAAGGTTGAACTCTACACCGTTATTATCCCATTATCTGTAATAGTATTTTTCAATAAATGGACATATTTATATTTACATAATGATGTAGGTGTCAAAAGTATTTGACACCGTTGATACAGGATTGCTACAGCTTCGCTTTTCGCAATCCTTGCAAAAATATTCGTAATCCGCTCATTTTTTTGCAAAAAATGGCTTCTTACTCATATTTTTTGCGTGTCAAAAGATAATAAATTCTCTTGCAAGCAAGCTTGCATCGAATTTTTATACTTTTGACACTAGTATCATAAAACAAATTTTAATTTACCAAGCATTCCTTTATCTTATTGTATAACTGACTCGTACTATCCACAGATAATATAAATCATCTTGTTTAACTAAGCAGATAGTATGAAATCACCGGTCTTTTTGAGGAGGTACCATGATGGACGAGAAACAATCAGAACGTAGGCGCGAACCAGCCAAACGCAGGCGGTCCGGCACCAGGAACAGGTAACAATGGCCCTAACTTAAATGAGGCATACAACAAAGTTGGGTTGATGCTGCTAAGGATGGTGGAAAATCATCTCTTTGCCAACATTCTTAACTTGATGTATCGATTTCCAGCAAAGTTAATCAAACTGCCTCATTTCATAATGCTCAGCTGTGATTATAGGTGGCATTGCTGGGTTGATTTTCACGTAACTTTTAAGCAGGCTCAAGTAATCAGGAGTGACTTCTTTACGCTCATCCTTGGGACCAATTCACAAGAGCTAGCAGAGCTTATGGTAGTTGTATTTGAAGACAATGATAACTTCGGTAAAGATTAAGGATTACTTATAATCAGAAATAATTTTTTCAAAGTTTATCTGATAGAGACTGGTGAAATTTCCTGTCAGCAAGCTGCTTACATAAAAAAGTAAGCGGCCTTTGTATCTAAATCAACTAATTCTATGACCTGTATCTGTCAGATCTAGACCATCCTAGGAGTCTGCAAGTACATTCCCTCTTGGATACTGTATTCTGCCTTAGAACTAAGCCCTTTAGAGCCTTCGAACTATCAGTATAGCATATATATCCTGTCACGCCTTATTTCCATTTCTATATGCAAGCTCTTTACCATAAGCTTTTTCTAAAGTGTAAGACCAAGAACTGAACCTGCTACCTGTGCTGAGGTTGGCATCCTTACTGTAGGCCTTCCTTTAAACTTATTAAGAGCGAGTATGACAAACCCCAGTGGATTCATTACGAATAGAACTGTGATAGGTGCTGTCTGGTTGTATCATAGCCATCACCAATATACCTGTTTCAGTTTACCTACTGCTACCTGAGCTATATAAGGCACAAGATTATTAGGTATGCCCTTAGGATCTTCTCCTATAAGTCCGCTTTCATGCGCCCCAATTGGGTTAAAGTATCTTAACAAAATCACGCTAAAGTCATTGTCTGCAACGTGGAAGTCCTTAAACATCTCCTCCTGCATCATCTTGGTAGCTCCATAAGGAGAGGATGCCTTGCCATGAGGCATATCTTCTGTAAGAGGAAGCTTTTCAGGCTCTCCATATACAGTGGCTGAAGATGAGAAAATGATATTCTTTACTCCATGCTTTTTCATCGCTTCTACAAGAAGAAGGGTACCTGTAATATTGTTATAATAATACTCAAGAGGCTTGTGTACACTCTCTCCAACCGCCTTGTAGCCTGCAAAATGTATAACTGCATCTATTTTATTTTCGCTAAATATCTTGTCAAGTGCTGCACTGTCAAGCATGTCTGCCTCATAGAACTTAACGCTCTTACCTGTAATCTTCTCTACTCTCTTAATGGACTCCATACTGGAGTTGTAGAAATTGTCAAAGGCAACTACCTCGTGATCAGCATTAAGCAGTTCAACGCAGGTATGACTTCCGATATAGCCCGCACCACCTGTTACCAAAACTCTCATAATATCCTCCTATACTGGATTACAGCATTTCCACCGCAATCTGATAATATTTAAGAAATTTGAGTAAATCCTCATCCCACAAATTTCCAATTTGCTTACTCATAAGGAAGTCCGTAACGGACACTCCTGTAACTATATTTATCTCACCCTTCTCAAACTTGAGTGTAAAAAACAATCCATAGTCCTTCTCTGCTGCATCCTTTATGCCAAGCTTAGCTGCCGTCTTATCAGTATTTTCTTCTGAAAGTCTAAATACTCCCTTAATGCCAATAGGAACCCTATCTCCCTTTAAGAGCGACGAAATCTTCTCCCTTACTTCCTTCCAGGCTACATATCTCCCAGTAACTTCATCCTCATACCAGGCCTCATTCTTCACTCCGTCTATGGTAATCTTCGCATAGTTAGTTATTTCAAAGGATACAAGAAGGAAATTATCAAATACCTCTCCAATCAGAAGTTTATTCATAAAGTCCTTTACATCCACAATCTTAAAAGCAATCATTCATATCCCCCGACTAAAGTAAAGCAATTATTTCATCAATTATATTATAAAAATTATAATACAGAGCTACTACAACACTCCATTTATACATCTACTAAACATTTTATCATCACATATCCCTGATGTAAAGCCTAATAGTTTCATCTACTACCTTCTTCATTTCATCCCATTTTGCTTCCATATCAGCTACGAGCTTAAACTGAGTTCTAGCCCTGTCTAAGTTATGTCCTTCTCTGTGAACCGCAAAATAGTTGTCCCCATCTATATAGTCCGTTAAGAAACGCAGACCACACTCAAATGTCATAGTCTTTGCTCCAAGTGGAAGATATTCCTTCTCTTCCTTTGTAAGATTAGGAAGTACACTTATATAACCCTTGGTATATATCTTAAATAGATCAAGACTCATACTAACCTTTGACAAGTCCTTCTCATCCTCCAGTGCAGTTGAAGCCCCAAATCTAATGGAATCGCCATAGTCATAGAGGCAGAGTCCCGGCATAACAGTGTCAAGATCTATGACACAAAGAGGTTTTCTGGTCTCTTTGTCAAGGAGGACATTGTTTAGCTTGGTATCATTATGTGTAACCCTATCCGGAAGCACCTTTTCATTTCTAAGGCGCTGAAGAGTTCCCATTTCCTCTTCCCTCTCCAGACAAAACTTAATCTCATCCTGCACAAGAGCTGCCCTGCCGAGAGGATCCTTCTTTAGTACCTCGTGAAACTTCTTAAATCTGTCCGGTGTATTGTGGAAATTAGGTATTACCTCAATCAGCTTTTCTACCGGGAAGTCCGACAAGGCCTGTGCGAAGCTTCCAAAGGCTACAGCGCTTTCATAGAAATCATCATTATTCTCAGGTAGCTGCAAGCAAATTGAATCCTCCACAAAATCATAAGCACGCCAGTATTCTCCGTCTACCTCTACATAAGGCTTATCATCAACTGTCTTTACAATGCTAAGCACCTTTCTGCTATCATCTGTTTTCTTCTTCAAATACTCAGTGACAAGCATTATGTTGTTCATAAGTCCCTCTACGTTAGGGAAAATTTTATTATTTATTTTCTGGAGAATATACTTTTTATTCTTGTCTGTAACTACCAAAAAGGTAGAATTGATATGTCCACTGCCGTAAGGCTCCTTCGTTACAGGCTCTCCGTCAAACTTAAAAGCTTTTAACACTTCACTCATATATTTCCTTTCCTTGACTTAGTCAATCTTTATATTTCGTACCAAATTATCTGGTTTGCCGTAAGCTTTAGCTCAAAAGATGTGCCATCTCCCTTGTAAATGGTGGTTGACTGTGGCTCATAGGTATTATTAACCACACAGTATTTGCCACTGTTAAGGTATGCGTGAACCTCTACATTAAAGTTAGAAGAGAACCATTTTTTAAGCTCTGCCTCTGCACCCGCACTCCACATAATAGCCCTGTATAGAAGTCTGCTGTTTTCAAAGCTGTATCTTAGACCGCTTATATACACACTTCTTCCCTTACCAAAGCTGTTTACTGCAAGCTGTACCTCTTTATCCCTTTGCACAAGAATGTCAGTACCTTCAAAGGCAAATATATTCTTCTTACCCTCTCCAAAGTCAACTTCCTTAGTAGTATCCTCAAGGATGAAATGCTTCTTCTCTTCCCAGTTATACTTGTCATATCCTAAAGTAAAGCCTCTCTCCTCCTCCACTCCGAGGATGTTTGCAAGCTGGAAGAAGCGTCCGTTTGCCTGATGAGCACTAGGCTCACCTACGCCGATGAGGCCACCACCCTCATATACAAACTCTGTAATAGCGGTGATTATCTGAGGATTAGTCCAGTATTCCCCACCGCCATGAGCTGTATCCGCATCTCCTACATTTATAATTACATCTATATCTGAAAGAAGATTCTTGTCCTTAAGTATATCTTCAAAGCTAATGAACCTTACATCAAAAGGAGCACCGGATAAGGCTTCAACTATGCCATAATATGAATAATTCTGCTTCTGATAGAGTGCGTGGTGAACCATATGAATGCCCCAGGCTCTCATCTTGCCCCAGCAGTTAAGCACAGCTACCGTTTTGATTGAGTGTGCCTTGCATCCCTTTATGTTGTCATACAGAACTCTGAATTCATCACATACACTCTCTACATATTCTACAAAGTCAGGAAACTGCATGGCAAGCTTTAAGTAGCCGCCATATCCGATTCTGTCGATTGGTTTTCTAAGAATTGCTCTTCTTGCAGTTACCCAGTTCTCCTTTGCCTCCTTCACAGGATTGCCGCCTTCGTAGAAGGTATCTGGGAAGAAGTAAGGTAAGAATCGTCCTTCGGTGTATTTAACTCCCTCTATATCACTTATAAGTCTCAAGGTGCAGCCATTTCCAACACTTCCTACCACAGCATCAAGCCCTATTGTCTTGAACTCCTCCATAAAAGGCTCTGTTCCTATCCAGTGGTCTCCAAGGAACATCATAGCTTCTTTTCCACATTCATGGCAAATATCCACCATTTCCTTGGCTATCTTAGCTACTTCTCTTCTCTGGAATGCCTGATAATCGCTGAATTCTTTGCTAGGTATCCTATACTGATTGTTATAATAACCCTGGTCAATGATGAATTCAGGTCTGAAGGTATATCCCACTTCTTTCTCAAACTGTTCAAGTATATAAGGGCTTACTGAAGCAGAATATCCATACCAGTCTACGTATTTTTCTCTTGCCATCTCATCAAAAATCAAGGTGAACTGGTGGAAAAATGTAGTAAATCTAAGCACATTTACATAAGGATGATCCTCTATGAATTTGCGGAGCCTTGTCATTGTAAATGCATGGGTTTTTGGCTGGCGTACATCGAAGGTAATCTGATGTTCTACACCTTGCCAGTCATTTACCACTGCATTGTACATATGCACAGGATCCCACATTATATAAGCTAAGAAGCTAACTGTATATTCATGAAATCTATGAGTTTTTATTTCTACAGTTGTAGTAGCTTCATCGTAGCTCCAATCAGCTACAGGTACAACTTCCCCTATTGTCCTGTCTATAACTTCCCACCATCTCTTTATATCATCTCTGCAGTTAGGGGTGAGCATGTCAGGATAGAGACCTTTCATAAGATTAACCTTAAGAACCTCCTCAGTAGCTGTATATCTTGGAGTCATTATATACATCTGCTGGATTTCATCAGGATTTGCCTTAGCCCAGGCATTGTCTTTTCTAGTGGTGTAGTAAGTAGAATATACCTTAAGCCCTTCATCCTTAAGTTCTACCGGAAAGTCTGTCCCGTCGCAGTCTCTGATAGCATCAGCTCCCCATCTCCTTGCTAACTCTTTAGTCCCTTCAATTACATCAATGTCTGTAGGAATAGTTACTCTACCTTTACCGTTCATTTCTTTCTCCTTATTGTTCATCTGATTGCGGGTAATCCTCATCAGTCATTCATTACCTATATTTTCTGTTATACACAAAAAGCACTACAAGCAGGCCTATGAGACCTATTATTTCGTATGTAAAACCTGTCATCGATATATTTTTCTGTCCGGATATAATGAGACCTACAGACAGAATAAAACAAAGTACCAAAACCAAACCAATAATTTTTTCTTTCATCCTGTCCTCCTTAGCCCTTAAGTCCGCCTAAAGTCATACCCTCGGTAAGTCTCCTCTGAACAAGGATGTAGAGTATGAGAGTAGGAAGCATAACTATAACAAGGCCCGCATACATAATTCCGTAGTTAGTTGCTGTCTTTTCAACCGCCATCAGATTCTTAAGTCCCATAGCCAGAGTTTCGTGCTCATCCATCAGGGTATAGGCAATGATGTACTCATTCCAAAATGACAGGAAATTAAATAAAACAACTGTAATTATACTTGGCTTAGCCATTGGTATCATTATCTTAAGCATGGTCTTAAAATGACTGCAGCCGTCGATATAGGCTGCCTCTTCAAAGCCCTTTGGCAAGGTCTTGAAGTACGAGCTTAGGAGATAAATGGTAAAAGGCAGGGCACTAGTTGCATAGATTAGTGCAAGTATAAATCTATTATCCAGGAAAAATGTTACCTTGAGTGCTTTATTTGCATCACTTAACATAAGGAAAATAGGTACCACTATGTAGTTGATATTTACAAATAAGCCAGCCATAAAGCCTATTTCAAGGATTTTCTTGCCTTTGAAGAAAAATCTTGCAAGGACATAGGCAGCAGGAAGTGCAAGCACTAAAAGAAGCACAAGTCCTATAGCTGTAACAATTACCGAGTTTGCAAAGAACTGCCCCATCCCCGCATCATTAAATGCAGTAACGAAGTTATCAAGATTAAGTGATTTAGGTAAATCCCAAGGGCTGATATCTCCACCTAAGAACTCGGAATTTTTCTTAAAGCTCGCCATAAATACCCAGCCAACCGGAATGATGATTGAGATAGCCAGACTTATGAGAGCCACATATACAAATATCTTGTATAAGGTTTTTGTTCCAATTCGTTTCAATGTATGCCCTCCTTCCTAAAACTGATATACTTTTCTCTCTGTAATCTTGTTGACTGTTCCCGCAAGTACAAATGAGAAGATAAATACTGTAACTCCTATTGCCATACCATAGCCGTAAGCACCATTTCCATATGCCTGCTTGTACATATAGTTGAGGAATACCTCTGTCTTGCCGTTAGGTCCTCCGTCAGACATAATCTGTACGAAGAGAAAGCTTAGGTTGATGGTACTGATGATGTAGAATGTAAGTGTAGTTCTGATGCTTGTCCAAATAAGAGGCAGGGTAATCTGAAAAACATACGAACCTCAGATGCACCGTCAAGAGAAGCTGCCTCATAAAAGTCAGGTGGAATCGCCGCCATACTCGCCATATACATGACCATGTAATAACCTATAGCCTGCCAAACCAGAGCAAATATAACCGAATATATAACTATATCAGGCTCTGCCATCCACTGTTTCGCAAGCGAGTCAAGGTGAATAGCCCTAAGAAATGTATTGAGAAGACCACTTGAAGGATCGTAGATAGCACCGAAGATACCTGCTATAACTACGATACTTAAAATATTTGGAATATAGAATATTACCCTAAAGAAATTCTGACCGATAAATTTGCCTCTCTGAAGCAGGGTTGCAAAAAGCACCGCCAAAAATACTGTACATAGAGTAACTATTACTATTATCAATATAGAGTTCTGCATAGCCTGCAAGAAACTCTTATCTCCAAATAAATCCTTAAAATTATCAAAGCCTACAAAGGTCTGCTTGTTGGTTATTCCGCCCATTCTGTATAAGGACATTCTAAATACATTAAATGTAGGAACAAATATAAATAAAATAACTAGTATTACTGCAGGGGCAAGGCAGGCAAAGATGAACCGCCTTTCCGATTTTTTTCTATTCATTAATCTCTCCCTATAGAAACGGCGAGCCTTTTCAGCTCGCCGTTAAATTTTGATTGGTTATCTGTCAAGATTTTCAAGTAATTTAGTCCAAGCCTCTTCAAGCTGTTTCTGATACTGTTCTGCTGTAAGCTCTCCTGTATTAAGTGAATCAATAGCTCCGTAAACTGTAGCCTTCATATCAAAACCATTGATTGGCTTTGTTGTAGCCCATACGCCCGCAACAGCCTCTGTACCACTTGCACTTGTAAGTGTGTAAGAATCCTTAACAGGTCCTGCCTCAAGCTTATCGGAAGCACCCTTTACAGGGGAAATGATAGGTGCAGGAGTCTCTTCCTTGGTCTCTTTATTTACACTCTTGTTTGCAAGCATAAGCTCAACAACTTTGTCAGAGTACATAAACTTAATAAACTGCTTAGCAAGGTCGATATTTGCTGCATCCTTAGGTATCCAAATCTGCTCTGTATAGGTATATACATAAGTCTTCTGGTCTGCAGAGAACTTTGGCTGAGCCATCATTGCCCAGTGGAAATCCTTAGGTGTAGAAGCTGCCATCTCTCCGATTACCCAGTTACCGTTTGGCATAAATAATGCTTTTCCGTCTATAACAGCCTGCTGATTCTTCTTAAATCCACCGTCAGCATTTGCGTTTGCTACTGTATCTGACCAGGTATAGTCCTTAGAAGCAAGCTTTGCTATAGTATCTACTACCTCTTTACCCTCTTTAGAGGTCCAGGTTGAAGGGTCGTAGTTTACAGCCTTGTTGTAGAACTCCATTCCTCCAGCCTGAGCTAACATCTGATACATAGAAGTATCAAAATAGCCTGCTGTCGGATATGTGAAAAGTGCGATTCCATCCTTCTTAGCCTGATCTCCAAGTGCGAAGAACTCTTCCCAGGTAGTAGGAAGGCTGTATTTCTTTCCTTCACCAACAAGATCTGCATTGTACCAGAAACCGGTAGGAACATAGGTCCAAGGTGCAAGATATATCTTTCCGTCTGCATAAGGCTGAGCTGTAGCATTGTCTGTGATTCCGCCTACGAGTCTGTTCTTAAGCTCGTCATCAAATACATCTGTGATATCAGCAATTGCATTTTCCTTGAGCATAGTCTCAGTGAATCCACTCTTTGTACCCATATTGAAGTAAACTACATCAGGGATATCACCATTCTGGAAAGATTTTGTAAGGTCTTTGTCAAGCTCTGATGAGAGATGAAGGTCTACTGTTGCCCCTGTCTCTGCCTCAAAAGCAGCCTTAATCTGATTCCAAATCTCAGCTCCGTTACCGCCTTCAAAAGCAGCAATCTTAAGTGTTCCGCCTGCCTTTGTCTCAGAAGCTGTCGAAGCTGACTTCGCTGATGATGTGGTTGAAGCTGTAGAAGCCTTCATTGATGATGATGCTGTACTTCCGCTTGTTTTTGACTTTGAACTGTCACTGTTTCCTCCACAAGCTGAAAGTGAAGCTGCAACCATTGACAAACTGAGTGCCATCGCTAACATTTTCTTTATTCTCATAATACCTCTCCTTTGTGAAATTTATTCAACTTCTGATGTCATTATATCCATTTATTTGTTTCTTTTTCCACATTTATATTGCTATTTTAGATATATTGCTTTTATATCTCTAAATTTATTAAAAATATATCATGATAAAAAAATGAACGAACTACGAATGTTTTGTAATTACTACTATGGGAAAGGATTATTATGGGATTTTCAAATTATCAGATAGCAGGAAAGCCTGCAGGTGCATCAAAAAGTAACCTAATATATATAACATACACAAAGTACGAGAATGACTGGCCAAGCTTCATGCACACACATCCTTTTACCGAGCTTTTCCTTGTGACAGGAGGTGTGGGACAGTTTTTTGTGGAAAATGATGTATATCCCCTTAAAAAGGGAGACTTCATTCTTGTGAATCCAAACACCTCACACACTGAAAAGTCGGGAGAGGAAAATCCTCTTGAGTATATAGCTGTTGCAGTTGATAACTACAGCCTAAATCTTGATAATGAGGCAAATCACTTTATGTTTAACTGCATACTTAAGAATCCTGACATTATCAAGTACATGGATTCCATGCTTAATGAGCAGGAAAATAATAAGCCTTACTCAGACCATATCTGCCAGAATATACTGGAGATTATACTTATAGAAATTCTTAGAACCACTAAAACAAATGTAGATACAGAACCTACTGTCAGCTCAAGCAAGGAATGCTTTAAGCTTAAAAAAATACCTCGATTCCAACTATTCCTCTAAAATCACCATAGATGACCTTGCAAAGCTCTCAAACCTGAACAAATATTATCTAATCCACTCTTTTAACAGGTATTTTGGCTCTTCTCCCATCAACTACCTCTGCAAGATTCGTATAAGGGTTGCAAAGGAGTTACTTAAAAACAGCGATTACAGCATAGATCAGATATCACAGTCAGCGGGCTTTTCTTCTCAAAGTTACTTTACCCAGTGCTTTAAGAAGGACTGCGGAATGTCGCCAAGTGCGTATAGGCAGAAAGAAAGGATCGGCTAATGAACCGGTCCTTTTATCATTTTATATAAAAATTCTACTTTTAATTCCAAAGCTTTTCAGAATATACTCCGTCTTTGGTAAGCTTCTCTATAGCCGCCTTTACTGTAGGCTTATCTTCCTGATAGGTTACACCAAACCATTTTGCATCTGTGTTAAACACCTTCATGTCTGCCTTGCCGGCACGAATCATGTCGCTGATTACCTTGATATGAAAGAACTCAGCCTTAAGCGGATTGGAAGAGATACCGCCAAGGAAGTCTACAAATCCTTTTTCAAGAGCTTCAAATACCTTAGGAGTAAGCCCCATCATATTCATAGAAGTTACATCTTCAAGGCTTAACTCGTGCTTTTCACCGCTTGCTGTAAACCCTACAGCCCCCTCTCCCTTCTTCTCTACATCAAGATGCTCCTCAATAGATACCAGATATCCGCTATTATCCACGCTACAGATACCTCTGGATACTGAGCCGTTGTCGCTTAAAGTATTCTTAAGCAGGTAGCCTGCCATACCAAAGTGAGCCTTCCCATCGCTTTCATCCACATTTGCAAGGAAATCATGCATAATCTTGTAAGGCTCTCTTCCGTAAAAGTCATCCGCATTTATAGCAAGGAACGGCTCGTGTACAAATTCCTTTGCAGCTAAGAGCGCCTGACCTGTCCCCCAAGGCTTGGTTCGTCCCTCAGGCACCTTAAAGCCCTCCGGAAGATTGTCCATCTCCTGATATACATAGTGAACAGGGACTCCCGCCTTTTCTTCAAGTCTGTTGCCGATGATTTCCATAAAATCATCCTTAATGTCTTTTCTTATAATGATGACAACCTTGTTAAAGCCTGCCTTTATAGCATCGAACACGCTATAGTCCATAATCACTTCGCCTTCAGGACCAAAGGAGTCAAGCTGCTTGATACCGCCGTATCTGCTGCCCATTCCTGCTGCCATCACCACCAATGTTACATCTTTCATAACTACCCCCTAAGTATATTTATTTGTCTATAATCACCTTCCGGATTCTAGGTAAAAATTAACTGCCTCTTCTTTTACTGCACTGTCCTCTGTGACAACGCCTGCAGTAACCTCGGTTATCTCCTTAAAGAACTTACCAGAGACTTCCTCAGTTATTAAAAGAGAGATTTTTACCTTCTCCAGATATTCGGTTTCATGTATAATGATGCCAAGCTCCATACAAAGATGTTGAAGCTTTGGTAACAATCCATAGTCTATAACGAACTCAAATAACTTTGCAGTTGTTACCTCGACTATTTCGGCATTTTTAATGACCTCCGCTGTGGCTCCTGAATAGGCTCTAACAAGCCCTCCCGTACCAAGCTCAGTTCCTCCGAAATATCTTGTAACAATAACTATTACATCTAAAAGCCCTGCTCCCAAAATCACATCCAGTATGGGTTTACCTGCTGTTCCCGAAGGCTCACCGTCATCACTGGAATGTCTAATCCCCCTATCCGAGTTAAGCACATAAGCAGAGCAGCTGTGTGTGGCATCATAGTATTTCTTCTTTGTCTGCTTGATGAGGGCTTCAGCCTCTTCTTCTGACTTTACCTCTGCTATATGCGCAAGAAATTTGGACTTTTTTATTTCCGTTTCTGCAAAAGCATCCTTTTTCACTGTCTTATATGACACTTTTCACCTCTTTTACATTAGCCGTCATTGCCGTCATTTGAAGCACCATCATCTTCGCCGTCCGCACCAATAGCCGAATCTGTCGGAACTACCGGTGTAAGATGTGTGCTGCAAGGTGTCTGTACCTGTTTAGTTAAAATGTAAGGTGTATCGGCCGTATTATAGTGCCTCTTAACTGTCTTTCCATAGGCATCTGTCTGTGTGATTTCCTCATTTTTGATAAGAAATACCTTGCTTATTACTTCAGGACAATAAGGCCCTGCCGCCTGTCCTGACTCCTTACATATATTTAGTTTAACGTGTACATCGCAGCTTTCCTTTGGTACCGTACCAACAGCAAAGTATTCTGTCTTTACAGTTGACCCTCCTGCCGCATGGTCACAAAGCCCAGGCACGGCAAGCTTTCCGGACTTTGTACATATAGTCGCTGTTGTAACAGAATCCGGCTTCTTAAACTGCTTTTGTCTTTAATTTCTTCTTTACATTTATGCCGTCCATTATAGCCTTCCAGATAGGATGATGCCTAAGCTCATAGCCTATCTGCGATGTCTGTTCATCATATCCAAGCCAAACAGTACAGGTATAATATGGTGTGAAACCCTGATATCCAAAGGTCATTGTCCCAGCTTGAGCTACCTGTCTTTGCAGCCTGTCCCATACTTGCATTGGCAAGTCTTGCCCTGTAAGCAGTTGCATCCGTACGTGTAAGAGTATCGTGCATGGCATCAGTAAGTAAGAACGCTGTAGAATCCTTCATTACCTGCCTTGCAACCTTTTTATGCTCCAGGATGACATTGCCATCATGGTCAAGCACCTTGCTATAAAAGCTTGGCTTTATATATATACCGTTATTGGCTATGGCAGCATAAGCGCCCGTTATCTCAAGATTTGTGGCACCCTTTGACAGTCCACCAAGTGCCACTGCAAAGCCATTATCATCTTCAGAAAGTGTTGATATTCCAAGTGCCTTAAGATAAGCCAAGGCTGTAGTAAGTCCAATTGCTTCAAGAGCCTTTACCGTAACTACGTTCATAGAGCGGTAGATACCACGCCTATAGGTGCTAAGGCCCTCATGGCTGTTGCCCCACCAGTTACGAACTTCTTTGTTGGAATTAGGATAGTAGTACATTCCGTCATCCTGCACACTTGCAAGGGTATAGCCTGCAGTATCTAGGGCAGGGAGATAGGTTGAAAGCACCTTAAACAACGAACCCGGCTGTCTGGTAGAATCAGTTGCCCTGTTTAAGGTAAGGTTTCCAGTCTTAGCTCCCCTTCCGCCTACAATGGCTGAAACTGCACCGGTCTTCTGATTCATTACGGTAACAGATATCTGCGGCTCGATTGTGTACTCACTTCTTTCTCCTATTACCTCTCCGCCGCCTTTTAGTTTTGCCTTCTTAAACCGCTTAATGTAGTCATCTGCGCCTCCTTTTTTATTGAACATCATACTGTCTAACTTAAACATCTGCTGAATGTGTCCATCTGAATAATTGAAAGTCTTACCGTCTTTATTCTGAATTGAAAGGGCATATGACAGCTTCCATTTGCCAGGCATTCCTGCAAAATACTTCTCATTTGCGGTTTCAGTGTTACAGATTTTTTGAATGTCCGGATCCTGATAGGTATATATCTTAAGTCCGCCTGAATAAAGAAGATTATAAGCCTGGGTTACTGTATAGCCCTTTTCATTAACAAGATCATCCACCACCTGGCCTATGGTAGCATCCACATAGTAGGAGTTTACAGTAGTATCTACCTTGATTTCTTTATTTACAGCCTTGATTCTTGCATATACATCATCTTTTTCAGCTTCTTTTAGTTCTTTTTCCGTGATATAACCAAGCCTAAGCATATTGCTAAGTACGGATTTACGCCTTGCCGCATTCTCCTCAGGGTGAGTAATAGGGTTATTTCCCGTAGGATTCTTGGTAATAGCCGCAATTACACTTGCCTCAGAAAGTGTCAGCTTGTTCACACTCTTATTAAAGTATCTAAGGGCAGCAGTCTGCACCCCGAGAGTGTTCTGTCCTAGGTTTATGGTATTTAGATAATACTCAAGTATCTGATCCTTGCTGTAGATATTTTCAAGCTGAATCGCCAGATACTGCTCCTGTATCTTTCTTTCAATTGCAGCCATTATAGTCTCTTCTTCACCACCTGCAAAGACCTGATTCTTAAGGAGCTGCTGAGTAAGCGTACTGGCTCCCTGCTTCTTGGAGCCTCCCGACAGAAGCGCTACAAAGCCTGCTCTGAACGCACCTCTTACATCTATCCCTCCATGCTCATAGAAACGCTCATCCTCTATGGCTATGAAGGCCTCCTGAACAGTCTTTGGAATATCTTTTAGCTTCTTGTAGATGCGGTTCGCTCCTGCTCCTACAATAGTTCTTATTTTCTTCCCTTTTGCATTGTAAAAATAAGTCTGAAATCCTGTAGGCATGACATTTACGGAATTCATCTCAGGAGCCTTGTCAACTATGCCCTTCACACTTCCGTACATAAGATAGCCACAGGTTACGGCAAGAGCCACCATGGCTACCATAAATATTCTCACTATCCAAATGAGAACCTTAGATTCTAATTTTCTCGAAACAGAACCATATTTTCGCTGTTTTTCTTCTATCTCAAATCTGCTATAGCTCATGTATCTCCTTTTTAATCTACGACACAAGTTTCAAAAGTATAATAATTCAGCCGGTAACTTACACAGAGATTTATTATATTTGATATAACCATATCTACTCGCTCTTTAAAATATTCAAAAACTGAAATACCGGTTCAGCAATTTGTCCCATATCATTGTAGCAAACCGCTATGCCTCTCTCAGGCAAGTTTTCCTTCATCTTCACCACAAAGAGCTCTTCTTCCTTCTCTTCGTCTATGCAGTAATCAGGAACACAGGCAATTCCAAGTCCTATCCTCGCAAGGTCAATGAGAAGGTCGTTACTGGCAAGCTCAATCTCAGGGATAAGCTCCAGGTGATTCTTCAAAAACAGCTTATGAAGGAATTCACTTGTGGTAGAAGATTTGTCAAGCATCATCATAGGGTACTTCTGTATCTCAGAAAGCTCGCAAACCTTGTTGATGAGCTTAGGAAATGACTTCCTATTTGCCACAAATATATCCTTAAATTCCTTAACAGGTACTACCTTACCGACCTGTCCAAGCGCACTGTTTGGCGTATTTACTACGATAATGTCTACTGCTCCGTTCTTTAGATATTCAACACATTTTAAAGAAGTTCCATTTACTACCTTGATGTGTACATTAGGATATCTTCCGTGGAATTCTTTAAGCATAGGCTTAAGATAGTACCTACAGATAGTATCGCTTGCACCTATACTTAGCTGTCCTCCGTTTAATGACTTCGACTCAAGTATCCTTGTCTCACCAAGGCTTATCAGATTGATGGCAGGCTCAACATGGTTGAAGAGAATCTCTCCTTCCTTGGTAAGTCTCACCCTCTTGGTGCTTCTAACAAAGAGCTTCTGTCCAAGCCTCTTCTCGAGCACCTTGATAGACTGGCTAACTGCTGATTGCGATATAAAAAGCTCCTTGGATGCCTCCGAAAAGCTCAGTGTTTTTGCTACATGGTAAAATACCTTATACAACTCATGGTTAATGTCCATCTTGCTCCCCTTTAACTATACTAAAAGTAGTCCCTATTTACAAAGCCACCTCCGACCTTTGTACAGAAAGGTTTTTTTATTTTTCACGAAAATCAAACTTCTCCAAAAAAGTAAACACTCACATAGGGCACGTTTCTTATTATCTCATTATTTGACTCACAAATCAACTATGTTCACAATATTTTTAAATATTGAAAATAGCTATCATTTAAAAGCAAATACCTCGACTTTATTAGTACGCAATGTTATAATTATGTAGGTTGTTACGACCCTATTGATGTGTTCTTAAAAACAGTAAAACTAACTTATACTAAATGTTATTTAAAGAAAGGAGAATATTATGTCCTGTACTACAATATTAGTTGGCAAAAAAGCCAGTTATGACGGTTCTACTTTGGTAGCAAGAAATGATGATTCAGGTTCAGGTAGCTTTATGCCTAAAAAGTTCACTGTTGTCACCCCTGACAAACAACCAAAGGTATACCGCTCTGTGATTTCACATGTTGAAATCGAACTTCCTGAGAGTCCGCTTCGCTATACCTCTCTTCCAAATGCTGTAGACGGTGAAGGTATCTGGGCTGCCTGTGGGGTAAATGAACTAAATGTATCAATGACAGCAACTGAGACAATAGCTTCTAATGAAAGGGTACTCGGTGCAGATCCCCTTGTTGTCTACTCCCCTGCTAAAGGCAGAAAAGGCAGTACAAATTATTCCCCGGAGAAAATCGGTGGCATAGGTGAAGAAGATATAGTAACCATAGTTCTTCCATACATCAAAAGCGCCAGAGAAGGTGTAATAAGGCTTGGCGGTCTCCTTGAAAAATACGGAACTTATGAGATGAATGCCATAGCTTTTCAGGATGAAAATGAAATCTGGTGGCTTGAAAGTATAGGAGGCCATCACTGGATGGCAAGGCGTGTCCCTGATGACTGCTATGTAGTGGCTCCAAATCAGCTTGGTCTTGACAGCTTTGACTTTGAAGATGCTTTCGGTAATAAAAAGGACCATCTCTGCTCGAGTGATTTGAGGGAGTTCATAGCGGAAAATCATTTGGATCTTTCTCTTTGCAGAACCTTCAACCCAAGGGATACCTTTGGTACACATTCTGATCTTGACCACATATACAACACACCTCGTGCCTGGGTGGCGCAAAAATACTTCAATCCTACCACAAGTAAGTGGACAGGTGATAATGCTGACTACACTCCACTTTCAGACAACCTTCCTTGGTGCAGGGTACCTGAGAAGAAGATAACAGTTGAGGACATTAAGTGGGTTCTCTCAAACCACTATCAGCATACTCCTTATGATCCTTATACAAACGGAGCTAAGGAGTTATACCGTCCAATAGGCATCAGCCGAACAGATGTGCTTGCGCTTGTGCAGATTCGCCCTTATGTGCCTGACGCACTTAAGGCGGTCAAATGGATAGCTTTTGGAAGTAATGTATTCAACTCCTTTGTGGGACTGTATGCCAATATTACTAAGACTCCTAAGTACCTTGCAAATACAACGGGAAATGTTGACAGTCACAACTTCTACTGGGCAAGCAGGCTCCTTGGTGTAATTGCAGATGCCCATTTTAACCGCTGTCTTCCAAATATAGACCACTATCAGACAGCTGTTATGTCTAAGAATCATGAGATTATCTGTAAGTCTGATAAGGAATTTGCCTCATACATAAAGGGAATTAAAAAGGATAAGAAAGCGGCTGAAATTTCATTCTGCGAGAAGGCAAATGAAGAAATAACAAAAATGCTTGAAGCAGAGACCACAAAGGTACTTAACAAGGTGGTCTTCAGTGCAAGCTGCCAGATGAAGAACAGCTTTTCCAGGTCGGATGCGTAATTATCGGTATTTCTAATTAGCATATAAGATACACCATGTTGCATTTAAGTTGAAAAACTATATGCAGCCTTTTGCAGGCATACGCCAAATATCAGCTGTTGCATAATTTCGTACAATATGTTTTATTTGATTTGAGCAAATGATACCGCTTGCCGATGGTGCAGGATAAAAGTTATTCGGTGTGCAGATGATACCGCTTATCGATGGTGCGGGGTATAAATGATTCGGTGTGCAATTCCCTCTGTCGATATGACGGAGGGATTTTTTGGAGGCTTTATTTCGGATGTAACAGATAAAACCCTTCCTCAGATTGAAGACTGGAGGAACACGCCATAAACTTTGGTCATTTTGTACACTTTTTTGTCTTATTTTTGTGCACTTTACCGTTGTCAAATATATTTGTTTATTTTATAATTTTAATTGTCGGTGTGAGTTACAATAATCGCCAAAGTCAGCATTTTCTTTAGTATTTGCGATTTGCGTATATTATGTATTCGATATCTGTCTGTATGAATGTTGCCTTTCTCCCCAATACTTATTGCTAAATCTTCAGTTTACCGATATCTAATATCTAGCAGTTTAGATTATTGTAACCACATCAGTTTCTTCAGCTTAAGTATCAAAGTCTACTTAGCAGGAAAATCTATTTAACATTTTAACTTCTTCTGCTATAATAGCCGTAGAGGCATTATAGCAAATCCAGAGAAAGAAAGGACTATATGCCTACAAAGAAAAAATTTGAAAAGTACGCAAAACTACTCAATCCAATAGATGATTTGATGTTTTGCAAGATGGCAGAACACAAGGAGTTCTGCGAAGAGATTTTAAGAGTTATCCTTGAAGATGATGGACTGACTGTCTTAGAGGCTATTCCTCAATGGCAGGGTAAAAATCTACCCGGGCGCTCTGTGGTGCTGGACGCTAAATGTGTAACCGGCGATGGAAGGCAGATTAATATTGAGGTTCAAAAAGCAAATGACGATAATCATTTAAAGAGAGTCCGTTACAATGCAGCCATCCTAACTACAAATATAGCCGAAACAGGGACTAAGTTTGAGTTCATACCAGATGTGTGTATTGTGTTTATATCAAAGTTTGATATATTTGATGGAGGACTTCCTCTCTACCACATAGACAAGGTGGTTAGGGAAACCGGGCAGGTTATAGAGGATGGTCTTACTGATATATTTGTAAATACTGTTAATTACGATGGTTCTAAGCCTGCAAGACTAATGAAGCTATTTACCGAGAATGATGCTTATAGTAATGATGAGTTTCCTGTGACCAGTGAACTAAAGTCAAGATTAAAATCAAGTGAAGGAGGTAGTAGGGCTATGAATGAGATCCTTGAGAAGCTAATTAGTGATGAAAAGAGGGAAAGTGAGAAATGTGGTGAGAAACGTGGCAGAGAGGAAGGTGCTAAAATGATTGCCAAAACAATGATTGAAGAAGGACTTCCTACTGAACTTATAATGAGGTATACCGGGCTTTCTGAGGATGTAATTATAGCCTTACAGGGATAAGACCGGGAAGACTTGGTTGGCTTATGTTGTGCTAAGCTATTGGTTTTCTTTATTTTCAGTTTTTAAAGAGTGCTGTTACTGCTTTTGTATTTGCTTTTATATCCCATAATGCAGGTTTTCTTTCTATGCTTGATACTGTTATTGAGGAGGTATGGTTTAGATTATCTGTTTTATGGGATTTTTTGATTTCTTAGATACGCTTGCTTATTGTTTTTGGATGCCATTTTAGCCGCACTTTGAATGATGATTTTCAAGTTTCTCATCCTAGCCACGCCTAGAATAATAAATTTCAGACTCGCTCCGGCATCCGCTTCGCTTCGCCTAATGCGTTCGCTTAGAATTTATTATTCTATGCTGTGCGGTTCAGGTACCTTTCTCATATCCAGCTTCTTTCAGTTTCTAGCTTGTCCTTTGCACCCCCTTCTTTTTCTTTTACTTATATTCTTCTTTTAGATCTTTAGTTATTTTGTATACTTTTTCCTCAATTTTTTGTGCACTTTGCCGTTGTCAAATATTATTTTTTACTTTATAATCGTAATTATCGATGTGAGTTACAATAGTCAGCCAAATCACTTCTCTTTTTTTATTGTATTGTTGTTTATTATATGTATTTTATGCTAATTTATCTTAGCTTGCTACAGTCTGCTTCTGACAATTCTTGCCAAAATACTATGTTAACCAACATCTAATATCAAGATGTTCTAATTGTTGTAACCACATCCGGCTTCTTCAGCTTAAGTGTCAAAGTCTACTTAGCAGAAAAATCTATTTAACATTTTAACTTCTTCTGCTATAATAGCCATAGAGGCATTATAGCAAATCCAAGAAAGAAAGGACTATATGCCAACAAAGAAAGAACGAGACGAGTATTTAAGAGGGCTAAACCCAATTGATGACCTTATGTTTCGCAAGATGGCTGAACATAAGGAATTCTGTGAAGAAATCCTAAGAGTTATCTTAGATGATTATGAGCTGGTTGTTACCGATAACATGCAACAGTTTGACCTTAAGAATCTACAGGGGCGCTCTGTAATATTGGATGCCAAATGCATAACCGGAGATGGGCGGTATATCAATATCGAAGTTCAAAAAGCAAATGATGACAACCATCTAAAGAGAGTCCGTTACAATGCTTCAGTTTTGACTGCCAATGTAACCGAGGCTGGAAAACAGTTTGAGTTTGTACCTGATGTCTGCATCATATTTATTTCAGCCTTTGATCTATTTAAGGGTAATCTTCCGCTTTATCATGTAAAGAAGGTGGTTATGGAAACTGAGCAGATAATAGATGATGGTCTTACGGAAATATATGTAAATGCGGCTGTAGATGATGGCTCTAAGCTGGCAAGGCTTATGAAGGTGTTTACCGCAAATAATGCTTATGATGAAGCCGATTTCCCTGTAACCAGCGAAATCAAGTCAAGATTTAAAAAGGATGAAGGAGGTAGTATAAAGATGGATGCAACTTTACAGAAATGGATGCAAGAAAGTGAAGAGATTGGTGAGAAACGTGGTGAGAAACGTGGCAGAGAGGTAGGCATGATGATCGGTATAGAGGAATGTGCTAAAAAGATTGCTAGAACAATGCTTGAAGAGGGGCTTCCTATCGAACTTATAATGAGGTATACCGGGCTTTCTGAGGATGTAATTGCTACTCTACATAGCTAATGATACACACCCTATCAGCTTCTGGTAATATCTTTATATTTGATATTAGAGGTCACTTATAAAGGTTTGTTACAATTGTGTTTTGCTATTAATCCCATAATACTTATTTTCTTTTTTTATTCTTCAGCAAGTTTGCTGCCGAAGTATGGATTAGATTGTTTGTTTTATGGGATTTTTCTATTGTCTGGACACGCTTGCTTGTTTTTAGGAATGTCATCTTAGGTTCGTTTTGGGTAATGGTTTTAAGTTGCCACCCTATGCACGCTTAGAATAATAAATTTCAGACTCTTTTTACTTATATTCTTCATTTAGATTTTTGGTTATTTTTGTACACTTTTTTTCTCGATTTTTTGTGCACTTTACCGTTGTCAAATATTATTTTTACTTTATAATCGTAACTATCGGTGTGAGTTACAATAATCACCCAATTCACCTTTCTTTTTATTGTATTATTTGTTTTATTATATGTATTTTTATGCTAATTTATCTTAGATTGCCACCGTCTACTTCTGACAATTCTTGCAAAAATACTATGTAAACCGATATCTAATATCTAGCAGTTTAGATTATTGTAACCACATCCGATTTCTTTAGCTTAAGTATCAAAGTCTACTTAGCAGGAAAATCTATTTAACATTTTAACTTCTTCTGCTATAATAGCCGTAGAGGCATTATAGCAAACCCAAAGAAAGAAAGGACTATATGCCTACAAAGAAAAGATTTGAAAAGTATGCAAAACTGCTCAATCCAATCGATGATTTGATGTTTTGCAAAATGGCGGAACACAAGGAGTTCTGCGAAGAGATTTTAAGAGTTATCCTTGAAGATGATGAACTGACTGTCTTAGAGGCTATTCCTCAGTGGCAGGGAAAGAACCTACTTGGCCGTTCTGTGGTTTTGGATGCCAAATGTGTAACCGGCGATGGACGACAGATTAACATCGAAGTTCAAAAGGCGAATGACGATAATCATCTAAAAAGAGTCCGCTACAATGCAGCCATCTTAACTACAAATATAGCTGAAACAGGGACTAAGTTTGAGTTCATACCGGATGTCTGCATTGTATTTATATCTAAGTTTGATATATTTGAAGGAGGTCTCCCCATCTACCACATAGACAAGGTAGTTAGGGAAACTGGTCAGGTGATAGAGGATGGTCTGACTGAGATATTTGTAAATACGGTTAATTATGACGGTTCTAAGCCTGCAAGGCTGATGAAGTTGTTTACTGAGAATGATGCTTACAGTGAGGATGAGTTCCCCTGTAACAAGTGAACTAAAATCCAGATTGAAGTCAAGTGAAGGAGGTAGTAGGGCTATGAATGAGATCCTTGAAAAATTAATTAGCGATGAAAAGAGGGAAAGTGAATTGCTAGGTGAGAAACGCGGTGAAAAGCGCGGTGAAATGCGTGGTGCTAAAAATGAAAAGCTAAAAATCGCTAAAACTATGATTAAGGAGGGGCTTTCTGCTGAGCTTGTGATGAAATATACAGGGCTTTCTAAGGATATAGTTTTGGCTTTACAGGGTTAAGATTAAATATGTTGAAAATCCCATAAAATAGCTGTTTTACCCTTACTTTGGCCAGGTTTACGCCTAAGTAAGGCCTTGATTGCCTGTTTTATGGCTTGAATCTCTTGAAACCCTTGAAATTACTGCATTTCTTAGGTTTCATAATAGTGGAGCTGAGAGGAGTCGATACAACAATTTATCCTCTCAAGCTCTCTATTTTAGCGTATCTCAGAAGTTTTATTTGCATTTGACCACATTTTGACCACACTAACTGATACTCAATAAGTTCATTACTTTAGCTTCTTCTTCTTCTTTAACAGAATGAATGTATTTATTCACCTCTTTCCAGTCACTTCCAAGGCTTAAAGAAAGATGTGGTGTATGGAATTAGTAAAATCCGTACTAATATGGAATTTACTTTTTCAAATAACACTTATATTATAAGTCTTTTATATTATTCTTGTAGTTTATGGCAATTTTGTTATAATATTTACCAAGCAAATTCTCTTTTCATATAATCCTTAAACCTAAAAAATGCATACAAAGGCAATGACCAGATATGACTGTCACCTTCCATATTATCTCCAACATTTTTAAGCGAAGATTTAAATGCAATTTTGGGCTTATATCTTCCACAAAATAAATGAAGACTTTTTGCTCGTGTATTATCCGCTGATTTAACCTCTATTGGAATCAACTCACCACCATAATCCGTAATAAAATCTATCTCTGCATCAGCTTTTGTTCTCCAAAAATATGGCATAATTTCCATACATTTTAACTGGATAAAAATGTAGTTTTCAGCCAAAGCTCCTTTAAAATGAATAAATGCATCATTTCCCACAAGAATTGTTCTATAATTGATATTTGCTTTCCTTCTAAGCAAGCCAACGTCAGACAAATATACCTTAAAATAAGTTGAGTCTGCCATTCCTGATAAGGGAATTTCAGGTGTAGATACTAAATCAAGTTTAAGTGCAATTCCGGAATTAACAATCCAGCTCAAAGCATCTTCAAGTTCTTTTGCCCTAGCTCCCTGCTTAACATGAGAAAAAATAAATTTACTGTTATCTCTTGCAATCTGAACAGGTATTGAATCCCAAATCATTTTAATTTTTATAGCTGTATCAGGTGTTGTATATTTTCCAAAATCATCCGCATAGTCTTTTAATATTATATCCTGAACTTCTTCTGCTTCTTTATAATCATGAGTATCAATCCAAGACTGTACCACTTCAGGCATACCACCTATAACGAGATAATTTTTATAATACTTTTCAAGCGGTATAGTATATAATTCAGGTATCTCTCTTTCTAGGTTAAGTTTGTTAAGTCCATCAATATATTTCTTTCCACCATCAGCTATAACAAACTCTTCACAAGCAATGGTTTTCTATTAGTTTTATTTTTTTCCATTTCAACAAATTTTTGGTATGCTTTTTCTTTCCATACTGGCAACTCCTTTGTTTCTATGTAGATTCTGGTATCAAAATATAATAAATCCCAATTATTTATGACATCGATAACAGACCTCTTAAGTATAAAGCAATTTTAATAGTGTATAATATTATAACAAAAATTCGACCGAAATATCTATATCTCTTTGCATTTTTCGACCGAATAAACGTGATATATCTACATTATTCGACCGAATTTCTACCTCGAACAATACCAGAAAAGACAAATTTGATTTTTCATCAAATTAAAACAGCCTGTAAAGCCCCATTCTCCGAGTACCTTCGGTAAAGGGCTTGACAGGCTTTTTCTTGCTTCTTTAGTTACACAATACAATCTTACATTGTTCGTTTTTCATACCCCAGTTATACCCCAATTTATATGGTTCAAACTGGTCTTTTTCGGTCTAAAACAACCTCTTTCACATTTTCTAAATTCCCCGAAACCCTTGTAATTACTGTATTTCTCAGGTTTCCTAATAATGGAGCTGAGGGGAGTCGAACCCCTGTCCGAAAACCCATTCATTGTACTTCTACAAGCTTAGCTAATTGTTTGACATTCCCTCCACCTGACTTGAATCAGCACAATTCAGGCTTTAGTAGACTCTAATACGCCCATAGCACCGAGCCCCTTGCTATGTCGTTTCCTGCTGATTCGATGCCTTAGCCTATTATGCAGGTATAACAGGTAAGACAGCTGCCATTAGGCAGCGTATGCTAAATTATCTTCAGCGTTTGTATTTAATTTTGGATTTAACGCATTCCTGCGGCTTGCTTCTCCAACTTCAAAATTCCCGTCGAAACCGGTACAACCCCGGATTTTTATAAAAAGAAGCCGTAGTCACCTAAGACTACGGCCCAGAACCAGCTATAAATTACTCAGCTATAGAAACATTTACTGCTCTAAGCTTGCTTGAATTCTTAGGATCGGTCTCTGTCTCAAATGTAACTCTCTGTCCTTCGTTAAGAGTCTTGAAACCCTCTACGTTGATAGCTGAAAAATGTACGAATACATCATCTCCGCCGTTGTCATTAGTAATAAATCCGTAGCCCTTCTCTGAGTTGAACCACTTAACTACACCTGTGTTCATTTAGGTATCCTCCCGTAAATAAAAAAATATTAGTTGCGTAATCTTCCAGTTAAAGAGCTTTGAAGCAGATACCTTTCTAGTAGTGCTGCGAGCTAACGAACAAGTTTAGAGAACTGAGTTCGACTTTCTTTAAACTTCAAGAATACGATACTATCTTAGCATAAAAATCACAAAAAGTCAAATATAATAATACTAAACTAAGGTTAAAATCACATTAATAATTAATGATTATGATTAACACCTCTTATATAACCTGTATTAATACCTGCCTAAGTCGGCTTAAGGCACAAATATAGCAAGTATCAATACAGGTGAAACAGTATTAAATGATGCAAGCATCAAATGATAATAATTTCTTTTTCAAGCAAATCCCAATCGAGTGTTATAATTTTGAGACTTATGTCATCAAATTCCCTTAAACCAGAAGCTAAACTCTAACTTCTGATCGTTTTGAATATGATACTCCTTGTGAGGTCTTGCCCCCCAACTGTCATCTCCCCCTATACCCATCTGCATAAGGTCTGCTCTTATAACTGTAAACTGTGGCTTAGGAAGTTCATTTGGATGCGCAGCCTCTTCAAGCTGGTTAGGAGTATAAGGAAGTGCGGAGAAGCCCATATATCTGTCTGTAACTACTGAATTCTCAGCGGCTTTACTCTCTCCCTTGGTAGGATCCATCTGTTTATCGCTTACAAACAATAGTCCTCTGCCCTTTCTGTCTGTTACCTTAGCATATCTTACATTTACCTTGTGACCACATTCCTGAGGTACTATGTAAGGTGCCATATTGTCTTCAACCTTATTGTTAAATAATCCAAGCTTTGCACCGCTTCTCCTATCCTCATAGGTCTCAGAAAAACCTGCCCCATACCAGGTAAGGTTGTCAAAGTCTGCGTCGGTCTTAAACATCATACCAAACTCAGGCATGTCAAAGTTCTCTCCCTTAGTCTCATAGCTTAGAGTAGTCTTTATGAAGCCATCTTCAAATACCTTGTATCTTACAACCGCCTCTTCAAGTCCATCCATACCGAGGGCATAGGTGTAAACCACTTCCACATATCTCTCAGAGCCTGTTTTAGCACTGTTGTCATTTACCTTTACATCTACACACCTAGCGTAATCTCCCGCAAGCTTCCATTTACCCTCCCCTGCAGGCATCTGCGCACCTCTGTCATTGTCCACAGGAGCCCTCCAGAAGTTAGGGCGAGGCTGGCTCTTAATAAGCTCAACTCCTCTTAGCTTGTAGCTTGTTAGCCCTCCGTACATTTTTGAGAATAATACTGCAAAATGCTCTCCCTTAACTCCTACATTGTAGTCGCCAAATACATACTGGAGTCTGCCTGATGCAGGTTTAACTTCCGCATTTTCCATTGAGGAAGCATACATATAATCATACTTCTCATTTCCCTGAGAAATATCCATAAAGTGTCTGGTATCTGCTTTTTTAACTACAGCCTGTCCAAAGGCAACCTCGTGGCCGCACTTCGCATAGTTGGTACAATGTTTAAGTCTTACGGATACTTCAGCAACGAATTCACCCTCGACATCAGGAATTTCGATAGGAAGTTTATATTCTTTTTCGGATAATGGTTCTACATCTGTAGTCATCATCTCCTTAGCATACTCTTTTCCATCTTTGTAAAGAATCTCATATACATTAAATTCAGAGGTATTGGTAAAAAGATACTTATTTCTTATCTTAACCTTATCCCCATTTACAAAGAGCTTGATGCCCTGATAGTTAAACTTAACCTCCTGCATCTTAGGAGATTCTGCTCTGTCAGGTCCTATGGCTATACCATTGCCGCTAAAATTACCGTCATTTGGCCTGTCGCCAAAGTCTCCGCCATATGCCTGGAATTCTGTACCGTATCTGTCTTTTTTATATATAGACTGGTCTATATAGTCCCAAATGAAGCCTCCCTGTGCCCTTGGCTCTTCCTCTGTATATTCAATGTATTTGTGCATGGCACCGTTTGAATTACCCATAGCATGGGTGTATTCGCAGAGGATGAATGGCTTATCAGGAAACTCCTTCAAGAACTCTCTTATTTCAGTCACAGGCGGATACATACGGCTCTCTATATCTGTGCTTCCATCATAGCTTCTATCGTGGAAGACTCCTTCATAATGCACAAGCCTCGTGTCATCAAGTTTTCTGAAAAGCTCTGACATATTGTAGATGACCTTGCCGCCAAAGGATTCATTGCCCAGTGACCATATTATGACACTCGCTCTGTTCTTATCCCTGTGATATGTAGATGTAGCCCTGTCAAGCATCATCGGCTCCCACTCCATATGATCCTTAGGAAGTGAGTAATCCTCGCCATGTGCTCCCTTGCATCCCAGGTTCCATGTGTCTCAAGGTTGTTCTCTGCAATTACATAAAGACCGTATTCATCGCAAAGCTCATAGAGATAATCAGTATTAGGATAGTGACTGGTTCTAACTGCGTTTATGTTATTACGCTTCATGGTAATAACATCCTTTTCTATCTCTTCTTTTGTAATTGCCCTTCCGTAAACAGAGCTGAAATCGTGTCTGTTGGTGCCGTTAAACACAATTCTCTTACCATTTATAAGCATAATCTTATCTTTTATTTCTATTCTTCTAAAGCCGACTCTCTCGTTAATAACTTCTGCGAGTTTGCCGTCTTCATCATACACCTTAAATATAAGGTCATAAAGTTCAGGCTTTTCAGCACTCCAAAGCTTTGGCTCATTTACAGTAAAAGAAAGGTTTAAGCTCTCGCTTATTTCTCTCTCATCAGTTAATATGGTTTCACCCTTATATGAAAGCCTTGTAGACAACTTTCCTTTGCCAAGGAGCAGGCCTTCCACCTTAAGTTCTGCTCTCTTAAAGCTGTCATCAGGCGTAGCCTTTACAGTGTAATCGACAATCCTTGTTCTTGGCAGCACATCTATATATACGCTTCTGTATATACCCGAGAATCTAAAGAAGTCCTGGTCTTCACACCAGCTGCTAATACTCCACTTAAATACCATTACTGCAATTTTATTTATTCCTGCACTTACAAACTTAGTCAAATCAAAGCTTGTGGCTGTAAAGCTGTCTGCAGCATAGCCCACGTATTCTCCGTTTACCCAGAGGGCAAAGGCACTTTCCACTCCTTCAAAGGTCATGATAATATCCTTATCTTTAGCATTTTCAGAAATGTTTAAGGTTTTTACATACATCCCCACAGGGTTGAAGTCGCTAGGAACCCCGTCATGTGCCACATCCTGAACTCCGTCCCAAGGATACTGCACATTGGCATACTGAGGGATATCATAGCCCTCCATCTGCATATTGGAAGGTACGCTTATGCTGTCCCAACTCTTTACACAATAGTCTTTTTTGTAAAAGTCTTTGACTGCAAGGCTTAGATTCTTAGCGTAGGCGAACTTCCAAAGCCCGTCTAGCGACACTCTGAGACTTGACTTTCTCTCTTTTAACTCCTCTTCATTTCCGTATGGAATGAAGGTTGCCTTAGCAGGGAGAGCATTCTCCTTGAAAAAGGATACATCTTTAATTTTGTTGAAATCAAACACCTTTATACCTCATTTCTATATTTGATAATTACTTTATAGCTCCTGTAATACCTTCCGCAAACTGTTTCTGTAGTATGAAGAAGACTACAGCTGTAGGAATGGTTGCAATAAGTACACCCAGCATAAGCATACCATAATCAACTGTATAGCCTCCAAGTAAGTTTGCCACAAGCATAGGCATGGTTGTGGCTTCATTTTTCTGAAAGATTACCTTTGGCCATAAGTAGCTGTTCCAGGTATTCATAAAAGTTACGGTTATGGCAGCGCCGTAGGTAGAACGCATTGTAGGGACGAACATGGTAAAGAATATGCCTACTTCAGATAAGCCATCCATTCTTGCTGCTTCAATGATTTCTTTTGGAAAGCTTCTTGCTGCCTGCCTAAACATCATTATAAGAAACGGTGTAGCGAGGCCCGGAAGCACGAAGGCAGGCCAGGTATTTACCAGTCCAACTTTTGAGAACATGGTAAAGAGCGGAATCATAGTTGCTACAAAAGGAAGCATCATTGCTGTAAGAAGCACAGTGAAAAGAACGTCCTTTGACTTCTGATGGTATACTTCGAATCCATAACCTGCAATCGAGCAGATAACCATAGACAACAGCGTTAGTATAACAGAGTTTCTCACTGAGTTAAAGAAGGCTCTGCCTAAGTTCTGATTGTGTATTAAAGACTTGAAATTTTCAATCAGGTAGCCTCCGGGGATTAGTTTTCCTCTCATTATCTCTACACTTGTATTGGTTGCTGCGCAAGCCATCCAATAAATTGGAAAGATTGAAAGGAGTGAAACTATTGTAAGAAATGTATAAACGAAAATTTTCTGTGTTTTAGTCACGCTTATCACCTACCTTCATCTGAATCACCGAAAGTGTTCCTACCATTACAAGAATAACAACCGAAAGTGCAGCTGCATAAGGGAAATTAGGGCTCGTTACAAATGAGGTGTTGTAGATATAGTGTGACATTGTTATTGTCGCTATACCAGGTCCACCTTTTGTAAGGTTTACTGACTCATCAAATAACTGAAGAGTTCCGTTAATTGACATAATTGCAGTAAGAAGAATAGTCGGTCTAAGTAGAGGCACTGTTATCTTTCTAAAAGACTGGAAAGGAGAAGCACCGTCAATCTTAGCGGCCTCATATACCGAGTATTCTATATTCTGCAAGCCTGCAAGATAGAATACCATGTTATATCCTGTCCACCTCCAAATAAGAGCAATTATGATTACTGCCCTTGCCATCCAGTCATTCTGAAACCAGCCTATTCTGTTAAAGCCGAAGTTAACAAGCACGTTGTTTATGAAACCGTCATTTGCAAACATAGACCTAAATATCATTGAATATGATACAAGGGAAGTTGCACAAGGCAGGAATATCATGGTTCTAAACAGTCCCTTAAATCTAAGGTGCTTGTTATTGAGAATAGATGCGAGTGCCAGTGCTATACCAAGCATTATAGGCACCTGAATCACAAGATAAAATAATGTATTAAATATTGCCTGTATAAACCGCTTATCCTTTAATATTCTCGCATAGTTTCCTATACCGTTCCAAGCCATATGAGTACCAACGCCTTTTTTTAGCGATAGTAATATAGCCTGAAACATAGGAAAAAAGCTAAAGATAACGATAAGCAGAGTAGCAGGAATAACAAAACCCCAGCCAATCATTAGATGTCTTTTGGCAAGGCTAATTCCTTTCTTACCCTCCATAATGGTCTCCTTTCTTACAAAAAGGGCTGCCGCATTAAAGATAAGCACTTATTCTCTCTTTATTGTGACAGCCCGTTCTGACTTATGCTAAAAAGCTAAGCTTTTATCAGCCACCCATATTAAATTCTACTGTTTCCTGAGCTGACTTTAATTCATCTTCAATGTTTGCGCCCTTTTGAAGTACGTTGCTAATAGCTACACCTACAGCATTTCTGGCATCGTAATAATAAGCGCCTGTTTTGTTGCTTGGAATCTTGCCTGCAAATTCGGTAATAAGTGAGTAAATTGGCTCTCCACCGAAGAATTCCTGTGGCTTGCTGTATACTTCACTCTTTCCGGCAGGAAGATATGTAGCAAGAGCTCCTGATGAAGGAAGGATAGTCTCGTAGAACTCTACACTTCCTGCAAAGGTTGCCTTTAAGAAATCAATGGCAAGCTTCTGGTTCTCCGACTTGGTTGTAACTGCCCAAGATGAGCCACCGTTATTGGAATAGTTGGTTGCACCTTCCACATCATCAAGCTTTGGCATATCTGTTATTGCCCACTTTCCTGAAAAATCCTTAGCTGCGGTAATAGATCCGATAATCCAGCAGCCGTTGATAACAGCAGCTGAGCTTCCGCTCTGAATTGCTGCTATATACTGATCCCAGTCTGTAACCTCAACAAGGATTCCTTCCTTGTAAAGCTCCTGATATATCTCAAGTGCCTTTCTAAGTACCCCATTGTCAACTATGTTAAGTGAACCATCATCATTAAATAGTGATGCTCCTGCGGACTGAAGTATCATCATTGCAAGATCATTTGAACCTGCGGTAGCACAAAGTAGAGGTGTGTTGGTCTTCTGTTTAACCTGCTTTCCAAGTTCTATAAACTTACTCCAGGTAATGTCCTTAAAATCATCTATTTTAAGTCCTGCCTTCTCAAGGATATCTGTTCTATAAGCAGCAATTACTGCTCCATTATCAAACGGTACTCCGTAGTGTACTCCGTCAAGCGTGGAATACGCCTGCTTTGCCTCACCAAAGTCCTTGTAGTTAATGCCTGAATCATTGAGTCCTAAGAATACATCGTTAAAGTTTGTAGTGTATTTCTGGAATGAGTTGTCCTGCATAAGGAAGATATCCGGTAAGGTGCTGAGGTCTCCTGAAGTCGCAGCAGTTGTTATCTTAGTTTCTATATCATCTGAAAGAACCTCTTGAATATTTAACTTAAACTGTGGGTCTATCTTCTGGTATACCTTCTCTGCTTCCTTCATAGCGTAGATGTTAAAAGCAGGATCCCAGCACCATACTGTAAGCTCGTGGCTTCCGTTGTCAGTATAGTTTCCGGCAGTTGAAGCCGTTCCCGATGTTCCTGATGCCGTACTTGAAGCCGCTTTAGATGCTGCGGATGATTTTGCTGCACCCGAGCTGCTTCCTCCTGATCCTCCACAACCCGACAATAGGCTAACTCCCATTGCCATTACAAGTGCAAGTGACATAATTTTTCTCATTTTCATACCAATTTCTCCTCCTAAAAATAAGTATTCGGGAAATAAATCATAGTTTTACCCGAGATATATTAGTTGATTTTTAGACAATTTTTATGTACAGATATGTACCCTTGGTAATTTTGTCTAAAAAAACCAACTATATTTATAGGGATATTATAACTAATAATCAAAGCGTAATGTTGCTAATAATTTACAAAAAAAGTGCAATTTCGACCAAATTGCACTTTGCATTTTACCAGCCTTTTTTAGTTGATACACTTGCTTTTAATAGTTTGCTTTCAAAATTGGCAGGATTTCTCTTCCACCTATAAGGAGATTCTCCTATTATTTTCTTAAAGTTCCTGTTGAAAGTAGACATCTGCAAATATCCTACCTTCATTGCAATATCTTCCATTGAGTACATAGTTGATTTTATCAGCTCACAGGCTTTATTTATTCGAATCAGATTGAAATATTCTAACGGGGTACGCCCCATATATGCAGAAAACAGCCTTCTAAAGTTAGTCTCACTCATATTACAGCTATCTGCCACATCCTTTATCCTAATCGGTTTTGCATAATTCTTGCCGATGTATGATATTGCAGCAGATATAACACTCATATCTCTGTACACGGTTTCAGCTGAAGTATCACTTGTATTCTTTCTTGCCACCTCAAAAAACAAAGAATTACAAAGCATGATTGTTTTTTCACAGTAATACGTTTTTTTATTTCTCATCTCCTCAATGATAGACTTTATCACACTGTACAGTTCCGGCTCCTTTTCGCTATGATAAAAATATACCTTACTATTCAGCCTTTTTAAGGTGCTTTCAACAAACGGTCTGTTGTTTGGAAATGCCCTGTTTAAGATGTCTTCCGGATCACAAAATATATATTCCCAGTAGCTTTTAGTTCCTTTTTTACTTACGGTATTATGAGGAAAGTTAATTGGAATAATGGTAAAATTACCTGCCTTATATTTTTTGCTTTCTCCATCAAGTATCATCTCTCCCTCACCTGATATACAGCAGCCTATCTCCATGAGGTTATGAAAATGCAGGTTGTTAATCATTTCACCATTTGTATCTTTCCCGTATTCCCTTATCCAGCTCTCCCCAAGCATGGCAAGCACAGGCTCTTTAATCGGTTTTTCATAGTATCTAAGCTCTATGACAGTATTTTTCTTTTTTGACATAAACCACCTACCCTTATAGTAAAACACCGAAAGTTCCCTCTAATCACAGGTAACTTTCGGCATTCAAGAGTCATTCAAATATACTATAAATCTTTCTTATTCTTTTTCTTTATGTAAAATAAACCAACTGCTCCCCTGCCTCAGCCCTCTTAAGAGGTTCTTTGGCATAGAGTACTATTCCCTTGCCCTTGTAGTCTTTGCAGTATTCAAACCTTGCCTCTGCCTCTACATAAGCCCAGTCTTTCTGTGCAAACTCTGACGCATTGGGTGCGTGGCAGACAAAGCCTATGAACTGTACGTCTGCTGCACAACAGGTCATTGCAAATCTTCCGGGAACCAGCTTATCTTCTGGGAAATTCTTATCCCTGTAGATAAGTGCCCTAAACTTCATAGTCTTTCCCTTATACTTTTCAGGATGATCCATGGCATCCATGTACCAGAGTCCAAAGTCATCATCCTCAAGCTCAATTACAGGTTTATCTGTATCAAATGGCAGGCTCTCCACATAGGCATCATCGAGGTTTCCTTTTTCATCCTCATAGAGGATCTGAGCCTTTCTGTTTAGTGCCTTTATACGCCTCCTATAGCCTCCCCTTACCTCATTGTCAGTAACCCTGTTGAACACTACGAGGTCGGCAGGCTTAACCTGCTCCATAACAAAGCTTCCCATATTCTGTAGGTAGCTCTCAAAGGTAGAGCCATCTATAAGATTGATACACTGTACAAGCATCCAATTCTCAGGGAATTCATCTATAACCTCCTGAGGAATCCACATACCATTGTTCTCGATTACCACCCTGTCAGGGTTATATTCCTTTTCAAGGTTTTTTAAGAATTCCTCAGTTATATCTTCCTTGTCTTCTACTACAACTGTAGACATTTTATTTCGCTTTAAAAGTTTCTCTGACAGCTCGATTTCGCCCTCTTCACACAGTATGAAAAGGGATTTGTTGCCGTCTTCAAACTCACCGCCCTCTAAGGTATCCCTTAAAAATGCGGTCTTCCCACTCTCAAGCATACCCGTAAACATATATACAGGTATATCCTTTTCCTGATTCATATATTCTCCTTATCAGCCTTAGTATATCCACATAATGCCACAAGGCCTATGCCTGTCCTACTTTAGGCTTAGATAATACTCTCTGATTATATAGCTGTCAAAAGCATTGATACAGACACTATAGCTCTTACACTTCAAAAAGAGTCTTAATATCATCTTTTTTAAGTCTTGAGCCTATTACACAGAGCTTACCTGTTACGTCAGGTGCACCATTTCTTACTTCAAATTCTCCAGGTGTAAGGTCGAACTCAAGCCATCCTTCACCCTCTGACTGAACTATACCCTTTGCACGTAGTATGATGCCAAGGCCGTTGCCCCAAGCGAGCTTGTCGAGTATCTTCTCAAGAGCCTCTTTCGTAAAACGCTTAGGAGTTGTGATGCCCCAGCTGTCAAATACCTCATCAGCGTGGTGATGGTGGTGATGTCCACAGCCACACTCGTGGCCGTCTTCATGGGTCTGCTCGTGATGGTGTCCGTGACAGCACTCATGACCTTCTTCATGGGTCTGCTCGTGATGATGTCCGTGACAGCACTCATGACCTTCTTCATGGGTCTGCTCGTGATGATGTCCGTGACAGCACTCATGACCTTCTTCGTGGTCATGGTCGTGATGATGTCCGTGGCAGCACTCATGACCGTCTTCATGGGTCTGCTCGTGATGATGTTCGTGACAGCACTCATGACCGTCTTCATGGGTCTGCTCGTGATGATGTCCACAGCCACACTCATGACCGTCCTCATGGGTCTGCTCGTGGTGGTGTCCGCAGCCACACTCATGGCCGTCCTCATGGGTCTGCTCGTGGTGGTGTCCGTGGCAGCACTCATGGCCGTCTTCGTGGTGGTGATGTTCACAGATTTCAAGCTCTTCTTCTGTAAAGAGTAAGTCCTTCACCTCTCCTGCTGCCTTCTCCATTGTATCAAGAATCTGCTTTCCTGTAAGGCTATCCCAGTCGGTTGTTATGATAACAGCCTTGTCATTGTGCTCCTTTATGGCCGCTACAGCCTTTTCAAGCTTACTCTCAGGAGTCTTTGCAGTACGGCTAAGTACGATAGTGTTGGCATTTTCAATCTGGTCATTGAAGAATTCGCCAAAGTTCTTCATATACATAGTTGTCTTGCCTGCATCGGCTACTGTAATAAAGCTATTAAGGCTCACATCTTCAAAGTCCTTCTTCACATCGGCAACAGCCTTAATTACATCCGAGAGCTTGCCTACTCCCGAAGGCTCAATGATGATTCTGTCAGGAGAATACTTTGTAATAACATCTTTAAGTGCTGCTCCAAAGTCTCCAACGAGAGTACAGCAGATGCAGCCGGAATTCATCTCTGTGATTTCAATTCTGCCTCTTTTAAGAAGCCTCCATCTATGCCTATCTCGCCAAATTCATTTTCTATAAGCACTACTTTCTCTCCACCGAGTGCCTCTTTTATAAGCTTTTTGATGAGGGTTGTCTTGCCTGCGCCAAGAAATCCTGAGATTATATCTATCTTTGTCATTTTACTACTTCCTTTCATACTATTTCGGGTTAGTTATAAGTAACTTTTGAATAGTCACTATAGTACCACAACAAACTTTCAAATTCAACTTTTTAAATCAAAGTAACTATCTCAGAAATGCGAAAGACATATTCTTCCTCTCAAAGCTATTATATAAGTTCAAGCTTTTTAAGCACTTCCTCCATTTTATCCGTATCAAGAGGCTTGTTGGCATAGCCGTCACAGCCAAGTTCAAAGGCTCCGTCTACATAATTCATGTCGCTAAGTGCTGAAACCATGATTATCTTAGGACATTTGTCCTCAGGAATCTTGAGTCTTTTCTCACTCTCCCTTATCCTGTAGAGCGCTTCTATTCCGTCTGTCCCCGGCATCATTATATCAAGACAGATTAAGTCATAATACTCTCCGTCTTCAGCCGCAAATTCAAAAGCAGCCACAGCTTCTTCTCCGTCCACAGTTGCGTCCACTTCTCCATATTTGCTTAGAAAGCTAATACCAAACTTTCTGCTGGCATAATCATCTTCGGCCAGTAAAATTCTCATGTCATCCTCCTTATTATTCAGCAATATGGTCGTAAGGAAGCTCAATATCTACCTCTGTTCCTTCACCTTCTTTGCTTTTTAGCACTACTCTGCCATTTATTTCTTCAATCAGATGAGCTACCTGGTCAAGCCCCACTCCTCTTCCTGAATAATCTCCAATTGTCTTTCTGGTTGTAAATCCCGTCATAAACGGTATTTTCAATATATCTTCCATACTATAGCTTTCTTTTGGATTGAGAAGTATTCCCCTCATCTCTGCCGCCTTAAGTATCTTGTCAGGATTAATTCCCACTCCGTCATCAGAAAAATGAAGCTCTATTCCCTTGAATTTCTCTGATTTTACTATCTCAAGCCTTATATGTCCTTCTTCTTTCTTACCCGCCTTAACTCTTGCAGTCGGTGCTTCTATTCCGTGGTCAACGGCATTCTTATAAGGTGGGTGAGAGCCTTTGACAGATTGGCTGTCTTGTACTTTTCTATATGAATGACATGAGCCTCGTCTTCCAAAAGCTTAACCTCAAACTCAGCCTTCTTGCCTGTGTGTTTAAGCAGGTCTTTAGCTGCAATCTTAGCCTTAGACACAAGCATAGATAAATCAGTCATCCTTGCATCCATTACCCAGCTTTTCACCCCTTTAGCAAGGTTTACAACCTCCGATACTACATCTGTCTTCTTTCCGGCTTTTAACTCATCCGCCAGCTTCTCTAGTCCAATACTTAGCTTCCTTATCTCTTCCATCTTGTCATCAGTAATAGTAAAGCTGATGAGTCTGCTCTTTAGTGAATTAAGGATTTCATTAGGCGTCTTTGGTTTAGCCAGTCCGTCCTCAGATTTTTTATTTTCATCAAGCAAAAGTCCGTCAAACACTCCCTTTTTAGGCGATACTACAGCTGTATCATTTTCAGACTTACTAGGAATATAATACTGCTTACGCCTTGTAGGTGTGGAGGTAGGAAGCTTATTAAAGCCTACTACTCCTGTATCCATGTGGTCGATAAGTTCTATTATCTCACTATTATCTCCGTCAACCTTTTCATTGTGAGTGAGTTTATAAAGCTCGCTGTGAATGAAGACCGAATAAGCATTTAAAACTTCCCTGAAGCTCTCAAAATCAGGACTTTCAGCCCTCACATCCCTGTAGCAGTCCATTAGCTTTTCAAGCTTACCGCTTACCTGGGCTATCCCGTCAAAAAGCAGCATACTTGAGTCCATTCTGATGATGCGCACAAGTTTAGCAAGCTCCACTATTAGCTCTCTTTCAAATTTGCCGGCATTTTCACCTTCGAGCATATATTTATCGAAGGCTTTAATAGAGTCTCCGGCTTCATTTGCAAATATTTCGATTATCGGTTCTTTTTTTGCAACTCCCAAATCTAGTTCCTCCTAATACCACTTTGTATCTTCAAAAATATGTCTACAATACTCGGATCAAAACTCTTCCCTGATTCACTCTTAATTATCTCAATCGCTTCCTCGTGAGTGTAAGCATCCCTGTAACATTTATCTCTTGTAAGTGTGTCATACACATCTACAACAGAGAATATTCTCGCTGACATTGGTATACCCTTACCCTTAAGCCCCTTAGGATAACCCGAGCCGTCCCATTTCTCATGGTGATAATATGCAATGTCTATAGCCATTCCCAGATATCTGCTAAACTCATTGTGGCGGTAGACTTCAGTAAGTGTCCTTGCACCTATTTCAGCATGAGTTCTCATAACAGTCATTTCATCAGGAGTCAGCTTACCCCTTTTAAGAAGTATTCTGTCACTGATAGTGAGGCTTCCTATATCGTGAAGAGGGGCAGCAAGCCCGATATCGTCTATAAAGTTATTGCTGATGTACTTTTCGTATTCAGGAGACAGCTGCAAGCTCTGTGCTAAAAAAGCGGAATTTGCCGAAACATTAAGCATATGTGTGCCTGTCGGCTCTTCCCTTGATTCAGCAAGCCTTACCAGTCCGTATATGAGATACCTTTGGTCATCAGTTATCTTTGCTATCTGGGTATTCATCATCCTATGCAGTCTTTTATTATACTCTTCAAGTTCACGCTGCATTACGAGGTTTTTTATCTGAGTATTTATTCTAAGCCTTACCTCATCAAAATCAAAGGGCTTTACTATAAAGTCCACCGCTCCTACATTATAGCCTTTTTTCCTTGAGTTCACATCATTTAAGGCTGAAACAAATATCAAAGGAATATCCGCTGTCTTTGGATTGGACTTAATCATCTCACAAAATTCATAGCCGTCAATGTCAGGCATTGATATATCCGAAAGTATGAGATCCGGAAGCAGGGCATCTATAGCCTCCATAGCCTGATTTACATTCTGTACAGGTCTTGCTATGTAGCCTTCACTCTTTACTATGTCGGACATAAGTGCAAGGCTTGTGAGCACGTCATCAACAATGAGAATATTCGTTTTCATTTCCCTCTACCCCTTTTAGAATCCTAGTTCGGTAAGCTTTCCCTTAAATGTGTTGTACTGCTCTATAGCTTTATCGTGGTTACCCCTTCGGATAATGAGTTCAAGCCTGAAAGCTTCCTTCTTAAGTTGTTGTTCAGATTCGTTATCAGAAATCAAATTTTTACAACACTGGCAAAATTCTCTGCTTTTTCCCAGTTACCCAGTTCAATGCAGATAAATAGTTTTTCGAGGGCTGAATTTATTTCCTTGATATTCTCACTGGTTCCAAACTGGTATATCTTGTCCGAATTAGCTGTAAGCCTCCAGTCTGAGCCTCCTTCGCCGCTATAGCTTGATTCCTCCTCAGACTCGGTATACTGACCGCTTCCTTCGTAGACGAAGTTTCCGTTAGGAAGTTCTACTCCTGTAGTCTCTTCTGCCTCGTCTGCCTTTCCAAGGATTACATTGAAAGAGAATGAACTTCCCTTACCCGGCTCACTTTCTACCTTGATGTTTCCTCCCATAAGCTCAACTAACTTCCTGCTTATGGACAGACCTAAGCCCGTTCCTCCGAACTTCCTTGTCGTAGATGCATCCACCTGTGAAAATTTCTTAAACAACTTATCCATGTTTTGTTTTGAAATGCCTATTCCCGTATCAACCACCATAAAGAAAAGCTCTACATAATCATCTTCTTCACGAATGAGGGAGGCTTCAACCGCTATATGGCCTATAGTTGTAAACTTGACTGCATTGCTTAGGAGGTTGTTAAATACCTGCATCAGCCTTAGCTCGTCTCCCACCAGGTACTTAGGAATGTCATCGCCCACATGCACAAGAAGTTTTAAGCCCTTTTCATTTACAAGAGTTACATTGAAAGCCATTACATTGTTTAAGAACTCTCTAAAAGAAAATGCTTTCTTTTCAAGCACCAGCTTGTCGGATTCCATTTTTGAAAAATCCAAAAGATCATTGATAATCTTAGACATATTTACGCAGCAGCCCTCGATTATCCCCACAGTTTCAAGCTGGTAGGAATTGAGCTCTGTGTTAAGGAGGTTCTTAGCCATACCCTGAATACCGTTAACCGGAGTCCTTAGCTCATGAGTAATATTGGATACAAATTCAGTCTTATACTTAAGTTCATACTTAAGTTCCTCTTTACAGCTTTTTAGCTCTCTGGTAAGATTTCTTTTTTCTGTTTGATCTATTGCAAATATAATTAATTTATCGTCTTCATAAGGAACTATCTTTAGGTCAGCAGGAAAACAAGTTTCATTTTTCCTGTACACATCTGTCTCAATATGCTCATGTAGGGCAGTTTCTTCCAAAGAAATTTTTGGGAAAGTAATCTCAAATTTTCCTATTTCTTCTTCGGGTAAATACCCCAAACTTTCCCTTGCTTTGTCGGAACAGCTGATACATTTACCATTTTTATCAAAGACAAAAACAAGTTCAAGACATTCCTCCTTGAGAATATTATACAGTTTCATATCAACATTCATAACCCACCCCGCTATACACAATTTGTGTATTTTTTTTGCAATAACGTTTGACATTTAACCTTCAAAACTATATATTAATAGTATGATGTTTGGTTAGACAATATCTATATTTAATATAAATCATTTCAGGAGGTAAAATATGAATTTTCATTTGAGACTTAAACAGCTTCGCCAGAAGAAAGGGCTTACACAGGGCGAACTTGCAGGAATACTGGGACTTAAGCCTACAGCTATCTCAAACTACGAATCAAACAGAAACGAGCCATCCTTTGAAAAGCTGATTGCTTTATCAAAGGAATTTGACGTAACCTGCGATTACCTGCTTGGTGTATCTGATTCTGCACTTCCTATAGGCGGAGAAATACTTGACAAGGAAATAGTTGATTTCTTCCTTGTATATCAGCAGCTCATGCCTGAAAGTGCAGCTTCTATAAGAGACTATGCAGAATACCTCCTTGAGAGACAGGAAAACAAAAAGAACCGTAGGCAGTCTTAATTCGTGCCGCTGGTTCCAAATCCACCCCTGTCCTCATTTTCAAGTGAGTCAACTTCGAGGAAATTTATCTGCGGCTGATGTTTCATTATACGGAATTGGCAAAGCCTGTCGCCTACATGTACCTCTGTGTCACGCATAGCCAGGGCAGGCCATTTCCACTCATCAGCATCTCCTTTGTAGCTCTCATCAATTACTCCCATGTGGTTGGTCTGTATGAGCCCAAAGTTCTTATAAGTCGAACTTCTTGGAACTACATGAGCCTCATAACCTTGGGGCAGCTCCATAGCCACCCCAAGTCTTATAAGTCTGAATTCGCCCTTTTTCATTACCACATCTTCTGCTACTCTAAGGTCTATCCAATCTGAATTGCCTGCTATGTAGCAGAGTTTTTCTATCTTATCTGTAAAATATTTTATCTTAATCGTTTCCATTTATTCTCCTAATAAAGTAAGCATTCTCTTAGCCTCTACCGCTCTCTGAGTATCTCCATGCTTTTCTACAATCTTATTATACCATTCTACAGCTTTAGTCTTTTCTCCAAGTCTATCATAACTTCTGGCTGTAAAGTACATAGAGTCGACATTTTCAGGATTCATCTTCAAAGAGGTTTCAAATGACTTAAGAGCCTCCTTATACTGTCCTCTACTGTAGAGAGTGTAGCCTGCCTGATACAGTCGTGTCGACTGCTCTACAAATACCTTTGCTGAGAGCTGATTATAGAGGTTTAGCATATTTTTATCTTTGAGTGTGGACTTATCTACCTTGACCAAAGCCTCTGCCGCCTTAGCATTATCATCCATTGTGTAATACGCCGCAGCCTCAGCAAGCACTCCAAATCCGTTATTTTCATTCTTCTTGGTGGTTTCGGAAAGCTGTTTATTTTTAGTCTCCAGAGTCTCCACCTTTTTCTTAAGTTCAGCATTTTCACCGGTTACGGTATCAAGCTCAGCATTTGTCTTAGCCATGGTCTCATTGAGGCTTACTATCTCGGTGTTCTTATTAGAAACCGACTTAGCCCTGATTCCGGCACAATGGCAACCATAAAAAATGCCATACCAAGCACTATTCCTGCTAAAAGACTAATCCAAGGCAGAATTCCGTGCTTATTATCTCTGTAGGCATTCATAGGGGCAAAGGACTCTCTTGCATTTAAGACAAGCCTGTTAGCATCATTATCCTCTGTCACATCTTCACCCTGGCTCTTTCCCTTTACCTCGGCCATATAAAGCAGGGTAAGAGGATTCATTTTATCAACCTTGAGTGCCATTTTTAGGTACTTCTTAGCCTGTGAAATATTCCCCGACTTTATATTTAATAGCCCAAGGAGCTGCAGTCCTTTGACATGCTTAGGATTAAGTGAAATCAGTTTTTTAAGCTGAATGGCTGCAAGGTCATAGTTCCCTGATTTTACAAGCTTTAAGGAAGCATTGTACTTCTTTATCACCTGTCCCGCTGCATCAAGTCTGGTCGGGTTGTTTTGAAAATACGACAGATACTCGGCTGCGAGATTATTCTCAGCTTCAAAGTGACTGCTTATTATCCATTCACTAAGAGCATCTACTATCTCCCCCATTTCACTGTATATAAGGCCTAAGAGGTTTCTAGCCTCGGTATTCTTTTTATTTATCTTTAAGCTGTTTTGAAGGCTTATTACCGCACCGGACAAATCCCTTGCCTTAGCCTTTTCGAGGCCTTCGTTGTAGCATCTGTTTGAAATTCTATATAATTTTTTAAATAGCTTTACATCACTGCCACAGTCTTCACAAGTGTCACTGGCAGTTAGTTTAGCCTTACAATATGGGCACTGCATATATTTACCTCATTTCTCTGGTTTCTTTAAGTACTTCCTTAATCAGGTCGGCAACATCCGACACATCATTATGTCTGATAACATCAGCCACTTCTTCTACTTCGAGGCTTGGCTTAAACTTTTCAAGTTCTTTTTCAAAATCCAACATAATATCTCCCTTCAAAATATAACCATATCAAAAATGTAGTATAGGAATAGTTATTCCACCTTAGAATAATACCACATTTTGTAGTCTTATTCAATTAGAAACAATAATTTATATAAGACTTACTTCCTAAATTACGGGAGTTTGACAACCTAATCCGTTATGAGGTTCATCAAAGCCAGATATGGCTTATTTTTTTTGTCAAATCTTAAATTTATGCTTGCACGTTCCACTCCGATACGTTATAATAGTATTGGAGGATAATACTATGAGATTAGGATGGACTACCGGAAAATATTCAATTACCTATCGTGCTGTTAAAACAGTTAGAATCAATGGGAAAAACAAAACTCAGATTGTTAAAACTTTCGGTTCAGAAAAACAAATCTGCGAGATGTATGGCGTGAAAGATGCAAAAGCCTGGGCTAAAGAACAGGTGCGTATTATGAATGAAGTTGAAAAAGAAGATTCCGCAACATTTAATATTGAGCTCTGTGCCGCTAATGACCTTGTTAGTAATGAACAGCATAGGTTTAATGGCGGATATCTTTTCCTTCAGGATATTTATTATGAATTAGGCATGCATAAGATTTGCCGTGCAATCTCTGCGAGACACCCATTTGAGTACGACCTGAATGACATACTTTCACGTCTTATATACAGCAGAATACTTTTTCCCGTCATCAAAAAGGAATAGCTTTTGAAGAGTCAAAGCGCTTTTATTGAACAGCCCTCTTTTGAACTGCATGATGTTTACCGCTCATTATCAGTGATAGCAGAAGAGGCTGATTATATTCAGAGCCGCATTTTTTTAAAAAAATAGCACTGCAGTGCAAAAAAACGAAATACTCAAGTAATCTATTATGACTGTACAAATTTCTACTTTGAGATCGACAATGAAGAGGATGATAAGCAGTTTGGCAAAAGTAAGGAAAACCGCCCACTTCCTATAGTAGGAATGGGGCTGTTTATGGATAGCGATGGTATTCCTATATCTTTTTGCATTTATCCCGGAAACCGCAATGAACAGACCACTATGATTCCACTTGAAAAGAAGATGCTTTCTGGATTTGATATGTCCAAGTTTGTTGTCTGTACAGATTCAGGGCTGTCATCTGCAACAAACCGGGTGTTTAATTCCTACGACAGCGAAAACGGCATGCGCGGGTATATAACAACACAGCCTATCAAAATACTTAAAGACTTCTTACAAGAGTGGTGTATGGCTGATGATGGATGGCTTCTCGATGGTGATAGAAGCGGCAAAAAATATAGGATATCAGAATTAGACAATGAAAAGGATAGAGACAAGATTTTCTACAGATCGCGATGGATTAAAGAGGAAGGTATTGTCCATACAGACAGTGGCGACAGAAAGCAAATAATCGAACAGAAGCTTATTGTTTCATACTCCTTAAAATACCGTGATTTCCAGCGCCATGTGCGTAAAGGACAGATTGAAAGAGCTGCGAAAATGATTGAAAAAGGACGCTCATCGATAGAAAGAAAAAAACAGAATGATCCTAAACGATTTATAAAAACCGACCATACAACAAAGTACGGGGAGATTGCAGATGTATCCATAAACAGCATAGACCAGTCATATATTGAAAATGAAGAAAAATATGATGGTTTCTATGCTGTATGCACCAATCTTAATGACAACATAGGTAGTATAGTCAGGGCAAACAAGCGACGTTGGGAGATTGAAGAATGCTTTAGAATAATGAAAACTGATTTTGAAGCACGTCCTGTATATTTAAACAGGAAAGACAGGATACTTGCCCATTTCATAACCTGTTTTATTTCGCTTATTGTATACAGGTATCTTGAAAAGAAACTTAATAATAAATATACCATAGACCAGATACTTCCTACCCTTCAGGAAATGGATTTCATAAAGTACGAGGGTAAAGGTTATCAGCCCATTTACACCAGAACAGAACTCACAGATGCACTGCACGATGCATTTGGATTCTGTACATCTAAACAGATAGTTCCAATAAAAAAAATGAGGAATATTTTTTCACAAACAAAAAAATAGATAGTGTAACGTGCATATGTAAATTTTCCAAAAGCCCTGTAACTCGCTTCTATAGCGAATTACAAAGCTTTTTCTTAAAAAAAGCTGTCAAAGACGGGATTTTTGTAGTCTTATTCAATTAGAAACAATAATTTATATAAGACTTACTTCCTAAATTAACAGGCTAAATATACTGTTTATCTCTGATATATAAGATTACAAATAAAATTAATAAACATCTAAAGTTTTTAGTCAAAATCTGCCGATATATGCCTATGGAAGTAATGTACCTTAAATATTTTTGACAAATGGAGGGTGCCATGAAAAATAATAAAGAAGTAAAAGCTACCGGAACCAATAGTATTTTCAATAGTTTCGCAGTTAAGTTAGGTCTTATTATTGCAGTTTTTTTGCTTGTCATTTTGGGCGCAAAAGCAGTATTTGACAATAATTACGAAACAGAAACTGCTATCAAAAATATCGAAATTACCAAGCTTGAAGAAGCAAAAAAAATGGCTTACAAGATTGAAAGTCAGTTTGCAGGCGCATATCAGATAGGATATGATGTAAAGGTTATAACTGAGACTGTACTTAAGCAGCTTCCTAAAAGGAAGAGAAGCAGAAAAATGGTTATAAACAGTGCTATGCAAATGTTTGAAAACAATGACTTCATTTCGGGAGTAGGTATTTACTTTATTAAGAACGGCTTTGATGGCAAAGACGCAAGAAAAGGCCGTTTCTCAAAGTATATAGAACGTGAAGACGGTAAAGTCATATCATCAGATGAAGACGACATAGATGATAAGGAATGGTATAGCGAAACTTTATCAGCCAATAAAGCTATGCTTTTAGACCCTTATGTTGATACAGATAATCAGACGAAAACTTCGTACTGCCTTCCTATTACTCATAAACAGAAGGCTGTAGGTGTAGTTGTTGTAGACATACTTTTAACTGATTTACAGCAGGATTTTAAGGACAGCTCAATAGACGTTGAAGACTTCAAGGGACTTCTTACGGACAGTGGTTTCTTTATATCAAACGCCATGGATGATGCCCAGATTGGAAAGAACCTTTTTGAACAGGTTCCAGAAGCAAAGGCAAATGTATCCGAAGCCATTGCAAAGGGCTATATGCAGTCAGTAGAAACCATAGCTGGAACAGACTTAGAGGGTAAAATCACCTATGTATCAGTTTCTTTCCCTGGAGTAGATAAGAAATGGTGCCTTGAGAGCATCATATCCTATAGAAAAGTTCTAAAGCACGCTACAGAGTTTGTCTTCAGCAACATTCTCTATCACGCTGCCATCATTTTAATCATAGGTGGTGTAATTATCTTCCTTATGATTAGCCGAGTTGCAAAGCCTATGGCTCTTATCGAGAAGGCTATGCTTAAGATGTCTAACTACAATCTTGACATTTCCGCAGAAACGGCTCAGGCTATGAAGTACATGAAGGGTAAAGATGAGATTGCAAGCGTAATGAAGTCAATAAAAACTATGACAGAGAACCTCTCTTCTATAGTTAATAACATCTCTTCACACGCGCAGAATACAGCAGCTACAGCTGAGGAGCTTACAGCAACTGCACAGTCTGCTTCCTCTTCATCAAATGATGTATCTAATGCTGTAAACAATATATCCGAGGGCGCTATGAGCCAGGCAGAGGATACTCAGAGTGCTGCAGGCTCAGTTGAGAAATCAGGCGAGCTTCTTGACGGTATGGTAGAGATACAGGAAAAACTTTCACATTCAATGGATCATATTAATAGCCTAAAGGATGAAAGTAATGTGATTATGAATGAGCTTGTACAGATAACCGGAGAGAACAAGGAAATATCTGAAAAGGTATCAGACGTAATTCAGGAGACAAATGATGCTACAGAAGCAATTGCAAGCGCAAGCGAGATGATACAGTCTATCTCAGACCAGACTAATCTTCTCTCATTAAATGCTGCCATAGAGGCTGCAAGAGCTGGTGAAGCAGGGAAAGGCTTTGCTGTAGTTGCTGATGAGGTTAGAAGCTTGCTGAGGACTCTGCTAAGTTCACAGGTGATATTAGAGAAGTTATTGATGAGCTTAAGAAGAAGGCTAAAGAAGCTGTAGATATGATTAAGCTGTCTAATGAAATCATAGACAGGCAGGGAAGCAAGGTTAAGGAGACAGGCGATAAGCTCGCTGAAATCTCTACCGAACTCGAAGATAGTAAGAGAATTGTTGAAAGCATCAACGAGTCTTCCGCACAGATTAAGAAAGAGAATGACAATGTAGTTAAGGTTGTTGAGAATCTTTCTGCTATCGCAGAGGAGAATGCAGCAACAACTGAAGAGGTTGCAGCTTCTGTAGATACTCAGGTACAGGCTATCCAGAACATTTCTCAGGCATCTGAGAGCCTTGCTGATATCGCATCACAGTTACAGTCAGAGGTTTCTAAGTTTAATTTGTAAAAGTTTAACTGCCACTTTAATAATTACTTGTTAAGGTGGCAGTTTTTTCTTGCTTTTTTTTATTTTTGCTGTTAATATAATATCAAATCACGATTTACTAAATCACGATTTGATATTATGGAGGTCAACATGTTTATTGGAAGAGAGCAAGAATTGCAGTTCCTTAATGATAGATATAACGAGAATAAAGGACAGTTAATTGTTCTTTACGGCAGGAGGCGTGTGGGTAAAACTGAGACGCTCCGCGAGTTTTGTAAGGATAAACCCCATGTATTTTTTTCCTGTACTCAAAGCACCGATAAGGCACAGCTAAGTAGATTTTCCTCTATCCTCCTCAAAGAAAATATTCCTGCCAGAGAATATATAACTGAATTTCCAGATTGGGAAAAGGCTTTTCGCTCGGTCCTTGACCTTCCATACGGAGACAGTAAAAAACTAATTATAATTGACGAATTCCCGTATATGTGTAAGGGAAACCCCAGCATACCTTCTATCTTACAAAACCTCTGGGATATAGAATTTAAGGATAAAAATGTAATGATAATTCTCTGCGGTAGCTCTATGAGCTTTATCGAAAAGGAAATTCTGTCAGAGAAAAATCCTCTATACGGCAGAGCTACCGGTGTATATAAAATGAAGGAGATGGGCTTCTATGATGCGATACAGTTTTTCCCTAATTATTCTGAAAGGGATAAGGTATATGCATACTCCATCCTTGGAGGTATCCCACATTACTTAAAACAATTTAATCCTGAACTTCCACTTAGAGAAAATATAAAACGTGGTGTACTTACCAAAGGTTCGGTCTTATACAGTGAGGTAGAGTTTTTGCTGCATCAGGAACTTAGGGAAACTTCCGTTTACAACTCAGTTATAGAGGCCGTTGCCCTAGGCAGCACCAAGCTAAATGATATCAGTCAAAAATCAATGGTTGAAGATACTTCAAAAACGAGTGTATACTTAAAAAATCTAATTGAACTTGGACTTATAAGCCGCGAATTTTCCATTGAATCATCTACAAAGGAAATGGCAAATACGAAAAGAGGTTTATACAGGTTAAATGACAACTTCTTTAGATTTTGGTACGCTTTCGGATACGCAAATATCTCACAGCTTGAAGACGGCGATGTAGAAGGCGTGTATAAATACATAGTAGAGCCTTCTCTTCATGAATTTGCCTCTTTAGCATTTGAAGACGTATGCAGACAGTTTATCATGGAACTTCAAAAGAAAGACCAGCTCCCATTTCGTATCATTAAGCTTGGACGATGGTTTGGAAAGACTACCATACATGATAGCAAAGCCTCAAGCGGACTAAGGATAGCCGAAACAGAGATAGACCTTCTAGGTATAGGAAGGAATAATAAGGAATATCTAGTCGGTGAATGTAAGTTTAAGAATGTCCCTTTTGATTACTCAGAGTATATTAGCACCGTAGCAAAGCTTACTCACGAAAAGGAAAAAGCCAAGTTCTACTATGCTCTTTTTTCAGAATCAGGCTTCGATAAGAAAATACTTACAGAGGCAAAAGCTACTAAAAACATTTATCTTTATGACTTAAATACGATTGTAAATCTATAGGAATTATGAGAGTTGCACTGTTGATAAACTTCATTTGTCTGTTTATCGTTATTCGATGGCTTTTAATTTTAGAAAAAACCTGCACCGATAGTGGAATATCCGTTATCAGTGCAGGTTTTTAATTAGCTTTAAGAATCTGTCTTATATATCTCTATTACCTGGCATCTTTAATTTCAAGTACTTATATACCTTGAGGTTTATGCCCCTTTGGACTTAATTCTAAATTCTTAGTTTTTCTTAAGTCTTCCCAGTTGTTCTTCTACCTGCTTAAGCATCTCAGTATATTTTGCAAGCTTCTCCTTCTCCTCATTTATCTTAGCCTCAGGAGCCTTGGATACGAACTTCTCGTTGCTTAGCATACCATTTGAGCGGGCAATTTCTCCTTCAAGCCTCTTATGCTCTTTTTCAAGTCTCTCCACTTCCTTGTCTATGTCTACAAGGTCGCTAAACGGCATATAGATAACTGCCTGAGATATAACCGCAGATACAGCATTGTCATCAATTCCAGACTTATCTGCCTGTACCTCTACCTCACTTGCATAAGAAAGGCTTGCAAAGAAGCTCTCTCCCCTCCATAAATACCTTTCTTACTTCTTCCTTGTCAGAAACGACTATAACCTTAGCCTTTCTTGAAGGTGGTACATTTTTGTCTGTACGAACCGCTCTTATGCTCTTTACAGCCTCTTTGATAAGGGCAACTTCTGCCTCTTCCTTCGCAAAATCCCACTCTGCCTTAAATGTAGGCCAAGCAGATATCATAATGCTCTCTTCCATAGCTGATTTAACCGCTTCGTTTGGCTCATTTTCACGAAGCGCCTGGTAGATTTCCTCTGTAACAAAAGGCATAAATGGGTGAAGGAGCTTGAGCATATTGATAAGTACCGTCTTAAGTGTAAATAAGGCTGCTGCCTTGGTCTTATCAGTATCGCTGTAAAGACGAGGCTTCACCATTTCGATATACCAGTCACAGAATTCTTCCCAAATGAAGTCATATACCTTCTGAACTGCTATACCAAGCTCAAAAGCATCCATGTTCTCAGTCATTTCTGCTGAGAGCTTGTTTGCCCTGCTAAGTATCCATTTGTCTGCCGGAGTAAGTTCAGAGAGGTCAACGTTGGCAGGCACTTCTGCGGCGTCCAGGTTCATCATAATAAATCTTGATGCATTCCATACCTTGTTGGCAAAGTTTCTGCTGGCTTCCACTCTTTCGTTGTAGAAACGCATGTCATTACCCGGCGCATTACCTGTGATTAGTGTAAACCTAAGTGCATCAGCACCGTATTTGTCTATGATTTCAAGCGGATCTATACCATTACCAAGTGATTTACTCATCTTGCGCCCCTGTGAATCCCTTACAAGGCCGTGGAACATAACTGTATGAAAAGGTGCCTTTCCTGTCTGTTCGTAAGCAGAAAATATCATCCTTATAACCCAGAAGAAGATGATGTCATAGCCTGTTACAAGCACATCTGTAGGGTAGAAATACTTGTACTCAGGGGTTTCATTAGGCCAGCCAAGTGTTGAAAATGGCCAAAGTGCTGACGAAAACCAGGTATCAAGGGTGTCTTCATCCTGCTTAAGGTGGGACTTACCGCACTTAGGGCAGACCTTTGGCTCTTCCTTGGCAACTATAATCTCTCCACAATCACCGCAGTACCAGGCAGGTATTCTATGTCCCCACCAGAGCTGTCTGGATATACACCAGTCTCTGATATTGTCTGTCCAGTTAAAATAGGTCTTGTCCATTCGCTCAGGGATGAGTTTAATCTCGCCTGTCTTTACAGCATTGCTTGCAGGCTTAATCATTTCATCCATTTTCACAAACCACTGCTCTTTGATAAGAGGCTCAACTACGCTGTGGCAGCGGTAACAGGTACCTACATTGTGGCTGTGGTCTTCTATCTTGCCAGGAGTCCAAGGCTGTCAAGCTCCTCAACAATCTTCTTTCTGGCCTCATATCTGTCAAGACCTTCGTACTTGCCACCATTTTCATTGATGGTAGCATCATCATTCATAATGTTGATTTCAGGGAGGCCATGGCGCTTACCTACTTCGAAGTCGTTAGGGTCGTGAGCAGGAGTAATCTTAACTACACCTGTACCAAATTCCATATCTACGTAGCTATCCTCAATCACAGGGATTTCACGCTCTGCAATAGGAAGCCATACTGTCTTGCCCTTAAGGTAGGTATATCTTTCATCCTCAGGGTTTACCGCTACAGCTGTATCTCCAAGCATGGTCTCAGGACGTGTGGTGGCAAATTCAAGGAAGTTGGTTGTGCTTGGCTTCCCATCTTCCATAATAGGGTATTTGATATGCCAGAAATGCCCTGCCTTTTCCTCGTGCTCAACCTCAGCATCTGAAATGGAGGTATTACATACAGGACACCAGTTTACAAGCCTTGAGCCCTTGTAGATTAGCTTCTTGTCATAGAGCTTACAAATACCTCTTTAACCGCCTCAGAGCAGCCTTCATCCATAGTAAAGCGTTCTCTCTCCCAGTCACAGGATGAGCCAAGCTTTTTAAGCTGTGAAATGATTCTTCCGCCGTACTCTTCCTTCCACTCCCATGCACGCTTAAGAAAGCCTTCTCTGCCAAGTTCTTCCTTAGAAGTACCCTCTTCTTTAAGCTTTTCAACTATCTTGGCCTCTGTAGCTATGGAAGCGTGGTCTGTACCAGCCTGCCAAAGCGCTTCAAATCCCTGCATCCTCTTAAAACGGATGAGGATGTCCTGCATGGTATTGTCTAAGGCATGTCCCATGTGAAGCTGTCCTGTGATATTTGGTGGCGGCATAACTATGGTAAATGGCTTCTTGTTAGGATTTACTTCCGCATGGAAATATCCTTTCTCAGTCCAGTTATGATAGATTTTGTCCTCAATCTGCTTCGGATCGTAGGTCTTTTCAAGTTCTTTTTTCATGTAATCCTCCTTTAAAATAAGAATCCTGCAAAGCAGGATTTTTCGCCTGCGGCGGGTCGCGTGAGCGACATCTACATAGTCGCCGCAGTGCGATCCCTCGAAGAGATTTTTATTAGATAGGAATTTTGGAGAAATTTCCTGTCAAATAAAAAAACTCCCACCCCTAGCCTAAGCTAAGGGCGAGAGCATATCCCGCTGTACCACCTTAATTTATGATAAATTTCAAACATTAAGTTCAATTCATTCACACCTCAGGTCACAGACCTCTTTTTAGATAAGTGAATAATTTGAGTTACGTTAAACTCATCACCTTTATCTCCGTAACGGGGAAGCCGTCATCTCCTACTCTGCTTATCGCACTTTCTCAGAGATGCTGTTTGAAAGCTACCTTCATCCCTTCTTCCTAAGACCTTTCACCCACCGGTCTCTCTCTGATAAGAATACGGAACTACTCCTCTTTCGCATTACATTTACAAACATAATAGCGAAATGAATCAGTTTTGTCAACACTCTCCTGAAAGATAAGCCTTAACCAGCTAATTGCCTACCAATATATCTTTTTATTTCATCCTCGGATGTGAGATTAAATCCTTTGAAACTTCACTAAAATAACTCATAATCGCTTCTTTAGTAATTGGTTCATTAGTATAGTCACATACTATATCACCACAATATACATCCGCCCAAGGTGCTTCTCTATGTGTTAATGTAGCTAGTGTTTTACCACTATACATCCCAAAAGTATTTATAACCAAATCAATAATTTTTCTTTCCTCCTCAGTAAGCATCTTACATTTGTCCTTAAAAATCACGAATCTTTTATCGTCAATAGGATTATATTTAAATCCTTTGAACACTTCATAGACCTTATCATATACAGGTCCATACTTCCACGCATGACATTCTTCAATAAACAGAGGCTTTCCATAGTTAACCATAAAAATTCCCTGAACATAATATAAAATCTTTTGTAATGCAAGAGGCGTTATCTCTTCAGCTTTTTCAAAAATATAAGAAATAGTGATAAGCATTTTTTCAGATAAGGAATCATTAAGTCCTTTTAGCCCCATTGCTGCGTCCCAAGCTTTTTTATAAGCTGTTTCACCAATCTTATCTTTATTTTTTTTTCAAACATTCCATCATAAAATCAACATCAGATAGAGCTCTTCTAATCACATTAGAATACTCTAGGGACGGATACTGTCCCTGCAAATATCTGGTAATGGTAATTTCTCCAAACCCTAATGCAAGTGATAATGGAGCTTTTCCAATATTATACACTTCCATTAACTTATTAATATCTTCAATGGATACTAAATTTTCAGTCTTTCTGTACTGTTCATCTATTAATCTGGCGTTGCTATCCATCAAGCCCGGGATGTTAACCTCGGCTCCACATTCTTTACATAGAGCTGCTGCTATGTCAAAAGTGTACTCCTTGCCTTTAATATAATGTGTATATTTCAATTTTTTTATATCATATCCTGTTTCTTTTCTGCACTCAACACAGAATTGTCTTCTCTCCTTAGCCATACCGTTTTCCTCCATTTTCTCTATATCTCTTCTTCTTAATCTTCTTCACTTGAACTTATACACTATCGGATAATCTTGCTTGTGGAAAGATATTACAATTACATAAAAGTTAGCTAATTTATTAAATTTTATGTACAAAGACACTGTCTCCTCATCGCCACCTTGTTTTGGTAACAGTAATACATCCTTACCAAAGATATATAAAATTTCTTCCGGATGTTGTGGATGGTCATTCTGTACTGCTTCCGAAAAATCATCAGCTTCTAAATCCAGCAAAATTTCTTTACATCGTTGCTCCGAAAACACATAATCTATATATAAGCTCTGGTTCTTCGTGCGTGGCGATATTTGATATCGCCCTTCTTCTACAGATTTTTTAACTTCATTCAGGTAGTCTACTACTTCATCTCTAGTAACATCCAAATAATCACCTCTCTTCATGATGGTATTTTCTAATATTACCATCAATATACCACTAATGATAGCTTTTTGTCAATATCCTATCATTATTATCCAGAAAACCAAGTTCCACTCTTTGCTCTTATTTAAAAAGAAAGCAAAGATGTGGAACTTGATATTTAAGTTCGACAGATAAAACTATATACATCAACTACTTGGTTTCATTTGCTAAATTTTCCGTATACCTGCAATCAGGATAGGAGCTGCAGCCAAAAAAGCTGCCAAATTTACCATTTCTAAGCTTAAGAGCTCCTCCACATCTTGGGCATATTTTAAGGGGTTTTGCACCATTTTTTAGCTCCTCTCCCAGCCTTTCAAATACCTGCTGGTTCATCCTACAGTCATTCAAGGCTCTGTGTGCTCCTTCAGCTGGCATCTTATAGTATGTAGCAAGGTCTGTAAGCTTGTGGTGTCCTAAGATAGGCAGACATTTCCTTGCCAGGGGCAGGGTATCTATGTAGTCATTTCCAAGAAAGAGCCTAAAAAATGCCTCACAGTCTCTGTGGATAAACTTCATATCAAATTCATGGATATTGTGCCCAACAAGGATATCGTCTCCTATAAAATCGATAAAATCCTTTAAGACCTCCTCAAAGACCGGCATATCAGCCACCATTTCATCGGTAATTCCGTTTACACTAGATGCTCCGTAAGGAATCCTCCTCATAGGGTTCACAAGGGTCGAAAATTCATCAACCACTTTTCCATCCCTCACCTTGATAGCAGATATTTCTATTACAGCATCTGATTGTGGCGATACCCCTGTTGTTTCAAGGTCAAATACCACATAATCCTTCACATATTTTTCCAGTTTTTCACCGGTTCTAAGACCTAACATTTTAACCTCCGATACAAATAATTACTTATGGTCTTAACTTATATTTATTCAGGGTAGAAAAGTTATGCTTTTTACAATCCCATTGAAAATATTCGTAGTCCACTAATTTATTAAAAATGATTACCAACCTATCTTATAATACTCTTGCCAAAATTACAATAATCAAGCAAAAGAAGAAAGTAACCCCCTAAGAGAGCTACTTTCCCAATTTGTCATATACTTATACCCCGTATATGGCGCTTCCATATTCTATTATTGTGTTGGTTATTACTTACATTTATCTCTTTATAATAAGCCTTTATGCAGGCATTCATAGGATAAGCCGGACCATTTGCAAAATGTAAACTGATTAAAATCCATAAATCCCCTTTCCTTGTCGTAAATGTAAGTTTCTTTTTTTACCTACCTTTGCATTTTTTTACCTTGTCCCATAATATTCTTTTTCCTCGACAACCATATCATACTTATGATCTGGGTCTTCAGCATCTGAATTTCTTGTCCATATACCAACTGCAAAGTCCTTACCCTTTGTAAGGCTTATGGCTTCATCAGCAGGGATATCAAGAGTATGATAGCCTGCATTATCAGCTATTCCAGACAATATCTTATATTGCTGAACCATCTTGTAAAACTTTTCTGCTTCATCTTCATCCAAATCTTTAGCATCTGTAGCAAAGCTATTAAAGTCAGGTATTAAATACACTTCATACTCTGCATTCTTCTTTGTAGTGTAGAAGCCTATCTTCTCTATCTTTGAGTCGCTTTCAGCCTTATATCTGTTAAACAAAACATCTTTTTCATCTGTATCAAAGTTAATTCCTCTTCTGTAGCCTGTCAACGCAAACTCATCGTGCTGATAAATACTATACTGTGGCTCGATTACCTCTGTAAACACATAAGGATTCTCGCCCATAGAAACAGACTGAAATGACACGTAGAAATATCCCTTATCGCCGAAGGCTTCACTCTGCGCATCTCTTACTATCCAAGCTCCGTCTATCTCAGGCTTGGTGGTAAAATTATCCTTTGAAAAATCATCATCCCAGCCAACTATGGTTATAGCGTGATTTGCTCCATATTTTACTCCGTCTGCCTCTTCAGTTTTGTACTTTGATGTCCTGTCACTGCCTTTTCCATCAAAATAATAAGCCTTGGTCTCAGGATTGTAGTACTTTACATCTGTATATGGAAATGTCTTGTTGCCATCGTGAGCCATATACATATCTGCTACTACTCCACCATTCTTAGCAATAGCTTCTTTAATCTGCAAAAGTTCATCATCCTCGGCGGATCTAACCTTTGTTGTATCAACAGTCTTAAGGAAGTCAAAGCCCATAATCTGCTTAACTCCGTCTTTAATAACAGGATTCTTAGCTGCTGCATTTACCTGCTCCTGTGTAAGGTAATTTCCTTCCCCACCTTCACCCTTCATAGGAATGTACGGATCATCTTCTTCTAATATAGGTCCATAGTTTACAAGATAAGGTATATCAGAATTTCTGTTTCTTCCCTGCCTTACATTATTAGTGCCAAAGTAAAAACCATGGCGGTTCTCAAAATTGTTCTCTGAAAGGTCAAGCTCTACCCCTGTTTTAAGCTTGATATGAGACTCCAGCGCACCAAGCGCAGCAAATGACCTACATCCACCATCTCTGAACTGATTCTTTATCTTACTTACTGCTTTCACTTCTCTAAGGTCATACTTTCTATAAACCTTACCATTTGCTTCAAGCTTAGGTTCAGGCTTCTCATCTACAGGAGAGTTATTCTCGCCTTTTTTCTCATTGGTTTCAGGCTGTCCTACCACGTTTCCAACTGTATTTTGAAGAATATTATTGATGTTAGTTCCATCCCCAAGAGGAGTAGTCTCATCATTTAGGCTTACTGTATTGTCTAACGAGTTTTCATAGCCTCCCTTATCAGCTAAAACTCCATTTTTAAGCTCTTTGTAAGCACCACTCATCAGTACTGTCTCATCACCTGAAGCATTCTCTACAAATACTTCTTCCTTTGTTTCATTCTTAACAACTACTTTTGTCTCATTATTAGTAGCCTTTACAGATGAGCCCTCAGCCCCCTTCTTAAATATTGTCTCTGTATTCTTATTTGCTATAAGCTCTACCTGTACACTGCTTTTAACCTTGGTTCCCTCAGCGTTTACAGTTACAGGCACAAGATCTGTCTTTCCACTTAGACTAAGCTCAGCCTTCTTTTCAACTACTAGAATTGTAACCTCGCCCTTTATGCTTACATCAGCCTTAGCACCTGATTTTAGGAATCTGATGAAGGCTACCTTTGCATTCTTGCTTACTTCAATGCTGCTCTCTTTGCTTTTTACCACGAGACCATTTCCATTAGCCTTCTCAACCCACTTCTTGCTGCCTATTTCAATTATCTTAAATCTTCCCTTATTAGTAACCTCTGCCTTAGGGGCATCTATTACGAGCTTAACCTTATTATGGTTTCCCTTGAGATTAAGCTTTACCTTCTTATTTGTTTTCAGGCTAATCTCTGTATTGGCAATGTTCTTAAGTGCCTTGTTAAGCTCTGAAGCCGTTTTTACTACTACTGTAGTCTTCTTCTTTGTAGCGGCCTTCTTTTTTACAGTTGTCACCTTTGCATTCTTAACACCTGCCCTCGCATAGTTTGCAGGCATTGAGCTTATTACAAGTGCTACTGCAAGTATGCCGGATGCTATCATCATATTTTTTCTTTTCATCTTTATTTCCTTCCTAGGTCTTTTATATTGTATCTATCTACTAAGCCCGTTTACAGGAAAGAATCCTGCAAAGTAGGATTCACCGCCTGCGGCTCATCGCACTAGCGACATCTACATATCTGCCACAGCGCGATTCCTCGGAGAGTTTTTATATGATATCCTATAAAGCTTAATAATGTATTCCAAGAGCAAAGCTACGGTAATCGACGCTTCACACAGCTTTTATCCCCGGTATCGAGGCTAAGAGTTCCTTCGTATAGTCATCCTTAGGATTTTCAAATATCTCTCTTGTCGAATTTTCTTCAACAATCCTCCCCTTGTACATAACCATAACTCTGTCGCTAATATTCTTCACCACTCCCAAATCGTGAGAAATAAATATATAAGTTAAACCCTTCTCCTTCTTGAACTTTTCAAGCAGAGCCAAGATTTCAGCCTGTATAGATACATCCAGCGCTGATACAGGTTCATCACAGATTACAAGCTCCGGCTCACCTATAAGCGCCCTTGCTATTACTATTCTCTGCTTCTGCCCCCCTGAAAGCTCGTGCGGATATCTTTCGGCAAAGCCTTCGTTTAATCCTATTTCATACAAGGCTCTCTTCACCCTTTCTTCAGCCTCTTCTCCCCTAATCCCTAAGTTATTAAGAGGAGCGAAGAGGCTTTCTCTTACGGTCATCCTTGGATTTAGCGAGCTGTATGAGTTCTGAAATATGAGCTGCACCCTCTTCCTAAAACACTTCATATCCTGCTTTAAAAGGCTTTCTATCTCTTCGCCGTCAAATACTATCCTGCCTGAGGTTTTCTTTATAAGTTTTAGTATAGTCCTGCTAAGCGTAGACTTGCCACAGCCCGACTCCCCTACAAGCCCCAAGGTTTCACCCTTATAGACATCAAAGGATACCCCGTCTACTGCCGGTATATATTCTGTCTTGCCAAAGAGTCCCTTTCTGCCTGCAAATATAACCTTTAGATTCTCTACAGATAAAAGCCTTATCCCATTAGCAGGTTTTGTCTCTCTAAAGCCTCCCATATCAGGCATAGATGATATTAAAAATCTTGTATAATCGGTCTTTGGCTCGTGAAATATCTCCTCAGACCGAGCCTCTTCTACTATCCTTCCATCCTTCATAACAATCACTTTGTCGGAGACCTCGGCAATTATCCTTAAATCGTGTGAAATAATGATGGCTGCTGTATTAAGCTCCTCACAGAGTTCTTTAATTAAGATGAGAATCTGCTTTTGAGTAGTCACATCGAGAGCTGTAGTAGGTTCATCAGCTATAAGAAGCTTCGGTTTACAGGCAAGAGCCATAGCTATCATAACCCTTTGGAGCATACCTCCCGATAGTTCGTGAGTATACTGCTTCATACGTAGCCTCGACTCATTTATGCCTACCTTATTAAGCATATCTATGGATTTTTCATCGGCCTCTCGTTTCTTTAGTCCTTCGTGCAGGCTGAATACCTCGGAGAGCTGTTTCCCTATTGTATCCGTGGGACTTAAAGAGGCGGCAGGATCCTGAAAAATCATAGATATATCCCGCCCACGAAGCTTTACCATATCCTTTTCGGAAATATCTACAAGATTTTTTCCGTCAAAGTTTACTTCATCTGCACTAAAGAGCGCATTCCTTGGCAAAAGTCCGATAAGAGCTGATACAAGCATAGATTTTCCACTTCCGGACTCTCCCACAATCCCAAGACTGACTCCGGAATATAGTTCAAAGCTTACCCCATTTACTGCGGTAAGCCTTGACTTTTTGTTCACAAACTCTACTGATAGATTTTTTTAACAGAGAGTAATTTTTCCCATATATTTTATTCACTAACCTTCCAAGTATGAATTTCCCAGTTAAATGTACTGAAGTTCTCAGGTTTAACCCCGCTAAGACGCTTATTATAAGCAACTAAGCTGTTAGTTGTAAAAAGATATCCGTAAGGGCTTATCTTCTTCATCTCAACCTGGAACTCATCAAATACAGGCTTTCTTTCCTCCATTGTCAGAAGTGAATCACCCTTCTTCAATAGCTTAATAAGCTTATTATTCTCTTCGATTTTGCAAAGATTAAACGCTCCCGTAAGCATCTCAGAACTCTCACTAGGATTCAATGAACCACCGGAACCCACTATACCAAGGTCCTCATCGCCCTTTTTAGCTGCTTCCATAAATGCAGGGAAGTCCACCTGTACTATCTCAGTCTTAACTCCAACAGCTTTAAGGTTCTCGGCTATGATTGCTGCAGCCTTCTCACGCATAGAGTTACCTGTAGGTACATAGAACTTTAAGGTCTTGTCAAATGGGAACTTAGCTTCTTCAAGCTGCTTTTTAGCCTGGTCTACATCGTACCAAACCTCAACACTTTTGTTGTAGTAAGGGTTGATAGATGAGATAGGTGTAATGATAGGCTCTCCCTCACCCTGTAAGAGCTGCTCTACAAGGCTCTTACGGTCAATAGCCATGCTAAGTGCCTGTCTTACCTTCTCATTTAAGTACTTCTTGGAGCAGTTGAAGATAAGAAGCTGATAGCCCTGACTCTTAACTGAGTCAGTTACAAGGTTTTCCTGCTCCTTAGCAAGCTTAAAGTCATCAAGAGGAACACCGCCGTAAAGCACTGTATCAATCTCTCCATTCATAAGACCTGCAAGTATATTAGCTGAATCAACCACACGGATAACGAGCTTATCAATCTCAGGTGCTCCGTTATAATACTCTTTATTTGCCTTGAACTCTACTCTTTCACCGTCTACCATGCTCTCGTAGATAAATGCACCTGTTCCGTTTGGATTAGCCCAGGTCTCGGCCTTGCTAAGCTCTTCTGCTGACATATCCTTAAGCTTAGTACCTTCTACTATATACACATGGCTTAAATCATCAAGCACTGTGTCTACAAAGGTAGGTTTCTTAAACTTAAATACTACTTCATTGTCACTTTTAGCAGTAACCCCTATAGAGCCCTTTTTAGTCTCTACTCCGCCCTCATCACAGCCATCAAGATATCTGAGGTAATATCTGCTGGTGGTCTTGATATCCGGGTTAGAATATATCTTAAAGCTCTCAACTATGTCATTTGCGCTAAATGCGTCTCCGTTATGCCACTTAATTCCTGATTTAAGCTTAAATGTAAGCTCTGTTGACTCCTTGTTTACTTCCCAGGACTCAGCTATTTCTCCCCTGATAGCTTCCGTCACCGTTTAGTTTGACAAGAGAATCATATACCTGATCAAAAATTATATTGTCATAGTGTGAATCCTCACCCATAGGATAGAGGTCTGACCACTTGCCAGGCATAGCCGCAACTACAGTCTTCTCTCCTGTCTGCTCAGTGTTAGCTACACTGCTTGTCTTGCTTACAGAAGCAGTGCTACTTGCTGTGCTTGCGGCAGATGCGCTTGTCTTAGAGGCACTCTTTGTCTCAGATGTCTTGGTGTCAGCAGGCTTTGAGCAGCCTACCATAGAAATTGTCATGGCTGCCATCAAAAATGCAGCTAAAACCTTTTTCTTCATTTTCCGTTCTCCTTTTTTATTTGGTTTACTTTGATACAGGATTGAATAAGCCTAGCTTCTTCAATCCTAAAATATATATGTAACCTGATTATTCCGTTTTAGCTCATAATATAATCTTTCTTTATCTAAGATAGAAGTATCATCACTTAAACCGATAATCCGGTGGTTACCTGCTTAGTATGCCTTTGGATCAAGCGCATCCCTGAGCCCGTCTCCAAGAAAAATAATACTCATTACCGTAACTATGATGGCTATTCCCGCCGGCACCCACTGCCAGGGCTTACCTATAAGTATGGCTATGGACTGTGCTTCAAATATGATATTGCCCCAGCTTGCCTGTGGTGGCTGAACACCCATACCAAGGAAACTAAGAGCCGATTCGGTGAGTATGGCGGATGACATATTAAAGGCTGCCGAAACGAGTATAGGCGCCATACTGTTTGGAAGCACATATTTCCATATAATCTCGGCACCACCCGCCCCTATTACCTTAGCCCCTTCTACATATCCAAGACGGCTTACAGTAAGTACCCTGCTATAGGTAAGTCTGGTAAAGCCTGTAAAACCCATTATTCCAATTATTATGGAAACTGACCATACAGAAGGTCCTACCAGGGCTACTGCCACAAGTACTAGAATTACACCCGGAAAAGCCATGAATATATCTGTAATTCGCATAATTATGCTTTCAGCAATGCCTCTATAATAAGCTGCATACAGGCCTAAAGGTACTCCTATAACAAGGCTCACTATGGTCGAAAAAAAACCTACAAAGATTGAGACCCTGCCCCCGTATATAAGCCTTGCCATTACATCTCTGCCTATACTGTCTGTTCCCAATATATGTCCCCCTGCTCCGGGAGCAGTTCCAAAGTTGATATTGTCTACCGAATAAGGATCTAACTTCATTATCATAGGAATGAAGGCAACTATAAATATCTCAACTAAAAGAATGATAAGCCCTATAATAATCAGTTTTTCATTTCTAATTTTGTTAAAAGCCCTTTTCATGCCTCTCCTTTAACCTTTGATTCTTGGATCTAAAATGCTGTATAAGATATCCGAAATCAGATTGACTATAAGCACAACCACAGCCGTAAGCACCGTTACTCCCATAATCACAGGATAGTCCCTTGCCTTTATAGCAGCTATAATAAGCATTCCAATGCCCTGCCAGCCAAAGAGCTGCTCCGTAACCACAGCACCTCCTATAAGCCCCGGTATGGTGCCTGTAATGACTGTAAGTACCGGGATGAAAGCATTTTTAACTCCGTATTTACATATAGCTCTAACTCTTGATAGTCCCTTTGCCCTTACAGCCCTCATATATTCTTCCTGTAAGACTTCTAAGAGAGAGCCCCTCATCTGCTTAAACCAACTTCCGATATTCTGTACGGATAGCACTATACAGGGAAGCACCATATGCTTTGCAGCATGAGCACCGTCTTTTCTCCTGAAGCATCATACATTCCACTTGAAGGAAGGAGTTTGAGCTTGACAGATACTGTGTAAATGAGTATGAGTCCTATAAAGAAATTGGGAACCGACATAAGGAAGAAAGCAAGAGCACTTAGTACATAGTCTTCTCCTTTTCTCCACCTTGCCCCTGCCCATATTCCAAGAGGGATAGCTATAATAAATGAGAGTATGAGGGAAGCAAAGCCAAGCATTAGGGTTGCCGGAAGCCTGTCTGCAATGAGACCAAGCACCGGCCTGCTTCCCTGATACGAGTAGCCAAAATTACCCTGTAATATATTTACTAACCAGTGGTAATACTGTACAAAGACAGGTTTATCAAGTCCAAGTGACTCTTTAATCCTAAGAAGTTCTGCTTCTGTGATTCCCGGAACCGAGAGGAAAGCATCCATAGGGCTTCCGGGAGCTAATGACATAAGCAGATACACAACTACCGTCACTCCGAAGAAGGTAGGTATCATAAGCAACAGTCTTTTAAGAATATAATTTTTTCATATTAGTCCACATAATTTAACCCAAATTATCCTTAAAGTGACTCGAATAATTTGGGCCAACTTCTATATATCAATTAGCTATAAATTTAACTCAATAATCGCTGATAATTGTAGTCTTTTTTCTGATAATTTGCAATAATTATACCAAAACACAATAATTATATATATTTATTGCATTATTGAATAATTAAAATTAGCTTCTTTAACACCGCTTTTAACACCGCTATAACATTTATTTGACATATCTACAGTGTAACATCATATCGCTTAAGCTGTAAAAAGTCATTTATATAACAGGCAGTAAGTTTTCACTATTACTGTTTATCCTATAATTTATGGTCTTATATTTTTTTATTTATGTACTAAATATTTTTTTATCCATAATGTCGATATATGAAATGTCAATCTGTTATATATTAACGACTTAAATTGTCAATAATTACTATTGACAAAAATACTTACAATACTGTATTATACGAATGCTATTTATACGTTCGTGAACAAAACACAAATTGTGATTAATTGTGATTATTTAATTTAAAAGGAGAAATCATGAGAGGAAAATTATCATTTAGGCATAAAGCCTGTGGACTTGCTATTGCACTTGTTGCAACCAGCTCACTTTCACTGTTAACCCCATCCTTCTCTTCAGAGGGTTCATCACCTGCAGGCCTTATTGCTAAAAATACTGGTCTCAGTGTAGTTGTTAAAGCAGAAACAGCACCAACCTTAGCTTTAACTGCTTCTGATTTAACTGTAAACGGTGATACCATTACGGGGTTTAGTGCTAGCGGTCTTGCAAAGGTGAATGCGGTTACTATAACAGGGACTTCTATCAAGCTCCCTTCGGATATAGCTGCTACAAAGATTGGAAAGTCAGCTTTTAGCAAAAAGTTCAAGAATAAGAAGGTTAAGATTGAACTTCCTGATAGCATTACAGAAATAGGCGACTCAGCTTTTGCTTCAAATTCAGCTATTACAGCCGTTAAGTTCGGTTCTACACCTACAAGCAGCAAGTTAAAGACAATTGGAGCAAAAGCTTTCTATGAGGCAGGTCTTGCTGAAAATATACAGTTCCCGGATGGTTTAGAGACCTTAAAGGATGATTGTTTTGCAAGAAATGAACTAACTTCTGTTAAACTACCTGACAATATCAAGGAAGTTTGGGGACGTGTATTTTCTTATAACAAGATTACTACTGCTGATTTAGGAAAATTCAAGGATGTTAATGTAAGGATTTGGAGTAAGGACTTAAAAAGTGATCAAAACCCTAAACCAGACGCTAAGGCAAATATGCAAAATGTTGTTCCTTACGGAATATTTGCCTTTAACAACATAAGTAAATTCGAGGATATAAAAATCCCTGCGCATGTTTGGGGAATAGGAGAATCTGCATTTGCAGGAAATAACCTTACTTCACTCCAGTTACCTGCACAGTATACTAACATTTATTTAGGTGGTTTTAGAAACAACACAGAACTTAAGAAGCTTACTTTCTTAACAAAGGACGATGGTAACGGTAATAAAGTCGGCATAAAGCAGATAGATAGAAGTGCCTTCCAAAGTTGTGCTTTAGAAGGACATTTGGAATTCCCTGACAAGGTTAATCAGATGGGGGTTTATTCATTTGCTAACAACAAGATAACAAGTGTTTCTTTTGGTAAAGACAGTGCTGTAAATAATCCTCTTATCGGAGGCGCTTCATTTGCCAATAACCCATTAGTAAGTATCCAAGGTCTTGACACCTGGCAGTTTGAAGATTATGCTTTCCAGAATACAAAGGCACTTAAAAATATAAACTTTGACTACGCAACTCCACACGCTACCTTTAAGAGTATTGAGCCTGGCGTATTTAAGAATGGTCTTCTTAAGAGCTTTAACTTACCTGCATACATAAATAATGTTGCAGACGGAACTGCTGCTAAAAAATATGAAGACGCTGCATTGAAGGGAAATAAAGGCTGGATAGAAGGAACAGAAAAGGTTGCTTTATACAGAGTGGGTGCTGATGGAACTACTTATGTAACTGACAATGCTTTTATAGATAGCGACGCCAAGACCTATGTTGTAAATCCTGTCTTAGTGAAGTTTGTTGCTAAAGACCAGTACGGTAATGTAGTTACCTTAAGCAGCATTGAGATTGAAAGAACCAGAACAATAAAAGGAGCTTCTGAGGCAAAAACTGTTACTTCTACAGCTGTTAACCCTGCTGACTTTAAGTTAGGCGATAAGATTAAGTTTACTATTCCTGCTGCCCCAGAGGGCTATGAAGTAGCAGAAAGCCCTGTTTCAAACAGTGCTATAACCAAAACAGCAGACGGTAAGTATGAGGTAACCCTAGATCCTACAAAGGCTGAAGTTGTTAAAGAGGTTGCTTATGGTGATGGTTACAAGGTTGGATATAAGGAGACTGTGATTGAGATAGGATACAAGAATCTTGCTCCAGAACCTCCAAAGCCTGAAGTAAAGCCTGAAACCCCTGGCACTCCTGCTACTCCTGGAGCAATACAGCCCGAGAAGCCTAGCACTCCTGGAGCTATAACTCCTGAGAGCCCTAGCACTCCTGCTACTCCAGAAGCTATAAAGCCTTCTGAGCCAGCTAAGCCTAGTGAGCCTGTAACTCCTAGCACACCAGGTAACCCAACAACACCAAACACCCCTGTAGTACCTACTAATCCTACAGAACCAACAACACCGGTTAATCCTACAACCCCTACAACTACAATTCCTACAGAGAACCCACCTACCAATGTACCATTTACACCTGAAAGAATAGTTAATCCAAACCTCATCCCAGAAGGCAATCCTGTCTTCAATATTGTGGATGATGATGGTACATCACTTGGTAATGCTGAGGTAAATAAGGATGATGGTACTTATACCTTCGTAAAAGACAAGAGAACTCCTAAGGGAGTTGCTAAGATCCGCAAGGATAATACTCTTGAAGTAGTTAAGGTATTTGATGGAAAAACTCCTCAGGGCAAGCTTCCAAGAACCGGTGGAAGCTCTGAAGAAGGCTTTGTACTTCTTGGAGCTGCAATGCTTGGACTTGGAGCATTTTTCAGAAGAAAAATTAAATAATGATTTATCCTGCTGTCACACCTCTGTGGTGTGGCAGCTTTTTTTACATACTTTCTCGTTGACAAATATAATACACGAATAGCTTACTCATCTCAGGGGGAGGAGTTTTCCTCTCGTAGATTTTAGTCAACAAACTATCATTCTTCATTGAATTTAATTTGAATTTTTATACTATTGATATCCGTTCTCACATCTTAATATTTTCTAAACATTTCCTTAAATTTATTCATTTTAGCCAATTTTAATTGACTTTTGAATTTTTTTATGGTTTTAAAATCCCCTAGACAAAAAGCTACATTTTATCCAATCTATGATACAAGTGTCAAAAGAATAAATATTCGCTTGGGGCTTGCTTGCAAGAGAATTTATTATCTTTTGACATCCACATCAATCTACCCGGATAAAATATCATATTTCAGGTACTTTTATAGTTGGTTTAAGCTGCTAAAGTACCTCATTTCTTTGTCGAGGGTTATTTTGAAAACCGAATTATCCACTGTAGGTCACATAACTCTTATTCTGTATAGTACAGTAGGATAATTTGGGATAAAACATTTACAAAGGAGACATCAAGATGAAAAAATTTAATCACAGACGCACGGCAAGTATCCTCGCTCTTGCTCTCGTTGCGACCAATTCACTTTCACTGCTCACCCCTCCACATAGCTCAAACAGCACGGGTTTTAGTTCTCTAGTTGCAAAAGGTATAAATAGTCCTATTGTTGCAAAGGCAGATGTAAGAGAGGACTCTACTATCACTCTCGATAGCTCATGTGTTGATGTAAGAGATGGGGTTGCATCTTCCAAATATCCTGAGATACGCTTGAAAGTGCAAAATACCGCTGGAAATATTATCAAAGTGAAGTTTGATCCTAACCTTAATATAAAGGGGATTTATGAATCTACATTTAGGAGTGTATTTAAGGGTAAACAATTTATTCTTGAATTGCCTGATACACTTGAAACTATTGGTGATAGTGCATTTGCAGGCTGCGATTTTATCTCAATCAAGTTTAATAGTAAGTTAAAATCAATTGGCAACTACGCATTTAGTGGTAATAAAAGTCTCTCATCAGTCAGCTTGAATTACGGCGTTGAAACTTTAGGCAATCGTACATTTGCAGATGGTTCTATAACATCTATCACCCTTCCAAATACTCTTAAAAGTATCGGTGATAATTGCTTTAGAAGCAATAAGATAACCTATGTTTTCATCCCATCAAGCCTTACAACTGTAGGTATCAATGCCTTTAGAAACAACCAGATATATAGAGTAGACTTTGGAAACTACTACAATGTAAGTGGAAGTCTTAAGGCAGGTAACGGTGAATACTTTCGTCCTGCCAGCAACGGAGGCGATAATCCGGGTGACGCTCTTATGGGCGAAGTTAAGGATAAGATTATTATACCAAACGGAATGTTTGCATATAACAAGCTAAAAAGCTTAGATCTCCCTACAAACATCGTGGCTATAGGTAATCAGGCATTTATTGGTAATGATATAAAAGAAATTACTATTCCTGCCAGCGTAGAAGTTATATACAATGACGCTTTTAGAAGAGACTATGACAATATTAATAGTAACTTCACAGCAACACTTAACTTCGCAAACGGCCGTAAACTTAGAAAAAAATAGGATATGCCGCATTTATGGGCTCCGCAATAGGAGGAGATCTCACCTTCCCAAGCACAGTTGATTTCATTGGTGCTCACTCCTTTGAGTACAATAAGATAACAAAGCTTTCACTTAATGGACTTAGTTCTCACATCCGTGACCGTGCCTTCGGGAATACAACCTTAAAAACCGTAGAAGGATTAGATTTTAAGCCAAGCGACGATATAAAGGTTTTGTCAAAGGAGATGTTTGCTGAGATTGGACCTGATTATGGCTCATTGCATTCGCTTAAAAACGTAAGTTTTGACTATGCTAACCTAGACCCTGGCTTTACAGGTTTAGGGTATAATGCTTTTTATGACCAGCCTATTAGAAGCATGAAAATTCCTGCTCAAATTGTTAACTTTGACAAGGATGCATTTGGCTCCTTAAATGCTTACCTTGAAAACGGCTGGTACCAGTCTACCGAAGACCCTAACGCACGTGATTTCAAAGTTGCCTTATACAGGGTAGATACGAACCTCAATTATGTGACTACTAACGAAGTACCTGATGGAGATACCTATGTCTTTAACCCTGTGCTTTTTGAGCTTAAGCTTAAAGACAATTCCGGGAAGAATTACGCTGATTATGTGACCAATATACAGATTGAGGGTACTAACAGGAAATCCACAATTGCAAGAATCGACAGGGAAGATGCCCGCAACGATGTTGATTACAAGAATTTCAAGTTAGGCGATAAGGTTACCTTTAGCCTTATACAGAGTCTTCCTTCAGGCTACAGGCTTGAAAGCCCAGGGCTAAAGTCACTTGGAGACAACAGATATGAGATTGTGCTTGACCTACGTAGTGGAGCTGTAAATGAAGCTAGATATAATGATTCTGAATACGATGTTGGATATATGAAGACAACCATAAGCTTGGTCAAGCCTACTAAGCCTGTACAGCCAACCCCTCAGCCAACCCCTCAGCCTACTCCACAACCTACACCGCAGCCTACTCCTCAACCGGCCCCACAACCTACTCCTCAGCCTAGCCCACAACCTACACCGCAGCCTAGCCCACAACCTGCTCCTCAGCCTAGCCCACAACCTGCTCCTCAGCCTAGCACTGGCGGCGGTGGCGGTGGTGGCTACATTGTAAGTGAGCCATCAAATAATACTGTAATACCTGAAACACCTTCACCAAGCGAGCCAACAAACGTGGGCATTACAGAGGATACTACCCCTCAGGGCACTGTAAAGCTGTCAGCTTTTGACAAGCTTATAGCAAAACTTAAGAAGGCAGCTGATAAGAACAAACTGAAGGCTATCCGCAAGAAGATAAATGCCAAAAAAGGTCTCACTCTTGAACAGTTTGCAAAGGAACTTGTAAAAAAGAAGATAATCAAAAAGGCCAACAAGAAGGATACAAAGAAGTATCTAAAGGGTGTTAAGACTTCAAAGTGGGCAAGAGCCTATGTAGCCGGCCTTATAAAGACAGGTGCTCTTACCAAAAAGGATATTAAGAATGTAAAGAAGAAGGTTACTGAGAATAATGCAGCTAAAATACTTACAAAGATTTTTTTATCAAAAGTAAGAAGATAAAGAAGTAATCTAAATTTGCAAAGAAAATTTGTCATAAGAATAGAGTGTCAGACATTTTGACATCCTATTTTTATTGTTGTTTGAAATAATAACGAACAAATTTCTTTAACAAGAAAGAATCCTACAGGTTTTCAATTTCCTGCAGGACTTTTTATGTTTATTCAGCATCCCTTATATAGTAAAAGTCATCATTCGGCAGCTCTCCTATAGCCTTTTTGTCTACCTTTTTAAGAGAGCCAAGATAGGCCTTAGCCGCCTTTTTCATGGTTTCTCCCCTTAGGCAGGCTACCTTCCCTGAAGCAATTACCTTAGCCGCCTTATCAGAATCAGCAGCATCATATTCTTTGATTAGCTTCTCAGACTCTGCCCCATTCTCCTTCTCAGTCATCCACATAGCAGAATAACTATAGTCTCCTAATAGAGCGTCTACAGCATGCTTATTTTCCCTTACAAACTTAGCAGTTGTAAAGATACCTGACATAGAATGTTTTTTCCTGTTAGACTTATCCCACTTTTTAGTAACATCAATCACAGTAGTTGCAACCATCCTGATATTACCATCTGTTTCACCATAAAGCTTTGCAGCCGCTTCAATAGGAAGTACTGCCATGTCAAGCTCTCCCTTTACAAGCTTATCGCCAAGTTCCTCAGATGAAGATGACTGACTAAAATCATAGCCATTTACTGTCTTATCCTGCTTTGCATTATCAATAAGCTTAACCAAGCCTACTATATCATTTCCTTTAATTCCGGCTATTTTTACCGTGACACCGCTGTCCTCTATGAAGCCACAGCAGTTATATACTTCCTTTGATGACTTACCTGACGTATCACCCTCTGCGGCCCCGCTTGTTGCCACCTTAGTACCTTCTTCAGTCTTATTCGCATTAACCACAGACACTCCCTCAGAAACATTTGATTCCACTTTGGCATTTTCACTTACTGCCGGCTTATTTTCAGGCTCAACATTAATATTTTTTGTCGCTGTAGCAGTTCCACAGGCCGTAAGTGATAAGCCTAACACAAATACTAGTGCAGTATTAATTATTCTCTTTCTCATAAATCTCCTTAATCAATGTTTTTGTAAAAAATAACAAATTCTCTATCAAACAAGCAAACAATGAATTTACGTGCTTTTGACACTTATCAAAATATATCACACATAAACTTAGCTTACAAGTAGGTTTTAATTATAGCTTACAGCTAATCTAATAACAACTGATAATTATTATCAATATTCCCTATAAATACTTTTAGATTATTTGTTTATTTTTTTAACTATTCTTGATTTTCCTTTAGCTATTTTTGTACAATGAAGTTATCGATGTTAAAACTATATTTGTGAGATATTTTTGAAAATTAATCCATGGTTTTTTGCATATTTTTACAAATGAGTAGTTATCGGTTCGAAAATTATGATGGTAAATCAAAGGAGGTAGTTAAATGAGCCGTTTGGAAATTTTTACGCCGGACAGAGCCACTCTTGTAATTGAAGACTTGTACAGAACTCTGGACAAAAGAATAGAGGCAAGCCCTCCCGGACTCTGTCCTGTAGATATCACAAGAGCATTTATTGAAATGTGCCATGCACAGACCTGTGGAAAATGTGTTCCCTGTCGTGTAGGACTGCTCCATCTAAAGCACATGATGACAACTGTTCTTAATGGTACAGCCACTATGGACATCATCGACCTTATAGAGGAGACTGCCAAAATCAATCTCAGAAACTGCAGACTGCGCTATTGGTTACGAAGCTGCACATATGGTATATAAGACAGTTACTGCTTGTCGTGATGACTTTGAAGAGCATATCAGAAACGGACGCTGTAACTGTATGACAAAGCAGCCTGTTCCTTGTGTTGCTCTCTGCCCTGCACACGTGGATGTGCCGGGATATCTCGCCCTTGTTAGGGAAGAGCGCTATGCTGATGCAATCAGGCTCATAAGAAAGGATAATCCATTTCCCAACTACCTGTGGATTTATCTGTGAACATCCTTGTGAAGAAAAATGTAGAAGAAATATGGTGGATGATGCCGTAAATATCAGAGGTATCAAGCGTGTTGCAGCAGACATGGCAGGAAAGGTTCCACCTCCACCTTGTGCACCTTCTACAGGCAAGAAGATTGCCGTTATCGGCGGTGGCCCATCAGGACTTTCAGCTGCTTACTACTTACAGCTTATGGGACATCAGACAACTGTATATGAAATGCTTCCTAAGCTTGGAGGTATGCTTAGATACGGTATTCCTAACTATCGTCTGCCAAAGGATAGACTTGAGGAGGATACAGATGCTATCCTTGCTACAGGTGTAGAAGTAAAATACGGTCTTAAACTTGGTGTTGACCTCCTCTTACCTGACTTAAAGAAAGAATACGATGCAGTTCTTATTACTATAGGTGCGTCTACCGATAAGAAACTTGGGCTTGAAGGTGAAGATGCTGAAGGTGTTATGTCTGCAGTTAAATTCCTTAGAAATGTAGGTGTTGAGCAGTATGACGACCTTACAGGACAGAATGTAGCCATCATCGGCGGCGGTAATGTGGCTATGGATGCAGTTAGAACAGCAGTTAGACTTGGTGCAAAGAAGGTTAGCTGTGTCTACAGACGTAGAATAGCTGATATGACTGCCCTTCCAGCTGAAATCGAAGGCGCTCTTGCTGAAGGTGTTGAAATGGTTACACTTAAAGGCTCCTTCAAGACTTGAGATTGAAAATGGACATATTAAGGGAATCTGGGTAACACCTCAGATGATATCTAAAATAAGTGACGGAAGAGCCTCTGTAATATCTACAGGAGAGCCTGAAGAGTTCATTCCTTGTGAGACTCTCATAGTAGCAATCGGTCAGAATATCGAGACCAAGTACTATGAAGACGAAGGAATACCTGTACAAAAGGGTAAGATGTTCACTATGCCTAATGGTGGATTTACAGGACTTCCGGGAATATTTGCTGGTGGAGACTGCGCTTCAGGACCTGCTACCGTAATCAAGGCTATTGCCGCTGCAAAGGTTATGGCTGCAAATATTGACGAATTCTTAGCTATAAGCACGATATTACCTGTGATGTCGATATCCCTATTCCAAGTAAGGTAGAGCACTCAGCCTGTGGTAGAGTTGAACTTACGGAGCGTGAAGCTTCTGACAGGGTACATGACTTTAATGGTGTAGAGAATTGCATGAACAAAAAGGAAGCCTGCCAGGAATCAGGTCGCTGTCTCAGATGTGACCACTTTGGCTTTGGAATATTCAAAGGAGGTCGTGAGAATATATGGTAAATTTAACAATAGATGGAAGAAGCGTAAATGTGCCTGAGGGAACTTCCATAATGGATGCGGCTTATAGTGCCGGAGTTCCTGTTCCTCACCTTTGTTTCTTAAAGGAAATCAATGAAATAGCTGCCTGTCGTGTCTGCATAGTTGAAGTAGAAGGCAAAGATAAGTTTGTTACCGCCTGCAACAACAAGGTTGAAGAAGGCATGATAGTATATACCAACAGCCCTAAGGTAAGACTTGCAAGACGTAGAACAGTACAGATGATACTTTCACAGCATGACTGCAAGTGTGCAACCTGCGTAAGAAGCCGCAACTGTTCACTTCAGACTCTTGCAAATGACCTCAACATAACAGACACTCTTTATGAGGAGCGTCTTGAGGTTCAGGAATGGGATAAGACATTCCCACTTATAAGAGATTCTAAAAAATGTATCAAATGTATGCGCTGTGTGTGCAGGTCTGTGATAAGATTGCAGGACTCGGCGTTTGGACTCTTGAGGGCACAGGTGCAAGATCAACCATAAATGTATCCGGTTCAAGAACAATAGCAGAGGCAGACTGTTCTCTTTGCGGTCAGTGTATAACCCACTGTCCTGTAGGTGCTCTTAAAGAAAGAGATGATACCGAGGAGTTCTTAAGAGCCATAGCAGATCCAAAGAAGGTAGTTGTAGTTCAGGTGGCTCCTGCTGTAAGAGCTGCTTGGGGCGAAAGTCTTGGACTTGACCTTAGCGAAGCCACTGTTGGAAGAATCTTTGATTCTCTTAGAAGAATAGGTGCTGACTACGTATTTGATACCGCTTTCTCAGCTGACCTTACCATAATGGAGGAAGCAAGCGAGTTTATAGCCAGATTCTCAAATGGAGAGCTTAAGGATAAGCCAATGTTTACCTCCTGCTGCCCTGGTTGGGTGCGTTTCCTTAAGAGTAACTACCCACACCTTACAGGCCAGCTTTCATCAGCTAAATCACCAATGCAGATGTTTGGTTCAGTTATGAAGACCCACTTTGCTAAGGAAATAGGTGTAGATCCTGAAAATATTTACTCAGTGGCAATCATGCCTTGCGTAGCTAAAAAGGGTGAGCGCAATATGGAATTCTTCCAAGATGAGTATGCAGGACACGATACAGACTGCGTGCTTACCTCAAGAGAGCTTGTTAGAATGATTAAGGCTTTCCATATCCTTCCAGAGACACTTGAAGATTCTGAGCCTGACCACCTCTTCCACGATGTAACAGGCGCAGGTATTATCTTCGGAGCTACAGGTGGTGTTATGGAGGCTGCTCTTAGAACAGCTTACCACTCACTTATGGGTGAAAACTGCCCTCCTGATGCTTTCAAGGTAATAAGAGCTGAGTCACAGAAAACAGGACTTACAGAGGCTACCTTCAATCTCAAAGACATCGACCTTAGAATAGCTGTAGTAAACGGTCTTGCAAATACAAGAAGGCTTATAGATGAAATAGATGCAGGAACTAAGAAGTACGACTTCGTAGAGGTTATGGCTTGCCCGGGGGGCTGCGTAGGTGGCGGCGGTCAGCTATACATGACGGTGAGGAACTTGCTTTTGCCAGAGGAAAGAATCTCTACTTCCTTGACAAGAACTCCAAAATCCGCTATTCTCACGATAACCCTGATATCAAGTCTCTCTATGAGAACTACTTTGGCACTCCTAACTCACATAAGGCACATCATGTGCTTCATACAGACCATTTTGCTTGGGAAATGCCAAAGCGTCCTACAAGAGATAGAGACGGCTATATCATAAGAGAAAGACATTTGATGTAATAATGCTATTTTCACAAATATGAATTAGTACTGCACTTTGAAAAATACAGGACTACAAATATCTGAAACTGATTTAAATGCACTAAACTGTCCCACCTGCACTATTTACTTAGTGGCAGGTGGGACTCTTATATTTGTGAAATGCTGCTTATGCAGTTGCGCGTATAAAATTCTTAAAGTGATTTCCGAGAAAATATAAAAAATCCTTAATAACAAGTGTATTCTTCTGAATTAATCTCTGTTATTAAGGATTTATTTTATTGTGTACAAAGTTGAAGCTGTACATCCTTTGTAAGGATATCGGTATAGGTGTAAGAAACAGTCTTACCTGCATCTTCCTCACTGTCATTTATTTGAATCATAAACACGTGAGGATAAACCTCTTTAATCACGCCTTCATTCACATCGAATCTATGTCTGCCACGATTGGCCTTGACTACGACTCTGCTTCCAATGGCGCGGTATACTGCATTACGGACTGCCTTTACATCAACTTTCCCATGATTAAGCCTCCCAACTATTAAGTTATCAACCTAACCCTGATATAATCAGGATATGCAACATACATTTGTATACAAGCACGCTTGTACAACTGTCCTCTAATCATACCATGTTTATAGGTAAAAGTCAAATTAAGCTATTTACTCCTTCTCCCTTATCATATCAGGGAAGCTAAACACCGCGTCTTCTCCATCATCTTCAATGTTTATAGTGTAGGTCTGAGTCTCGTAACCGTCCATCTTAAGGGTAATCTCGTGTTCACCTGTTACCTTTGTCATCTCGCAAGGTGCATCTCCTATTACCCTGCCGTCAAAGGAAATGGTTGCCCCTACAGGCTTCCTAAAGAAAATGTTCTTTGTACTGTCAGTTCTTACCTTTATTTCCTTATCCTCATCATCCTCTGTAGGCGTTTCAGAAATACCGGTCTCCTCAGAGTCATCATCAGTTTTTTCTACATCTGTAGACGGCTCTGCCATTCCGTCATCCTTCTTCTCCTCCTCTGCCTTTTCCTTCTTCATGGCAAGAGCAATACTCATCACAGTCTTAGGCTTTGATATGGTCACTACGCTTTCCCAGCCCACATATCCTTCCGCCTTGACCTTAACCAGATATTCGCCGTAGTTTAGCTCAATCGTCTTACCTGCATCCACTTCCTTACCGTCAATGCTTATAGACGCACTGCTAGGAGAAAGAGAGAAAGCCACCTTCGAGGTCTTAGTCATTTCAGCTGTATAGCCAGAGAGCCTTAGTACCTCTGTCCTATCTCTTTTTATATCTACAACCTTATTTACCGTAAGATTATCTTTCTTTAGAATGACCTTATACTGCCCTTCTTTAAGGACGTACTTCATATTTTCTGCGATATCATCAAATACATCGTAGCCTATTTCAATGCTTCCACCAAGAAAATCGTCATAGTCGGCAAACTCAAGTACTCCATGCCCCCTTGTCACACTTAAAGAGAAGATTTTTTCTCCAAGTCCTCTGACTTCCAGAACATCCTTCGTAGGCTCTATATTTCTAAGACTGACATTATCATTCCCACTTATTACTGTAAGCCCTGCATCATAGATAAAGTTAGATTCTCCAATTGTCATCTTGGAGAGCACCTCATCTATCTGGAGGTTCTTTACTCCCTGATAGTCCCAAGCCTCTTTGTTGACCGCTACCTTACTAAGCATACCTGTGTCTTCATTTACTTCGATATTAATAATACTTCCAAGCGGAAGCTCAGGCATCACAAGCTCTCTGTCATTCTTGCTTTTGACTGAGGTCGCCAAATCATAAGAATAACTGGTCTCTCTCATTTCACCCGCAAGGTAGACGCCTATCTTGTTATTTATCCTGTCTATCCCCCTTAGCACAGCTACAGTCCCACTCTGTGTCTCTTCTGTGACAGCCGCAGGAGATACCTCTACTATCTCATTTGGCTTAGGGCTTATAGGTGGCCTTTTATTCTTGGCATTTATAATGGTGTTTACACCTACAAATATTCCGAGTCCGGTTAAGCATAACATAATAATTATGGGCAATAATCGGCTACTCTTCATTCCTCCTCACCTCCAAAGCAGACTTTCCCTTGTGTTTAGCTCTGGCTTCTCTATAACAAGCTCCAAAAGTCTCTCAAGCGTACTCCCTATAAGAGCTCCCTTTGGTATGCCTGCATCCATAAGGTCTTTACCGTTGATATTTAGCTCGCTGATACTGGTGCAATAGCCGTTGTCAATGACGGTCTGATACATCTCTTTATTGTCTTTAAGCCCTTTTGCTCTTCTCATTTCCAAAAGGAGAGGCATCATCTTATGTCCTGCCTCCTTCACTGTTCTCCTCATATCGGTTTCGTTATTCTCTACCTCTCTAAGCGAGAGCCCTAGGAGCTTTTTCACTGTATTTATAGTGTCATTGTCTAGCTTTAAGCGTTTAAGAAGGTTTGCAGCCTTATCAGCCCCCAATCCCTCTAAGAAGATGGCTAGTCTTATCTGATATAACTCTTTCTTTTCCGGAAATGAAGCCTTGCTAAGTGCCTTGGTCGAAGCGGATATCTCACCATTTTCAAAAAGCATTGCTACTTCAGGAGCAATGACTGAGAAGATACCCGTCTCATACACAAGAGCTATGTACTCAGGATTACCCGATAGGAGCAGCTTCTCAAGTTCTTTTGCTATCCTTTCTACACTTACCTTGGCAATGTTTGGGGAAAGCTCTTTTATAGCGTCAAATGTCTCGTCAGCTATCTTAAAGTTTAGCTGGCCTGCAAATCTTATGGCACGAAGCATCCTGAGTGCATCCTCAGAGAATCTCTCACAAGCATCTCCCACAGCCCGTATGACACCGTCCTCAAGGTCTCTTTCACCGTCAAACTCATCTATAAGTCCAGTCTTTCACTGTATGCCATAGCATTTATAGTGAAATCCCGTCTCCTTAAGTCTTCCGTCAAAGAAGAGGTAAAGGCAACCCTGTCGGGATGCCTTCCATCTGTATAATCTCCGTCAAGCCTAAAGGTAGTGACCTCAAAGCCCTCTTTTTCTATGACTACAGTCACCGTTCCATGCTGTAAGCCTGTGTCTATGGTCGCACTAAAGAGCCTCTTAACCTCCTCCGGCTTTGCGGAAGTGGTTATATCCCAGTCCTCAGGACTTCTCCCAAGAATGGAGTCCCTCACACAGCCACCGACTGCATAGGCTTCAAAGTCTGCTTTTTCAAGTTTTGATATTATTTGTTTTACCTTTGTAGGTAATGTAATATGCATTAATATGCCTTTCCCCAATAAACGAGCTTCTTAGCAGGCTTGCCGCAGCAGATACATTTTCCTTCTGAATTGCCGTCCTCAAAAGGTATACATCTTGCTGTAGCTGAAGTATCTTCCTTAATCTTGTCTTCACATTCTCTGTTCTCACACCAATGTGCCTTTATAAAGCCCGGTTTATTAGCAATAGTCTCCTTAAATTCATCATAGCTATCAGCACTGTAGATATGGCTGTCTCTATGTGCTCTTGCCTTTTCAAGCATGTTCTTCTGAATATCCTCAAGGATGACACCAAGCTTTGCCTCAAGTTCATCAAGAGAAACTTCAAGCTTATCGTGATTATCTCTTCTTACCACCACGCATTTATTGGCCTCTATGTCCTTAGGCCCAATCTCCACTCTCACAGGGATACCGCGCATTTCCTGGTCAGCGAACTTAAAGCCCGGTGTCTTGTCGCTGTCATCAAGCTTAACTCTAAAGTCTGCGGACAGCCTTCCCTTAAGCTCATTCGCCTTCTCAAGCACACCTTCCTTGTTCTGCATAATAGGAACTATCATAACCTGTGTAGGCGCAATCCTTGGAGGAAGCACAAGGCCGTTGTCATCACCGTGAACCATGATAAGGGCACCTATCATTCTGGTACTTACTCCCCAGGAGGTCTGGTGGCAGTATTTAATAGTATTGTCCTTATCTGTAAATGTAACATCATAAGCCCTTGCAAATCCATCACCGAAGTTGTGGCTTGTACCTGACTGAAGAGCCTTACCATCGTGCATCATAGCCTCTATAGTGTAGGTAGATACTGCACCGGCAAACTTCTCCTTCTCGGTCTTTTGTCCCTTTATTACAGGGATGGCAAGCTCTTTCTCAAAGAAGTCCACATAGACACCCAGCATCTGGATGGTTCTCTCCTGAGCCTCTTCCTCTGTAGCATGTGCAGTATGTCCTTCCTGCCAGAGGAATTCTCTCGTACGAAGAAATGGCCTGGTCTCCTTTCCCATCTTACGACTGAGCACCACTGGTTGTAAACCTTAGGTAAGTCTCTGTATGAGCGGATGTCCTTTGAATAAAAATCGCAGAATAAGGTCTCTGAGGTAGGACGCACGCAGAGGCGTTCCTGAAGCTCTTCAGAGCCGCCATGTGTTACCCAGGCTGCCTCCGGAGCAAAGCCCTCAACATGGTCTTTTTCTTTATTTATAAGACTTTCGGGAATCAAAAGTGGCATACATACATTTTCTACACCTGTCTCCTTGAACATCTTATCAAGGGTTTTCTGTATATTCTCCCAAATACCAAAGCCATAAGGCTTGAGAACTACAAAGCCCTTCACGCTTGAATAATCTGCAAGCTCAGCCTTTTTAACAACATCGGTGTACCACTGCGCGAAATCTTCGTTCATAGAAGTAATTTCTTCTACCATTTTCTTATCTTTTGCCATTTTCTTCCCTCTTTCTATACATTTTATTTCTCAAATATCTGACTTTTCAGGGTAAATATATCAAAGCCAAATTATTTGCTCCATTTTACAACCCACTACTCTGCAAATTCACCGGGATAATTTGAAGCAAATTTTACCTGCCTTCTTTGCCTGAAAAGCAAATATTTACAGTTGTTTCCTAACTTTATAATTTTAATACAGAGCCCTCATTTTGTCAAACTCTCCCCGAAATATTGACACCTATCCACTTACTCGTTATAATTGAGTGATACATGTGATAATTATATCTTCACATACTCTAATTAATATTACTATACCTTAAAAGACCTAGTAAAGGGGTTAAGATGAATGAATATGTAATCAGAGGCGGCAGGCCTCTCGTTGGCGAAGTTTCTATAAGTGGAGCTAAAAATGCTGCACTCGGTATTTTAGCCGCTGCCATTATGTGTAACGAGCCGGTTAAGATAGAGAATCTTCCTTATGTTAGTGATATACAGGTGCTTCTTAGTGCCATTGAAGAAATAGGGGCCATTGTTGAAAGAATAGATAATCATACAGTTAGGATAAACGGTGGAACCATTACTAACTTCTGTGTAGATAATGAGTTTATCAGAAAGATAAGAGCTTCCTACTATCTTCTCGGTGCTCTTCTTGGCAAGAACAAAGATGCCAAGGTGGCATTTCCGGGTGGCTGTAATATAGGCAGCCGTCTATAGACCAGCATATCAAGGGCTTTGAGGCACTTGGAGCCGAAGTAGACATCAAGCACAGCCTTATTGCTGTAAGAGCTGATGAGTTGATTGGAAACCACATTTACTTTGATGTATCAAGCGTAGGTGCTACTATTAATATCATGCTTGCGGCTACCCTTGCGAGGGGCAAGACCATAATGGAAAATGTGGCTAAGGAGCCTCATGTCGTAGATGTAGCCAACTTCCTTAACAGTATGGGTGCTGACATAAAGGGTGCAGGTACTGATGTAATCAGAATAGTTGGAGTTGAGAAGCTTCACGGAAGTGAATATTCTATTATACCTGATATGATAGAGGCAGGAACTTACATGGTGGCCGCTGCTGCAACAAAGGGTGATGTCCTTGTAAAGAATCTGATTCCAAAACACATGGAAGCAATTACTGCAAAACTGCTTGAAATGGGTGCTGAAATACATGAATTTGATGATTCTATCAGAGTCTGTGCCAAGGAGAGACTTACCCATACTCATGTAAAGACTCTGCCTTATCCGGGCTTTCCTACCGATATGCAGCCTCAGATGACTACCCTCCTTTCTATGGCAAGTGGTACTAGTGTTGTCACTGAGAGTATATTTGAGAACCGTTTCAAGTTCACTGATGAGCTTACAAAAATGGGTGCTACCATCAAAGTAGAGGGAAATAATGCCATTATAGATGGTGTCGAGAAGCTCTCAGGCGCAAAGCTTAGTTCTCCCGACCTAAGAGCCGGAGCCGCCCTTGTGATTGCAGGCCTTTGTTCTGAGGAAGTAAGCGAGGTTGACCAGATAGAGTATATCGAAAGGGGCTACGAGCATTTCGAAGAAAAGCTAAAAGAACTTGGCGCCGACATTGCTAAAATCCCTGTAGATGATGAAAAAGCCCTGATGAAGTTCAAGTTAAGGGTTGGATAAAGTATAAAAGTGATGGAAATCTGTAATTGGAATTTCCATCACTTTTCTGATTTATCAGTCTATAAATACCTGCTTATTTACCTTTGAATGATTTTATTCCGATTGCTCTTTGTTTACCACTAAACTCTTTAATATATCCATTATTTCATTCTTGTGTTTATGTATTAAGGATTTGTCCTCAAAATAGACATTTGCACCATAGTATCCACCCACCTCATCCACATCGTATAATACCATCCATGAAAAAATATCATTACTTTTATATACTTTTCCCTTTATACCGCCCTTAGTAATAAATGTTTCTTTACTATAGCTTTCATCTTCCATGTCATCTTCAGATACTTGACTTACACTTCTAAATATATATATTCTTTGATTCTCATCACTACATTCTTTAGGGTAAATATATAAACCATCACTCACCCAACTTTCCCCACTTGGGGCATATTCCTCCCTATCTTCTCCATCAGCTTTCCATCCATCCGGAATTGTGACTTTAAAATAAGCATTACCGACTTCACTCTCTTTTTCAGATCTTATAATATTGAATATAAAAATTCCCACTAGTATTGCCATTATGGTAAAAGCAATAATTATCGTTATGGCTATAGCTATTATAGGTTTAATTCTCTTCTTCATAATGCCTCCTCATATAACCCAGGGTACACTTCATTTTTAGGAAAATTCTAAAGCTGGCTTTAGATTATCCTAAAATATAGAAAGGTGTCAATTCGATACTACCCTCTAATCGCTATAAATCCAAAGCTAAGAATTAACAAATACATCCTTAGCATATACATTATATCGTGAGAATATTCTTTCATTACTAAAATCAATATTACATGTGGAATGAACAATATTATCATTATTATCCATTCTAAAGTCTGCTTCTTTATGAAAAATCCATATATTATTAACCATACCGACAATCCAAGTGCTCCTACCAACAGCCTTTCTCTTATGCTAAACTCATAATTTCCCAGTGCCGTGGATAAGATTCCTGAGTCTACCACTTTTCCTGGCGGGAATAATGCTATCAGTAGCATTATCAAAGAAACTGCAAGCAAAATATAGAATACTGTTCTTTTTGTTATTTTTATGCTTTTCATAATACCCTTACCTCTTTCTCTGTGTAGTTTTTCGCAAGAGAATTCTACAAAATAACTATAGTCACTTTAAATATAACACTTTCAATTATATCAGTCAAGTTATTATCAGTTTTTTTCTATTACGCATACAATATTGTCAGTATATTTACGCTCCTCTTTTCTCCTAATGTTTATATTAATACCCAGCGGTATATGATTATAAGCAACAAAATGACAGGCTTATTATCCCACTTGACATAAGCCTCATTTTCACTATACTATTACTACCATGCAGCCGGGGAGATAGCGGTGCCCTGTACCTACAATCCGCTCTAGTAGGGGTGATATTTTGTCTGAGGGACAGTCTTTGCAGAGCCGCCCTAGGCGGAGGATGTTGAAGTCTTGGTCTTACGCAATGAGAGCTTGTGAACCGTGTCAGGTTGGGAACAAAGCAGCACTAAGCAAAATCTTTCATGTGCCGTAAGGGAGCCTGGGCTGAGTTCTTCACTTAGGTACCGTCTGTGAAGCTGTTTCGAAGCAAAATGCATGGCTTTTTTTCGCCCTTAGTCCTCTAAAGAATTCACTCATCATCTCTGCACATTCATCCTCAAGTATTCCCCTTGTTACCTCTGCCTTATGGTTGAACCTGTCCTCCTCAAGGAGATTAAATATAGAGCCTGCGCATCCTGCTTTTTTATTCATAGCCCCTATGACAACCCTTTTCACTCTAGACTGCACTATGGCTCCGGCACACATCTGGCAGGGCTCAAGAGTTACGTAGAGAGAGTACATTCCTCGAGCCTCCAGTCACCTATTTTTTTGCAGGCTTTTTTTATTGCCATCATTTCTGCGTGTGCAAGCGAGGTATGGTCAGTATTTCTCCTGTTATATCCCCTTGCAATAATCTTATCATTATGAACTATAACGCAGCCAATCGGCACTTCTTCAAGTTTCAGAGCCTTTTTTGCCTGATTTATAGCCTGTCTCATCCATTTCTCATCAGTAGTCATTTTCACCTCTTCTATCTTCTGCTTTGTCGCATCCCCATAGCAAACTGGCGGGAATATGATGATATTCATTAAACCACAATTATATCCACTTCGGCATATTGCCAAAAAAACACTTTATTTCGATTTATATATTGACTATTGTCTAAATATCGGCTAATGTTTAAACATATCATTTTTTTGAATGGATTGCGGGAAGTAAGGCTATGCAATCCTGTATCATTTACCATTATAATAAGGATAGGGGATTTAATGAAAATTGCAATAATATCAGATAGTAATGCAGGAATTTCTATGAAAGAAGCAAAGGAAATGGGTGTATTCATCCAGCCATCTCCTTTTTTTATAAATGACAAAATAGAGTTTGCCGGTGTTACTATGACGCATGAGCAGTTTTACGCTGCCCTTCAGGATGATGCTGTAGATGTAAAGACTTCGATGCCATCACCCGGAGACATGACAGATACCTGGGATGAACTCCTTAAAACCCACGATGAGGTTCTATTTATACCTATATCAAGTGGACTTTCAGGCACAGTTTCAACTGCTGCCATGCTCGCAGAGGACTTTGACGGCAGGGTTCAGGTAGTAGATAACAGAAGAGTGTCCGTCACCCAGTACCGCTCCATGGTTGATGCTCTTGAGCTTGCGAAGATGGGTAAGAATGCAAAAGAAATCAAGGAATACCTTGAAAGAACAGCAGACCGCTCAGCTATCTATGTATCTCTTGATACCCTCAAATACCTCAAAAAAGGCGGGCGAATCACACCTGCTGCCGCAGCTATAGGAACTCTGCTTAACTTAAAGCCTGTGCTTCAGATTCAGGGAGATAAGTTAGATGCTTACGCAAAATGCAGAGGTAAGGCACAGGCTAAGAAAACCATGATAGATGCTATTAGAAAGGATATGGAAGGCCGCTTTAAGGATGCAGCCACAAAGAAAAATCTTCATCTTTTAATTGCCTACGGGGCTTATCTTGATGATGCTTTAGAATGGAAAAAAGAAGTCGAGGAAGCCTTCCCCGGCTATGAGATTGAAATGCAGCCGCTTTCACTTTCAGTTGCCTGCCACATAGGCCCCGGAGTGCTTGCCATTGCCTTAGCAGAGGGACTTGATACTTCATTACTATAACAATTTGTAAAATGCCCTTACGAGCCAACGGTTATCTTTAAAAAGCCTGCTGATATGATGTTTTTAAAGGCTAGTCTTATGCAAAATGAAACTTATAAAAGTCTATAAAGGGGCTGTCACATTTAGAATAAACACATATCCATAGATGTTTTCCACTAAGAATACACTATGTTTTTAAGCGTTTATCAATGTGACAGCCCCGTTTTTATACAGCCATCTCATATATCTTCTTTATATCATCTTCAGTCAGTGTCTTAAGAAGTCCTATATTTCTGCTGTGATTAAAGGTACAAGTCCAAACACCCTTGCTCCATAGTAAACAAATCTCGCTACATCAGTTTCCAATACATATCTCGCCCAGCTTCCCCTACCGTTTTTCTATAGAATATAAAATAATGGTACGGATGGCCACTTTTTTTCTCTTATAGCTTGATTTTCATCTGAAAATAGCTTAACATTATAAGTTGCAGACATGTACCTTACGGAAAGGAAGTAAAATATATGAAATTTAGTGAAATGCCTTATAAAAGGGCTGATATCGAAGAAGCTAAGGCTGATTTTGCGAGATTGATGGAAGGCTTTGATGGCGCCAAGTCAGGAGAAGAACAGTTTGAAGTACATAAACAGTATTATAAAACTGTGAACCGCATATTCACACAGATGACACTTGCCCAGATCCGCCACTCAATAGATGTGACAGATGAGTTCTACAGCAAGGAAAATGATTACTATGACGAGAACGGTCCTGTTCTTCAGTCATTGCTTGTTGAATATGGCAAGAAGCTCTACAACTCAGAGCATCGAAGCTTCTTAGAGAGCAAGATAGGAAAGGTTGCTTTTAAGAACCTTGAGTTAGCTATGAAATCTGTTGACGACAAAATTGTGCCTCTTATGCAGGAGGAGAATGCCTTAAAGAGCCGCTATGACAAGCTCCTTGCTACTGCCAAGATAGATTGGAATGGTGAAACTCTCAATCTTTCACTTATGGCTCCATATCTCAACAACTGTGATAGAAAGATTCGAGTAGAGGCATGGAAAAAAATATACTGACTTCTTTACCAACAATAAAGAAGAACTTGATGATATCTATGACCAGCTTGTAAAGAACAGAACAGCTCAGGCTGAAAAGCTTGGCTATGAGAACTTCATTCAGCTTGGCTACTATAGAATGAACCGTAACTGCTATGGCAGAGAGGATGTAAAACGCTTTAGAGAGCAGGTTAAGCGTGACTTCGTACCATTTGCGGAAAAATTACACGACAGACGTAGAATGAGGCTTGGACTTGATAAGCTTCATTTTGAGGATGAGGGTGTATACTTCAACAACGGAAACCCTGCACCTATCGGCACTCCTGATGATATCCTTGCCGCAGGAAGAAAGATGTATAATGAGCTTTCACCTGAAACAGCTAAGTTCATTAACTTTATGTGTGATAATGAGCTTTTCGATGTACTTGGAAGAAAGACTAAACAGACAGGCGGATATATGACCTATCTTCCTGATTATAAGTCTCCTTTTATATTTGCCAACTTCAACGGAACCGCTGATGATGCAGATGTAATGACTCATGAGTGCGGACATGCCTTCCAGGGCTTCTGTATGGTGGATGATCCTATCATTGAGCATAGCGAAATAACTATGGAAACTGCGGAGACACATTCGATGGCTATGGAATTCTTTACCGAGCCTTGGATGGAGCTTTTCTTCGGCAAGAGAAAGCAGGACTATATAGATATGCACCTCGAGTCCGCCGCAGCCTTCATTCCTTACGGAACCATGGTTGATGAATTCCAGGATATCGCTTATACCAATCCGGGACTTTCTCCAAAGCAGCGTAATGAAATGTGGAGAGAGCTTGAAATGCAGTATAAGCCACATCTTGACTACTCAGGAAATGAGTACTACAGCGCAGGTGGTTTCTGGCAGAAGCAGCGTCATATATACGACAGCCCATTCTACTACATTGACTATGTACTGGCTCAGACCAACGCTTTCCAGTACAAGGTAATGATGGACAATAACTACAAGGCTGCCTGGGAGAGCTATCTTAAGCTTTGTAACCTTGGTGCAAAGGACTTCTTTACAGGTCTTGTGGGACAGGTTGGCCTTAAGAGCCCATTTGAAGATGGTACTCTTAAAGAGGTAGTAGGTAAGCTTCAGGGAGCCTTAAAGCTGTAAGATTAACATTATATGGTGTCCTACTCTTAGGCACCCATATCAATTATTTTAGAGGGAGGTGAGCTTGTGCATAGCTTTTTACGAACTGTAGGATTTTCAAATATTACTTCCAGGAAGGAACTTGATAGGATACTGGGGCTGGTCATGACTCACCCAACCCTTGATAAATACGCTTTTTCATCGGATAGCAGCCACCACAAGATAGTGGAAAAGAGCCTTGATTTCTCTGAGAGGATGGGAATAACAATCCGCGGAGAATACGATGACAAGGGCTTCTTTCATTTGGAGCATTATTTCCCATATCTAAGAGGGAAAAAGCCCGGCTGTTATCAGGATGTATCCATTTTTAAGAGGGTGGATACAGATGCCTATACAGGTATGTGTGACGATTTGCATTTTGGTGCTTCTCTCATATTTTACCTGCAAAACTCCGTTGACTATCTTTCGTCAAAGGAAACTTCAGGTAAAGAACTGCCCCTTACCCTCTCAGGTCTGTCTACTTCAGGAAAAATTCTCCTGCCTATAATGAAGACAGCCGAACAGGTGAGGGCTCAGGCAGAGGATTCTGAACAGCACGACAGCCTTTTACAGGCTGCCAGAGATGGGGATGAGAACGCAATCAACACCCTTACTTTACTAGACTTTGACACCTATTCAATGATTACAAGACGAATTCAAAATGAAGATGTATATAGCATAGTTGAGACCAGCTTCGTACCGTTTGGTTCGGAGTCTGACAATTACACAATGCTTGGAATAATAAAAGAAGTGATTCCACATACCAATACCCTTACCGGGGAACAGTCTACAGAAATGCTTTTAGACTGTAATGGGCTTGACTTTTATGTAGCCATAAATAATGAAGATTTGCTTGGTGAGCCTCAGGTCGGTAGAAGATTTAGAGGACAGGTATGGCTGCAGGGAACAGTGGAATTTGGAAAAAATAAAATTTAGAATTGAGAGGATTTATTGACAAATGAATAACGAAAACAATCAGGAAAATAACCTTGACCCGTTTGGCAGGGATAATGAGAGAAGTACTTTCTCAGGGAAGCTCGGCTATGTGCTTGCTGTAGCAGGCTCCGCAGTTGGACTTGGTAATATCTGGCGTTTCCCTTACCTTGCTGCTAAGTATGGTGGAGGTATTTTCCTCCTTGTATATCTCATCCTTATGCTTACATTTGGATATGTACTTATTGTATCAGAGACAACCCTTGGAAGACTCACAAGAAAGAGCCCTGTAGGTGCTTTTGGTGCCTTTGGTAAATCTCTTCCCTTTAAGATAGGTGGCTGGGTGAATGCCATCATACCTATGCTCATCATCCCTTACTATAGTGTAATCGGTGGCTGGGTATTTAAATATTTATTTGAGTATATCCGTGGCAACACAGATACTCTTGCAGAAGACAGCTATTTTACAGGCTTCATTACAGCAGGGGCAAGTGTGGAAGTGTGGTTCTTAATCTTCTCACTTGTAGTACTTCTCATAATAGTTGCGGGAGTTGAGCACGGTATTGAAAAGGTTCAAAGATGATGATGCCTGTCCTTGTTCTCCTTGCTATCATAGTTTCAATCTACTCAGTGACAAGACCTGGAGCCCTTGAGGGAGTTAAGTATTTCCTCATCCCTAACTTTAAGAACTTCTCCTGGATGACAATAGTTGCTGCCATGGGGCAGATGTTCTACTCCCTTTCCATAGCGATGGGTATTCTCTACACTTATGGCTCATATATGAAGAAAGATGTAGACATAGAGCAGTCTACTTCACAAATAGAGATTTTTGATACAGCTATAGCCTTCCTTGCAGGTCTTATGATAATACCTGCGGTATTTTCCTTCTTTGACGGAGACCCTGAGAAGCTTAAGGCAGGTCCTTCACTTATGTTCATTACCCTTCCTAAGGTATTTGCAAGCATGGGCATGGGAAGAATCATCGGTATAGTATTCTTCCTCCTCGTACTTCTTGCAGCCCTCACAAGTGCTATTTCACTTGCTGAGTCCTGTGTATCTACCATAGAAGACCAGCTTGGCTGGAAGCGTAATATAGCGAGCGTGGTCATAGGTATCATCATAGTGATACTTGGTTCATTCTCAGCTCTTGGCTTTGGTATGCTTGACTTTGTACAGATACTTGGAATGTCAATCCTTGACTTCTTCGACTTCCTTACAAACTCACTTATGATGCCTATAGCCGCCCTCTCAACCTGTATCCTCATCGTATATGTAATAGGTGTGGATAAGATAATTGAAGAGGTTGAACAGTCTTCTAAGTTCAAGCGCAAAGGACTTTACAAGTTCTTCATCAAGTATCTTGCTCCTATATGTATACTTGTAATCCTCATAAGCTCAATTGCAAGTGTATTTGGACTTATTAAGTTCTAGCTTAAAGGTGCGGGTGTTAAAAGCATAAGCAAATAGCCATTTTGGTATAAGAATGAGTGCATTTCAAATATCGTCTAAATCTCCGCCACAGTGCTATCCTGTTCGGAGAACTTCCTAATGTCGTAGAAGATTACATCGGGATTTTCTATGACACAAATAGGCTGTTACCCTAGGAATAAACTGTTCTTAGGGTGGCAGCCTCTTTTTATATACTTTTTATAAATTTTTATATGCTCTTCCTATACTCTTCCTACAAGCTTTTGTACGTCATAAGCCACTTATATCTTCATTTTTCTTAACCTTTTCTCCTGATATATCTTATCCTCTGGCTATAATGTATTTCTTATTCATAAAGAACTTCCATAATACAAGGTTGGCTAGTGTCATTACCGCTATACCGATTAGCTGCAGTCCCAGGGTATTAAGCAACATTATTTGTGTTCCTCCAAATACTGCAAGCATAAAGAAACTAAGGAAAAACATCAGCACTCCACTACCTGCATTAGCAAGGTCAGCTTCATGAGAAAATGGTAATACCCACGAACCCATCCTTATCATAGAGCCTGTTACGAAGATAAATGACAGATAGGCAATTATCAAATCAGGTATAACTCCAAATCCATACACTCCTAACAGGATGGCTGACAGAGCCACAAATATAGGTGTAAGATAGCGAAACAGCACCACCTTTACCCCTGCCCTTATACATTTACTTAGATTCTCAATCGGAAGAATCTGATAGAACATTATACTTTCTGCATTTTCAGACTGTCCTATTATAGCATAGATATAGGCAGAAGTAAGCCCTGTAAAATAAAGCAGAGCCAGTCCCCATCTTCCTTCTCTGAGATTTTCTATAAATCCGGCAAGCCCCTTCTCCCTCGTAATCTGTGGCAGAACCATTATTATAGGCAGAATAAATACATTGGCAAGCTGTGGGTAGAGCTTAAGCTTCATATCCCTGTTTCTTGACACCTGTATCAGCACCAGCTTCATAAAGGCATTTTCCTGTTCATCCTTTGAAAGAAGCTTACACATAAGCTTTGAAAATGGTGAAAGCGTCTTATTTTCCTTGGCTGTTTCCGTAAGCTTGTCAAGCTCTCCTTCAAACTCCGGCATTACCTTTTTCTTATAAAGCACCTCAAGCAAGATAACGGCAGGTACTGTGATTCCTGCAAGCACATATAAATACCAGACTTTTATAGTTCCAAATAAAATAGCGATTATAGCTGCAAACCAGGTAGGGGGCAGAATAAAGTAAAATGGTGAAAACACAAGTTCTTTATCCGAAAAATCAGCCATATTTATGATTTTGGGTACAATCTGATATGAAAGTATGACAGCTATTGCCATAAATACCTGAAAGCCGCTTAATATGTCCTTTAGCTTCTCTCCAGAAAATACCTTGAGTAGAAGGTAGTAAATAACTCCTGCAAGGTGAAGGCAAACTACAACAATCGCAATCGACACCAGAGTAAATACAAAGCCATACAGAATTCCTCTGAAAATAAAGCCGACAACTATTGAAGGCAGCATCATAGCAGCTGCTATAGCTCCTATATAATAGGCTATATGTATGTTTTTTGCCGTACTTATCTCACTTCTACCAATCGGAAGAGCCCCGTAAAATGATTTTTCAGTAGTATCTAGAAGTACAGCTGAATATTCGCTGATATAAACTGAAAATAACATAAATATAAGCATTGCAAGCCTATTGAATTCGCACCAAAAACATTTGATAAAATCTGAGTCGGTGCTATCATAAATCCTAAAAACAGATATATCAGACAGGTCAAAATCATTGATCTTTTAGGCTCTTTTTCCGACTTTTTCTTATTATTTTGAAATGTAGGTGGAACTCTTCTACTATCCATAATTAGCTTAAGCCTTAGCATTTCCCTAATCTGGCTATAGTTTAAGTCCTTGCTTAAAAATGGCTTCACAAATTTATCAACCAGTTTTAAAGCAAAAGGTTCGCTATTTTTCATCTTCAATAGTCTCACCTCCGGTCAGTGTGTCTACAAACTTGGCTGCAAGGTCGTGTCCCTTTGTAAAGCCTGTAAGGTCGTTGAAAATATCCTCCATACTGCTGCCTCTTCTGTTGTTTTTCAGCTCTTCAACTGTTGAGTCTGCAATCACAGCACCATCCTTAAGGAGGATAACCCTGCTGCTCATCTGCTCCACCACTTCCATAATATGTGAGGAATAGAATATAGTCTTACCCTGTTTGGTGAGTGTCTTAAGCACCTCCTTAAACACAGCTACGCTATTTGTATCCATGCCGTTAAGAGGCTCATCTAGGAAGAGGATGTCAGGATTGTGTATAAGGCTTCCTATGATAGCTATTTTTTGCTTCATACCCTTTGAATAGCCTGAGATACGGGTGGTGAGTGCATCATTTATCTGAAATATCTCCGCCAGCTCTTCCATCCTGCCTCTCCAGTTACTAAGCTCGTAGACAGAGGATAAGAAAGAGATATATTCTTCCCCTGTAAGGCTCTCATAGAGTGAGAGTATCTCAGGTACATAGCCTATCTTCCTCTTGTAGCTTACCAGATCTTCTTCGATATTTTTGCCAAATACCTCAATTGTACCTGTGTAGCCACCAAGGATTCCAAGCATCAGCTTGACAGTTGTGGACTTGCCGCTTCCGTTTGGCCCTATGTAGCCGATAAGCTCTCCCCTTCCTGCGGCAAAGCTCACATCATGTAGAACATGATGCTCTCCAAAGCTCTTATTCACATTCGTAAGTCTAAGTACCTCTTCCATGTAATTACCTCCGTACAAATCTTTCATCAGATTAATTTTTATCATATAACAATTTGATTATTTTGTAAATTTTATTAAAATTTTCTTTCAGTTTTATTTCATATTTAATGGAATAAAATAGGAACAGGTTTATTTAGTTAGTGTATAATTATCATTGGCAATAGCAAAAAAAGAAGGGGTTGCCCCCTTCCCAATCATACAGTTTTATTTTATTATTGATTTGAGAAAAAAATAACATAAAGGAAAAAAACTGTATGACTAATGCTATTGTAAAAGAAAAAAAGATTTCATTCAAGACCTTAGAGAAGAAAATTTTTGAAGAGGCCTGCAAGCTTGCCAGGGAACACACTAAAATCATACTTGAAAACTATGATGATATTCTTTCAAAAGAGAGGATACTTCTAAATATAGGAATAAAGGAAAGAGAAAGACTTCGATAAGGACCGTATATGGAGATGTCGAGTATGAAAGAAGGGTGTACCAGACAAGGCTTAGAGATGGAACGAAAGCCCATGTTTATCTTCTTGATGAACAAATGGGTATGGAGAAGATAGGCTTAATATCTACTAATCTTGCAGAGAAGATCGCCAATTCAGTTACGGAACTCCCGTACAGGGCATCTGCTGAGATGTTAAGCTCTTCTACAGGACAGACCATAAGTGCGGGAGGCGTATGGAATATATCCCAGAAGATTGGTCAGAGGATAACATCAGAGGAAGACCTTGATGTGAAGAAGATGAAGGCGGGCATACCTGATGGAAAAAGGGAAATCGGTGTTCTTTTTGAGGAAATGGATGGAGTATGGCTTTCGATGCAGGGCAGAGGGCATAAACGCATGGGTAAAAAGGAGATGAAGGTCTTTACCATGTATGAAGGCTGGGATGCGGAGAAGGAAAAGGAAGGGCGCAGCACTCTAGTGGAGAAAGTGGTGTTTGCAGGTATGGATGGAAGCAGCGGATTTTACAATAAAAGAGAGGCTGTGATACAGAAGAAATATAACCCTGACGAAATAGGCAGGCGTATCTTAAATGGAGATGGTGGCAGCTGGATAAAAGAGCCTTATGATGATGAGGCGGTGTTTCAGCTTGACAGATACCATATTTATCAGGAAATTTTAAGGAAAATAAGCAGTAAAGCTGTACAAAAGGATATACGAAGGCTCTTTGATTCTGAGAAGATTGAAGAAATGTTTGATTATATACGTGAGTATATAAGAGTAAGTAAAAGCGAAGATGAAAACGATAAAACCAGTAAAAAAGCCGAGGAGCTGTACGCCTACCTTCACAATAACAGAGAAGGGCTGCTGCCGTACTACAAGCGGGGAATAAAACTCCCAGAACCTGTAGAAGGCATCATTTATAAAAACATGGGTATACAGGAAACACAAAACTGTACACTGATAACGCTGAGAATGAAGCACAGGCGCATGAGATGGTCAGAATCAGGAGCTGATAACCTTGCGAAGCTTCTGTGCAGGAAAGAAAACAAAGACCTTATAGAGACCGTCTGCCGTTACTCTGGGGAATTGATATTTGATGAGAGCCAGAGCGAGATAAAAGAGCCTCTCAGCGCTTCAAAATCACCGTCACGAGACGGTAAAGGACTTCCATATATGGAAGTAGGCAGAGGAAGCCTTCCACTAACCGGTACACCATTAACAGCAGGTAGAAAGGCATTAAGAAATTTTATACTTGGCAACTAAAGAAAAATATCTGTTCAGTGCATAACCTGGGCTTGTTTGTGATACAAAAAAATAAAAAAACAATGATAAAAGAAAAAGGTAAGGAAATTTGCCAACGAGTACTTGACACAAACGTTTATTTATAATAATTTGACAAACATTCAAATTTACCGTATAATCAGGTTAGCTAGTTATTTGGAGAATAAGACAAGCTAACTAGAACGAACCCCTAAGAGCTGCGAGACATCCTAGGGGTTCTTCTCTTTATAGTTGAGTAAACTTACGTGCAATGCTAATTGTCGCCTTTATCGCCGTCTAGCCATTTGCAAATAAGGTAGCTAACCAAATCTGCTGTAACGGAGACAATTATTTGGAGAATAATATCAGACAAACTATCACCTCCCTTCTGCTGTCAGATTGGGAGGGCGACAACATAAAAATTATATCAGATTACTGTTCCTTTTACAATTAATCCTGCCATCTATTTACTTAACTTCATCTAAAATTCTTCTCATGCAACTTTCTACAGAAGTAGTATCAGCATCAATAACCACATCTGCATATTTTTCATAGAGAGGACAGCGCTCTTCATAGAGGTCTTTAAGTGTCTGACCTTCCTTTAGAGCTACTCCTCTGTCCTTTAGATTGCCAAGTCTTTTTTCCACCTTTTCGTAAGGGAGTTTGAGATAGACTACAGTAGATATCTCCTTTAAGTGAGCCATTGCATTTTTGCAGTAGACTGCGCTTCCTCCTGTGGAAATAACTGATTTCTCACAGGTTAGGCCTGCATTTATCTCATCTTCCACCTGAAGAAAGCCTTCTGTGCCTTTTTCAGCTATAATCTCAGAAAGCAGCTTTCCTGTTTTTTCCTGTATAACCAGGTCGCTGTCTACAAATCTATATCCCATCACTTTGGCAAGCACAACTCCTACCGTACTCTTTCCTGCGCCGGGCATGCCGATTAATGTTATGTTATTTTTCATGTATATACTACTCCTATATCTTTTGCTCAATATTTAGGTTATCTTTATATTCCTATCTAAAAGCCTACTTCTTCCTTCTATCTGCTTTCTGCCTGCTCCTCATCTTACCGGTTCCAGTAGATTTATGTTTGCTTTCTGCCTTCTCAATTTTTTTCTCAGACAGTGATTCTTTGCTTTTATTATTACTCTTATTTCCCTTCTTTATTGAATATCCAAAGGAGCCAAGTTCTTTCCCAAGCTCATAGTATCTTCCATGGGAATAAGCAATAAGGTCTGCTGCCTTTAGGTTGAACCTTCCCTTATCATCCAAATATTTCCCATCCACTCTTACATTTACTACATCGGCTATGAAGAGGCTGTGGCTTCCAAGCTCCATTACCTGCCTTAACCTACACTCTATATTCACAGGGCTTTCTCCTATGGATACGGCCTTCACCTTCTCAGACTCAAGCTTTGTAAGTTTCATTTCCTTAAACTTATCCACATCTCTGCCCGACTTTACCCCACAATAGTCAGTAGCCCTAGTAAGTGCCTTGGTTGTAAGGTTAACTACAAACTCTCCCGTCTCCTTTATGATGTCATAAGAATATCTCTCAGGCCTTATGGATACAGAGAGCATAGGTGGATTGGTACATATAGTTCCGGCCCAAGCAAGGGTGATGATATTGCTCCTTCCCTCCTTGTCGGTGAGACTTACCATAACTGCAGGCAGGGGATAGAGCATATTTCCTGCTTTCCAGGATATCTTTTCATTCTCTTCGTTTTTATCCACCTTATCCGGCTTTTTTGTATTTTTATAATTATTTTCTTTTTTTATCATATACTTCCTCTTTATGATGATGCTGTACTTTTTTCTTCATACCGCTACCGGCTTCTTTATAGCCCCAACATCCATTTGATTGCAGGTTCAAGATGATCGCGCCAGTATTTCCAGTCATGAACTCCACTACTTTCCTCATAAGTAAATGCTACATCTTCCCTTGATAAAAAGTCTCTGAACTCGCGGTTTTGTTCAATCAGGAAATCCTCTGTCCCACAACTCATATAAATGGGTGGGATTTCTCTACCTTCTTCTTTAAGCCTCTTCACAAGGTACTCAGGATTGACCTCGCTGGTATCAAGTTTTGCTAGTTCGCCAAACATTCTGGAATAAGTATCATAATCCGCCATTTCATACTTCATCCCCGGTTCCAAGCCTTTTATTTTGTTTATTATAAGTCCTGATGAAAGTCCAAATGCACCTCCAAACTGTTCAGGAAAGGCAAGAGCAGTATGTATGGCCCCAAAGCCTCCCATTGAAAGGCCACCAACAAATACATCTTCCTTTTTATTTGATAAGCCAAAGGTCTTATGCACATAGTTCACTAAATCACGGCCAATGAAATCCGCATAATTACTGCCCATTCCCTTTGAATTTACATAAAAACTATTCTCTCCTGATGGCAATACTATTGCAATGTTGTACTTTGTACCCATTTCTTCTGCAAGCCCTCTATGTGCCCAGTCTAAGGAACTGCCAAAAAACCCATGCAGAAGATACAGGGTTTTCATCTCTCTTTCATAGTTTTTATTTCCTTCTATTGACATCTTCATACCGTCATTGGGTAAAATCAAAGAAAAGGTTGTTGACCTTAGCAGTGGTTCTGCAAAATAAGTAACTTGTAAATATGCCATTTTACACCTCCATATTGTATATAATTTAAGCTTTATCTATTAAAAAAACAGCCTTAAATGATAAGTCCGTTTTCAATGTATGGTTTTATCATCTAAGGCATTGCTAAATAATACAATTATTAATTGTACATTTTATCTCTGCAAATCATTTTTAATCTGAGTTGTAGATATCTCAGGAGTTCTAGGCAAGTAGACTACTTCGCAGTATTCCTTTAGGAAATCAAACTTTCCCTTCCAATCATCTCCCATAACAAAGGTGTCCACCTTGTAGAGCTTCACATCTTCTATCTTCTGATCCCAGCTTTCCTCAGGTATCACAAGGTCAACATAGCGGATGGACTCAACAAGCTGCTTTCTCTGTTCATAAGAGAAGTAGCATTTTTTCTGCTTTTCATTCCAGTTGAACTCATCAGTAGATATAGCAACTATGAGATAATCTCCATATTCCTTAGCCCGTCTTAATATGTTTACATGACCATAATGAAGCAGGTCAAAGGTTCCATAAGTAATTACTCTTTTCATCATTCCACCTCCATAAGCTTCTTAACTGCTTCATATAGTCTCTTGCCTGAATTTCTGTCGCTTTGTACAAGAAGCTCTCATATCTGTTTTTGTATCCTTCTTTGATTTTACAGTCATTTTCAATATATTCACAAAGTATCTCTGCCAGCTCATCCGCAGATTTACATATTTCTCCGAAGCCTATATTTTCGTAATCAAAATTGGTTATTCTCCAGTAAGGAAGCACAGGATCGTGGTAATATACCACAGGCTTTCTCATATAGGCAAAGTCATACTGAACACTGCTAAAGTCAGTTACCATGAGATTACTTTGCTTCATTATGGTTACATAGTCCATATCCTCAGTTGGACTTAGAGCTTCTACTACATCTGTAGTCTCAAAATCAACAGTCTGAGCCTCAAGCTTCGGATGAAAGAAAAGCTTAATCTTATAACCCTTTCTTCTAGCCGTTTTAAGCAGCTTTTCGTTGGTAAGAACCTGGTTGTAAAGTTTATAAAAACTGCTTTCCTTAAATTTAGGATTATAGTCTGTTTTACCGTTTGGAGATGTTTTACCTACAAGGGCAGGCCTCCATGTAGGTGTTATCAGTATCTGATTTCTACTATCGTCTATTAGATCATCATACCTTGGATTACCGGAAGCTATGATTTGATCTTCTCTAAAACAGTTATCTTCATTGGTATATAGCTCTCTTTCGTAGTTAGAGGCTATCACCACCGCAGCCGCATTACTTTCCATCTGAGCATAAGACGAGCTTCTTGTAATCGGATAACCATGGTACATCCTTATTATCTTAGGCTTTAACAAATCCCTGAAATATGCCAGATTTTCCTTTTTGAAGCCAAGCTTGTGGAAAGGAGGTATGTGAGTCATAAATATAACCTCAGCAAACAGCGCATAGAGGGCACCCTCTTCACTTCCCGGCTCTATTACTTTATAGCCTTCCTTTATAAGCCTTTCTCCGTCTTTGGATGATTTCTCAATGTAGAATACTTTTTCGATTCCATCATCTACTGTACTCGCATATCTAAGAGCATATTCTCCGTTGTCCCCCGCCTTATAGCTCTTGTCATAGTATATCCAGATTCGCTTTAGAAAACTCATCATAATTTTCGTAATACTCCTTCCTCCACCTAAGAACGTTTGTTAACATCTCTCTTTCCTCTGACTCAGGCTTCGTTTCGCCAAGCTTAGCCTCAATATAGCTTATATATCTCTTCTCTGCTTCTTCCTTAGACTTTTCATCAGCCTTTGCGACAGTCAGGCTCTTTCCCTCTTTTCTAGCTATATACCCATTAAAGTACCAGTATTTAGCCTCATTACCATTTTCAAGCTTACTCTGCCACACATCTTCAAAGTAGAGATTAAGCTCGTATTCATCATCTGATATAAGCAAATGAAGATTTATTTCCTGCTTATTAGAAGCATTAAGAGGCACAAAGGCTTCATAGGCATCCCTTCTAAATATTTCTTTATCAAAGAAGGTCGTAATGGCCGCAAGCTCAGTAGTTCTCTTTACATCCACCTTTACTCTGCCTTCTTCACTGCTTCGTATAAAATAGAAGTTACAATCCTTTGAAGGCATATAGTCAGGAAGGCTGAATTTGATAAACAGCCCTTCTTTGCCCTCTTTATGTCTGTATTCCAAGGTATTAATCAGTGGACGTAACCTGCTTATCTCATTTACTATACCGCCTTCTGAGTCTTTAAGCCTTATTACTCCCTTGTTGTCAAGCTTTATACTCAAGCCTGGCCTCTTTTTCAGGATATCTAAGCATTGCAAAGTATCTTCTAAGGTTTCTGTCAAGTTTAAGTGCATTTGCCCTCATAAAGAGTATGTCATCACTTACAAACCTCATACCCTCTCCAACTTCGGCAAGGTATTCTTCTCTTTCTTCATCGCTGTCAAATACAAGTTTAACGTTTTCATTTTTATTTGAGAGAAATCTGGTACAACTTATGTATAAGAATCCAAACTGAGCTATTTTAGATAGCTTCCCATCTTTAATCAGATTGTTTAAATAACCTCTGGTGGTTGCAAAATACCAGCTCTTGTTGTGACTCTGCTCTGTTTTGGCTGAACTTTCATCAAGTCCCCTGCCTGTAGTGTAGCTAAGCTTACTTACTATAAGCCCCTTAGATGACTTTTCCATAAATTTTGTGGCAAATAGCTCCGCCTTACAATAAGCCATATCTTCATTGAATCTAATGTTATTATTTTTAATTACATAAGTTCTGCAAAGAGTTCCGATAAGAAGAGGCGCTCCCATCACTTCCTTCTTTACGTCATACCTATATATCTCCTTGCTAATACTTCCAAAGTGATTAACAGGCTTGCCATTTCTTGCATTTAACCTGCCTGTGGCATATCCTGTATCTGGATTCTTCTTCAGTTCATCCCGTAATTCCTTAAAATAATCCTCAGCAAACACAGCATCTGTATCATAAAATGCCACAAACTCTTCCCTTGCCTTACTAAGCTTTCTGTTTATCTCATCAGGCTTTAGGTTTAGGTCTATCATTAGAATTTTAGAGTTCTCAAGTAATTTCTTTGTAATTTCCTTCTTCTTTTTTCTATAAATGCTTTTTGTATAAGGTATAAGCCCGCCTTTTTTAATAGCATTCAGCACTCCACCTACGTTCACTATAGAACATCCTCCCATCTTAACTCACAAAGTGCAGGATCATAGCGTTTACCGCTTTCCGACCTTATAAGTGCAATTATTTCATCATCAGTTAGCAATCCTACTATCTCTTTATGTGTTTTTAAGTAATGAATATCATAGATCATCCTAAAAGATCTTACCTCAAGTGGAATCTCATCTCCAATTGTATTGTATCTTTCACCGCTTCCGTCCCAGTTTTCATTGAGTAGGAAGAGTTCTTCAGTAGTTACAATATTATTCTCTGAATGACTGATGATGTTTAAGATAACTGAAGTATTTTCAAGTAACCTCCTTGAAAATCTAAGCATAGATATATTTTCACCCTTCATATCCCAATCACTTCGCGGTGTTATAAGCTTTCCAATATTTACATAGGTTATCAGCTTATTCATCTTCTTTTCTACTGCTGGCTCACAGTGATAAAGCTCGCAGAACTTTTCAGACATATTGCGAAGTTCCTTCTGGCTTTCGATTTCATCAGGACTGATTTCATAAAGCTTATCAAGCATATTGTCAAGGAAGACCTTCCTTGTTTTTTCCCTTGATACAGACTTATTTATATACATCATTGCATCAGCACTCTTAACTATGCTCTCAAATTCAATTTTATCATCTATACTTTTCTTAACTGCGTAGCCCATGGCTACTGATGGTTTAACCGAGTCATAGCCTTCTCTGTCAAGTTTTTTATTTATTCTCTCTACTAAGGATGCAGCCAAACTTGCATCTGTATTGGTAAATAATATGGCAAATTCATCTCCGCCTACTCTGGCAACTATATCGCTATTTCTACAGCAGCTGCTTAGCACGGAAGATATCTTTACTATGAGCTCATCTCCCTTAGCGTGGCCAAAAACATCGTTTGTAAGCTTCAGTCCGTTGATATCAGCCATCAGATAACAGATAGGATAGCTTTCAGGGATTTGAATTATTTTACCCGTAACTTCATTAAAGTACTTCCTATTTGCCACATTGGTAAGTTCATCATATCTTGCCTTCTGAAGTATCTCATTTTCACGTACTTTTCTTATACTGATATCTCTAGCAGACATATAAATAAACTCATTGCTCGGGGTTTTAAGTTCTATCATAAATACTTCGATATGAACATTGGTAAGGTCTTTTGTCTCAATACGCATTTCTTTCTTGATAGTTTCGCCCTCAACAACTCTAGCAAACACTTCATTAATATCTTCTGTCCTATCATCACCACTGCGCTTCAATTCCATAACAAATCCAGAGAATTCTCTACCTAAAACTTCTTCACTTCTATTGTAACCTAACATCTCAATTCCAGCTTTGTTGATATCAGCTATTTTATTATCTTTAATTAGGAAAAATAGCTTCTCCTGAATGATAGAACATTGTCTTGAAGTGAGCTTCATTCTCTTTTAACTCATCCAACCTTTTTTTGAAGTTCATTATTCATCCTTTTAAACTTTTCGTCACTTCTATAAAGTTCAAAAATTAGATTGTTGCTCTTTTTAATTGCACATATAATCTTAAATACAGAAATAGAAAATAAAGGATATACAAACATCAGCATAAATACAGCGGTTAGCATAGTTTTAAATGTTGTTGCTCCCATTACGAAGATACCAATATTACTTATAAGTCCAGTAATAAATGTCAATATCGCAAAATCTAAAGTCCTCAATCTTCTTCCCTTTATCTTTAGATAATACAAATAAACGATTTCCATAACGTATGCAGACAATATACAGATAACTGGTATAGCAGAACTATATGGATTATTTACAATTCTAGCCATTACACTAGCGAGTGCTGTAATTGAAACAGCTATAGGTCCATATACAGTAGAGAGATTAAGTATGACCTCTCTCGCATCATAAATAATATCTACTCCAGCTAGTCCTTTTATTGTTATGGAACTGTCCAGATAAATAAAAAATGCAAATAGCATGCCCTGTATAAACTGAGCTATAATTCTATCCGAGGGTGCCTTATAATCTGTTTCTTTTTCATAGCCATTTAAATATCCAGCACTTATAAAAGTCTTCGACTCCCTATTAAAGCTAATATACTCCTCAATGACTACTGAAACAAGTATGAGCACAAGAACTACACAGACTTTTGATATAAGTATAATCATCTGTTCCATAAGTATATCTCCATGTTAAAGTATCCCCATAATGCTGAGGGCGCCAACAGTCCTTGGCACCCTCAGCATATACCTCTTTTAAGTCTGTATTAAATATTCTCAACTTTAATAAGATTAGTACTTCCTGTCATTCCGTTTGCTATTCCACCTGTAATTACAAGCTTATCGCCTTTTTCTAATTTAAGAGTCTCCTCTGCTACCTTCTTTGCAGAGTAGAAGAGTACATCTGTTGACTCAAATCTCTCACACATCTTAGGAATTACTCCCCAGGAAAGTGCAAGCTTGCGCCAGGTCTTCTCATCAGTTGTAAGACCTATTATATCTACAGGTCCTCTAAACCTTGAAACCAGTCTTGCTGTAATACCTGAGATAGTGCAGACAACTATTGCCTTTGCCTCTATATCAATTGCCATACCGCAGGTAGCGTGTGAGATTGCATCCGGCTCATTCTTAATAATAAAATCGCCAACATAAAATCTCTTTTTATAATTAATATTCTGTTCTGTATTTTCTGCAATTTTAGACATGGCTTCAACAGCCTGTATAGGATAGTGTCCTGCTGCTGTTTCTCCTGATAACATAATCGCAGAAGTTCCGTCATATACTGCGTTTGCCACATCAGATGCCTCAGCCCTTGTAGGACGAGGATTATTTATCATAGATTCAAGCATCTCAGTAGCTGTAATAACTCTTCTTCCAAGAAGTCTGCACTTGGTAATAAGGTCTTTCTGGATAGCAGGAAGTCTCTCATAAGGAATCTCTACACCCATATCTCCTCTAGCAACCATGATTCCACTACAAAGCTCACAGATTTCCTCTATATTGTCATAACCTGACTGATTCTCAATCTTAGCGATAAGGCTGATATCACTTCCTCCGTTTGCATCAAGGAACTCATGAACTGCCTCAAGGTCCTTCTTTACAGATACAAATGAGCAGGCAATGAAATCAAGATCATTTTCTATAGCAAATAAAAGGTCTTCTTTGTCTTTTTCTGATAAATACTCCTGCTTAATATGCTTACCAGGGAAAGCCATGCTCTTTTTATCTGAAAGAATACCTCCCGTAATAACATCACATTCGATTTCTTCGGCTGTTGTCTTAACTACTCTCAGTTCAATGAGACCGTTATTTACAAGAATTGTATCTCCCTTTTTAAGCTCTTTGCAAGGTTTTTATAGCTTACGGAAACTCTAGTCTTGTCTCCGATTATTTCCTCTGTAGTAAAGGTAAAGGTGTCACCTTCATGAAGCTCTACCTGATGGTCCTCAAATACCCCAATTCTGTACTCAGGTCCCTTTGTATCAAGCATAATTGCTATAGGGAGGTCCAATTCCGCTCTTAACTTTTTAATCTTTTCCACCCTTGCCTTGTGTTCTTCATGGCTTCCATGTGAGAAATTAAGCCTTGCTACGTTCATACCTGCCTTGCAAAGCCCTCTAATCATCTCTTCACTTTCACTTGCAGGTCCGATAGTGCAAATAATCTTAGTCTTACGCATAAATCTCCTCACTTTCTTATCATATATTTATATGTAATACTGCAACCGCTATTGTAAAATAAACTGTCAATGATACCGCATCTACTATGGTTGTAATCAAAGGACTCGCCATAACCGCAGGGTCAAAGCCTATCTTCTCTGCAACCAAAGGAAGAACGCATCCGATAAATTTAGCAAATATCACAACTACTATAAGTGTTACGCAAATGACAAAGGCTACAGGAAGTGCTAATTTATCTACAACCAGCAGTTTAACAAAATTGGCTCCCGAAAGCGTCAGACCGCATAACACAGCAACTCGTATCTCTTTCCAAATAACCTTAAATATTTCCTTGAACTCTATTTCCCCTAGGGAAAGACCACGGATAACTGAAACACTTGCCTGAGAACCGGCATTTCCTCCCGTGTCCATAAGCATAGGTATGTAGGCTGTGAGTATTACATAGGATGCAAGCGCATCTTCATATCCTGTTATAATCGCTCCTGTGAAGGTAGCAGATATCATAAGGAAGAGCAGCCAAGGCATCCTCTTCTTATAAGTCTCCCAAGTCGTCATCTTGTAGTAAGGTTTATCAGATGGTAACATAGCTGCCATCTTCTCAATATCTTCTGTTGCTTCTTCCTGGAGGATGTCCACTACGTCATCCACTGTGATAATTCCGACCATTCGGTTTTCATTATCTACTACAGGCATCGCTGTAAATCCGTACTTCTGTATGGTAAGTGCAGCCTCTTCCTGGTCTTCCTGAGTATTGATGCTTATGACCTTTGTATTCATAATGTCACCAATCAGTTCACTAGGTTCTCTTAAGAGAAGATATCTAAGTGCTACGGTTCCCTTTAATATACGCTGGTTATCAACTACATAACAGATATTTACTGTTTCAGAGTCAAGTCCTCTTCGCTTTATCTTAAGTATGGCATCTTCCACTGTCATCATTTCCCTAAGGTCAATGAACTCGACAGTCATTATACTTCCCGCACTATCCTCAGGATAGCGAAGAAGGTGGTTTATATCTGCCCTTGTCTCTGGGCTTGCATTTGAAAGTATCTTCTTTACTACATTTGCAGGCATTTCCTCAAGGAGGTCTGTCGCATCATCCGCCATGAGGTTCTCAATTATATGTGATGCCTCAGTATCAGACATAGATGCAATTATGTACTGCTGGTCATCAAGTTCGAGTTCGGCAAATACATCAGCCGCCATATCCTTTGGCAGTATTCTAAAGAGCTTTAATGACTCTTCATCCTCCATTTCATCCATGACGAAGGCTATATCTACCACGTTCATGTCTTCCATCTTTTTTCTTAGGGCTTTATAGTCTTTAGCCAGAAGCAGTTTTTCAAGCTCTTCCCTGTAGTTCTCCTCTAAAATATCATCCATGCCTGATTCCTCCTTCTTTTACTCTATATTTTATCGATATTAAGATTGTTTCATTTCCATAAAGCTCTCAAAATATCGAAGCACTCTCTATTTAAATAATCTTTACTTACATTTTTAACGCGCCAAAAGATAATAAATTTTCTTGAAGACAAAGCTCAATCCAATTTATTATCTTTTAACACTGTTTCAGTCCCTGATTATTCACTCCAAATCTTACAAGATATTTTGTGAATAAGTTTGGTTAAATTATAATTCCTTCAAGGTGGTCACACTCATGCTCGATAATCTCAGCTATATAACCACTGTAGAGCTTGATATGTTTCTTAAATTCCTCATCATAGTACTCGATGGTAATGTTTCTATGTCTGGTTGCCTTTCTTTCACCCTCAAGACACATGCAGCCTTCCTCTGTCTCATAAGCACCGCTTTTCTTGATTATCTTAGGGTTAATCATAACAACCATTTCATTGCTGTTCTCAGGCTGAATGGCTATCACTGCTTTATTTATGCCTATCATATTGGCGGACATACCCACGCACTCATCTGCGTAGGCTCTTAGGGTATCCTTAAGATCCTCCACTACAGCCATATCATCCTTAGTCATTGGCTCTGATTTAAGCCTTAAAAAAAACTGATCCTTTACTAACTCTCTTACCATATATTCTCATCCTTTATATCCTAAATTTTGCAACCTCTGCCCTAAGCATATCTGCAATATATGCCAGCTCTTCTTGGGCTATCGCAATGTTATTCATAGCATGCGCCTCTTCATCTATGGTAGCATTTACTTCCTCTGTTGAAGCCGCATTTTCTTCCGAAATTGAAGAAAGGCTCTCTACCATTTCTATCAGATGGCGGTTTTCGTTCTCAAGAACAGCAGCAGAGTCTTTAAGCTCATTTGTTACTGCGTGTCCTATCTCCACCTCTTTAGCTATCTCGGTAAACTTACTATCTGTCTCAGCTCTGATTATAGTCTGCTTTTCTATCTCAGAATTAACCTTTTCCATCATAGCCACTGAATCCTCAGACTTCTGTCTAAGTCCTTCAATAACCTCTCTGATATCCTTTGTAAAGGATGCAGACTGTTCCGCAAGCTTTCTGATTTCCTCTGCCACAACTGCAAAGCCCTTGCCTGACTCTCCTGCTCTTGCAGCCTCTATAGCCGCATTGAGGGCAAGAAGATTGGTCTGAAATAGACTGAATCATCTCACTCGCCTGCGAAATCTTAGCTACGCTGTCGCTGGTCTCTCCTGTCATCACCTTCATAGCGCCAAAGGCTTCAGAACTGTTCTTTCCTGCCGCATTTAATTCAGCAAGGAGCTTCATTCCTTCATTTTTCCTATCATTTATTGCATTGATTGACTCATCAAGTTTTACAAGTATCTGGGCTATGCCTCGTATTATCTCTCCTATCTTGCCGGTGGCTTCTGCCGCCTCTGCTGTATTTTCAGCCTGTTCTACGGAGCCCTGTGAGATATGTGACATAACTGTAGCTACTTCTTTTGTCATCTTGTTGGTATCATTTACTGTTATTGCCATACCTGCAGCTACATCTGCCACCTTACCCGCATTATTTGAAATGTTTCTAATCATTTCCTCAAGATTGCCTCTTACAGTACACACCATTTTCAGCAATCCGTCAAGCTCGCTAGGTTTTCCCCTAAATGATGGGAGCTCACATTCCGAACCTGTTAGGTCAAACTCTGAAATCTTCTTTGCAAGTGCCAGAGTCTTATCTACCTTCTTTGAAATGATATTTCTAAAGACAAAGCTAAGTACAGCTGTGATGAAGAGAAGAATAGCAGAGCTTACGAGAATAATCCCCACAACTCCTCCGATTGTCTTAGAAGTTGCTTCCTTTTCTGCTGCCACTACCTTCTCAAATTCATCAACATAATTTCCTGTTCCGATTATCCAGTTAAATGGCTTGTATATCTGAACGTAAGCCCTTTTCTGAGATGGCTCCGTCTCATTAGCCTTTGGGAAATAATAATCCAAGAAGCCTGAACCCTCGCCATTTCCTATCTCAAGGAACTTTTCAACAATCTTGAAGCCATTGTGGTCGACAAGTCCTCTTCTGTCCGTTCCTTCCACAGCGCTTCCAAGGAGAACTACATTGATACCCTCCGTGGTATCCGCCCAAAAATATCCGCTCTCAAGATATTTTGCGCTTCTAATGAGGCTTGCAGCTAACTCCTTACCATCTTTTTCGGTAAGTTTGCCTTCCTCTATCTGCTTACTAATCGGATCCAATAAGCTGACTATTGACTGTACCTGACCTTTAATCATCTCATCATAGTCTTCCCTCATCCTGTCTTCCATAGAGACAATCTGCTTATTGGATATACCGTAAATATTGGTTACTGATAGCACTCCAAAAAATCCTATTAAAACAATTGAAATGCTCAAGCACATAAATAAGACTGTAGTTCCTATCTTCCTATACTTTACCATTTGTTCATCCTCTCTGATTATTGATATATTATTTTGGTAAATATCGCAAGAATAGTTCTCTCAGACCCTTATAAAGCCATTTCTACATATTTTCAATCTACTTGATTACTTCTTTTACGGTCTTTACTACGTTCTCAACCGTAAACCCGAATTCCTTAAAGAGTACATCAGCAGGAGCGGAAGCGCCAAATCTGTCGAGGCATACTGTCTTTCCGTCAAGTCCGACATACTTGCCCCAGCCAAACTCTGAAAGGGCTTCAACAGCCACTCTTGCTCTTATAGCCTTTGGCAGCACCTTTTCCTTATATTCAAGGGGCTGCTTCTCAAAGATATCCATACAAGGCATGGATACGACTCTTACATCAACACCTTCCTAGCGAGGGCATCCTTAGCTTCGATAGAAAGGCTAACCTCTGAACCGCTTGCAATGATGATTGCATCAGGAGTTTCCTTTGAAGAATCTGCTACTATATAGCCTCCCTTAAGCGCTTCCTTTGAAGAGCCTGCAAGCTGTGGAAGATTCTGTCTTGTAAGTACAAGGGCTGTAGGTGTCTCTTTTGAAGTAACCGCACTATACCAAGCCGCTATTGTCTCAGTTGCGTCGGCAGGGCGAAATACATTGAAATTAGGCATGGCTCTAAACTCAGCAAGCTGCTCTATAGGCTCGTGAGTAGGTCCGTCTTCTCCTACACCGATAGAATCGTGTGTAAGTATGAAGGTAAGTGGTATCTCCATAAGTGAGGCAAGTCGTGCCATAGGCTTCACATAGTCGCTGAATACAAAGAAGGTGGATACATATGCCTTAAGTCCGTGAAGCACAAGGCCATTACCTATACCTGTCATCGCAAGTTCTCTTACGCCAAAATGTACATTTCTTCCGGCATAATTCTCTGCAGAATAGTCTCCTGCGCCGTTAACATAGCTCTTGTTAGACGGAGCGAGGTCTGCTGAACCTCCAAACAGGGTAGGGAGTTTGGCGGAAAGCTTGTTAAGCACCTTCCCAGAAAGGTTTCTGGTTGCATCAGCCTTCTCATCATGACTCCAGAAGTCTTCATCATCTAATAACTTACATGCCTTGGTCTCATCCTTAAATTCATCCCAAAGAGTCTTCATCTCAGGGAATTTATCACAATAATCCTTAAAGAGCTTATTCCACTCTTCTTCCTTCTTCGCTAAGTTCTCCGCCTTAACCTTATAATTCTCATATACCTCGTCAGGTACAAAGAAAGGTTCCTCACTTGGCCAGCCGAGAGTTTTTTTCATTGCAATAATATTATCGGCACCAAGTGGCGCTCCATGAACATCTGCTGAACCTTCTTTTGGAGAACCGAAGCCTATTTGTATTTATCTTGATAAATGAAGGACTTTCCTTATCCTCCTTAGCCTCTTCTATAGCCTTTCCGATTGCAGATATGTCATTTCCGTCTTTTACTTCAAGCACCTTAAAGCCCATAGCCTTAAATCTTGCAGATACATCTTCTGTAAATGCTATATCAGTATTTCCCTCAATAGAAATATTATTTGAATCATAAAGTACAATGAGCTTGTTTAGCTTAAGTGTGCCTGCAAGTGAAAATGCCTCGTAGTTGATGCCTTCCATCATACAGCCGTCACCACCGAGTACATAGGTGTAGTGGTCAACCACAGGATAGCCTTCCTTGTTGAACTTAGCCGCAAGATGAGTCTCAGCCATAGCCATACCCACCGCCATAGCCATACCTGCTCCAAGAGGGCCTGTGGATGCTTCTACTCCTGTAGTAACACCATACTCAGGATGACCCGGAGTCTTAGAATCCCACTGACGGAAACTCTTTAAATCATCAAGAGTAAGCCCATATCCAAAAAGATGGAGCAATGAGTAAAGGAGAGTTGAGCCATGTCCGCCTGAAAGTACGAATCTGTCTCTGTTCTCCCAGTTAGGATTCTTTGGGTTATGGTTCATGTGATTGGCCCAAAGCTCGTATCCTATCGCGGCCGCACCAAGAGGAAGTCCAGGATGTCCTGAATTCGCCTTCTGTACAGCGTCAGCTGACAATACTCTGATTGCATTTACTGATAAGTTATCGATATTACTCATTTTGTCCTCCTAAATATTTATTGTCTGTTGATAATTAATTCCTCAGCATAAGGGAGTGTCTTAATCCAGTCGCAAAGCACATGCCATTCATCTAGCTTATGAGCCTTTCTCGCATAGTAAATATTCGAAAGGGTTTCATAGTTTAAGGTACAGGTTCTAAGCTGGTTGTAGCTTGATGGAAGCATCTGAATAAGGTCGTACCAGTAAGTCTTATTTTTAGTCTCTACGTACTTCTTTCTTACCTCTTCCATATAGTCCACAAAGGAGAGAAAGTGTTTTCTTGATTCCTCTGTCAGATGGTCTGTAGAAAAATCTGCCTCTTCAAAAGCTTTGGAGTGAATCTTATGCATGGTACTTGTGGAGTTGGCTACAGTACCCACCTTGTAGGTATCATACTCCTTCCACCAGTAAAGCGGTGCGGTTATGTCAACCGACACAAATATCTGCCTTATAAACTTCCTGTGGTCAGGCCCTGCCTTAGCAAGCTTTGTAGCAAGACCAAGGTCATTTTCGCCTAAAATGTAGTTATTGTTCTCATCATAATAGCTATCCGTTCTATCCCAGGAATTCATAGGGTTTCTTGCACCCCTCATAGCATTCTCGAGGTTGAGGACGGATGTTCTCTCAAGTTTTATCATAATCTTTTCACCTTTTTATATTTTTTCACATTAAAAACCATTATCAGTTTACCACATTTTCTGCCCACTTATCAATAGTGAAACTAGATATATCAATAATCAGTTTCAGTGATTCTAAAATACTCCTTAAAACATTTCACAATCGAAATATTATACTTTTAACCCTTGTATCAGTTTATACTTTTACGACAAAAAAACTGTTACATCAGAATGAGTATACACCAATAAGTTACCTGGTCCTACAGACCACCTATCAGGTATTTTTCTTTTGTAACAGTCCTTTTTTGTATTACTTTTCTGTATCACCGGCATTTTCAGTAGTGTTTTCGACTACTTTATCTGTACTTCCATCCTTTGCAGGATTTTCAGTAACAGCATTCTCTGTTTTTATCTCCTCTGCCACAGCCACATTAGCCTTATTGTCACCAGTCTTGTTAGCTTCAGCTTTATCCGCCTTTTCATCCTCAGGCTCAGGGAGTCCCTTTATCTCTCTGTACATCTTGATAAATTCTTTACCTGTGATGGTTTCTTTCTCAATAAGGTATTCAGCTATCTTATCAAGTGCATCTCTGTTCTCCTTTATGATATTTACAGCCTTCTCGTAGAATTCCTTCATACGATTTGCAACTTCTTCATCTATCTTAGCAGCTGTCTCATCTGCACAGTTAAGCACTGCCCTTCCGTCTAAGTAACGGTTTTCTATAGACTCAAGGCCTACCATGCCGAATTTATCCGACATACCGTACTGGGTAATCATAGAGCGAAGAATGGCTGTAGCCCTCTCTATGTCATTGCTTGCGCCTGTAGTAATAGAGTTAAATACCACATCTTCAGCCGCCCTTCCTCCAAGGAAGGTAATGATGTCTGTCTCAAGCTCTTCCTTACTCTGAAGGAATTTTTCCTCCTTCGGAAGCTGCATAGTGTAGCCAAGTGAACCCATTGTTCTAGGCACTATCGTTATCTTCTGCACAGGATCCGCATTCTTCATAGAGGCAGTTATGAGAGCATGACCTACCTCATGGAAGGCAACTATACGCTTTTCTTCCTTACCAAGTATCCTGTCTTTCTTTTCTTTTCCGGCTATAACCACTTCAACCGCTTCAAAGAGGTCAGCCTGTCCTACACTCTTTCTTCCTGCCTTAACCGCCATAATGGCAGCTTCATTTATCATATTGGCAAGGTCTGAACCAACTGCTCCTGCCGTAGCCATCGCAATTGCATCCAAATCCACTGTATCATCCATAAGTACATCTTTGCTGTGTACCTTGAGGATGGCCACTCTTCCCTTAAGGTCAGGGCGGTCAACTATAACTCTTCTGTCAAATCGTCCCGGACGAAGAAGAGCCTTATCAAGCACATCAGGACGGTTTGTAGCTGCAAGTATAACCACTCCCTTTGACTTGGCATCGAAGCCGTCCATCTCAGCAAGAAGCTGGTTCAAGGTCTGTTCACGCTCATCATTGCCACCACCATACTTAGAATCCCTGCTCTTACCTATGGCATCTATCTCATCTATGAAAATGATACAAGGTGCCATACTATGTGCCTGCTTAAACAAATCTCTTACTCTTGAAGCACCCACACCTACGAACATTTCCACAAAGTCAGAGCCCGAAAGCGAGAAGAAAGGTACATTTGCCTCTCCTGCAACTGCCTTTGCAAGCAGGGTCTTACCTGTTCCCGGAGGTCCTACAAGGAGGGCACCCTTAGGAAGTTTGGCTCCTATTTCAGCATATTTCTTAGGATTGTGAAGAAAGTCAACCATTTCACGAAGTGAATCCTTGGCCTCATCCTCACCCGCTACATCTGCAAAAGTAATGCCCGTGCGCTTCTCCACATAGACCTTGGCATTGCTCTTGCCTACTCCCATCATACCGCCCGCATTCTTTGAAAATGAACGGTAAATGAGGTACATAACTACCCAGATTCCTACAAGAGGAAGGATATAGATGGCAAAGAACTCCAGTATACCCTGAGAAGCATCTGCCACAGGGGAACTAACCTTAACATTAGCCTTAAGAAGTCTTTCAGCAAGGTCATTATCACCAATATAGCCTGTGTAATAAGTTGGCGTGTATATGTTGCCGGCTGAACCCTTAGGTGTGATTTCAATCTTACCCTGCTTAAGGACTACTGATTCCACCTTGCCGTCATCTATCATCTTAACAAACTCGTTATAGGTTATCTCTTTGTTGATTCCCTGCTTTAAAAGCTGCATTCCATAGATGAAGGTTAGAAATATGATTATTGTTGCTATTATGGTGATTATTCCGGCTTTTTTATTCATTCCCCCTCCGGAATTGTCATCACCCGTTTTTTTATTCTTATTCTCGTCCATTCAACTTCCTTTCTCATTTCATTCTTTGCTTATAGGATAAAAGTGCCCAATATATTTGACACCCAAATCTTTATAAAAAACGAAGTGTTATTGCACAATTTCATTGTATGCAATTATATCTAAATACAATCAAAATTGCAAGCATTACACAATTAATTCACCAATTCTTACTTTCTGTTCTTCTCATAAATGAGGCCAAGTCCCTTTATTAAAAGTGAATCATCAACCACTATCTCCTTCTTGCAATAAGGCACAACCAGCTTTGCCAGTCCTCCCGTTGCTATGGTTAAAAGCTCTCTTCCCATCTCTTCTTCGATTCTCTCAATCATTCCGTCTATCATTGCGGCATTGCCGTATATGGTTCCGCTCTTCATACTGTCTATGGTATTGCTGCCTATAACCTTCTTCGGAGCTTCAAGGCTGATTCTTATAAGCTGGGAAGTACCACTTACAAGGGAGTTTAGAGCAGTTACAACACCGGGCATTATTGCACCGCCCATAAACTGTTTCTTTTCGTTTACATAACTGAAAGTTGTCGCCGTACCCATATCTATAATGATGAATGGAGGCTTGTACTCGTTAAGGGCAGCAACTGCGCCGGCTATAAGGTCTGCCCCAAGCTGTGCGGGATTGTCAATAACTATATTTATTCCGCTTTTTACTCCAGGTCCCACTATGAGAGGAGCCTTGCCACATACCTTGTTAACCGCCTCGGCTATAGTGTCCGTAAGTTGCGGAACTACTGAGGAGATGATACAGCCCTCCACATCTGTAGGAGTTTTACCATAGAGTTCAAAAAGATTCTTAAACATAATGGCGTATTCAAGGCTGGTTTTACCCATATTGGTAGCAAGTCTCTCTTCAAAAATCAGCTCTTTTCCCTCAAGACAGCCCAGAACTATATTGCTGTTTCCCATATCTACTGCAAATATCATAAGTCTCTCCAATATATAATAATGAGGACAGGAACGCTCCTTTCGTCACGAACCTGCCCCACAAATTTTGGGTTTAATTTTCTTCTATAATGCTCTTTGCCTTGTCAGGATCGGCTGATACTGAAAGGTAAACATAGTTTCCTTTGCGGATAACAAAGGCATTCTCAAGACGCTTAAGCTCTTCAGGTACATAGTTCTTAAAGCTTGCCTTCTGAGTTTCAACTCTTTCATTAAGCTTAGTCTCAATCTCCTTAGCGGCCTCTTCATCATTTGCCTCAAAAGCAGCTATCTCTTCAGCAGTACCACCTGAACTTGATACATATATCTTCATAGCCTTTATCTTATCCTGTGGAAGTCCCGGATAAATGATATCAATTGTCTCAGCTTCAGGCTCAGCAAGCTTATCATCATACTTTATTTCATTTAAAAGTCTGTCAGCCACCTTTGTTACATCAACTGCAGCGGCCTCACTGCTCTTTGCCGATGAAGCCTTTGCAGTACTTGCAGCAGAGCTTGTCTTCTTTGCATCGCCGCTTCCTCCGCAACCATAGAGTACAGCGGAAGCTGTGAGTGTTACTATGGAAAGTGCTGCTAACATTTTGATTTTACTTGTTCTCTTTTTCATTTTCTTAACCTCATTCTTAATAATTCATATTTACAATATAAGCAAGTATTCTCTTGCAATATTCCCTATTCATATGTATTCCGTCAGGAGTTACATCGCCCGGAAGGAAGCCCTTGCTGTTTGATACTGCAGGAGAGTTATCCACATAAGTCTCGCCGTTATCCTCAGCCATTTTTTTGATTACCTTGTTGAACTTCTTCACATTCTTCATATTGAAAATCTTGTCTGCCTTTGACTTCTTCTCTGTTACAGGTAAGATGCCCTGAACAACCACCTCAGCATCAGGCTGGATTTTCTTGATAGCATCTATGGTCTTTTGGTATTCATCCGCGAAGATATTGGTATATGGCCAGCCCAGTTCATTTATACCAAAGCAGATATACACCTTTTTATACTGCTTATCTTTTAAGGCATCTATTACAGTTACAGCTTTTCCTGCCGCATTTTTAACTACCTTTTCAGTACGGGCATTTTTTACATTTAAACCTCTTCCGGCGAAGAAATCAGGGCTTTTAAGTCCTGCATTCATCTGGAGTCCCTGAGTCCTTGAATCTCCTATAAAAACTGCATCCTTATAGTACTCTTCCTGAGCTTCTTTAGTCGCTGTGACAAGCTTTTTGATATCGGTCTTTTCCTCTGTCTTCCCCTTTTTATCTGTCTTGGATGGGGCAGTCTTAGTATCTTCGTTTTCTTTGCTAGCATCACCGCTTGACGCATTGGAAGATGTCTGACTTGAAGATGTGGTGCTGCTTGCCAAGGCATTTGAAGCAGTGGAGGAACTTCCATTCTCAGCTACATTTACGGCAGAGCCTGTGGCAGCCACGCTTTTAGGATTATTTCCACTATCTCCGGTAAAAAGGCTTATAACTCCGTATGCTCCCATTATACCTGCAGCCATGATTGTGACAACAACTACGGCAACCAGACCTCTATGCTCATTCCTTCTTTTTCTTCTATAAGAATTTTTGTTGTTTCTGTATGAATTACGACTCATTCCTACCTCATTTCAATCACCATTTATCTGCTACATCTGAGCATTTTTAGCACTCAGCAAAATGAGTATAAGTTCGGAAATATCAATTGTCAAGCGTATTTCACTTAATTTTTGTTTTTTAAGATTTTTGTAAAAATATAATTAACTATTTTTGATATATATTCGTAATCTTCTTCATCTGCATTGGCTACAATTCCAAGTATCATTTCTTCCTGAGTACTGTCAAATTCTTTTAACAGCCTGCTTCCCTTAAGACTAATACCATAACCGTCTGATGTAAGCCTGTCCCCATAGGAGCCGGTATCGTGAATTACCTCCGACACCTTCATAAAAGTACCGCTTTTAGCAAATTCATCAAACTTTTCCTTATCAGCTACTATTACATTGATATCTTCTGCGGTAATCTTTGCAACCAGCCTCTGCGTGTTGGCTATTTCATTGCCCATGCCGGACTCTTTGAGGTAATAGCTGTCATCAATCTGGATTTCCTGCTTACCCTCATAAAGACCAAGCAGTTCTGTCATTTCTTTCCGAACCTCATCAGTCTTCACATCGCTCCAATAATCATTTACTACAGCGATAGAAACAACTACATCGGGTCTAGGAGCTAAGACAGTATACAAAAATGACACAACAAAACCCAGGACAATTATTCCTATAATTACCTTATTTCTATAGTAATCATTGAAATAAGCAAGCTTTTCCTGTTTGCTCATTTTCTTCCACTTATCGCTCTCACTCTCCTCAGTGCGGCGATTGTAGATGTAGGCTTCCTCATCCAAAACACTGTTTTTCTTCATAATTGCTCTTCTATAAGCTTGAATTTTTTAAGCATAGCCTCAAGCTTATCCTGATTAATAGGCTTTCCTGCATAAGCTGTACAGCCATTTTCAAATGCCTTGGTCACATGCCTGGTTTCACTGAGGGCAGTAGTCATAACTATTTTAATCCTGTCATCCTCAGCAACCCCATTTTCTTCTTCTATCTTTCTGATAGTCTTAAGTGCCTGATGTCCATCCATCTCAGGCATCATTATATCCAAACAGATAAGGTCATAAGGCTCGCCACATTCAACGGCCATTTTATACGCTTCAACAGCTTCCTTACCATCTACTGTTACATCACATTCCCCATATTCCTCAAAAAATCTAAGCATGAACTTCCTACTCGCGAAATCATCCTCTGCTATAAGTACTTTCATTTTTACCTCCAAGAATAAATATTGATTTGCGTTTCAAAAAATAATTAATCCTCATGCAGGCAAACCCCAATCGAATAATTATGATTTGACATTGTATGGTACAGGATTGTGGCAGTTTTGCTCACGTAATCCACATAAAAATAATATGTACCTTTTGAAATTTTATGTTATCATAATGATAGATTAGTGTCAAATGTGAAAGTGTGGTTTTTTTATGAAAACTTATACTAAACTTATAAAACCGACTACGAAAGCGAGGTATCTATGGTTTCAGATAAAATGAAAAGTTTGCTGGCAGGAAGTTCTGTTATCAGGGCTATGTTTGAAGATGGTAAAAGACTGGCTAAGGAGTATGGAAGTGAAAATGTATATGACTTCAGCCTTGGCAACCCCTTCTCCTACCCTCCAGAAAAACTAAAGACTGTAATCAAGTCCTTAGTGGACGATCTGAATCCTACCTATCTTCACGGATATATGAATAATTCAGGATATGAGGCTGTCCGTGAAAAGATAGCTGCCTCCCTTAACAAGAGGTTTGGAACTGACTTTTCATTTAAGAATATAATAATGACTGTTGGCGCTGCAGGAGGCTCAACGTGGCTTTTAAGACCTTATTAAACCCTGGTGATGAGGTCATTACCTTTTCACCTTATTTTAGCGAATACAGGCATTACGCGGAGAATTTTGGTGGAAAGCTTGTAGCCCTTAAGCCAAATGATAAAGGTGCCTTTAGACCTGATGCAGGCGAGCTTAGGAAGGCAATCACCACCAATACCAAGGCTGTAATAATAAATTCTCCTAACAATCCTACAGGTGTAGTATATTCTGAGGAGGATATTAGAAGCATAGTGAATGTACTTAGAGAAAAGAGCGCAGAAATAGGACATACTATCTTTCTTATCTCCGATGAGCCTTACAGGGAGCTGGTCTACGGCGGTGTAACTGTGCCTTATCTTACTAAATACTATGAAAACACCATGGTCTGCTATTCTTACAGCAAGTCACTCTCCCTCCCCGGCGAGCGTATAGGCTACCTCGTCATCCCTACTGAGATTGAAGATTTTTCTGACATGGTCGCTGCCGCAAATGTTGCTACTAGGATACTTGGCTTTGTAAATGCTCCGTCCCTTATGCAGCTTGCTATCGCAGAGTGTCTGGATGAAGGTGCTGATATATGCGTGTATGAAGAAAACAGGAATAAACTTATGAAGATGTTTGATGAAATCGGCTTTTCCTACATAAAGCCTGAAGGTGCTTTCTACCTTTTTATGAAAACGCCTGAGGATGATAAGTCCTTTGCTGAGAAGGCTAAGAAGGAGAGAATCCTCTTAGTTCCGGGCTCCGCCTTTGGCTGCCCGGGATATGCAAGGATAGCTTATTGTGTGGATACTAAGGTAATAGAGAGGTCTTATGAGGGGTTTAGGAGGCTTAGTGAGAGATATAGGGATAATATAAACTAACCTAGTTGACGCTTTGTTTACGAAAAATTAAGGTGGAATTCCACCTTTTTATTACGTGTTTATTTTAACATAGATTTGCGGGGGAGGCAATGGGGTGTGCAGGGTACAGATGCCTGCAAATCCAAACTTTTTGTCTTGATAGATTACATACGATAAATTTTTAGTGCAGGCGGGAATCCCATAATTTGAAAAGCTATCAATATTTAAATATAGCAGTTTCTGTACTACCTGTTTTTCGTGTTAGCATTTCTTAAACAATTCAGAATGCGTACCAAGTCGATAAAGCATCAAGACAAGCACATTGTCTTTAATTTCATAAATAAGTAGCCAATCTGGTTCAATGTGACATTCACGACTCCCCTTATATTGACCTGTCAAATAATGATCTCTATATTTTGCATCTAGCTTGCCCCCGATAGCTAAAATATCAATTACCTCAAACAGTTTATCCAAGTTTTTATTTTGCTTTTTTGCAAGCTTTAAGTCTCTTTTGAACTGGTTTGTAAACTGTACATCATACCTCATACTTCCAGTGCCTCCTTAAGGGCCTCAATACTGGAGTAGCGGGGAGTAGAAGGATCAGACATCATTCTCCTTCCTTCTTCAATCGCAGCCAATGTCACATCATTTGGAACATCCAACTTCAACTCAAATGGTATCCCATGTTCTCGTATAGCAGTTCTTAAGAACATATTTATGGCTGTTGTCATATTCAGCCCCAGCTCACTGAAAATTTCTTCTGCCTGCACTTTAATTTCTTTATCGGTTCTAATATTCAAATTTGTTGTCGCCATGTATAATGCCTCCTTTGTATATAGCATACCGAAATATTTGTCTTATGTCAATACGTTGTCATTATATAGTACAGTGAAATGACATAAATATTTTCTTGACTCTAAGAGTTCCATAAATTTCTACATTCAAGAGTAAAAAGAATGACTAGCCATAATCATTCGGTTAGTCACTCTTTTTAGTTACTATAATTTATCCTAGCTTGACTTACTGTATAAGCCCATTTCTTTTCATATATATGGGTTGAGTTGTCACCCCATCAATTGAATATAGCTTTACATTTCTCATATTTCCATCAAAATATCCCTCTTTGACGGCAGAAATCGTATGCTTCCCTTTCTCAGATACAACTTCAAAATAACCTGAATTATTGGTTTTTAAATTTGTATCATGCCCATCAACAAGAATTGAGGCGGATTCTATTGGATTACCTTCCTCATCAATAACCTTACCGCAAATAACATCATCACTAATTTCCTTTAATCCCGTAGCATTTAGTTCTATAACGGTCAAAGATAGCTTTGGTAATGAGTAATTAAATCGTTGCCTAACCCATTAATACTCCTCTCTTCAATTTTTATCTTATCCGGTTCCAACCATGAATTTTCATCAAGAAAATCGTTTGAAGCCACTGTGTAAACCCTCCCATAACTTGAAACCTTGCAATTTTTAATGCTTATAGGAATTCTATAAGAATCGGTATCACTTCTATTCAAAAGTGATATGTATATCTTGTTTCCCCTTTTATTGCGTGTAACTAGTTCGTCTAATAATTTGGCATTAGTTATTGCTGGTGTGTTACCTATTTGCAAACTCTTCATAGTTGGCGAATTTAGATGTGACATTATCTTCATTTCGCCTCTTTTATTGCTGTAAAGATTAAGAATATCATATGTTGGAGTGGTATAAAGCCCCTTTGTCCCAAATCTTATACAACTTCCATCCCAAAATTGAGCCAAACACGAATAGTCATTATGGTCTGTCATTCCTGGATAGCTCAGAAATACATTTAATAATCCCGCCACCTGTATTGCAGCTTCCATGCTCCTTGTTCTGTGCCTTAAAGAATGAAAATACATTGCATTATATTCTGTAACAGCTATTTTGATATCATATCCTATTTTGGATATAAGCTTTTGTGCCTCGGTAATTCTTTCCTTAACAGAAATCGGAGAAAATACTGATGCTTTAAAGACGTCTGTGTCCGAATAACCAACAGGCAAATGCTGTGGAGAATAGTAGTGAATAGATATTCCATCCATCTTATTCCCCGCCTTATCTATTATTTTTTTGTTCCAGTCTTGGTTATAACTATTCCCATCACCGCCTTCTCCAATACAACAAATACTATTATCTATTTCCTTCATCTTAGTATAATATTCAATATAACCATCTGAAAATGTCTCTGCGTCTTCAGGATTGGGCACCCAAGAGCCCCACGTTTCATTTCCTATTTCCCAATATACAATTGAGTATGGATTGATAACTCCATTCTGAGCTCTCTTATTTCCCCATTTTGTCATAGCAGAGCCATTAACATATTCTACAAATCGGCTGCATAAAATGGGTCTTTAATAGCATAATTTACATTCAATACTGGCGAGATCGATAATTTACTGCATAAATCTAAAAATTCATCAATACCAACATCATTATTCATCCAACTCGCGTTCCATTGAGCAAAATATAAAGGGGCGCGTTTATCTCTCTCACCTATACCTCTATCCCAATAATACCAATCCGATATAATTCCTCCAGGCCACCTTAGTGAACCACACTTCAAATTCCGAAGTTTATCGACAAAATCTCTTCTCCAACCTCCATAAACTACATCAGATTCTTCTAAAGGCATGACTGATACTTGATCAACTTTACAATTCCCAACGCCACATACACCTATGAATAGTTTTGCATTTGAATCGGTTTTATTTGGTATTAGTGTAAAAGTATATTTTTTCATCACGCTACTTAAATTCGAATTTTTTTTTTTTATTTGCATAAATATCTCTCTTGCTAAAGCCATTATCATCTGAAATAAGGGAAAAATCTACACCTGTTATTTCTCCTTCAGCCTTTATCCATGCACTAATTTCATATTTATGACCATCAATAATGTCTATACCTCTCTGGCTAATTCCTAATTTCCCATTGTTTGACTTGTCAACTTTAATATTACACAAATACCTTCCAGAAATAGCTTCCGAATCTTCATCCTGTACTACTGTTCCCCATGCATTAGTTCCATCAATTTCCCAATTGCTTATTTGATATCCATCAACATAATCCCACACCGTAGTGGTATCACCATATCCGTAAATAAATGCCCTGATTTCCTTATTTTCTAAATACGAATAATTATCCATCGTATAAACCGGCTCTCCATTACAGATAAATACCAAATCTCTTCTACCCTCTTTACTAGGATAAAGTTCGATTTCTAATCTAACCGGCAAATCAACTTTATTTCCAGTCCAAGATCCAGCTGGGGTAAAAATCTTTAAGTTCCCATTTTCTACACCATACTCTAGAAAATTGATAAAGTCGCCGTGGTTCGCTTGTTGTCAGATGAAGTAGACCATTTAGTCCTATTACCCTGTCTAATTTTGCAACAAATTTAAATGGTTTTATATCACTATTTTCATACGACATTGTACCTACACCAAATCTTGAGCCTTCTTTTCCATGTATTTTACAAAATCCATCGTGAGAATCTACTATGCCAAATTCACCATGGTTTAGGGATGAAATTTCCCAATCATTTGGTAATGTTCCTCCTTCAAAATTGGGACCTGCTACATCCGTAAAATGTTCTTGCCTTAGCTTTATCCAATCCCACTTAGTTACAGAATTTCCATATCCATACAAAAATAACTTATAATCTTTCTCTTTAATCTCTTTGTTTTCCCATAAAGCATAGACCAGTTCATCATTACAGTAGAAACGGATGTTTCTACCATTAGCATAATATGGACTTGTTTCAACTCTCAAAGCGCAAGGAAACTGCACATTTTTCCCTTGCCAGTTTCCTACCCCACTCGCTGTGAATACTTTCAACACACCATCTTCTATACCAAATTCTACAAAATCTTGCATTTTATTCGTATCATTGTCTGATATATGTAGTAGTCCGTTCATGCCCGAAATACTATCTATTTTGGCTTCTATATAGGTCCAGTTAGTAGAAGAGTTATGTATTGTATTTGACATTAACCCGTATCTTTTACTGTTCTTACCATCAATAATAACTTTACTTTCTTGATAATTTACACTACCTCTATCCTTTCCATCAATTGTATCTTCGATAAGATTATATGATTTAACATCAAAATCCTCATATACATTCCCGAAATAAACTGATATTGTATCCCATATAGTTTTCCCTAGTCCCCATCCATATAAAAATACGTTAAACTTTTCTCCAAGTCCTTTAAACCCTTGAACACTATATACTATTTGATCATTAAGTAAAAAGGAAATATCTCTCTCATTGCCTTTTAAATGGCTCACACATATTTTTATTGTAGCAGGAAGTAGTGTTTCCTCTCCAACAAAGGTTTCTATTCCATCTCCAAACACTTTTATCCTTCCGTCATCAACTCCAAACTCTATATTATTAGTAAAACCTTCAGAATTATTCGGAATAAGTGATAACATTGCATTTTTGCCTGTGCACTCTAATATATCTACCTTTATTATTATATCAGCATTATTTTTGTTATATATTGATCTTGATAATGCACCAAAGCGAGCATCACTAACTCCTGTTAGAGTCATATGTGAATCGTTAACCACACACTCCCCACTTAAATTTGAACCGAATGTTTTCGTAGTCCATTTACTATGATTAAGTGTATCATCTGAAAAGTTATCATATAATGGTGAAGAGAATTCTCCGAACACATCTGTCTCAAAGTTACGATTTGTAACTTTCTGTGCCCAGGCACCATTCATATAGTCGCTTGCCCACTCAAACATATTACCCAAGATACTTTTGCCATAGATACCTTCATCTTTTGAAGCATCGATTTGAAGTGATGGCGTTTCTGGAATATTCTTATTATCATTTTTTGATAGCATAACGTTATAACAACTCTCGTTAATCTCTGATGCCTTAACACAATATATTGGCATAGATGTTAATGTAATGCTCATAATGCATATTAATTTCAAAATTGCTTTGATGTTCATTATTCTCCCCCTCACTTATTATACAAAATTAATCTTATATATAGAGTGTGGTAATAAGCTAATTCCATCACCACTTCCGGCTACTCTAACCCTCTCTATATTATATTCATTATCCATTATGTTTTTTTTATGTATGTCATCCGCCCAAATATACTCAAAAAATTTAATTTTTTTGTTTGGCATTTCAAGTAAGTATGATTCATTTTAGACTCCTATTTACCGCAAATACCACTAATTCACCAGATTTATTCAAGCAACTTAAAAATATCTACATATTGGATATTCTTCATCGCTTCAAGATTACCTGTTTTTGAATGTTTCAAATTTGTCACATTCATATTTACTTTCTAATATCCATTCGATTTCAGCTTCTAAATATAACTTCAATAATTCATATGACAACGTTTTAAGTGCTTTTCCATTATTGCTTCTGATTATTCCACCTGCCCAACCATTGATTAAATCAGAAATAATACACATATTCAATACATTGATATTTCTTAAAAACATATTAATTGAACAACTGTTGGATATCGCCGATTCTAGACTCTGCTCTCTGTCAGAATTATCCATATCACCATAATTGCAATTCCATTCTGTTACAGCAATAGGCACTTTTAATTGTGTTTTCTCCATTGAGTCACTAGTTAGTTTGATTACTCTATTGAATTTTTCCGCGGCTGATACCACGGAATAATACATCTGCTTATCATCTACTTTTAACGTTTCTACTAGTGGCGCATAAAAGTGCATTGATAAAGCATCAACATACCCCTTCCCGCGAGATAATACGGTTTCGTTCCAACTCTGTTCAAGACTTCCACCATCACCGCCACAGGCCAGAAGAAATATTTCCGGATCCTTTTTCCTCATCTCTTTAGCAAAAAGTAAATATTTTTTAATGTATTCATCAGCACTACAATGTCCAATCTCCCAATTCCCAAAAGCTTCATTGCCAATTTCCCAATATTTAATACCATACGGTTCTTTATGCCCGTTTTCAGCTCTCATCTTCCCATATTTTGTTTTATCATCTCCATTACAATATTCAACCCAATTTGCAGCATCTTGTGGTGTTGATGAGCCAAAATTTACACAAATCAATGGCTCAGCTCCAGTTTCCCTGCATAATTTAACATATTCATCAGTTCCAAAGTTGTTATTTTCTATTCCACCCCAATGTTTATTCACAGTGCATGGCCTTAAGTCCCTGTCTCCTATTCCATCCTCCCAAAAATAGCAATCTGCAACACAGCCACCTGGAAATCTCATCACCGCAGGTGAAAGTTCTTTAACTTTAAACAACACATCATTCCATATGCCATCTCTAGCACATTGAGGCATTAGTGAGGCCTGATCTAGCCATATTTCACTCTTTTCAGTTGTATAGAAGCATATACTAACTGCAGCACTAGTATAATCATTATAAAAATCAAATTCTACTTTTTGCCACCTACCCGGAAGTAATTCATATGAATCTATAAAAATTACACTATCATTATAAACTTTTATAAATAGATTTACTTTTTTATCGCAATACGCCCACACATAGCCTTTATACTGTTCTCCTTTATTTATCCATATATATCTTTGTTTAATACCTGCTTCATCATCCGCATTATTAACAATGTGAACTGAATACATTGGCGCATAAGTCCTGTCTTTATCTAATTCGCAAATAATATTCATTCCAAACTTTTCCCATGGAAAGAAAGTTACTTCACTTAAAGAATTTATGTTTTCAAAACTTCTTGCTTTTAATAGCTGAGCCCATAGACCAGGATCAATACAGTCATGCATGTATTCTAAAAAATGTCCAAAAAACTTATTAGGCACTTGTCCTATCCGATTTCCTTCATACACATTTAATACTATTTTCTTCATAACTTTACCCTTTCATCCCTGTCATTGCAATACCTTGGACAAATACTTTTTGTGCTAAGCAATAGAATACAAAAATTGGTATCAATGCCAAAACAGCTCCTGCCATAAGAATTCCATATTCTACTACATGAGTGCCCATAAAAGATGCTAACCCAGCTGATAAAGTCTTCATTTCTGGTTTAGTCGCTATAATTAGTGGGTATAAAAGATCGTTCCAATTATACATAAAATGAAAAATAATAAGCGTAATCAATGCCGGTTTACATAACGGCAACATAATTATTCTATAAATTTGAAATTCGTTACATCCATCAATTCTAGCTGCTTCCTCCAGTCCTTTAGGAAGGGAAACAAAAAACTGCCTTAACATAAAGATACCGAATGCATTCGTTGCCCTTGGCAAGATAAGTCCCCAATAAGTATTTAGCATTTTAAAATGATACAATTCTGAATAAAGAGGTACCATTATTACTTGAAATGGTATCATCAGTGTTAAAAGTACCAAGATAAACAACAAGTTTCTTCCTTTAAACCTCATTCTCGCAAATGAATATCCCTGCCATCTTTATCCAAAAATATTGAGCACATCGTTACAAATCCTGCAAATATTAATGTGTTTTTATAATATGCCAAAAAAGGAATTCGACTCCAAATATTAACATAATTATCTAATGTATAATTACCCGAAAATAATATTGGAGGAAAACTTCTTATATCTGATTCATTTTTAAACGATGTAATAAGCATCCATAAAAAAATGGATAAATCATAATAAATACTCCAATCATTAAAACTACTACAGCAATAATATTTGTTACTTTAACTTTATTTTTTTTCATCGTTGTCAGTCCTTCCTATAATAACGTTTCATCTTATCTAAGCTCGTTTTCATTGCGTTTCATTACTCTAAATAAAGGAACTGAAGCAATCAATGTTATAGCTAAAAGCATTGTTGCTATGGCTGATGCATATCCCATATTTGACTTCTCAAATGCATTTGAATATACATATTGTACCAACGTTTCAGTAGAAAACAGGGGGCCCCCTTTAGTTATTACATATACTTGATCAAACACTTGGAAGGAAGAGATTACAGAATCAACTGTAACAAAGGTTAATGTCGGCATAAGCATCGGGATAGTAATGTATTTTAGGTTATTGAAAGGTGTTGCACCATCTATTCTAGCAGCCTCATAATAAGTTTCTGAAATACTTTCAAGTCCGGCAATTAAAATAATCATTTTAAAACCTAAGTTTTTCCAAATTCCTATCAGTATCATAGTTGGCATCGCCCATGTCGTACTGTTTAGTAGATTTGGAATATTAATCCCGATTTTTCTAAACCAGTATAAATATATTCCATAATCATTATTAATCAAAAATGACCATAAAATTGCCACTATAGTCATCGATGCTATTGCCGGCAAAAAGTAAACTGAACGCACAAAAATTCTAAATCTACTCTGTTTTTGTAACAGTATTCCTGAAATAAGTGCAATAATAACTTGTAAAGGAACTATGCAAATCGTATAGAATACAGTATTTTTAAGTGCATTCCAAAATCTAGAATCATTGATTAACTTCAAATAATTCCCAATACCTATAAACTTTGTGTCTGTGAACATCATATTAAAAGTTTTCGTACTATATATAAAAGACATAATAAGCGGTAAAAAAACAAATACAGCTAATACTATCATAGAAGGCAAAATGAATAAAATACCTGCTATTCTTTGTTTTTAAAAAGTATTTTTCCGAAATTACTATTTGTCTTAATTTTCATAGCTGGTCTCCTTTTATAAAATAACAGAGAAATGCAATTTCTCTGTTATTTTTAGTATATCAAATTACTTTAGTAACTCATCCATTTTACTTGATGCCTCGTTCAAGGTTTCTTCTATATTAGCTCCTTCCAATAATATTTTTTTCAATTGCAGGAGTAATAACATCTGTATCTATCTCATTAAAGTTCGTAAGCTGCTGAAGATAAAAATGTGCATATTTTACTTGTTCACTAAATAAAGCTACTGCCTTATTATCTTTTAACCTATCATCTTTCGCTGCATCTAAGTTAGATACTGGATAACCAACACTACCTGACCACTCTACCTGAGCATCAGGACTCTGCCAGTATGCAAAAAAGTCATAGATTGCTTCTTTCTTATCATCAGAAGCACTTGAAGTCATATACATACCTACTCCCTGTGCAAGCGTTGCTTTTCCAGCTGGACCTGCAGGCACTCCGGCCATACCATAATTCAATCCCGCTGCATCGAAGATGCCTGCTGCCCAAGGCCCGCAGAAATACATTCCAAGTTTTCCTGTTGAAAAAAGTGTATCAATTTCGGCACCTGTGCAAGTCTCAGGCCCTATTTTATTATTTCTTATTAAGTCTGACCATCTCTTTATAGTGTCGATATTTTCTTTACTATTGAGTACCGACTTTCCGTCTTTTATAAAGTCTCCTCCACCTGCCCAAATCATTATTGGCCACATCTGTATAGTATTATTTGTTGCCATACCAAAACCATATTGATGTTCACCATTTATATCTTTCGTCATTTTTAATGCCGCGCTTTCTAAATCATCCCAAGTCCATGAGTCACTCGGATATTCCACTCCTGCTTTATCAAAAATATCTTTATTATAATACAAAACTAATGAGGCAATATTTACAGGAACTCCATAATAATTCCCTTTGTACTGAAGATTATCATTAAATACCTCAGGAATTTTAGAACTATCTACTTTATTACTAGAATATAAATCATCTATTTTTTTTATTGCACCTGATTCTGCATAACTACCAATTCTTTCTGTTGCAAATGCAGTAATGTCTGGTCCTTCTCCAACTGGCAAAGATGTTGCAAGTTGTTGGTACAATGTATCCCAAGAAACTCTTTCCATTTGAACTTCTACATTTAGTTTGTTTGACGCATTGTATTCATCAACAATCTTTTGCATTACTTCACCGTCTGTTCCAGTAAAGCCGTTCCAATATTTTATCACAATTTTACCACTGGTATCAGACTTAAATCCGGATGAACTCACAGACACCTTTTTTTCACTATTAGCACTCGTACTATTGCTTTTTGTAGATTCAAATTTTGAACCACAAGCGACAAGACTTATACTGACCGTTACTCCCAATAATAACGACATTAATTTTTTCATACCTTTTTTCCTCCGTTTTTTCTTTTATAATAAACAATGTGGGATATCTCCACATATTGTTTCCAAAATTGTATAATCTAGGTATATAATATCCAACCTTCCTTCACTAATTAGCTTTATAGATTCTGGAATTATATGGTTTTTTTCTTCAAGCCATTCTTCCCCTTTCTTGATTTTTTTATCCAATTATCAAAAAAACATAACTCCTATTCTTTTGCCAATAATCACCTTCCTCTATTTCTATTTTCTTTTCTTCTCCAGCATTAGTCGTAATTATTATCTGTGACTTATTAACAGTAGATTTAAAGCAGCCCTCAATATAAAATGATTCTTTTACAGGAAGCTTATACTCATACTCACATTCGACCATGGTTACTCCTTCTTCATTATTCTTACGCCTTTTAAAATAACTCTCATTCAGTAATTCAATGTTTGGCTTAGGAAAATTTTGGGGTTCATTTCCTGTCGGAGCATTGCTTTTTAGTATTTTCCCTTCTCTCCATATTCTGTCCATAAACAAAACTCTATCCTCATCATCATTTACACCAATGTCCATTCTTCCATGGTAAACAATTATTGGAGTTATATGATCTGGTGCTTGTGTTATACTGTTATGTCCGGGTCCCTTAACCTGTTTGCTTGCACTTACAAATGGTTTGCCATCCGTTGCAAATGGACTCTTATAGTATTTATTATCTGTTTGATCTTCCCACGCATAATTGATAAAATAATTGGAACTCGTGTATGCATTACCACTATACATAAGCCACCCACTCTCACCATCCGATAAATAAAATGGGCCTTCTAACGTATGCCAATCTTTTCCATCTCCAAATCTATTTCTTTTAAAAATCTCACGATCAATACTTGGATAAAGAACAGGGTGGCCCATTTCTAAGAGTTCAACCGGTGTCTTGAGCTCATCCATCCATATCGTTGTTCCTATCCTGCCGTTTATCGGATTTTCCTCAATATTAGCCGCATAAAAAATGAGCATCTTATCATTTTTAATAACAACGTGTGGATCAATACAAAATTCTTTCTTTAGTATTACACATTCTTCAAATGGCCCCAAAGGGTCATTGCTAGTCACAACTTTTAGAAAGTGTTTATGGTCATCTGATTCACCTTTTAATAAGGATGAATAGTACATATAAAATGTACCTCTTATTTCGATAATACAAGGTCCCCAGTAACTATGTTCTTCACCACTAGAGTAAGCATATCCACAATCTGTAAACTTACGTAAGTCTTTTGAACATCTAACTTTAATGCCACCTTCACCTGAACAATAGCAATAATATTTATTTTTCCAACGAAATACAAACGGGTCAGGACAAATAAACATTTCCTGCTTTTTACCATTGCTTTTTTGTAATTCATCAATTATCATCAGCATATTCCTCTATTCTTTACATCACCGTTATACTTTGTAACGTTACGAATTTAGATCAAAATATAAAGAATGTAGTAAACGTATATCTACAAACTTTTCCTTTTAACTATTTTACACTCTATAAGATATTCTGCTTTACACTCTCTATCGCTTTTTATTATTGATCTGAGATATCAAAAAGTTCCATGAAACTTTTTCTACCCTTTTCAAAGAATGGTTGATGTACTGTTGTTAGAATATTTTTCCCAGTATTAGGTACAATATCATCAAATCCTGTAATACATACTTGCTCAGGAACCTTTATTTTTCATATCCTTTAATATATCAATAATAGTATATGCTAGAATATCATTCCAACAAATAAAACAAGTAACACCATTATCTATACTCTTTTCTACTGTTTTGACAATACTACCTCTATCATATCCACAAGCAGTAACCTTAACTTCGTTAATTCCAGTTTCACTTAGCGCATCACTAAACCCTAAGCTTCTAAGCTTTTCCTCTTCTGTAATAAGTTGATATGTTAAATATTCTAATTCTCTATGGCCTTTGCTTACTGCTAGTTTTGTTATGTCATAAATTCCTTTCCTTCCATCACAATTTATTTGGACAATATTCTTGTCTGAGTGTGATGATATAAGCACTCCACATGACTTACTCTCAACAAAATATTGTAAATATCTATCTGGCAGATTTCCCAATAGCAAAAAACCATCACTTACTCTGTTGTTAAAAATTGATTTTATAATATTTGTCGAATTTTCTTTACTGTCAACTAATTTCACCAGCACGTCATAGTGTCTTGACCTAGCCTCAGCAAGTATTCCAAAAAACTCACCAGTAAATGTATTCTCACTTTCTATTGCCTCATTTGTGATTACCGTAATAGTATTCGTTTTCCCATTGCGAAAACTTTGTGCAAGTTTATTAGGAATATAGTTCAATTCTTTAGCTGCTTTTAATACACGTTCTCTTGTCTTTTCTTTAACTTCTGAGCGCCCATTTAATGCATATGAAGCCGTTGTTGGAGAAACTCCTGCTTTTTTTGCAACTTCTGTAATAGTTACCATTTGTTATTATCACCTTTCGTAACGTTACGTTTTATTTTAAATTAGCACTTTTCAACAATCTTGTCAAAGGGATTAAATAATTTTTTTAGATTTTTTTATTTACAGTTTGTTCGTAGCTTCACACATCTGATTATATTTTACCCGCAAAAACGTCTTATTAATTTCGATGCCAACTTATCAAATCAAACAGAATTTCATATTCCTGCTTACCTGTTGCCACATATAAAATACATCATATAATTTTATCTTCAGTGTTTTGCTTTATTCAGGTGGCAAACTTAAAGTTGTAAGGCTAATGTTCTGTTTTATCTTACTAAGTTACGCTCCACCTCTTTATACTGCTCATAGTCTTAGCTGCTTTGCAATGCAATAGTTGGTATTTTCTCTCTACTTTCCGCAGTCGCCTTCTCCAAAATATCCTTCCACATTTTTGTAGAATATCCTGCATTTTTCATTTGTAAATGCCTGAATAATGCCGTTTGTAGCCCATAAAACAGGACTTTGAAAATTCCTTTCCTCAAATTCAATATCACTGCGATAAAAGGTATTTTGTTCTAATTTTCCCTCCCGAAATACCTCATTTTGTTTAGTTTGAGTAAGCAGATTATAGCTCTAATTTTTTGATTGTGTTTAAATCCTTTGTAACTATCGCTGTATCAAATCTTACTTCAAATAAAATCAAGGATTCCCCTGCATATTCAATAGTATCTTTATAGCCTGGAATTTTAGCAATAAATTGCTCTGCAACATCAAAAATTGTTTTGGAACTTTTTTTGGCCATCCCCTTAGCTTTAACATGTTCATTTCCTGAGTGAGGAATTGTAGTAAATGCCACATAAGGATTTGAATTTATTTCCTTGATTTTATCGTTTCCCTTAAAAGAAGAAAAGTAAAGTATATTTTCAGCTGGCTCAAAATAAAAATTTACTATTCTCACATTAGAATATTATCTACAGATGTTGCTAAGGCTATCTCTGTTTGTTCAGCCATGATTTTTAAAAATTCTGTTTTTATGTTCATTTAAGAAGTCCTCCTCTTTTGCTATTGCCAATTATAATTATGCACTAACTATAACAACAACACGAAAAATCTTTAGAGCTACTCAATTGTGCCGACAGTGTCGGCACAATTGCAACATCCTTTAGTTTAAGATGTCTTCTGACTACCATTAAGCTGGATAGTAATGTGCTATTTTATCTTACAAAGTCTCACCCCGATTTTGCATTATAATAATCCACTTACCAGCTTTATTGCCACCCCTACGTTCTATGACATTCTTCTCTTTTAATGCTTTAAGCATTTTTCTAATGTATCCATCAGAGTATCCACTTATCGCAACCAATTCTCTTATCGTAATACTGGAATTTTTGCTTATATAATTGATAACACGTTGTTCCGCCTCATTAATACTGATTTCATTATCAACATCTATTCCTATAATACTATTTTTTTCATAGTTAAAAGGAATAGTGACATTAATATAATTATCCATGATATCAAAAGCCTGTTTCCCATAATTATTGATTATGATAGGTACGCCATGTCCGGTTTGTTCCACATACCCTAATTGCCCAAATATCTTTTGAAGTTTGGAATTCACCGGTTTACTTATCCCTTTGTAAAACTCCTCCTTATTCAAATCTACCGGTAGTCCTCCCGTAGATATTATTTCTATTCTGTCAGAAAAAATATAAACTGCCGGCGGATTCCCTTTGTCCCATTTAGTATGAATACAGGCATTTTGCCAGGCCTCTTTAAAGCTGGACATGTCAAATAATTTTTCTTCTGTCCGCCTATGATTTCCCATCGTAACCTTAGTTTCATTAATAGATTCCATATAATCCAACACTTTGTCTATTGCTGTAACAAGGGATGTTCCTCCATACTCATTTCTCTTTATAAGATCCATTTTATCTTTTCCCGCAAATGTAACGACTTTTATCGAAATATCATTTTCGTCAGCAAGTAAGAATGCCATCATGTTATATTTTCCGTCTCCATTCTTCAGCCCTGTATTATCTTCAAAGTTTGCCTGTTCAACTGTCAGACCAGCTGTTACATATGCAATTTTAAGTTTATTAAATGTAAGCGCCTGTACCGGTGACGGAATCAACGTCAAAATATCTGATGAGGATTGCCTGTCCATCAACTCTTTTAGTGCGGTTGGGCTTAATTCTCTATCTTCATCTGCAGATCGCATATAGTAACGTCCGTATGCCGAGTATGGTTTTTCTGAACCACGCACTTCGATTTTTATTACGTTCTTGTCATCAACTAATTCATGTTCTATGGTTGGTATAACCTGTGGCTTAATAAAATTTGCTATTGACTGGGATATTTCTCTAAGTGTTCTGTCTCCAATTTGCTGACCAACAACATCCCCATTGTCCTTAACTCCAAAATACAAAACTCCATAGCCGTTCTTATTGAGCATAGAAGCCAATGAAGTTATTCCTTCTCTGAGTTCACCAGTCGTTTTCTTAAATTCTATTTTTTCTGTCTCTACTCCTATATTCATAGCTTCACATCTCCTAAGCACGTTATTCTCATTGAAAAAGTTTTTCTCATTTGCTATGTTACTCTCTACTACAATTAATTATACTCTATTGTTTTCTTTTTTGCTACTTTATTTGCTACTTTATTCGCTACTTTATTTGCTACTTTATTTGCTACTTTATTTGCTACTTTGTGATTCAGCTTAAAAGGCATAAATGGCGTGGAGATACCATCAGTTTACTTGCCAACTTGTAAACCTGTTTTATCTCTTTACTTTCTAATTTCCACCTATCAAGCTCAAGTTTAATCAACTCTGGAAATTTCTTACTAATATCCCTTAAAGCATTTCCAACTGATTTCCTAACATATTCGCTTGCATCTTCTTTTAAGTTTGCAATTCTTTCTATAGCTTCATTCGGATTTTCCTTGAAATATGGTCTACTCGTCCATATTCTTAGTCCCTCCGTTACGGCTCTCCTTGTATTAGGATTATTGTTTTTTAACCATTCATCAATTGTTGGAAGTGCTTTTTCATATCCTATTTTCTTACAAAATTCATCAAATGCCTTTGCCAATACTTCCTGAACTCTCCAATTGTCATCTTTGGAAACTTCATCTCTCATAAATGCCAGAACATCATTTTGTTCTGATAAATATCCAAAAAGAAATACACCATACATCCTTACTTGATATGTGTCAGATTTATATGCTAAAAATGCCAAGCTCTTAGCATATTCATTATCATTAGATTTATAATCAGTTAAGGCTCTTTTCTCTTCCTCTTTGAAACCATTTTCTATCAGAGAAAATTCCTTTTCTAAACTCGCAATATATTCTTCCAAGTACGCTTGCCTCCTTTTCGTGCATATACTCACAATTACTTCTTATCTAGTTTTGATGTCCTCTAACCCAATCAAGCAGGTCTTCATATTCCTGCTTACCTGCTGCCACATCTAAAATCACCTCATACAATTCTTTTTGTGTGTACGAAAGTTCAACACCATTTAGCGCAAGAAGCACTAACATCGCATGGGCTCCTATTCTTTTATTTCCATCAACCATACAATGGTTTTTAATGAGCCCATATCCTAATCTTACCGCCTTCTCCTGAATTGATGGATACAACTCTATACCTCCAAAAGACTGAAAAGGAGTCTCTATCGCTGATTCTAGAAGATTATTGTCCCTAACTCCATCACTTCCTCCCGTCTCTTTTATCAGATGAGAGTGCAAGATAAGAATTTGCTCTTTACTTAATCTTATCATTTAGCCAGTACCTCATACGCTTCTTTGTTTTGAGCTATCAGCTTCTTTGAGATACTAAGCACATCATCATCAGATGCGACAATATCCGCATTAGCCTTACTAAAATCTATAACAAGATATCTTGGAACATTATTTTTTAAGATTACAGCCGAACCTTTCTCATCTACCAGTCTTGCTACCTTAGAAAAATTCTGATTTGCTTCAGAAATTGACACCATTGTATTTGTATCTATAGTCATATGAATACCCTGCATAATGATCGCCTAAGAGGTTCATTACGCATTTTCCTTTCTTGTTTGTTTTCAATTAGTATACATAAATTATAGGATATTTTCAACCTATTTTTGATAGTATAAATTATATTGCGTATCAAAAGAATATTCTTCGTGATTCTGAAGCTAATGAATTTACTAAGTCTCAAACATAATGAACCATTATATTTTACAGCTTCCTATTTGCAAAAAAATCAGGCGGAATTCCACCTGATTTTTACTATTCTTCTTTTTTTCATCATAGCCCTTAGTAGTATGTGATGATTAATTATACCAAATTAAACAGTTTATTTCATTAGCTATTTTTCTTCTTTAATCAGTGAAACCATATAATAACCGGCCTTGGGATACCACCTACCAGCATATACTGCTTAATTTATTTGATTATACGCAAGATAACATTGTGCGATTTTTTTGATTATGCGCAGTTATCTTCTGCTATACCCTTATCGGCTTTATTGCCACCCCTACATTCTATGACACTCTTTTCTTTTTTGCTACTTTATTTGCTACTTTATTTGCTACTTTATTTGCTACTTTATTTGCTACTTTATTTGCTACTTTATTTGCTACTTTTCTTACAAAAATTTATGATATCAGCTCCGAATGATAAATTCTAAGCGAGCGCATTAGGCGAAGCGAAGCGGATGCCGGAGCGAGTCTGAAATGTTATCATTCGGAGCGTCACTTAGGCTAGTTTATATAATACGACAACTTAGAATTTACTTCAAAAAATTCAATCATTAGACATCCACACCTTCCTGAGTACGAAAAAAACAGGTGGAATTCCCCCTGAATTTTTCGTATTATAAGTTTTATATTTTACCCTATTGATATGTACTCTCTTCCGCAACTAAAGGGAGGCTTTCCATCATTTGACCAGTATATGTATTAACTTTTTCATCTTTATCAAAACTATAATTATCAGTCCAAAGCTCACACTGCATCATGACTGTTTGCACTGCATCATCCATTCCTTCTGGTGGGTATTTATGTTTTTTCAAAAGTTTTTTGATAAGCATACGCATTTTGGCTCGTGCAGATTCACGCCTCTGCCAGTCGATAGTTTTATTCTTTCTAAGTGTATCTGCTAATTCTTTTGTTATTGCAATCAACTCTTCATTTTCATAAAAGTCTTTAATTGCCTGAGGTTTTGTCAATGCGTCATAGAATGCAAGTTCGTCAGCAGTTAGTCCAAGTTTTTCTCCCTCTTTTTGAGCCTCTGCTATCTGTTTTGCCAGTTTCAACATCTCCTCAATAACTTCTTCGTTGGTTAACATCCCATTAAGATAAGCATTAATGGAGCGTTGCATGATTTCACTGAACTTCTCAGACTTAACCACATTAGTTCTTCTATAGACGAAAACCTGTTCTGCAATCAGCTTTTTCAGGAGCTCAACTGCTAAATTCTTTTCCTTCATATTGGCTACTTCTTGCAGAAATTTTGGATCAAATAATGAAAACTGCTCTTTAATGTCGGAGAATAAGTTTATAACTCCCTCACTCTTGATGCTTTGTTTCAAAAGCTCATTTATCCTTGCATTTATTTCAGGCAACGAGATATTCTTACCCATTCCAGTATTAGTAAGCCTTATCACAAGAACTCTAACTGTCTCAAAAAATGCAGCTTCAAATCTACTGTTTTCGTCAACCATAGATGAACAAAGCGAAAGTGCCTGATGGAGCATAAGCGCTTCTTTTACAAAAGAATCTCTATCATCTACTTTTTCTCTGGCTATTATAAAGTTCACCGCTCCACTTATAGTTTTAGCTCTTTCAAGCTCTGTACCATTTTTAAATTTAGAATAATCATATCCATGAAACTTATCTCGGCACACAGATAATTTCTCTAAAAACTTAGGATATGCAACCTTTGCGACATCTGTATCGCCATAGTTCTTTTTATCACGAGATGTATAGTCATTCATTGCTCTCTTCAAGGCAGAGGCAATTCCAACATAATCTACAACAAGACCACCTTCTTTATCACGAAATACACGATTTACACGGGCAATTGCCTGCATAAGGTTATGTCCTGACATAGGCTTATACACATACATAGTAGCAAGTGATGGAACATCAAACCCAGTAAGCCACATATCTACAACAATTGCAATCTTCATAGGACTGTCATTATCTTTGAATCTCTTTGCAAGCTCGTTCTTATGATGCTTATTACCTATAATTTTGTACCATTCCTCCGGATCGTTGTTTCCTGATGTCATTACTACTCCAACTTTTTCATCCCAATCCGGGTGGATTTCCAAAATTTTCTTATAAATCTTCATCGCAATGGGACGCGAATACGCTACAATCATTGCTTTTCCTGTAAGCAGATTCTCTCTGTTATTCTCATAGTGGTCTAGAATATCACCAACAAGCGAATTGATAGTATTATCATTTCCAAGAACTGCTTCTAACTGTCCTAATTCCTTCTTGCTCTTTTCAATAACCTCTGCCTTAGCGTCAAGAGCCATTAAATCATATTCATTGTCTATCAGCTTAAGAGTTTCTTGATCAAGATTTAATTTAATTACACGACTCTCGTAATAAACCGGACGTGTTGCACCATCTTCAACTGCTTGTGTCATATCGTAGATATCGATATAATCTCCAAAAACCTCACGAGTACTGCGGTCTTTTGAGGAAATAGGTGTACCTGTAAATCCAATATATGTTGCGTTTGGAAGAGTGTTACGAATTATCCTTGCAGTGCCAATTACTCTCTTTGCAATGTCATCACCATATTCGTTCTTAGTAATTTTTATCTTTTCAGCAAGCCCATACTGTCCTCTATGTGCTTCATCAGCCATAACTATAATATTGCGGCGTTCAGACAGAGGTTCGTCAGACTCTTCAAACTTCTGCATAGTAGTAAAAATAATGCCATTTGCCTGTCTTCCTGCGAGCAGTGTTTTCAGATTTTCTCTACTTTCTGCTTGAACCGGTTCCTGTCTCAAAAAGTCCTTGCACTTTGCAAACTGACCATAAAGCTGATCATCAAGATCATTTCTATCTGTGAGAACTACTACAGTAGGACTTTCCAATGCTTCTTGTAATAAATGCGCATAAAATACCATAGAAAGAGACTTACCACTCCCTTGAGTATGCCAAAAAACACCACCCTTACCATCAGTAACAGTTGCCTTTTTCGTCGATTCTATAGCCTTTCTTACGGCAAAATACTGATGATATCCTGCAAGAATTTTGAAAATATCAATACCTTCATTTGAAAGCAAATAAAGTTTTTAATTATATCCAGCAGTCTATCCTTTTGAAATATACCCTCAAAAAAAGTGTCAAATTGAGCATATTGAGTGTTCTCATAATTACCATCTATAGTTTTCCACTCCATAAACCTATCTTCGCCTGAAGTGATAGTGCCTGCTTTAGATGTCAGCTGGTCACTCATAACACAGATGGCATTATAAACGAACATGGACGGAATTTCATGCATATAATTACGAATTTGTCTATAAGCTTCAGATACATCCGTTTCTTCACGAGAGGGTGATTTAAGTTCAACTAAGACAATCGGCAAACCATTAAGAAACAAAATAATATCCGGACGCTTGTTACTATTCTCAATATAAGTCCACTGATTTGCTACTATAAACGAGTTTTGGTCAGGATTCTTATAGTCTGCAAGATAAACAATTACAGAACGCTCCTCACCATCAACAAAATACCTAACAGGTATACCATTTTGCAAATATTCCATGAATACAGAGTTCTTCTGCACAAGCTCTCCATTTTCAAAGTTTTTGAGCTTGTATAATGCTTCCTGAATAGCATCATTAGATAAACCTCTATTTAAACGATATAAAGATTCAACAAGGACTTCTTCATATAGCGGACTATAAAAGTCTCTTTCAACATCTGGACCATATACATAGTCGTAACCTAAATCGTTTCTAAATAGCTCTATTGCCGAATTTTCATAATCAGCTTCTGTGTAAAATGCAGGCATATCTTCCTCCTAACTTATTCATTTTCTCGTTCAAAATGAATTCTCCATAGTTTCTCAATATCACTATAATTAGCGTTCTCAGTTTTAGGAGTGTTTGTATCTCCCACACGAGTATATATTTTATAACTATATACTCCTTTATACTCTTTTGTTAAGAAGAATGGTACAAATTTTGAACTTTTACAAATTATTACGCCAATATTATAATGTAAGTATAACAAATTTTTTTAACTTCAACATCAGGCATATGGGCACCTGCAAAAATTTATGGTTTTGAGAAAATCTAAAAACACGATTAGATTGCAATTTATCTTTTATACCCACGACTTCACAATCATCAGTAACTCCAAAAAAATCAAATAAGAATCACAATTATCCGTATTATTGGATAAACACAAAATATCATCTAATAAATCTGACATATTTTTTTATAATATTCCCTTTTATAATCATAAAAAAATATTTTTTTCATTCTTGTTATTAATTAAATCAACTATTACTTTATTAATAGGTTCAATATCTAATTCTTTGCACTTCAACCCATCGATGATTCTTTTTTAATTGTTGTTTTTCGTTCTCGTCAGCCTTTCCATTAACCACAGAATTCTTCTTTATGTTTTGTATCATAAATAGTTACAATTGCCCTCACTATTAGAAAAACTTAATTTGCCAATTTTTACCGTTATTTTTCTCTTTCAATACAATCACTGATTTTTATAT